>Ga0207679_10000005_pt1 | contig 525011 bp, 464 predicted proteins | sample KBSC73metaG_FD_184320 | JGI IMG/M metagenome (GOLD analysis project Ga0207679, IMG submission 184320) | Corn rhizosphere microbial communities from Kellogg Biological Station, Michigan, USA - KBS C7-3 metaG (SPAdes) (version 2) | ecosystem: Host-associated > Plants > Roots > Rhizosphere >...
TTGAGAGCATCAACGCTCAGTTGCGCAAGATCATCAAGACCCGAGGTCACTTCCCGACCGACGATGCGGCGACAAAACTGATCTGGCTTGGACTGCGCAATATCACCGCAAACTGGGGCTCCGCGGCACATGACTGGAAAAGTGCGATGAATCAATTTGCGATTCTGTACGGAGATCGATTTATCAGGCCGACCTGGTAAAAGCACGGCCTGCCTGACGGCAGGCCGTTACCGGCCCGCACACAAAATATCTGACAGTCCCAGCCCGCTCGCCACAACAAGCCCTCTCCCCCTACAACAAGCCCTCTGACCACTTCAAGCCCTCTCCCCCACAACAGGCCTACTCCCCACAACAAGCCCTCTCCCCCACAACAAACCCTCCGGCCACTTCAAGCCCTCTCCCTCGCAACAGCCCCGCTCGCCACGAGTCAGTTACCCAGCCACTTATTTCTTTTTCTTTTTATCGTGCTTGTCGGACTTGGCGAACGCTTCTTCCAAGGCCAGGTTGATGGTGCGTAGCACCTTGACCCGCGCCCAACGCTTGTCATTGGCCTCCACCAGGGTCCACGGCGAGACCTCGGTGCTAGTGCGGTCGACCATATCGCCCACCGCCGCGCGGTAGTCGTCCCACTTGTCGCGGTTGCGCCAGTCGTCCTCGGTGATCTTGAAGCGCTTGAACGGGATCGCCTCACGGGCCTGGAAACGCTCCAGTTGGGTCTGCTTATCGATAGCCAGCCAGAACTTGACCACAATCACCCCCGCATCGCGCAGTTGCTCCTCGAAGTCGTTGATCTCGCCATAGGCACGCAACCAGTCGGCCGGGGTGCAGAAGCCTTCGATGCGCTCCACCAACACTCGGCCATACCACGACCGGTCGAATACCGTGAACATGCCGCGTGCCGGGATCTGCCGCCAGAAACGCCAGAGGTAAGGCTGAGCCCGTTCGTCTTCGGTGGGTGCGGCGATCGGGATGATGCGGTACTGGCGCGGGTCGAGGGCCGCGGCGACACGGCGGATCGCCCCCCCCTTCCCGGCGGCATCGTTGCCTTCGAACACAGTGACCAGGGCGTGCTTGCGCATGCGTTTGTCGCGCATCAGGCCAGAGAGGCGCGCCTGCTCGGTAATCAGTTGTTCTTCGTAATCGTCCTTGTCCAGGCTCAAGGTCATGTCGAGGCTGTTCAGCAGGCTCACCTGGTCCACCGCGGCAGGCAAAGGCGCCGGGTTCATGCCGCTGGCCTTGCCCCTGGCTTGCTTCAAGGCGTTTTGCAGGCCTTCGAGCAGGATCTTGCCCACGGTCAGGCCACGGTAATAGGGGTCGACACCTTCGATCACATGCCACGGCGCATAGTCACGGCTGGTGCGGCGCAGCACGCGCTCGCCAAAATGCACGAACTTGTCGTAGGTCTGCGATTGCTGCCAGTCCAGCGGGCTGATGCGCCAGCTGTGCAGCGGGTCATCGGCCAGGGCCTTGAGTCGCGCCTTCATCTGTTTCTTGGACAGGTGGAACCAGAACTTGAAGATCACCGCGCCCTCATCGCAGAACATCTTCTCCAGGCGCTCGGCACCGGCGATGGCCTGGTCGAGCCGCGCATCCTTGATCTCGCCGTGCACGCGGCTTTGCAGCATCTGGCTGTACCAATTGCCAAAAAACACGCCCATGCGGCCCTTGGCGGGCAGTTGGCGCCAGTAGCGCCAGGCCGGGGGGCGCGCCAGTTCCTCGTCGGTCTGCTGGTCGAAGGTGCGCACTTCGATCAGGCGCGGGTCCATCCATTCATTGAGCAGCTTGACCGTCTCGCCCTTGCCCGCACCTTCAACCCCGTTGATCAGGATGATCACCGGAAAACGCTTCTGCTGCTGCAACTCGTATTGCACTTCGAGCAAGGCTTCGCGCAGGGCGGGCACCTCGGTGTCGTAGGTGTCTTTGTCGATGGCGTGACCGATTTCGGCGGATTCGAACATAGGCTGCTCCGTTTCAAGATGGATCAAGACTAGCGGATTGGGCAACGCCATGCGGGAGGAAATTCCACGTGCGCTTGCCGTGGGTCAATTCAAAGGCTGTTGATCGGCTAGAATGGCGGCCTTGCCTTTGCCGAGTCGCCCATGAACCCCGTAACCCACGCCCAGCTCGACTGGGATGACCAAGGTCGCCCGCACTCACGGGTATTCGACGACGTGTACTTTTCCGACAAATCGGGCCTGGAAGAAACCCGTTATGTGTTCCTCGAACAGAACCGTTTGCAGGAGCGTTTTGCTGCCTTGCCGGTGAATGGATGCCTGGTGATCGGCGAGACCGGTTTCGGCACTGGCCTGAATTTTCTCTGCGCCTGGCAGTTGTTTGAACAGCAGGCCGTAGCCGGTGCGCGCTTGCACTTTGTCAGCGTTGAGAAATACCCGCTGAGCCACGCCGACCTGCAACGCGCACTCGCCCTGTGGCCCGAGCTGCAACCCTTCGCCGAATCCTTACTGGCGCAGTACGTCGCGATCCACCAAGGCTTCCAGCGCCTGGTGCTGGCCAACGGCCGTGTGACCTTGACGCTGTTGATCGGTGACGCCCTGGAGCAATTACCGCAACTGGATGCGCAAGTCGATGCATGGTTTCTCGATGGCTTCGCCCCCGCCAAAAACCCCGACATGTGGACCGCCGAGCTGTTCGCCGAACTGGCACGCCTGGCGGCCCCTGGAGCGACCATCAGCACGTTTACCAGCACCGGTTGGGTGCGGCGGCTGATCAATGCCGCCGGGTTCAAGATGAAACGCACGCCGGGTATTGGCCACAAATGGGAGATCCTGCGGGGTGAATACCTTGGGTGGCCGGCCGACACCCCGCCGCCGCCCCCGGACAAACCGTGGTTCGCCCGTCCAACGCCGCTGCACGGTGAGCGCAGCGCCCTGGTGATCGGGGGTGGCCTGGCCGGCTGCGCTACGGCAGCCAGCCTCGCGGCACGCGGCTGGCGCGTCAAGCTGCTGGAACGACATGCGGGCCTGGCGCAGGAAGCCTCAGGCAACCCGCAAGGCGTGCTTTACCTCAAGCTGTCAGCGCACGGCACGGCACTTTCGCAGTTGATCCTCAGCGGTTTCGGCCATACCCGACGCCTGTTGGAACACCTGCACCGAGGCGTCGACTGGGACGGTTGCGGCGTGCTTCAACTGGCCTTCAACGCCAAGGAAGCCGAGCGCCAGGCACAGTTGGCCGGCGCATTCGCCCCTGGCCTGCTGCATCGGCTCGATCAGGCCCAGGCCCAGGCTCGTGCCGGTGTGGCGCTGGAGCATGGCGGGCTGTTCTACCCCGAAGGCGGTTGGGTGCACCCGCCAGCGTTATGCGAATGGCAAGCCCGGCACCCTCTGATCACCGTGCTGACGCATCACGAAGCCCTTGAGTTGCAACGCGTCGACGGTCAATGGCGCGCCCTGGCCGGCGACACCTTGCTGGCCAGCGCCAGTGTGGTGGTGCTGGCCAACGCAGCGCAGATCAAGCACTTCGCGTTCAGCGCCGACCTGCCCCTCAAGCGCATTCGCGGGCAAATCACCCGCTTGGCGCAAACCCCGGCGAGCCAGGCGTTGGCCACGGTGGTGTGCGCCGAGGGCTATGTGGCCCCGGCGCGCCTGGGGGAGCACACGCTGGGCGCCAGCTTCGATTTCAAGAGCGATGACCTGACCCCCACGGTCGCCGAGCATGTCGGCAACCTGGACATGCTGCGGGAAATATCCGTCGACCTGCTGCACCGCCTGGGCGCCGACCACCTTGCCGGCGAGGACCTGCAAGGTCGCGCCGCGTTTCGCTGCACCAGCCCGGACTACCTGCCGATTGTCGGGCCACTGGCCGATCGCGCGGCCTTTGACCACGCCTATGCGGCACTGCGCAAGGACGCCCGACAGGTACCCGAGGCCGCCTGCCCATGGCTCGACGGCCTGTATATCAACAGCGGCCATGGCTCCCGTGGGCTGGTGACCGCCCCCCTGTGCGCGGAACTGTTGGCGGCATGGCTGGACGATGAACCCTTGCCGGTGCCTAAAAGCGTGGCCGACGCCTGCCATCCGAATCGGTTCGCCTTGCGCGCATTGATTCGCGGCACGGGCGGCTCCTCTGCGCAGTAACGGGCCACTCGCCGCGCAGGATCGCACCGGAGCAGCCAAGGCTCTTGGCCTTATAACAGATTGTTCTAAAACTCCAATCATAGGGGCGTGTCAGTTTCTGGGTACGCGCCCTTTAGGCGCATTGAGTATTTACCCCTCCCCAACGGAAAAACCGGTAAGGAACTTATGTGCGGATTAGCTGGAGAACTACGTTTTGATGCCCAACCTGCCGACCTGGCAGCGATTGAACGCATCACCCATCACTTGGCCCCCCGTGGCCCCGACGCCTGGGGCTTTCATGCCCAAGGGCCGATTGCCCTGGGCCATCGACGCCTGAAAATCATGGACCTGTCGGATGGCTCGGCCCAACCGATGGTTGACGCCCAACTGGGGCTGTCCCTGGCGTTCAACGGTGCAATCTATAACTTCCCGGAACTGCGCCAGGAGCTCGAAGCCCTGGGCTATGCCTTCTATTCCGGCGGCGACACCGAAGTGCTGCTCAAGGGCTATCACGCCTGGGGCGAGGCTCTGCTGCCCAAGCTCAACGGCATGTTCGCGTTTGCCATCTGGGAGCGCGACGCCCAGCGCCTGTTTATCGCCCGCGACCGCCTGGGCGTGAAGCCGTTGTACCTCTCACGTACCGGCCAGCGTTTGCGCTTTGCCTCAACCCTGCCAGCCCTGCTCAAGGGCGGCGATATCAACCCGATCCTCGACCCCGTCGCACTCAACCATTACCTGAACTTCCATGCCGTGGTGCCTGCACCGCGCACGCTGCTGGCAGGCATCGAAAAACTGCCGCCCGCCACCTGGATGCGCGTCGACGCCAAGGGCAACACCGAGCAAAAAACCTGGTGGAGCCTGCCCTACGGCCCGCGAGAGGATGAGCGCAACCTCACGCTGGAAGACTGGACCGACCGCGTGCTCGACAGCACCCGCGAGGCCGTGGCGATTCGCCAACGCGCCGCCGTGGATGTCGGCGTGCTGCTCTCCGGTGGCGTCGATTCGAGCCTGCTCGTCGGCTTGTTGCGGGAAGTCGGCGTGCAGGACCTGTCGACCTTCTCCATCGGTTTTGAAGACGCTGGCGGCGAGCGCGGCGATGAATTCCAGTATTCAGACCTGATCGCCAAGCACTACGGCACCCGCCACCATCAATTGCGCATCGCCGAAAGCGAGATCATCGAGCAACTGCCGGCCGCGTTCCGCGCCATGAGCGAGCCGATGGTCAGTCATGACTGCATTGCCTTCTACCTCTTGTCCCGGGAAGTGGCCAAGCATTGCAAGGTGGTGCAAAGCGGCCAGGGCGCCGACGAACTGTTTGCCGGTTACCACTGGTACCCGCAGGTGGACGGTGCCAGCGATCCGTATGCCGCGTACCGCGAGGCGTTTTTCGACCGCAGCTACGACGACTACGCCGCCACCGTCGCTCCAAAATGGCTGACCGCCAACGATGCCGCTGGCGATTTCGTGCGTGAGCATTTCGCGATGCCCGGCGCCGATGCCGCCGTGGACAAGGCCCTGCGCCTGGACAGCACGGTGATGCTGGTGGACGACCCGGTCAAACGCGTCGACAACATGACCATGGCCTGGGGCCTGGAGGCACGCACGCCGTTCCTCGACTACCGCCTGGTGGAGCTGTCGGCACGCGTCCCCGGTCAATTCAAGTTGCCCGACGGCGGCAAGCAGGTACTCAAGGAAGCGGCGCGCCGGGTGATCCCGAGCGAAGTCATCGACCGCAAGAAAGGCTACTTCCCGGTGCCAGGGCTCAAGCATTTGCAGGGCGACACCTTGAACTGGGTGCGTGAACTGCTGCTCGACCCCAGCCAGGATCGCGGCCTGTTCAACCCGGCCATGCTCGATCGCCTGCTGACTGACCCGCAGGGCCAACTGACGCCGTTGCGCGGCTCCAAGCTGTGGCAACTGGCAGCGCTGAACCTGTGGCTCAGCGAACAAGGAATCTGATCCATGAAACCGAATGCCGCGGCTTACAGCCAACGCTTGCTCAAGGGCCAGGCGCCGACCTATGAGCGCCTGCAGGCGCGCCTCGCCGAAGATGGCAGCCCACTGGCCGCCGAGCCGATTGCGGTGCATTGCGGCTGGGGCCGGCTGTTGATCGGCCACACCTTTCCCGACCCGGCCAGCCTGGCCCAGGAACTGCTCAACGAGCAGCCCGGCGAGCGCGACATCGCGCTGTACGTGGCCGCGCCCCAACAGATCCTCGGGATCGATCCGCAGCAGTTGTTCCTGGATCCGTCCGATACCCTGCGCCTGTGGTTCAGCGACTATCGCCCTGCCACCCGGGTGTTTCGCGGCTTCCGGATTCGCCGGGTCCAGACCGAGGCCGATTGGCTCGCGGTCAACCAGCTCTACCAGGGCCGCGGCATGTTGCCCGTCGACGCCGAGCGCCTCACGCCGCGCCATGAAGGAGGCCCGGTGTACTGGTTGGCCGAGGATGAAGACAGCGGCGCAGTGATCGGCAGCGTCATGGGCCTGAATCACCCCAAAGCCTTCCACGACCCGGAAAACGGATGCAGCCTGTGGTGCCTGGCCGTCGACCCGCAATGCACGCGCCCCGGCGTGGGCGAAGTGCTGGTGCGCCACCTGGTGGAACACTTTATGAGCCGTGGCCTGAGCTACCTCGACCTGTCGGTGCTGCACGACAACCGCCAAGCCAAGAGCCTGTACGCCAAGCTGGGCTTCCGCGCGCTGACCACCTTTGCGATCAAGCGCAAGAACGGTATCAACCAGCCGCTGTTCCTCGGCCCCGGCCCGCAGGCGGGGTTCAACCCCTATGCGCGGATCATCGTCGAAGAAGCCCATCGGCGCGGCATCGACGTGCAGGTGGACGACGCCGATGCGGGGCTGTTCACCCTCAGCCATGGCGGGCGTCGCGTGCGTTGCCGGGAGTCATTGAGCGACCTGACCAGCGCCATCAGCATGACCCTGTGCCAGGACAAGAGCCTTACGCACAAGGTATTGAAGGCCGCCGGTTTGAAACTGCCTTCCCAGCAACTGGCGGGCAGCGCCGATGACAACCTGGAGTTCCTCGACGAACACCAGCGCATCGTGGTCAAGCCGTTGGACGGCGAGCAAGGCCAGGGTGTAGCGGTGGACCTGCAAGAGATTGACGAGGTGCAACAGGCCATCGAAGCGGCGCGGCAGTTCGACAGCCGCGTATTGCTCGAGAGCTTCCACGAGGGTCTCGACCTGCGCATCCTGGTGATCGGCTTCGAAGTCGTGGCCGCCGCGATTCGCCGCCCGGCCGAAGTAATCGGCGACGGCCAGCACTCCATCCGCGCGCTGATCGAGGCGCAAAGCCGGCGCCGTCAGGCCGCTACCGATGGCGAAAGCAAAATCCCCCTGGATGCCGAAACCGAACGCACCTTGAAAGCCGCTGGCTACGACTACAACAGCATCCTGCCCCGTGGTGTGCAATTGGCTGTGCGCCGTACTGCCAACCTGCACACGGGTGGGTGCCTGGAAGATGTGACGGGCATCCTGCATCCCACCCTGGTCGACGCCGCCGTACGCGCCGCCCGCGCGCTGGATATCCCCGTGGTGGGCCTGGACCTGCTGGTGCCCGCGGCCGATCAACCGGATTACGTGTTTATCGAAGCCAACGAACGGGCCGGGCTGGCCAACCATGAACCGCAGCCGACGGCAGAGAAGTTTGTGGATTTGTTGTTTCCACACAGTCAGCCGACCGCTCAATAAACCCTGTGGCGAGGGGGCCTGTGGTGGCGAGCGGGCTTGTTGTGGCTAGCGGGCTTGCCCCGCGTTGGGCTGCGAAGCAGCCCCCACATGTGCCAATGAGGTCTGACTGAAAGAGCGTGGTGCTTGGGGAGAGGGGGCTGCTGCGCAGCCCAACGCGGGGCAAGCCCTAATGCCGTTCAGTTAAGCGTACATCGCCTTCTGTAGGAGCGAGCTTGCTCGCGAAAAACGTCAACGATAACGCGTGTTTCCTGAGTGAACGCGGCGCCTGTGAGTTCTTCGCGAGCAAGCTCGCTCCTACAAAAAAGCCTTAACTGAACGGCATTAGGGCAAGCCCGCTCGCCACAACAAGCTAGCTCGCCACAACAAGTCCGTTTGCCACAACAAGCCAGCTCTCCACAACAAGCCAGCTCGCCACAAAACCGCCCTTATCTTATCCAGTCAGGAGTCTTTATGACCCGAACCATCCCCGAACCGGATCTCAACTACCTGCAAAAAGTGCTGCTGGAAATGCTCGCCATCCCCAGCCCCACCGGGTTTACCGATACCATCGTGCGCTATGTCGCCGAACGCCTGGAAGAGCTGGGCATCCCGTTTGAAATGACCCGCCGCGGCACCATTCGCGCCACCCTCAAGGGCCAGAAGAACAGCCCCGACCGCGCAGTATCGGCGCACTTGGACACCATCGGCGCCGCCGTCCGCGCGATCAAGGATAACGGACGCCTGACCCTGGCCCCCGTCGGTTGCTGGTCAAGCCGCTTTGCCGAGGGCAGCCGCGTCAGCCTGTTCACTGACAACGGCGTGATCCGTGGCAGCGTCCTGCCATTGATGGCCTCAGGGCACGCATTCAATACCGCCGTGGATGAAATGCCGGTGAGCTGGGACCATGTGGAGCTGCGCCTGGACGCCTACTGCGCGACCCGTGCCGACTGCGACTCCCTGGGAATCGGCATCGGTGACTACGTGGCGTTCGACCCCCTGCCCGAGTTCACCGAAAGCGGCCATATCAGCGCGCGCCACTTGGACGACAAGGCCGGTGTCGCCGCCCTGCTCGCCGCGCTCAAGGCCATCGTCGACAGCGGCGAACCCTTGCTGATCGACTGCCACCCGCTGTTCACCATCACCGAGGAAACCGGCAGCGGCGCAGCGGCTGCCCTGCCCTGGGATGTGAGTGAGTTTGTCGGCATCGATATCGCACCGGTCGCCCCTGGCCAGCACTCCAGCGAGCACGCGGTGAGCGTGGCGATGCAGGACTCCGGCGGGCCGTATGACTATCACCTGTCCCGCCACCTGCTGCGCCTGGCTTCGGACAATGAACTGCCGGTGCGTCGCGACCTGTTTCGTTATTACTTCAGCGATGCCCATTCGGCGGTGACCGCTGGCCACGATATCCGCACCGCGCTGCTGGCGTTTGGTTGCGATGCGACCCACGGCTACGAGCGCACCCATATCGACAGCCTCGCGGCCCTGAGTCGCCTGCTGAGCGCGTATATCCTCAGCCCCCCCGTGTTTGCCAGCGATGCGCAACCGGCCCAGGGTTCACTGGACAGGTTCAGCCATCAGATCGAGCACGAAACGCAGATGGAGAGCGACACGCGTGTGCCGCCGGTAGACAGCCTGGTCGGTCAGAAGTCCTGACGCTGGCAACAATGGTCCCGGCGCAGTAGCATCGCCGGGATTCTCTAGTTGAGGCTTGTATGCTGATTCCCTACGACGCACTTGAAGTCGACACCCTGACCCGCCTGATCGAAGACTTCGTCACCCGCGACGGTACCGACAATGGCGACGACACGCCCCTGGAAACCCGGGTATTGCGCGTGCGCCAGGCGCTGACCAAGGGCCAGGCATTGATCGTATTCGACCCCGACAGCGAACAATGCCAGTTGATGCTCAAGCACGACGTGCCCAAGCATCTGTTCGACTGAGCGCGGTTTCAGGCGTTGGGTTGCGGATGGGCGCCGGCACCCTGGCGTTCGACGATCTTCTCAAACACCTCGGCGCGGTGCACATTGACGCCCACCGGCGCTTGGATGCCGAATTTAACCTGGGTACCGTTCAGTTCGAGGATGTGCAAGGCGATGTCATCGCCAATGGAGATGATTTCGCCTACGGCGCGGCTTAAGACCAGCATGGCGGTTGTCCTTTTCGAGTGACAGGACCTTGACCTTGCGCGCTTGGATTTGTGGCAGCAATGGCTTGCGGCTAAATCAGGCAGCGCCTACATAGGCGGGTAAATTGCCTGACAGACAGAGGCTTGGTTGTGGCGGGTTTAGCGGGGCATATCCGTTACCAAGGAAACGGATATGCACACCATCCCAATCACCCCCTGACAGCCTGGGCCTTCGCGCGCATCTTATCCGCCATCACGGTCATCTCGTCATACAGCAACTGCGGGTTCTTCTGCTTCAACGCCCACGCCATCCGGCCCTGCTCATGGGGCAGGATCATGAACTCGCCCTGGGCCACCCGCTGGTAAATGTAATCGGCGATATCCGCCGCCGAAATCGGTGAGCTCTCGAGCAACTTGCCCACCTGCGCTTTCATTGCCGGGGTCGGTCCACGGAACGAGTCCAACAGGTTGGTCTGGAAAAACGACGGGCAGACCACGTGTACCCCCACTTCCTGCTGCTTGAGCTCCACCAACAGGCTTTCCGATAGCGCCACTACGCCGGCCTTGGCCACGTTGTAGTTGCTCATGGCCGGGCCCTGCATCAGTGCTGCCATCGAAGCAATGTTGATGATGCGGCCCTTGCTCTTTTCCAGCAGCGGCAGGAACGCCTTGCAGCCCTTGACCACGCCCATCAGGTTGATCGCGATCTGCCAGTCCCAATCCTCCAGGGACAGTTCGGCGAAGAACCCACCGGAGGCCACGCCGGCATTGTTGACGATCACATCTATGCCACCCAGCTTCTCCTCGCAGGCCTGGGCAAAGGCCGTGAGCTGACTGTAGTCGCGCACGTCGCAGCGCTGGATAAAACCGTCGCCACCGGCCTCGCGTACCCGCTTCAAGGTTTCCTGCAGGCCCGGCTCACTGACATCCGACAAGGCCAGTTGCCAACCCTCGCGGGCCCAGCGCAGAGCGATTTCACGACCCAGGCCGGACCCGGCGCCAGTGATCATCATGCGATTTTGCATAGAAAGTAGCCTTGTGGTTCACAGAAGAAGTGATCGGCAGTGTAGCGAAGGTTTTTCCTACACCCACGCACCATCAGAGTGATGAATGCCCCAGGCAAACCGCGGGCTCGGTCGGATACCTGCCCACAGGCTAAGTTCAATCTTTTTCAACTAAGCAGGTGCATTGGCGAGGGTATTAAAAGAAATAAGCGACGCTGCAAAACGCTTTAAAAAAACATGGAATTTTCCACGCAGGCGCACAGTCGGAGTTATTAAGGCGTCCGTATTCAACTGTCGGGCCTATCGTTAAATAACCGGTCTTTACAGAAGGCCTACAAGGAAAAAAACTATGAGCCTCATTCTGATCATTATCCTGATCCTTCTACTGGTCGGTGGCCTTCCAGTGTTCCCGCACTCCCGTAGCTGGGGTTATGGTCCGTCGGGTATTCTCGGTGTGGTCCTGGTCGTGCTGTTGGTGTTGTTGCTGCTCGGCAAGATATAAAAGCCGGGCAAAAAAAGAGGCCTTCTTGAAGGCCTCTTTTTTATTGCCGGTCAATTAGTCCGGCTTGCCATCAACCACCCCTGCGGTGTTATCCAACAGGCTCTTGGTTGCGGTCTGCAGGAACGATTCAAGCTTCTGCTTCAGTGCAGCTTCGTCCGGCGAATCAGGAATGACCTTACCGGTTGGCTCGGCGCCCAATTCGTATTCCCACAACTTCGGTGGCATTTCCTTAGGCAACACCAGCACGCGGTCGCCAGTGAGCAACGCCACGGTCTGGTCGCTGCCCGAAGGCTTGATCACGCCGAAACCCTTGTCGCCTTCCGGCAGGTTCAGCAGGTCACGCCCCCAGCACTGGTGCAGGGTGTCGCCGCCAAGGCGCCCCATGATAGTCGGGACGATGTCGATCTGGGTGCCCACGGTGTGGTCACGCTCGCCGAACTTCTCCTGGATACCCGGTGCGATCATCAGCATCGGCACATTGAAGCGGCCCAGGTCCATTTCGGTGATCTGCTGTTCATTGCCAAAGCCGTGGTCACCCACGATCACGAACAGGGTTTCCTTGAAGTACGGCTCTTTGCGGGCCTTTTCAAAGAACTGGCCCAGGGCCCAGTCGGAGTAGCGCATGGCCGTCAAATGCTCGTCGAGGCTGCCGCGGCCGGTCACTTTATCCACCGGCAACGGGTTGGGCAGCGCGTACGGCGTGTGGTTGGACAGGGTTTGCAGCAATGCGTAGAACGGCTTGCCGCCTTCGCGGGCCTTCAACTCTTCCAGGCCACGGTTGAACATGTCCTGGTCGGACACGCCCCAGGTCGGGTCGGAGAACACCGGGTTGACGAAGTCATTGCGGCCAATGAAGTTGGTCATGCCCTGGTTGCTGAAGAAACCGGACTGGTTGTCCCAGGCGAAGTCGCCGTTGTAGACATACACGTCGTCAAACTGGCGCGCACTGAGCAACTGCGGCAGGCCCGACAGCTTGTGACTGCCTTCGGGGGTCTGCATCAGGTATTCGAAGCCCGGCAGGTTCGGGAAGCAGGCCATGGTGGCGAACATACCCTGGTGGGTGTGAGTGCCATTGGAGAAGAAGCGGTCGAACAGCAGGCCTTCCTTGGACAACTTGTCGAAGTACGGCGTGATATTACCCGGGCGACCCAAGGCGCCCACCGAGTGACCGGCGAAGCTTTCCATCAGGATCACGACGACGTTCTTGATCGGCAGGGTTTTTTCGGCCGGCGGCGTGTAGTCACGGCGCACGGCGGCGGTGTCGGTATCCACCAGTTTCTCTTGCGGCAAGACCAGCATGTTGCGCACGGTCTGGGTGGCCAGCGGTTGATCCAGGGTGGCTTTCCAGATGTTGGAGCGTTCTTCGGAGAAGCGCGACTTGGCCGCGGCGATCAGCGACAAGGTGCCATTGAGGCCCAACTGGTTGGCGAAGTTCGACTCGGTGGTGTAGACGTCACCCCAACGCAGCGGCGGGCCCTGGCGCAGGGTGCCACGAGCAGCGACGACCGCGACCAGCAGGCAAACCACGAACACCGCGATGCGCGAGTACCACGGCGCCACCTGGCGGGTACCGATGCTGCCACCGCTGAACGGGCCGCGCGGGCGCGTGGCACGGTCGGCACCCTTGAAGGCGATGCTCAGGATCAGCGTGCCCACGGCCCAGGCCAGCAGGTAGCGCACCACTGGGAAACCGTACCAGAGCATGCTCATCACGGTCTTCGGGTCTTCCTTGACATATTGGAAGACCAGGCCGTTGAGGCGCTGGTGGAATTCGCGGTAGAAGTCCATCTCCATCAAGCCCAGGAACAGGGCGATGCTGGACGCAACGGTCAGCCACAAACGGAAGAACCCACGCGCGGCCATGGCCCGTACGCTGAACAGGGCCAGCAGCAGCGGGATCAGCACGTACACCACCAGGCGAATATCCAGGCGCAGGCCGTTGGCGAACGCTTCCAGGAAGGTCGAGGCCGGGGTGTCGAGGATCATCTCGCGGTTGTAGGCCAGCAGCGCCAGGCGCAGCAGGGAAAACATCACCATCATGACCAGTGCGCAAAGCAGCGTGTACGCCAGATGGGATTTGACGGTCGGTTGCAGCAGGCGATTAGAAGCTCGCTGCTGACTCAGGGCGTCCGGGTTTGCCATGTCGTTTCAGGACCCATTGGAAGTTTAAGTTGCGAAATAAAGCAATGGCGCTCGGCCTCGCCCAGGCTGGCTGGGGGTAGGCGGTTTGCGCGGTGGCGCAAATGGTGCCCGATCAATGCGAGCAACGCTATTAATTACTGAATGTGCGCCCCCCTTCTGCCGTTAACGGCACTGGAGATAGAGCCTTGGGGCGGCGATTCAAAGCGGGCGAATTGTCTTGGATGGGATGTGAAAATTTCGTGCAGCGAATATTTCGACACACAAATCTCTGGAGTGCGCTGAAGACCACTGTGGGAGGGTGCTTGCTCCCGATAGCGGTGGGTCAGCCAACTCATCTGGCACTGCCACACCGCTATCGGGAGCAAGCCCCCTCCCACACTTATTGCTCACACGCCAAAGGGAGTGAGGGGTCAGATCCGCACATTACCGCGCGGCCCGGCGATCGCCCAGATGATCAGGCCCAACACTGGCAGCAACAGGATCAACAGGATCCAGAGCACCTTGGCCCCGGTGCTTGCGCCGCTTTGGAACACATTGATGATCGCCCAGATATCCAGCGCCAGGATGATCAACCCGATCAGACCGTTGAAAGTAGAACCCATGGTGTCGCTCCTAAGTGAGGGCATGCCCTTGTAGGATAGTCAGCCCTGGCGGGGGTTCCGTTTTATTTCAGACGTGAACGGCCACCTTCAACGCTTCCAGGGAAGGCTCGCCCTTGATGCCGACTTCGGCACACAGCGCCAACACGCGCGCCAGGTCGTTGCCGTACACCAGCACCGCCTGGATCTCGTCATCCAGCGGTTGGCTGAAGTTCATCAACACATAGCCGCCGTCTTCCGGGCTCAGGGCGCTCATCTGGATCTGGATGCGGTTGAGGGCGGTCAGCGCTTCGGTCTTGGCCAGTTGCTTGGGCTTGAGGTTGAATGCCACGCCCGGGCCGAACGACGCGACGATCTGGGCAAACAGATCACTGTAAGTATCGGCCTGGAACAGCACGGTGTCCGGCAGGCTGCCGACCACCACCCACTCCCCCAGCGGGATCGGGAAGGTGTCGTCGTAGTTGATGTCCGGATTGGCCGCCAGGAAGGCCGCAGGGTCTGCGTAGGCCTGGGCGGCCTCTTCGGCGATGCGCGCCACCTCGTCGTCGCTCATGAGGCCGGTGCTGATGTTGCTGATGAGTTCGACGAGGGCGGTTTTCATGGGGCGATCCTGTGACGGGCTGGTTTTCGAGGGCGCGTAGCCTACACCAGTTTCTGCAACTGCGCCGCCGTATCCATCGCGCCCATGGTCTGCGCCGCTGCCAGCACCGTCGCACCCTGGGCATCGAACGCCCTGGGGTTCGCGCCCTGGCCCAGCAGGTAGTCCACCATCTCAACGCGGTTGAACATCGCTGCCATCATCAATGCCGTGCGGCCGTCCGAGGATGCTGCGTCAACCGGTGCGCCACCCTCGATCAGGGCCTTGACCACGGGCAGGTTGCCCTTGAACGCCGCGCCAGCGATCGGCAGTTGGTTCTTGTCATTGGCGATCAGCGGGTCAGCCTTGAATTCCAGCAGCACTTTTACCGCCTCGGCGTGGCCATGGTAGGCCGCGAGCATCAGCAAGGTGTCGCCGTTGTGGTTGCGCAGGTTGGCCGGCAAGCCTTTGGCCAGCAGCGCGGCGAGCATGGCCGCGTCGCCTTTGCGGGCCACGTCGAAGACCTGCTCGGCAAATTCGGCGGCTTCGTCTTCGGTCATTCGTTTGGCGTGGTCTGACATGGGGAGGCTCCTGTTCTGGTGCTTTATATGGCGCCCAGTGTCGCGATGGAGTTCCCCACTGTCATGGCTTTTTTGTCAAAAGCCTTCATAGACACAATCAATAGCGAAACTCACCGCCCTGGATCTGCGCCAATAATTGCCCCGTGACCGGCACGTAGCTGTCCGAGCCCGGCAACCACGCGTAGACCGGATCGTTGCCCGCCTTGTCCGGGTCGAAGGCTTCTTCCTTGAGCCGTACCTTCTGGTACTTGAAGGTGCCAGTGGTCTCCATCTTCACCTTGATCCGCAGGAATAACGGCACCGCATAGTGCGGCAATTGACCATGGGCGAATTGCAGCAGTTCGCGCATATCCAAGGCCGCCAGGGATTCACTGGGAGTGATGGCGACCATGCCTGCGCGGCCGTTGGTGTTTTCGATCTCGACACCATAGGCCACGACCTCCGCGATCTGCGGGTGTTGCAGCAGGATGTTCTCGACTTCGGTGGTGGAAACGTTCTCGCCCTTCCAGCGATAGGTATCCCCCAGGCGATCGACAAACTGCGCATGGCCAAAGCCGATGCTGCGTAACAAGTCGCCGGTATTGAAGTAGCGATCGCCCTTTTCGAACACGTCGGTCAGCACCACCTTGCGGTTCTTTTCCGGGTCGGTGTAGCCATCGAACGGCGACTTTTCATCGATCCTGGCCAGCAACAGGCCCTGGCCGCCCGTTTGCACCTTGCGCATGAAGCCATCACTGCCCCGCAGCGGTTCGCCGCTCTCCGGGACGTAATCCACCAGCGCCCAATGTTGCAGGCAAAAGCCGATGGTGTTGTCGAAGTTCAGCACGTTGGTAAAGCCGATATTGCCATCGCTGGCGGCATACAGTTCGCAGATATGCTCGACGCCAAAGCGCTGTTTGAATTGTGCCCAAACACCGGGGCGCAGGCCGTTGCCGACCATCTTGGTCACCTGGTTATCACGATCCTGGGTACTGGTGGGCTGGTCAAGCAGGTAGCGGCACAATTCGCCGACATACCCGAGGGTAGTGGCGTTGAATTTGCGCACATCGTCCCAGAACTGGCTGGCGCTGAATTTGCGCCGAATGGCGAATCCCGACGCACCAATGATCGCCGCCCCCCAGCACACGCACAGACCGGTGGCGTGGTACAGCGGCAAGGTGCAATACATGACATCGTCCGGGCCCATGTCCAGGGCGATGCTGCCGAAACTGACGGCGGTCCTGGTCCAGCGACCATGTTTCATGATGCCGGCCTTGGGCAGGCCGGTGGTGCCGGAGGTGTAGATATAGAAGCAGGGGTCGCTGAAGAAGATCCGGGCACTGCTGGCGGGGTTGTCTGGCGAACAGTCGGCACTGGCGGCCATCAGGTCGACATACCCCTCGGGGACCGCGCTGGCATGCTGATCCGCGACGAACCAGGTGCGCTCCGCCGGGATCGACACTTGATCGCGCACCACCGTATAGGCATCCACCAATTCCGCGCCGACCACGATTGCCACCGGGTTGACCAGGTTCAGGCTGTGCACCAACGCCGCCTGGGTTTGTGCGGTATTGAGCATGGCGCAGATGCCGCCAAGCTTGGCCACCGCCAGCACGTTCAGCAGCAACTCGGTACGGTTTTCGATAAACAGCGCGACGACGTCACCCTTGCCGATGCCTTGGGAGGCCAGATGATGGGCGATGCGGTTGGCACGCTGGTTAGCGTCGCGGTAGCTGAGCACGCTGTCGCCGTAGAGCAAGGCGGCGCCATCAGGGTTACGCAGGGTGGCTTGTTCGAAGTGCCAGCCCAGGCCGCAAGGCTGCGCCGGGTCGGTGACATTCGCAGCGCGCATGCCGCGCACCACTCGAGGCAAGGCCCGCACGATGGCTGGCACCTTACGCAGCATCATGCCCCAGGTGATCATGTCGTTTGGCTGATGGCTCATGGCGGAACATCCTTTTTCTTATTCTTTATCTGATCCGGAAACACCGGCGCCTTGCGAAGGCAGGAGGCCGAATGCCTTGCAGGAAAATACGCCAGCGATTCTTCAGCTGTACACGCGGGATTTGAAAAGTTTTGTATCCCCTGCCCCTCGTTGGCTGAAAAAAGGGAATTTAGTCACGTACTGACAGTCTTTACCCTTGAGCACCCGCCGCGACGGGCCTATCGAATAGCGCAAAATGCAGGATGCATGATGGCCATTCATGCAAATTGCACGAAACCGAAAATTCTGAATATTTTTAACCTATTGATTTATAAAGACTTTTTATAAATTCACTAGCTGGCACAATCACTGCACCTATCACTCCATGCTTGCCAACTTGAGCCAACGGAGCTGATAGACATGAGCCTGATCCAAGATAAATTCGCCTCAGTATTCTCCAACTACGACGTCACCACCCAGCCACGTCCCGACGGCGGTATCCTGTTGACCCTGCGCAACAGCGAAGGCAAGCAGGTCAAGCGTTCGATCTCTTACCAGCAGTTGCACACTGCCGATCAACTGACGTGGGTGATCAGCGCGATTCGCCGCGACCTGGCCGAACAAGCCAGTGAGCTGCCGCAGATTTCGATGCTGCAAAGCCAGAACCGCTTTGCCTTGCCGACCTACCATTCGGCCTGAGCTATCCAGCAATAAAGAGGGCCGCGACGCCATCAAGCGTCGCGGCCCTTTTTTATGCGTTCAGTACAGGCCTTGCCGAACCGCTTCATTCATTGCCTGCACGCGGTTGGTGACCTGCAACTTGCCATAGATGTTACGCAGGTGAAATTTCACCGTGGCTTCGGAACTGGCTCGAATCTGGCTGATCTCCCAGACAGTCTTGCCCTCCAGGGCCCAGCGCAGGATTTCCTGTTCCGCGGGGGTCAGGGGCTTGCCGGACAAGCTCAGGCGCTTTCTCACCGCTGTGGACACTTCGTCCTGCGTCGGTGACGATCGATCCTGCTCCTGTTGCGCGCTCATTCATCTCTCTCCTTTTATTTGCGGACGCTGTCCTAACCTTCGGATTTCTCCTATTGACAGACAGCATAAACATCGAGGTTTGGAGAGATTTACATAACGAACGGAATTAAAGAGCAAGACCGGCAAAAACAGCCAAGTCTTACACTCCAATAAGGTTCTTCCCACAATACTTTTCCGCATAGGCGGGTTGAACAATCGCGAACCAGCGACTAGTCGTCCAATCCTGGAAATCCAGCGGCAAGCTCACTCCCGGTAAACTCAGCGACCGCGTGCCCAGGCTGGTGGGATAACTGCAAGATCACGCAGTGCGGGTGCTCTCCCATATCGAACCAATGCGGCAAGCCGGCCGGGATCACCAGCAGGTCATTTTTCTCACAGCGTACGCCGTACACATAGTCACCGATGTGCAAGCTGAACAGCCCCTGGCCGGCGATAAAGAACCTGGCCTGGTCCGAGCTGTAGCGGCGCTCATCGAGAAGGCCGGCGCGCAGCTCGGTGCGTTGCGGGTGGTCGCCGGTGACGCTGAACACCTCAATGCAGCCGTAACCGAGGGCGTCGATCCGGGGCTGGCACGCGGCGATCATTTCAGCCTCGCTGGCACCTTTTGCCAGTGGGCCTGGTTGCCAGCGCTCGAACCGCACACCGTGCTCGGCCAGGGTCGAGACGATGTCGTCGAAATGGGTCAGGACCTTGTTCGGGGTATCCGGGGTGGTGACGGAGTAAACGGCTACATAACTCATTGGACGGTTCCTTGGTTCTGCTCTTTCAATCGAAAGCCGATGATAAGGGCGGCGGCCAGGGCCGCGACGCTGGCGATGCTGAACGTGAGGGTCGGCCCCAACAGGTTCCAGCTATAGCCGGCATACAAAGCGCCAAGTGCGCCGCCGGTGCCGGCCAAAGCTGCGTACAACGCCTGGCCCTGACCCTGCTGGCGGTCGCCGAAGCTGCGTTGCACAAAGGCAATCGCCGCCGCATGAAAACTGCCGAACGTTGCCGCGTGCATCACTTGCGCCAATAGCAACACCCAGAAAAACTCGGCAAACGAGCCCAGCAGCAACCAACGCAGCGCCGCCAGCAGGAAACTGGCCAGTAACACACGACGCACGGAAAAGCGCGTAAGGATGCGACTCATGGCCAGGAACATCAGCACTTCCGCGACCACCCCCAGGGCCCAGAGCATACCGATCACGCCTCGGCTGTAGCCCAAGTGCTCCAGGTGCAGGGTCAGGAAGGTGTAGTACGGCCCATGGCTCATTTGCATCAGCGCCACACAGGCATAAAACGCAAGGACCCCGGGGCTGCGCAATTGCGTGAGGAAACCCTCGGCAGCCAGGCGATTGCCCTGGGTGGCAGGCTGCGCGTTCGGTACCCACAGGCTGGCGCCGATGATGCCGGCCATGATCACCACGACCACCACCGGGTAAATATCCAGGCTCAGCCAGTCGAACAGGCGACCCATGATCACGACGGTGAGGATAAAGCCGATGGAGCCCCACAGGCGGACCTGGCTGTAGCGCGAGGTTTGTGTGTGCAGGTGGGCCAGGGTGATGACTTCAAACTGCGGCAGCACCGCATGCCAGAAGAACGCGTGCAAGGCCATCACCAGCGCCAGCCAGGCGTAAGTCTTGCTGATGAAAATCAGGCAAAAGCTCGCCAGGGTGCACACCGCGCCAAAACGCACGATGGCCAGGCGCCGACCGGTATAGTCGCCGAGCCAGCCCCACAGGTTGGGCGCCACGCAGCGCATCAGCATGGGGATGGCCACCAGTTCGCCGATGCGCGCGCTGGAGAACCCCAGATGATCGAAGTAAAGCGCCAGGAATGGCGCTGTCGCCCCCAGCAGGGCGAAGTAGAACAGGTAGAAGCTGGAGAGGCGCCAGTACGGGACGGGGGGTGTCATGTTGCCGCAAGGGGCTGCTTCACAGCCCCGCGCGAGCCACATCGCTCGCCACCACAATCCGTCACAGTTGGCCCAGTACCGGGGTACTCACGCGTACATCGGCATTTTGCCCACGGTTGCGCAGCAGGTGGTCCATCAACACGATCGCCATCATCGCTTCGGCAATCGGTGTGGCACGGATGCCGACGCACGGGTCATGGCGGCCCTTGGTGATGACGTCCACCGGATTGCCGTGCACATCGATCGAACGCCCCGGGGTGGTGATGCTCGATGTGGCCTTGAGGGCCAGGTGCGCAATGATCGGCTGCCCGGAGGAAATACCGCCGAGGATGCCGCCCGCGTTATTGCTGAGGAAACCTTGTGGGGTCAGTTCGTCGCGATGTTCGGTGCCGCGCTGGGCGACACATGCGAAGCCCGCGCCGATTTCCACGCCTTTCACCGCGTTGATGCTCATCAGCGCGTGGGCCAGTTCGGCGTCCAGGCGGTCGAAGATCGGCTCGCCCAGGCCCGGCTTGACGCCTTCGGCGACCACGGTGATCTTGGCGCCCACGGAGTCCTGGTCGCGGCGCAACTGGTCCATGTAGGCTTCCAGTTCCGGCACTTTGTCCGGGTCGGGGCAGAAGAAGGCGTTGTCTTCCACGCTGTCCCAGGTCTTGAACGGGATTTCGATCGGGCCCAACTGGCTCATATAGCCACGGATGACGATACCCTGGGTGGCCAGGTACTTCTTGGCAATCGCACCGGCCGCCACGCGCATTGCGGTCTCACGGGCCGAGCTGCGGCCGCCGCCACGGTAGTCGCGTTCGCCGTATTTGTGATGGTAGGTGTAGTCGGCATGAGCCGGGCGGAACAGGTCCTTGATCGCCGAGTAGTCCTTGGACTTCTGGTCGGTGTTGCGGATCAGCAGGCCGATGGCACAGCCAGTGGTGCGGCCTTCGAACACGCCAGAGAGGATTTCGACCTGGTCAGGCTCCTGACGCTGGGTGGTGTGGCGGCTGGTGCCGGGCTTGCGGCGGTCGAGGTCGCGCTGCAGGTCTTCCAGGGACAGCTCGAGGCCGGGCGGGCAGCCGTCGACAATGGCGACCAACGCCGGGCCATGGCTTTCGCCTGCGGTGGTGACAGTGAACAGCTTGCCGAAGGTATTGCCGGACATGCAGGGCGCTCCGTGAAATCAGTTGTAATCACTCAGAGGTGATAACCAAGCGCGCCAGTATACGCGGGCCAACCGACTAGTTCATCCTCGAAACCTTACCGGTAGACGTTGGTCGAACCGGCACCTTCCTGATGATGGCGTGATGATGCTTCGAGTTTTGCTACTGACCCTGACCCTGTTTACTGGCGTGGCCTGTGCCGCGTCCCCCGTGGTGTTGCAACGGCCCATCAGCCTCGACACCGGCAGCGGCGAGCTGTTTGGCTCGCTGCTGCTGCCCCAGTCCGACAAACCGGTGCCGGTGGTGCTGATCATTGCCGGCTCCGGCCCCACCGACCGCAACGGCAACAGCGCCGACGGCGCGCGCAACGACAGCCTCAAGCGCCTGGCCTGGGTACTGGCCCGGCATAACATCGCCAGCGTGCGCTACGACAAGCGCGGCGTTGCCGCCAGCCTGGCCGCCACGCCCGATGAGCGCAACCTGACCCTGGACGCCTACGTGGCCGACGCCGTGGCCTGGGGCAAGCTGCTCAAGGCCGACAAGCGCATGGGCCCGCTGATTGTGCTGGGCCATAGCGAAGGTGCGCTGGTGGCCGCCCTGGCCGCGCCGCAACTCGATCCGGCGGGGGTGGTCTCCTTGTCCGGCAGCGCCCGTCCGGTGGACCAGGTGATACGCCAACAGTTGGCTGACCACCTGCCCCCTGCCCTGCTGCTGCGCAGTAATGAAATCCTTGACCACCTCAAGGCCGGCCAGGTGGACCCCGATGTGCCGGCCCCTCTGGAAGGGATTTTCCGACCCAGCGTTCAGCCCTATCTGATCAGCCTGTTTCGTGCCGACCCCTCGGCAGCTTTTGCCAAGCTACGCATGCCGGCGCTGATCATCCAGGGCACCCACGATATCCAGGTGGGGGTGGGCGATGCGCAGCAATTGAAGAACGCCAAGCCCGACGCCGAATTGACGATAATCGAGGGCATGAACCACGTGATGCGCATCGTGCCCAACGACGTGAAGCAGCAACTGGCCTCCTATAACAACCCTCAATTGCCCCTGGCCGCCGAGCTGGGCACACGCCTGGTGCGCTTTATCGACGGACTTCAACCCCGTTGACCGACTAATTGCCTCCAGTACTGGGAAAAGCGGCCGATAAGCCCAGGGTCGACAGCAAAAAGCCTGTCGACTGGCTGGGCTTGGACAGGATCGCGCCGCATGACTATCACCGAAGCAACACCAGAACCTACCGCTGAAACCGCCACGGAAAAAACCGAGGTCGTCGACGCGGCGCCCCTGCCGTGGGCAGACGTGCAGGCGGAACATTTCAAGATGCTGCGCCTGGCGCCCCTGGCCACTGACCGCGCCACGGGGGTGAGGCCTTTGCGTTTCGTGCAGTTCGGTTACGCCGAACGCAACGACAAACACCACAGCCTGCTGCGCATGGTCATCCAGTTACCGGGCCAACGGGTGCGCCGCGAGCAGAATCACCTGGACATCTGGGTCGATCACGACAAGCACCGCGTGCACTTCGGCCCAGGCAACAGCCTGGAAATCGAACCGGCCAACCGTGGCATCGGCCGATTCCTGGTCGCCCAAGGCGCCGCCTGGGCGAAGAAGAAGTGGGCCCACTACCGCGTTGACGGCGTAGACCTGGCCAACAAGGACGCGCTCAATGAAGCCACGCGCCTGCGTCGCGATCACTTCCTGCGTGTCCAAGGCTTTGACGTGGCCTACGCCGATGTGCAGCATTTGAAAGGCAACGTGCAGCCCGGCAAGGTCGGCGATGTGCTGGACAGCTGGAACACCGAGAAGGTGCAGTTCGTGGAGATCCTCGAAGCCGCGCAAATGCTGCAACAGGCCGAACAGAACCTGGCGGAGCAGGAAGTGAAGCTGCGCAAGGAAGAGGAAAAAGTCACCAAGTTCAAGCGTGAGGACAGCGGGCTACGGTTTACCATCACCTGCCTGGTAGCGTTCACCGTGTTTCAGGCGGGATTGTTGATCTGGATCGCTACGCACCGGTAAATCGCGAGTGACCGGGTTGCACGGGATACACAGGTGGAAGGTGCGCCAACTATCCGACTGGGCGCCGTGGCGCAGCAAACCGGAACCCTGTGGCGAGCGGGCTTGCCCCGCGTTGGGCTGCGCAGCAGCCCCAGTAAGATCACCGCGTTTTTTCAGACAAAACGCGGTGCGGGATTTGGGGCTGCTGCGCAGCCCAACGCGGGGCAAGCCCGCTCGCCACAGACAAGCCCGCTCGCAACAACAGCCCGCCTTCCACAACAACCCGCTTGCCACGACAGCCGGTTCTTCTTCAGTTAGATCCTGGCGGCGAAGATTGCCTGATGCGCCCGGCACTGTTCAGCCGTCAACATGAACACGCCATGCCCACCGCGCTGGAACTCCAGCCAGGCAAAATCGACTTCCGGGTACAGCGCCTCGACGTGGACCTGGCTGTTGCCCACCTCGACAATCAGCAAGCCCTTCTCGGTCAGGTGATCGGCCGCTTCGGCGAGCATGCGCCGCACCAGGTTCAGGCCATCGTCGCCGCACGCCAGGCCCAGCTCTGGCTCATGCTGGTATTCGTCCGGCATGTCGGCAAAATCCTCGGCATCCACATACGGCGGGTTGGACACGATCAGGTCAAAGCGCTGGCCCGGCAAGCCATCAAAGCCGTCCCCCTGCACGGTGTACACGCGTTCATCGACGCCATGGCGCTCGATATTCTGGTTGGCCACTTCCAGCGCTTCGAAGGACAGGTCGCCCAACACCACTTCGGCGTCCGGGAACTCATAGGCACACGCGATGCCAATGCAACCGGAACCCGTGCACAGGTCGAGAATGCGCGCCGGCGGCTGGGCCAGCCAGGGCTCGAAGCGGTTTTCGATCAGTTCGCCGATCGGTGAGCGTGGGATCAGCACGCGCTCATCGACAATGAACGACATGCCGCAAAACCAGGCTTCCTTCAACAGATAGGCGGTGGGTACCCGCTCGTGGATACGGCGATGCAGCAAACGCTGCACATGGGAGATTTCCTCTTCTTCCAGGTTGCAGTCCAGGTAGCTGTCGGCGATTTCCCACGGCAAGTGCAAGGCGCCGAGCACCAATTGCCGGGCTTCGTCCCAGGCATTGTCGGTACCGTGGCCAAAAAACAGGTCTTCCCCATGGAAACGGCTGACAGCCCAACGGATATGGTCGCGCAAGGTGCGCAGGCGAGAAGTGATCACGGGGGCAAGCTCCTGGAAAAAACGACTGGCGATTCTAACAGCCTTCGCCCGTAGCGACGATGTACGTAACGCCCTCGCCGTACGTCGGATTTCATCCAGTTTGCCATCATTGGCTGGAACAAGCCGGCCTCTTGACATGGCTGCACGCCAGCAACGGCGTACCTTATGATCGTAGCGATTCACAGAACCGCTCAGCCAGTGGACAATGTCACAAAAGCCCCACTCACAGGAGCCCCAGAATGTCCGTTCCAAAGACGATGTTTCAACTCAGCGGTCGTGGTTATGCAGCTGCCAATCTCAGCCATGCGACCCTTGTGATCATCGATGCCCAGAAGGAATACCTCAGCGGCCCGCTCGCCCTCACGGGCATGGACGCTGCGGTCGCCAATATCAAGCAATTGGTCGCAGCCGCGCGCAGCGCCGGGCGCCCGATCGTGCATGTGCGCCACCTGGGCACCGTGGGCGGCCTGTTCGACCCTCAGGGCGAGCGTGGCGAATTCATCCCTGGCCTGGAACCGGCCGGCGACGAAACCATCATCGGCAAGCTGCTGCCCAGCGCTTTCCACGGCACCGGCCTGGAAAAACACCTGCAGGACCTGGGTTCGCTGGACCTGATCGTCTGCGGTTTCATGAGCCACTCCAGCGTCAGCACCACCGTGCGCGCCGCCAAGAACCTGGGCTTTCGCTGCACCCTGGTGGAGGACGCCTGTGCCACCCGCGACCTGCCTTACAAGGGCGGCGTCCTCACTGCCGAACACGTGCAGCAAACCGAAATGGCCATCATGGCCGACAACTTCGCCACCCTTGCCTTGACCAAAGACCTGATCTGACAGCCGCGCGATGAGCGGAGCGGCCGCGTGCGGGCCCCGCTCATCTGCAAATGCCTGTCATTTGCTGCAATTGCCTCTGGCACAGGAACAACCTGTGTATCTTCCGGTCGAAGGGCCGATACCCTGGAGGAAAGGTCGGAATGAAGATATCCGATGGTTTTGATGCTCGTCGCTTGCGCCCCAAGGGCCCGAGCAACTGGCGCCTGCGCCTGGTGGCCGGCATTGCCGCGCTGCTGGCGGTTGTAGGTGTGCTGCTGGCGCTCGCCGGTGGCGCAGGCTTGTCGGGGCACTCCCCGGCACTGGGCGAATTGAATGCCAGCCCTGGTGGCTCGGCGATCCTGGTGGTGGTCGGCCTGTTGGTGCTGTGGTTCGGCGTGTGGTTGTGGCGGCGCAGCCGGCGGCGGATGCGCCAGCCGTTGTCACTGAACATCGCCTCGCACCTGATGAAAAAACACGACTGATGGCGCTTGGATAGCGTTTCCTGCGCCCTGGCCGCCGCGATTTAGGTAAACTGCCCGCCCTTCGCGGAGGCTGACATGCAAGACGACGATTTTTCCCTGTTCAAGAACGAGCTGCGCGGCGTCAAGCCGATCAAGCACGACCGCGCCGACACCGGCAAACCCAAGACTGACCGGGCGCAGATCGCCAAGTTGCGCCAGGCTGCGACCGTGCGCACCGATGCCACCACCGTAGACGGCCTGTCGGACCAGTTCGTGATCGACGTCGGCCCCGAAGACGAACTGATGTGGGCCCGCGACGGTGTGCAGGAAAGCCAGATGCGCAAGCTCAAGGCAGGCCAGATCCCGTTCGAAGGCAGCCTCGACCTGCATGGCATGACCGTGGAAAAAGCCCGGGAAACCCTCTGGGCCTTCCTGGCCGAAGCCACCAAATTCGAAATCCGCTGCGTGCGCGTCACCCACGGCAAGGCCGTGCGCCTGGACGGCAAGCGGCCAATGATCAAGAGCCATGTCAACACCTGGCTGCGCCAGCATGCCCAGGTGCTTGGCTTTACCTCCTGCCAGGCCCGTCATGGTGGCGCCGGCGCGGTGTACGTGATGCTCAAGCGCACCATGATGGAAGGGCGCGACGAGTAACAAGTGCCATCGTCAGGCTTGCAGCCATGTGTCGGCCACCGTAACCTTGCGCTTTGCGAAAATCCAACAGGTAGTTTCATGTCCCTGGAACAGAATTACACCGAGATCCTCGGCCAACTTGGCGAGGACGTCTCCCGCGAGGGCCTGCTCGACACGCCAAAGCGTGCCGCCAAGGCGATGCAGTACCTTTGCCGCGGCTATGAACAGACACTTGAAGAAGTCACCAATGGTGCCTTGTTCAGCTCCGACAACAGCGAAATGGTGCTGGTCAAGGACATCGAGTTGTACTCGCTGTGCGAACACCACCTGCTGCCGTTTATCGGCAAGGCTCACGTCGCCTACATCCCGAGCGGCAAGGTGCTGGGCCTGTCCAAGGTCGCGCGGATCGTCGACATGTATGCGCGCCGCCTGCAGATCCAAGAAAACCTCAGCCGCCAGATCGCCGATGCGGTCCAGCAGGTCACCGGCGCCCTGGGCGTGGCGGTGGTGATCGAAGCCAAGCACATGTGCATGATGATGCGCGGTGTGGAAAAACAGAATTCGTCGATGATCACCTCGGTGATGCTGGGTGAGTTCCGCGAAAACGCGGCGACCCGTAGCGAATTCCTCAGCCTGATCAAGTAACAGGCTGCGTAGGAAAAGGCCGGCGTCCATCGCCGGTTTTTTTTCGCCCGCAAAATTCAGGTAAGCTGCGGCCCCTTCTGTCATGGGCAAGAGGTTTCAGCCATGTTCGTCAAAGCACTTCGAGTGGGCCTCGGCCACGTCATCATCGCGGGCGACTTCATTACCCGCCCACGCAAAAAGCAGCGCCCCGCCGAGCAGCAGGCACAGGTGAACGCGGCGGCCAAGGGCCTGAGCCTGTACCAGTTCCACGCCTGCCCGTTCTGCGTGAAGACCCGTCGTACCCTGCATCGCCTGAATGTTCCGGTGGCGTTGAAGGATGCAAAGAACAACGAGCAAGATCGCCAGACCCTGCTGGAGCAAGGCGGCAAGATCAAGGTGCCGTGCCTGCGCATCGAAGAGAATGGCCAGACCACGTGGATGTACGATTCCAAGGTGATCATCGATTACCTGGACAAGCGCTTCGCTGCGCTCTGACAGACGCCGTATCCTCTGTAGGAGCGAGCTTGCTCGCGAAAAACCTGAGGACGCCGCGGGGTGTCAGGTTCCCCTCGTTATCGTTGACGATTTTCGCGAGCTAGCTCGCTCCTACAGGATTTCCATGTCCAGTAATGCGGAGCCCAGGCATTTTCCGTGGGCATCCAGCGCCAGCGAGCGTGTCACGCCGCCGCGCAGGATCCCCGGCAGCACGAAGTTCAGCGCCTGCACGTTGGGCAACTCATAACGCCGTATCGGCGCAGCACCCGGTTCCAGAAGGCCCGCAAAAAATTCGCTCACGCGCTCGGCCGTGAGCTGTTCGCAAAGCAAGGGATAGTCCTCGGCGCGATAGGCAATGATCGAAATATTCGAGGTGTCGCCCTTATCCCCGGTGCGGGAATGGGCCAGGGTGTGCAGCTTCATGCTTCGATCCTCGGGTTGACCGCGTTACGCGGCAGCAGCAACGACGCCACCGCCACCACCTGCCGCACACTCTTGCTGGCGCCGCCACCGCCAGACGGGCCGTTGGTGTAGAGGGTTTCCACTTCATTGCCGACACGTACCGCCTCGCTGCGCTCTTCACAGCGCGCAGCCACGCGCAGACGCACTTCCCAAGGCTCGACACTGCCGCGTGGGCCATGCAATGAGTCCAAGCCGATCAACTCGGCGCGCACCTCCTGCATCTTCACCCCCATCAACTCCAGGCGCTTGAGCACAACATCTCGCGCCAGTTGCGCCCGTGCGACCGCACCCGGGCCACCGTAGGACATCTGCCCCTCGCCGATCCAACCGTCCAGGTAACCCACGCTGACCTTCAACTGTTCCGGCCGTGCTCGACCATTGGCGCCCTGGGCCCGCACCCGGTCAGTAGCGTCGTCGATAAAGGTCACCTGGGAAAAGTCGGCGGTGACATCAGGGGTCAGGTACGCCGCAGGGTCATGCACTTCATAGATCAATTGCTCGGTACAGGTCGCTCGACTGACCCGTCCACCGGAACCTGCGACCTTGGTAATCACCGCATCACCGTCGGCATTGATCTCGGCCAACGGAAACCCCAGGCGCGCCAGGTCATTCACGTCCTTGAAGCCGGGATCGGCGAAATACCCACCGCTGACCTGCCCCGCGCATTCGAGCAAATGCCCCACCAGTGTGCCGCGCCCCAGACGCGGCCAATCGTCCATCGCCCAGCCAAACTCAAACATCTGCGGCGCCAGGAACAGCGACGGATCGGCCACGCGCCCGGTGATCACCACATCAGCCTCGGCACCCAGGGCCTCGAGAATGCCGTCGACCCCCAGGTAGGCGTTCGCAGAAATCAACCGCGCGCCCAGTGAGCCCAAGGTCTGGCCGTTATCCAGCACCTGCTCGGGACGCAGGATGTCGAGCACATCGTCACCCAGCACCGCCACGACCTTGAGGCCCAGGCCCAACTCATTGGCGATGCGGCGCACTTCAATAGCCGCCGCCACCGGATTGGCCGCGCCCATATTGGTGATCACTCGCAAACGTCGGCGCCCATCGCGGCGGCCGACAAACGGCAGCACGCGGCGCATGCGCTCGCTCAGCAGCGGGTCATACCCGCCCTGCGGATCGCTGATGCGCGCCTGTTGCGCCAGGGCGATGGTGCGTTCGGCCAGGCATTCGAAGACCAGGTAATCCAGGTCGCCGTGTTCGGCCAGTTCTACGGCAGGTTCGATGCGGTCGCCGGAATAGCCGGCACCGGAACCGATGCGCAAGGTGTTCATCTCAAATCACTCCCAGGAGCAACGCCGTCAGGGTCATCAACACCGACGCGGCAAACAGAAAAGGGATGGTAAAGCGCTGGTGATCGGCCAATTCGATCTTGCACAGGCCCACCAACAGGAATGTCGCGGGGGTCAGCGGGCTGACCGGGAAGCCGGTGGTGTGTACGCCGAGCAGCGAGGCCTGGGCCACTTGCAGCGGGTCGACGCCCAGGGCCTTGCCGACTTCGGCGATCACCGGCATGACGCCGAAATAGTAGGAATCGGGGTCGAACAGCATGCTCAGGGGCATGGAAATGAAGCCCACCACTGCGGGGATCAGCTTGCCGTGGCCCGCTGGAATCTGCGCGACCGCCACTTCGGCAATGGCCTTGAGCATGCCGGTGCCTTGCATGATGCCGGTGAACACCCCGGCGGCGAGCAGGATACTGGCCATGGTCAGGGCGGTTTTGGCGTGGGCATCGATGCGCGCACGCTGGGCGTCGACATTCGGGTAATTGATGCACAGCGCGACCACAGTGCCGAGCATGAACATCACCACGGGATCGACCCAACCGGCAATCATCACCACCATCACCAGCACCGTCAGGATCAGGTTGACCCAGAACAGGCGTGGGCGGCGCAGCCGGATGTCATCATCGCTGAGCACCCGTTGCGGCACGGCATCCACTGTGGAACCGGCGCCCAGGCCCAGGCGTTTTTCCTCGCGACGACCAAGCCACCAGGCGCAGGCGAAAACGAAGATCAGGCCGACGATCTGCACCGGGATCAGCGGCTGGAACAAGTCCGCCACTGGCACGTGCAAGGCTGCCGACGAGCGCAACACCGGGCCGGTCCAAGGCAGGAAGTTGACCCCGGCGGCCATCGCGCAGACACAGGCAAGGATGCGCTTGTCGATGCCCAGCCGTGTATACAGCGGCAGCATCGCCGGCACCGTCACCAGAAAGGTCACCGCGCCGGAACCGTCCAGGTGGACCAGCAAGGCCAGGGTCGCGGTACCCACCACAATTCGTGTAGGACGCGTCCCTACCGTACGCAGGATGCGATCAATGATGGGATCAAGCATGCCGGCATCGGTCATGATCCCGAAAAACAGGATCGCGAACACAAACATGCCCACCACGGGGGCGACGTTCTTGATACCGGTAATGATGAAAGCGCTGGTCTGCAGGCCGAAACCGCCGAGCAGCGCGGCGATGATCGGCAAGGCAATCAGGGCCACCAGCGGCGAAAGGCGTTTGCTCATGACGGCAGCGAGCAGGCACAGGATGGTGATGACACCCAGGGTAGCGAGCATGGGTTACTCCAGAGCGGCCTTGGTGGCCGGTTATTGTTTTCCCTGGAGTATTGGAAGCGGGTTAGTCTTTGTAAATTGGAATATTCAGCCCCGTATGTTCGGAAAAACAAAATGAAGAACTCAATCCAGCATATTCAAGCGTTTCTCGCGGTGGCCCGTACCGGAAGTTTCACCAAGGCCGCCAATGAACTGCACCTGTCTCCTTCGGCACTGACAGTCCAGGTGCAACAACTGGAGGACTGGCTCGGCGTCACCCTGCTGGACCGTAGCCCGCGCCATGTGAGCATCACCGCCGCCGGCCAGGAAGCCCGTGGGCCGATGGAAAAGCTGCTGCTGGACCTGGACAACATCGTCACTGGCTCCCGCGACCTGGCCGCCCTGCGCCGGGGCGTGGTCACCATCGCCGCCCTGCCCTCGGTCTGCGCAGGCGCCCTGCCCCCGGCGTTGCGCCTGTTTCGCGAGCGTTTTGCCGGGATCGAAGTGCGCTTGCAGGACCTGGTGGCCCACCGCATTCACGCCCAAGTGCGCGCAGGCGAGGTGGATTTTGGTATCGGCGTACGCGCGCGGTTGAGCCATGGCCTGGAATTCGTACCGGTGCTTAATGATCGTTTGTGCGCGTTCGTACCGCTGGATCACCCCCTCGCCCACCATCGCCAGCTGACGCTGCAACAACTGGCCGACCAGCCGATCATCCTCACCGGCCGCGACAGCAGCGTGCGTGAGCAGGTGGATGGGCTGTTCGATGAGACGCGGCTGACGATGCACGCCGGCATGGAAGCCAACTACATGTCTACGGTGTTGGCGCTGGTGCGCCAGGGCCTGGGAATCAGTGTGCTGCCGGAGTCGGCGGCGGACAGCCTGGAGGGGTTGAAACGTATCCACATCGATCATCCCGGCGTGAACCGGGAGATCGGGTTGATCAGTCGTAGCGGGATGGGGCTGAGCCCGGCGGCACAACGTTGTTTCGACCTGCTGAATGAGGAACTGTCCGACACACCCTCCCAGAGTTTTTGACCGCGTCAGTCAGTCGAGCATCGCGATATGTCTGGGATGGCTGGCCACACGCTCCAACCAAGCCCGCACGGCCGGGTACGGCGCCAGATCAAAACCGCCTTCCTCGGCCACATGGGTGTAGGCATACAACGCCACGTCGGCAATGGAGAACTGGTCGCCGACCAGGTAGGGCGTGAGTTGCAACTGGCGCTCCATGACCTTGAGCGCCTTGTAGCCACCCTTGTGCAGCTTCTTGTATTCCTCCTGGCGATCTTCCGGTAGCCCCAGGTAAAGCTGGATAAACCGCGCCACCGCAATGTACGGCTCATGGCTGTACTGTTCGAAGAACTGCCATTGCAGCACTTGCGTGCGCAGGCGCGGCTCGGTGGGCAGGAACTGGCTGCCATCGGCCAGGAAGTTGAGGATCGCGTTGGATTCCCACAGGCAGGTGCCGTCTTCGAGTTCCAGCACCGGGATCTTGCCGTTGGGGTTCTTGGCCAGGAATTCCGGGGTCTCGGTGTCGCCGTTGAGGATGTCGACATCCACCCACTGGTACGGGATGCCCAACAGGTTGAGCATCAATTTGACCTTGTAGCAGTTGCCCGATTTGTAATCGCCATAAACCTTATACATGGGGCTCCCCTTATGCCGCTTGCGCGTGCTGTGCTTGACGGACCACTGCGGCCAGGCGCTTGAGACCTTCGTCCAGGCGGGACGGGTCGATATGGCTGAAATTGAGCCGCAGTGAACCCAGGTGCTGGTCCGGCTCGGAAAAGAACGGTTCACCGGGCATGAACGCGACGTCCTGATCGAGTGCAGGAGCCAACAAGGTGCGGGTATCGAGCGGCTGTTTCAAGGTCAGCCAGAAGAATAATCCGCCCTGGGGCACTTGCCAGTCGGCCAACTCGCTGAAGTGACGCGCCAATGCAGCCTGAAAAGCATCGCGTCGCTCGCGATAAAAACCGCGCAGCTCGACCAGGTGCTGTTGATAGTTGTCGGTACCCAACCACTGCATCGCTTGCCACTGGCCGACGCGGTTGGTGTGCAGGTCAGCCGATTGCTTGAGCTTGAGCAAATGCGGGAACAGGTCGGGGCTGGCGATCAGGTAGCCGACGCGCAGGCCGGGCAACAAGGTCTTGGACACCGTTCCAGTGTAGATCCAGCTGGCCTTTTTCAGGCGGCCGGCAATGGGCTGCGCGCTGCCGCCATCGAAGGTCAGCTCGCGGTAGGGTTCGTCCTCGATCAGGGTCACGCCGAACTCGTCGAGCAAAGCCGCGACAGCCTCGCGCTTGGCTTCGCTGTAGCGCACCGCCGACGGGTTCTGGAACGTCGGGATCAGGTAAATGAACGCCGGCCGATGGCGTTCAAGGCTGGCACGCAGGGCGGCCAGGTTCGGGCCGTCGGTTTCCAGTTGCACGGTGAGGCATTCGGCGCCGAACAGTTGGAAGATCTGCAAGGCGGCCAGGTAGGTCGGGCCTTCCAGTAGGATCTGGGTGCCTTTATCGATATACAGCTTGGCCGCCAGGTCCAGGGCCTGCTGGGAGCCGCTGACCACCAGCACTTGGCTGGCCTGGCACGGCACGCCAAGGGCGCGGGCCTGGGCAGCGAGCAATTCACGCAGTTGCGGCTCGCCTTCGCTCATGCCGTACTGGCCGATATTCAGCGGCATGCCATCCCAGTTCAACGCCGGCAACATCGCTTCGGCGGGCAAGCCTCCGGCGAACGACATCACTTCCGGGCGCTGGGCCGCCGCGAGGATTTCACGAATCAAGGAGCTTTTGAGGCGCGTAACACGTTCAGAGAAGGCCATAAGGTCACCGCTAGCGAAGCCTGTGGGAAATACGTCAAACTAGTTGACCGAAATTACGACGACTTGAGTAGATACGTCAATATGCTTGACCTTAAAAACCAGAACAGTCAGCAAGCCGCCATGGAAGCGTTCTTCTTCGGCTACCAGGCGTTTACCGCCAAGGCCGACGAAATGCTCGAGCGCCGCGGCTTGAGCCGGGTGCACCAACGCATCGTGTTTTTTATCGCGCGCTACCCGGGCCTGAGCGTGAAGGAACTCCTGGAATTGCTGGGCGTGAGCAAGCAGGCGCTGAACATGCCGTTGCGCCAATTGCAGGAAATGCACTTGGTGGACAGTGTCGCGTCCGAGGCCGACAAGCGTAAACGCTTGCTGGCGTTGACCGAGGACGGCCGGCGTTTCGAGCAGTCACTGCGCCGCGAACAGGTGAAATTGCTGCAGCGCGCCTTCGCCGAAGCAGGCGAAGAAGCGGTAACCGGCTGGTTGGCGGTGAACCAGGCCCTTGCAGGGCCGCCGTGATCGCCGTGGCAAGCGGAATTACTGTGGCCAGCCCGCTTGCCACAACCCCCACCGGGATGTGCCTTTCATCTATTTCGCACAAGAAATAGAAAACATTATTTGCTTTCTTTGTATACAAAAGCATAATTCGCTTCGTGCGAGTTCCTGACCTATTGGTCAACAAACCCGCCAGTACCTCACAGCGCGTGCGCGCTGGACATAACAATAAAATGCTTGAGGAGTACTCGCTGTGGATAGCCGCAAATCCGAAGCCCCGCTGGACCTCGCCCCGCCGAACCTCACCCATACGAACCACGGCTGGCTCGAACGCCTGTTCAAACTGCGCTTGCATGGCACCACAGTGAAGACCGAGCTGATCGCCGGCCTCACCACCTTCATCACCATGGCCTACATCATCTTCGTCAACCCGAACATCATGGCCGACGCCGGTATCGACCACGGTGCGGCGTTCGTCGCCACCTGCATCGCCGCCGCCCTCGGGTGCCTGTTGATGGGCCTGTATGCCAACTGGCCGGTGGGCCTGGCGCCGGGCATGGGCTTGAATGCGTTTTTCACCTACACCGTGGTCGGCACCATGGGCTACACCTGGCAGACTGCACTGGGTGCGGTATTCATCTCTGGCGTGCTGTTCATGCTCCTGACACTGTCGCGCGTGCGTGAATGGCTGCTCAACAGCATCCCGGTCAGCCTGCGCCATGCCATGGGCGCCGGTGTCGGGCTGTTTCTCGGGGTGATCGGCCTGAAAACCGCGGGCATCATCGTCGATAGCCCCGCCACCCTGATCAAACTCGGTTCCCTGCACGAACCCGCCCCGCTGCTGGCGGCCATCTGTTTTCTATTGATCGCGATCCTCAGCTATCACCGCGTGTTTGGCGCGATCCTGATCAGCATCATCGCCGTGACCCTGGCCGGCTGGGGCCTGGGCCTGGTGCACTACAACGGCATTCTCTCCACCCCACCGAGCCTGGCACCGACCTGGATGGCCATGGACATCAAAGGTGTATTCAATGTCAGCATGATCAGCGTGGTATTTGCCTTCCTTTTTGTACACATGTTCGACACCGCAGGTACACTGATGGGCGTGGCACAACGCGCCGGGCTGGTGGGCGACGATGGCAAGATCCATAACCTGTCCAGGGCGCTGAAGGCCGACAGTGCCTCCAGCGTGTTTGGCGCCATGGTCGGCGTGCCGCCGGTGACCAGTTATGTGGAAAGCGCTGCCGGCGTCGCGGCCGGTGGTCGCACCGGGCTGACCGCCGTGACCGTGGGCGTGCTGTTTGTGGCGGCGATGTTTTTCGCACCGCTGGCCGGCATGATCCCGGCCTATGCGACGGCCGGTGCACTGATTTATGTGGCGATGCTGATGATGGCGAGCATGGCCCATATCCATTGGGATGAAGCCACCGACAGCATCCCGGCAATCGTGACCGCGATCATGATGCCGCTGACCTTCTCGGTCGCCGACGGTATCGCCCTGGGCTTTATCACCTATGTGGCGCTGAAAGCAGGTACCGGCAAGTACCGCGAAATTTCCCTCAGCCTGTGGGTGCTGTGCGCGATTTTCATCGCTAAATTCATATTTCTATAAAAAGGAGTAAGGCATGACCCTGGAAACCTGGCTGCTGTTCAGCGGCGCTGCATTGATCGTGATCCTGATCCCCGGCCCACTGTCCTTGCTGATGATCAGTAACAGCCTCAACTATGGTCTGCGCGGTTCGTACCCCGCATTCCTGGGTGGCGTGTTTGCCTCGGTCTGCCTTTTGAGTGCATCGGCACTGGGGCTGGGCGCCCTGCTGCTGGCCAGTGAGCAACTGTTCGGCGCATTGAAACTGCTCGGCGCGCTGTACCTGTTCTACCTCGCCTGGCAAAGCTGGCAGCAATCGCGCCAGCCGAGCCTCGCCGTGCACGTACCACAGGCCATCGCCACGCCGCGTTTTCGCAGCTTGTTTGGCCGCGCGTTTGTACTGGGCGCCAGCAACCCCAAGGACATTCTGTTCTTTGCCGCCTTCCTGCCACAGTTTCTCGACAGCGGGCAATCCTTCCTGCCGCAACTGCTGGTCATGATCGCCACCTGGACGGTGCTCGACCTGCTGTGCAAGTTGACCTACGGGCTCGGCGCACAGGGAGCGGCACGCTACCTGCGCAGCGGCAAGGGCCAGGTCGGGTTCAACCGCGTCAGCGCCGCATTATTCAGCGGGGCCGGGGCAGCGTCTCTGCTGAGTCGATGAGGTCACTGGCAGACGCTTCAGCCTGCACACTGTCGAGTCGATCGCGGCGAGGCGCTCACACCTTCACAAAATAAACACTGGGTGGATCCGCCTGAAAGACAGGCCATTGAATACCTGCCACGATCCGGACCAATCGATTTTCCTGCATGGCGCGCTGGACACTCACAACGGGAAGCGAACCCGGGTTGGCTCTGATGGCGACATTCAACCAGTGATCGGTCAGCCTTTCTTTCAACTGAACACTGGCTCGCTCAACCCACAGGGCGCTGATGTAGTACACATTGCCTGACGCGGAAGAACGGTGCGTCGCGATAAATTCATTGCTCAGGTACCTGTTTCTTCTTACCTCGACGTCATACACGTTGAAGCCCTGCTGCTCCAGGACGTTCCGGATGGCGGCGCGTTGTGCAGTGTTGCGCTGAGCCGTTCTCCCTGGCCCGCTATATCGCAACGCAGGATCCAAGTGGGGAGCCCGGAAGTCGACGCGAGTGAAGCCCGGCGCGTTACTCTCGTTACCGATGCGGATTGATCCGTGCGCTCGTTCGGTGCGGCGTAACATTCTCAGCAAGTCATCGGTCTGGCTCGAGCCCCTGGCATTGGAGGCCAGCCAATTGTCCAGCGTCGCCCGGATATTGAGCAGGTGAGTGGTCGAGACCGAGTAGGCAGTGTCGGCCAACTCGATCAGCCTTCTGGCTGCCATTCTCTGGCTGTGCAGGGTCATGGTGGGGAAGGCCGTGCCGACATAGTGCTCCAACGGCCGGTCGAACAAACGCGTATGCACTTGCCAGTCACCCGTCGCATTGCGCGATACCGGTATCGGCTGTTCGCCTGGCGCAGTGCTTGTCCAACGTTCGATATCCACGTAGGCGCGTGAAACCAGCGGCTCGTCCGGGACAATAAACGCAATACCGCTCCTTGGCGCATTGCTACCCTCATGAAGCAACCGGTAATACCCGATCCCCGACACGGTCGGCGTGTCATATTGCGCCCCGATGTAGATAGCGTCGTAGGAAAACCCTCGGGCGTCCTGGCTCACATGAAACGTCCCGAACTCCGTGGCGGCAGACATCTGCTCGAGAGGAACCTGAACCCTCCAATCGAACCATTCATTGGCTGTGGCGGGTGACTGGTAAATACGATGTTCTGTCGCTGCGCGCACACTGGTTGGCCGCCAATCCGACACTACCGGCATTGGCGCACGCCAGGGGTCAAGCCCAGCGGTACTCGTCCCCGCCACCGGCTGGGGCGCATCAGCGCCCAGTAACCACTCCCCAGGTTGGTGGACGTTGATAATCAATTCGTCCTGCCCCGGCGCCTGCTGGTTTTTCAGGCGCAATACCCGTTCGTTGTCGCGCCGGTAAAGTGGGTAATGGTGGGTTTCATCCGCCACGAAGAGCTCGCCGTTTTTCACGTAGACGCCGGACGCCCCAGGCCCTTTAAGCGCCACCGCGCCCTCGGGCACACCCTTGGCTTTGAAGCGTTCCAGGGCTTTGAGTTGGGTCACCTTGGGCGGTTCCGGGCGTGAAAGCCCGTCATACGGTGTCATGCGCAAGCGGTGTATTTTTCTCAGCCCATTACCCAGCGCGGGGCGCGCCATGCCGGCGCTCTTGGGGCCGGGGATAAAGCTCATCAACAGGTCAATCGCCAGATAGGCGCTCCTGAAACCAACTTCGACGGCATCCCGAGGGTCGCCAGAACGGTGATAACGCCGTGCCGAAAGCAACAACTCATAGGCTTCGTTCAACACCCCGAAGGCCGGAGAGAAAAACGCCACCAACGCCCGCGCACGGGTATCGCCCTGCTCACCAAGGCGCCGAATTCGATAGTCTTGCAGCGCCTTGCCGGATTGACTCGCCGCCTGCGTCCGGCGCTGCAGGTCAAGCAGGCTGGCACGGTAGAGCAATGCCTGGGCGTTGCTGTGGGATGTTCCGACGATCGCCAACCATTCCCGCGGCTCGCAAGCGATCTGCTCGAGGATCAGTTTTTCAATTTCTTCCGGCAGCGGCGTCGGCTCCAAATGCTTGATCTTGAATGAGCGAACAAAGCCGATACCTTTCCAGACCCCTTTCATGAAGAAAAAAGCCGGCGCGACAATCAAGTGCGCGGCCCCCACAGCGCGCTCGCCAACCGCCTCCGGATAATGGGTGATCGCCTCGAATGCCCAACCGGGGGCGACCTGCCGCGAGAGTGCCTTGACGTTATCGGGCAAGGCACCGATGCGATTGAGTTCATCCTGGGCCACTTGCAGGCTGCTGTACTCAGTGAGCGCCAAGCTGTGGGGCGCATCGGGCCAGTAGACCACGCAGAGCCCGGAAAGCTTGTCCTGCACGACCACGATCCCCGCGATATAGCGATCGTGCTGCAGGGTGTGCCCCACCACATGCACCACATGCAATTGCAACTGGTACGGGCTCTTCCACAAGTCTTGGGGGGCTATTGCCGCCATCGCGGCGATGAACAGGTTTTGTGCATTGGCTGTCAGACCCCGTTGAATCGCCGAGAACAGATGATGTTCAACGCCCGCACGCAGGGCGCGATTCAGCAACGCGGGGATACGTCCTTCGCTGAGCGTCCGGCCAGGACCGATGAGTGGGTAAAAAGCCCGGTTGATCAACGCGTCGTATTGCCCACCGATATCCAGTGAAGACACCAGGCGGATCAGGTAACCGGCATTGAGCTGTTGCTTCCAGTCAGCTTGCAGATAGCGGGCGCGATCGAGTCGCCACTGCGTCCAGGGCGCCAGTGGGTCCAGGTTATGCAGCGCCAATTGCAGCAGACTGAACGTCTTGCGCGTCGTGGTTGGCGTCAACACTATGTTGCGATCACCCACGGTACAGGTGCTGCTCCAGCCACAGAAAGAGCCGCGCACATCATCGGGCAGCTCAATCAAAGGCTCGTCGATATCCGGCAGCGGGGAAAAACCATCCTGGCGTAAACGGTCGATCAAGGCTTGGCGGGCGAACGTGTTCAGGTCAGGCAGGTAGTGCTCGATCCGATCATGAAAGGCAAAGGTACTGCCCAGGTACACACGCTCCACGTGTTGGAATTTTTTACGCTGGGCACGGCTTGCGCGCGCCAACCACGTGGGCAGTTTCTTCGCTTCGGATACCGCTTTGCGCAGCAGCTCGACATTGGCCAGAGCCCGGCTCAGGAGGTTATTGAGGGGAATACTCAGTTGATCTTCCAGCTCGACCATCAACAGCGAGCGGCTCAGCCCGGGATCCGTCACCTCACTGAAAATACGCGTGATGTCCTCGTTGCTGTTGTGCAAGCGAGAGTAACTACCCAGCAGTTTCTTGAGCGAGGCCAGCGCTGGCTTGCCCGGGATCTCAAGGTAGCGAACAGCGAGCGTTTCACGTGCCGCATGCCCCCGCAGATCGGAGCGTTTATCCCGCTCGACGGTGCCCCACAGCACAGAGCCATCCGGGCTGCTCAGGCTCGTCTTGAGGCTTCGGGTCAAGGCGTCCAAACCGGCAAACGCCTGAATCCCCCCCTCCACGCCGAACGCGTACAGCACCACCGGATGCTGGCGGGCCGGAACCCGCACCGCTGCCGCCGTGGTCATCACCCAGACATTATGGAGTGGGTAGAAGGCGTCCGGTTCGCTGCCCACCGCGATCGACAGCACCCGGGTATCGCTGCCCGGGCGTTTGGTTGCCAGGGGCTGGGCCACCACTTCGATCACCAGGTCTCGATGGGCCGCACTGATCAACTTGAGCCCGTGCAGCAACTGCGCTTCGCAACGCAAGGCTTCGGTCTGGGCTTGCATAAACAGGGAAACACGTCTGGCCGTTCCCTTCCCATGGGGGCGCTCTGCCCAGAATGCCAACTCAAGCAGCCGATGCCGCGCGCTTTGCATCAAGGTTTTCAGCACATGGGTATGGACGTTGAGTCGCCCCACCTGGGACATGATCTCCAGATAGGCTGAAGTCTCTGCGCAGGGGTCATCCGCGGCCAATAACGCGACCAGGCCCTTTTCATAGCGTTTGACCTGCTGTTCTACGGTACGCATGGGCAAACCCGGCGCCACACCGGTGAACATGATTTCTTCGCGTCGTCGTTGCTGGTCCCATTTGAGCAATTGATCGCCAATGACCCCGAGCCGGGCAGAGCCGACCAGTTGGCGTCTGGCGCTCTCCACCTGCGCGAAAAAAAGCACGGCATCCAGCGGTGGCGGCTGAGACCGCACGTCAGAAAACACATGGGCAAAATACACCTTCACCGCACACCCCAGCTCATTGCTCCATTGCCCGGCCAGCAACGCCTGGGCGCCATGCGCCAGCGCATCGTCCCTCACCTCCAAGCCACGCGTGAAGCCGGTGGCCGGCGACAGGTCCGCCGGCCGGTACAAGGTTTTGCGGCGACTTAACGGCAAGCAATGCCAGAGGTCGTGGAACAGCGAGCGGTTCAACGCCAGCAGGTCGCACTGAAGGGCAAAGAAGGATGGGGCCTCGTAAAAATTGCGGGCGGTGCCTGGCAGGTAAATCACATGAGGCGTATCACTGGCCTCCCCCTCACGGTAAAGATGCAAGGCCCCGGGCATCGCGACGGCAGGAGTGCCCGGCCACATCAATTGGCTCACTTTGACGCTGGCCCACTCCCCGCCTGCCCGCTCGCGTGCTTCTGCGGCAGGGGCGTCGATCAGGGCTTGAACCAGGGCCATGCCCGCGCTCGATAGCTCCTCAAGTTGCCGCGCCATGAACGCACGGTCAGCGAAGAGCGTCTTTTGCAACTCGACCCAACGTTCCTGGCGGGTGAGCCAGGAGCCCTGCGCCAGCGCGCCCCAGTATTCAGAAACCGCGTGATCCAATCGCTCAAAGAGCCTCAGCGCATTGACACGCTGCAACGCTTCCAGCGGCGTATACGGTAAGCGGCAACCCGGATCTCCCTTGACGCTCAGCGCGGTGAACTGGTTAACGTTGGCCATCACCACGGGCAACGCCAGCAACATCAACGCCCGATCGGTCAAACTGTCGACTTTGCGCGGTTCGCTTGGCCGCTTGGATTCGGTGAACAGCAAGCTGTCCGGGTCCATGCCGAATGCTTTGCGCAGCTCGGCACGGATAACCGTCAAGACTTTGGGAGAGCGTCCTATCAAGCGTGCAAGTTCCTGCGTCAACTCTGTGCAGCGCCGATCTGCAAGGCCGATCTGATTGATCAGGCGGCTTGGATGGGGATGGGCGTTGATCCGCCGCGTTAACCGCTCACGAATGGCCTGTGGCGCATCGCTGTCGTCTGCAACGGATGGGGAACTGGAAGGGGGCGCAGCGCTTGGGTGATCGGTGGACGAGGTCATGGTGTTTTCTTTTCTAGGAGGAAAACACCCATCCTAGGTATCGCCGAGGTGCCCCTGGCGCTAGATAGTTGAACGCACGACACGCAAAAAAAAGCCCGCAGTGTGGGCGGGCGAAAAACCAACGAAGAGCGTTAGGCGAGGTGACGCTCAGCTACCGCGATAGGTGGAGTAGCTGTAAGGCGAAATCAACAAGGGCACATGGTAGTGATCCTGTTCGGCGTTGATGCCGAAGCGCAACACCACCACGTCGAGGAAAGCCGGCTCCGGCAGTTGCACACCCCGGGCGCGGTAATAATCGCCGGCACTGAATTGCAGCTGGTACACGCCGCTGCGGTAGTCATCACCTTGCAGCAGCGGCGCGTCGCAACGACCGTCGCTGTTGGTCAGGGCGGTGGCGAGCCGTTCAAGCTTCTCGCCCTCGACGCGGTACAGCTCAACCTTGATTGCGCTGCCGGGGCAGCCATGTGCGGCGTCCAAAACGTGTGTGGTCAAGCGTCCCATGGCGTTTGTGCGCCTCCCGAAGTCAGTAGAAGAGGAAACCGCACTTTTTCAGGGCATCAAAAAAGTCGGCGATGGCTGATTAAGACACTTTTTAAAAAAATTGTACACAATAAATATCACAACGCTTTTGATCCCCCCGCCGACATTGCTCGACGAGTCGATTCGTCAGTAATCCTTGCTTTTAAACGACCTTTTGTCCATTAGCTGACCAGTCAGGCAAGTTTCTTGCTACACCCTTGAAGGAGAGCGATGCGGAAAAAATGCAGAAATGCAGGCTTACAAAGTTGGCAATAAGTTGTATACAATCACTCATCGCTGTGACGCCACCCAGTCTTTTCACTGCCCGGCCGCCACACCTATTGCTACCACGAACAAGAAGGAAGACTGCAGTGAGCGCTGACTACCCACGCGACCTGATCGGTTACGGCAGTAACCCTCCTCACCCCCACTGGCCGGGCAAGGCACGCATTGCGTTGTCTTTCGTACTCAACTACGAAGAAGGCGGCGAGCGCAACATCTTGCATGGCGACAAAGAGTCAGAAGCCTTCCTCTCGGAAATGGTCTCGGCCCAGCCGCTGCAAGGCGAGCGCAACATGAGCATGGAGTCGCTGTACGAATACGGCAGCCGTGCCGGCGTGTGGCGCATCCTCAAGCTGTTCAAGGCGTTCGACATTCCGCTGACCATCTTCGCCGTGGCCATGGCCGCCCAGCGCCACCCGGATGTGATCCGCGCCATGGTCGAAGCCGGCCACGAGATCTGCAGCCACGGCTACCGCTGGATCGACTACCAGTACATGGACGAGGCCCAGGAACGCGAGCATATGCTCGAAGCCATCCGCATCCTCACCGAACTGACCGGCGAACGCCCCCTGGGCTGGTACACCGGGCGCACCGGCCCGAACACACGGCGGCTGGTGATGGAGGAAGGCGGCTTCCTGTACGACTGCGACACCTACGACGACGACCTGCCCTACTGGGAACCGAACAACCCCACCGGCAAGCCGCACCTGGTGATCCCCTATACCCTGGACACCAACGACATGCGCTTCACCCAGGTGCAGGGGTTCAACAAGGGCGATGACTTTTTCGAGTACCTCAAGGACGCCTTCGACGTGCTGTATGCCGAAGGTGCCGACGCGCCGAAGATGCTTTCCATCGGCCTGCATTGCCGCCTGATCGGCCGCCCTGCCCGTCTGGCCGCCTTGAAGCGTTTTCTCGAATACGCCAAGGGTCATGAGCAGGTGTGGTTCGCCCGCCGTGTCGACATTGCCCATCACTGGCAGGAAACCCACCCCTATACGGGAGTGGCGAAATGACCACGTTCCAGACCCTGAAACCCTCGACCTTGAGCCGCGACACATTCGTCAAAGCCTTCGCCGATATCTACGAACACTCGCCATGGGTGGCCGAAAAAGCCTATGACCTGGGCCTGGATGCGTCGATCGACCAGATCGAAACCCTGCACCAGCGCATGAGCGATATCCTGTTGAGTGCTGATCACCAGAGCCAATTGGCGTTGATCAACGCTCACCCGGACCTGGCAGGCCGTGCGGCCGTCCAGGGCCAGTTGACCGAAGCCAGCACGAATGAACAAGCTGGCGCCGGTATTCACCAATGCACGGCCGAAGAGTTCTCGCGCTTCACCGAGCTGAACGATGCCTACAAGGCCAAGTTCAAGTTTCCCTTCATCATGGCGGTAAAAGGCAGCAACCGGCACCAGATCCTGGCCGCGTTCGAAACGCGCATCCACCACTCGGCAGACACCGAGTTCAACTGCGCACTGGCCGAGATCAACAAGATCGCGCTGTTCCGTTTACTGACCCTCTAAACGACCATCCCCAGCCACTCTATCTAAGGCAGACAAGAAGAATGAAAGCTTACGCTGTACCTTTCGAGAAGTTCGTCAACCTGGCCGACGCCCGCCTGGGCACCAAGATCATCTCCGTCACCGATGACTGGTTCGCCGACGCCAACCGCCTGTTCCAGCCGACCCCGGCCGTGTGGAAGGAGGGCGTTTTCGATGACAACGGCAAGTGGATGGACGGCTGGGAGTCGCGCCGCAAGCGCTTCGAAGGCTACGACAGCGCAGTGATCCGCCTGGGCGTACCGGGTTCGATCAAGGGCGTGGACATCGACACTTCATTCTTCACCGGCAACTACCCGCCGTCGGCGTCCCTGGAAGCCTGCTTCCTGGCCTCGGGCGAGCCTGACGACAACACCCAGTGGGTAGAAGTACTGTCGGCCGTCGAGCTGCAAGGCAACAGCCACCACTACCACGAAATCAGCAACGACCAGGCGTTCAGCCACCTGCGTTTCAACATCTACCCGGATGGCGGCGTGGCCCGCCTGCGTGTGTACGGCGTGCCGTTCCGCGACTGGTCCGCAGTGGGCGATAACGAACAGGTCGACCTGGCTGCCGCCTTGAATGGTGGTCGCGCCCTGGCCTGCTCCGACGAACACTTCGGCCGCATGAGCAACATCCTCAACCCGGGCCGTGGCATCAACATGGGCGATGGTTGGGAAACCGCGCGTCGTCGCACGCCAGGCAATGACTGGGTGATCGTCGCGCTGGGCCACCCCGGCGAGATCGAGAAGATCATCGTCGACACCCTGCACTTCAAGGGCAACTACCCGGACACCTGTTCGATCCAGGGCGCGTTCGTCAAGGGCGGTACCGACAGCCAGATCGAAACCCAATCGCTGTTCTGGCGCGAACTGCTGCCGGCGCAAAAGCTGGAAATGCACGCCGAACACACCTTCGCTGAGCAGATCAAGGCGCTGGGGCCAATCACCCATATCCGCTTGAACGTGTTCCCGGATGGGGGCGTAAGCCGCCTGCGTGTGCTGGGTAAAGTTTCGAAGTAAGCAGTGAACCTCTGTGGCGAGCGGGCTTGCCCCGCGTTGGGCTGCGAAGCAGCCCTGAAACCAGGCACCGCGTTGTATCGGTAGAAACGCGCTGACTTGATGGGGGCTGCTTAGCAGCCCAACGCGGGGCAAGCCCTAATGCCGTTCAGTTAAGGTTTTTTTGTAGGAGCGAGCTTGCTCGCGAAGAACTCACAGACGCCGCGTTCATTCAGGAAACACGCGTTATCGTTGACGTTTTTCGCGAGCAAGCTCGCTCCTACAGAAGGCGATGTCCGCTTAACTGAACGGCATTAGGGCAAGCCCGCTCGCCACATGAACTGAATGACACAACACAGAATCCGGATAAGAAGACAGCCATGCGCACACTGATGATCGAACCGCTGACCAAAGAAGCCTTCGCCCCTTTCGGAGACGTTATCGAAACCGACGGCAGCGATCACTTCATGATCAACAACGGCTCGACCATGCGCTTTCACAAGCTGGCAACGGTAGAAACCGCACAGCCTGAAGACCACGCAATCATCAGCATCTTCCGCGCCGACGCGCTGGATATGCCGCTGACCGTGTGCATGCTGGAGAGACACCCGCTGGGCAGCCAGGCCTTCATTCCGCTGCTCGGCAACCCCTTTCTGATCGTGGTCGCGCCACTTGGCGATGCACCTGTATCAGGCTTGGTCCGCGCCTTCGTCACCAACGGCAGGCAGGGCATTAATTACCATCGCGGCGTCTGGCACCACCCGGTGCTGACGATCGAAAAGCGGGATGACTTCCTGGTGGTTGATCGCAGTGGCACAGGCAATAACTGCGATGAGCATTTTTTCAAAGAGGATGAGCGGTTGATCCTCGCCCCCCACCAATAAGAGAAGGCCGGATCACCCGACAACAAGGGTGACAGGCGAGAGGTAAAGACTGTGGAAGCACATCTGTTGGAATGGCTGAACCTTAGCGTGCGCTGGGTTCACATGATCACTGGCGTCGCCTGGATCGGCGCTTCGTTCTACTTTGTCTGGCTGGAAAACAACCTCAACCGCGTCAACCCCAAGAGCGGCCTGGCCGGCGACTTGTGGGCGATCCACGGTGGCGGTATCTACCACCTGGAAAAATACAAACTGGCCCCACCGACCATGCCGGACAACCTGCACTGGTTCAAATGGGAAGCCTATTTCACCTGGATGTCGGGCGTCGCGCTGTTATGCGTGGTGTTCTACCTCAACCCGACGCTGTACCTGCTCGCCCCCGGCAGCAGCCTGAGCGGCACCGAAGGCGTATTGCTGGGCATTGGCTCGCTGTTCGCCGGCTGGTTCATCTACTCCTTCCTCTGCGACTCGGCCCTGGGCAAGCGCCCTGCCCTGCTCGGTTTCATCCTGTTCGTGCTGTTGATTGGCGCCGCATACGGTTTCAGCAAAGTGTTCAGCGGCCGTGGCGCGTACCTGCACGTGGGTGCGGTGATCGGCACCATCATGGTCGGTAACGTATTCCGCATCATCATGCCGGCCCAGCGTGCGCTGGTGGCGGCGATCGCGGAGAACCGCACGCCCGACCCGGCCCTGCCGGCCAAGGGTTTGCTGCGCTCACGGCACAACAACTACTTCACCCTGCCGGTGCTGTTCATCATGATCAGCAACCACTTCCCGAGCACCTACGGCAGCCAATACAACTGGCTGATCCTAGCGGGTATCGCGGTGGCAGCGGTGTTGGTGCGGCATTATTTCAACACCCGGCATAACAGCCAGAAGTATGCCTGGACCTTGCCGGTGGGGGCGTTGGCGATGATCTCCCTGGCCTACGTGACCGGGCCCAAGCCCGTGGCAGAAGTGGCCAAGGCACCCGCCGCGATCGAGTACCAACCGTTGCCGGAAACCGCCTTGGGCGGCGGCGTGAAATCCTCCGCGCCAGCCGCCCCCGTCGCGGCACCCGCCCCCGCCCAGGCGACGATTGATTTCGACAAGGTGCATGGGGTGATCCAGGAACGCTGTGCGGTATGCCATTCGGCCAAGCCCACCAGCCCGCTGTTCAGCACCGCACCGGCAGGCGTGATGTTCGATACACCGGCGCAGATCCAGCAACAGGCGGCGCGTATCCAGGCGCAGGCCGTGGCGAGCCAGATCATGCCGCTGGGCAACATCACCCAGATGACCCAGCAGGAGCGCGATTTGATCGGCACCTGGATCAACCAGGGCGCGCGTACCAACTGACGGATTCACATAGTTCCAATGTGGGAGGGGGCTTGCCCCCGATGGCGGTGCATCAGTCACAGATACGTTGAATGACACACCGCTATCGGGGGCAAGCCCCCTCCCACATTTGGACATGCCGTGTTTTGAAGATTGCGTTCCACACAACACAACAATAAAAAGATCCGAGGTGTTGCATGACCGAGTTAGTCGAACCGCAGATTCCTGCCGCACCCGCCATGGTGCGGCTGCCCCTCTTGCAACTGATTCTGGTAGGCCTGCAACACGTCTTGCTGATGTACGGCGGCGCCGTCGCGGTCCCCCTGATCATTGGCCAGGCCGCCGGCCTGAGCCGTGAAGAAATCGCCTTCCTGATCAACGCCGACCTGCTGGTGGCCGGTGTCGCGACCATGGTCCAGTCGTTCGGCATCGGCCCCCTGGGGATTCGCATGCCGGTGATGATGGGCGCCAGTTTCGCCGCGGTCGGCAGCATGGTCGCCATGGCCGGCATGCCGGGTATCGGCTTGCAGGGGATCTTCGGCGCGACCATCGCCGCCGGGTTCTTCGGCATGCTCATCGCGCCATTCATGTCCAAGGTGGTGCGCTTCTTTCCGCCATTGGTAACCGGCACCGTGATCACCGCCATCGGCCTGTCGCTGTTCCCTGTGGCGGTGAATTGGGCGGGCGGTGGCAGCGCCGCCGCGACCTTCGGCTCGCCCATCTACCTGGCCATCGCCGCACTGGTGCTGGCCACTATCCTGCTGATCAACCGCTTCATGCGGGGCTTCTGGGTGAATATCTCGGTGTTGATCGGCATGGCGCTTGGCTACGGCTTGTGCGGCCTGCTCGGCATGGTCGATCTCAGCGGCCTGGCCCAGGCGCCGTGGGTACAGGTGGTGACACCGTTGCACTTCGGCATGCCCACATTCGAGCTGGCGCCGATCCTGTCAATGTGCCTGGTGGTCGTGATCATCTTTGTCGAATCCACCGGCATGTTCCTCGCCCTGGGCAAGATCACCGGCCAGGACGTGACCCCGAAGATGCTCCGCCGTGGCTTGCTGTGCGATGCCGGCGCATCGTTCTTCGCCGGGTTCTTCAACACCTTTACCCACTCCTCGTTTGCGCAGAACATCGGCCTGGTGCAGATGACGGGCGTGCGCTGCCGTTCGGTGACGATCATGGCCGGCGCCTTTCTGATTGTGCTCAGCCTGTTGCCCAAGGCCGCCTACCTGGTGGCGTCGATTCCGCCAGCAGTACTCGGCGGCGCGGCGATTGCCATGTTCGGCATGGTGGCGGCCACCGGGATCAAGATTCTCCAGGAAGCCGATATCGCCGACCGTCGCAACCAGTTGCTGGTGGCTGTCAGCATCGGCATGGGCCTGATCCCGGTGGTGCGCCCGGAGTTCTTCGCACAACTGCCGTTGTGGATGAGCCCGATCACCCACAGCGGGATTGCCATGGCGACCCTCAGCGCGCTGGCGCTGAACGTGCTGTTCAATATCCTCGGCGGCGCAGAGCGCCCCGCCGTCGCCCATACGCATTGATGCCTTTGTTAGTCCAAAAATAACAACAGACAAGGAACATCCCATGCATGCCATTCACCTGGGGCCGGCCATGTGCCGTGCCCCATTCTCGCCCCCTGCGCGCTCTAACAGCGCACTTGAGCCAAGGCTTTGGAGCCAGTATTCTCCGCGCCCGCTCGAATCGACTCAAAAAAAAACAGCGAATGTAAAAGCTGACTGCAAGGCCAACTTATCCCGGCCCTGCAACAGCGACCAATGTGCACAAACATCCCCTGAATTCGACTGCATTCCGTGCAGCCGACGGGGATTTTTCGGTTTTTCAAACACGTTGGCGCAGCTCTTGCTAAAAGCATCAAAGCTGACCGAATAGACGATTTTTGCAGCGAACCAAAAGGCGCCACACCAGAGCGCCTGCGTAGAAGAAAAACCATAAAACTTTAACTCGGGAGCAACCGAATGAAACCTATGTTCAAGGGCCTGATGCTGGCGGGATCGCTGCTGGCCGGTGGCCAAGCCGTGGCCGGTGACTTGTTGCAGTGGCAGAACAACAGCCTGACTTACCTGTGGGGCAAGAGCTTCACGGTTAACCCGCAGATCCAGCAAACCGTCACCTTCGAACATGCCGACGCATGGAAGTACGGCGACAACTTCTTCTTCCTCGACCGCATCTTTTATAACGGCAAGGAAGATGGCAACGTCGGCCCGAGCACTTACTACGGCGAGTTCAGCCCACGCTTGTCGTTCGGCAAGATCCTGGACAAGGACTTGTCCTTCGGCCCGATCAAGGATGTGTTACTGGCCTTCACTTATGAGTTCGGCGAAGGCGATAACGAATCGTACCTGCTCGGCCCTGGCTTCGACCTGAACATCCCAGGCTTCGACTACTTCCAGCTGAACTTCTACCAGCGTCAGACCGAAGGCAATCGCCCGGGTGACGGCGTATGGCAGATCACTCCGGTATGGGCGTACACCCTCCCCGTTGGCAACTCCGACATCCTGATCGACGGTTTCATGGATTGGGTGGTGGACAACGACAAGAACGCCCGTGGCACTTACCACGCCAACCTGCACTTCAACCCGCAGGTCAAATACGACCTGGGCAAGGCGCTGCATTGGGGCGATAAGCAGTTGTATGTGGGTTTTGAATACGACTACTGGAAGAACAAGTACGGGATCGAGGATTCCGGGGCGTTCAAGACCAACCAGGACACGGCGAGCTTCCTGGTCAAGTATCACTTCTGACCGAACATCGCAGGTCAAAATGTGTCAGGGGCAAGCCCCAATGCCAGTCAGTTAAGCGTACAGCGCCTTCTGTAGGAGCGATAACTGACTGGTATTTGGGCTTGCCCCTCCCACATTCAGATAGGCGGCAGGCCTAAGAACCGGGTGATTTCTTCACGCTTGGCCAACGCATCTTTCCTGCCCAATTCAATCAACTCGCTGCAATACCCCGCTTCGAACAACAAGTAACTCAGCACCCCTGCCCCACTCGTCTTGGTCGCCCCCGGCCCGCGCAGGAACAGGCGCAATGCCGCGGGCAATTCCTGACGATGCCGCGCCGCGATTTCATCGATCGGCTGGCTCGGCGCAATCACCAGCACGTCCACCGGGGCCAGGCCGCGGGATGCGCTGTCGGCAGGCTGGAAATGGCTGAACTGGTTCAAACGCTCCAGCAATTCGATATCACTTTCCAGGCTGTCGATGAACGTGCTGTTGAGCATATGCCCGCCAATCTGCGCCAGGGTCGGTTGCTGGCCCGTGAAGACGCGCGGTGTCGCCGCCTCGTTGCCCCGTGGGTTGCCACTGACCCCCACCACCAGCACGCGGCTGGCCCCCAGGTGCAAGGCCGGACTGATGGGTGCCGACTGTCGCACGGCGCCATCGCCGAAATATTCCTGGTCGAGTTTCACCGGGGCAAACAGCAAGGGGATCGCCGAACTGGCCAGCAGGTGTTCAACCGTCAGTTGGGTCGGCACGCCGATACGGCGGTGGCGCAACCAGGCGTCGATGGTGCCGCCGCCCTGATAGAAGGTCACCGCTTGTCCGGACTCATAGCCGAACGCAGTCACCGCCACCGCGTGCAGATGCTTCTCGCGGATGGCCTCATCGATGCCCTCCAGGTGCAGCTTGTCGTGGAGTAGCTCGCGCAGCGGCGAGCTGTTGAGCAGCGCCACCGGCACTTGGGCGCCCAGGCCCAGCAGGCTGTGAAAACAGAAACGGCTGGCCTGGTGAATCACCCCCGGCCAGTCGCTGCGCAGCACCCGATGGCTGCGAAAGCCCTGCCAGAACGCGGTAAGACGCTGGATCGCCGCCGTGAAGTCCATGGCGCCGCTGGCCAGGCTGACCGCATTGATCGCCCCGGCCGAGGTGCCGACGATGACCGGAAAAGGATTCGGCGCCCCCAACGGCAGCAACTCGGCAATCGCCGCCAACACCCCCACCTGATACGCCGCTCGCGCTCCGCCGCCGGAAAGAATCAAGCCTGTGACCGGTTCAGCTGGGCGCATTGCATCACTCCATGTGGGGCCAACAGGGGAAGGTCAGGTGTTATCGACGACGTTTTTCGTACAGCTTGGGTTCGCCCGGTGGCCGGCTCTTGAAGCGGCGGTGGGTCCACAGGTATTGCTCGGGGCATTCACGCACCGAGGCTTCGACCCAGCGGTTGATGCGCAGGCAGTCGACTTCGTCGCTTTCGCCCGGGAAGTCGGTCAACGGCGGGTGGATCACCAGGCGGTAACCGCTGCCATCGGCCAGGCGCTCCTGGGTGAACGGCACCACCAGCGCCTTGCCCAGCTTGGCGAACTTGCTGGTGGCGGGCACGGTGGCGGCCTGGATGCCGAACAGCGGCACGAAGATACTTTGCTTGGCGCCGTAGTCCTGGTCCGGCGCATACCAGATGGCGCGGCCGGCGCGCAGCAGCTTGAGCATGCCGCGCACGTCTTCGCGCTCGACGGCCAGGGAATCGAGATTATGCCGCTCGCGACCACGGCGCTGGATAAAGTCGAATAAGGGGTTGCCGTGCTCGCGGTACATGCCATCGATGGTGTGCTTCTGTCCCAGCAAGGCTGCGCCGATTTCCAGGGTAGTGAAGTGCAGGGCCATGAGGATCACGCCCTTGCCATCCAACTGCGCCTGCTTGAGGTGTTCCAGGCCCTCGACGTGAGCCAGGCGCGCCAGGCGCTGGCGCGACCACCACCAGCTCATGGCCATTTCAAAGAACGCGATGCCGGTGGAAGCAAAGTTTTCCTTGAGCAGCTTTTTGCGCTGCGCGGCGGATTTTTCCGGGAAGCACAGCTCCAGGTTGCGCGCGGCGATGCGGCGACGCTCGCCGGCCACGCGGTACATGCCCGCACCCAGCAGGCGACCAATGGCCAGCAACGCGCGATACGGCAATTGAGTGATCAGCCACAGCAGGCCGAGTCCCAGCCATAACAGCCAAAAACGCGGGTGAAAAAATACAGCACGAAAACGCGGGCGATCCATTACAGATTCCGGTAAAGACAAGGGCCGCGCATTCTACAACGGTTCGACTCGGCTTGCGGCCAGTGGATGTTCTCGTTATAAGTCTCGACACTTTTCGTGACAAGCCGCTTTTGCCGACCATGAGCCAAACCGAACCGCTAGACCAAGATCCCGTGTTCCAGCTGAAAGGCAGCATGCTCGCCATCACCGTGCTGGAACTGGCCCGCAATGACCTCGATGCCCTGGACCGCCAGCTCGCCGCCAAGGTCGCCCTGGCGCCGAACTTCTTCAACAATGCCCCGCTGGTGCTGGCCCTGGACAAGCTGCCGGCCGGCCAAGGCGCGATCGACCTGCCCGGCCTGATGCGCGTATGCCGCTCCCATGGCTTACGCACCCTGGCGATTCGTGCCAGCCGTATCGAAGACATTGCCGCCGCCATCGCCATTGAACTGCCAGTACTGCCACCATCCGGCGCACGCGAGCGTCCACTCGATCCGACGGAAGGTGAAGTGAAGAAAAAACCGGAAAAACCGGCGGAACCGACGATCAAGCCGACCAAGATCATCACCTCCCCCGTACGCGGCGGGCAGCAGATTTACGCCCAGGGCGGCGACCTGGTGGTGATCTCATCGGTCAGCCCCGGCGCGGAACTTCTGGCCGACGGAAACATCCATGTATACGGCCCGATGCGCGGACGTGCGCTCGCCGGTATCAAGGGTGACACCAAGGCACGTATTTTTTGCCAGCAATTGACCGCTGAACTCGTGTCCATCGCAGGCCAGTACAAGGTTTCAGAAGATTTGCGCCGCGATCCGCTGTGGGGGGCTGGTGTACAGGTCAGCCTGTCGGGCGATGTGTTGAACATCATCCGTCTTTAACGGATACTGCCGCATTTTCCAAGCATCTCTAGACTCTGATAGCACAGCGAAACTGGCAAGACTTGCGTAGGAATAATTGGAAGTTGGCGTTTCCCCTCCGGGAACCCCATCTTTTCCCTACAAAGGCTGTCCGCCTGCAGCGAGTTCCAAGAGATGTTTTTCAGGGGCTGAAAAGTCCTTTTTCCTTAGGGGTGAAACACCTTGGCCAAGATTCTCGTGGTTACATCCGGCAAGGGTGGTGTGGGTAAGACCACCACCAGCGCCGCTATCGGTACCGGCCTCGCACTGCGCGGCCACAAGACAGTCATCGTCGACTTCGACGTCGGTTTGCGTAACCTCGACCTGATCATGGGCTGCGAACGCCGCGTGGTGTACGACTTCGTCAACGTCGTCAATGGTGAAGCCAACCTGCAACAGGCCCTGATCAAGGACAAACGCCTTGAGAACCTGTATGTACTGGCCGCCAGCCAGACCCGTGACAAAGACGCACTGACCAAGGAAGGCGTCGGCAAAGTCCTCGCCGAGCTGAAGGAAACCTTCGAATACGTGGTGTGTGACTCCCCGGCCGGTATCGAAACCGGTGCTCACCTGGCGATGTACTTCGCCGATGAAGCCATCGTGGTGACCAACCCGGAAGTGTCCTCGGTACGTGACTCGGACCGTATGCTGGGCCTGCTGGCCAGCAAGTCCAAGCGCGCCGAAGAGGGTCAGGACCCGATCAAGGAACACCTGCTGCTCACCCGCTACAACCCTGAGCGTGTCAGCAACGGCGAAATGCTCGGCGTTGAAGACGTGAAGGAAATCCTTGCAGTGACCCTGCTGGGCGTGATCCCGGAATCCCAGGCAGTTCTGAAGGCATCCAACCAAGGCGTGCCGGTGATTCTTGACGACCAGAGCGACGCCGGCCAGGCGTACAGCGATGCGGTCGATCGTCTGCTGGGCAAGACCGTGGAACATCGCTTCCTCGATGTTAAGAAGAAGGGATTCTTCGAGCGTATCTTTGGAGGCAACTAAACAATGAAATTTCTCGACTTCTTTCGCGCCAACAAAAAGCCAAGTACCGCGTCGGTAGCGAAAGAGCGTCTACAGATCATCGTGGCGCACGAACGCGGCCAACGCAGTACACCGGACTACCTGCCAGCCTTGCAGAAGGAATTGGTAGAGGTGATCCGCAAGTACGTCAATATCGGCAACGATGACGTGCATGTCGCCCTGGAAAACGACGGCAGCTGCTCGATTCTGGAACTCAATATCACCCTGCCTGATCGTTGATCGAAAGGGCGGTCGCCACGGCGGCTCCGTCACCCTGATGCCTTTGCGGGCATCGGGTGGTCGAGCCGCCGTTGGCGTTTGTTACGAGGCTGTTTAATGCCGCTGTCCAACATCCATATTCTTCATCAGGACGATGCCGTCCTGGTGGTGAACAAGCCGACTTTGCTGCTCTCGGTGCCTGGCCGCACCGATGACAACAAGGATTGCCTGATCACCCGCCTGCAGGAAAACGGCTACCCCGAAGCCCGCATCGTCCATCGCCTGGACTGGGAAACCTCGGGCATCATCCTGCTGGCCCGGGACGCCGATACTCACCGCGAGCTGTCTCGCCAGTTTCACGATCGCGAAACCGAAAAAGCCTACACCGCCCTGGCCTGGGGCCAGCCGGCACTGGACAGCGGCAGCATCGACCTGCCCCTGCGCTATGACCCGCCGACCAAGCCGCGGCATGTGGTCGACCACGAATTCGGCAAACATGCGCTGACCTTCTGGAAGGTGCTGGAACGTTGCGGCGACTGGTGCCGCGTCGAGTTGACGCCGATCACGGGGCGTTCCCACCAGTTGCGGGTGCACATGCTGTCCATCGGCCACCCCTTGCTCGGCGATGGCCTGTACGCCCATGAACAAGCCCTGGCCGCCTGGCCACGCCTGTGCCTGCACGCGAGCATGCTGAGCTTTACCCACCCGCAAAGCGGCGAGCGTTTGCGCTTCGAGTGCCCAGCCCCGTTCTAAAGCTGCAAACACAGTAAATGTGGGAGGGGGCAGCCCCCGATTGCGGAGTGTCAGTCACTGTATTTGTTGACTGGGCCACGGCAATCGGGGGCAAGCCCCCTCCCACATTTGTGCTGTGCACTTCTTGCCATCGGACGGTAAACTCCGCGCATTGCTGTCTGGAGCTATTTATGCGCGAAGCGTTGAATCAAGGCCTGATCGACTTCCTCAAGGCCTCCCCTACTCCTTTCCATGCCACCGCGGCCCTGGCCCAGCGCCTCGAAGCCGCCGGTTTCCAGCGTCTCGACGAGCGCGAAACCTGGGCCACCGAAGCCAACGGGCGCTATTACGTCACCCGCAACGATTCCTCGATCATCGCCTTCAAGCTCGGCCGTCACGCGCCACTGCAAGGCGGCATCCGCCTGGTTGGCGCCCACACTGACAGCCCGTGCCTGCGGGTCAAGCCGCAGCCTGAGCTGCAACGCCAGGGCTTCTGGCAGTTGGGTGTGGAAGTCTACGGCGGTGCGCTGCTGGCGCCGTGGTTCGACCGCGACCTGTCCCTGGCCGGGCGCGTCACCTTCCGCCGCGACGGCAAGGTCGAAAGCCAACTGATCGACTTCAAGCTGCCCATCGCGATCATCCCCAACCTGGCCATTCACCTGAACCGTGAAGCCAATCAGGGCTGGGCGATCAACGCCCAGACCGAGTTGCCGCCGATCCTCGCGCAGTTTGCCGGCGATGAACGCGTGGACTTCCGCGCCGTGCTCACCGAGCAACTGGCCCGCGAGCACGGCTTGAACGCCGATGTGGTACTCGACTACGAGCTGAGCTTCTACGACACCCAGAGTGCTGCCGTGATCGGCCTGAACGGCGACTTCATCGCCGGCGCACGCCTGGACAACCTGCTGTCGTGCTACGCCGGCCTGCAAGCCTTGCTCACCAGCGAGACCGATGAAACCTGCGTGCTGGTGTGCAACGACCACGAAGAAGTCGGTTCCTGCTCGGCCTGCGGTGCCGACGGCCCGATGCTGGAACAGACCCTGCGCCGCCTGCTGCCTGAAGGTGATGAATTCGTACGCACCATTCAGAAATCGCTGTTGGTTTCAGCCGACAACGCCCATGGCGTGCACCCGAACTACGCCGAGAAGCATGACGCCAACCACGGGCCCAAGCTGAATGCGGGCCCGGTGATCAAGGTCAACAGCAACCAGCGCTACGCCACCAATAGCGAAACCGCCGGTTTCTTCCGCCACCTGTGCATGGCCGAGGAAGTCCCGGTACAGAGCTTCGTGGTGCGCAGCGACATGGGCTGTGGCTCGACCATCGGCCCGATCACTGCCAGCCACCTGGGCGTGCGCACCGTGGACATCGGCCTGCCGACGTTTGCCATGCATTCCATCCGCGAGCTGTGCGGCAGCCATGACCTGGCGCATTTGGTCAAAGTACTCGGCGCGTTCTACGCCAGCCACGACCTGCCCTGATCCAAAGGCTGAATGCAGTTAAACTGGTGGGAGGGGCGGTGCGATGATTCGACTTGCCCCCTCCCACATTTGGCTTCGCGTACACCTGATCTATATCACCTGCATTTCCCACAATCCCACCTAGACTTGTCAGTATTCCCACTCTGACAAGGCCATCGCCTCATGATCACCATGTCCTCCTTCCACGCCATGCTCATCCCTATCCTGATCGGCATGATCATGCTCGCGGTTGGTTTTAACTTTCGTGACAAGCCCCTGGGTGTGTTCGGCATGTGGATCGGCATGCTGTTGATCCTGGGCACCGTGGTCTACAAGATCCTCGCCAAACTGGCCGAATGACAAATGCACTCGCATTGGGCATAGCGGCCTCGTACACTCGGTCAACTCGTCGTTTCCAAGGTTGACCGCCTCCGTGCTTTCCCGTCTGTTCGCTCTGCCCTGCTACCTGCTGATCGCCCTGCTCACGCTGCTGCCGCTCGCACCTGCCCAGGCCGTGAGCTTGCCCGGCTTGCTGAGCAGCACCAACAAGACCCAACCCCAGGCCGATGTGCCCCTGGGGCAGTCGTTGGACGAGGTGATCAAGACCCTGGAAAACGACCAGCAGCGCACCCAACTGCTGAGCGACCTGAAGAAGCTGCGCGAAGCCACGCAAAAAGCCCAGCCGGCCGCCGAACAAGGCGTGCTCGGGTTGATCGGCAGCACGCTGTCGGACCTCGAGCAACAATTTTCCGGGGACGACAGCCCGATCAGCCGCTGGTCCAACGAGGTTGACCTGGCCAAGGATGAACTGAGCGCACTGATACTGCCGGCCAATGAATGGCTCCCCATCATTTTCGGTTTCGCCGTGATCCTGGCGGTGTGGAGCCTGCTCGCCGCCGCGTTGATCTGGCTCAGCCACCGCGTGCGCGAGCGCTTCGGCCTGCCCGAGGAATTGCCACAACACCCGCGCACCTGGGACATGCTGCGCTTCGCCCTGCGCAAGCTGGGGCCTTGGCTGATCGCCCTGGTGATCACCGTGTACCTGAGCTATGCACTGCCGTCGTCCCTGGGCAAATCCCTGGCAATGGTGCTGGCCTACGCACTGGTGGTCGGTACGTGTTTCTCGGCGATCTGCGTGATCGCGTTCTCCCTGCTCGACGGCCCGCACCGCCACCGCGCGTTGTATATCCTGCGGCACCAGGCGTTCCGTCCACTCTGGTGGATCGGCAGCTTTGCGGCCTTTGGCGAAGCGTTGAGCGACCCCAGGCTGGTCACGGCGCTCGGCCAGCATTTGGCTCATACCGCAGCGACCGTGGCCAATGTGATGGCTGCGCTGTCCACCGGTGTGTTTATCCTGCGTTTTCGCCGGCCGATTGCGCACCTGATCCGCAACCAGCCGCTGTCCCGACGCCTGACCCGCCGCGCCCTCAGCGACACGATCGAAATCATCGGCACCTTCTGGTTCATCCCGGCCCTGCTGCTGGTGGGTATCTCGCTGTTCGCCACCTTCGTCTCGGCCGGCGACACCAGCACCGCCCTGCGCCAGTCGCTGCTGTGCACCGTGTTGCTGGTGCTGTGCATGGTGATCAACGGCCTGGTCCGACGCCACGCGCTCAAACCGCAACGCGGGCACAAACGCCATGCGCTGTACTCCGAGCGCCTGAAAAGCTTCGTCTACACCCTGGCCCACCTGACGGTATGGCTGGCATTTATCGAGCTGGGGCTGCGAGTCTGGGGCTTGTCGCTGATCCGCTTTACCGAAGGCGATGGTCATGAAGTCGCCGTCAAGCTGTTCGGCCTGGCGGGCACCCTGCTGTTCGCGTGGCTGATCTGGATTCTCAGCGACACCGCGATCCTCCACGCCCTCACCCGCTCGCGCAAAGGCCTGGCCAATGCCCGTGCGCAGACCATGATGCCGTTGATCCGCAACGTGCTGTTCGTGACCATCTTTATCATCGCGGCCATCGTTGCCCTGGCGAACATGGGCATGAACGTCACGCCACTGCTGGCCGGTGCCGGTGTAATCGGCCTGGCCATCGGTTTTGGTGCGCAGTCGCTGGTGGCGGACTTGATCACCGGCCTGTTCATCATCATCGAGGATTCCCTGGCCATCGATGACTACGTCGACGTCGGTGGCCACCTCGGTACCGTCGAAGGCCTGACCATCCGCACCGTACGCCTGCGCGATATCGACGGCATCGTCCACACCATCCCATTCAGCGAAATCAAGAGCATCAAGAACTACTCGCGGGAGTTCGGCTACGCGATCTTCCGGGTCGCGATCCCCTACAACATGGACATCGACAGCGCGATCAAGCTGATACGCGACGTCGGCCATAAAATGCGCAACGACCCGCTGCAGCGTCGCAATATCTGGTCGCCCCTTGAGATTCAGGGCGTGGAGAGCTTCGAGTCGGGCAGCGCGATCCTGCGCGCACGCTTCAAGACCGCGCCGATCAAACAGTGGGAAGTGTCGCGGGCGTTCAACCTGTCACTCAAGCGCCATCTGGACGAAGCCGGGCTCGACCTGGCCACGCCGCGCTTGAGTGTGCAGGTGGTGACAGGGGCTGCGGGTGGGCTGGAAAAAGACAAGAACGTATAAGGGGTACAGGCCTGTTGTGGGAGCGGGCCTGTTGTGGCGAGCGGGCTTGCCCCGCGTTGGGCTGCGAAGCAGCCCCAATCAAGAAGCACTCGGTGTATCAGGTACAACTCAGCGGCTGGTCTTGGGGCTGCTGCGCAGCCCAACGCGGGGCAAGCCCGCTCGCCACACATCAAGCCTGCCTTCCACATCAAGCCTATCTGCCACATCAAGCCAGCCTTCCACATCAAGCCCGACTTCCACATCCAGCAGGCTTGACCCAGGTTTTGTGTCAGCCCAGCGCGGCGCCGTCCATCTTCTGGCGCAGGCTCAGCGGGCGCATGTCGGTCCAGGTTTCCTCGATATAGGCCAGGCACTCTTTCTTCAGGCCGCTCTTGCCCACGGTACGCCAGCCTTCCGGCACAGCCTTGTAGTCGGGCCAGATGGAGTACTGTTCTTCATGGTTGACCACTACTTGGAACAGGATGTCGTCGCGGTCAAATACTGAGGTCATTGCGGTTCTCCGTCGCTCGAAGGCTGGCTGCGCACCACGCGCAGCGCTGATATCTGTAGAAACGTACCAAGACGTTGAAAAATTAGAGGCTGGCGACCGCCGCCGCCAATGCACGCCCGAAGATCTCGGCGACGCGGTCGATTTCCACGGCCGTGATCACCAGCGGCGGCAGGAAGCGCACCACGCCGCCATGTCGGCCACCCAGCTCCAGGATCAGGCCGCGCTTGAGGCATTCACGCTGTACCAGCGGTGCCAGTTGGCGATGCACCGGTGGGTGGCCCTGGATATCGAGGGGGCCGTGCGGGTCCACCAGCTCTACGCCGAGCATCAACCCACGGCCACGGATATCGCCCAACTGCGGGAAGTCGCGCTGCAGGAGGCGCAGGTGCTCGCCGAGGCGCTCGCCCATCGCCGCCGCATGGCCGGCGAGGTCATGGTCCTTGAGGTAGCGCATCACCGCCGACCCCGCCGCCATGGCCATCTGGTTGCCGCGGAAGGTTCCGGCATGGGCGCCGGGCAGCCAGGTGTCGAGCCAGTCGCGGTACACCACCACCGCCAACGGCAGGCTGCCGCCGATGGCCTTGGACATCACCACCACGTCCGGGATGATCCCGGCGTGTTCAAAGGCGAACATTTTGCCGGTGCGGCCGAAACCGCTCTGGATCTCATCGACAATCAACGCCACGCCGGCCTGCTCGGTGATACGGCGCAAACCGCGCAGCCAATCGAGATCGGCCGGGATCACGCCGCCCTCGCCCTGCACCACTTCGACGATCACCGCCGCCGGCAACAACACCCCGGCTTCCGGGTCGGTGAGCAGGTTTTCCAGGTAATGCAAGTTGACCCGAACCCCTTGCGCGCCGCCCAGGCCGAACGGGCAGCGGTAGTCGTAGGGGAACGGCAGGAACTGCACGCCATTACCGAGCAACGCCCCCAGGGGTTTCTTCGGACCCAGGCTGCCCATCAGGCTCAAGGCACCCTGGCTCATGCCGTGGTACCCACCCTGGAACGACAACACCGTGCTCCGGCCGGTGGCGGTGCGCACCAGTTTCAACGCGGCTTCCACCGCATCGGTGCCGGTGGGGCCGCAGAACTGGATCTTCGCTTCACGGGCCAATGCTGGCGGCAACAGACCGAACAGGTCCTGCACGAACTGGTCCTTGACCGGCGTCGTCAGGTCGAGGGTGTGCAACGGCAATTCATCGCTCAGCACTTGCTGGATGGCGGCGATCACCACCGGGTGGTTATGCCCCAACGCCAAGGTGCCGGCGCCCGCCAGGCAGTCGATGAAGCTGCGCCCTTCCACATCCTCCACGTAGATCCCCTTGGCGCGCTTGAGCGCCAGGGGGATACGCCGTGGGTAACTGCGGGCATTGGACTCCTGCTGGCGCTGACGGGCCAGCAGCGGCGTTTCTTCGAACTGGTAGAGCGTTTCTGCGGGTGCCGGGCTGACAAGCGCCTGGGCGTCTTCGATACGGCTGGTAGCGACTGACATCTCTCGATCCCTCAATACGCTGATGATGGTGACCAAACTGCCGATCCGTTGGCGTCTGGCCCAAGGGCATGCGCACGGATTTCCTGTTCTGGAAACGCACCAGCGAGAGGAGGATTTAGGAGAAGTGATTGTTGACTGAGGCATGAGGATCAAAATGTGGGCGGGGCAAGTCGAATCGTCGCCCCGCCCCTCCCACCTTTGAACGGTGCGGGGCTTCAAAGCCCAAGGTACTTTTCATTCAAGGCATACAGAATCGCGCAGGTTTCGACATCCAGGAACCCGCAGTAATCCCGCGGCCGAAAGTGCATCTGAAATGCGCGGGTCCTCAGTTCAAACCCATGGCGGTTCTGCGCCGGCTTATAGCCGTAGCGCTGGAATGCCCGCTCCACCTCCACTTCAGGCGGTAAGCCGAGACAGAACCGGCGCTGGTACATGGCTCGCGTCGACTCGTCAAACCACGCCCCGATTCCCGCCTCGAACAAGCGGCGCCACGGCAGCCGGGGCCCCGGATCGCTCTTGCGCCCATAGGCCACATCCGAATGCCCGAGCACGTCGGTCGGCCCGATCTGTGGGTAACGCTCGAGAATGTCACGCAGCAACTCGATCAACACCTCGACCTGCTCCTCGGCGTAATAGGGAAAGGTAAACCCACTGGCGTCATCCCGCGCCTGATTGACGATTTCGATGCCAATCGAGCGACTGTTGAGGTTATCCCGGCCCCCCCATTGGCTCACCCCGGCATGCCAGGCACGCTTGTCCTCGTCCACCAGGCGAAACACGCGCAATTCGTCATAGCCGGCCGTGCGGTAGCCGGGCTCATCGGGGTCGGGCAGCAAGTAATGCGCACTGACCCCGTTCCGGGTCAGGGTGTGCAAGGAGGAGGCGAAGGGTGCCGCGGTGTAATGCAGGATCACTTGGCGCACAGGTTCGCCATTGCGTTCGTTGAAGTCCCTGGAGGGAAAACTGGTATCGATCACCAACATAAGAGCTGTCCTTTTCAACACAGGCCGAGTCATTCAGCCCGTTCAAGCGCAAAAAAATTACCGCCATCCTGAAGGGTTGAACCTCAGGAGGGCGGTAACTATGTGTGACACTTGAAAAAAGGGTGATCAGCGCCGCAGGGGCATGCCCAAGTCAACTCGCAGGCCATCCGGCTGGCTGTCGAATGTCAACGAGCACGAACAGCGCTGCACGATCGCTTGCACGATCGCCAGGCCCAAGCCGCACCCTTCGCTGTTGCCATTGCGCCAGAAACGCTGGGTCAGGTATTGCAGGTCTTCGGCGGATATCTGCGTGCCATGGTCACGCACACGAAACACCACCTGGTCGGCGGTGGTGGATACATTGAGTTCCACCCGGGTAGCCGCCGGGGTGTGGCGCAGGGCGTTGTCCAACAGGTTGCGCAGGGCCGCAACCGCCAGGCCCACCGGCATTTCCACCGGGGCACTTGAGAGGTTGTCCGGCAGGATCAGGTCGATCCGCGAATTGTCACCGGCATTCGCGTCCTGGATCGCCAGCCGTGCAACCTCCTCGGCACTGGATTGCATGCCATCGTCAAACGACAGGCTGCCCTCCACCCGCGCCAGCAGCAGCAATTGTTCGAGGGTGCGGTGCAGACGGTCGGCGCCCTCCTCGGCGTGGGCCAGGGACTGGTCGCGGGCGGCGCCCTCGGTCATGCGGGCCACTTGCAGGTGGGTCTTGATCGCCGTCAGCGGGCTGCGCAACTCGTGGGCGGCGTCGCCGGTGAGGCGGCGTTCGCGCTCGATGGTCTTGGCGATGCGTTGCAACAGTTGGTTTTGCGTGTCGAGCAGCGGCTTGAGCTCGCTGGGCAGCGGGTGGATCTGCAACGGCTCAAGGGAGTCGGCACTGCGGCGCATCAACGCATCACGCATGCGGTTGAGCGGCAGCAGGCTCTGGCCGATGCCCAGCCACAGCAGGCACAAGCAGCCCAACAGGGCCACGCCCACCGGCACCGAGGCCGCCAGCAGGATCGACAGGTTCAAGGCTTCCCGCTCCACCTGGCGGTCGGCGGTGGTGATGAACAGGTCGCCACGGGCCAGGGTGAAGCTGCGCCACGCCGCGCCGTCGATGATCTGGTCACGGAAGCCACTGCGGTGGGATTCCAGGCCCTGGTCAGGGGTAGTGTGGCTGCGCGCCAGCACCTCACCGCGCAAGGAGCTGACCTGGCATGCCATGCCCCCCGGCACGTTGAGTTGTTCGGCACTGAAATGCTTGCCCTCGGCGGTGCTCGCCAGGCCGGGCATTTGCTCCATCAAACCGGCGACCATACGCGCGGACGCCACCAGGCGCTGGTCGAGGGAAAACATCATTTGGTTGCGCAGATCATTGAGCATCCAGGCAGCCGCCAGGGCCCAGATCAGCACAAAGGCGGCGCCGAGCTTGAACGTCAGCCGCAGTCGCAGGCTCATCACGAAACCTTCTCTCCCGCCTCGGCCGGGCCGCCATCCGCCGGCCCCAGGCGATAGCCCAGGCCGCGCACGGTCTCAACGATGCCATTGCCCAATTTGCGCCGCAGGTGGTGGATGTGCACGTTGAGCGCGTTGCTCTCCAGCTCGTCGTTGAAACCGTAGACGCTGTCCTTGAGCTGCTCGCTGGAGAGCACTCGGCCTTTGTTGTGCAGCAGGGCTTGCAGCAACGCTTGTTCGCGGCGCGACAAGTCCACAGGCTGCCCGCCCAGGAAGGTCTCGCGGCTGCTGGGGTTGTAGGTCAGTTGGCCATGCTCGATCAGGTTGACGCTACGCCCGGCCACCCGCCGCAGCAGGGTTTGCAGGCGCGCAGCGAGTTCGCGCAGGTCGAAGGGCTTGAGCAGGTAGTCGTCGGCACCGGCCTGCAGGCCGTCGACGCGGTTGGTTACCGAGTCGCGCGCGGTGAGGATCAGCACCGGGATCTCCAGGCCCTGGCTGCGCTGTTGCTGCAACAGCTTGAGGCCGTCTTCGTCGGGCAGGCCGAGGTCGAGCACCATGATGTCGAAGGTAGCCGCCTTGAGCATCGCCCGCGCCGCTGCCGCCGAGGCCACGCGCTCGACCGTAAAGCCCTGGGCGCCGAGGCCGGCCACGATGCCGCTGGCGATCAGTTCGTCGTCTTCACAGACCAGTACGTGCATGCTGAACCCTTCATGAAAGATGGGGGTGATTAAAAGTGCTGCGGATTAAGCAGCGATTATGCCGCGAAAAGAAGCCCCCTCAGACATTCCCTACACTTTAGAATAGCGCCCGGTTAATCATCGGTTAATCAACACCACACATTGTGTGCCTCACTTGCATCGAACTAAGGCTTGACCATGCGGCATTTGTTTATCGTTCTGCTGGCGTTATTCGCAGGGTTCGTCCAGGCCGCGCCGGGCAACCCATTCGAGACCAAACCCGACTTCCTCCCGGTGGGCAAAGCCTTCACTTTTACCTCCGAACGCCTGGAGTCCGGTGAAACCCAGTGGTATTGGCAGATCGCCGACGGCTATTACCTGTACCAGCAGCGCATGAAGTTCGACGGCCTGGCTGAAAAGCCGCCACTGCCCCAAGGCGAAGCCCATAGCGATGAGTTCTTCGGCGAGCAGCAAGTGTATCGCCAGGGCCTGGAAGTGAAGATCCCCGCCGGGACCACCGGCAAGGTCAAGCTGGGCTGGCAGGGCTGTGCCGATGCCGGCCTGTGCTACCCGCCGCAGTCGATCACCGTGGACCTGGGGGGCAACCCCGCCGTGGCCGCTACCGCCGAAGCCCAGGACCAGAGCCTGGCCAGCGGCCTGCAACAACGCAGCCTGGGCTGGAGCCTGCTGGTGTTCTTTGGCCTGGGCCTGCTGCTGGCGTTTGCCCCTTGTTCATTGCCGATGTTGCCGATTCTCGCCGGGTTGGTGGTCGGCAGCGGTGCCAGCCCGCGTCGTGGCTTTGCCCTGGCCGGCAGTTATGTCGTGTGCATGGCGCTGGTGTATGCCGCGCTGGGCGTAGTCGCCGCCCTGCTCGGCAGTAACCTCGCCGCGCTGCTGCAAACCCCGTGGATTCTGGGCAGCTTCGCTGCGTTGTTTGTGATCCTGGCCCTGCCGATGTTCGGCTTCTTTGAACTGCAACTGCCGGTGGCCCTGCGCGACCGCCTGGACAACGTCAGCCGTAACCAGAGTGGCGGCAGCCTGATCGGCGCCGGAGTACTCGGCGCCCTCTCCGGCCTGCTGGTCGGCCCGTGCATGACCGCGCCCCTGGCCGGTGCGCTGCTGTATATCGCGCAAAGCGGCAATGCCCTGCACGGCGGCCTGATCCTGTTCGCCATGGGCATCGGCATCGGTGTGCCGCTGTTGCTGCTGGTGACCGTGGGCAACCGCTTCCTGCCCAAGCCGGGCACCTGGATGAATGTGCTCAAGGGGATCTTCGGCTTCCTGTTCCTGGCCACCGCCATACTGATGATTCGTCCGGTCGTCGATGAAGCCCTGTGGCTGGGCCTGTGGGGTGTACTGGCCTTGGCCATGGCCTATTGCGGCTGGCGCCTGGCACAGGATTTCGGGCGTGTCGCCATGCTGTCCGGCGCCGGTTCCGTGGTACTGGGGTTGTGGGGCGGCCTGCTGCTGGTGGGCGCGGCAGGTGGCAGCGATGACCTGTGGCAACCGTTGAAGGTCTACAGCGGCTCGCGCGCTGTCGCCGGCCCTACCGCCCACGACGCGTTCATGACCATCAACGACCCAGCCGTGCTGCAAAGCCAGCTCGACAGCGCCAAGGCCCAGGGCCAATGGGTGCTGGTGGACTACTACGCCGACTGGTGCGTGTCGTGCAAGATCATGGAGAAACAGGTATTCGGCAAACCCGAAGTCCTCGACGCCCTGAAGGACGTGCGCCTGCTGCGCCTGGATGTCACCGCCGACAACGCCGCCAGCCGCGAGCTGCTCGGCCGTTACAAGGTGCCAGGGCCGCCGAGCTTCGTGTGGATCGGCCCTGACGGCGAAGAACGGCGTGCCCAGCGCATCACCGGCGAAGTGGATGCCGCGGCCTTCCTGCAACGCTGGACCCAGACCCGGGGCGCCCTCTGATGCTGACCCTGACCATCGGCACCTTCGCTATCGCCCTGAATCACATCCTGCTGATCAGCGCGCTGATTCTCGCCACCCTGGTGGGCTGGCGCGTGGCCAAGCGTGGCGGGGAAAACCCCGAGTCGGTGCTGTTCAGCCTGTTCCTGCTGGGCATGCTCACCGCGCGGGTCAGCTTCGTACTGATGTATTGGAGTTACTACAGCAACGACCCGCTGCAGATGGTCGACCTGCGCGACGGCGGCTTTCTGGCCTGGCCGGGCGTGATCGCGCTGATCCTCGGCGCGCTGCTGTACGGCTGGCGCCGCCCGGCCCTGCGCAAGCCGCTGAGCGCCGGGGTAATCACCGGCCTGGTGTTCTGGGGGATGACCAGCCTGTCCCTCAGCGTGTATGAAAAAGGCACACGACTGCCAGACATCACCTTGCGCACCGCCAACGGCGAGGTGGTGCAATTGGCCGACTATCAAGGCGGGCCGCTGGTGATCAACCTGTGGGCCACCTGGTGTCCGCCCTGCCGTCGCGAAATGCCGGTACTGGAAAGCGCCCAACGCATGCGCCCCGACGTGACCTTCCTGTTCGTCAACCAGGCCGAGAGCATGCAAAGCGTCAGCACCTACCTGGCCACCCAGGGCCTGAACCTGGACAACGTGCTGTTCGATGCCAGTGGTCGCCTGGGCCAGGCCGTGGGCTCCATGGCCTTGCCAACCACGCTGTTCTACCAAGCCGATGGACGCCTGATCAACAGCCACCTCGGTGAACTGTCCCAGGCCAGCCTGGCCCGTGCCATGGAACCCTTCGACTCCGCCCCCGCCGCCACGGCCCCCTCAAGGAAACCGACATGCCCCGCCTCCGCCACCTGCTGACCCTGCTGCCACTGAGCCTGGCCGCCACCCTGGCCCAGGCCGAAGACTGGCCGGCACCGATCAAACAGATCGAAGCCAAGGGTGCCAAGATCATCGGCAAATTCGATGCACCCAGCGGCCTCACCGGCTACGCCGCGCAGTATCAGAACCGTGGCATGGCCCTGTACCTGACCGCCGACGGCAAAAGTGTGATCGCCGGCAACCTGTACGACGCCCAGGGTAATGACCTGAGCAGCGCGCCCCTGGAAAAACTGGTGTACGCGCCGATGGCCAAGGAAGTCTGGGCCAAGATGGAAAAGAGCCACTGGATCCAGGACGGCGACAAAAACGCCCCCCGCACCGTCTACCTGTTCAGCGACCCCAACTGCCCGTACTGCAACATGTTCTGGGAACAGGCGCGGCCATGGGTGAAAGCCGGCAAGGTGCAGCTGCGACATATCATGGTGGGGATTATTCGCGAGGACAGCCCAGGCAAATCCGCTGCGCTGCTGGCCAGCAAAGACGCGCCCAAGGCCCTGGAAGAACACGAAGCCGCCGGCAAAGGCAGCAAGCTCAAGCCGCTGGAGAAAATCCCGGCGGATATCCAGGCCCAACTCAATGCCAATATGCAGTTGATGGATGACTTGGAGTTGTCGGCAACCCCGGCGATTTTCTACCTGGATGACAAGGGTGGCTTGCAGCAACAGCAAGGCGCGCCGTCGCCGGATAAGTTGGTGAAGATTCTTGGACCGAAATAAGCCGCGCCTGGGCTGACGCCATCGGGAGCAAGCCCCCTCCCACACTCGAGCCCCTTACCTTCAGGATGAACCCGGTCACTGTGGGAGGGGGCCTGCTCTCGATGAGGCCCGCGCAGGCTGCGAAAATTACAAGCCTTCCAGCTCCGCCATCAAATCACTCAACCGATCCACCTTCTGCGCGCTGATCTCATTCGCCGCCAGCCCATCGATGTACTCGGCCAACGCCGCCACCGTGCTGCACTCGAACATCGCCCGCAGCGGCACATCCCGTTGCAGGGTTTTCTGCACCCGCGAGGCAATCTGCGTGGCCAGCAACGAATGCCCGCCCAGTTCGAAGAAGTTGTCCTGTACCCCTACCCTTTCGACTTTCAGCACCTCGGCCCAGATCGCGGCCAAGGTGGCTTCAAGTGCGTTGCGCGGCGCCAGGTAGTCCTGGCTGTGCAATTGGCCGATCTCCAGGGTGGGCAGGGCCTTGCGGTCGAGCTTGCCGTTGGCGTTGAGCGGCAGGCGGTCCAGCCATAGCCAATGCAGCGGCACCATGTACTCCGGCAGTTCGGCGCGCAGGCGTTGCTTGATGCGGTCCAGGCGCTCGCCTGGGTTCAAGGTTTCATCGGCGGCCACCAGGTAGCCGACGAGGTGTTTGCCGTTGTCCCCCTCCTGCACGCCGACGGCCGCGTCGCGCACGTCCGATTGTTCGTGCAGGCGTGCTTCGATTTCCCCCAGCTCGATGCGGTAACCGCGAATCTTCACTTGGTGGTCGATACGCCCGACGTACTCCAGCACACCATCGCTGCGACGGCGTGCCAGGTCGCCGGTGCGGTACAAACGCTCGCCCGCCGCGCCGAACGGGTTCGGCACAAACACTGGGGCGGTGCGCAACGGGTCGCCGACATAGCCACGCCCCACACCGGTACCGGCTACGCACAACTCGCCTACCGCGCCTTGGGGCACCAGTTCCAACGCACCGTCCAGGACGTACAAGCGGTTGTTGTCGGTCGGCGTCCCAATCGGCAGGTAAGTGCCACGGGTCGAGGCCAGGTCGACGCGGAAGAACGCCACGTCGTCCGAGCATTCTGCCGGGCCATAGGCGTTCACCAGGCCGATCTGCGGGTAACGCAGCAACCACTGGTGCGCCAGCTCCGGCGGCATGGCCTCGCCGGTGGGCAGCATCCAGCGCAGGCCATCGAGGCTGATGCGCTCCTCGGCCAGCATGCCCTGGATCAGCGACGGCACGCTTTCCAGCACCGTGATGCCTTGAGTCTGAACATGCGCCAGCAAGCCTTGGGGATCGTGGGCGATGGTGTTCGGCACAATATCCACCCGCGCCCCGAACAGCGGCGCGGCAAGGAATTGCCACACGGAAATATCGAAGCTTTGCGAGGCCGTCTGGGCGATCACATCCGTCTCGCTCAGTTGCAGGTAAGGCACTTTGCTCAACTGGTTATTGAGCATGCCGCGCTGCTCGACCATCACCCCTTTGGGCAAACCGGTGGAGCCCGAGGTGTAGATCACGTAGGCGAGGTTGTCCGGTGCGCTGTAGACACCAGGGTTGGCACCCCGGGACGGCACTTCCTCCCATACCAGCAACTGACAGTCAAAACCGTCCAGCAACGCAATGGCCTGCTCGCGGCACGCCTCGGTGCACACCAGCAACGGCGTACGGCTCAGGTCGATGATGCTGCGCAAACGCTGGCTCGGCAGGCCGGGGTCCAGCGGCAGGTAACCGGCACCGGCCTTGAAGCTGCCGATGATCATGCCCAGCAAGTCAAGGCTACGCTCGGCCAGCAACGCCACCGGTTGGTCCAGGCCGACACCCGCCGCGATCAGCGCGTGACCGAGCCCGTTACTGCGACGGTTCAATTCGTCATAGGTCCACTGTCGGTCCAGGCAACTGGCGGCAATGCGCTGTGGATGGGCGGCGACCTGCGCTTCGAACAGTTCGACATAACTGCGTTCCAGCGGGTAGGCGTGCGCGCTCTGGTTGCAGCCATGCAACAGGAACGCACGTTCCTGCTCGCCCATCAACGGCAGGTCGGCCATGTCGCCATGGAACCCGTGCATCAATGCCAGCAGCAAACGCTTGAACTCGCCGAGCATGCCTTGCACGGTGGTTTCGTCGAAGTAGCGCTGGTCGTAGGACAGGTGCAACCCCAGGTCATCACCCGGATAGCACACGGCCGTCAGCGGGAAGTTGGTGTGGGTGCGGCCGGAGTCCGAGGTGGCATTCAGGCTTTGTGCGCGATCCAGCACCGAGACTTCCACCGGGGCGTTTTCGAACACGAACAGGCTGTCGAACAGCGGCTGGCCCTTGGGCAACTCGCTGTGTTCCTGGATCGTGACCAGGGGCAGGTATTCGTACTCGCGCAGTTGCATGTTGCTGTCGAGCAAGCCGCTCAACCACTGGCGCACGCTGCAACGCTGGTCGTCCTCGGGCACCTTCACCCGCAGGGCGATGCTGTTGATGAACAGGCCGACGGTGCGCTGCATCTCGGGCATGTCCACCGGGCGCCCAGCCACGGTGACGCCGAACAGCACGTCACGATCGCCGCTCAAGCGGCGCAGCACCAACGCCCATGCAGCCTGGGCGAAGGTGTTGACGGTGAGTTGATGGGCCTGCGCCAACTCGCGCAGTTGCGCACCGTCGCGGGCCTCGAGACGGGTGTAGCAGTCGCCCACCACCATGCCACCGCTATGGCCGGCATGTTCACGCAGGAATGGCCGGTCGCTCGGGATCGGCGTGGTGCGCTCGAAGCCTTGCAGGTTCTGCTGCCACCACTGGCGTGCTTCGCTCAGGTTCTGGCGTTGCAGCCAGGCAATGTAGTCGCGATAACGCGGCGGCGTGGCCAGTTGTGCCTCGCGCCCTTCGCCCAGGGCCATGTAGATCTCGAAGAAGTCATTCATCAACAACGAGCGGCACCACGCATCGATGAGGATGTGGTGGTTGCTCATCATGAACCAGTAGCGCTCGGCGCCGACGCGGATCAGGCGCAGGTGGAACGGCGCCTGGTTGAGCAGATCGAAACCGGCTTCGCGCTCCTTCTTGAGCAGCGCTTGCAGACGCGGCTCCTGCTCGCTTTCTGGATCAGCACTCCAATCCAGGTACTCAATCGGCGTACTGCCCGGCTGATGGATCACTTGCAGCATGTCTTCGCCAACGTTCCAACAGAACGAGGCACGCAAGGCTTCATGCCGGGCGATCACCGCTTGCCAGGCCTGGGCGAAACGCTCAGGGTCCAGGGTGCTGTCGATGCGGTAGCGGTCCTGCATATAGTAGAGACCCGTGCCCGGTTCCAGCAGGGTGTGCAGCAGCAAACCCTCCTGCATTGGCGTCAGCGGGTAGACGTCTTCGATGACGCTGGCGGGTACCGGCAAGCTGTCCAGTTGCGCCTGACTCAAGTGCGCCAGGGGGAAGTCCGACTGCGTGAAACCGCCAACATCGTCCCTGAGGCAGTGCGCAATCAGGCTGCGCAGTTCGGCCAGGTAGGCATCGGCCAGAGCCTGGAGAGTCTGCCGATCGAAGCGTTCGCGGCTGAAGGTCCAGCGCAGCACCAGCTCACCGCCGTACACCTGGCTGTCGATGCTCAGTTCGTTGGGCAACGGTGCATCCGGGTCATGGGCCAGGCCGGCAGACTCGTCCAGCGGGTGGAACAGCGCATCGGCGCCAAAGCTCTGGTCGAATTGACCGAGGTAGTTGAAGGTGATGCCGGCGCTGGGCAGCCCGGCCAGGGTCTGCTTGCACAGGTCGTCCGCCAGGTAACGCAGCACGCCATAGCCGAGGCCCTTGTGGGGGATGCCGCGCAGTTGCTCCTTGATCGCCTTGATCGAAGCGCCCTGCTCCGCCAGTGGGGTCAGGCGCAGCGGATAAGCACTGGTGAACCAGCCGACGCTACGGGTCAGGTCGATATCATCGAACAGGGTTTCACGACCATGGCCTTCCAGCTGGATCAGCGCCGAATCATGCCCACTCCAGCGGCACACCACACGGGCCAGCGCGGTCAACAGCAGGTCATTGACCTGGGTGCGGTAGGCGCTGGGGGCCTGTTGCAGCAACTGGCGGGTGTGTTCGGCATCCAGGCGAACGCTGACGGTATCCGCATCCCGATTACGCAGCGCGCCTAGAGGACGCGTCACCGGCAATGCCACGGCCGGGCCGGCCAATTGAGCCTGCCATACCGTCAATTCCTCGCGCAGGGATTCACTGTGGGCATAAGCCTGCAAGCGCGCAGCCCAGTCACGCAGGGCGCTGGTCTTGGCCGGCAGGCTGACGGACTGGCCTTCGCTCAGTTGGCGATAGACGTTTTGCAGATCCTCCAGCAGCACCCGCCACGACACGCCATCGACCACCAGGTGATGGATAGCGATCAGCAGGCGCTGTTGCCCTTGCGGGCCATCCACCAGCAAGGCGCGCAACAGCGGGCCGTGCGCCAGGTCGAGGCTGCGCTGGGTCTCGGTGAACAGCGCGGTGCACTGCGCCATATCGTGCACGTGCGCCTGCATCAGCACGCCGCCCTGGGGCACGGCCAAGTGCTCGGCGTGCCATTGCGCGTCGCGCTGGCTGAAGCTCAGGCGCAGCGCGTCGTGGTGTTCCAGCACCGCCAACAGCGCTTGCTCCAGGCGATGGGGCTCGAGCAGTTGCAGGGGCTTGAGGACAAGCGCCTGGTTCCAATGCTGACGTTCGGGAATCGGGGTATCGAAGAACCACTGCTGGATGGGCGTCAGGCCCGAGCTGCCGGTGAGCACGCCCTGCTCGGCCGTCACTTGCTCGACGAGCGTGGCAACCGCCGCCAGGGTTTGCACGGTCTGGTGCTGGAACAGGTCGCGGGGGCTGAAGTGAATCCCCGCCTGCCGCGCACGGCTGACCACCTGGATCGACAGGATCGAGTCGCCGCCCAGTTCAAAGAAGTTATCGTCCAGGCCGACTTGCGGCACGTTCAACACGGCGCACCAGATCGCGGCCAGGGTGCTTTCCAACGGGTTGCGCGGGGCCACGTACTGTTGGCGGTTGGCTTCCGGGTCCGGTTGCGGCAAGGCACGCCGGTCGAGCTTGCCGTTGGCGGTCAACGGCATGCTGTCCAGCACGATCAGGTGCGCGGGCACCATGTAGTCCGGCAGTTGCGCCTTGAGATGCGCCTTGAGCGCATCGCGTAATGCGCCGTGCTCGGCATCGCTGACCAGGTAGGCCACCAGCTGTTTGCCGCTGGGCGAATCCAGCGCCAGCACCACGGCCTCGCGTACGGCGTGGTACTCCAGCAGGCGGGTTTCGATCTCGCCCAACTCGATACGGAAGCCACGAATCTTCACTTGATGGTCGATCCGCCCCAGGTACTCCACCAGACCATCGGCGCGTTGGCGCACCAGGTCGCCGGTGCGATAAAGACGCCCGCCGTCACGCGCGAAGGGATCGGCCACGAAGCGTTCGGCGGTCATGCCCGGACGCTGGTGATACCCCTGGGCCAGGCCGGCGCCGCCGACATACAGTTCACCCGTCGCACCTTGCGGCACCAAGGCCAGGTCGGCGTCGAGAATGTACGCCACGCGGTCCCCGATGATGCTGCCGATCGGTACGCTGCCGGCGCCCTCCTCCAACTGCTCGGGCGCGAGGCTGGCCAGCGGCATCACCACGGTTTCGGTCGGCCCATAGGCGTTGAAAAACACCTGCGGCTGGAACGCTGCGCGGATGCGCTGCAAGTGTTCGCCGGTCAACGCCTCGCCACCGGTGATGCACATGCGCACCGGCAACGTCTGGTGCTGGGTGGCCAGCCACTGCGCCAACTGGCTGCCGTAGCTCGGCGTAAAGCCGAGGATATTGATGCGATGGGTACGGATCAGCGCGCAGATCTCTTCTGCATCCCACTGGCCCTGGGCCCGCAATACCACCCGCGCACCGCAGAGCAACGGCACCAGCAAACGTTCGGTAGCGGCGTCGAAGTTGATCGAATAGAAGTGCAATTCGCAGTCGTCCGGGCGCATGCCGAAGCGCTCGATCACGGCCCGGCAGTGCATGGCGATTTCGCCGTGCGACACCACCACGCCCTTGGGCTTGCCGGTGGAACCGGAGGTGTAGATCAGGTAGGCCTGGTGCTGCGCCAGGCTGATAAAGGGCAGTTCATCGGCCGGGTAATTCTCCAGCACCGGAAGGTCATCTTCCAGGCACCAGCAGGCCACGGTCGCCGGCAGTTCACCCAGGGCTTCGAACATCGCTGCATCGCTGAGCAGCAGGCCAATGCCGCTGTCTTCGATCATGTAGTGCAGGCGGTCCAGCGGGTATTCCGGGTCGAGCGGCACATAGGCACCGCCCGCCTTGAGGATCGCCAACAGGCCGATGACCATTTCCAGGGAGCGCGGCAACGCCAGGCCGACGCGTACCTGCGGGCCGACACCACGCTCGCGCAGCATCCAGGCCAGGCGGTTGGCGCGGGCGTCCAGCTCGCGGTAGCTGAGGGTAACGCCGGCGAAGGTCAGCGCGGGCGCATCGCCACGGGCTTTTGCCTGTTGGTTGAACAGCGTGTGAATGCACTGATCAAGGCGGTGCTCGCCCGCTTCGACGCCCAGGCTGTCCTGCAACGCGCGCTGTTCCGTGGCGCTGAGCAACGGCAATTCGCTCAGACGCTGCTCGGGGCTGGCGATCAGCGCTTGCAACAGATTGCGCCAATGCTCGGCCATCCGCGCAATGCGCGGCTCATCGAACAAGTCGGTGCTGTAGGTCAGGCAGCACCCCAGGCGATGGTCAAGGTCGGTGACTTCCAGGTTGAGGTCGAACTTGGTCGCGCGCGCATCGTTGGCCAGGTACTCGACCGTCATGCCGGCCAGTTGGCGGCTCTGCTGGAACTCCCAACGCTGCACGTTGCACATCACCTGGAACAACGGGTTGTACGCCGCACTGCGCGGCGGTTGCAAGGCTTCGACCAGATGGTCGAACGGCAGGTCCTGATGGGACTGGCCCTCGATCACGGTGTGACGCACCTGTTCGAACAACTCACCCACAGTCATCTGCCCATTGAGCTGGCAACGCAGCACCTGGGTATTGAGGAACGCACCAATCAGCCCTTCGCTTTCCGGGCGAATCCGGTTGGCCACGGGGGCGCCGATGCGCAAGTCGGTCTGGCCGCTGTAGCGGTAGAGCAACACGGCCAGGGTGGCGGTCATGGTCATGAACAGGGTCAGGCCGCGTTCGGCGTTGAAGGCGCGCACGCGGGCCGCCAGGTCATCGCTCAATTCGAAGCGGTACAGCTCGCCACGATGGCTTTGTACCGGTGGCCGTGGGCGGTCGCCGGGCAGTTCCAGCAGCGGGTGCTCATGACCCAGTTGCGCGGTCCAGTAATCCAGCTGGCGTTGGCGTTCGCCGGCTTCCAGCCATTGGCGTTGCCACACGCTGTAGTCGAGGTATTGCACGGGCAACGGCGCCAGCGGCGAGTCGCGCTCGTCGATAAAGGCTTCGTACAACGCGCTGAGTTCACGGGCAAAGATGTCCATGGCCCAGCCTTCGGTGACGATATGGTGCAGGGTCAGCACCAGGTAGTGCTCCTGCTCACCGGCCTTGACCAGACACGCGCGCAGCAGCGGGCCGGTTTCCAGGTTGAACGGTGAGTGGGCTTCATGGTCGGCCAGCTGCTGCAAGCGTTGCTGGCGCTCGGTTTCGCAGAGCGCCGAGATATCCTGCCAGCCCATGCGCACGCCGGACTGCGGCGCGACCTTCTGATAGGCCACGCCATCGACACTCGGGAAGGTGGTGCGCAAGGTTTCATGGCGCATGATCAAGGCTTGCAACGCCGCCTCGAAACGCCCCACATCCAGCACCCCGCGCAGGCGCGCCATGCCGCCGACGTTGTAGGCCGGGCTGTCCGGCTCCATCTGCCAGAGGAACCACATACGCTGCTGGGAGTAGGACAACGGCACCGGTTCGCTGCGGTCGACCTTGGCGATGGTGGTTTGTTGGTTGCGTTGCCCCGACGCCTGGATCAGCCCGACCTGTTCAGCAAAAGCGCCCAACTCGCTGGCTTCGAACAACGTGCGCAACGGCAGCTCGACGTCACAGGCCTGGCGGGTACGGGAGATGATTTGCGTGGCCAGCAGCGAGTGGCCGCCCAGGGCGAAGAAGTCATCGTGCAGGCCGATCTTCGGCAGGCCAAGGACCTCGCGCCAGATCGCGGCGATCTGCTGTTGCAGCGGCGTTTCAGGCTCGACGTGCTCACGGGTTTGCCACACCGGCTCCGGCAAAGCGCGGCGGTCGAGCTTGCCGCTCGGGCTCAGAGGCATGGCGTCCAGACGCATCAGCAGGGCGGGCACCATGTACTCCGGCAGCTCGGCGGCCAGGGCAGTTTTGACCTGCTGTTCGTCCAGCTCGGCATGGGCGGTGTAGTAGCCGATCAACTGTGCGTCACGCACCAGCACCACGGCCTGGGCGATGCCGTCCAGGGCGAGCAGGCGCGCTTCGATTTCTTCCGGCTCCACCCGGAAACCGCGGAGCTTGACCTGTTGGTCGAGACGGCCGAGGTACTCAAGCACACCGTCGGCGCTCCACCGGGCGCGGTCACCGGTGCGGTACAGGCGCGCACCTTGGTGGTCGGCGACAAAGCGCTCAGCGGTCAACCCAGGACGACCGAGGTAACCCCGCGCCAGGCCAATGCCACCGATGCACAGCTCACCCGGCACGCCAACGGGCACGGGGTTGAGCTGCTCATCCAGCACGCGACAGATCACATTGCCCAGCGGGCGGCCAATCGGCGAGCGCTCGCCATCCTCCACGCGGCAGTGCCAGTGCGTCACGTTGATCGCGGTCTCGGTCGGGCCATAACGATTGTGCAATTGCACCGCCGGCAACTGCGCCAATACGCGGTTGCGCAGCTCGGCGGGCAAGGCTTCACCACCGGAGAACAGGCGGCGCAGGCTGGTGCATTCGGCCACCAACGGTTCATCGATAAACAGCTGCAACAGCGGCGGCACGAAGTGCAGCGTGGTCACGCCGTGTTCCTGGACCAACTGCGCGATACGGTGCGGATCACGATGCTCGCCAGGGCCAGCCAGCACCAGGCGGCAGCCGGTGATCAGCGGCCAGAAGCATTCCCACACCGACACGTCGAAACTGATCGGCGCCTTTTGCATCAGCACATCCGTGTGGTTGAGCTGATAGGTGGCTTGCATCCATTGCAAGCGTTCGGCCAGGGCCGCATGGGTGTTGCCCACGCCCTTGGGCTGGCCGGTGGAGCCGGAGGTGTAGATCACGTAGGCGAGGTTGTCACCCTCCAGGTGCAGGCCAGGGGGCTGGGTCGGCCAACTGTCGAGATGCAGGCTGTCCATGGCGATCACGCACACGCAGTCGGCCGTCGGCAGGTGTTCGAGCAAGGCGGTCTGGGTCAGCAGCAGGTGCGCGCGGCTGTCCCGGAGCATGTAGGCCAGGCGCTCGGCGGGGTAGTCCGGGTCCAGCGGCACATAGGCACCGCCGGCCTTGATGATCGCCAGCAGGCCGATCAGCAACTGCGGCGACCGCTCGGCAGCGATGGCCACGCACACGTCCGGGCCAACGCCTTTGTCGCGCAGGTAATGGGCCAGGCGGTTGGCCTGGGTATGCAGTTGGGCAAACGTCAGGCTGCCGTCCTGCCAGACCAGCGCGGTGTTATCAGAGACAGATGGGTTGAGCAGTTCGGGCAGCCATTGTTGAGCGGGGGCACACGGCGCCTGGCTCCACGCTTGCTGTTCGTCCTGCTGCATCAGCTTGAGGTCGCCGAGGGCACGTTGCGGATGCTCGCAGATCGCGTGCAGCAGGTGGATGAAGTGTTCGGCCAGGCGCTGGATCGTCGCAGGCTCGAACAGTTCATCGGCGTAGTCGAACGACAGGCCCAGGCGCCCATTGCGGTCTTCTTCAGTGTGCAGTTGCAGGTCGAACTTGGCTTCGCGGCTGTGCCACGGCAGCTCGTCGGCAAGCATGCCCGGCAGGCGGCGCAAGGCACTCAGGTCGCGTTGCTGGTGGTTGAACATCACTTGGAACAAACCCTGTTCGCGGGCCTGCGGGAACGCCTCCAGCAGTTGTTCAAAGGGCAAGTCCTGATGCGCCTGGGCGCCCAAGGCGGCCTGGCGTGTCGCGGCCAATAGCTGGTTGAACGGCAAACGCCCGTCCAGTTCGGCGCGCAGCACCAGCGTGTTGATAAAGAAACCGACCAGGCCCTGGGTTTCCTGGCGTGAGCGGTTGGCGTTGGGCACGCCAATGCGGATATCGCGCTGGTCACTGTAGCGATAGAGCAAGGTCTGGAACGCCGCCAGCAACAGCATGAATGGCGTGGACTCATGGGACTGGGCAGTCTGGCGAATCGCTTCGCTGAGGCTGGCGCCCAGGCGCACGCTGTGGCGTGAAGCAGTGTGGCGTTGCTGCGCCGAGCGCGGGTGGTCGGTGGCCAGGCTCAAGGCCGGATGCTCCTCCCCCAGTTGCGCTTTCCAGTACGCCAGTTGGCGCTGGCCTTCGCCTTCGGCCAGCCATTGGCGTTGCCAGCTTGCGTAGTCGGCGTACTGCAAAGCCAGGGGTGGCAACGCCAGGGTTTGGCCCTGGGCAGCGGCGGCATACAGTCGCGAGAACTCGTCGATGAGCAGATTCAGCGACCAGCCGTCAGCAATGATGTGGTGCAGCGTCACCAGCAGTTGATGATCTTCATCCTCCAGGCGTACCAGGGTCACCCGCAGCAGCGGGCCGTTTTCCAGGTCGAACTGGGCACGCGCTTCGTCCTCGCGGATCTGTTGCGCGCGGGCGTCACGTTCGGCGGCGGGCAGGTGGCTGAGGTCGATGACGTGCAGATCGAAATCGCTGTTGGCGTCCACACGCTGGAAGGCTTGGCCATCGCGCTCATAGAAACGTGTGCGCAGGGCTTCGTGGCGCTGGATCAAGTGCTGGAAGCTGGCACGTACCGCGTCCTCATCCAGCTCGCCACGCAAACGCAGGGCGCCGGGGATGGTGTAGGCGCTGCTCAGGGGATCCAGTTGCCAGGTGATCCACAAGCGATTCTGGGCCAGGGATTGGGGCAGGTCTTCGTCGCGCGATAGGGTGTGGATCGCGCCTTGGGCAACGCCACCGTCCTGTTGCAATTGCGCGATATGCGCGGCAAAGCCTTCCAGGGTCGGGGCTTCGAACAGCATGCGCAGGTTCAGCTCCAGGCCGAGGTCTTCGCGCAGGCGCGCGACCACCTGGGTGGCGGTGATGGAGTTGCCGCCGAGCAGGAAGAAGTGATCGTCGGCCGCCACGCTCGCCACGTGCAACTGTTCGCACCAGATCGCCGCGATCCGGCTTTGCAGCTCCGACCCCAGCGCCGCATCACGCGCCGGCGCGTGCAGGTCGGGGAACTGCGCATAGCTATCGAGGCTGCCATCGGCATGACGCACCGCGCAGGCCGCGCGTTGCAGCTTGCCGCTGGAGGTCTTGGGCAAGGCACCGGGGTTGAGCAGCACCACCACGCACGGCGCCTCTTGGTAGGCCTCGGCCACGGCCTGGCGGATGGCTTTGATCAGCGCTTCAGGCGGCAAGATCTTCTGCACGCTGCGGCTGATTTCCGCCGCAATGCCAATACCTTCCTGGCCCTGGTCATTCACCGCGAACGCCGCAACGCGACCCTTGCGCACCACTTCCACTTCGTGCTCGATGGTCTGCTCGATGTCCTGGGGATACAGGTTGTGCCCGCGCACGATCAGCAGGTCTTTCAGGCGGCCGGTGATGTACAGCTCGCCCTCGCGGATAAAGCCCAGGTCACCGGTGCGCAGCCAGGTGCGGCCGGCGTGCTGTACGAAGGTCTTGGCGCTGGCTTCGGGGTTGCGCCAGTAGCCATGGGCGATGCTCGGCCCGCTGGCCCAGATTTCGCCGACGCCGTTGTCGGCCAGTTCGCTCAAGGTGTGCGGGTCGACGATCAGCACCCCATGGTCCGGCTGGCTCGTGCCGCAACTCATGATCGCACTGCCCTGCCCTGGTTCGGCGCGGTTGGCGGCCAACGCCTGTTCGTCGACACGCAGCGCGGGGATGCCCTGGCCACGGCGGCCACCGGCGACAAAGAGGGTCGCTTCGGCCAGGCCGTAGGAGGCGAAGAAGCTGTTCGCGGTGAAACCGCAACGGGCGAATTTCTCGGCGAAGCGTTCCAGGGTGTCGAGGCGGATCGGCTCGGAGCCGGAATAGGCCACGCGCCACTGGCTCAGGTCGAGACGCGCCAACGCCGACTCACTGACCCGCTCACTGCATAAACGGTAGGCGAAATCCGGGCCGCCGCTGATGGTACCGCCGTATTCGCTGATCGCTTCCAGCCAACGCAGCGGCCGGCCGAGGAAGTACGCCGGCGACATCAGTACGCAGGGCACGCCGCTGAAAACCGGTTGCAGCAGGCCGCCGATCAGGCCCATGTCGTGGTACAGCGGCAGCCAGCTGACGATCACATCGTCCGGGTTCACGTCGATGCCGAAGCCTCGGCGGATCAGCACTTCATTGGCAACCAGATTGCCGTGGCTGACTTGTACACCCTTCGGCAACGCGGTGGAGCCAGAGGTGTATTGCAGGAAGGCAATGTCGTCGGGTTGCAGGTCGGGGGCGCGCCAGCTGTCCGCGATTTGTGCGTCCAGGGTGTCGACACTCAACACCGGCGGCGCGTTTTCGAGCTGCGCCAAGCCATCGCCGAGGCTGGCGATGGTCAGCAGCAGGCGCGGCTCGGCGTCGGCGATGATCGACAGCAGGCGCGCCTGGTGATGCCGGCGGGTGGACTCCGGCGGGTAGGCCGGCACTGCAATGATGCCGGCGTACAGGCATCCGAAGAACGCCGCGACATAGTCCGGGCCGCTGGGGAACAGCAGCACCGCACGCTCGCCCAACGCTGCGTTGGCCTGGAGGGCGGCGGCGATGGTGCGGGCGCGCAGGTCCAGGTCGCGGTAACTGAGCACGATGCTCTGTTCGGCGGACTCGGCGAGAAAGCGCAGGGCCACTTGGTCCGGGGTCTGCTCGGCACGCTGTTGAAGGGACTGGACCAGGGTGCGGGGAAGTTCGAAGGCGTCCATCTTGGGGTTCCTGCCTGAAATCGGCTTACGGGAAATTCGGGAATGGGAGGGGGCGTTCAGCCGGCGGCCAGTTGCCGCGCCGTGCCATTGCGCCAGCGGGCCAGGTGCTCGTCGGCATAACGCCGCAGGCAGCGCAGCACGGCGCTTTCGTGCTGCACGAGAAAGAAGTGGTGGCCGTCGAACATATCCAGGGAAAAGCCACTGGCGGCGTCGGCCTGCCAATCGAGCAATTGGTCGGCACGCACACTGTCCTGCTTGCCGCCGAACACATGGATCGGCATGTCCAGCGGCGTGCGCTGGCCATAGGTGAAACTGCCGCACAGCAGGAAATCGGCGCGCAGGATCGGCAGCATCAATTTCATCAACTCGGGATTGGCCAGGGCTTCTTCGGCGGTGCCTTGCAGTTCGCGCAGGCGGGCGATCAGTTGCTCATCGGTCTTTTCAATGGCGTATTCACTGACATCACGGCGCGCGGGCCCGGCGGTGCCGGAGGCGAACAATGCCAGCGGCGCAGGCACATGGCGCTCGTTCAGCGCATGCGCCAGCTCGAAGGCCAGCAGGCCACCCAGGCTGTGACCGAACAACGCGTAGGGGCCGTCCAGGTCGCGACTGATTTCATCCGCCAACTGCGCGGCCAATACCTTGATATCGCGCTGCAACGGCTCGTCCATGCGCATGCCACGCCCGGGCAACTCCAGCGGGCACACTTGCAACCACTCCGGCAGGGCGCGGCGCCAGCGCACGTAGACCATGGCGCTGGCCCCTGAATAAGGCAGGCAAAACAGGCGCAGTCGAGTCGGCGCACTCATCGCCGGTGGCCCCCACACTGAATCACGCTGTATGCACGATAGAAACCCATCTCGCCCTCCTGCGGGTGCTGATCCTTGGCCGTTTTACTAACGGACCTGTCACCCAGAAGAACGGACGGCACCGGCAAATAATTAGTCGCCGGGGGCGAGCGAGACGTGGCTCACACCTTCCGCAAAGGCATAAGATTAGTTCGCCTTCTCATTTGACAATCATTATCATTAAGCATAATTTGTTGCCCGATGTGTAGGAGGCCTCAGCAAGGACGCCCTCCCCTAACCTCTTTAGCGACAAGGTGATTTCCATGACGGAACAAGTATCCACAGGCAGGTGCGACTCACCGCTGCTCCAGGCATTCGTCGACAATCGGCTGATCCTGGTAAAGATCGCAGCACGAATTACCGGGTGCCGCTCCCGGGCCGAAGATGTGGTGCAGGACGCGTACTTCCGGCTGCAATCGGCACCGACGATCACCTCATCGTTCAAGGCCCAGTTGAGTTACCTGTTCCAGATCGTGCGCAACCTGGCGATCGATCACTACCGCAAGCAAGCCCTGGAGCTCAAGTACTCGGGCACCGAAGAGGAAGGCTTGAATGTGGTGATTCATGGCGCATCACCGGAAACCACCCACATCAATTTCAACACCCTGGAAAACATCGCCGACGCCCTGACGGAGCTGCCCCAGCGCACCCGCTATGCATTCGAGATGTACCGCCTGCACGGCGTGCCGCAAAAGGACATCGCCAAGGAACTGGGTGTGTCGCCAACCCTGGTGAACTTCATGATCCGTGATGCACTGGTGCATTGCCGTAAGGTGTCGGGCAACCATAGCGATACGTTTGCGCGGCGGGTCTGACTGAGGCCACCCCCACCCTGGCCAAGGTCAGGGCACGGCCATCACATCAATGCGATACGGCTCGAAAATCTTCAACATCTCGCCGTTATCACGTAAACGTTTGAGCAGTTCGGCAAACGCCGGCCCGCTGATCGGCGCCTTGGGTCGCAGCAAGGCGTAATGGTGGTACACCTGATCAATGCGCTCCGACACCATCAACTGCCCCGCCATCTCGGCATTGCGCACCATGAAGTCACTCAGGTATGAGCGCGTGACCAGCGCGATATCGGCACGGCCACGGGCGACCATCAGCAGGTTGCTGTCATGGGAGTAGGTCAGCGTCGCGTTGAAGTGCTCGGCCATGTACCTGGGGTCGGCGTTGAAGTTGGCGAAGGCGTAGTGATAACCGCTGAACACCGCCAGGCGCTTGCCGGTCAGGTCGTTGAAATAGCTTTGATCGCGGTCGGGTTCATGCTGGGCGACGAACACTTCGGCATCTTCAAGCCCCATGTCGACACTGGTGTGGGGAATCTTCTGCCAGCCCCAGTCCGGGTTTTCGAAGATCGCCATGTCCACCCGGCCTTGCTCGAAATCCCGGAAACGCCGGGGGATGGAGGTGGGGACCAGCACAAATTGGTAGTCCGCCTGCGCGGCGTTCAGCGCTTCCACCAGTTGCGGCAGCAAACCGGTGTCTGCGCCCTGCTCAGGGCGTACGGTGTAGGGCGGGAAATGCGCGGCGCCAATCCTCACCAATTGCGCGGCCGAAGCTGGCATCCACCCTGCGGTGCCCAGTGCCCATAAAGAAAGTCCTGCAGCCAGCCGCCATGGCGAAAACATCGAGGCACACACCGTTCACTATTCTGATGGCGATAAGCTAGGCGTTTTTGTCTGGCGAGACAACTTTTCCACCGCCAAATTAACAGCTTGCGTCTTAATCGGCCTTCAACACCATCAACAAAGCCTCTTCGGCCAATTGTTCAAGGGTCAGGCTGCCCTCGGCACGGAACCAGGTGGTGGTCCAGGACAAGGCCCCCGTGAGAAAGCGCCGGGCAATAAACACATCGCCCTTGATATAGCCGGCGGCCTTGGCCTCGCCCAGCACCTGCAACCAGAGTTGCTCATACACATCACGCAGGGCCAGCACCTGGGCCTGGCCTTCGGCCGACAGCGAGCGCCATTCGTATACCAGCACCGCCATCGCCTCGCCGCTGCCGCCCATGATCGACTGCAATTCGCAGCGAATCAGCGCCAACACACGCTCGCGCACGTTCGTCGCTTCTTCCAGCGACGCCCGCATCAACGCGGTGTTGTAGTGGATGGTTTCCTCCATCACCGCGCGCAGGATCTCGTCCTTGCTCTTGAAGTGATGAAAGATGCTGCCGGACTGAATGCCAACGGCGCTGGCCAGGTCGCGCACGGTGGTGCGTTCGAAGCCCTTGTTGCGAAACAGGTGAGCCGCGGTTTGCAGCAACTTGCCCCGGGCACTGTCGGGGTCGGTCAATTGGCCGCCGTCGACCATGGTGCGCATCACCCGCAGGGCTTTGTGCTCATCCATGCTGCTCTCCTCTACTTCTTTGACGTCTTGGGCGGCAATTTAGGCCGTGGCCGCCACCCAAGCAAGCGCTTGGCTAAAACTTGTATCCGAAGTTTACAAACCAAGCGCTTGCTTGGTAGGATCGAAGCCAGCCATTCGAGGAAGGATTTCTCATGAGCAAGACGGTTCGTATCGGCTGCGCCAGTGCCTTCTGGGGCGACACCTGCACTGCCGCTGCCCAGTTGGTGCACGGCGGCAAGCTGGATTACCTGGTGTTCGACTACCTCGCGGAAGTCACGATGTCGATCCTGGCCAGCGCCCGGATGAAAGATCCCCAGGCCGGCTACGCCACGGACTTTGTCGAGGTCCTCGCGCCGTTGCTGGGCGATATCCAGCGCCAGGGCATCCGCGTGATCAGCAATGCCGGCGGGATCAACCCGCACGCCTGCGCCGCCGCCCTGCAAGCGGCCTGTGACAAGGCCCACGTGCCGCTGAAAATCGCGGTGCTGCTGGGCGATGACCTGCACGCCCAACTCCCGCACCTGCAAGGCATCACTGACATGTTCAACGGCGCGCCCCTGCCGCCCCTGTGCGTGTCTGCCAACGCCTATCTGGGCGCACCGGGCATTGCCCAGGCGCTGAAGCTGGGCGCCGATATCGTCATCACCGGCCGGGTGGTCGACAGCGCGGTGGTCAGTGCGGCATTGGTGCATGAATTCAACTGGTCCTGGCAGGATTACGACCGCCTCGCCCAGGCCGCCCTGGCCGGGCATATCATCGAATGCGGCGCCCAGTGCACCGGCGGCAACTTCACCGACTGGCGCGACGTGCCGGACTACGAACACATCGGTTTCCCCATTGTTGAAGTCAGCGCCGACGGCCAGTTCACCGTCAATAAAGTCGAAGGCAGCGGCGGGCTGATCAGCGAACTGAGCGTGGCCGAACAACTGCTCTACGAAATCGGCGACCCCCGCGCTTACCTATTGCCTGACGTGATCTGCGATTTCAGCCAGGTCAAATTGCACCAGCAAGGCAAGCACAGCGTGCGCCTGCATGGCGCCAAGGGCTTGCCGCCCACCGCTCAATACAAAGTCAGCGCCACCTACCCCGATGGTTTTCGCTGCACCGCCAGTTGCCTGATCGCCGGGATCGACGCGGTGGCCAAGGCCGAGCGGGTCAGCCAGGCGATCATCCACAAGACCTCGGAACTGTTCAGCCAACAAGGCTGGGCGCCCTACACCGAGGTGAATATCGAATTGCTCGGCAGTGAAGCCACCTACGGCGCCCACGCCCAACGCCATGACTGCCGCGAAGTGGTGGTGAAGATCGCGGTGCGGCACCCGAGCAAGCAGGCGCTGGCGCTGTTCGCCCGCGAGATCGCCCAGGCGGCCACCGGCATGGCGCCGGGGCTGACCGGCATCGTCGGTGGGCGGCCGACGGTGTATCCGCTGATTCGACTGTTTTCATTCCTGGTCGATAAGTCTGCGTGTGCGTTGCTCATCGACGTCCAGGGCCAGCGTCACACCTGCGAACTACCCACCCGCGATGCGCTGGGCACGCCCTCCGCCCCCGTCGACCCGCCCATGCCCGAGGGCCGTGCCGACGCCAGCGTGCCCCTGGTGAAACTCGCCGTGGCGCGCTCTGGCGACAAGGGCAACCACAGCAATATCGGGGTGATCGCCCGCGACCCGGCGTACCTGCCGTGGATCGCCGAGACCCTGACCCCAGCCGTGGTCGTCGACTGGATGAGCCACGTGCTCGACCCGCTCCACGGCCGTGTCGAACGCTGGTACCTGCCGGGCAGCCACAGCCTCAACTTCCTGCTGGAAAATGCCCTGGGCGGCGGCGGTATCGCCAGCCTGCGCATTGACCCGCAAGGCAAGGCCTTTGCCCAGCAACTGCTGGAAATCCCCATCGCCGTGCCGCAACACATCGCCGATCAATGCCAATAAAAGGAATGTCGCCGTGGCCTTCGACTCGATCTTCAAAGCCAACCTGTTCCAGGGTCACACCGTGATTGTCACCGGCGGCGGCAGCGGCATTGGCCGCTGCACCGCCCATGAACTGGCAGCCCTCGGTGCCCAGGTGATCCTGGTCGGGCGCAAGCCGGAAAAACTGCAAAAGGTCGCGGCGGAAATTGCCGAAGACGGCGGCAGCGCCCACGGGCTGGCCTGCGATATTCGCGATGAAGAGGCGGTGAAAGCGCTGGTCACGCAGGTCCTCAATGACCACGGCCCGATCCATGGGCTGGTCAACAACGCCGGCGGCCAGTACCCGTCGCCGCTCGCGTCGATCAATCAAAAAGGCTTCGAAACCGTACTGCGCACCAACCTGGTCGGCGGCTTCCTGATGGCGCGCGAGGTGTTCAACCAGTCGATGAGCAAACACGGCGGCGCCATCGTCAACATGCTCGCGGACATGTGGGGCGGCATGCCCGGCATGGGCCATTCGGGTGCGGCGCGTGCGGGCATGGACAACTTCACCAAAACCGCAGCATTCGAATGGGGTTACGCCGGGGTGCGGGTCAACGCGGTAGCGCCGGGCTGGATTGCCTCCAGCGGCATGGACACCTACGAAGGCGCGTTCAAGGCCGTGATCCCGACCCTGCGCGAACACGTGCCGCTCAAGCGCATCGGCACCGAGTCGGAAGTCAGTGCGGCCATTGTGTTCCTGCTCAGCCCCGCCGCGGCCTTCATCAGCGGCAGCACCCTGCGCATCGACGGCGCCGCCAGCCTGGGCAACCGCGCCTGGCCGCTGCACAAGGCGCACCCACCGAGCGCGCCGTTCAATGGTTTCCACCGCGCGTACCTGCCGGACGTGCTCAAGGCGGAGCAATAAACCATGCCCGTGATTGAAAGCTCGATCGATGCCCACAGCCCGCAGTTCGCACAGAACCGCGAAGCCCTGCTCGCCACCATCGCGCAGTGGCGCCAGTTGGAAGATGCCCTGCTCAGCAAGGCCCAGGAGGCCAAGCCCAAGTTCGACCAACGTGGCCAACTGCTGCCCCGCGAGCGCCTCAACCGGCTGCTGGACCCCGGCGCGCCGTTCCTGGAACTGGCCAGCCTCGCCGGCTACAAGCTCCACGACGACAAGGACGGCAGCGCGGCCGGTGGCGGTTTGATCGCCGGCATCGGCTACGTCAGCGGTGTGCGCGTGCTGGTGGTGGCCAACAACAGTGCGATCAAGGGCGGCACCATTTCGCCTACCGGTTTGAAAAAATCCCTGCGCCTGCAACAGATCGCCATGGAGAACAAGCTGCCGGTGGTGACCCTCGCTGAAAGCGGCGGTGCCAACCTCAACTACGCGGCAGATATTTTCGTCGAAGGCGCACGCAGCTTCGCCAACCAGGCGCGCATGTCCGCCATGGGCCTGCCCCAGATCACCGTGGTACACGGCTCGGCCACGGCGGGCGGCGCCTACCAGCCGGGGCTGTCGGATTACGTGGTGGTGGTGCGCGGTAAGGCCAAGCTATTCCTGGCTGGGCCGCCGCTGCTCAAGGCAGCGACCGGCGAAGTCGCCAGCGACGAGGAACTGGGCGGTGCCCAAATGCACGCGCAAACCGCAGGCACCGCCGAATACCTGGCTGAAAACGACGCCGACGGCATACGCATCGTGCGCGAGATTGTCAGCCTGCTGCCTTGGAATGATCGCCTGCCGCCTGCGCCCAAGCGGGCTTATCAGGAGCCGCTGTACCCGGCCGACGACTTGCTGGGACTGATCCCCGACGACCCGAAAAAACCCTATGACGTGCGCGAAATCCTCGCACGCCTGGGCGACGGTTCGAACTTCCTGGAGTTCAAGGGCGAGTTCGACCCCCACACCGTCTGCGGTCACCTGCACATCCAGGGGCGGGCCGTCGGCGTCATCGGCAACAACGGCCCGATCACCCCCAAGGGCGCCAGCAAGGCCGCGCAGTTTATCCAGCTGTGCGACCAGAGCCGTACGCCGCTGCTGTTCCTGCACAACACCACCGGTTTTATGGTCGGCACCGAGTCGGAGCAACAAGGCGTGATCAAGCACGGCGCCAAGATGATCCAGGCCGTGGCCAATGCACGCGTCGCTAAACTCACCCTCGTGGTCGGCGGCTCTTACGGCGCCGGCAACTATGCGATGTGCGGACGCGGCCTCGACCCACGCTTTATCTTCGCCTGGCCCAACAGCCGCACCGCCGTGATGGGCGGCGCGCAAGCCGGCAAGGTGCTGCGGATTGTCACCGAGGCCAAACAACTGAAGAACGGCCTGGTGCCGGACCCCAAGGTGCTGGATATGCTGGAGCAAGTCACTGCACAGAAGCTCGAGAGTCAATCCACCGCGCTGTATGGCAGCGCGAACCTGTGGGATGACGGGCTGATCGACCCACGGGATAGCCGCACGCTGCTGGGGTTTCTGCTGGATATCTGTGATGAAGCCGAAGTGCGGGAGTTGCAGCCGAACAGCTTTGGCGTGGCGCGTTTCTAACCGGAGAATAAGCACAATGATCTTCACCCAGGAACATCAGGAACTGCGCCGCACCGTCCGCGCCTTCGTCGACCGCGAGATCAACCCCTACGTCGACGAATGGGAAAAAGCCGGCCGCTTTCCCATCCACGACGTCTTCCGCAAGGCCGGCGACCTCGGCCTGCTGGGCATTTCCAAGCCCGAGCAATTCGGCGGAATGGGCCTGGACTACAGCTACTCGATCGTCGCCGCCGAAGAGTTCGGCACCATACGCTGCGGTGGCATCCCCATGTCCATCGGCGTGCAGACCGACATGTGCACCCCCGCCCTCGCCCGCTTCGGTTCCGACGAATTGCGCGACGAATTCCTGCGCCCGGCCATCAGCGGCGAAAAAGTGGGCTGCATCGGCGTCTCGGAAACCGGTGCGGGCTCCGATGTGGCCGGGCTGAAGACCCATGCGCGTAAGGACGGCGGCGACTACGTGATCAACGGCAGCAAGATGTGGATCACCAATTCCCCCAGCGCCGACTTTATCTGCCTGCTGGCCAACACCTCCGACGACAAGCCGCATATCAACAAGTCGCTGATCATGGTGCCGATGAACACCCCGGGCATCAGCGTCAGCCCGCCCTTAGAAAAACTCGGTATGCACAGCTCCGAGACCGCCCAGGTATTTTTCGATGGCGTGCGCGTGCCGCAGCGTTATCGCATCGGCCATGAGGGGGCCGGCTTTATGATGCAGATGCTGCAATTCCAGGAAGAACGCCTGTTTGGCGCGGCCAATATGATCAAGGGCCTGGAGTACTGCATCGACAGCACCATCGACTACTGCAAAGAGCGCCAGACGTTCGGCAAGGCGCTGATCGACAACCAGGTGATTCACTTTCGCCTGGCTGAACTTGCCACCGAAATCGAATGCCTGCGCGCACTGGTCTACCAGGCCACCGAGCAATACATCAAAGGCCAGGACGTCACGCGCCTGGCCTCCATGGCCAAGCTCAAGGCCGGGCGCCTGGGCCGTGAAGTCAGCGACAGCTGCCTGCAATATTGGGGTGGCATGGGCTTTATGTGGGACAACCCGGTGGCCCGCGCCTATCGCGATGTGCGCCTGGTATCGATTGGCGGCGGTGCCGACGAGATCATGCTGGGCATTATCTGCAAACTGATGGGCACCCTGCCGGGGAAAAAACCATGAACACCCTGCTGCTCGAACCGCATAACGGGGTGCTGCATATCACCCTCAACCGGCCGGAAAGCCGCAATGCAATGAGCCTGGAAATGGTCAATGAACTGCGCGCGGTGCTGGCGGGGTTGGACAGCCAGGTGCGCGCGGTGGTGATCAGTGGCGCAGGCGGACACTTTTGCGCCGGTGCCGATGTGAAGGATCTGGTCAGCGCAGGCGATCAATTGCAGGCGCTGAACCGGGCTTTTGGCGCTTTGCTGCAAGACGTGGAAGCCGTGTCGCCAGTGGTCATCGTGGTGCTGCAAGGCGCAGTGCTGGGCGGTGGGTTCGGGTTGGCCTGCGTGAGTGACATCGCGATTGCCGATCACCAGGCGCAGTTTGGTTTGCCGGAGACCAGCCTGGGGTTGCTGCCGGCACAGATTGCGCCGTTCGTGGTCAAGCGTATCGGCCTGACCCAGGCGCGGCGACTGGCACTCACCGCCGCACGCTTTGATGGACTGGAAGCTGAACGGCTGGGGCTGGTGCACTTCACCGAGCGCGATCCGCAGGCGTTGGCGGAGCGTTTGGATGAGGTATTGGGGCAAGTGCTGCGCTGCGCGCCAGGCGCCAACGCGCGCACCAAGGCGCTGTTGCTGGCCAGTGCGGAGCAGCCGTTGGGGCCGCTGCTGGACCAGGCGGCGCAGTGGTTTGCCGAGGCGGTGACCAGTGAAGAAGGGATCGAGGGGACGCAGGCTTTTGTGCAGAAGAGAAAGCCTCGGTGGTGCAAGTGACGTCATCGGGGGCAAGTCGAATCGTCGCACCGCCCCTCCCACATTTTTACCGCGCCCCCCCGTGGGAGGCGCGGTGCAACGATTCGACTTGCCCCGATGAGGCCGGAACAACCGCATAACCCAAGGGATAATCCAATGCCCCAGCTCACCAAGATCCTGATCGCCAACCGCGGCGAAATCGCCTGCCGCATCCAACGCACGGCCCAGGCAATGGGCTACCGCACCGTCGCCGTCTACAGCGACGCCGACGCCCAGGCCCTGCACGTGCAGATGGCCGACGAAGCGGTGCACATCGGCCCCGCCCCGGTACAACAGTCCTACCTCAATATCCCGGCCATCCTCGAGGCCGCCGAAAAGACCGGCGCCGACGCCATCCACCCCGGCTACGGCTTCCTCTCGGAAAACCCCGACTTCGCCCGCGCGTGCCGAGACGCCGGCCTGATCTTCATCGGCCCCAGCGTCGAGGCCATCGAACTGATGGGCAGCAAGCGCCTGTCCAAACTCGCCATGCTGGAGGCTGGCGTGCCCTGTATCGCCGGCTACCAAGGCAGCGCCCAGGACGACGCCACCTTGCAGGCGCAAGCCCAGCGCATCGGCTACCCCCTGATGATCAAGGCCAGCGCCGGCGGTGGGGGGCGCGGCATGCGCCTGGTGCACGATCCCGCGTCCTTGCTGGACAACCTCCACACCGCACGTTCGGAAGCCCGCAATGCCTTTGGCAGCGACGAGTTGATCCTCGAGCAGGCGCTGATCGACCCGCGCCACGTCGAGATCCAACTGTTCGGCGACAGCCACGGCAACCTGGTCTACCTCGGCGAACGCGACTGCTCGATCCAGCGCCGCCATCAGAAAATCATTGAAGAAGCGCCGTGCCCGGTGATGACGCCCGAACTGCGCCAGGCCATGGGCGAAGCGGCGCTCAAAGCCGGGCGCGCAGTGAATTACGTGGGCGCCGGTACCGTGGAGTTCCTGCTCGACCGCAACGGCCGGTTCTACTTCCTGGAAATGAACACGCGCCTGCAAGTGGAACACCCGGTTACCGAACTGATCACCGGGCTCGACCTGGTGGACTGGCAACTGCAAGTCGCCGCCGGCCTGCCGCTGCCGCTGCTGCAATCGCAAGTGACCCTCAGCGGCCACGCCATGGAAGTACGCCTGTATGCCGAAGACCCGGCCCAGGGCTTTTTGCCGCAGACCGGCGAGGTGCTGCGTTGGGAGCCAGCCCCCGGCATCCGGATCGATCATGGGCTGTGCACAGGCGAAAAGATCAGCCCGTTCTACGACCCGATGCTCGGCAAGCTCATCGCCCATGGCGCTACCCGTGAAGAGGCACGGCGCAAACTGCTGCGGGCGGTGCAAGACACGGTGCTGCTCGGGGTTGCGAGCAATCAACGGCTACTGGCCGACCTGCTCGGGCATCCGGGATTTATCCAGGGCGACATCAGCACCGGGTTTATCGCCAAGCACTTCAGCCCTATCCCGCCCGTGACCGCCAGTGCAGAACAGATCGCCCTGGCTGCCGCACTGTTCTACCAACGCAGCGCCGCCGAGCATCGCCGGGACCTGGCAGGCTGGCGGAACAACGCCACTGTCCCCTGTACCTACCAACTGAGCGTCAACGATGCCGTTCACCACGTCACCCTCAGTGTGCTGGCCGATCACCGGCTGCACATCGATGGCGTCGACATCCAGGACCTTCGCACCGACGGCCGCTGGGCCACCCTGGTGATCAACGGCATTCGCCGCCGCCTCGCCTACCACCTTGACGGCGCCCATGCCTGGTTGCCGGGTGTCAGCGTGGTTGACCGCACACAGCAGGTCGCGAGCCGCCAGACCCAGGCCAACAGCGGCACGCTCAAGGCGCCGATGGACGGTGCCATCGTCGATGTGCGTGTCCAGGCCGGTGACTGCGTCAGCAAAGGCCAGCTGTTGCTGGTGCTCGAAGCGATGAAAATGGAGCACCCGCTGAAAGCCGGCATGGATGGCGTGATCAAGGACGTGCAGGTGATCGCCGGAGACCAGGTGCGCAATCGCCAGGTGCTGCTGGAGATCGAATAAGCCCGGCCTCAATCAAAAACAGCGCGGAACTACGCGACCGGGCTACGCTCTATCCCCATCAGGAAGGGAAGAGTACGGGAACCTGCACCATGCATCATTGGCTGATTATTGACCTTGAGGCCACAACGGATGACGGCGGCTGGCCCGTGACGGAGATGGAAGTCATCGAGATCGGCGCGAGCCTGGTCAATCGCCAGGGCCGCGAACTGGACCATTTCCAGCGCTTTGTGCGGCCGCTGCGGCGCCCCTTGCTGACGCCGTTCTGCCGCAAGCTGACCCATATCACCCAGGCGAACATCGACGGCGCCGCGCCCATCACCGAGGTGTGGCCGCTGTTCGAGCGCTGGCTGGGCCAGCATCAACCCCGCCTGGAGGGCTGGGCCAGTTGGGGTGACTACGATCGCCAGCAATTGGAACTGGAATGGCAGCGTCATGGCCTGAGCAGCGCCCTCGCCCACACGCCCCACGTCAACCTCAAGCAACGCTTCGCCAAGGCGCGGCGCCTGGACAAACCCCTGGGGCTCAATGGTGCCCTGCAATTGGCGGGGATGCAGTTCCATGGCCAGCAACACCGGGCGCTGGAAGATGCGCGCAACACCGCCCGCCTGCTGCCGCTGATTTTGCCGGTCTAGGCAGCTCCCCTGCCCTTGGGCATACTGGCCGACCTTTCCAGACCCTTTTCCGAGGATTCGCCCATGTTTAAAGTCAACGAGTACTTCGACGGCACCGTCAAGTCGATCGCTTTCGGCACCGCAGAAGGTCCGGCGACCATTGGTGTCATGGCCCCGGGTGAATACGAATTCGGCACCGCCCAGCGTGAAATCATGCACGTGGTGTCCGGCGCCCTGACCGTCAAGCTGCCCGACAGCAGCGACTGGGAAACCTTCGCCGCCGGCAGCCAGTTCAACGTACCGGCCAACAGCAAGTTCCAGCTGAAAGTCGCCGTGGACACCGCTTACCTGTGCGAATACCGCGGCTAAGCGCTCCTGCCGCGTAAAAAAATGCCCGTCTCGCAGGAGACGGGCATTTTTTATGGGCGGGCGATCTATTCGAGGATAGTCACCGGCATGCCGACTTCCAGGCGACCGACGCCATCGTTGACCAGGTTCTGGCCGAACATCGCGCCGTTCTCCGTCTTGCGATAGGCCTCCAGCGTGACGAAGGGTTCGCGGTCGGCACTGCGCTCGCCGGTCCTGGGGTCAATGGTGGTGAGAATGCAACGCGAGCAAGGCTTGACCGCGCGAAACTCCACGTCACCGATGCGCAGGCGTTTCCAGCCGTCCTCGGCGAAGGCATCGCCGCCTTCGATCACCAGGTTGGGACGAAAACGCAACATTTCCATGGGCCGCCCCACCCGCGCGGACAGGTCGTCCAGGGAGGCCTGGCCGATCAATAACAGCGGGTAGCCATCGGCAAAGGCCACTTGGTCACCCTCCTGGCCATACCCCGCCTCGGTGTAACGGGCGCGCTCCAGCGGGATGTGCACCAGCCGGGTCGGCTTGCCGATAAAGTCACTGACCCAGGCGGCGGCCTGATCGCCGGCATCCGGTACGCGCAGGGTGTCACGCCAGATGGTCACGCCACGCAACTCGGCATCACGGCCGGGCAGCGCGATTTCCAGCGGCGTGTGGCCGGGCGCGCTCAGGCTGAGGCCACCTGCGCTGTTCCACAGCGCCGACAGCTGGCTCATCTTCGCCACGGCCCGCTGGGTGAGGAACCGCCCGCTGGCTTCGTCCACCAGCATCCAGCGTCGATCCCCAGCCAGCCCGAGTTTATCCAGGCCGATCTGCTGAAGGGGTTCGGCCTTGCCGGACTTCAAGGGGTAACGGTACAGCGCGCTGAGACGAAGCATGGGCCTGCGTTCCTGAGGGGCAAAGACGTCACCCTAAGGTCAGGCGGACACTTCGTCCAGCATCAAGCGTTCGCGCACGACGTCCACCAGTTTGTCCGGCTGGAATTTGGAGAGGAAGTTGTCGCAGCCGACCTTCTTCACCATCGACTCGTTGAAGCTGCCTGACAGTGAAGTGTGCAGGACCACATACAGGCTCCGCAGGCGTGGGTCGTTGCGAATTTCGGTAGTGAGGCGGTAGCCATCCATCTCAGGCATTTCGGCGTCGGTGAAGATCATCAGCAGCTTGTCGGTCATCACCTGGCCGCTGTCGGCCCAGCCCTTGAGCATGTTCAGGGCCTTGAGCCCGTCGCTGGCGATGTGCATTTTCACCCCCAGTTGGCCGAGGGTGTCGCGCAGTTGCGACAAGGCCACATTGGAGTCGTCCACCAGCAGCACTTCACGGCCACGGGCGCGTTCCAGTACCGGATCATCGAGTTTCTCGCGGGAGACCTTGGCGTTGTACGGCACGATCTCGGCCAGGACTTTTTCCACGTCGATGATTTCCACCAACTGGTCATCCACCTTGCTGATGGCCGTGAGGTAATGCTGGCGACCGGCGCTGGTCGGCGGTGGCAGGATGGCTTCCCAGTTCATGTTGACGATGCGGTCGACGCCGCCCACCAGGAACGCCTGCACCGAGCGGTTGTACTCGGTGACGATGATGGTGCTGTTCGGGCCCGGCACCAGCGGGCGCATGCCGATGGCCTGGGACAGGTCGATAACGGGCAGGGTCTGGCCGCGCAGGTTGACCACCCCGCACACAAAAGGATGGCGCTGGGGCATCAGGGTCAGCTTGGGCAGTTGCAACACTTCCTGCACCTTGAACACGTTGATCGCGAACAACTGCCGACCCGCCAAGCGAAACATGAGGATCTCCAGGCGATTCTCACCCACCAGTTGCGTGCGTTGATCTACCGTGTCGAGAATGCCGGCCATTAAAAGCTCCTGATGCGCTAAGGGTTATGCAGTTGACTGAAGCAGGTCGCGATTAGCACCGACGATACGCGCCCCTTCTGGATCACGTGGCATCTTGAGTTCTTCACGAGCAAGCTCGCTCCTACGCTAGTTATCGGCGGCAAACGCCAGACCTTGACCCCGTTAAAATGCCACGTAAATCCATTGATGTCACACTGACATCATGCTTTACTGCGCTGGCCTCTCCATTCGGCAAGGCAGCGACATCGCGCGACATCCAAATCGGCGCGAGGTTCCGCTGCGTAAGGGATTCCCCTATGCACAATCAGGCCCAACCTGATATTCGCGATATCTAATAGCCATTAATGTGACGCCATTCTCATTGCATGAATGGAGTCAGGCTTTTGTTTGCCATCGCAAGTCCACGGCCTACTGGCCTTCCAGACATTCACGTCGCGGCAACCGAAGTTGTGCAAATGAACTCAACTGCGGGCCGCGTACTCGGCTGTCGCCCGTATTTAGATAACGGTCCTACTGAAATCTCAGAAGCGACCTACAGATTTCAGTCATCTTTCAGCGATAGTTTTACGCCATTCACTTGGTGCGACATCTCATCACCCGACCTTACGTTGTGGAGACTTGCATGATGAATAGCGCAAACGAATGGCAAACCACACTTCCCGAGTTCCTGCTTGAGGCCGAAACGCTGCTGACCAAGTCGGAAGAATGCCTGAGCCACCTGCATCTGATTCGCAACGACAGCGATGCCATCGACTGCATGACGGTCAGCCTGACCCAACTGGCCGAGAAGGCCGACAGCCTGGCCCTGCGGGCGATCAGCGAGTTCTCCCGGCACATCCAATACCTGATCGCCAATGCGGAAAACCCGCTGCAACTGCACGATCAAGCCCTGAAGGCCTTGCACGATTGCTTGACATTACTGGCATGGCAATTGGAGCTGATTGATACCAGGACCGGCGAACTGACACTGGATGAAAGTGAACAAACGACATTGATTGCCACGGTGACACTGCAAATCCCGCAAAAGGACTACAGCTATAAACCGCAGCAACGTTTGCATCACACCTCCTGAGTCCGACCAGGTCGTTTTTAATACGTGAGTCAGCTAAAAACGACAGACGCAACTGATCGGCCATGATTGACCTGCAGGCGAAAAGATATCAATTAGCCACTAACCGCAATAACGATACGATCCAACTTAAACAATACAACCCTCCATTGTTTAGACCCGGTATTTACCGTCCAGACCGTTTGCCTGAATTATGACTCAACGGTGTCAGGCGCCAGGCGACCAACGGTAAGAGTGGTGGTACTATGCCCCCGCTCGAAGTCACTCAACTTCATCATGTACAAAAACGATTCGGCCACGCATTCCAAACAGAGCCCCGTCAGCCGCCGTGACCGGTCTTATCGCAGCGAACCCTCATTGGCTCCATCCGTTATGTACGCCAGCCTCAAGTCACTCATCGCAAGGTCCGTGTCCCGCAGCCATGCACGGCGCCTGATCCTTGCCCTGTGCCTGTGCTCGTCGCTGCTCAGCCTGTGGGCCTATATTCGCGCCGACACCTTGCCGCTGGCGGTGCTGCTGTTCAACCTGGCCACGCTGGCGTTGGTGGGGTTGCGTCAATGGAGTTCGCGCAAATCCATCAAGTTCCAGCCTCAGGAACTGGCCGAACGCCTGCTGCAAGTGCAGGAAAACGAGCGCCACCGCCTCAGCCGCGACCTGCATGACGATATCGGCCAATTGCTCACGGCTGCCAAGCTGCAAAGCGAATGGCTCAAGCGTCGCCTGCCGGACGACCTGCAAGGCCAATGCGCGGTGCTGTGCAACACCCTGAATGAAACCCTGGCCAAGGTGCGCGACGTCTCCGCGATTCTCAACCCGCGCCAGTTGACCAGCCTGGGCCTGGAAGCCAGCCTGCGGGCACACTTGCTCAAGACCCTGGAAAACACTCAGGTGCACTGGAGCCTGGAATGCCATCAACGCCTGACCGGCATTCCAGAAGAAATGGCCGTGGCGGCGTTTCGTATCACCCAGGAAGCCGTGACCAACATGCTGCGCCACGCCCAGGCCCGCAACCTGCTGGTACGCCTGCAACGCCTGCCCGAAGGGTTATCGCTGTTTATCAGTGATGACGGCCAGGGTTTCTCGCCCGCCAGTAACCCCGGCCTGGAAGGCCAACGGGGTATGGCGGGTATGTCCGAGCGGATTGATCAACTGGGGGGCACCTTGTCCGTCAGCAGCCAGCCTGGCAAAGGGACCCGGATCGACGCGCTTTTCCCCTGGGCGCCCCGCGCCCTCGAACGGGCCAGTTCCCCTAAGGTTCTCGAGTGATCTGCAATTTACTCCTGGTGGATGACCACGCACTGATCAGGGCCGGCGTACGCGCGCTGATCCTGGATATACCCGGCTATGCGGTGGTCGGCGAGGCCAGCGACGGTGCACAGGTGCTGGAGGCGTTCAGCGCCTTGCAGCCCGATATCGTGCTGCTGGACCTGTCGATGAAACACACCGGCGGCCTGGACGCGTTGCAACAGTTAAAAGCTGCCTACCCGGCGAGCAAGGTGCTGATCCTGTCGATGCACACCGACCCGGAGCTGATCATGCGCGCGCTGGAGTCCGGCGCCCATGGCTACCTGCTCAAGGACACCACCGCCAACGAACTGGAGCACGCCCTGCTGGCCCTGCGCAACAATGAGCGCTACCTGAGCCCGGCGATCGCCCATACGGTGATCAACCAGGCGCTGGTGCGCAACCAGGGCCCGGTTTCCTCCGTCGCCCAGAACCACAACCTCACCGCGCGACAGCTGGAAATCCTGCGCCTGATCGTGCGCGGCAAGTCCACCCGCGAAATCGCCCACGGCCTCGGCCTGAGCATCAAGACCGTGGAGGCGCACCGCTCACAGATCATGAAGCGCCTGCAGATTTTCGATGTGGCGGGCCTGGTGTTATTTGCCGTGCGCGAGCAGATCATCAGCCTGGACGACTAGGGGCGAGCCCAGCGGCAAGTGCACGCGCAACGCCTTGGGCAGCGCGCAAAAGCGCAAATCGTCGCCCTTCAGCGGTTCGCCATCGAGATTGATGTACAACCCCTCGGCCTGTTTGATCTGAACCCACGGCAGGCGCGCGCGCACGAACATGGTGTCCAGGCCCCAGCCATTATTCATCAGCTCACGCAAGGTGCCGACCACTTCCTGGGGCGCCGGCAGGATGCTGACGTCGAGCAACCCGTCATCAGCCAACGCTTCAGGGCATAACACATGCCCGCCGCCCGCCTGGCGCCCGTTGCCGATACCCAGCGCGAGCAGTTCGCCCTTCCAATGGAAACCCGGGCCTTCCAACTCGCCATACGCCGCCTTCAATTCGCTGAAGCGCGACAGGCCGGTGAACAGGTAGGCGGCGCCACCGAGGATTTTTTTCAGGTCTTCGGAGGTGTTCGCGGTGACCTGGCTGCCAAAACCGCCGGTGGCCATGTTCAAGAACATTTGCCCACCGACCTGGCCGAGGTCGATCGCCCTGGCCGGTACATCCAGCAGCGCCAGGGCCTGCGCAGGCTCCAGCGGCACGCCGGCGGCCTTGGCAAAGTCATTGGCGGTGCCCAGCGGCATCAGCACCAGGCTGGCGTCGGTCCTGGCCAGGGCCATGGCTTCGGCCACGTCGCGCAAGGTGCCGTCGCCGCCGCCAGCGATGATGTGGGTATAGCCGTCGGCCAGGGCTTCCTTGACCAGGCGCTGGGCGTCGCCGCCCTCCCACGTGACCCGCACGGCCAGCTCCCCGCCCTGCTCACGCCGGCTCATTACAGCGGCGCGCACGTCCTCGTTGAGGGCTTGCTTGCCGTGGAGGATCAACAGGGCCTTGGGGGTGGTCATTGGGGAAATCTCCGCGTTCAAAGGGCTTGAAGGATGTTGACCTTTGGGGAGGAGAAAAAAGTCATTGGGATTGGAAATTAATTGACCAAGTGGATTGGCGAGTACGCTCAGCTCCTGTGCAACTTACTCATCAACTGCGCCTCAGCCTGGGTCAACCCACACGACTGCGTCAGTTCATCCACCGTAGCCCCCATGCCCACCAGCTTCGCGGCCTGGGCAAAGGAAAGACTCGACGGATCACGCTGCTCGATCTGCGCCAGCTTGTCCGGCAGGGGAGCAAGGATCGCGCGCAGTTCATGCACTTCGTCTCCGACCCGTACCGCACTCTGCTGGAAGTGATCAACGCGCTTGACCAGCTCCAGCACGCGCCGATCACGCACGGCATCGCGCTCGGCCTGTTGCATGGCCGATTCGCGTTGCTGGCGCAGGTGGCGCAGCAGGAATGCCAACGTCCCGGCCCACAACAGGGCCAGGACAATCACCGCTGCTTCAAGGAACAATCAGATGCTCTCCAGTTCCGACCACTCTTCTTCGCTCATCATTTTGTCCAGCTCAACCAGAATCAACAATTCGTTGTTCTTGTTGCATACGCCTTGAATGAACTTGGCCGACTCTTCGTTACCGACGTTCGGCGCTGTTTCCACTTCCGACTGGCGCAGGTAGACCACTTCGGCGACGCTGTCGACCATGATCCCGACCACTTGCTTGTCGGCTTCGATGATGACGATACGCGTGTTGTCGCTGACTTCGACGGTATCCAGGCCGAAACGCTGGCGCGTGTCGATGACCGTCACCACATTGCCGCGCAGGTTGATGATGCCCAGCACGTAGCTCGGTGCACCCGGTACCGGGGCGATCTCGGTGTAGCGCAGCACTTCCTGCACGCGCATCACGTTAATGCCGTAGGTTTCGTTGTCCAGTTTGAAGGTCACCCATTGCAGGATCGGATCATCCGAACCTTGTGCGGACGCGGACGCTGACTTATTCATACCCCTACCCCTTCAAATGCCGTTAGTTTCGGCGTGTGTGCTTCGTGGGCCGCACAACCGTGCGGTCCTTGTTGTTCAATCAACTGCGTGTGTGGCCTGGCATCGATTTGACGGCACCGCTGGCGATCAACTCGGCCAGTTCAGCGACATCAAGCAACGCGCACATATGTTCGATCACGGTGCCCGCCAACCAGGGGCGCTGGCCCCGGTGGCTGCGCCATTTGATTTCATTCGGGTCCAGGCGCAACGAGCGGCTGACTTGATGCACCGCCAGCCCCCACTCATAGCCTTGCACCGAAATCACGTATTGCAAGCCCTGGCGGAAATCATCGCGGTAGCGATCGGGCATCACCCAGCGCGCGGTGTCCAGCACCTTGAGGTTGCCGGCCTGGCTGGGCAGGATGCCGAGGAACCACTCCGGTTGCCCGAACAGTGGCGTCAGCTCCTGGCCTTCCAGGGAATAAATCGAGCCCAGGCACACCAGCGGGACCGCCAGGGTCAAGCCGGCCACGTCGAACAACAGGCATTCGAACGGCTCGGCAGCCCACGACGGGCGATCATCACCACTGACCGGTGGCGGTGTGATACTCGGTGGCAAGTGGACTTCGACCACCGGTTCGACCACCACGGGCGCCACCACCACGGGGGCGCTCGGCATCACCGGCGCGGCGACGGGCACCGCCCGCGCATCCCGCGCCTGCTCTTCCAGCACGGCCAGTTGAAACTCATCCAGCGTGCTTTGCGGCGGTTCCTGCACGGCCGGTTCCAGCACCAGGATCGGTTCCGGCAGTTCTTCGGCGGTGGCTTCCTGCAGCAAGGCATCCAGGTAGGATTCCAGTGCCAGTTGCGGCCGGGTCTTGAGTTCGACGGGACGGTTCATCACGCCACCTGCGGCACAAGCTGTTGGGACAGCAGGTGCTTGAGCAATGCGCGGTAAGCCAGCACGCCACGGCTCTTGGGGTCGAATTGCGACGGTGCCAGGCCCGCGCGGCTGGCGTCACGCAGGCGCGTGTCCACCGGGATATAGCCATTCCAGATGGTCTCCGGGTAGGCGTCGCGCAGCACGCGTAAAGTGCCAAGGGAGGCTTGGGTACGGCGGTCGAACAAGGTCGGCACGATGCTGTACGGCAGCGCCTGTTTGCGCGAACGGTTGATCATCGCCAGGGTGCTGACCATGCGCTCCAGGCCTTTGACCGCCAGGTGCTCGGTCTGTACCGGGATCACCAGTTGCTGGCTGGCCGCCAAGGCGTTGACCATCAGCACCCCCAGCAACGGCGGGCTGTCGATGATCGCGTAGTCGAAGTCCTGCCACAGTTGCGCCAGGGTCTTGGCGATCACCAGGCCCAAGCCGCTTTGCCCCGGCGACTGGCGCTCCAGGGTGGCCAGGGCGGTGCTGGACGGCAGCAGGGAAATGCTTTCGTTACTGGTAGGCAACAGCAATTGGCCAGGCAAATCGCTCGGCACACTGCCCTTGTGCAGGAACAAGTCGTAGTTGCTGTGTTCCAGGGCATCCGGGTCGTAACCGAAATAGCTGGTCATCGAGCCATGGGGGTCGAGGTCGACCACGACCACACGCTTGCCCGCCTCAGCCAGCAAGCCGGCTAAAGCGATGGAGGTGGTGGTCTTGCCGACTCCACCTTTTTGATTGGCAACTGCCCAGACTCTCATTCGGTTGGTTCCTCCCGGTGGGCGTAGACGCGACCGAGACATTGCATAAAGTTATTGAGCCGGTGACGGAGAATTGACGGAGCTTTGACGCACCGGCGGTTTTGCAAGGGCTGGTGCAGTTTGTGTGCCAGCCCGCTTCAAAGCCGCGTCCGGTGTTGCATTGGCGGTGCCGGTACCGGTCAGGCTGCGGCGTACATCTAGGTTACGTGACACCACCAGCACCACGCGGCGGTTACGCGCGCGGCCTTCCACTGTGGCGTTGTTGGCCACCGGCTGGAACTCGCCATAGCCCACCGACGCCAGCCGCCCGGGGTTCACACCCTGCATGGCCAGCATGCGTACGATGCTGGCGGCACGGGCCGAGGACAGCTCCCAGTTGGTCGGGTATTGCGCGGTGCTGATCGGGATATTGTCGGTAAAGCCTTCGACATGGATCGGGTTTTCAAACGGCTTGAGGATCGCCGCCACCTTGTCGATGATCGTAAACGCCTGGTCGCTCGGCATCGCATCGGCGCTGGCGAACAGCAGGCTGGAATTGAGTTCGATCTCCACCCACAACTCATTGCCGCGCACGGTCATCTGGTTGGAACTGATCAGGTCGCCAAATGCGGCGCTGATGTCGTCGGCGATGCTTTTCAGCGGGTCGCTGGTGCCACCCACGCCAGCCGCGGTTTCATCGCTGTCGTTGACCAGCGGCTTGGCCGGGGTCACGGTCTTGGGCCGCTCCTCACCGATGGGGATAGGTTTGAGCGAGCGGTCGGCGTCGTTGAATACGCCGATCAACGCCTGTGAAATCACTTTGTACTTGCCTTCGTTGATCGACGAGATGGAATACATCACCACGAAAAACGCGAACAGCAAGGTGATGAAGTCCGCGTAGGACACCAGCCAGCGTTCGTGGTTGACGTGTTCTTCAGGCTCGCGACGGCGACGGCTCACAGACGATTACCTCCGCACAACGAATCACCTGTAGGAGCGAGCTTGCTCGCGAAAAATCCGAGAGCCACGCGTTCATCCAGGATGCCCGCGTTATCGTTGACCCTTTTCGCGAGCACGCTCGCTCCTACACCTTTCATGTACATCAATCCATGAAGCCCTGGAGCTTCAATTCGATGGAGCGCGGGTTCTCGCCCTCGGCAATCGAGAGGATGCCTTCGAGCAGCATCTCGCGGTAACGGGACTGGCGCATGGCGATCGACTTGAGCTTGCTGGCCACCGGCAACAGCACCAGGTTGGCACTCGCCACACCGTAGATGGTGGCGACGAACGCCACGGCAATGCCGCTGCCCAGTTGCGAAGGGTCGGCGAGGTTGCCCATCACGTGGATCAGGCCCATTACCGCACCGATGATGCCGATGGTCGGCGCGTAGCCGCCCATGCTTTCAAAGACTTTGGCCGCGTTGATATCGCGGCTTTCCTGGGTGTAGAAGTCCACTTCCAGGATGCTGCGGATTGCTTCCGGCTCGGCGCCGTCCACCAGCAATTGCAGGCCCTTGCGCGCGTAGCTGTCAGGCTCGGCATCGGCCACGCCTTCCAGGCCCAGCAGGCCTTCCTTGCGAGCGGTCAGGCTCCAGTTGACCACCCGATCGATGCCACCCGGAAGGTCGACGCGTGGCGGAAAAATAATCCATATCAGGATCTGCATGGCGCGCTTGAATGAGCTCAAGGGCGACTGCAGCAACGCGGCGCCCACGGTACCGCCAATCACGATCAAGGCCGCCGGGCCGTTGGCCAATGCGCCGAGGTGACCGCCTTCGAGGTAGTTGCCGCCGATGATCGCGACAAACGCCATGGTGATACCGATCAGGCTCAAGACATCCATCAGAGGCAAGCCTCCACCAGATACTTGCCGATGTCGTCGAGGCTGTAGACGGCGTCGGCCAGGTCCGCCTTGACGATGGCCATGGGCATGCCATAGATCACGCAGCTGGCTTCATCCTGGGCCCAGATCGCACTGCCACCCTGCTTGAGCAACCGCGCGCCTTCACGGCCGTCGGCGCCCATGCCGGTGAGGACCACCGCCAGAACTTTGTCGCCGTAGGACTTGGCCGCCGAACCAAAGGTGATATCCACGCACGGCTTGTAGTTGAGGCGTTCATCGCCTGGCAGGATTTTGATCGCGCCACGGCCATCGACCATCATCTGCTTACCACCCGGCGCCAGCAGCGCCAGGCCAGGGCGCAGGATGTCGCCATCCTCGGCTTCCTTGACGCTGATACGGCAGAGCTTGTCCAGGCGCTCAGCGAACGCTTTGGTGAAGGCCGCAGGCATGTGCTGGATCAACACGATCGGCGCCGGGAAGTTGGCCGGCAACTGGGTCAATACCCGTTGCAGCGCCACCGGGCCGCCGGTGGACGTGCCAATGGCTACCAACTTATAAGCCTTGCGCTTGGGCGCTGGCGAATAGGCGCTGGGCGCCGACGCACGGGCCGGGGCCACGGCTGGCCGGGCAACAGGCGCCGGGGCCGGACGACCGAACGCGGTGCTGGTGGGCGCAGCCGGGGGCGCGACGGGTGCTGCGGGTGCCGGTGCAGGCGCACTGAACAGGCTGCGACGGTTGCTGCGGGAAATGCTGTGCACCTTCTCGCACAGCATCTGCTTGACCTTCTCGGGGTTGCGCGAGATGTCTTCGAAGTTCTTCGGCAGGAAGTCCACTGCGCCAGCATCCAGCGCATCCAGGGTGACCCGGGCGCCTTCGTGCGTCAGCGAGGAGAACATCAATACCGGGGTCGGGCAGCGCTGCATGATGTGCCGGACTGCCGTGATGCCATCCATCATCGGCATTTCGTAGTCCATGGTGATCACGTCCGGCTTCAACGCTATGGCCTGATCAATCGCCTCTTTGCCGTTGGTGGCCGTACCGACCACCTGGATGGTTGGATCGGCGGAAAGAATTTCCGAGACGCGGCGGCGGAAGAAACCCGAATCGTCCACCACCAGGACCTTGACTACCATAAACACTCCGTTAGGCGGGGCGGGCAATACCGCCCTGCCCCACCAGAATCAAATACGCCGTGCGGCGTAACGCTTGAGCATGCTCGGAACATCGAGAATCAGCGCGATCCGACCGTCACCGGTGATGGTCGCGCCCGACATGCCCGGGGTTCCCTGCAGCATTTTGCCCAAAGGCTTGATGACCACTTCTTCCTGGCCCACCAGTTGATCGACCACAAAGCCGATACGCTGGGTGCCCACCGAAAGGATCACCACGTGGCCTTCGCGCTGCTCTTCATGGGCAGCCGATGCCACCAGCCAGCGCTTGAGGTAGAACAATGGCAGCGCCTTGTCGCGCACGATCACCACTTCCTGGCCATCCACCACGTTGGTGCGTGACAGGTCGAGGTGGAAGATCTCGTTGACGTTGACCAGTGGGAAGGCGAAGGCCTGGTTGCCCAGCATCACCATCAGGGTCGGCATGATCGCCAGGGTCAACGGCACCTTGATGACGATTTTCGAGCCCTGGCCCTTGGTCGAGTAGATATTGATCGAGCCGTTGAGCTGGCTGATCTTGGTCTTCACCACGTCCATGCCCACGCCACGGCCCGACACGTCGGAAATCTCGGTCTTGGTCGAGAAGCCTGGGGCGAAGATCAGGTTGTAGCACTCGGTGTCGGTCAGGCGGTCGGCGGCGTCCTTGTCCATCACGCCACGCTTGACCGCGATATTGCGCAGGATCGCCGGATCCATGCCCTTGCCGTCATCGGTAATCGACAACAGGATATGGTCGCCCTCTTGCTCCGCCGCCAGGATCACCTTGCCGTTGCGGGACTTGCCCGAGGCTTCGCGTTCTTCCGGGGTTTCCACGCCGTGGTCGACGGCGTTGCGCACCAAGTGGACCAAGGGGTCGGCCAGGGCCTCGACGAGGTTCTTGTCGAGGTCGGTTTCTTCACCCACCAGTTCCAGGTTGATTTCTTTCTTGAGCTGGCGAGCCAGGTCGCGAACCAGGCGTGGGAAGCGGCCGAAGACTTTCTTGATCGGCTGCATCCGCGTCTTCATCACGGCGGTCTGCAAGTCAGCCGTGACCACGTCGAGGTTCGACACAGCCTTTTGCATGGCTTCGTCACCGCTGTTCAGGCCCAGGCGCACCAGACGGTTACGCACCAGCACCAGTTCGCCGACCATGTTCATGATGTCGTCCAGTCGTGCGGTATCGACCCGTACGGTGGTTTCGGCTTCACTGGCAGGCTTGTCGGCCACGGCAGCGGCAGGCGCACGCGCGGCGGCCGCGGCGGCTGGCGCTGGGGCTGGCGCCGGTTTGGCGGCAGCAGGCGCGGCGGCCTTGGCCGGTACCGGTTTCGCGGCCACGGGGGTGGCAGTCGCCGCAGCAGCCGGGGCCACTTCGGTGAACTTGCCCTTTCCGTGCAATTCGTCGAGCAGGGCTTCGAATTCGTGATCGGAGATCAAGCCGTCGTCAGCAGGGGCCGCAGCGGCGCCCGGTGCAGCTGGCGTCGGCGCCGCGCCAGTGGCCGCGACTTCCGGCAAGGCATCGGCGGCAAAGGTGCCCTTGCCATGCAACTGGTCGAGCAACGCTTCGAATTCGTCATCGGTGATATCGGTACTGGCCGTTGCCGCCGGCGTTTCCGGGGCAGCCGCAGTGGCCACGGCATCAGCCGCGAACTGGCCTTTGCCATGCAACTGGTCGAGCAGGGATTCGAACTCTGCGTCGGTGATGTCTTCGCTGGTCGGCTCGGCAGGCGCAGCCGCCGCGGGTGCGGGTACGGCCGACGGTGCTTCAGCCTCGGCCTTGACCGCATTGAGAGAGTCGAGCAACTGCTCGAACTCGCTGTCGGTGACATCCGCTTCGGCTTCGACCACCGGCTCTGGCGCCGCTTCCACCACCGGCGCGGCCGAGGTGTCGGCAGGTTCTGCCAGGCGCGCCAGGGCGGCCAGCAGTTCCGGGGTGGCGGCGGTGATCGGGGCACGTTCGCGCACTTCGCTGAACATGCCGTTGACCGCATCCAACGCTTCGAGGATTACATCCATTAACTCCGAGTCAACGTGACGCTCACCCTTGCGCAGGATGTCGAACACGTTTTCGGCGATGTGGCAGCACTCCACCAGCTCATGGAGCTGGAGGAAGCCGGCGCCCCCTTTTACAGTATGAAAACCGCGAAAAATTGCATTGAGCAGGTTCGCATCATCCGGGCGGCTTTCCAGCTCGACCAGTTGTTCGGACAGTTGCTCTAAAATTTCGCCGGCCTCTACAAGGAAATCCTGAAGGATTTCTTCATCGGCGCCGAAGCTCATGGGTGTGCTCCTTAGAAGCCTAAACTGGATAACAGGTCATCTACGTCATCCTGACCTGACACAACGTCTTCACGTTTATCGGCATGAATCTGCGGACCTTCACCCTTGGCGAGATGTTTTTGTGGATCTTTTTCAGAGAGGATCGCTTCGCGGTCATGTTCGATGCCGGCGAAACGGTCGACCTGGCCGGCCATGAGTACCAATTTGAGCAGGTTGCTTTCCACTTCGGTGACCAACTGGGTCACACGCTTGATCACCTGACCGGTCAGGTCCTGGTAATCCTGGGCGAGCAGAATGTCATTGAGGTTGCTGGAAACCGTACGGTTTTCCTGCTCGCTGCGTGACAGGAACCCTTCGACCCGACGGGCCAGCTCACGAAACTCTTCTGCGCCGACTTCACGGCGCATGAAGCGACCCCAGTCAACGCTCAGCGCCTGGGCTTCCGTGGCCATGCCGTTGACCAGGGGCGTGGCGTTTTCCACCAGGTCCATGGTGCGGTTGGCCGCTGCCTCAGTCAGCCTGACCACATAGGACAGGCGTTCGGTGGCGTCGGTGATCTGCGAAATCTCTTCGGCTTGAGGCATGTGCGGGTCAATCTGGAAATTGACGATCGCACTGTGAAGCTCGCGTGTGAGCTTGCCCACCTCCTGGTACAGGCCGCGGTCACGGGTCTGGTTGAGCTGATGGATTAACTGCACCGCATCGCCGAACTGGCCTTTTTCAAGGCTGTCGACCAGCTGGTGAGCATGTTTTTTCAGGGTCGACTCAAAGTCGGCCTGCGATGATTCTTTTTGCTCCATAGCTCCCCCGTGGCAGCATTAGCCGTGGATGCGTTCGAAGATTTTTTCGATCTTCTCTTTCAAGGCCTGCGCAGTGAATGGTTTGACCACATAGCCGTTAACCCCGGCTTGGGCGGCTTCGATGATCTGTTCACGCTTGGCTTCGGCGGTCACCATCAGCACGGGAAGGCTGCGCAGTTTTTCGTCGGCACGCACGTGGCGCAACAAGTCGATACCCGTCATGCCCGGCATGTTCCAATCGGTTACCAGAAAGTCGATGCTCCCGCTGTTGAGGATCGGAATCGCCGTAAGGCCGTCATCCGCCTCGACCGTGTTTGTGAACCCAAGGTCACGCAACAGGTTTTTTATGATCCGCCGCATCGTTGAGAAGTCATCAACGATGAGGATTTTCATGTTCTTGTCCAATTCGACCTCCAAGCAGTCTTAAACGCGCCCAGCACCTGGACGCGCCATTTCAATCAACAGGCGTTACACAAAAAGGACTGCCCAGGGCACCACGGTTAGCCCCCGCGGCGGCCAAGGCCCTCGCGGTTGCGTCTGCAGTGTCCCCACACTGCCTGTCAGCGCGCGCGCCACTCTCCCAATCGCCCCCGCAAGCGGGCCGCGCACTGGCTGTGCAGCTGGCTGACACGCGATTCGCTGACCCCCAGGACCTCACCGATTTCCTTGAGGTTCAGCTCTTCGTCGTAGTACAGCGCCAACACCAGTCGCTCACGCTCCGGCAAATTGGCAATTGCGTCGGCCAATGCGCCCTGGAAGCGTTCATCCTCCAGGTCACGCGACGGCTCCATATGCGTACTCGCGCCGTCCTCGTGCAACCCTTCGTGTTCGCCGTCCTGCAACAGGTCGTCGAAACTGAACAGGCGGCTGCCCAAGGTATCGTTCAAAATCCCGTAATAATCGTCGAGACTCAATTGGAGTTCGGCCGCAACTTCATGATCTTTAGCGTCGCGACCGGTTTTTGCTTCAATTGACCGAATTGCGTCACTGACCATGCGCGTATTGCGGTGTACCGAACGCGGCGCCCAATCGCCTTTGCGCACCTCATCGAGCATCGCGCCACGGATACGGATACCCGCATACGTCTCGAAACTCGCGCCCTTGCTCGCGTCGTATTTGGTCGACACTTCGAGAAGGCCGATCATGCCGGCCTGGATCAGGTCTTCGACCTGGACACTGGCGGGGAGGCGTGCCAGCAAGTGATAGGCGATGCGTTTGACCAAAGGCGCGTAACGCTCGATCAACTCACCCTGACTGTCACGGGCGGACTTCTTGTAGGCGTTGTAGCCGGTCGCTGTCATAGCACGGGTCCTGCGCTCGTCTGATGCACCAATCGCTCGACGAAAAACTCCAGATGCCCCCGAGGGTTAGCGGGCAACGGCCAAGTATCGACCTTCTGAGCAATAGCCTTGAACGCCAAGGCGCATTTCGAACGAGGGAACGCTTCGTAGACTGCACGCTGCTTTTGCACAGCCTTGCGCACACACTCGTCATAGGGAACTGCGCCGACGTATTGTAGGGCGACATCGAGAAAGCGATCCGTGACCTTGGTCAACTTGGCGAACAGGTTGCGGCCTTCCTGCGGGCTTTGGGCCATGTTGGCCAGCACGCGGAAGCGGTTCATGCCGTAGTCGCGGTTAAGCAGTTTGATCAGGGCATAGGCGTCGGTGATCGAGGTGGGTTCATCGCAGACCACCAGCAACACTTCCTGCGCGGCGCGCACGAAGCTGACCACCGACTCGCCGATCCCGGCGGCGGTGTCGATCACCAGCACGTCGAGGTTGTCGCCGATATCGCTGAACGCCTGGATCAGACCGGCATGCTGCGCCGGGCTCAGGTGCACCATGCTCTGGGTGCCCGAGGCGGCCGGTACGATACGGATCCCACCGGGGCCCTGGAGCAGCACATCACGCAGCTCACAGCGGCCCTCGATCACATCGGCGAGGGTATGTTTGGGCGTCAGTCCCAGCAGAACGTCGACATTCGCCAGCCCCAGGTCAGCATCCAGCAGCATGACGCGACGGCCAAGCTCTGCCAGCGCCAGGGACAAATTCACTGACACGTTAGTTTTCCCGACGCCACCTTTGCCGCCGGTCACCGCGATCACCTGTACGGGATGCATGCTGCCCATTTTATTTCTTTACCTTGTCTTGCTTAGACGCAGGCTACATGGCTTGGCCGCGTGAATCGCTTGCAGACCATCGATGTAGATACATTTCACGGTGTTCATACTGACTCAACCCACCCGTTTTGCCGGGTTGTGGTAGAGGTCAGCGAACATGTCGGCCATCGCTTCCTCGCTAGGCTCTTCTTGCATTTGCACGCTGACGGCACGGCTGACCAACTGATGACGGCGCGGCAGATGCAGGTCATCCGGGATCCGCGGCCCGTCGGTCAGGTAGGCGACCGGTAGTTCATGACTGATGGCCAGGCTCAACACCTCGCCCAGGCTCGCCGTTTCATCAAGCTTAGTCAGGATGCAGCCGGCCAGCCCGCAGCGCTTGTAGCTATGGTACGCAGCGGTAAGAACTTGTTTTTGGCTGGTGGTTGCAAGCACCAGGTAATTTTTAGACTTGATGCCACGCCCGGCCAGGCTTTCCAGCTGCAGGCGCAAGGCCGGGTCGCTGGCTTGCAGCCCCGCGGTGTCGATCAGCACCACGCGTTTACGCAGCAACGGGTCGAGCGCGTTGGCCAGCGACTGGCCCGGGTCGACGTGGGTCACCGACACATTGAGGATGCGGCCCAGGGTCTTGAGTTGCTCCTGGGCGCCGATACGGTAGCTGTCCATGCTCACCAGCGCGATATTCGAAGCGCCGTATTTGAGCACATAACGGGCCGCCAGCTTGGCCAGGGTGGTGGTCTTGCCCATGCCGGCAGGGCCGACCATGGCGATCACACCGCCCTCTTCCAGGGGTTCGATTTCCGGAGTGGCGATCATCCGCGCCAGGTGGGCCAGCAACATGCGCCAGGCCTGGCGAGGTTCTTCGATTTCGGTGGTCAGCGCCAACAGGTCGCGGGACAACGGGCCAGACAGGCCGATGCGTTGCAGGCGACGCCAGAGGTTAGCCTGGTGTGGTTTGCTGCCTTGCAACTGGGTCCAGGCCAGCGAGCCCAACTGCACTTCCAGCAATTCACGCAGGCCGTTGAGTTCAAAGCGCATCGAATCGAACACGCGCTGGTCGACTGCGGCAGCCGGCGCGGGCGCTGCAGGACGTGGCGGTTCTTTGAACGTAGGTTCGACCAGCGGCTCGGCAGCGGTCAGCGGCAAGCCGGCGAACAACTGGCGATTGGTGGTGGCATCGCTGTCACCCCGCATGCTCAGCTCAGCCTGGGCCGACACAATGCGCGAGGCGGTCTTGCGCAGCTCGTCTTCGAGTTCCATGTTCGGCACGCGCGGGGCCAGCGCCGAAGGGGTGTAGTCCAGGGCAGCCGTCAGCTCGACACCGCCAGCAATACGGCGGTTACCGATAATCGCAGCGTCGGCGCCCAGCTCATCACGGACCAGTTTCATGGCCTGACGCATATCGGCGGCGAAAAAACGCTTTACTTGCATAACCCACTACCTCAGCCGTTGGGCCCAACTGTCGCGACGATGGTCACTTGCTTATTGTCAGGAATTTCCTGGTAAGCCAATACGTGCAAATTCGGTACTGCCAGGCGTCCAAACCGCGACAACATCGCTCGGACCGGGCCTGCTACCAACAGAATCACCGGCTGGCCCTGCATTTCCTGGCGCTGCGCCGCGTCGATCAACGAACGCTGCAGCTTTTCAGCCATGCTCGGCTCCAGCAGGACACCCTCTTCCTGGCCAAGTCCGGCCTTCTGAATACTATTGAGCAATATTTGTTCCAACCTTGGTTCCAAGGTGATCACAGGCAGCTCGGAGTCAAGCCCCACAATGCTTTGCACGATTGCGCGGGACAATCCGACACGCACCGCAGCCACCAGCGCGGCAGTATCTTGACTCTTGGCGGCATTGTTGGCGATAGCCTCGGCGATGCTGCGAATATCGCGTACCGGCACCTGTTCGGCGAGCAACGCCTGCAGCACTTTGAGCAGCTGCGACAGCGACAGCACGCCCGGCACCAGCTCTTCGGCCAGTTTTGGCGAGGCTTTGCTGAGCAACCCCATCAATTGCTGGACTTCTTCGTGGCCGATCAGCTCGTGTGAGTGCTTGTACAGAATCTGGTTGAGGTGGGTGGCGACCACGGTGCTGGCGTCCACCACGGTGTAACCCAGCGACTGCGCCTGGCTGCGTTGGCTGATTTCGATCCACACCGCTTCCAGGCCAAAAGCCGGATCTTTGGCGGTAATGCCGTTGAGCGTGCCGAACACCTGGCCGGGGTTGATCGCCAGTTCGCGGTCGGGGTAGATCTCGGCTTCCGCGAGGATCACGCCCATCAGGGTCAGGCGGTAGGCGCTGGGGGCCAGGTCGAGGTTGTCGCGGATGTGTACGGTGGGCATCAGGAAGCCCAGGTCCTGGGACAGCTTCTTGCGCACCCCCTTGATCCGCGCGAGCAATTGCCCACCCTGGTTGCGGTCGACCAGCGGAATCAGGCGGTAGCCGACTTCCAGGCCGATCATGTCGATCGGGGTCACGTCGTCCCAGCCCAATTCCTTGGTTTCCTGGGCACGGGCCGGGGATGGCAGCAGTTCCTGCTGGCGCGCGATCTCTTGCTGGGCCTTCACCTTGATCGTGTTCTGTTTTTTCCAGAACAGGTAGGCGCCACCCGCCGCCATGGCCGCCATGCTGAGGAACGACACATGGGGCATGCCGGGCACGAGCCCCATGATCGCCATGATGCCCGCCGCCACGGCCAGCGCCTTGGGCGAGGCAAACATCTGCCGGCTGATCTGCTTGCCCATGTCTTCGGAGCCCGACGCACGGGTCACCATGATCGCCGCAGCTGTAGATAACAACAGTGATGGCAATTGCGCCACTAAACCGTCACCGATGGTCAGCAAGGCATACACCTTGCCGGCATCGCCGAAGGTCATGCCGTGCTGGAAGATCCCGACCGCCATGCCGCCGATCAGGTTGATGAACAGAATCAACAGGCCCGCGATGGCGTCACCGCGTACAAACTTACTGGCGCCGTCCATGGAGCCATAGAACTCGGCTTCCTGGGCCACTTCCAGGCGGCGCGACTTGGCCTGGTTCTGATCGATCAGGCCAGCGTTGAGGTCGGCGTCAATGGCCATTTGCTTGCCGGGCATGGCGTCGAGGGTAAAGCGCGCGCTCACCTCGGAAATCCGCCCGGCACCCTTGGTCACCACCACGAAGTTGATGATCATCAGGATCGCGAACACCACGATACCGACCACGTAGTTACCGCCGATCACCACCTCACCGAAGGCCTGGATCACCTTGCCTGCGGCAGCATGGCCGTCCTGGCCGTGGAGCATCACCACCCGCGTGGAGGCCACGTTCAGCGCCAGCCGCAGCAGGGTCGCAATCAGCAGGATCGTCGGGAACACCGCGAAATCCAGCGGCCGCAGGGCATACACGCAGACCAACAGGACGACGACGGACAAAGCGATGTTGAAGGTGAAGAACACATCGAGCAGGAACGGCGGCATCGGCAACATCATCATTGCCAGCATCACCAGCAACAACAACGGCACACCCAGGTTGCCCCGTGACAAATCAGTCAGGGTGCCACGGGCCGTGCTGAGCATTTGAGAGCGATCTACCACCGGTATTCCCCGTATCCCTTAAAGCAAACTTTTGACGCCAGTTGGCGACTTGAAGGCGGTATTGCAAGAAGCCTTCCAACTTTGCTTTTGAGGGTATGGATCGCTACAGGCGCCCGAGTTCTACCGGATATACACCGTTCAAATGTGGGAGGGGCGGTGCGACGATTCGACTTGCCCCCGATTGCAGTGTGTCAGGCCAAGAACAGGTGACTGATGCGCCGCTATCGGGGGCAAGCCCCCTCCCACCTATCGGAGGTGCATCCATCCGTTGCCACCTGGGATACGCCGGGGTCATTGAATTGGGCGGGGCAAAACGCGAAGGTGCGCTGGGCGTTGCGCAGTTGATCGGGCTGGCAAAGCTGCTGGCTGACAGAGTGCTGGAGGACAGCGAGCACTTGATGGCCTGATGGCTGATCGTTCCTGCAGCACCCTGCAGGAACGATCATCAAGCTCATAGGACACGTACGTTGGCAGCCTGCGGGCCCTTTTGGCCTTGAGTGACCTCGAACTCGACCTTTTGATTCTCCTCAAGGCTTTTGTAACCCGCAGACTGAATCGTCGAGTAGTGGACAAAAAGATCCGGACTGCCGTCGTCGGGAGTGATGAAGCCAAACCCCTTCTCTGCGTTGAACCACTTCACAGTACCCGTAGCCATAGCCGTTCTCCGAACACTTCAATTAAGGACCTGCACAGGTGTCGTCAGATCAGTTTTACGTCATAGGCATAGATGCCATCCGGTCGATGGATCATCAGGAACGAGACTTTCTGCCCCTTCGAAAGCCTGTGTCCACCCGAGCCGCGCCGATCTACTGACACGTCGTCCCCGCCTTCATCCGGCGCAATAGAGCCCTTGCCGGTCTTCTGGTTATAAGCTTTGACTCTGCCTGTAAATGGCTTCATCACTTCACATCCTGCATCTTGTTGCGCAGTGCCTGAGGCAATAGAAACGCGATAAGGCGATGGTGGCTACTGTCAAAGTTGACAGGTTGAGGGGTGTTTGCGATGAGCGGTCATAGGGGAAGGAGAGCACATTTGTGGCGAGCGGGCTTGCCCCGCGTCGGGCTGCGAAGCGGCCCCAAAAACAGACACTGAGTTGTGCCTGAAGGACTGCAGTGTTCCTGCCGGGGCTGCTTCGCAGCCCGACGCGGGGCAAGCCCGCTCGCCACAGTCAACCTGCTTGCCACAGTCAACCTGCTTGCCACGGTCAGCCTGCTTGCCACAATAGGCCGGCTTGCCACAGAGAATGTGATCAAGAATCCCGGCGCAGGTCTGGCGGGATCGGCAGGTCCTTGAGCGGATCAGGGCGCTTGCCCTTGCCTGCGCGGTATTGGCGGATCTGGTAGACATACGCCAACACCTGCGCAACGGCCAGGTACAACCCGGCGGGGATTTCCTGGTCGAGGTCGGTGGAGTAGAAGATCGACCGCGCCAGCTCCGGCGACTCCAGCAGCAGGATGTCGTTGGCCACGGCGATTTCGCGGATTTTCAGCGCGGTAAAGTCGCTGCCCTTGGCCAGCAGCATCGGCGCGCCGCCTTTCTCCGGGTCGTACTTGAGCGCGACGGCGTAGTGGGTCGGGTTGGTGATGACCACGTCGGCGTCGGGCACCGCGGCCATCATCTTGCGCTGGGACATTTCGCGTTGCAGCTGGCGAATACGTTGCTTGACCTCAGGACGGCCCTCCTGGTCCTTGTGCTCGTCGCGCACTTCCTGCTTGGTCATCAGCAGTTTCTTGTGGCTTTCCCACAACTGGATCGGCGCATCCACCGCGGCGATCAGGATCAACCCTGCGGCCATCCACAGCGCGCTCCAGCCCACCACTTGCACGCTGTGAATGATCGCGGACTCCAGCGGTTCATGAGCAATGCGCAGCAGGTCGTCGATGTCGGAGGACAATACCACCAGCGCCACGAACAGGATCAGGATGAACTTGGCCAGGGCCTTGAGCAGTTCCACCAGGGCCTTGCTGGAAAACATGCGCTTGAGCCCGGCTGCCGGGTTCATCCGGCTGAACTTGGGCGCCATGCTGCTCGCGGCGAACAGCCAGCCGCCCAGGGCGACCGGACCGATCAGCGCAGCCAGCAGCAACGTGATCAGGATCGGTTGCACCGCCAGGATCGCGATCTTCCCTGAATGCAGCAGGTATTGCCCCATGGCGCCGGGGCTAAGGAGTACTTCACGGGGCAAGGTGAAGTTGAGTTTCATCAGCTCCATCAGGTCCAGCGCCAGGCCACCGCCATAGATCAGCAAGGCGCCGGACCCGGCCATCATGGTCGCAACGGTGTTGAGCTCCTTGGAACGGGCAATCTCGCCCTTCTCCCTGGAGTCCTTTTTGCGCTTCTCCGTGGGGTCTTCTGTTTTGTCCTGGCCACTCTCGCTCTCGGCCATGGCTCAGCGCGCCCGTGCCAGATCACGTAAGAACTGCAGGGCGTCGGTCGCCAGCGGTTGATACTGATTGAGAATGTCAGCCATGCCGACCCAGAAAATCCCCATGCCCAGCACCAGGGTCAACGGGAAACCAATCGAAAAGATGTTCAGTTGCGGCGCCGCGCGGGTCATCACGCCGAACGCGATGTTGACCACCAGCAGCGCGGTGATGGCCGGCAACACCAGCAGCAGCGATGCGCCCAACACCCAACTCAGGCGCCCCACCAGTTCCCAGAAATGATTGACCACCAACCCCGAGCCCACCGGCAAGGTGGTGAAGCTTTCGGTCAGCACCTCGAACACCACCAGGTGGCCGTTCATGGCCAGGAACAGCAAGGTCACCAGCATGGTCAGGAACTGTCCGATCACCGCCGCCGACACGCCGTTGGTGGGGTCGACCATGGAGGCGAAGCCCATGCCCATCTGGATCGAGATGATTTGCCCGGCAATCACGAACGCCTGGAAGAACAGTTGCAGGGAGAAGCCAAGCAGCGAGCCGATCAGGATCTGTTCCGCAATCAGCATCAGCGCACTGAGGTCCAACGCATTGACCGGCGGCATCGGCGGCAGGCCGGGTACCAGCACCACGGTAATCGCCACGGCGAAGTACAGGCGGATGCGGCGTGGCACCAGGGTAGTCCCGAACACCGGCATGCTCATCAGCACCGCCGTGACGCGAAACAGCGGCAGGATAAAGGACGCCACCCAGGTACTGATCTGGGTATCGGTCAAGGCCAGCAGCGATTGCATGGGCTCAGCCGATCAACTGCGGAATACTGCCATACAGCTGCAGGATGTATTCCATGAAGGTTTGCACCAGCCACGGGCCGGCGACGATCAGCGTGATCAGCATCACCAGCAGACGCGGCAGGAAGCTCAAGGTTTGTTCGTTGATCTGGGTCGCGGCCTGGAACATCGCCACCAGCAGGCCAACCAACAGGCTCGGCACGACCAGCACCGCCACCATCATGGTGGTCAGCCACAGCGCTTCACGGAACAGGTCGACCGCTACTTCTGGAGTCATGTCGCTACACTCCGCCGAAACTGCTGGCCAACGTGCCGATAATCAGCGCCCAGCCGTCCACCAGCACAAACAGCATGATCTTGAACGGCAACGAAATAATCAGCGGCGACAGCATCATCATACCCATGGCCATCAGCACGCTCGCCACCACCAGGTCGATGATCAGGAACGGGATAAAGATCATGAAGCCGATCTGGAACGCAGTCTTCAGTTCAGAGGTGACGAACGCCGGCACCAGGATGGTCAGCGGCGCCTGGTCCGGGGTGGCGATGTCGGTCCGCTTGGACAGTCGCATGAACAACTCCAGGTCGCTGGAGCGGGTCTGCGACAACATGAAGTCCTTGATCGGGCCCTGAGCCTTGTCGATCGCGTCCTGGGCGGTCATTTTCTCCGCCAGGTAGGGCTGCAGGGCTTGCTGGTTCACCTTGTCGAACACCGGGGCCATGATGAACAGCGTGAGGAACAACGCCATGCCGGTGAGGATCTGGTTCGAAGGGGTCTGCTGCAGGCCCAGGGCCTGGCGCAGGATCGAGAAGACGATGATGATCCGCGTAAAGCTGGTCATCAGCATGACAAACGCCGGGATAAAGCTCAGCGCGGTCATGATCAGCAGGATCTGCAGGCTGACCGAATACTCCTGGGCTCCGGCCGCGTTGGTACCCAGGGTGATCGCCGGGATCGACAACGGGTCGGCGGCCAACGCCAGTGGCGCGACCAGCCACAGCATGAGCGTCAATAAAACGCGCATTACTTCTTATCCTTCTGATCCTTGCCCAGCAACTCCATCAGGCGCTGGGCGAATTCTGGCGTGGCGGGCTGGGACGCGTCCACGTTCACCGGGGTCTTGAGCACATGCAGCGGGGTGATGCGGCCGGGGGTTATACCCAGCAGAATCTGCTCCTCGCCCACCTGCACCAGCACCAGCCGATCACGTGGGCCGAGGGCGCGCGAGCCGATCATCTCGATGACCTGGGCATTGCCCGGGCCGATGTTCTGCACACGGCGCATCAGCCAGGCCAGCACGAAGATCAAGCCGACCACCAGCAACAGGCCCAGCACCAGCTGGGTCAGTTGCCCGCCGACGCCACCGCCCACCGGCGCAACGGCGGCCTGGGCCACCGGCTCGGCGGCCCAGGCCGCCAATGGCAGCGCGACTAACAGTCCCACCATCAGCCGTTTCATATCAGCGCAACTTCTTGATGCGTTCGCTCGGGCTGATCACGTCGGTCAAGCGGATGCCGAACTTTTCGTTGACCACCACCACTTCGCCATGGGCGATCAGGGTGCCGTTGACCAGCACGTCCAGCGGCTCACCCGCCAGGCGGTCCAGCTCGATCACCGAGCCCTGGTTGAGTTGCAGCAGGTTGCGGATGTTGATGTCGGTGCTGCCCACTTCCATGGAGATCGACACCGGGATATCGAGAATCACATCCAGGTTCGGGCCATCGAGGGTCACCGGCTCGTTGTTCTTCGGCACGCTGCCGAACTCTTCCATCGGCAGGCGCTTGCCGGCCGGCGCGGTGGCGGCGTCAGCGGCCAGCAATGCGTCGATATCGTCCTGGCCGACATCACCGGTTTCTTCCAGGGCCGCGGCCCATTCGTCGGCCAGGGCCTGGTCTTCGGCGGAAGTGCTTTCGTGTTCGGTAGCCATTACATGTCCTCGGCGGAGCAAACATTCATAAATGGGGGTGCATCAATCGGGGTGGCTCAGCGACGGTTGATCGCCTCGACCACTTGCAGCGCCAGGTTGCCCTTGTGGGAACCGAGCTTGACCTTGAACGACGGCACGCCATTGGCGCGCATGATCATTTCTTCCGGCAATTCCACTGGAATCACATCGCCTGGCTGCATGTGCAAAATATCGCGCAAGCGCAACTGGCGACGGGCCACGGTGGCGCTCAGGGGAACGTCGACGTCGAGCAGGTCTTCGCGCAGGGCCTTGACCCAGCGTTCGTCCTGGTCGTCCAGGTCGGACTGGAAACCGGCGTCGAGCATTTCGCGCACCGGCTCGATCATCGAGTACGGCATGGTCACGTGCAGGTCGCCGCCGCCGCCATCGAGTTCGATGTGGAAGGTGGAAACCACAATGGCTTCGCTGGGGCCGACGATGTTGGCCATGGCTGGGTTCACTTCCGAGTTGATGTACTCGAAATTGACTTCCATGATCGCCTGCCAGGCTTCCTTCAAGTCGATGAAGGCTTGCTCCAGCACCATGCGCACCACCCGCAGTTCGGTCGGGGTGAATTCACGGCCTTCGATCTTGGCGTGACGGCCGTCGCCGCCGAAGAAGTTGTCCACCAGCTTGAACACCAGCTTGGCGTCGAGGATGAACAGCGCGGTGCCGCGCAACGGCTTGATCTTGACCAGGTTGAGGCTGGTGGGCACGTACAGCGAATGCACGTATTCACCGAACTTCATCACCTGCACGCCACCTACCGCCACGTCCGCCGAGCGGCGCAGCATGTTGAACATGCTGATCCGTGTGTAGCGGGCAAAACGTTCGTTGATCATCTCCAGGGTCGGCATGCGTCCACGGACGATGCGATCCTGGCTGGTCAGGTCATAACTTTTGACGCTGCCGGGCTCGGCAGCCGTTTCGGTCTGTACCAGACCATCGTCCACGCCATGCAACAGCGCATCGATTTCATCCTGGGACAGCAGGTCTTGCACGGCCATGTCGTGATCCTACTGCAATACGAAATTAGTAAAGAGCGCCTGCTCGATCACCACTTTGCCGAGCTCCTTCTGGGCCACTTCCTGCACGCTGGCGGTGACCTTCTGGCGCAGCATTTCCTGGCCCACCGGGGTGGCCAGAGCGTCGAAGCTCTGCCCGGAGAACAGCATGACCAGGTTGTTGCGGATCACGGGCATGTGCACCTTGAGGGCATCCAGGTCGGCCTGGTTGCGCGCCAGCAAGGTGATGCTCACCTGCAGGTAGCGTTGACGGCCGTTCTGGTTGAAGTTGGCGACAAAGGCCGGAAGCATCGGCTCGAAGATTGCCGGTTGCTTGACGTTACTGGCGGTTTCGGCGGCGGGTGCCGGTTTGCTTGCACTGCTGTGCATGATGTACCAGGTGCCGCCCACAGAGGCGCCAATGGCCAGGAGCAGGCCCAGGACAATCACCAGGATAAGCTTGAGCTTGCCCTTACCCTTGCCTGCGGGTGCTGTTGCTGCGTCGTCGCTCTTCGCCATGCCAATAATCCGTCACTATTCGGGGATTCATAGATCTTCGGAAAGGCAAGAGCAAGTGTTATGCCAGAGTTGTCTGGCTGGACGCAGACGAGGGAACACCACAAATCAAGTGTGGGAGGGGGCTTGCCCCCGATAGCGGTGTATCAGTCAACTGATGGATGAACTGACACACCCTCATCGGGGGTAAGCCCCCTCCCACATTTTGTCCTATGCCAGACTTACATCAGGCGTAGTAATCGACGGCGCTGGAGCCGACCACGGTCTGGGTCACCGGCGCGACGGCCGCGGCCACCTCGGCGTGATCCGTCAAGTCACCGCCGTCACCCCGGCCGCCGCTGCCGCTCACGCCGCGCGCCTGGTTCTGCTGCTGTTGTTCCTGGCCCTGGCCCTGCCAGCCACGGGACTGGTCGGACACGTTGACGTCCACCTGGCCCATGCCCTGCTGGGCAAACATCTCCCGCAGACGGCCGGACTGGCTTTCCAGCGCCTCACGCACCACGGCGTGACCACTCATGAACGTCACCTGGGCCTGCTGGTCCGCCGTCATGTTGACCTTGATATCCAGGCGCCCCAGCTCAGCCGGCTGCAACTGGATTTCCGCCGACTTGAGGTTGGCGCTGGACAGGTACATCACGCGGTTGACCACTTCTTCTGTCCAGCCGCTCTGATGCATGGCCAACGGTGCGTTGGCCACCGGCGGCAAGGCGTTGGCGGTTTTCGGCGTGGCGGCCTGGGTCAGTGCGGCCAGGCGGTTGGCAAAATCATCGACACGCGTATCGCTGCTGGCGTTCTTCAGGTCCTTGAGGCCGCCTTCGATGAGCCCGCTGAAGGCTTTGTCGCCCCCCTGGTCGGTGCTGTCCTTGGTGGCTTGCTGGTCGACCATATTGGCCATGCCAGCGGCAAAGCTCTGTGCAGCGGTCGGTTGATCCTGAGTCGTAGTCGGTGCGGTTTTCGCCGGTGTCTGGCTGCTGGCCGACACATGACCGCCCTGCTCCATCGCCAGGCGCACGGCCGGCATGGCGTCGAGGGGGTCGGCTTCGGGGTCGAAAGCCGGTGGCTGGGGCTGATCGGTGGCGGCGACGGGTGCGGCGACCACGGGCTGGGCCTTGTCATCCTTGGCAGCGGCAACAGGCGCCGGCGCCGGCGTTTCCACCGGCGCCAGTACCGGTACCGGCACCACAACCGGGGTGACCGTGGCAATCAAGGCCGGGTCGACCACCGGGTCGACTGGAGGCTGCTGCGCCAGTGTCGGATCAGTGGGCTTGTCGCCGTCACTGCTCGCGCTGTCACTGGACTTGGCCGGTACGCTGGCAGGCAAGGAATTGCCGCTATCGGCAACCGCTGGCGTGCTGGCGGCAGGTTTGTCGTTGTTGGCGGCAGGCTTATCGTTGTTCGCGACCGGTTTGGCGCTGTTGTCGGAAGGCTTGTCCCGCGTGGATTTTGGCGCGTTATCGTCGGCCTTGACCGTCGGTTTCGACGCCTGGCTGGCGAACACTTGAGCGAAGCCAGGGCCCTTGTCCCGTGGGTCCGCAGCCACTGCCGGTGGATTGGCGGCGGGCGCTTGAGCCTTGGCCGCAGGGGCAGCCTGTAGGAGCGAATTAGGGGCGACTGGCATAGGTAAAGGTCTCCACTGCATGGGGATCGGAGATGCAGTAAAAGACATACAGCAAGAGTCGGGCCAGGTTTGCAAAGGACGCCTTGATCGTTCCCCTCACCCAGGGCAACAACGCTCATCACATCTGAAAACGCTGGCGCTCCGACTCATACAGCGGCTTGACCAGCGCAAACTCATGATCGATCTGGTCGACCAAGGCCCCCAGGTCCGCCGCGGCCTCGACGGACTCGGCCTCCAGCCGCTGGCACAACTGCGCCAAGCGTACCGCCCCCAGGTTGCCGCTGCTGCCCTTGAAGCTGTGGGCAATGCGCCCCAATGCCTTGGCATCATCGCGGGCCTTGCGCAAAGCTTCGACGCGCTTTTGCGAATCGTCAAGAAAGGTATCGAGCAGCTTGGGATAGTCGCCTTCCATGATTTCCTGCAAACCCGACAACACGTCTGGGTCCAGATGAACCTCAACCACTTGTTCGCTCCTTGATCAAGAATCGGCGGATTATGCCAGAGCCTCCCAGGAAAACTCCACGCAGACACTGCGCCCGCCATCGGACCAGCCTATCGCGCTGCTCAACTGGCGCACCAGACTCAGGCCACGGCCAGACAGACGGTCGAAATCCAGCGGCCGCGCCAGCACCTGCTCCACATCGAACCCAGGGCCACTGTCTTCGACGCGCAGGGTCATCTTGCCCCCCGCGGCGGTGGGCGAAACTTGCACGTGCACACGCACGTAGCCGCTGTTGAGGTGCGCCAAGCGCTCATTGCGCTGGCGATAATACTGCGCAAACCCATGGGCATCGCGCTTGAGCCGCGAGTCCAGGCCCAGCACGCCGTGCTCCAGGGCGTTGGAATACAGCTCGGCCATCACCGTGTAAAGCGCCCCGCTCCGCTCCCGCAGGCCGTGGATCTCCAGCAACAGTTGCAGCAGATAGGGCAAGGGGTTGTAGCGCTTGAGGGTCTCGGCGCGAAATTCAAAACTCACCGACCAGTCCAGCGGGCACGATTGGCCGCTGTCGGCATATAACAGCCCCGTCGCACGCAACGGCGGATCCGCTTGCAGGGTAATTTCCACCAGGCTGACGTCGTCCCGCGCCTCTCCGCGAAACGCCGCCAACGCCTGCTCGATGTCTTCGAACAGCCGCTCGGGCTCGCGATTGGACGCGAACACCTGCTGCAATCGCTCGACACCGAACAACTGTTCATTGGCATCGGCGGTATCCAGCACGCCATCCGACAACAGAAACACGCGGTCGCCCAGGGCCATGGGCCAGACTTCAGTGCGATCATCAAACGCCTGCGCTGACAGCACCCCCAGCGGCAAATGCCGGGACAGCAGTGGCGTGCGCCGCCCAGTGGCGATGTCGTGCACATAGCCTTCGGGCATGCCGCCGTTCCACACCTCCACCGCCCGCCGCTGCGTGCTCAGGCACAACAGGGTGGCGCAGCAGAACATGTCCACCGGCAGGATGCGTTTGAGCTTGGCGTTCATCTCGCGCAGGATCTGCGCCAGGCCGTAGCCCTTGGCGGTCATGCCATAAAACACCTCGGCCAACGGCATGGCGCCCACCGCCGCCGGCAAGCCATGGCCGGTAAAGTCGCCGAGCAGCACATGCATATCACCCGACGGCGTATACGCCGCCAGCAGCAGGTCACCGTTGAACAGCGCGTAAGGCGATTGCAGGTAGCGAATATTCGGGGCGGCATTGATGCAGCCGGAATGGGCGACTTTATCGAACACCGCCTTGGCCACCCGCTGCTCGTGCAACAGGTACTCGTGGTGCCTGGCGATCAAGTCGCGCTGCTGCAACACCGTGGCTTGCAGGCGGCGCAGGCGGTCCATGGCGTTGATCTTGGCCGACAGGATCAACGGGTTGTAAGGCTTGGGCAGGAAGTCGTCGCCGCCCGCATCCAGGCACTGGGCCAGGGCTTCGCTCTGGCGCAGGGAAGTGAGGAAGATGATGGGCACCAGTGCTTCGCCGGCCAGCTGCTTGATCCGGCGCGCCGCTTCAAAGCCATCCATCACCGGCATCAGTGCATCCATCAACACCAACTGCGGGCGGTCGCGGTTAAACACCGCGACCGCTTCCTCACCATTGCTGGCCGTGAGGACTTGATGGCCCTGGCGCCGAATGATGGTCGACAGCAGCAGCAGGTCGGCGGCGCTGTCCTCGGCGATCAGGATAGTCAGCGCCTCGAGGACGGGGGCCAGGACGCTCAACTGATATCGAACAGTTTGTCGAAATTGGAAATGGCGAGGATCTTGCGCACATCGGAGTTGATGTTGATCACCTGGACTTCCGCGTCGTCGCCGCCGGCATGGTCCCTGAGCAGCAGGAGCATGCCCAGTGCCGAGCTGTCCATGTAGGTGGTGTCTTTCAGGTCGACCACATACAGCTCAGGCACCTTGTAGAAACGCTCATAGGCGTCACGAAACACCTGATGGCTGCCGAAATCGAACCGGCCCTTGATAGCGATCGTCAACTTCTTCCCATCCAGGGATACTTCTGACATGACTGACATACGACTGCTTCCTTGTCATTGGCATAGACACAAGGTGTAGCAGGTGAACCGGATGTGGGCAACATTGCCAATCAAATGTAGGAGGGGGCTTGCGCCCGATGGCGACCGTCAGAATGGTGATTGGCGGGGAAGACGCTGGGACAACTCATCGAGCAGCTTCTGCTCGCGCTTGTCTTCAATGGCCCGCGCTTCATCGATATAGCGCTGCACCAGCTTGCGCAACCCTTCTACCCGGGCATAGGCCGCTTGCCAGCTCTCGCGGGCCTTGTCGAGGTTGTTCTGGTGCCAGGCCAGGCTCTGGCGCTGCTGGCCGACGGCGGTTTCAAGCTGGTTGAGAAAGCCCTGGTAGCCCATCAGCCACTGCCCGGACACGCCCTTGGTGCCGCGCTCGATCCACTGCTGCTGGTACTCGCCGCGAAAGCGCTCCAAGTCGCCCAGTTTGCTTTCCGCCAGGCGCACCTGGCCCTGGAAGTAACCCAGGCGCTGCACGGCGGTTTTCTCGGCTTTTTCAGCCATCTCCACCACCGGGGCCAGACGTGACGAGCGACTACTGGCCATGGCTTAGCCGCCTGGCGCGGGGGCGAAGATGGATTGCAGGTGCGCTTCGCTTTCGCCCATGCTGATGTTGTCGTTGAGGCCCTGGCGCAGGTAGGTCACCAACTGCGGCTGCAGGGCGATCGCCAGGTCGGTCTCACGATCGCCGCCGGCCACGTAGGCGCCGACGCTGATCAAATCACGGCTCTGTTGATAGCGCGACCACAGTTGCTTGAACTGCTGGGCGCGCGCCATATGCTCCGGCGTGACCACCGACGGCATCACCCGGCTGATCGACGCTTCGATATCGATGGCCGGGTAGTGCCCCTCTTCCGCCAGGCGCCGCGACAGCACGATGTGGCCGTCAAGCACGCCCCGCGCCGAGTCGGCAATCGGGTCCTGCTGGTCATCGCCTTCGGACAATACGGTGTAGAACGCGGTGATTGAGCCCCCGCCCGCTTCGGCGTTACCGGCGCGCTCCACCAGCTTGGGCAGCTTGGCGAACACCGACGGCGGATACCCCTTGGTGGCCGGCGGCTCGCCGATGGCCAGGGCGATTTCCCGCTGGGCCTGGGCGAAACGTGTCAGCGAATCCATCAGCAACAGGACATTCTTGCCCTTGTCGCGAAAATACTCGGCGATGCGCGTGCAGTACATGGCGGCGCGCAAACGCATCAGCGGCGCATCGTCCGCAGGCGAGGCGACCACCACTGAGCGCTTGAGGCCCTCTTCACCGAGGCTGTGCTCGATGAACTCCTTCACTTCCCGGCCCCGCTCGCCGATCAACCCCACCACGATGATGTCGGCCTCGGTAAAGCGGGTCATCATGCCGAGCAACACCGATTTACCCACGCCGGTACCGGCGAACAGACCCAGGCGCTGGCCGCGACCGACCGTCAATAAACCGTTGATGCTGCGAATGCCCACGTCAAGCGGCTGGCTGATGGGGTTGCGGTTGAGCGGGTTGATGGTGGGGCCATCCATCGGCACCCAGTCCTCGGCTTTCATGCCGCCCTTGCCGTCCAGCGCGCGACCGGCACCGTCGAGCACGCGGCCGAGCATGCTCATGCCCATGGGCAGGCGACCGGTATCGGCCAGCGGCACCACGCGGGCGCCGGGGGCAATGCCCGCCAGGCTGCCGACGGGCATGAGGAAAATCTTGTTGCCGGAGAAGCCCATCACTTCAGCTTCGACCTGCACCGGGTGGTAGCTGTCGTCGTTGATCACCAGGCAGCGGCTACCCATGGCGGCCCGCAGGCCCTCGGCTTCGAGGGTCAGGCCGACCATGCGCAACAGGCGCCCTTCAAGGATCGGTTGGCCGGGCAACTCGGTGGCCTCGGCATAACCGCCGAGGCGCTTGGCGAAGCTGGTGCGATCAAGGCGCATCGGAGGCGTCCAGCTCAACACTCAGGTCAGGCTCGGCCGGGTGCAGGGCTTGTTCGTGGAGTTGATCGAAGAGCTTGGCCATGATCTGGCTGATGCGGGTTTCCACCGTGGCATCGATGCGGCTGTGCTCGGTCTCGACACGGCAACCACCGGGCAGCAACGCCGCATCTTCGACGATGCGCCAGGTTTCTTCGTGGCGCTCGCGCAGGGCTTTGACCTGCTCGAAATCCTGCGGGTTGATGTACAGCCGCACATTGCCGACGCCCAGGGGCAGCAGCTTGAGGGCTTCGCGCATCACACCCTCGATCTGGCTGGAGTCCAGCGCCAGCTCGCGCTGGATCACCTGGCGGGCGATGTGCTGCACCAGGCCGACCATGGCTTTTTCGATCTGCGAATCCTGCTCGGCGATGGGGTCGAACAGGCTGCCCATCAGGCGTTCCAGGCTGGTCAACTTGACGCTCAACGCGGCCTCGGCTTCCTGGCGCACCTTGAGGGTGGTGCTGCGAAAGCCGTCTTTTTCGCCGGCGGCAAAGCCTTCGTTGTAGGCTTCCTGGCGGATGCTTTCCAACTCTTCCAGGGTCAGCGGCTGGACTTCCTCCAGCGGCACTTCTTCCATTTCCGCCGGCAGTTCCTCGACCGGTTCAGGCTCGGGTTCCGGCACGTGCGGGTCGAAGCTGGGCAACGACCAGATGTCGAACCCGCCCACGTCCCGCGCGCGAATCAGATCGCTGGGCGTCTCATCTTTGCTCGACATGTGGGGCGCCTTAGATCATTTCTTCGCCGCCCTTCCCGCCGAGAACAATTTCTCCGGCTTCGGCCATACGGCGGGCAATCGTGAGGATTTCCTTCTGGGCGGTTTCCACGTCGCTGACGCGCACCGGGCCCTTGGCTTCCAGGTCGTCGCGCAACAGTTCGGAGGCGCGCTTGGACATGTTCTTGAAAATCTTCTCCTTGACGCCTTCGTCCGAGCCCTTGAGGGCCAGCACCAGCACGTCGGAGGAGACTTCACGCAGCAACGCCTGGATGCCACGGTCGTCGACATCGGAGAGGTTGTTGAACACAAACATGAGGTCTTCGATCTGGCCGGACAGGGTGTCGTCGATCTCGCGGATCGAGTCCATCAACTGGCCTTCGACCGAGCTATCGAGGAAGTTCATGATGTCGGCCGCGCGCTTGATACCACCCAGGGTAGTGCGCGAGGCATTGGAGTTGCCCGAGAACTGCTTCTCGAGAATCGTGTTGAGTTCTTTCAGCGCCGCTGGCTGCACGGTATTCAACGACGACACGCGCAGGATGATGTCCAGCCGGACCTTGTGGTCAAAATGGCCAAGCACTTCACCGGCCTGGTCCGGGTCGAGGTACGCCACCACGATCGCCTGGATCTGCGGGTGCTCGTAGCGGATCACGTCAGCCACGGCGCGCGGTTCCATCCACTTGAGGCTGTCGAGGCCGCTGGTGTTGCCGCCCAGCAGGATGCGGTCGATCAGGCCGTTGGCCTTGTCTTCGCCCAGGGCCGAGGTGAGCATCTTGCGGATGTAGCTGTCGGAGCCGACGCCCAGGCTGGTCTGGTCGCCGACGATCTCGACAAACTCGCTCATCACCTGTTCGACTTGCTCACGGTGCACATTGCGCATCTGCGCCATGGCCACGCCCACGCGCTGAACCTCTTTGGGCCCCATGTGACGCAACACTTGGGCGGCGTCGGTTTCACCCAGGGACAGCAGCAGGACTGCGGCTTTGTCGACCTTGGTGAGCTTGGCAACGGCGGCTCGATTATCACTCATCTGCGTTAATCCACTCTTTCACGACCTGGGCCACACGGCCCGGGTCTTCTGCCACCAGACTCTTGATTGCGTTCAACTGAGCGTCATAGCCTTCGCTCGGGCTAGGCAACAGGATGCTTTGCGGGCCGCCGAGGCTGACACGGTCGTTGGCCAGTTCACCGTCCAAGCCGCCCATGCCACCCAACTCGACGTCGCTGCCACCGAAGGCGGCCAGTTGTTTCTTGCCATGGCCGGTGATGTTGTTGAGCACCGGACGCAGCACACCGAACACCAGCACCAGGATGAACAGCACACCCAACACTTGCTTGACGATGTCCCAGAACCACGGCTGGGTGTAGAACGCCGGGTCGGCGATGACTTCGCCGCGCTCGGCAGAGAACGGCATGTTGATCACGCTGACGCTGTCACCCCGGCTGGCGTCGAAACCGACAGCGTCCTGCACCAGGCGAGTGAAGCGCGCCAATTCGTCGGCGCTCCACGGCGCGCGAGTCACAGCACCGTCAGCGGCGTTGACCTTGACCTGGTCATCCACGACCACCGACACCGACAGGCGATTGATCCGGCCCTGCTGTTGCTTGGTGTGGCTGATGGAGCGGTCGAGTTCGAAGTTCTTGGTGGACTGGTTACGCTTGTCCGCCGGGTAAGGCGCGAGCATTGGCTGGCCGGTGGCCGGGTCCATGATCTGTTGGCCATTGGCGTCCAGCAGTGGCTGGCCTGGAGCGATGGCGCCCGCGGTCGCCGCAGCGCCGCCCGTGGTTTGCGGCGCCGAGGCCGGCGACGGCGGTTGGTTGCTCAGGGCCCCCGGCACACCTTGCGGGCCATTGCTGGCGGTGCGTTGTTCGCTGGTGGACTGCTCGCTGCGCAGGGCCGGCTGGTCCGGGTTGAACTGCTCGGAGGTCGACTCGACGGCACTGAAGTCCACATCGGCCGACACTTCAGCCTTGTAGCGGTCGTTGCCCAGCACCGGCTGCAGAATATTGTGCACGCGCTGGGTGAGCATGCTCTCCATGCGGCGGCTGTAGTCAAACTGCTTGCCGGCCTGGGTCAGCGCGGAGTTTTCCGCCATGTCGGACAGCAGGTTGCCCTTCTGGTCCACCACGGTGATCTGCGACTTGCTCAATTCGGGAACGCTGGTGGCCACCAGGTTGATGATCGCCAGCACCTGGCCAGGCTCCAGGGAGCGGCCGGAGAACAGCTCGACCAACACCGAGGCACTGGGCTTGCGTTCGTCACGCACGAACACCGAGCTCTTCGGGATCGCCAGGTGCACGCGGGCACCCTTGACGTTATTCAGGCTGGAGATGGTACGCGCCAGCTCGCCTTCCAGGCCACGACGGTAGCGGGTGGCCTCCATGAACTGGCTGGTCCCCAGGCCCTGGTCCTTGTCGAGGATTTCAAAACCGATATTGCTGTCGGACGGGGTCACGCCGGCGGCGGCCAGCTTCATGCGCGCACGGGCCACGTCATCGGACTTGACCAGCAAGGCGCCGGAGTTGGGCTCGACGGTGTAGGCGATGTCGGCGGCGGCCAGGGTTTCCATGATCTGCTTGGAATCCATGCCGGCCAGGCTGCCATACAGCGGACGGTAATCAGGTTGCTGCGACCACAACACCACGGCAAAACCAATCGCCACGCTGGCTGCCAGGCCGACCATCAGGCCCACCTGACGCAACATGGTCATCTCGGAGAGGTTTTCCAGGAACGACAGGCCAAACAGCGGCGGTTTGCCGTCTGCCTTGGCGGGTACGTTGTCCACGACTGCTTCTGCCATGACTTAAATCTCGTCCTTAAACCGGCATCTGCATGATGTCTTGATAGGCTTGCACCAGCTTGTTACGGACCTGGGTCAACGCCTGGAACGAAACGCTGGCCTTTTGCGAGGCGACCATCACATCGGTGAGGTCCACGCCGCTCTTGCCGATCTCGAACGCGGTGGCCAACTGGTTGGAGGCTTGCTGGGTATCGCTGACTTTATTGATTGCCTTGCCGAGCATATCGGCGAAACTGCTTTGGCCCAATTCCGGCGCTGGCGCGACGGATTTCGGCTGAGCCATGGCATCCATTTGCATGGAGCGCATATCCAACATCAACCGATTGAACTCAATACCCTGGCTCATGACCTTCTCTCCGACAACCCGCAATTTTTTGACACTACGCAGCGATTACTGGGGAGGTAGCAACAAGGGTGCCAGCTCTGTAGCAACTCGTAAGAAAAGGCGACAAACCTTGTCAGTCTCGTTACGGATCAGGTGGCAAAAAGATACGCTTCCACGTCCATACCAGCATCGCGCATCTGCGCCAGCTTGTAGCGCAGGGTGCGCGGGCTGATGCCCAGGCGTTCGGCAGCCTCCTTGCGACGGCCGCGCTCGGCACGCAGGGTGTCGATGATCATCTGGAATTCGCGGCGCCGCAGGTCGTCACCCAGGGCACCGGCAGACTCGGCTTCGGCGACGACCGGAGCGGGCGCCAGGCTCGGCAGCGGCGCGGCGCCACTGCCCATGGCCAGGCAGAAATCCTGAGGCTGGATCAAGCCGCCCTGCTGCAAAATCAGCGCGCGCTGGATTGCGTTGTCCAATTCCCGCACGTTGCCGGGCCATGGGTAGCTGATCAAGCAGGCCTGGGCATCGGCCGACAGCCGCGCCTGGGCGTGCTTCATTTTTTTGACGTGGTTGTTCAGCAGCCGCTCGGCCAGCGGGAGGATGTCTGCCGGGCGTTCGCGCAACGGGCGCCAGGCCAGGGGGAACACCGAAAGCCGATAGAACAAGTCCTCACGAAAACGCCCTGCCGCCACTTCGCCCGCGAGGTCGCGGTTGGTCGTGGCGATCACACGGATATCCAGCTGGATCGGCTTGCGTGCGCCGACCCGCTCCACTTCACGCTCCTGCAACACCCGCAGCAACTTGGCTTGCAAGCCCAGGGGCATTTCGGAAATTTCGTCGAGCAGGAGGGTGCCGCCGTCGGCTTGCTCGAACTTGCCGGGCTGGGCCGCGATGGCGCCGGTGAACGAGCCTTTTTCATGGCCGAACAGCGTCGCTTCGAGCATGTTGTCGGGGATCGCGGCGCAGTTGATGGCGATAAACGGTTGCTTGGCGCGGCTGGATTGCTGGTGGATATAGCGCGCCAGTACCTCCTTGCCGGTGCCGGACTCGCCGGAAATCAACACCGTGGAGTCACTGCGCGCCACACGGGCCGCCAGCTCCAGCAATTGGGCACTGGCCGGCTCGAAGGCAATCGGACCTTCGCCGTCGGTGGCCGGGATCACACCCAGGGCATGCCGAGCGACCAGTTCGATCAGCGCCTTGGGTTCGAATGGTTTGACCAGGTAGTCCGCCGCCCCTTGGCGCATGGCGTCCACCGCCCGCTCCACCGCGCCATGGGCGGTCATCAGCAACACCGGCAACTGCGGCTGACGCGCACGCAGCAGGCCGAGCAACTGGTGGCCATCCATGCCAGGCATGTTCACGTCGCTGACCACCAGGCTGAAGGACTCCTGCTCGACGGCCTCCAAGGCGTCCTCGGCAGAACCGACCGCCCGGTAGTCATGGCCCGCCAACAGCAGCGTGTCAGCCAATGCCTCACGCAGGGCGCGATCGTCTTCCACCAATAAAACCTTGATAGCCATTGCTCTTTACTCCGCGCTTGCCGCGCTGACGAACAGCGGCAAGGTCATCAATGCACAGGTGCCGCGCCCCAGGTGGGAACGCAGCTGCAATTCTCCCTGATGAGCCCGCGCCACTGCCTTGACCACGGTCAGGCCGAGGCCCGTGCCGTTGGTCTTGGTGGTGAAAAAAGGTTCACCCAGGCGCCGCAGCACCGCCGGCTCGATGCCACTGCCGCTGTCGCTGATGCACAGGCGCAGGGTTTGCCCGCGCGTATACAAGTGCACCTTGAGCCGTGCGCCGGGGCCGCTGGCCTGGGTGGCGTTTTCGATCAGGTTGAGCAAGGCGCCCACCAGGGTGTCGCGGTTGCACAGCAACTCGCCGAGGTGGCTGTCGCACTGCCAGCGCACATTGGCTTCCTGGATATGGGTGGCTGCCGCCGCCTGCAACGACTGCATCAACCCCGACGGCGTGATGCGGTCGGTCAGCGGCAATTCGCCGCGGGCAAACACCAGCATGTCGCGCACCTGGTGCTCCAGTTCATGCAAGCGTTCCTTGAGGCGCCCGGCAAAACGCTGCTGGGTGGCGGCGGGCAATTGCTCATCAGTCAAATGGCTGGCGTAGATCAACGCGGCCGACAACGGCGTACGGATCTGATGCGCCAAAGAAGCGACCATCCGCCCCAGGGACGACAACCGCTCATGCCGCGCCAACTGGTCTTGCAGGTGACGGGTTTCAGTCAGGTCGTTGAGCAGCACCAGCTGGCCGGGCTCGGCGTCCAGGGAGCGGGTGGCAATGGACAGGCGGCGCCCGTCCTTGAGGGAGATTTCATGACCGTCGTCTTCGCGCGGCGCGAAGCAGCGGGTGATCACTTCACGCCACAACTCGCCCTCCAGCGGCAGGCCGAGCATGTCGCAGGCGGCCGGGTTGGCTTCGCGCACGCGACCCTGGTCGTCAATGACGATCACGCCGCCGGGCAACAGGTCGAGCAGGTTTTGCAGACGGTTGGCCAGGCGCTCTTTCTCGGCCAGCTCTTCCATGCGCTGGGCACTGACCACGGCCAGCTCACCCTTGAGCTCGGAGACCCGAGCCTCCAGCAGGCTGTAGGAATCAGTCAGTTGGCTGGACATCTGGTTGAACAGCGAAAACGCCTGCTCCAGGCCCTGGCGGCTCTGTTGCTCTACAGACGGGACAAGTCCCTGGAGATCAGGGACCGAAGTTAGTTGGGCGGCGTGGGGCATCATGCTCTCTCGCTTGGCTGACCGTCAGTTAAACGGAACGTTGCGAGGGCTGTAGCAATACCCGTGCCTAAAAAAAACCACCTATAAAACAGTGGCTTGAAAAACAGGCGTCAATCATCTGCCTGTTCATCACCTTCTCGACGACTCATACCGTACTTGCGCATCTTCTCCACCAGGGTGGTTCGGCGGATGCGCAGGCGCTCGGCGGCACGGGCGACGATGCCGTTGGCGTCGTCGAGGGCCTGCTGGATCAACCCTTGTTCCAGGTTGCCCAGGTAGTCCTTCAGGTCCAGGCCTTCCGGCGGCAACATGGCGGTAGCACCGAAGTCCGGGGTATGCCCGTTGATGGCGACCCGTTCTTCCAGGTCACTGCGCAGGCTGTCCACCAACTGCTCGTCTTCATCGTCGACGTAACGGAATTTTTTCGGCAGCTCGACCACGCCGATCACACCGTAGGGGTGCATGATCGCCATGCGCTCCACCAGGTTGGCCAGTTCGCGGACGTTGCCCGGCCAGCCGTGGCGGCACAGCGACATGATCGCGGCGGAGTTGAAGCGAATCGAGCCGCGCTTTTCGTGCTCCATGCGCGAGATCAGCTCGTTCATCAGCAACGGGATGTCTTCCACGCGCTCACGCAACGGGGCCATCTCGATCGGGAAGACGTTGAGGCGGTAGTACAAGTCTTCGCGGAAGCTGCCGACCTCGATCATGCTTTCGAGGTTCTTGTGGGTGGCCGCGATGATGCGCACGTCCACGCTCTGGGTCTTGTTGCTGCCAACGCGCTCGAAGGTGCGTTCTTGCAGCACGCGCAGCAGCTTGACCTGCATCGGCAGTGGCATGTCGCCGATTTCGTCAAGGAACAGGGTGCCGCCGTTGGCCAGTTCGAAACGCCCGGCACGGCTGGTGATAGCCCCGGTAAAGGCGCCCTTCTCATGGCCGAACAGTTCGCTTTCGAGCAGCTCTGCAGGAATTGCCCCGCAGTTGACCGGCACGAATGGCCCGTCGCGGCGCTTGGAGTGATAGTGCAGGTTGCGCGCGACCACTTCCTTGCCGGTGCCGGACTCGCCGAGGATCAGCACGCTGGCGTCGGTATCGGCCACTTGCTGCATCATCTGGCGCACGTGCTGGATCGCACGGCTGGTGCCGACGAGGCTGCGGAACAGGTTGGGCTCACGGTGGCGACCGCGTTCGCGGGCCTGGTCGTACATCTCGCGATAGACCTGGGCGCGGTGCAGGGAATCGAGCAATTTGCTATAGCTGGGCGGCATTTCCAGGGTGGAAAGTACACGGCGGCGCTGGTCTTCCGGCAGGTCGACAGAAGAAATATCGCCCATTAGCAACACCGGAAGGAACTCATCCCAGGTTGACAGTGTCTTTAACAAGCCCAGAACTGCACCAGGAGCGTTTACCGTCCCGATCAGCACACAAATGACTTCACGGCTCGATGACAATGAGCTGACCACCTGCTGCCAATCGTGGCTACCGCAGGGCAGATTTTCTTCGCCAAGAAAATTCAAAATCACCGCCAGGTCGCGGCGACGGACGCTATCGTCATCAATCAGCAGAATTTTGGTTTCACGCCACATGCAATAGCAACTTCCCTAGTAAACGCTCTGCCCCAGAGTGAGGGCAATCTAGACGCTTGTAAGACTTCTTACTTACTAGACGTCTGAAATCTGAAAACAGCACTAGTTAAGTCAAAAATGCTGGCACAGTCAAATATATGACGCGCCGTTCGGATTAACTGCGCCCGTTCAACCGAACAGATGGTAAACCTTTGACGCCTTTTTCGCTTGGTTGATCTGCGACATCTCTTCGAAAATCGCCTGGCGTTCGCCGGTCGTCACTTCCAGCAACTGCTGATAAACCGCGAGCAGGCTCTCCAGTTTCTCTCGCAACGCATCCTCGTCCACCGGCGCTTCGCTCAGCACCTCCTCGATCACACTGCGACAGCCCATATCCAGTTCGCCGATGGCGTCCCAGTTACGTTCGGCCAGCGCGTCGATCAAGGCGTCGCGGGTTTCATCAATGCGTTGCAGTGCTTGGCTCATGACGAGTTCCTCAAGGCCGATGGCCTTATTGTGCGGCACCCTGCGGTGCGGCAATGGCATCCCAGCCTTCTTTTACGGTAATCAGCAGACGAGCGACTTCGTCGATCATCTCGGCATCGTTGTGCAGGTTGGCCTGCATCAAGCGGTTGGTCATGTACACATACAGACCTTCCAGTTGCTGGACGTATTCCTTGTTGTCGCTTTTTTCCGCATCGAGGCCATCACGCAGGCCGATCAGGATGTCGGTGGCCTTACCCAGCATCAGGCCCTTCTGAGCGATATCGCCACGCGCCAGCGCCCCCTTGGCTTGCGCCATGCGGTCCAGGCCGCCTTCCATCAGCATCTGCACCAGGCGATGCGGGCTGGCTTCGGAGATCTGGGCATGGGAATTGACCTTCTGGTATTGGCGAAGGGCTCTCATGGGATTCATTTTCTACCTCGTGACAGGCAACAGCTGGAAGGATTGCAGTAACCATTATGTCGACCGGGTCGCAAAAAACTTTAACCCGGCGGCTCTACAAAGAACAAAGCCCAGGTCAACGGACCCGGGCTTTTTCAGGCGCAGTCAATCAACTGCTGCTGCTTTTTGAGCCACTGATTGCATTGAGCGTACCGAGAATACTGGTGCTCTGCTGACGCAACTGCGCTACCAGCGTATCCATGGCGGTGTACTTGCGGGTCAAGGCGTCCTGCATGGTGGTGAGACGGTCATCCAGATCGGTCTGCTGCTTGGTCAGGTCTTTCAGGCTGTCGGCCAACGAGGTGGTACGCGTGGCCAGAATCCCGGTGCTCGGCTTGGCATACGCGTCGGTAGCGGCCGTCAGGCGCGCCAGCAAGCCAGTCTTGCCGCTGAAGATACTGTTGATGTCAGCGGCATTGGTCAGCACCGCCTTATCCCACTGCTTGCTATCGATGCTCAGCGCGCCGGTATCCTGATCGGTTGTGACACCGAACTGCGCCAGGGACTTCAAGGTGCCGTTCCCCGAAAGCGCGTTGAACTCGTTGCGGATCGCCGACTGCAAGGTGCGCATGGTCGAGTCGCCGGTCAGGGTCGCGGCGATGGAGTTACCCGCGGCGTCCTTGGTGACCTTGGTCTCGGCGTTCATGGCCTTGAGCAGGGCGTTATAGCTGTCGACAAAGCCCTTGACCCCGGACTTCAGCGCGGTGGCGCTGGTAGTGACCGAGATGGTCATGGCGGTACGAAGCGGGTTGGTTGTATTCGGATCGTTGGCCGTGACCGTAGGCGACAGCGACAGCAACTTGATGCTTACCCCACTCACCGCATCCGTGATGCTGTTGGACTTGGACTCCGCCGCAATGCCATCGATGGTGTACTTGGCGTTCTGAGGCGCGCTGACTACCGTGTAGCCAGTATCAATCCCAGAGTTGCCCGACATCGTCAGGTCCGAACCGACCCCGCTATTGGTGGAGGTCAGGATCAGACGCGAACCGGTGGAGTCGGTGAGGATGTTGGCACTCAGGCCGGCGGTGCCGAACGTGGAGTTGATCGAATCACGCACCTGTTGCAGTGTCGCGCCTGCCGGCACACTCAAATCAAAGTTCTTGCCCGACTGCGTGATTGTCAGCGTTGTCGCCGTGGTGCCGGCGTTGACGACTGTCGACTGGCCACCGGCAAACGTTTTGGTCGATAGCTTCGAAGGCATGGCCAGCTGGTTGACGATCAGCGAGAAGCTGCCGTTCGCCGCACCTTGGTTGGCCGTCATGGTGGCGACCTTTTCGTCCGAAGAGGTACCGGTCAAGCCGCTGAAGCTGTTGTCGGTGCCCATGCTGGTCAGCGCACCACGGAAGGCGTCCAGGGCAGCCTGGATCTTGCCGATCGACGACAGCTGGGTAGTTGCCTTTTGCGATTGGGTGTTGATCTGCGACTGTTTCGGCGCTCGCTCGGCATCTACCAGGGACTTTACAATTGCCTGGGTATCGAAGCCCGACCCCACGCCAGTAATCGTTGTACCCGCCATCATCTTTCTCCTTTTACGGTGGCTGCCGTTATCTTGACGAACAACACTTCAAGCCGTAACAGCAACAAGTTTCATGCCAGCTCAAGCCTTGTCGTCAAACAACACGTGACTGGCGCTGGACAGACTTTGCGCCAGCTTCAAGGCCGTTTCCGAGGGGATCTGGCGGATCACTTCACCGGTGTCGGTGGCAATGACCTTGACCACAACCCTATGGGTGGAAGCGTCAATGGAAAAATCCAGATTGCGCTGGGCCGCTTGTACGAATTCTTTAATATCGGTGACCGCTTTTTCCAGATCGTCCTTTTGGGACTTACCGGTGGCTGGCGCGGCCGGCTCAACCTTAGTCTTATCTTTGTCAGCAACCACAGGTGCCACAGTGCCTTGAGGGGCCTGTAGCGGATAAGACAAGTTCAGTTTTACATTCATGTCCATGCCCAATCTCCTCTGATTGGAAAAGACGAAAGGGCACGTAAACGCGCCCTCCCGTCATTTACCCAGCGCTGTAATTACTGAAGCAGCTTCAGTACAGCGGATGGCAGTTGGTTAGCCTGCGACAGGATCGCGGTGGAAGCCGACTGCAGGGTTTGCTGCTTGGTCAGTTCAGCGGCTTCGGAAGCGAAGTCGACGTCCTGAACAGTACTACGGGCAGACGTGGTGTTTTTCTGAATGTTGGTCAGGTTATCCACAGTGCTGGTCAGACGGTTCTGAACCGCACCCAGGCCCGAACGGGAGCTGGAGATGGTAGCGATAGCCTGGTCGATTACGGACACTGCGTTCTGGGCCTTGGTGGCGTCAGTCACGTCAGTCTGCGAAACCGTAACCTTGGCCGAAGCAGCCGAAGTAGCGGCGCCGAAGAGACCGGTCACACCAGCACCTTCCAGGGAGTAACCCTTGGAGGAGTTCATGTTCACAGCACCGGTAGCGATGATGCCGTCAGCCAGGGCAGTGGCAGTACCGTAGGCACCGGAACCGTCTTTGGTCGCAACAGTGATGGTACCGGCAGCGGTCGAAGCGCTGAAGGCCAGGTTTTCACCGGTGTCGGATTTAACCGACAGAGTGCCTTTGGATTCATCGTAGTTAACGCTGATACCCAGTTTGGCGGAGTTGGACTTCAGTTGCTCAGCCAAGCTGCCGGTATCGGTTACGCCGATGAACGTGGTGGCTTGGCCGCCAACGGTCATGGTGAACGAAGCCGGAGCAGCAGCAGCACCCGCGCCGACAACGAACTGAGCTTCAGTGCTGGCAGTAGCGCTCAGGCCACCGACGGCGCCATTCAGTTGGGCAGCGATGGTTTTAGCGGAAGCAGCGGCAGCTACGGTTACGTTGGTAGTCTGACCGTTACCAGTCACAGCGATTGCGCCACCAGCAACACCAGCACCAGGGGTGATGCCCAGGCTGTTGATCTGCTGCGAACCGATGTTGTTGGCAGCAACGTTGTCCAGGCTTACGTTGATGGTTTCGTTAGCGTTGGCGCCAACCTGGATAGCTTTGGTACCGTAAGAGCCGTCCAGCAGTTTCTGGCCACCGAAAGTAGTGGTTTGCGAGATACGGGTCAGTTCCGAAGTCAGAGCCTGGTATTCGTCGTTGTTCGACTTACGGTCGTCGGTGCTCAGGGAGCCAGTAGCCGAAGACAGAGCCAGGGTACGCATTTTTTGCAGAATGTCGGTCGAAGCCTGCATTGCGCCTTCAGCGGTTTGCGCGATGGAGATACCATCGTTAGCGTTCTTCACTGCTTGACCCAGGCCATTGATTTGGCTAGTCATGCGAGTAGCAATACCCAAGCCGGCAGCGTCGTCTTTAGCGCTGTTGATACGCAGGCCGGAAGACAGGCGCTGCATGGAAGTGGCCAGGGCGCCGCCAGCTTTGTTCAGGTTGCCCTGGGTAGTGATCGAAGCAATGTTGGTGTTTACTGTTAAAGCCATGACGAAATCCTCGTTGGATGGATACTGCGGCTTCCGGCCCTGGCAACCGCCGGGTGTGGCCTGAGAACCTACGTAATAGTTATCGTCGTGGTAGGCGGTTGCTTGAGCCTTTTTTTTATTTTTTTTACTGGCCTCGTGCCATCCCTTGTAATTCAAGGCTTTAGGCTGACTTTTCCCACCGGATTTTCTGGTTTTTTTGGCGCCAAATAAAAAACGCCGATGATCTTTCGATCATCGGCGTTTGCTTTTGCGGCGAACTCAGTCTACCGACGCGTCACGGACGATGCAGAATCGCCGAGCCCCACGACAGGCCCACGCCAAAACCGCTGATGGCCACGCGCTTCCAGGTAGCGTCCATCACGTGCTTCTCCAGCAGCAATGGAATACTCGACGACACGGTGTTACCGGTCTCGACCATATCCTTGATGAACTTGTCCACCGGGGCATCCTCGAAACGCCGCGCCACGGCATCGACAATCGCCGCACTGCCCTGGTGAATGCAGAACGCATCGATGTCGTCGGCCTTGAGCTGCGACTCATCGAGCAGCTCATGCAGGTGTGCCGGCACCTTGAGCAATGCGAAGTTGAACACCTGGCGGCCGTTCATGAAGAACACGCCATCACTGACCTTCAGGTGCGGCGCGCCGGAACCGTCGGTGCCGAACTTCGCCTTGCCCAGCAACCACGACGCGTCTTCGCCCATCCACGTGGCAGTGGCGGCATCGCCGAACAGCATGGTGGTGTTGCGATCTTCCGGGTCGACAATCTTGGAGTACGGATCGGCCGTGACCAGCAGGCCGTTTTTCAGGCCGGTGGCTTCCATGAAGCCTTTCATTGCGTAGATACCGTAGACGTAGCCCGAGCAGCCCAGGGAAATATCGAAGGCCGCCACGTGGGTCGGCAGGCCCAGCTTGTCCTGGACGATGGCGGCGGTGTGGGGCAAACCCTCTTCGTCGCCGTTCTGGGTGACGACGATCAGTGCGTCGATGGACTCGCGCTTCAAATCCGGGTTGTTGGCAAACAAAGCGTTGACCGCCTCGACACACAGGTCGGAGGTTTCCTGCGCAGCTTCCTTGCGCGGCAGAAACGCCGACCCGATCTTGCCAATGATGAACTCTTCATCCTTGGCGAATTTGGCACCCTGGGCGTAGTTATCGATCCCGTCTGCCGGCACGTAACTGGCGATGCTTTTTATGCCAATCATTGTGGCTTCCCAATACTAAATAGCTGGAGAACACCCCTCGGACGACGCCTGGAGTGCTGGACAATAAAGGGGATAACCCCATAAAAATCTCGCTGAAAGCCGCCCCGCAAGGACCCTGTGACGACTTATCCTTTTCACACGATACAGTGAAGATGCGCTTTATGACTCACAGGTCACTCAATTGTGTGTGCTTTGTGCAAAACCTTCAAACAATTAAACCCCAGAAACGAAAACGGCCCGCCCTGTTTCCAGAGCGGGCCGCTTGGCTAGACGCCGCTTACATCTTGTTGAACAGGCTCAACTGGGAGATTTTGACGAACGCCAATTGCGAGGCCTGCAACATGGTTTGCTGCAGCGTCAGATTGATCGCCGCCTCGCCCATATCGATGTTGGCCAGGTCACTCATGGTGCTGGTGTTGGCCAGGCCGATACTGGTGTTTTCGTCAGACTGGATGTCCAGGGCGTTGCCCCGCGCACCGATGGAACCCCGCACGTTGGTGATCTGCGACATTGAATTGGCCAGGTTGGCGATGGAAGCATCCAACACGTCCTTGAGCTTGACGGTCGCCGCCGGATTGCCGTCGGCGGGCAGCTCCAGCGCCTTGCGCAATTGGCCAAGGGTGTCCAGCGCATTCTGGGTTTTCTGGGTATTGGCCCCCACGGAAAACTGATCGCCCGCTTGCGGCGTCCCGCCGCTGATGTCAAAGGTCACCCCGGCCGCGGTCAAGGTTGTCCCGCCGCCGGTATCACCGGTGGCAATGGGCCTGCTATTGGCGGTGTAGGGCTGGGTATACATCTCATAGGCGGTGGCGCTGGTGAACTTGATCAGCGCCCCGCTGTTGGTCGGGAACGTGCTGGCATAGCCCGCCTGGCTGGACACGGTGGCATTGTTCAATTGTGCCGTGGACGCGTTGCTCGGCGTGCGCGAGATACTGAAGGTATCCGGCTTGGCTTCCAGGCTGAACGAACGATCCTTGACCAGCGCATCGGAGTTGGCGCCCGGAGCAACGTCGCCGAGGTTCATGGTGATGTCGAACTTCACCCCACGCAGCGCCACGCTGGTGCTGCCTTCCTTGGTGGCGTCGAAGGTACCGTTGCCGGCAATCTCCGAAGTCACGTCAGTGCCGTTCTTATCGGACACCTTGTATTGAGTACTGCTGGTAAAGGTCAGCTTGTACGGCTCGCCGTCGGCGAACTTACTGGCGTAGTCGGAGCTCGACGTCACCAGCCCGGCCGACAGCGCAACCTTGTTGTCATTGACCGTCGGCGGCACCGTCTGGGGCACAGGTGCAAGCCACGTGGCCTGGGTGCGACTGGAGTTGGCAGCGCCCTCCAGAACCGTCTTGCCGGTATCGCCAGCGTTGACCGTCAACGTATTCGACACTTGCAGGCTCAGCGGCGTTTCGTCGCCCTGATAGCTGTAGGTGCCATCATTGTTACGGCTGTAGGGCGGGGTCTGGGTCTTGGAACCGGAAAACAGGTAGTTGCCGGAAGAGTCCTTGCTGTTGAGCAAGCCCAGGACCTGATCCTCGATCGCCCCCACTTCACTGGCAACCGAGCGACGGTCGGCGTCGCTCAACGAACCACCGGCACGCAGGGCCAACTGAGTGGCGCGCTGCAAGGCATCGTTGATCGCGCCGAGCACGCTTTCTTCGTTGGTCAGGGAGTTTTTCAGGCTGGTGATATTGCCGTTGAACTGGCCCAGCATGTCTTTCTGCTGTTGCAGCAACAGCAAGCGCGCGGCGGCGACCGGATCATCCCCGGCGGTTTGCACACGCACACCGGAACTGGCCTGGTCTTGAGCCTTCACCACGCTGGAATAGTTGTCCGAATACTTGGCGGAACTGGTTTCGAAATATTGAGCAGTAGAAATACGCATCGTCCCAGACTCCCTTAAAGACTATTGATCAATGTACTGAAGGTTTCTTGCGCAGCCTTGATGATCTGCGACGACGCCGTGTAGTACTGCTGGAACTTGATCATGTCGCCCGCTTCCTCATCCAGGTTGACCTGGGACACCGAGTTGCGCGCGTCCTGGTTGGCCTTGAGCAATGCGCCGGTTGCCGTGGTGTCGGTAATGGCCGAAGCGGCCTTGGCACCCACGGTCGAGACCAGGCGGCTGTTGGCCGTCACCAGGCTCACACCACCGCCACTGCCATCGGCCAGGCCGACCGAGGCCTTGGTTTGCAGGTCCAGCAATGCCAGGGCATTGCGGTTATCCGAGCGGCCCGCGGCGTTGAACGAGAACGAGGTGCTGTCACCGTCGGCAGGCGAGCCGCCGACCGTAGTATCGAAACTGAAGCTCTGTGCCGGGGTGAGCAAGGTCCCGCTGGCATCGCGCATCGGTACGGCGACCGTAATCTTGTTGCCTTGGCCTGGAACGATGGTGCCGGTACCAATCGGGTTACCCTGGGCATCGTTGAGCGTGTACGGCTGAGTGCCGTCGGTGGCCGGCTTGCCGAATACCATCTTGACCGGCATCGAGTGTTCAATCCCGGTACGCAGCTGAGCGGTCGCCGCGCCGCCATCGATGTCGATCGGCACCGTCAGGCTCGGCGGGGTAAAGGTGCCAGTGCCCTGGTTGGTCTTGCTGCCCTCGCCCAGCAAAGGCCCGGCGAATGCGATTTTATTGGCGTCGGTCAGTTGGGTACCGATACCGGTGGCACCGTTGGCGGTCGGGCTGACCTTGAAGGTGTCACCCGCGGCCACCGGGCCTTTGCCGTCCAGGGCCAGGGTAAAACCATCAATCACCGGCGGCGGCGTGGTGGTGGTGTCAAACGCGCCCATGGCCTTGCCGTCGGAACGCGTCACCGTGTAGTTATTGCCACTGCTGAAGGTGACTTTATAGTCGTAGGTCGACAGCTTGCTGGTGTCGCTGATGCTGACATTCAGGTTACCGGAACCGGCGCTGTTTCCCGCCGCGCCTTGGCTGCGCTGCGAGATGGCGACAGCGCTGTTGACGTCCTTGAACAGGGACACGCCGAAGTCGCCGTTCAAATCCAGGCCTTGGCCGAGCTGGCTGTTGACGGTATCGGCGGTGGCAATGGCGATACGCCCCAAATCATTGATGGCCGGCATCAAGGCGTCACTGCGATAACGCAACAGGCCACCGATGCTACCGCCACTGAGCACATTGCCCAGGTCGATCGAGGTTCCGCCACCCGCATTGAGCTGGATGGTGTACTGGCTCGGGTCGTTTTGGCTCGGCACTGCCGAAATGGTGCTGGACTGGTCGCCCAACACCAGGGACTGCCCGGTGCCGGTACTGACGCTGAATATCCCGTTCTTTTCGCTGGCGGTGACCCCCACCAACTCATTGAGCGAACGTACCGCTTCGTTACGCGCATCCAGCAGGTTGGCCGGCGCCGTGGTGGTTGAGCCTTGGGCCTGGGTGATCTGCTTGTTGAGCGAGGCGATCGACGAGGTCAATTGGTTGACCTGATCGCTCATGGTGCCCAACTGGCCGTTGATCGATTCTTTCTGCTGGTTGAGCTGGCCGGAGATCGCGTTGAAACGGTTGCTCAGGGTCTGGGCGCTGGTCAACAGCACTTGTCGGGCAGAAACGTCGCTGGGGTTGGACGCGGCGGTCTGCACGGCGGAGAAGAACGCCCCCAGCACCGAGGACATGCCGGTGGTCTTGTCCGACAAGGTCTTGTCGATGGCGCTCGCCTGGCTCGAATAGGCCTTGGCATCGTTATTGAGTGCCGTGCTGTTCTGGTAAGCCGCGTCCAGGAATTCGTTATATACCCGGCGCACATCGGCCAGGGTGGTGCCGCTACCGATGTATACGCCGCCGTAGGGGTTCGACGCGTTCGCGTTCTGGGTGGTCTGCTGACGCGAATAGCCCGAGGTGTTGGCGTTGGCGATGTTGTTACTCAAGACCGACAACGATCCTTGAGCGGCGTTAAGCCCCGACATCCCGATATTGAGCAAACTCATGGTGGTTCAGACCTTATAAATGAGTGGTCGCGCCCGCGGCAGCGTAATTCTGGTAACTGTCCATCGTTTTGGCGATCTGCGAAATCTTGCTGGCATAGGCCGGGTCGGTTGCGTATCCGGCTTTTTGCAACTCGCGTACAAACTGTTCGGGGTTATCGGCCGATTTCACAACTTCTTTATAGCGATCATTGCTTTGCAGCAACGTCACCAGGTCATGGAAGCTGTCCTGGTAGGAGTCGTAGGAACGGAACTGCGCCGTCTCCTTGACCATCGCCCCATCACGAAACTCGCTGGTGATCGCGCGGGCCTGGCCGCCCTGCCAACTCTTGCCGGCCTTGATGCCGAACAGGTTGTGGCTGCTGCTGCCGTCCTCGGCGCGCATCACCGATTTGCCCCAGCCGGTTTCCAGGGCGGCCTGGGCCACCAAGTACTTTGGATCGACGCCGATACGTGCTGCCGCGGCCTTGGCCATCGGCAACATGGTGGCGACGAATTCATCCTGGGAACTGAAGGCTTTCTTCGCCGGCGCCAACGGTGGCTGGGCCACGGCGCGACCGTAGACCTGCATGCGTCCGCTCGGTACGGCAAACGTGCGCGCGGTGCTGTTGACCACGCTGTCGTCGGCGGCACTGTTACGCAGCGGTGCGTTTTTAGCATCGATCGCGACCGGCGCGGTCGGCACGATGCCAGCGAGCAGGCGGTCGGTCAGCTTGCTTGGCAGGGCAATACGACGCTGGTTCATCAGCGCCATATCGTTGGCGTGGGCGCTGGCGCCCTCGGGCACCGCCACGCGGTACGCCCACAGCGGACGCTGGCCATTGGAGCGACCCAGCGGGCCATCGGCCTTGGTGCCAGCGGCGATTTCCGTCGGCACATCGACCTTCTTCGCCGCGTCTGCCGCCGCCGGCCCCTGCAAGGTGGCCGCCTGGGCGTCCACCGGTTTGTTCTTCTGCATCTGGCGCATCAGCACGTCGGCCAGGCCGATACCGCCACCTTCGCGGGACATGGAGACCGCCAACTGCTGGTCGTACATTTCCTGGTATTGCTTGGCGGCCGGAGTGTTCAGCGGGTTGTCCTTGCCCAGGGCCTCGGTGGCCGAGCGCATGGACTTGAGCATCTCGCTCAAGAACAACGACTCGAACTCCTGCGCCACCTTGCGCATGTTGCCTTCGCTGTTCTTGTCAGCACCGACCTTGAGCTGGTTAAGCCGGTTCAGGTCGGAGTAAGAGCCCGAGTCCGCCGTGCTGGTCAGCCCGCTTTTGCGCATATCCATGGCCATGGCCTCAGATCACGATCAGGTCGGCTTGCAAGGCGCCGGCCTGTTTCAAAGCTTCGAGGATCGCCATCAAGTCGCCGGGCGCTGCGCCCACCTGGTTCACCGCGCGGACAATCTCATCCAGGGTCGTACCAGGGCCGAACTTGAACATCGGCTTGGCTTCTTGCTGAGCGTTGACACGGGAGCGCGGCACCACGGCGGTCTGGCCGTTGGACAGCGGCCCAGGCTGGCTGACGATCGGGTCTTCGGTGATGGTCACGGTCAGGCTGCCGTGGGTCACGGCCGCTGGCGAAACCTTGACGTTCTGGCCGATCACAATCGTACCGGTACGCGAGTTGATGATGACCTTGGCCACGGCCTGGCCGGGGTCGACCTCAAGGTTTTCCAGGATCGACAGGTAGTCGACGCGCTGGCTCGGATCGAGCGGCGCAGTGACACGAATCGAACCGCCATCGATCGCCTGGGCGACGCCAGGGCCAAGCATGTCGTTGATCTTGTCGACCACGCGCTTGGCGGTGGTGAAGTCGGAGCGGTTGAGGTTCAAGGTCAGGCTGTTGCCTTGGTTGAAACCACTGGGCACGGTGCGCTCAACCGTGGCGCCGCCGGGGATGCGACCGGCCGATGGCACGTTCACCGTAATCTTCGAACCATCACGCCCCTCGGCGTCGAAACCGCCAACCACCAGGTTGCCCTGGGCGATGGCGTAGACGTTGCCGTCGATACCCTTGAGGGGGGTCATCAGCAAGGTGCCGCCCCGCAGGCTTTTCGAGTTACCAATGGACGACACGGTAATGTCCACCACCTGGCCTGGCTTGGAGAACGCTGGCAAGTCGGCGCTGATCGACACCGCCGCGACGTTTTTCAACTGCACGTTGCCCGAACCCGCCGGCACCTTGATGCCGAACTGCGAGAGCATGTTGTTGAAGGTCTGCAAGGTGAATGGGGTCTGGGTGGTCTGGTCACCCGTACCATTGAGCCCCACCACCAGGCCGTAGCCGATCAACTGGTTGGAACGCACGCCGGAAATGCTGGCGATGTCTTTCAGGCGCTCGGCCTGGGCGACTGCGCTCAGGCATAACAACAGTGCCGCTGCCATCAGCTGTTTGACGTTCAAAGTGGCCACCTAGAAAGGGAACAGCGGGCTAAGGAAGAAACGGTCGAACCAGCCCGGCTGACTCGCATCAGCAAACGAACCCGTACCCGAGTAGGTAATGCGCGCATCGGCAATCCGTGTCGACGGCACGGTGTTGTCGGTGGAAATATCATCGGCGCGGACCATGCCGGCAATGCGCACCAGCTCGTCGCCGGTGTTGAGGGTCATCCACTTTTCACCGCGTACTGCGATGATGCCGTTGGGCAATACATCGGCCACGGTCACGGTGATCGAACCGGTCAGGCTGTTGCCCTGCCCCGCCGAACTCTTGCCGTTGGTGGCGCGGTCACCGCTGTAGCCTGCGCTCAGGCTCAAGTCACCGCTGCCCAGGGGGTTATTGGTGTTCGGTACAGCACCAAACAACGAAGTCAGGCCAATGCCGGTCTTGCTGGTCTTGCCCACCTGCGAGTTGGCATTCTTGCTGGCCGTGGTCTTCTCGTTGAGGGTGATGGTGATGATGTCACCGACCCGGAACGCCTTGCGGTCGCTGTACAGGTTCTGTTCGAAACCGGCCTGGTAGATCGAGCCATTGTTGGCCGCAGCCGGCAGCGGCGTGCGTGGCAACACCGGCGCGTAGTACGGGTCATTGGGTTTTGGCGTCGGGGCGACACAGCCCGCGAGCACGGCAATCCCACTCAATGCCAGAACGGAAACATAGCGATTCATGACCCTAACCTCACGGTGTTGCAGGCGCTCTCAGGAGCGCCCCATAGACTTGATTACAGATTCTGCGTAACGAACGAAAGCATCTGGTCAGCGGTGGAAATCACCTTGGAGTTCATCTCGTAGGCGCGCTGAGTGGTGATCATGTTGACCATCTCTTCAACCGTGCTGACGTTGGAGGTTTCCAGGGTGCTTTGCAGCGTGGTGCCGAAACCGTTCAGGCCAGGGGTGCCGATTTGCGGCGCGCCGCTGGAGGCGGTTTCCAGGAACAGGTTGTTACCAATGGCTTGCAGGCCGGCCGGGTTGATGAAGTCGGCGGTTTGCAGGTTGCCGATCACTTGCGACGCCGGGTTACCCGCCACCGTAATGGACACGGTGCCGTCGTTACCGACGGTGAACGTTTGGGCGTTGGCGGGCACGACAATCGCCGGTTCCAGGGCAAAACCGTTGGCGGTGACGACCTGGCCATTGGCGTCCAGGTGGAACGTGCCGTCTCGGGTGTAGGTGGTGGTGCCGTCCGGCTGCAGGATCTGGAAAAACCCTTTGCCGTTGATCGCCATGTCCAGCGGCTGGCCGGTTTGCTGCAAGTTACCGGCGCTGAAGTTCTTTTGGGTGCCGACGATCTGCACACCGGTACCCAGTTGCAGGCCCGACGGCAGTTCGCTGTCCTGGGTCGACTGGGCGCCAGGCTGCTTCTTGATCTGGTAGAGCAGGTCCTGGAACTCGGCGCGATCACGCTTGAAGCCCGTGGTCGACACGTTTGCCAGGTTGTTGGAAATGGTGGTCAGGTTGGTGTCCTGGGCGGACAGGCCTGTTTTGGCAACCCATAGAGCCGGAAGCATGCTGTTCTCCTTCGTGCGCCTGTTTGTTGGCGCTGTGCTGCAAAATTAGTGTGGGTGATGCCGCTATCAGCTCATCGCCAGAACGCGGGTCATGGCCTGGTCGTCTTCTTTGGCGCTGTTCATCATCTTGATGTGCAGCTCGAATTGCTTGGAAAGCGCCAGCACCGCAGTCATTTCTTCCACCGCGTTGACGTTGCTCGCTTGCAGGAAGCCCGAGGTCAGCTTGACGCTCGCATCGGCCTGGGCCGGCTGGCCATCCTTGGTGTGGATGGTGCCGTCGAGGCCTTTGGTCATGTTCTTGAGGTCCGGCTGGACCAGCTTGATGCGGTCCACTTCCGCCATCACCCGTGGGCCTTCGCCCATGGCGCGGATGCTGACGGTGCCGTCGGCGCCCACTTCGATTTTCTGCTGGGGCGGCACGGCAATCGGGCCACCGTTGCCCATGATCGGCATACCGTTGCCGGCCCGCAGCACGCCCAGCGCATCCACATTCATGCTGGCGCTGCGCACGTAGGCTTCGCCACCGTCAGGCGTTTGCACCGCCATCCAGCCGTCACCGCTGACCGCCACATCCAGGTCACGACCGGTTTCGATCATGGCGCCCGGCGAGAAGTCGGTGGCTGGCCGCTCGGTCATGGCAAAGGCCCGCGCCGGAAAGCTGTCACCGAACACCGGCATCGAACGGGCCTGCTCCAGGTCACGCTGGAAGCCGTTGGTGGAAATGTTCGCCAGATTGTTGGCATGGGCCTTCTGCGCCAGAGCATTCTGGCTGGCGCCGGTCATTGCCACATAAAGGTACTTGTCCACGCTCTATCCTCTTTCTGACGGACGCTTGCCGCCCACCGCTGTACTGATGAGGCTTAAGCAATTTGCGAACCAACTTTTGAAAAGCGGGAGAAGTGCAGGCGGGGCGGGGGTTTGGCGGCGGGCGTGAATAAATGACGTCCCGGCGGGAGTCGAAAAAACGGCGGACTTATGCCGCTTACGGCAACGCCACGGATTAAATGTGGGAGGGGTTGCCCCCTCCCACACGGGTTATTTGTCGACCTTGAGGATTTCGTAATCGCGCAATTTATTGGCGATGGTGGTGTGAGACACGCCCAAGCGCTTACCCAGCAGTCGACTGCTAGGGTGCTCGGCGTACAGGCTTTCCAGCACTGCCTTCTCGAAGCGTCCGACGATCGCCTCCAAACCACCCTCCAGCGAGAAATCGCCAAGCGGCTGACGCACGCCATAGTCCGGCAGCCGGATATGCTCGGCCTTGACCGTGCCGCCGTCGCACAACGACACCGCCTGGAACAACACGTTTTCCAACTGCCGCACGTTACCTGGCCAGTGGTAGTGGCTCAGGCGCTCCATCGCGGCGGGCGCCAGCTTGGGCAGCGGGCAGCCGATCTGGCGGCTGGCCTGGTCGAGAAAGTGCTCCACCAACGGCGCCAGGCCATCAAGGCATTCACGCAACGGTGGGATATGCAGGGACAGCACGTTGAGGCGATGGTAGAGATCCTGGCGGAATTCACCACGGGCGCACAGCTCGGACAAATCCACCTGGGTGGCGCAGATCACCCGCACATCCAGGTACACCTCTTCATCGCTGCCGACACGCCGAAAGCAGCCGTCCTGCAAAAAGCGCAGCAATTTCACCTGCAAGCGCGCGCTCATTTCCCCGACACCATCGAGAAACAGCGTACCGCCCGCTGTCAGTTCCAGCAGCCCGAGCTTGCCTTCGGCCCGCGCGCCTTCAAAAGCGCCTGGGCCATAGCCAAACAGCTCGGTCTCGGCCATCGATTCAGGCAGGCCGGCGCAGTTGAGCGCCATCAACGGCGACTGCCCGCGTGGGCTGGCCAGGTGACAGGCACGCGCCAGCAACTCTTTACCCGTGCCGGTTTCGCCTTCTATTAATAGCGGCGCATCCAGCGGTGCCATGCGCCGCGCTTCGCGGACCACGGCAGCCATGACCTTGGAGCTTTGGAAGATACTGTCGAAGCCACGCAACTCTTGCTTGCGCACGTTGTAGATGCGCTCACCGACGCGATCGGCGCGATGCAGGGTCAACACGGCGCCCGCCATCGCTTCGCTGTCATCGTGCTCGGAGGATTGCAGCGGCGCGATATCCGCCAGGAACACGTCACCCTTGACCTTGACCCGCAGGCCATTGATCCGCGACTTGCTGGCGCGCACCAGTTCCGGCAAATCGAAATCCTCGGCATAGCGCGACAGCGGAATCCCCGGCACCTCGTCCACCCGCACGCCAAGCAACTGCGCCGCGGCACGGTTGGCGGCAACGATGGAGCCGCCCATGTCGATGGACAACACCGGAAACTCCAGGGCACCAAGCAGCGCATTGAGCTCCATATGCCGGCGCTCGCTGGGCATCAGCCCTACCCTCTTTACGCCAAACACCCCGGCAATCGCCTCGAACTGCGGACGCAATGCCTGGAACTGCATGTTCACCAGGTTCGGGCAGTACAGGTAGATGGCATTGCCGTGCTCGCCACCGACCTCGCCCTTGGCGACGTTGACGCCGTACTCCACCAGCAGGTTGAGGATGTCCCGCAGGATGCCGATGCGGTTCTGGCAATGCACTTTGATACGCATGGAAAGGCTCGAAAGGTCGGTAGGCGCTGCGTCTTTTTGTCGCTGGGCGCAGATAGTCGTCAAGATTATGTGACAGTCGCCGCGCTTTTCACAGCGTGGTGACGCCAGAATACCCAGGGTCGTAACGAAAATTTTACGAAAAACGGTAATTTTTCCTACGAACACACCTGAGCGGCAGGTGGAATCGCGCCCCAGTCGGGGTATCAATAGGGTCATCGCAGGACATAACAAGAACGAATGCCTAGCAGGAGAGCCGTATGAAGCAGACGCACTACGTGGCCCGCGAGCCCGATGCGCAAGGTTTTATCCACTACCCGCCGGAAGAACACGCGGTGTGGAACACTCTGATCACCCGTCAATTGAAAGTGATCGAGGGTCGCGCCTGCCAGGAATACCTGGACGGCATCGACAAGCTCGGCCTGCCCCTGGACCGCATTCCACAGTTGAGCGAAATCAACCAGGTGCTGGCCGACACCACGGGCTGGCAAGTTGCCCGGGTACCGGCGCTGATCCCCTTCCAGACCTTTTTCGAATTGCTCGCCAACAAGCAGTTTCCCGTGGCGACCTTTATTCGCACCCGCGAAGAACTGGACTACCTGCAAGAGCCGGATATTTTCCATGAGATCTTTGGTCACTGCCCGCTGCTGACCAACCCCTGGTTCGCCGAATTCACCCACACCTACGGCAAGCTCGGCCTGGCAGCCACCAAGGAGCAACGGGTGTACCTCGCGCGCCTCTACTGGATGACCATCGAGTTCGGCCTGGTGGATACCCCTGAAGGTCGGCGCATCTACGGTGGTGGCATTCTGTCGTCGCCCAAAGAGACGGTGTACAGCCTGTCGTCCGAGCCTGAGCACCAAGCCTTCGACCCACTGGAGGCAATGCGCACGCCGTATCGTATCGATATCCTGCAACCGCTGTACTTTGTCCTGCCCAACCTCAAGCGCCTGTTCGAAGTCGCGCAGGAAGACATCATGGGCATGGTTGAGCGCGGTATGCAGTTAGGCTTGCACGCCCCGAAATTTCCGCCAAAACCCAAAGCAGCGTGAACCTCAGGTTTTGCGGCCAGGTGAGTCTGTTCCCTGGCCCCGCGTTGCTTTAGGGTAACGCCACTGACGACCGTTTCCAGACACTCGAATTCAGGACACCCCCATGACTACCTTGAACCAAGCCCACTGCGAAGCCTGCCGTGCCGATGCTCCACAAGTCAGCGATGAAGAACTGCCGGCGCTGCTCAAGCAGATTCCCGACTGGAATATCGAAGTACGCGATGGCGTGATGCAACTGGAAAAGGTCTTCCTGTTCAAGAACTTCAAGTTCGCCCTGGCCTTTACCAACGCCATGGGTGAAATCTCCGAAGCCGAAGGCCATCACCCAGGCCTGCTCACCGAATGGGGCAAAGTCACCGTGACCTGGTGGAGCCACTCCATCAAGGGCCTGCACCGCAACGACTTCATCATGGCCGCGCGTACCGACGAAGTGGCCAAGAACGCCGAGGGCCGCAAGTAATGCATTTCGATGCCATTGGTCGCGTGCCCGGCGACCCGATTCTCGGGCTGATGGACCTGTACGCCCAAGACTCCAACCCGAACAAGTTCGACCTCGGCGTGGGCGTGTACAAGGACGACCAGGGCCTGACGCCGATTCCCCATTCGGTGAAACGCGCGGAACAGCGCCTGGTCGACACCCAGACCACCAAGACCTATATCGGCGGCCACGGCAATGCGGCCTTTGGCACATTGATCAGTGAGCTGGTACTGGGCACCGACTCGGCGCTGCTGCGCGAAGGCCGTGCCGGCGCCACCCAGACCCCAGGCGGCACCGGCGCCCTGCGCCTGAGCGCCGACTTTATCGCCCACAGCCTGCCCGGCCGTGGCGTATGGCTGAGCAACCCGACCTGGCCGATCCACGAAACCATCTTCGCCAAGGCCGGGCTCAAGGTCAGCCATTACCCTTACGTGGGGGCGGACAACCGGCTGGATGTGGCGGCAATGCTCGCCACCCTGTCCACCGTGCCCGAGGGCGATGTGGTGTTGCTGCACGCCTGCTGCCATAACCCGACCGGCTTCGACCTGTCCCAGGCGGACTGGCGCCAGGTGCTGGAGATCGTGCGCGAGCGCCGGTTGCTGCCGTTGATCGATTTTGCCTACCAGGGCTTCGGCGACGGCCTGGAACAGGACGCCTGGGCGGTACGGCTAATGGCGACCGAGTTGCCAGAGGTGCTGGTCACCAGTTCCTGTTCGAAGAACTTCGGCCTGTACAGTGACCGTGTCGGCGCGTTGATTGTGTGTGCGGCGGATGCCGAGAAGCTGACCGACGTGCGCAGCCAGTTAGCGAACATCGCCCGTAACCTGTGGTCGACCCCACCGGATCATGGGGCGGCGGTGGTCGCGACCATCCTCGGCGATGCCGAGCTGAAGACGCTGTGGAGCGGCGAAGTCGAAGCCATGCGTTCACGCATCGCGCAGTTGCGTTGCGGACTGGTGGAGGCGTTGGCGCCTCACGGTTTGTCGGAGCGGTTCGCGCACATCGGCGCACAACGCGGGATGTTTTCCTACACCGGTTTGAGTGCCGAGCAGGTGAAGCAACTGCGCGAGAAGCACAGCGTGTATATGGTCAGTTCGGGGCGGGCTAACGTGGCGGGTATTGACGCGACACGCCTGACGCTCCTGGCCGAAGCCATTGCCGACGTCTCCAACTGAAGAAACACAAAACCAATTGTAGGAGCGAGCTTGCTCGCGAAGAACTCATAAGCACCGCGCCTATTCAGGCTGCACGCGTTATCGTTGACGTTTTTCGCGAGCAAGCTCGCTCCCACATCTGGACTGTGGTTGGCCTTCAGTTGGTGATCATCTCGGCCTTGAGCTGTGCCTCTTTGGCCTGCGCATCGGCCAACCGATACAACTCGATATGCCCATCCCAGTGTTCGATCAACGCCGTGCACGACTCCACCCAATCCCCGCAGTTGAGGTAATCGACCTCACCCACCTTGCGAATTTCCGCGTGATGGATATGCCCGCACACCACGCCGTGCAGTTCACGCTTGGTCACTTCATGGGCGATGGCTTCTTCAAAGTCGCTGATAAAGCTCACGGCGGTTTTCACCTTGTGCTTCAGGTACGCTGACAGCGACCAGTAGCCGTAGCCATACCGCGCGCGCCAATGATTGAGCCAACGGTTCAACGTCAGCGTGAACTCGTAGGCCGAGTCGCCGAGGAACGCCAGCCAACGGTGATAGCGGGTGATCACATCGAACTGGTCGCCATGGATCACCAGCAAGTGCCGGCCATCGGCGGTGACATGCACGGCCTCGTCCACCAGTTGGATGTTGCCCAGGATCAGCGTGGAATAGCGACGCAGGAACTCATCGTGGTTGCCGGTGACGTAGATCACCTCGGTGCCGCGCTTGGCCATGGTCAGCAAGCGGCGGATCACGTTGGTGTGGGCCTGGGGCCAATACATGCCGCCACGCAGCTTCCAGCCGTCGATGATATCGCCGACCAGGTAGACCTTGTCGGCATGGTACCCCTTGAGAAACTGCGACAGGTGTTCGGCCTGGCAATCCCGGGTGCCCAGGTGCACATCGGAAATCCACAGGGTACGCACGCGCTGCTTACGGCTGGGCGGGGTGAACTCGGCACTGGTCATGGGCATCCCTCGACGCTGTTTTTGCGAGCTTGCGCCCAGGCGGTGAATAGCCCATGACAGCTGTGCGTCAGTCTGATGACAGCGCCCACCGAGGGCGAAGCGTTGTAGACTGGCGCCCTGCTGCCCAGGAGACCGCGATGCAACCGTCCCTCACGCTCCGCCACTACCTCGAAGCGCCCATTGCCCACAGCCATGACCACGCGCAGCTGGTGTTCGGCCTGTCCGGCCATTTGGACCTGGAAGTCGATGGCCGTGGCAGCCAGGTGCATGAGAGCAGTGTGATGGTGCTGCCCTTCTCTGCGCATCACGCCTGCGGCAGCCGCGATGGCAGCCGCTGCCTGGTGCTCGACGTGCCCACCGAACACTGGGTGCTGCAATCGTTGGGCGAGCATGCCGATGCCAGCCGCCGCCTGCTCGATCAACCGGCCCGCCTGACCCTGGATACCCGGCAACACCAGTTGGTGCAATGGCTGGCGCACAGCCCGGTGAGTGACCCGCTGATCGCCCAGCAAGGCGCGGTGTTGCTACTCGCCAGCCTCAATCATCCGCAGGCGCCCCTCACGCCGGGCCGGCGCCTGCCCTACGCCGCGTTCAATGCCCATATCGAGCGGCACGCCGCCCATCCCCTGCAGGTCGCTGACCTGGCGCGCATCGCCGACCTCTCGGTGGCGCGCCTGCATGCGCGATTCATGGCCGAGTGCGGGCAGACGCCCATGGACTATATCCGCAGCCGTCGCCTGCACAGGGCACTGGGCCTGCTGCGCGACACCCCGCTGCCCATCGGCGAGATCGCCGCACGCGTCGGCTATGCCTCGCAGAGTGCGTTTGCCGCGGCAATGTTGCGTGAGTTCGGCGCCTCCCCCGGCGCCTTGCGGCGTTCGGTGCACACGCGAGTCCTGCGCTAAAAATCGCGAGCCGCACGACAGACACCCACACCGTCCACCCTCTAGACTGCGATCCTGTCACCCCGTTGGTTCAAGGATCGCAATGACTCCCCGTTCAGCCCTCGGCGCCCTGCATATCGGCGCACTGATGTTTGGCCTCACCGGCGTATTCGGCAAGCTGGCGGCCGCCTCGCCGGCCATCATCGTGTTCGGCCGCGCCGCGTTTGCGGTGTTGGCCCTGGCGGTCTTCGCGCGCTTCGCCAGCAACGCCCCCTGGAAGACGTTGCAAATGCGCGACTGGCGCCGGCTGCTGGTCAGTGGCGTGTTGCTGGCCGCACATTGGGTGACGTTCTTCATGGCGGTCAAGGTTGCTGGCGTCGCGGTGGCAACCCTGGGGTTTACCGCATTCCCGGCGTTCACCGTGATCCTCGAGGGCCTGATCTTCCGCGAGCGGATCCGCGCCAATGAAGTGCTGCTGGTCGCGCTGGTGACCGTCGGCCTGGTGCTGGTCACGCCAGACTTCAACCTCGCCAGCGAAGCCACGGGCGGCCTGCTGTGGGGGATTGTCTCGGGGCTGCTGTTTTCCTTGCTGTCGCTGAACAACCGCGCCAGCTCCGGACGGATTCCGGCGGTACAGGCGGCGCTGTGCCAGAACGTGGTGGTCGCCGTGTGCCTGTTGCCCGTGGCGGCACCAGGGCTGGCGGATGTGCGGGCCATGGACTGGCTGTGGATCGGGCTGCTTGGGGTGTTCTGTACCGGGTTGGCCCACAGCCTGTTTGTCGCCAGCCTCGCGGTGATCAAGGCGCGCACCGCCTCGGTGGTGTTCGCCATGGAACCGGTCTATGGCATCACGGTGGCGTGGCTGCTGTTCGCCGAAACCCCGACCTTGCGCATGCTGCTGGGCGGCGCGCTGATCATTGTCGCCATCGTCCTCTCCGGCCTGATGGGCAGTGCCAGCCAGGCCAAACAGCCGGCAGCGACGGCCTGATCTATACTTTGCCCATCCGCAACAGTCTGTCGTCGTTCAACGGATTAAAGACTCCTCGACGACAGCCATGCCCTTTGAAGTTGCTGCAAGCGAGTGGTCACGCCATTAACGCTATGCAGGAGCTGCATCATGGAAACACTCATCAGCTTGCTGGTTCAGATCATCAGCGGTGCCGTCGGCGGTAATCTGGCCGGCATGACCAAGCAGAGCCTGGGCACCGGGCTCAATACCCTTCTTGGCGGAGTCGGCGGCCTGATGCTGGGCCAGTTGGCCTCCGTACTGACGGGCACCTCCGGTGGCGAAGCACTGGATGTGGCGGCGGTCGGCAGCAATATTGTCGGCGGTGGCATCGGTGGCCTGGTGCTGACGTGGATCGTGGGCTTCATCAAGAACCAGATGGCTGCCAAGTAGGCACGCGGCAGTGGGTCACTATCCTGCCAGGACGGTGACCCTTACTGCGTACGATCGTTGTGCCCCAGGTCACGCTGCGGGTCGATCTGGTCGCGCACACGCTGCTTGAGTACCTTGGCCTCCGGGAAGCCGCCATCGGCCTTGCGCTCCCAGATCTGCACGCCGTCGCAGGTGATGCGAAACGCCCCTCCCGTGGCGGGCGCCAGCGACACTTTGCCCAGGTCATCGGCAAAGGTGCTCAGCAGCTCCTGGGCCAGCCATGCGGCGCGAAGCAGCCATTGGCACTGGGTGCAGTAGGTGATGACGATTTCGGGTTTGCTGACGGACATAACTTGACAGGTTCCTGGCGTAACGGGCTCGGAGGGTCGAGTGGCTATAATACCGGCCTTTATCGCCCAGCCTCGAGATTCATGATGCGCCGCCTGCTGTCCTGCCTGTTCCTGTGCCTTCTCCCCCTCCTCGCCCACGCCGCCGACGCGCCGCGCCCGAAAATCGGCCTGGTACTGTCCGGTGGCGCCGCGCGCGGCCTGGCCCATATCGGCGTGCTCAAGGCCCTGGAGGAACAGGGGATTCATATCGATGCGATTGCGGGTACCAGCATGGGGGCGGTGATCGGTGGGCTGTATGCGTCGGGTTACAAGATCGACGAACTGGAAAAACTGGCACTGGGCATCGACTGGCAGCAAGCCCTCTCCGACGCGCCGCCTCGCGAGGATGTGCCGTTCCGGCGCAAGCAGGATGACCGGGACTTCCTGGTCAAGCAGAAGCTCAGTTTCCGCGATGACGGCAGCCTGGGCCTGCCCCTCGGGGTGATCCAGGGACAGAACCTGGCGCTGCTGCTGGAAAGCATGTTTGCCCACACCAGTAACATCCGCAATTTCGACAAGCTCCCCATCCCGTTCCGCGCCGTAGCCACGGACATCACCACTGGCGAAAAAGTGGTGTTCCGCAAGGGCCACCTGCCCCAGGTGATCCGCGCCAGCATGTCGATCCCGGCCGTATTCGCCCCGGTCGAGTTGGATGGCCGGCTGCTGGTGGACGGCGGCATGACCGACAACATCCCCCTGGACGTGGCGCGGGAGATGGGTGTCGACATCGCCATCGTGGTCGACATCGGCACGCCGCTGCGCTCGCGCAAGCAACTGGCCACGGTGGTGGATGTGCTCAACCAGTCCATCACCCTGATGACCCGACGTAACTCCGAAGAACAACTCAAGGCCCTGCACCCCAAGGATGTGCTGATCCAACCACCACTGGCCGCCTACGGCGTGACGGACTTCGGCCGCGCCAAGGACATGATCGACGCCGGCTACCGCGCCACCCGCGCCCTCGACGTGCGCCTGGCCCACCTGCGCCCTGCCGAACCGATCGACCCGGAACTGGTCGCTGCGCGCACTCCGGGCGAACGCACGCCGGTGATCACCGCCATCACGGTGGAGAACGACTCGAAAGTCAGCGACGACGTGATCCGCTACTACATCCGCCAACCCCTGGGTGAGCCGCTGAACCTGGGCCGCCTGCAAACGGACATGGGCACCTTGTACGGCCTGGACTACTTCGAGCAGGTGCAATACCGCGTGGTCAAGAAAGGCCACGACAATACCCTGGTGATCAGCGCGCGCGGCAAACGCAGCGGCACCGATTACCTGCGCCTGGGCCTGAACCTATCGGACGACATGCGCGGCGACAGCGCTTTCAACCTCGGCGCCAGCTACCGTATGAACGGCATCAACCGCCTCGGCGCAGAATGGCTGACGCGGGTGCAGATCGGCGACCGGCAGGAACTGTACAGCGAGTTCTACCAGCCGATGGACACCGGTTCACGTTACTTCGTCGCCCCCTATCTGAGTGCCCAGGCGCAGAACGTCGAGCTGATCCTGGACAACGACCCCATCTCCGAATACCGCCTGGAACGCTATGGTTTCGGGTTGAATGTCGGGCGGCAGATCGGCAACAGCGGTGAGATCCGCTTCGGTGTCGGCGAGGCCTGGGGCAAGGCCGATGTGCGCATCGGCGACCGAGACCTGCCGAGCGTGAGCTTCAGCGAAGGCTTCTATGAGTTGAAGTACTCCTTCGACTCCCTCGACAACGTGTACTTCCCGCACAGCGGTGAAGACATCGGCCTGGCATTCCGGGAATTCGAGCCGGGGCTGGGCTCGGACCAGCGGTACCGGCAATGGGAATTCAAGCTGGACAAGGCCATGAGCAGCGGCCCCGACACCCTGGTGCTGGGCGGGCGCTACGGGCGGACCCTGGATAACTCGGATGTGGTGATTTCCAGCTTTCTGCTCGGCGGGGCGCGGCAATTGTCGGGCTTTCGCCAGGATGCGATTTCGGGGCAGAACATCAGCTTGATGCGGGCGGTGTACTACCGCCGCCTGACGCCGCGCTCATACCTGCCACTGGATTTCCCGCTATACCTGGGCGCCTCCCTGGAACGGGGCCGGGCGTGGAACAACGACAATGAATTCGACAGCGGCTATATCAATGCCGCGAGTATTTTCCTCGGGTTTGATACGCCATTGGGGCCACTGAACTTCAGCTATGGGTTCAATGATGATAGTCAGCAGGCGGTTTACTTGAACCTGGGGCAGACGTTCTGACGCATCAACCGCAGGAGCCGGCGTGTTGTGGCGAGGGTACACACTCACTCGCCACAACACGCCCTGGATCCAGCCGTGTCAGGACTTTTCCAGATTCGCCAGGATATGCCCATGCACGCGCATGCACACGCGCATATCTTCTTCATCCACGCCCACGAACAGTTCATGGCGCAAGGCAGTGGCAATGGTCTCGATCTGCTCGATCAAGGGGCGGGCGCTATCGCATAGCAGAATACGCTTGGCACGGCGGTCTTCCACCACGGCCTGGCGCTGCACCAGGCCCTGGCCTTCCAGGCTATCGAGCAAACGTGCCAGGGTCGGGCCTTCCACGCCGACGCTTTGCGCCAACTCGCGTTGCGTCGGTGCTTCTTCGAAACGAGCCAGGTGCAACAGCACCAGCCAGCGCGCCTGGGACAAGCCCAGCCCGGCCAGACGGCGGTCCAGCTCGGCGCGCCAACCTCGGGACATTTGCGCCAACTGCATGCCAAAACGGTGTTGATCGGTTAACGGCATAAAAAACTCATGGGTTAGACTGAAAATAAAGTATGGCTAATTATTAGTCAGCTAAGCATGAGCCATGTCAGTAGGCAAGGTCTGCTATGTACTGATTCGTTACATTGTCGTAATTGGCACACTAAATTTCGAATTCCGACTGCAATGCCGCCCGAACACAGTACAAAACACCCTCAGGCACACGCCCGGTAAACAGCGGCGCAATCTCCGAAACGGCTGGCAATTCGCCTTCTCCATCGAGGAAGGCGTCTTGGATTTCGCCGAGCAAATCTTCCGGCAAATCAAGGGCCTGCTCCAGGGACAGCTGTTGCTTGCCGATGGATTCAGCCAACAGGGTGTAGACGTTTTTCTCCGAACATTGCAGTTGGCCGGCGATCTGAATCGGGGTCATGCCGGCGCGTGCCAGGCTGATCAATTCATGGCGAATATCGGCGACTTCCTTCGGCGCCTCGGCCTGGCCGCCGAGCACTTCGAGGAAGGCTTGGCCATAACGCTCCAGCTTGCGCGCACCCACGCCGCTGACCCGGGCCATCTCGGCCAGGGTGGTGGGTTGCTCGCGCAGCATCTCCAACAGGGTCGAGTCGGGGAAGATGACGTAAGGCGGCACGCTGTGTTCCTGTGCCAGTTTGCGCCGCAGGGTGCGCAAGGCTTCCCACTGCTCGCGTTCTTCGCCACGCACCAGTTGGCTGGCCTGGCTGGTGCTGCTCTTGGCGGTGGTTTGCGGCTTGAGGTCGCGACGCAGTTCCAGGCTCACTTCGCCCTTGAGCAGCGGCCGGCAACTGTCGTTCAGGCGCAGGCCGCCGTAGCCCTCGATGTCGATATCAACCAGGCCGCGCGCGACCATCTGTCGGAACAGTGAACGCCACTCGCCTTCGGCCCGTGCCTTGCCGACGCCATAGACCGAGAGTTTTTCGTGACCGAAGCTGCGCACTTTTTCGTTGTCTTTGCCCAGCAATACGTCCACCAGATGGCCCACGCCATAACGCTGGCCAGTACGGTAGATCGCTGACAACCCCTGGCGTGCCGGTTCGGTGGCGTCCCAGGTCTGTACGCCGTCGACGCAATTGTCACAGTGACCGCACGGCTCGGGCATGTCTTCGTCGAAGTACGCCAACAGGGTCTGGCGGCGGCAGCGCGTCTCTTCGCACAGCGACAACATGGCGTCGAGCTTGTGCTGTTCCAGGCGCTTGTGGCGTTCGTCACCCTCGGAGTTCTGCAGCATCTGCTTGAGCATCACCACGTCTTGCAGGCCGTAGACCATCCAGGCATCCGCTGGCAGCCCGTCACGGCCGGCACGCCCGGTTTCCTGGTAGTAAGCCTCGAGGGACTTGGGCAGGTCCATATGCGCCACGAAGCGCACGTTGGACTTGTCGATCCCCATGCCGAAGGCGATGGTTGCCACCATGATCAGGCCTTCCTCGTTGAGGAAGCGTTTCTGGTGGGCGGAGCGCGTTTCATTGGGCAGGCCGGCGTGGTACGGCAGCGCCGGGTAACCCTGCTCGCACAGGAAGGCGGCCACTTCATCGACTTTCTTGCGCGACAGGCAATAGACAATGCCCGCATCGCTGCGCCGCTCGGACAGGAACGCCAGCAACTGCTTGCGTGGCTGCTCCTTGGGCACGATGCGGTAGAAAATATTCGGTCGGTCGAAGCTCGACAGGAAGCGCTCGGCATTCTGTAAATGCAGGCGCTCGACAATCTCTTCGCGGGTGCGCTTGTCGGCGGTGGCGGTCAGCGCGATGCGCGGGACGTCGGGGAACAACTCTGCCAACTGGCCCAATTGCAGGTATTCGCGACGGAAATCGTGCCCCCATTGCGAAACGCAGTGGGCTTCGTCGATGGCGAACAGGGCGATTTCCAGGCTTTGCAGGAAGGCCAGCATGCGTGGCTGCACCAGGCGCTCTGGGGCGAGGTAGAGCATTTTCACTTCGCCGCGCTTGATGCGCGCGGCCAGGTCGCGCTGCTGTTCGGCGCTGAGGGTGGAGTTCAATGACGCGGCCGCCACACCGAGTTCCTCCAGGGTCGCCACCTGGTCGTCCATCAACGCAATCAACGGCGACACCACCACGGCCAGGCCGTTACGCAGCAAGGCGGGCACCTGGAAACACAACGACTTGCCGCCGCCGGTAGGCATCAGGACCAGGGCATCACCGCCACTGGCCACGCGCTCAATGATCGCACCCTGGCGGCCACGAAAACTGTCGTAGCCGAAGATGTCCTTGAGGACGCGTTGAGCCTGCTCGAGCATGTAAAACTCCAAAAAAGTGCCGAAACCCTCAGTACAGGCTGGCCGAAAAAACGCGGCTTCACGGAAAATAATCCGTAAACGAAGTTTTCTCGGCCTGGTGCCTGGCCTGCGGGGCATCACAAAACGCGGCAGTATACCCGAGGGTCATCCGGCAAAGGGCGCGACTGACGAATAGACGTCCGTCTCTAAAACCTGGCAAATATGCAGTGCGGCTGGCCTGGGCGCTCAAGAAAGCCTAGAATTCAGCATCGTTTATTCCCAAGGTAGTCCTTCAATGTCCTTCGCTGAGCAACTAACCCGCCTGCAAGCCTTCCTCGACGCCGATGAGCTGCATGACGAGGCGCTGGACTATGTGGCCGCCCACGGCTACCTGACCGCCTTGTCGATCTCCTCCGACATCGTGCCGGACCGTGAGTGGATCGACGCCTTGTTCGCCGAAGAGCCGCACTACGCCGACGCCGCCCAGCGTGAAGAAATCGAAGCCACCCTGGTGGCCCTGAAGGCCCACATCGGTCGCCAACTGGCCTCCGATGAAGAGTTCGAACTGCCGTGTGACCTCGACCTGGGCGAAGAGCCGGACGACTCCGACCTGCGCGGCTGGTGCATCGGCTTCATGGAAGGCGTATTCCTGCGTGAAGCCGCCTGGTTCGAAACCGCCGAGGAAGAAGTCAGCGAAATGCTGCTGCCCATCATGGTCGGTTCGGGCCTGTTCGACGACCAGCCGGAGTTCTCCGACATCGCCGCCGACGCCAACCTGATGGACGACATGATCGTACAGATTCCGGAAGCGCTCACCGCCCTGTACCTGCTGTGCAACGCCCCTGACGAAAAACCGGCGATCCTCAAGCCACGCCACCACTGAGTCGTTTGCCCGTGACACCCATGGGCAACCGCTCGTTGCTCCTGCGCTACGTGCTGCTGGCCATCGGCTGGTTGAGCGTAGCGCTGGGGGTCATCGGTATTTTCCTGCCGGTCTTGCCGACCACGCCCTTTCTCCTGCTCGCCGCCGCCTGCTTCGCACGCAGCTCCCCGCGTTTCTACCGCTGGCTGGTGGAGCACCCGCGCCTGGGCCCTTGGATTCGCGACTATCTCGACGGCAATGGCATCCCGCTCAAGGGCAAGGTCTACGCCATCGGCCTGATGTGGTTGAGCATCGGTTTCTCCTGCTACCTGGTCCCCCTGCCCTGGGCTCGCGGCTTCATGCTGACCAGCGCCGTGCTGGTGACGATCTACATCCTGCGCCAGAAAACCCTGCCACCGAGGTAAGTGCGCGCCTTGTACCAGCAGCCAATATCAGCGGGCATGCGACATAAGATCCCACACGACCTTGGTCGACACTGACTAACCCCATGCATCATGCGAGACTGTCCAACCGGGCCCGGAATGCCTGGGTGTTCTTCTGTCCGGAGTTACCATGACGCTGTCCAGCGGGCTGATCGCCGCCGTTGCCCTGGCCTATATGGCCATTATGTTTGCCATCGCTTTTTACGGTGACCGCCGCCACGCGCCGCTGCCACCGCGTATGCGCGCGTGGGTCTATAGCCTGTCGCTGGCCGTGTATTGCACCAGTTGGACGTTCTTCGGCGCCGTAGGCCAGGCCGCCGAACAACTGTGGGCATTTTTACCGATCTACCTGGGGCCGGTGCTATTGCTTGTGTTTGCACCGTGGGTCCTGCAAAAGATGGTGCTGATCAGCAAGCAGGAAAACATCACCTCCATCGCCGACTTTATCGCCGCTCGCTATGGCAAATCCCAATCGCTGGCCGTGGTGGTCGCGCTGATCTGCCTGGTGGGCGTACTGCCCTATATCGCCCTGCAGCTCAAAGGCATTGTGCTGGGCGTGAACCTGCTGATCGGTTCGGGCGCCGACACCACCGGCACCCGCGCCCAGGACACCGCGTTGATCGTGTCACTGGTGCTCGCGCTGTTCACTATCGTATTCGGTACCCGCAACCTCGACGCCACCGAACACCACCGCGGCATGGTGCTGGCGATTGCCTTTGAGTCGTTGGTCAAGCTGTTCGCGTTTCTCGCCGTCGGCGCGTTTGTCACCTACGGCCTGTACGACGGTTTCGGCGACCTGTTCAGCCAGGCGATGCTCGCGCCCCGCCTGGAGGAATACTGGAAAGAAACCGTCAACTGGCCTTCGATGGTGGTGCAGACCGGCGTGGCCATGATGGCCATCATCTGCCTGCCGCGGCAGTTTCACGTCACCGTGGTGGAAAACATCGACCCTCAGGATCTACGCCTGGCCAAATGGGTATTCCCCGCCTACCTGATCCTTGCCGCGCTGTTTGTCGTGCCGATTGCCCTGGGCGGCAAAATGCTCCTGCCCGGTTCGGTGCTGCCCGACTCTTATGTGATCAGCCTGCCCTTGGCCGAAGCCCATCCGGCCCTTGCCGTACTCGCCTTTATCGGCGGTGCATCGGCCGCCACCGGCATGGTGATTGTCGCCAGCATCGCGTTGTCGACCATGGTCTCCAACGACATGCTGCTGCCCTGGTTATTGCGCCGCTCCAGTGCCGAGCGCCCTTTCGAAGTGTTCCGCCACTGGATGCTGTCGGTACGTCGGGTCAGCATTGTGATCATTCTGTTGCTGGCCTACGTCAGCTATCGCCTGCTCGGCTCCACGGCGAGCCTGGCGACCATCGGCCAGATCGCCTTCGCCGCCGTGACCCAACTGGCACCCGCCATGCTTGGCGCACTGTATTGGAAGCAGGCCAACCGGCGGGGGGTGTTTGCCGGCTTGGCGGCCGGTACGTTCCTGTGGTTCTACACCTTGGTCCTACCGGTTACAGCGAAAAGTCTCGGCTGGTCCTTCAGCCTATTCCCTGGCTTGACCTGGCTGCATTCGCACCCACTGGGCTTCTCGGTCACGTCGCTGACCCTGGGCACCGTGTTCTCCCTGGCGGGTAATTTCACCTTGTTCGTCTGGGTTTCGATGCTGTCGCGTACACGCGTCTCCGAGCACTGGCAGGCCGGGCGCTTCATCGGCCAGGAAACCAGCCAGCGCGCCAGCGCCCGCTCGATGCTGTCGGTACAGATCAGCGACCTGCTCAGCCTCGCGGCACGCTTTGTCGGCGAGGAACGCGCCCAGCAGAGTTTTATCCGCTTTGCCTATCGCCAAGGCAAGGGCTTCAACCCCAACCAGAATGCCGACAACGATTGGATCGCGCACACCGAGCGTCTGTTGGCCGGTGTACTCGGTGCGTCTTCGACACGTGCGGTGGTGAAAGCGGCCATTGAAGGCCGGGAAATGCAGCTGGAAGACGTCGTGCGGATCGCCGACGAAGCCTCCGAGGTGTTGCAGTTCAACCGGGCCTTGCTGCAAGGCGCGATCGAAAACATCACCCAAGGCATCAGCGTGGTAGACCAGTCACTCAAGCTGGTGGCCTGGAACCGCCGTTACCTGGAACTGTTCAACTACCCCGAAGGCTTGATCAGCGTCGGCCGACCGATTGCCGACATCATTCGCTACAACGCCGAACGCGGCCTGTGCGGGCCAGGTGAAGCCGAGGTCCACGTGGCCCGCCGCCTGCACTGGATGCGCCAGGGCCGCGCGCACACCTCAGAGCGCCTGTTCCCGAATGGGCGAGTGATCGAGTTGATCGGCAACCCGATGCCGGGCGGCGGCTTTGTCATGAGCTTCACCGACATCACCGCGTTCCGCGAAGCCGAGCAGGCATTGACCGAGGCCAATGAGGGCCTGGAGCGGCGGGTCACCGAGCGCACCCATGAGCTGTCGCAACTCAATGTGGCACTGACCGATGCCAAGGGCGCGGCCGAGTCCGCCAGCCAGTCGAAGACCCGCTTCCTGGCGGCTGTCAGCCATGACCTGATGCAACCGTTGAATGCCGCACGCCTGTTCTCAGCCGCCCTTTCCCACCAGAACGACGGCCTGTCGAACGAAGCCCGGCAACTGGTGCAGCACCTGGACAGTTCGCTGCGTTCGGCCGAAGACCTGATCAGCGACCTGTTGGATATTTCGCGCTTGGAAAACGGCAAGATCAATCCGCAGCGCCAACCCTTTGTGCTCAACGAGCTGTTCGACACACTGGGCGCCGAATTCAAGGCGTTGGCGCAGGAACAAGGCTTGCGCTTCCGCCTGCGCGGCAGTCGCTTGCGGGTCGACAGTGATATCAAGTTGCTGCGCAGGATCCTGCAGAATTTCCTCACCAATGCCTTCCGTTATGCCGACGGCCCGGTGCTGCTGGGCGTACGTCGACGCCAGGGCGAACTGTGCCTGGAAGTCTGGGACCGCGGCCCTGGCATCCCGCTGGATAAACAGCAGGTGATCTTCGAAGAATTCAAGCGCCTGGACAGCCACCAGACCCGCGCGGAAAAAGGCCTGGGCCTGGGCCTGGCGATCGCTGACGGACTGTGCCGCGTGCTGGGCCATCGCCTCAGCGTGCGCTCATGGCCGGGCAAGGGCAGCGTGTTCAGTGTGCGCGTGCCACTGGCGCGCATCCAGACCAGCCCGCAGGTCAAGGTGCCGCAGGAAAGTGGCCTGCCATTGAGCGGCGCGCAAGTGCTGTGCGTGGATAACGAAGAAAGCATCCTGATCGGCATGCGCAGCCTGCTGACCCGCTGGGGCTGTGAGGTCTGGACCGCCACCGACCAGGCGCAATGCGCGGCGCTCCTGGCCGAGGGCGTACGCCCGCAACTGGCGTTGGTGGATTACCACCTGGACCACGGCGAAACCGGCACCGAGCTGATGGGCTGGCTACGGGCGCAGTTGGCGGAACCGATTCCCGGTGTGGTCATCAGCGCCGACGGCCGCCCGGAAATGGTGGCCGAGGTGCATGCAGCGGGGCTGGATTACTTGGCCAAGCCGGTGAAGCCGGCGGCGTTGCGGGCGTTGCTGAGTCGGCATTTGCCGCTTTAAAAATGTGGCGGGGGCTTGCTCCCGATAGCGGAGCCTCAGTCACACCCTCCGTGCCTGATCCCACGCCATCGGGAGCAAGCCCCCTCCCACATTTCGGATGACGTTTATTCGGGAAGGTGCGCTACGCCGTCGGAGTCGGTCATCGCGCGCTCCAGCAAATCCGCCGGCAGGCTTTTGCTGGCGCGGGCACCGAGCAATCTTAACTGCTCGGTGCGACTGACCAGATTGCCGCGCCCATCTGTCAGCTTGTTGCGCGCCGCACTGTAAGCCTTATCCAACTGCTGCAACCGACTCCCCACTTCGTCCAGGTCCTGGATGAACAGTACGAACTTGTCGTAAAGCCAGCCGGCACGCTCGGCGATTTCCCGCGCGTTCTGGCTCTGGCGCTCCTGCTTCCACAGGCTGTCGATCACCCGCAGGGTGGCGAGCAAGGTGGTGGGGCTGACGATGACAATATGGCGGTCGAATGCCTCCTGGAACAGGTTCGGCTCGGCCTGCAATGCCGCTGAAAACGCCGCTTCGATCGGCACGAACAGCAAGACGAAATCCAGGCTGTGCAAGCCTTCCAGGCGTTTGTAATCCTTGCCGGCCAAGCCCTTGACGTGATTGCGCAGGGACAGCACATGCTGCTTCAACGCCGCCTGGCCAATCACCTCGTCATCCGCCGCCACGTATTGTTGATAGGCCGTCAGGCTGACCTTGGAGTCCACCACCACCTGCTTATCGCCGGGCAACATGATCAGCACGTCCGGCTGGAAGCGCTCGCCGTCCGGGCCCTTGAGGCTGACCTGGGTCTGGTACTCGCGGCCCTTCTCCAGGCCGGCATGCTCCAGCACGCGCTCAAGGATCAGCTCACCCCAGTTACCCTGGGTTTTCTGGCCCTTGAGGGCGCGGGTCAGGTTTGTCGCTTCGTCCGACAGACGCAGGTTCAGTTGTTGCAGGCGCTCAAGCTCCTTGGCCAGGGAAAAGCGTTCGCGGGCCTCGTTCTGATAGCTTTCTTCGACGCGTTTTTCGAAGGACTGGATGCGCTCCTTGAGTGGATCGAGCAACTGGCCCAGACGTTCCTGGCTGGTTTCGGCAAAGCGCTGCTCGCGCTCGTCGAAGATCTTGCCGGCCAGTTCGGCGAACTGCGCGCGCAGCTCATCTCGCGAACCCTGTAGATCAGCGAGGCGCTGCTGATGGCTGTCCTGCTGCTCGCGCAGTTCGGCGCGCAGGGCAGCCGACAAAGCGTCGAGACGGCGCAGTTCGGTTTCCTTGGCGCTGCGGTCGAGGTTCCAGGCGTGGGCGGCGTCACGGGCGTTGTCGCGATCGATCTGCAACAACTCGACTTCGCGGCGCACGGCAGCCAGGTCAGCTTGCTTGGCGGCATTGGCTTGGCTCAGGTCGCTGATCTCGTCGCGGCTGGCATCCAGTTGAGCCGCGAGGCCTTCCTGGGCCAGTTGCGCGGTGGCCAGGCGCTCTTCGAGCAATTCCCAACCGGCCATGCGCGCGACCAACCGCCGCTGGAGCTGCCAGCACACGGCCAATAGCGGCACTGCGGCCCCCGCGAGGCCCAGGGCAATACTGGTCCAGTCAAAAGCCATAGCCATTCCTGTCATTACCGAAAAGAGGAAGGTTAACCAAGCGCAGGGCCGGAAGACAGCTCAGTCTTTGAGCTGACCCAATTCGCGTTGGGCGCGCCGGTCACCGGCACGCGCAGCCAGGCGCAAGAGGTCATGGCCGATACGGCGGTCACGGGCGCTGCCGCATTCGCGACACATCAGTTGGCCCAGACGGCTTTGCGCAACCACCACGCCATCTCGCGCAGGTTGTTTCAGCAGACGTCCGGCAAAATGCTTGACGTTAGTGCTGTGCCCCAGGCGTGGGCTATCGAGCAGCCACAAGGCGACCTTCAAGGAAAAACGCTTGGGTGCGGTAACAGTCGGGGGCGTGCTGGTAACAGAAGGTGATACTGAGCGAAACTTCATAAAGCACTGTGGGACAAACCGGAGGGCGCGCCACTCTACTCTTTTTTTCGTACACGTAAAGCTGAAAAAACTCTGCACGCCCGTGCTAGAGCAAGCGCTCGGGACAATCCACAGAAGCTGTGGATAACTCAGTGGACAACCCATCTTTAACTCGCGCAAAGGCCCATGGAACGGGGGCCGCAGTCAAACTGACGATTTTTTCACCAATAAAAAAAAGCGATATTTTTCATTGACTTAAATTTTCATCCCAGGCAAATGGCGGCGCAGCAAGACACTTGACAGCCAGGTTACACATCACGCAACCAATGTGTACAAGTACACATCCATTGGTTATATCGCCTGTTTTTTTGATTCGATCTCGCCCAGAACTGTTACCGCTGCGACAACCCAAGGGACTTTTCAAAATCATCCGCGGTCGCCACACTCCCCACACCTAAAGCGCAGCCGTGTACGAACCGATGAAAGGAATTCTGTTGTTCGCCTTACTGTTACTGACCATTTGCGCGACGTCGCTTGGGATCAACGCAGCGCTGCCCTCCCCGGATGGCGCACTGTTTGCCATCGCGATCCTGTTGTCGGCGGCGTTTACGGCAGTGAGTCTGTGCATCGAATTGGGTGAAGGCCGGATCAACGATATGCGCGATGTGATGAAGGTGGTGGAAACCGGCAAGTCCCTGCGCCTGACGCTGGCCACCTATGGCCTGGGATGCTCGCTGGCCGCCGCGGTTACCGTGCTGGTATATCGCGGGCTGCTGGGCGGCTGATTAAAGTTTTTTCGCTAGCACACTTCCTTTCCCTGTTTCAATCCGTTACTATCCGCGGCGTTAGTACCAAGCTGAAAGTCAATTCTGGTCGAACAACTCCCCTGTACAACACGGGATCGACCACCTCGATGGTTTCCAGGTATTCCTTGCGACGACACGGCCTTTGAACAAGCAAAGGGTGTCGCGAAGACTCAATACTCTGACCGAACCAGCCTGCAAATTGATCAGGATCTTCACCCTGGGCCCAGAACCTTTGCCCCTGTTGTGTTGCCTGCCCTCCTAAGTACCTACCTGCCAGCCCAAGCGCGCCTAACTTATTAGCGCTTCAAACTGGCTGCTTTGTTCCAGTCGGGTTCTTCGTTCGATCAATGGTGATCAACGTCACTGGAACGTTTTAACGTTGCACGGTTCTTAACCGTGTCATTTGTAGGAACACCAATAATATGTCCACTATCCATACTCAGGATGCCATTCGCACCCTTACCAACGCTTTTGCTCCAATGAACTGCCTGATCATGGCCGCTCGCAAAGGCTGCTTCAGCTTCACCCTGGTCAACGAACACGGTATCGCTCGTCACAGCGAACGCCTGTACCCCGATCAATACTCCAGCGCAGAGCCGCTGCAGGCCGTGATCGAGCGTACCCGTCAGGCACTGGTTGCCTGATCGACCCGAGTCGCTGAAATACAAAAACCCTGTCTAAAACACAGGGTTTTTTATTGCCCGGAATTCGAACCCGACGCTCGCGGATTAAGCTCAAATAGATATAACCGTTATAACTGATTAGAGAAGATGTTTTAAAAACAGTCTTTTACATCACGAATATGACACTACACTTCAACTCAAGCGGCATGATCCGCTTACGACGAGCCTGGGATCCGATTCACTGCTGCCAAGCCCCCCCTTCCCAGGCATCGTCGACCACTTTCACGGATTGAGGCTTGTATGGGTATCGCCGCCAGTGAATTGTGTCGTTATGTGATCAGGCCGACGTTATTTTATCTTGGCCACCCTCACCCGAGCGCTGAATCCCTCCTGCTGGGGATTGCCGCCAGCCAGTCGGAATTGGGTTCCGCCCTGCATGATCGACGCGGCCATGGCCTGTACAGCATCACCGAAACCCGCCACCGCGCGCTCTGGGACGACTACCTGGCGCTGGACCCCGAACGCGCCAGCCTCGTACGCGGGCTGGCCAGTCAACATGCGTTCCTCAGTGCGCCCCAGTTGGAATTGACGGTCAACCTGCGTTACGCCACCGCCATCGCCTGGCTGCTGGTGGAACAACATCGCCCAGCCTTACCACCGCCCGGCGATGTGCTGGGAATGGCACGTATCTGGAAAGAAATATTTCACCCTCAAGGAAGGCTGCGCGATTTCGCCCAAGCCTGGCAAACCTGTGTTTCACCCATGAATCACGTGGCCTGCTGACCGGGCAATTTGCAAGATTCGGCAAAAAACCGGAATTTTGGTCGGATTGTCCTACAAAACGGCTCTATCTCCTGCATTACAGCCTATAGCGCGATGTTAATTTTATTGATACTTTCCGCAGCGGTGATCACCACGGAGTTCTAATAATGAAAAAAGTAATGCTCAAGACCACACTTAGCCTCGCCGTTGCCATGGCCTCTTCCCACGTCTTCGCAAGTGGCTTTGCCCTTAACGAACAAGACGTCGCAGGAATGGGGACAGGTTTCGCAGGACGTTCCTCCTCTGCCGAAAACGCAAGCACTGTCTTTGGTAACCCTGCAGGTATGGCCCGCCTTGAAGGCCAGCAAATTACCGGTGGTGTTGCAGCGATCGATGCTTCGACCGATATCAAAAATACCGGCGGCCGCTCCAGCGGGTCCAACAAAGGCGACATGGTGCCTTTTACTGCCGTGCCATTCGGTTTCTACACCAACAAACTTAACGATCAATGGGCTATCGGCTTCGGGGTGTATGCACCGTTCGGGCTGAAGACCGACTACGAAAGCGGTTTCCAAGGTCGTGGCTTTGGCAACAAGAGCGAAGTGTCGGTTATCACCTTCCAACCGACCGTCAGCTACGCCTTCAACGACAAAGTTTCCATCGGTTTTGGTCCGACCATCAACCGCATCGACGGCACCCTGGAATCGCAGCCAAGCCTGGCCGGCCTGGGCTTCCCGGGCGACAACAGAGTCAAAGTCAAAGGCGACGATACCGCCCTGGGCTTTAACGCCGGTATCCTGGTGCAAGCCACTGATACCACGCGCGTTGGCCTGACCTATCACTCGAAAGTGAAGTACAAGCTCGAAGGCCACACCGAAGTCACCAAGGCTGCCACAGTGCCATCGGTCGTACTGGCCAACAACCGTTACGATGCGTCGTTGAAAGTGGATACCCCGGAATCCTGGGACCTGTCGGTCACTCAAGACCTCAATGACGCCTGGAAGCTGTATGCGGGTACGACCTGGACTCGTTGGAGTCGCTTGAAAGACATCACCATCAACAACGAAGGTGTGACAGCGGCCAGCGGTGGCATAGCTGCACCTACGCTCGTCAGAACGATCACTGAACCGCAGAACTGGCACGACACCTGGGCCTACGCCGTGGGCACCTCGTACCAGGTCACCAAGCAGGTGGTACTGCGTACCGGCCTGACCTTCGACCAGTCGCCAACCAACAACACCGACCGTTCACCACGCATCCCAACCGGCGACCGGACTATCTTCAGTGTTGGCCTGGGTTACGCGGTGATGGATAACATGACCGTTGACCTGGCTTACTCCTACCTCAAGGAAGAGCCGGTCAAAGTGAATAAATCCAACCAGCTGGGCTCCTACAGCGCCAAGTACGAAAACAGCGCCAACGGTTTCGGCCTGGGTGTGACGTACAAGTTCTGATCCAACGCTCATTAAAAAGCCCCGCTCTCCTGTAAAGGAGGCGGGGCTTTTTACTGGGCAATGCTCAGGGTTTCGACGCCAGCGCCTCTTCCACTGCCTTGATCAACTCCGGACTGTCCGGCTTGGTCAGGCTGGAAAAGCTGGCAATCACCTTGCCCTGGCGATCCACCACATACTTGTAGAAATTCCACTTCGGCGCGTTGGTCTGTTGCGCCAGCACCTTGAACAGGTGCACCGCATCCGGCCCCTTGACCTTCTGCGGCTCGGTCATGGTGAAGGTCACGCCGTAATTCACGTAGCAGACCTTGGCGGTCTCTTCGCCGGTCTTGGCTTCCTGCTTGAAGTCATCGGACGGCACGCCAATCACTTCCAACCCTTGGCCCTTGTAGCGTTGGTACAACGCTTCGAGGCCTTTGAACTGCGGGGCGAACCCGCAGAAGCTGGCGGTGTTGACGATCACCAGGGGCTTGCCGGCAAAGCGCTGGCACAGGTCGATGGATTCCTTGGCGCGCAGCTTGGGCAACTGGCCTTCCAGCAGCGGCGGACAACTGGCGGCCAGGGCGGCACTGCCAATGGCCATCAGGACGGGTACAGCGAGCCAACGCATCTGCATGTCGTGTGTCCTTAAAAATATTCAGACCACGAACTTAACAGATCGCCATACCCAGTTGCATCAACGCCAGCCCGCCATGCTGCCAGCCCCACCAGGCCAGCAGCACCAGGATCAACCCCGCGACGAGGATCAGACCACGTAACGCTACACTCATGCCGCCTCCATCTGCGCCTGCAAGCGCGCCACCGGCCGCTCGCGTACCGGCCAGTTCAGGGCGGCGGCGAGCAGGCTCAACAGAATCGCCACCTGCCAGATCAAATCGTAGTTGCCGGTTCGATCATAGACCACCCCGCCCAGCCAGCCACCGAGGAACGAACCGAGCTGGTGGAACAGGAACACGATCCCGCCGAGCATGGAGAGATTTCGCACACCGAACAACGTCGCCACCGTGCCATTGGTCAGCGGTACGGTCGACAGCCACAAAAAGCCCATGGCCATGCCGAACAGGTAGGCCGTGATTTCCGTCACCGGCGCCCACAGGAACAGCATGATCACCACCGCGCGTAACAGGTACAGCCCCGTCAACAAGCGCGGCTTGGACATGCGCCCACCGAGCCAACCGGCGGTGTAGGTGCCAAAGATATTAAACAGGCCGATCAACGCCAGTACCGTCGTACCGACCGTGGCGGGCAGGTGCTGGTCCACCAGGTACGCCGGCAGATGCACACCAATAAACACCACCTGGAAACCACAGACGAAAAAACCGAACGCCAGCAGCCAGAATCCGGAATGGGAACAGGCTTCCTTCAACGCTTCCCGCAAGGTTTGCTGGCCCGCCAGGGTCGGCAGTGGACGGTCCTTGAGCATGGCCACCAGCGGCAGGATCAACGCGACCATCAAGCCCAACGCCAGCAAGGCTACTGACCAGCCCAGCCAACTGATCAAGCCCAGGGTACCCGGCACCATGGCGAACTGGCCGAAAGACCCGGCGGCGCTGGCAATGCCCATGGCCATGCTGCGTTTCTCCGGCGGAACGGCGCGGCCCACCACCCCAAGAATCACCGAGAACGATGTGCCGGACAGACCAATACCGATCAATAACCCCGCACTCAGCGACAGCGACCATGCCGAATCGGACATACCCATCAACACCAGCCCCGCGGCGTACAGCACCCCGCCGATGAACACAGCCTTGGTCGCGCCAAAGCGGTCGGCCAGGGCCCCGGTAAAGGGTTGCGCCAGGCCCCAGATCAGGTTCTGCAAGGCGATGGCAAAGGCAAAGGTCTCACGACCCCAGCCGAATTCGGCGCTCATCGGCGCCAGGAAAAGCCCGAAGCCATGCCGCACGCCCAAGGACAACGCCAGGATCAGCGCACTCCCCACAAGAATCCAGCCACTGGTGCGCCACATCGAGGTCATTTCTTATTCTCCGCTCGCGGGTATATACCCGCTTATAGTCGAACAAACCCGCGTTCAGGCGAGTTCATCCAGCAAGGCCAACAGGGTTTCGCGTTTTTCCGCGCCCAATTGATCGATCAGTTTTTGCTGTGCCGCTTCCCAGGCCGGCAAGGCGGCGGCCAATCGTGCTTCACCCGCTTCGGTCAACAACACCAGGCGGTTGCGCTGGTCATCCCCTTCGATCAACCGTACCAGGCCCTCGCCCTCCAGTACCCGCAGGTTACGCCCCAACGTGCTGCGATCCAGGCCCATGGCTTCGGCCAGGCTGGAAATACTCGGTTGATCCAGGCGCTGCAAGTTACACAGCAAAGAATACTGGGCAACGTTGATCCCGAAGCCGTCGAGAGCGCCGTCGTAATGCCTGCTGACGCCACGGGCGGCGCGTCGCAGGTTGGTGCATAAACATTGGGAGGCAAGCATGGAGCGTGTATATACCCGCGATTAACGAAATGCAAGAAAGTGTTACAGCGCCAGGCCAACCAAGACGACCACTTCCAGCAGCTCCAACAGGGCACCTGCGGTGTCGCCGGTGGTTCCGCCCAGGCGCTTGACCATCAGGTGGCGCAAGCCCACGAAGCAGAGCGCCGCCAGCAGCACGGCGATCCCGCCGTTGAAGCCGCCGATCAGGATGCAGGCCAGGCCACTGAGGATCAGCACCTGTTGGCCGACCACCCTGGGCAGATGATCCGACAGCGCCTGGCCCAAGCCACCGGCGCGCACATAGCGCGTGGTCAGGAACAGCGCCAGCATCGACGCCCGCCCGATCAGCGGTGCGAGGATCAGCGCCGCGCCATTGTGCTGCTCGATCAGCGCCACCAGTGCAGCGAATTTAAGCAGCAACACCAAGCCCAGCGTGACCACGGCAATCGGCCCGCTGCGGGGGTCCTTCATGATCGTCAACGTGCGCTCGCGATCGCCGAAACCACCGAGCCAGGCGTCCGCGCTGTCCGCCAGGCCATCCAAGTGCAAACCACCACTGAGCAGCACCCAGGCGGTCAGCAACAGCGCGGCATGCAGCAACAACGGGGCCCCGGCCAATGCCACATTCAGGGCCCATAGCAGCAACCCGAACAACAAGCCAACCACCGGGTAAAACAGCAACGATCGCCCCAATTCCTGCGGCTGCGGCATACCCGGCAGGCGAACCGGCAAGCTGCTGAGGAACTGCAGGGCGATCCAGAACGGCAGCATCTTCAGGTACCTTCCTTCAACGCGCCGTCGGCGCCGACCTGCAGGCTGAACAGGCCACCGTGCGCGACCTCGACGTTCAACAGTTGCTCACGTGGCAGGCCACGCGCGCGCGCCAACAATAAACGCATCACACCGCCATGACTGATCAACAGCACGCGCTGGCCGGCATACGCCTGATGCAAGCATGAGATGGCGCCCAGGACCCGCGCAGAAAAGTCACTGACGGGCTCGCCATCAGGCGGCGTAAAGCGGTAAGGGTCGGCCCAAAACAATCCCAGCCCTTCGGCATCGGTCTTCATCAGCGCCGCCGCGCTCTGCCCTTCCCAGGCGCCGAAATGCAGTTCCTGCAGATCTTTTTCCAGGCTCACCGGCAGGTTAAGCGTCGCACCCAATTGCTGGGCAAAACGCGCACAGCGTTGCAGCGGCGAACTGATCACGCGGTCCCACGGCCCCTGACCCAGCACCGCGGCGTGCATCTGCGCCCACCCCTTATCGGTGAGCGCATCATCGAGGCTGCCGCGCAGGCCGCCACCCAATTCGGTTTCGCCGTGGCGCAGCAGGTCCAGGTGCAAGGTCATGCCGGGCGGTCTGCCACAGCGGCTTCGGCGAATGTCGCCATCTGCCCGTGCAACGCACAGGCCAGGCGCAGTAACGGCACCGCCAGCGCTGCACCGCTGCCCTCGCCCAGGCGCAGGCCGAGGTCCAGCAACGGCTGCGCCTCGAGGCGTTGCAACACATGGCGATGGCCGGGCTCGGCGCCACGATGGCCAAACACCAGCCACTCGCGGCAGGCCGGGTTCATGCGCGTGGCGACCAGCGCGGCGACGCTGCAGATAAACCCGTCTACCAGCACCACGATGCCGGCCTGGGCACACGCCAGGTACGCCCCAACCAGCGCCGCGATCTCAAAACCACCGAGGTTGAACAGGGTGTGCAATGCATCATCGCGCTGCCCGGCATGCCGGGCCAGGGCGCGCTCGATGACCGCCACTTTGTGGCTCACGCCTTGGGCATTCAAGCCCGTCCCCGGACCGGTCAGGTCACTCACCGGGCAATCGAGCAAGGCGCAGGCCAACGCACTGGCGGCGGTGGTGTTGCCGATGCCCATCTCGCCGCCGATAAACAGCTGGGTGCCGTGCTCCACGGCGCGCTGGACGCTATCCCGCCCGGCTTGCAGCGCCAGGCGCCCCTGCGCTTCAGTCATCGCCGGGGCGTTGACGAAGTTGGCGGTGCCCGCCCCGATATTCAAGTGACGCACGCCGGGCAGTGCCAGCGACGTCGTCACGGTACCCAGGTCGATCACTTCCAACTGCGCATCCAGCTGCCGCGCCAACACACTGATCGCCGCGCCGCCGCTGACAAAGTTATGCAGCATCTGGCCGGTAACGGCCTGGGGATAGGCCGACACGCCCTCCGCCACCACGCCGTGGTCGCCGGCAAAGATGGCGATCCACAGGTGTTCGACCGACGGCTTGACTCGGCCTTGCAGGCCCGCCAACTGCACGGCCAGCGCTTCCAGCTGGCCCAGGGAACCGGCCGGCTTGGTCAATTGCTGCTGGCGTGCCAGTGCTTGTTCGTATGCTTGAGCGTCAATCGCCTTACAGGGACTAAGCCACCAGGTGTCAGTCATAACGCAGTACCTTTCAACGTCAGGGGCAGGCCGGCCACCGTCAGGACAACACGCTGACAACGCTCGGCCAAGGCTTGATGCAGCCAACCGGCTTCATCCACATAGCGGCGAGTCAATTCGCCCAGCGGCACGACACCCAAACCGGTCTCGTTGCTGACAAAAATGATTTCACCTGGCAGCGAGGCCAGGGTGTCCAGCAGTTGGTCGCGTTCCAAGACCAGGCGCTCGGGGTTATCGAGCATCAGCAGGTTGGTCAGCCAGAGCGTGAGGCAATCGACCAGCAGGCAGCGGCCGGGCGCGGCGTTGTGGCGCAGCACCCGGGCCAGTTCGAGTGGTTCCTCGATCAGCCCCCAGGTGTCGGGGCGACGCTGGCGATGCAGGGCGACTCGGTCGTGCATTTCGCCGTCCAAGGGTTGGCTGGTGGCGATATAGAGGACAGGCAGGCCGCTGTCGCTGGCGAGTTTTTCAGCCAGGCGGCTTTTGCCGGAGCGCGCACCGCCGAGAATCAGTTGGCGCATGGCGCGACTCCACATAAACGGCGCAGTAACCCGGTATCCAGGTGATGCTCCACCAAGTCCGCCAATCGCTCGATATCGCGCTCGCGCAACGCGTGGTAATCCACGGCCTGTACCGCCTGCAAACCGGCCCAACGCAACAAGGCACTGCAGGCGGCGGGCGTCTCGAACACGCCATGCAGATAGGTGCCGAGGATTTGTCCGTCCGCGCTCTGGGCACCGTCGCAGCGGCCATCCTCCAGGCGTACCGCGGCGCGATCCAGCGCACTGCCCGACGTCACGCCTGCGTGGATCTCATAGCCACTGACTTCGGCATCCTCCAGCAGCAGGCGCCCGCGCACATTGCGCAGTTGTTTCTCTGCTTCCAGGGTCGTACTGAACGCCAGCAACCCCAGGCCGTCACTGGAACCGGGAGGCCCTTCCAGGCCCAGTGGGTCGTGGACCTGCTCGCCGAGCATTTGCAAACCGCCGCATATCCCCAGCACTTTGCCGCCATAGCGCAAGTGCCTTGTCACGGCGGTGTCCCAGCCGTTGGCGCGCAGGTAGGCCAAGTCGCTGCGAACGCTTTTCGAGCCCGGCAGGATGATCAGGTCGGCCGACGGAATCGCCTGGCCTGGGCGGACAAACTGCAAATCCACCTGGGGATGCAGGCGCAACGGATCGAAATCGGTGTGGTTGCTGATGCGCGGCAGCACCGGCACCACCACCCTGAGCACCTGCGCCGCCTTGTCGATCTGGCGCTGGTCGATGCCGTCCTCGGCCTCCAGGTGCAGGTCCATCACATAGGGCAAGACGCCCACGACCGGTTTGCCGGTGCGTGCTTCCAGCCAGTCCAGCCCTGGTTGCAGCAACGCGATGTCGCCGCGGAAACGGTTGATGATAAAACCCTGGACCCTGGCCTGTTCGCTGGGCGACAGCAATTCGAGGGTGCCGACCAGGTGGGCGAACACTCCACCCCGATTAATGTCGGCGATCAGCAGCACCGGGCAATCCACCGCCTCGGCAAAGCCCATGTTGGCGATGTCATTGGCGCGCAGGTTGATCTCTGCCGGGGAGCCCGCGCCTTCCACCATCACCACCGGGTAGGCTGCGCTCAACCGTGCATGGGAAGCCAGTACTGCCTGCATCGCGATGGCTTTGTAGTCGTGATAGGCCACCGCGTTCATGCTGGTCACCGCGCGCCCATGGATGATGACCTGGGAGCCGGTGTCGCTGTTGGGCTTGAGCAGCACCGGGTTCATGTCGGTGTGGGGCGCCAGGTTCGCCGCCTGGGCCTGCACCGCCTGGGCGCGACCGATCTCGCCGCCTTCGGCCGTCACGGCACTGTTGAGGGCCATGTTCTGCGGCTTGAACGGCACGACCGCCACGCCCTGGCGCACCAGCCAGCGGCATAGCGCGGTCACCAAGGTACTTTTGCCGGCATCGGAGGTGGTGCCCTGCACCATCAGCGTACTCATGCAACGTCCTTATAGGCGGTCAGCGCTTCATCCAGGCGCAGCCAGTCTGCTTCCGTGTCTGGCAGGCCGAAGCGCAGGCTGCTGTCGTGTACGAACAGACGCAGCAGGATGCCGCGCTGGGCCATGAATTCGTGCAGCCGTTCGGCGTGCGGGGTGATCAACCACTGGAACAGGGCGCAACCGCCCTGGGGCTGAAAACCATGCCGCTCCAACAATGCGAACAAGCGCTGGCCGGCTTCAATGCAACGCGCGCGCTGTTGAACCTGCCCGGCGGTGTCGCGCAGGCAGGCCTGGCCCAGTACTCGCGTCGGACCGCTGACGGCCCAAGGTCCGACCTGTTCGGCCAATAGCTTGAGCAACTTGCGTTCGGCCAGCACAAAACCCAGTCGAACGCCGGCCAGGCCGAAGAATTTACCGAACGAGCGCAGCACGATCAGGCCGACCTGATGGGCCTGGCCCGCCAGGCTCAACTGCGGGGTCACGTCCATAAAGGCTTCGTCCACCACCAGCCAACCGCCACGCTGGGCCAGCCGTGTATGCCAGTCGAGCAGGCGTTGCGGCGCCAGGCTCAGGCCCGTGGGGTTGTTAGGGTTGACCACCACCAGCACATCAAGGCTGTCGAGAAAGAAATCGACCTCTTGTTCCTGCACTTCGCGCACCACGTAACCCGCGCGGCGCCAGGCCTCGGCGTGCTCGGCATAACACGGCGACAGCACGCCGACCTTGCCGGCACGCCGCAGGCGCGGCAGCAGCTGGATTGCCGCCTGGGAACCCGCCACCGGCAATACGTGCGCCACCCCATAATATTCGCTCGCGGCCTGCTCCAGGCCGTCGTCGGTTTCAGGCAAGCGTGCCCAGGCCCGCAGTGGGATCTCGGGGATCGGCCACGGCCATGGCGCCAGGCCACTGGACAGGTCGAGCCAATCGGCTTCGGCAATGCCGTATTGAATCGCCGCCTTGCGCAGGCGGCCGCCGTGTTCAAGCATAGAATTGCGCCCCTGCACATAGGATCAGCAACCACAACCATACGCCGCGTTGCACCAGTTGCCAGCCACGGTCGATGGCGTCGGCATCGGCCGGTGGACCTTCTCCCAACTGAGGGCGCTGGTGCACCTCACCATGATAAATCGCCGCACCGCCCAACTCGACGCCCAAGGCGCCTGCGCCAGCGGCCATCACCGGCCCGGCATTCGGGCTGTCCCAGGTCGGCCCCTGGGTGCGCCAGCATTTGAGCGCCAGTCGAGTCTTGCCCAGCAACGCGTAGGTCAAGGCCACCAGGCGCGCAGGCACATAGTTGAGTACATCGTCGATCTTCGCCGCGGCCCAGCCGAAGCGTTCGAAGCGTTCGTTGCGATAGCCCCACATCGCGTCGAGGGTGTTGCTCAGACGGTAGAGCACCACACCCGGCACGCCGGCCACCACGAACCAGAACAGCGCAGCAAATATTGCGTCGCTGCCATTCTCCAGCACCGACTCGGTGGCGGCACGGGCGACTTCAGTACGGTCCAGTTCGCTGGTCTGGCGGCTGACCAGGTAGCTCACGCGCTTGCGGGCCTCATCCAGGTCATCGCTGCGCAGGGCCTGGGCCACCGGAATCACATGCTCGCCAAGGCTGCGCATGCCGAGGGCGCAGTACAGTGCGAGCACCTCCAACACCCAACCGATATAGGGTGCCCACGACAACGCGGTGGCCAACAGCGTCAACGGCACCACCGCAATCACCCACGCGGTCACACCGTGGCTGCGCCAGCCACGGCCACCGCTATTGAAACGTTGCTCGATGCGTCCGGCGAAATTGCCAAACGCCACCAGCGGATGCCAGCGCCTGGGTTCACCCAGCAGCGCATCCAGCGCCACCGCGGCGACACACAGCAAGGCCACACTCATTGACTTGCTCCCCACACATTCTCATACAACATGTCACTCAGCGGACGCGGTTCGGTCCAGCCTTCGAGCTGCAGCATCGGGGCCGGGTAGAAGGCGTCGACCGGCCCCAGGCACAGCACCGCCAGGGGTTTCGCGCCAGGCGGCAAACCCAGCAGGTCGGCCAGGGCCCGGGGTTCGAACAGCGAGACCCAGCCCATGCCCAAGCCCTCGACGCGCGCGGCCAGCCACAGATTCTGAATCGCGCAGGCCAGGGAGGCCATGTCCATTTCCGGCAAGGTACGTCGCCCGAAGATATGCCGCTCGCGATCGTCCATCAGCGCCGCCACCAGCACTTCGGCGCAGTCATGGATGCCTTCGACCTTGAGCTTCATGAATTCATCGGAGCGCTCGCCCAAGGCTTCGGCGGTGCGTATACGTTCTTCCTCCACCAGTTGCTGGATCTGCCCTCGTAGCTGGCGGTCGCTGATGCGGATAAAGCGCCAGGGCTGCATCAGGCCGACGCTGGGCGCCTGGTGCGCGGCCTGGAGCAGGCGATGCAGCAAGTGCGGGGCCACCGTGCCGCCGGTGAAATGGCGCATGTCGCGGCGTTCGGCGATGGCGCGGTAAACGGCGTCGCGCTCGGCCGGGGGGAAAGCGTTGTCACTCATGGGACTGGGCTGACTCAAGGTCGGGCGCAAACAGCGCAGCAACCGCACGGGGATTGGAGGGGAAGTAGAAGTGCACGTAGGAAGCGGTCATCCGCCCTTGCCGATACACCGCCTCGGCACCCCGCCCGCCGTTGGGGCTCAAGCCACGGGCGATCGGTTGCCAGTCGGTGCTGGTCAGGGAATGGTGGTAGGTGTGCCCGCGCAATACGCCTTCCGGCAACTCGACGCTTTGCAGGGCAAGGGCCGCCAGTTTCTTCTGCATCACCGCATCCCCCTGCAACAGGCCGACCAGCTCGGCACGGGTGCCGTCGACATCGGTGAGCGAGTCCAGCAGGTAGAGCATGCCGCCACACTCGGCAAGCAAGGGTTTACCGGCAGCATGATGGGCACGGATGGCATCGAGCATCGAGGTGTTTTCCGCCAGCGCCTGGTGATGCAGCTCCGGGTACCCGCCTGGCAGATAGAGGCTGTCGGCCTCGGGCACTTGGCGATCATGAATCGGTGAGAAAAAGCGCAACTCGGCCCCCATCGCCCGCAATAGATCCAGGCTGGCGCCATAGGTGAAGGCAAAGGCTTCGTCACGGGCGACGGCGATGCGCACACCGGCGAGCAGCGGTTCGGCTTCGATCACTTCAGGCGCGGCGAAGGTCACCGGCGGCGGCAAGGCAACTTCACAACTGTTGCCCAGGGCCTGGGCAGCGGCGTCCAGGCGTACGTCGAGGTCATTCAGTTCGCTGGCTTGCACCAGGCCAAGATGGCGGCTGGGCAACTCAATCCCGGTTTCACGGGACAACGCGCCGTACCAGCGCAGGCCTTCGGTGAGGCTCCCTTCGAGCAGTTGCGCATGGCGCAGGGTGCCGACACGGTTGGCCAACACACCGGCAAACGGCAAGTCCGGCTGATAACGCGCCAGGCCCAGGGCCAGGGCACCGAAGGTCTGGGCCATGGCGGTGCCGTCGATCACCGCCAGCACCGGCACACCGAAGTGCCGCGCCAGGTCGGCGCTGGACGGCGTACCGTCAAACAGGCCCATGACGCCTTCGATCAGGATCAGGTCGGCCTCCCCTGCCGCTTCCCACAGCAAGCGACGACTTTCCTGCTCGCCAACCATCCACATATCCAACTGATACACCGGCGCACCGCTGGCGCGTTCGTGGATCATCGGGTCGAGGAAGTCCGGGCCGCATTTGAACACGCGTACCTTGCGCCCCAGGTTGCGGTGCAAACGGGCCAGCGCAGCGGTGACCGTGGTTTTGCCCTGGCCGGACGCCGGTGCGGCGATCAGTACGGCCGGACAATGACGGGGCTGATTCAAAGTTCGACGCCCTTCTGTGCCTTGATACCGGCCTGGAACGCGTGCTTGAGCATGCCCATTTCGGTGACGGTGTCACCCATCTCGATCAACTCCGGCTTGGCGCCACGGCCGGTAACCACCACGTGCTGCATCGGCGGACGGGCTTGCAGGTCGCTCAGTACCTGGTCCAGGTCGAGGTAGCCATGCTTGAGGGCGATGTTCAGCTCATCCAGCACCACCAGGCCGATGCTCGGGTCTTGCAGCAGTTCGCGAGACACGGCCCAGGCGGCCTCGGCGGCGGCGATGTCGCGCTGGCGGTCCTGGGTTTCCCAGGTGAAGCCTTCGCCCATGACGTGAAAGCGCACTTGTTCGGGGAAGCGCCGGAAGAACAATTCTTCGCCGGTGCTGTTACGGCCTTTGATGAACTGCACCACGCCGCACTGCATGCCGTGGCCCATGGCGCGCGCGAGCATGCCGAACGCAGAGCTGCTTTTGCCTTTGCCGTTGCCGGTCAGCACCAGCAGCAAACCGCATTCGTTCGGGGAATTGGCAATGCGCTCGTCAATCACGGCTTTTTTGCGCAGCATGCGCGCCAGGTGGCGTTCGTCGCGGTCGGGGGAATCGGTCATGGCAGCTCTCCGTTGGGGCTGGACAAAAACGGCGGGCAGGAAAAAACAAAAACAGACAGCCAAGCATCGCCCACCGTGATGCTGTTGGATGATCCAGGCCGGTCTCCGGACTCATGAGTGGCTCGCTTTATAGAAAGCAGGCCGACGCTGCGCCTTCCCATATCGCAGCGCGATACAGTGGCCAATAGCACCGTCTTGACTCATTTACCGTTGCGGGGGCAGCGCCGGAATTGCGGCAACACTGTGTACAAGTGCGCTCACTCACCGGCTTCCCTGTTTCACTCAGTCGACCCTTGGGTCACAGAGCACCTGAAACAAGTCGCGAAGGTTAGTGGGTTGGGGGGGGAGCGTCAATTAAAGCTGGCCTTGCACTTGAACCATCGTGCCGCAGCACTCCTCTACCCTTACAGGCATTCAGGAGAAAACCATGCATAAAACAAGACTCGCCCTACTGATCATGGTCGCAGGCACCCTCGCTGCCTGCGGAGAAAGCTCGACCTTGAAGGTATCGGATGGCACCGGCCCTTCGCCCCAACTGCCAGAGCCCAACAAGACCCTGATCCCCACCGTGAATATCGCCCCAGCCATTGGCTGGCCTGATGGCATGAAGCCAACCGCCGCCGCGGGCACCCAAGTGACAGCGTTCGCCGAAGGCCTGGATCACCCTCGCTGGCTGTATGTGCTACCCAATGGCGATGTGTTGGTGGCCGAAACCAATGCGCCGCCCAAGCCGGATGACGCCAAGGGCATTCGCGGCTGGGTAATGGAAAAGGTCATGGGCCGTGCCGGTGCCGGCGTGCCCAGCCCGAACCGCATCACCTTGCTGCGCGATGCCGATCACGATGGCGTCGCCGAGACCCGCACGGTCTTCCTGGAGAATCTCAACTCGCCGTTCGGCATGACTCTGGTGGGCAACGACCTCTACGTGGCCGACTCAGACAAGCTGCTGCGCTTTCCCTATCAACCGGGCCAAACCGCGATCACGCAGGCCGGCACCACGGTGGTCGACCTGCCGGGCGGCAGCATCAACCACCACTGGACGAAAAACGTGGTGGCCAGCAAAGACGGCAGCAAGTTGTATGTGAGCGTCGGGTCCAACAGCAACGTCGGCGAGAACGGCCTGGAAGCGGAACAAGGTCGGGCGGCGATCTGGGAAGTCGATCGCGCCAGTGGTCAGCACCGGATTTTCGCTTCGGGCCTGCGCAACCCCAACGGCATGGCCTGGGAACCGCAGAGCGGCAAGCTGTGGACCGCGGTCAACGAGCGCGATGAGATCGGCAGCGACCTGGTGCCGGACTACATCACCTCGGTCAAGGATGGCGCGTTTTATGGCTGGCCATTCAGCTACTACGGGCAACATGTGGATGTGCGTGTCACACCACAGGACCCGGCCCTGGTCGCCAAGGCGATCGCGCCAGACTACGCCGTCGGCCCGCATACCGCCTCGCTGGGGCTGACCTTCGCCGAAGGCAGCAAATTACCTGCACCGTTCGTCAACGGCGCCTTTATCGGCGAGCACGGGTCATGGAACCGCAAGCCGCACAGTGGCTACAAGGTGATCTTTGTGCCGTTCGAAGGTGGCAAGCCCAAGGGGCAGCCAGTGGACGTGCTGACCGGGTTCCTCGACAAGGATGAAAACGCCATGGGCCGGCCGGTGGGTGTGGTGATCGATCAGCAGGGGGATCTGCTGGTGGCGGATGATGTGGGGAATAAGGTGTGGCGGGTGTCTGCAGTTAAGTAACTTTTCTCAAGACCACCACAAAAAATGTGGGAGGGAGCTTGCTGCCTCCCACATTGGGTTCGGTTTCTGGCTTAGGGATTGCGGGCCAAGTGCTCAGCCGGCAACACGCGCTTGGCACTCAGGTAGGCGTTCTGCCAATAGGCTTTGGACAAGGTGTCCAGCTTCACCGTACCGCCCGTTTGTGGCGCATGCACAAAGCGCCCTTCGCCTACATAGATCCCGGCATGACTGACCTGTGACCCACCACCGGTGGCGAAGAACAGCAAGTCACCGGTCTGCAGGTTTTCTTCGCTGACATCCTGGGCGCGCATCACGATCAATTCGCGAGTGGTGCGCGGCAGGGAGATACCAGCGGCATCGCGGTAGACAAAGCCGATCAAGCCACTGCAATCAAAACCCGAATCCGGCGTATTGCCGCCCCATCGGTAAGGCGTGCCGACCAGGCCCAGCGCGCGGAAGAGCACATCTTCAGCAGCAGGCGAGAAACTTTGGCTGGAATAGTTGAACACCGGCTTAGGCTTGGCCGCTACGTGAGCGGGTGGCGGTGTGCGGCTTGCGCAGGCGCTGAGGAGCGCGACGCAAACAATAAGAATCAGGCGGGCCGAGGTCGACATGTGCAGAACAATCCTGGTCTGGATGCGGCTTTCGCTGCCGAACGCTGAAAACCAGAACGCGCAAGCAAAGCTTGCGCGAACGGATTACAACAATATCCAGGGATTCTAGCGCTTACACGTCAAACTTCAAGTATCACTTTAACTTTACTTGCTGGCGGTAACCGTTGTCGGGGCCATGGCGAGTGCGCGCTTGGCTTCGATAAAGGTTTTGCTCCAGTAGCTGTCACCCAGGTTGTCGACTCGAACACCGCCACTGCGACGGCTGCTGGAGTGGATAAACTGGTTATCGCCCAAGTAGATACCGGCGTGACTGACACGACCACGGCCTGCAGTACTGAAGAAAAGCAGATCACCGGGCTTGAGGTTGTTGCGCGCGACCAACGGTGCTTTCACGTTGATCATTTCGCGAGTGGAGCGTGGCAGATTCATGCCAGCTTCTTCACGAAACAGGTAGCCGATGAAACCGCTGCAGTCGAAACCGGCTTCAGAGGTACCGCCGAAACGGTAACGGGTACCGATCAGGGACATGCCGCGTTCGAGGATGCTGTCGGCCAGAACGGGAAGCTGATAAGGCTTGCTGCCGGCAAAGTCGGCCAGTTCCTTCTCGGTTGCCACTTCTTCTTCGTAAACGGTAGAAGACTGTGCAGCAACAAATTTTGCCTGGGATTGCTGTTGGTTTTTGTGCTGCTCAGCCACTTGTTGAGGGTGGGAGGCGCAACCAAACAACAGGGTAACGAGTGCGAGAGGCACGAGGGGTGCGAAGCGATTTAGCATGGGCACGACCGTGGCTGATGTGTAAAGAAGTCGAGACTATGCCCTCTATCACATCGATTTGCAAATTCAATCGCGCTCTATGTGACTTACTGTTTGCGCCATGACATCTAAGCCCTTAATACCCTATACGTGCCTTTTGCGTGGCCAAACCGGCCAAAACGCAGGTTTTCTGGCGCCTGGAATTTGCCGAAAGCCCCGAAAAACAAGGGCTGACTACCAGCCGAGGGTTTCTTTCAGGAAGGGAATGGTCAGCTTGCGCTGGGCCTGCAAAGAGGCCTGGTCGAGCTGTTCGAGCAGATCGAACAATGCGCTCATGCTGCGCGTGCCACGGGTGAGGATAAAGTGCCCCACCTCATCGGTCAGGTGCAGGCCGCGACGGGACGCGCGCAATTGCAGGGCTCGCAACTTGTCTTCGTCGGACAGGGGGCGCATCTGGAAGATCAGTGCCAGGGTCAGGCGCGATTTCAGGTCGGCCAGCTTGACCGGTAGCTCACGGGGCGAGGTGGACGCGGCAATCAGCAGGCGGCGGCCGCTGTCGCGCAGGCGGTTGAACAGATGAAACAGCGCCTCTTCCCAATCAGCTTTGCCGGCAACCGCCTGCAGGTCATCCAGGCACACCAGCTCATACTGCTCAAGGTTGTCGAATATCGTGATACCGCGGTCCATCAACTCGGCCAAGGGCAGGTAAACCGCCGGCTCGCCCATTTGCTCGAAGCGCAGGCATGCGGCTTGCAACAGGTGGGTCCGCCCCACGCCATGCTTGCCCCACAGATAGATCAGGCTTTCAGTCCACCCGGCGTCGGCTTCGCAGAGCCGCTCGACATAGCCGAGTGCAGCGGCATTGGCGCCTGGGTAGTAATTGATAAAGGTGGCGTCATCACGCAGACGCACACCTAGGGGCAGCTGAATCGGTTTCATGCTGACTGAACGGCTCCAATCGAACCGTTAGTGGCCTCTGTGTAAAGTTTGCAAAGTTTATACCCGTGACGCCGGGCGCACAATGCAACAGACCACAAGCAAAATCAAAGGTTTGCGTTAACTTGCTGGATTCAAGCGGAATATTTGACACGCAGGCGCCAGAAACAACAAACCCGGCCATCGACCGGGTTTGTGACACTGCAATTACAACTCGGGGTCTTCGACACCCGTATACACATCCGAATCCTTGTACAGATCATGCAGATGGCGCACCAGGACCATGATCACCGCCGCCACCGGCAGCGCCAGCAGGATGCCGGTAAAACCGAACAACTCACCGCCCGCCAGGATCGCAAAGATCACCGCCACCGGGTGCAGGCCGATACGGTCCCCCACCAGCAGCGGCGTGAGCACCATGCCTTCCAGGGCCTGGCCGACCATGAATACCGCGACAATCCCCAGCATCGGGTACAAATCGCCGCCAAACTGGAACAACCCGGCCACCAGCGCCGCGCCGATACCAATCACGAAGCCCATGTAGGGCACGATCGCGGCGAGCCCGGCGATCAAGCCGATCAACAGGCCCAGCTCCAGGCCGATCGCCATCAATCCGGCGGCGTAGATAACCCCCAGGGCCAGCATCACCAGTAACTGGCCACGCACGAACGCGCCAAGCACCTCGTGGCACTCCCCGGCCAGGGACACAATGCGCTCCTCGCGGTCGCGCGGCAGCAGGCTGCGGATCTTGGCCATCATGATGTCCCAGTCCCGCAACAGGTAGAACGCCACCACCGGGATCAACACCAGGTTGGTCAGCCAGCCGATCAGCGCCAAGCTGGAAGCCGTCGCCTGGCTGAGCACGACACCGACGATATCGGTGGTCTGGCCCATATGCTCGCTGATCGCCGCCTTGACCTTGTCGAACTTCCAGAAGCCATCCGCCAGGCCGAGCTTGGCCTGGGCCCACGGCATCGCCGTGTGCTGCAGCCAGTCGAGCATCTGCGGCGCCAACTCATAAAGGCGAAACAGTTGCTTGGCCAGCATCGGCACCAGCACCAACACCAGCGCGGTAATGATCAACGTAAACAGCGCAAACACCGCTACCACGCCCAAGGTGCGTGACAGCCCGGCTTTCTCCAGGCGATCCACCACCGGATCGAACAGGTAAGCGAGCAATAACGCCACCAGGAAAGGCGTCAGGATCGAATGCAGCAGGAACACAAAAACGCACAGCAGGACGATCCCGCCAAGCCACACCCAACGACGCGCATCCGCCATAAACCACTCCATCTGTCATTTGCTTCCTGCTTCTATATAGAGCAGGAAGAACATTTACCAACGAAAACGCAGTTGCGCCTGAGGCTGGGCTGCCACAGCCGGCCGGGTACCATCTGCCACGGGCTGCTGAACCGGCGACTCTCCAGCAGGAATCTCCTGCAACTTGGCCAGGCTCAACTGGGTACGCAATTGATCGGCGCTGCCGTTGACGCGATACACAATACGATTGCCGTCAACGAGCTGCGGCTGGCCGCCGAACGGCTCCAGCAGATGCCCCAGGGCGGCATACCGCTCCAGGTTCATTCCCTGCACTTCCAACAATTGTTCTGTGCTGACACCCGGCTTGACCGCAAAGCGTGGAGCCAGTTTTTGGCTCACGGCCAGCATCACGGCATCGGCGACGGCGGCGGTATCGGCCCCTTGCGCGGTGCCCTGCTCGCTCTTGTCGCCCAGCCACAGGCGCCATTTGGCTTGCCACTGGTTGCCGTCCTGACGCGCATGCACCGCCAGCAAAGCGTCGGCGCCATAGCGTTCGGAGGCCGCGCGCAAGGGCGTGGCATCGGCACTTTCGAGATTCGGCGCAGTGGCGACGACCTGCTCATCCAGATCGCCCAGCGGCAGGCGCAATGGCAAGCCACGATGTTGGGCCGCACGGCGTAGCGCTTGGGCGACGGCCTGACCATCGCCCACCAGGCTGCTGCCGTCGGTGGAGTCGTTCAACCACCAGCCGAGGATCGATGGCCGGTTGCTGCCCCAGATCGGCAGGCCGGCTTCACGCAAGGCGCGATCAGTGCTGACCGGGTCGAAATCCACTTGCAGGCTTTCCGGTGGGCCGGCGTCGTAGCCATACTGGCTGATGATTTGCTGCGGGTCCTTGCGCACCGCCGCCAGGCTCGGGCCGTCGGCGGCCTTGGCATCACCGGTGAGGCGGATGACCAAGGTCTGCACGGCGCGCTGGGTCGCCTGGTCACGCTCTTGCGGGGACTGACTACTGACCGGCTCAAGTACTTGATACAGGCCATTGAGGGTTTCGGCATGACTCGCCAGGCTGGCCAATGACAGGCAGCCTACAAAAAAGAATTTACACAGACGCATGGAAGATTCCCGAACGACAAATTTAGCGGCTGGAACAGACCGCGCGAACCCGGTTTCCCAAGGCTGTGACCACAGCGACCGGTAAAACATTCACGGAGTCTCGGTAAGTTTTCGTACTGTCATAACGATAGCGAGTTAAAGGCTATACCTTAATACGTGCCTGGGCAGACCCGGTTAGCATTTTTTTAACCCGCTTTTTTTATCTATGTGGCCCTGCCCGTCGGCCCGAGGATGGCCGCTGCCCCTCAAGCCTGATAAAATCGCGCGCCTTCGCAGACCGTCAACGGCTGGGCCTCTTCATGAAAGCCTTCGCCAGCTCGGTCGTTACCCCTGAATCCCCCCTAAAGGCCTGGATCATGAGCAAGCAACCCTCCCTGAGCTACAAGGACGCCGGTGTAGACATCGACGCCGGTGAAGCATTGGTCGAACGCATCAAGAGCGTCGCCAAGCGCACTGCGCGCCCCGAAGTCATGGGCGGCCTGGGCGGTTTTGGCGCCCTCTGCGAGATCCCGGCCGGCTACAAGCAGCCCGTGCTGGTCTCCGGCACTGACGGCGTGGGCACCAAGCTGCGCCTGGCACTGAACCTGAACAAGCACGACACCATCGGCATCGACCTGGTCGCCATGTGCGTCAACGACCTGGTGGTGTGCGGCGCCGAGCCGCTGTTCTTCCTCGACTACTATGCCACTGGCAAGCTGAACGTAGACACCGCTGCACAAGTGGTGACCGGTATCGGCGCCGGCTGCGAACTGTCGGGTTGCTCCCTGGTCGGCGGCGAAACCGCTGAAATGCCGGGCATGTACGAAGGCGAAGACTACGACCTGGCCGGCTTCTGCGTTGGCGTGGTAGAGAAGGCCGAGATCATCGACGGCTCCAAAGTGGCTGCCGGCGACGCCCTGCTCGCCCTGCCATCGTCCGGCCCGCACTCCAACGGCTACTCGCTGATCCGCAAGATCATCGAAGTGTCCGGCGCCGACATCGAGAACACCCAGCTCGACGGCAAACCGCTGACCGACCTGCTGATGGCTCCGACACGCATCTACGTCAAGCCACTGCTCAAGCTGATCAAGGACACCGGCGCGGTCAAGGCCATGGCCCACATCACCGGTGGCGGCCTGCTGGACAACATCCCGCGCGTACTGCCCAAAGGCGCCCAGGCGATTGTCGACGTGGCCAGCTGGCAGCGTCCGGCGGTCTTCGACTGGCTGCAAGAGAAAGGCAACGTCAATGAAACCGAAATGCACCGCGTACTGAACTGCGGCGTCGGCATGGTGATCTGCGTGGCGCAAGAGCACGTTGAAACCGCGCTGAACGTTCTGCGTGAAGCGGGCGAGCAGCCTTGGGTCATCGGCCAGATCGCCACCGCCCCTGAAGGCGCTGCGCAGGTTGAACTGAAGAACCTCAAGGCTCACTGATGTCCCAGACCTGTGATGTCGTGGTGCTGCTTTCCGGCACCGGCAGTAACTTGCAGGCCCTGATCGACAGCACGCGTACCGGCGATAGCCCGGTGCGCATCGCTGCGGTGATCTCCAACCGCAGCGACGCCTACGGCCTGCAACGCGCCAGGGATGCGGGCATTGAAACCCGCACCCTGGATCACAAGGCTTTCGAAGGTCGCGAGGCCTTCGACAGCGCCTTGATCGAACTGATCGATACCTTCAACCCTGAACTCGTGGTCCTTGCCGGCTTCATGCGCATTCTCAGCGCTGACTTCGTGCGGCACTACGCGGGGCGCCTGCTGAATATCCACCCTTCCCTGCTGCCCAAGTACAAAGGTATGCACACCCACCAACGCGCCCTCGACGCCGGCGACAGCGAGCATGGCTGCAGCGTGCACTTTGTCACCGAGGAACTCGATGGCGGGCCTCTGGTCGTACAGGCAGTGGTTCCGGTAGAGTCTGACGACTCGGCGCAGACGCTTGCGCAACGGGTTCATACCCAGGAACACAGGATTTACCCGCTGGCTGTTCGCTGGTTTGCCGAGGGGCGGTTGATTCTTGGTGACCAGGGTGCATTATTGGACGGCCAGTTACTTGCGGCCAGCGGCCACTTGATTCGAACCTAGGAGATTTTATGCGTCGCGCCTTGCTCTTCGCTTTTGCGCTGTTCGCCTTGCCCGCCGTGCAAGCGGCAGACCTACACCCGTTCTCCGCCAGCTACACCGCCGACTGGAAACAGTTGCCCATGAGTGGTTCGGCCGAACGCAGCCTGACCAAGAACGGCGACGGCTCCTGGACCTTGAACTTCAAGGCGTCCATGATGATCGCCAGCCTGACCGAGACCAGCGTGATCCTGTTTGACAAGGACACCCTGCAACCCAAGAGCTACACCTTCGAACGGGGTGGCTTGGGCAGGGCGAAGAAGATCAACCTGGACTTCGACCAGACGACCAAGAAAGTCACCGGTTTTGAAAACAAGGACCCGGTCAACGTGCCCCTGCAAAGCGGCATGCTTGATAAGTCGACCTACCAGTTGGCCCTGCAGCGGGATGTCGCTGCCGGCAAGAAAAGCATGAGCTACAACGTGGTTGAAGGCACCGATGTCGACACCTACGACTTCCGCGTGATCGGCCCGGAAAAAGTCCAGACCAAAGCCGGCTCCATCGACGCGATCAAGGTCGAGCGAGTGCGTGACCCGACCCAAAGCAAGCGCATCACCCAGATGTGGTTCGCCAAGGACTGGGGCGGCCTTCTGGTCGCCCTGCGCCAGGTGGAAACCGACGGCAAGGAATACAACATCATGCTGCAAGATGGCACCGTTGACGGCAAGTCTGTCAAAGGCAGCTGATGAGCTGATGTTCAATAAAGGAGCCTCGCTGATGCGGGGCTTTTTTTCGCCTGGCTTTTCACGCCGGGCCGCTATCGCCATCGGGGGCAAGCGCCCTCCCCCACTGGGAACGCATTCCAAATGTGGGAGGGGGCTACACCCGATGGCGGGCGGCTGGGTCAATAAAGCAGTCAAAGCCTGACCCAGACATGAAACTTTTGTCATAAAACCCAGCGCCCTGCGACGCAATGTCGCGGTTTACGGGGCCTGCGGGATTGTTGCGTTTCCTGCAATTAATTGTTGCAGGGAAAATCAGTTTACTTAGCAAGCTAACAAAACATATAACAAAGGCCTGCGACGACTTGCCGCAGATCAACCAGAGATTGGAGCAAGCAGATGACTGTAAAAGTGACTGAACGCGACGACGAACATATGTCCCACGAAGCGCTGGGCCATGGGATTCACATCTGGGATGTCCACCAACAAGACCTGCTGGTCGGCATGTTTCACAACGAGAGCGACGCTCATAACTATAAAAACGAGCTCGAATCGCTTGAAATGAAACGCCAGGCCCAGAGCTCCTGAAACACTGAAATCAAGTAGGCGCCGGCCCACGCAGCCAGGCCGTCTACACACGACAGACCCCGCCATTGAGCGGGGTTTGCCGTTTTTAATCGTGACCGTCTTTGCCTCAGCCTCGACAACTGTATTGAAAAATACATATTTCACGCCGCCCCAGCCCACCTCCCGCACCCCCCTATCACAACGTTGAAGCAGCCCTTTACACAGGCCTCGACGCCCCTTGCCGTGCTTTTGACCACCCGAATCGTTCGCGCCCCACCTCTCCCCCCGAGCCTCTGAATAAACCTTTCAGCAAAAAGGTAACAATAAATAGACAATTGGTAATAGTTCTCGATAACATTCAGCCGCTTTTCACTCAGGCTCACGGACAGGGAACTCCACTTGATGCGCGGACACAGCCGTACCCCAGAACAATTGTTGCTTGAACGTTGGAGCGAAGCACTTGCTACCCCGCAATTTCAGGCTAACAACATCACCCTCGACGCTCTGATCAAAGCCCTGGCCCCCGCCGCCGAGCGTAGCTTTCAACGTTTGATCCAAGCACTGTTTCGTGAAGGCCTGCTGGCCCCCAGCACCCGCACCTATGACGAACACGGACACTGCTGGCTCGCGCTGCCTGACCAGAGCCGCCTGCGTTTCGATCACCTGCTCCCCGGCCGCATGGCCAGCTGGGACGTGCGTGGCCGGGTCACCCTGCTGCGTGATGATCATCCTGACCTGAATATTCAGTTCCCGTCGCAGCTACTGACGCTGCTCAACAGCAGTCTCGAATCACCTGCCGACCCGGACGTCCTGGGCCGCCTCAACACCGAAATCGACGACAGCTTTGTCAACGATACGCTGTGCCTCGCCTTTCATGAGCAATGGACACTCAAGCTCCATGCGGCAATGGACCCGATGCACCAAAGCAACCTTTTGAGCCACCTCAAGCATGACCCCAGTGTGACCAATCCGACCTCCACGCTTGAGCAATGGGGCACGCTGGGCCATCCCTGGCACCCCAATTACAAGACCAAACTGGGTTTGAATACCCACCAGGTCATCGATTTCTCACCGGAATTCGAAGCCCGTTTTCCGGTATTCCTGTGCGCCCTGCATCGCCAATTCGCCCATGTGGAAAGGCTGGCGGGCACCGCGGATTACTGGCAATGGTGGCAACATCATTTCCCCCAGGCCGCCCGGCAGCTGACGGCGCAGTTGACCGCTCAAGGCCTTGAGGCTGGCGATTATCTGCCGTTGCCGGCTCACCCTTGGCAGGCCCGCCAAGAGTTACCGCAATTGTTCGCCAACGAAATTGGAGACCGGTTGTTGGTGCTGACCGATATCGTTGCGTTCACCGCCCACCCGACCATGTCGTTCAGGACCGTGCTGCCTGAAGGCCGGTGTGATGCACCGATGGTGAAACTCCCGGTTTCACTGCGCCTGACCAGTGTGCAGCGCACTGTTTCGCCACGTTCGGCGCGCATGGGCCCGCGGATCAGCCACCTGCTGCAGACGATCCTCGAGCGCGAGCCTTCGATCCCGCAGATCCTCAGCATCGTCCCCGAGCGGATCGGCGTGCATTTCAAGCCGCAACCGGCCAATGATGAACACTCCCGCCACCTGGCCGTACTGTACCGTGACGCCCCCCAGAGCCTGCTCCAACCGGGTGAAATGGCCGTGCCGGTCGGCAGCCTGTTCGCGATCGACCAGCACGGGCAGCCGCTGCTGCGCCAATGGGTGCGACTGAGCCAAGGCAAGGACGACACAGGTGCCCTGCTCGCGTTCTTTCGGGACTACGCCGCGATTGCCGTACCGGCACTGCTGGGCATGTATTTACGTTATGGCGTGGCCTTCGAAGCTCATCAGCAGAACTCCTTCATGGTCATGGCGGCTGACGGGCAGTTGAGCCGCCTGCTCTTGCGTGATTTCGGTGATATCCGGATCGACCGCAAGGCCTTGCACGCCCATGGCCTGGACATCGAACTGCACGATCCCAAAATGACCCTGTACGACGATGCCGGGTTCGTGCGCGACAAACTGCTGCACACCGTATTCATGTGCCACCTGGGCGAACTCGTGTTGCTCAGCGCACGCCACTTCGACGTGCCCGAAGTGCTGCTCTGGAACGAACTGTCGACACAGGTCAGCCAGTGCTTCGACGACTTGCGCAACGAGGTCGAACCACAGCGCTGGGAGACCGAGCGCAAAGCGTTGCTGGAGCAGGACTGGCCAGCCAAGTCGTTCATGCGCATGCGTCTGCTGGAGAGCCATGCCGATATCGTCGGGCGTTTGCCGAACCCGCTGAGCACCGCCGCCAATGCCGGCTAACAACACCGCACTGCGGCTGCTGGTAGTGATTCAGTTGGTGTCGATGGGCGCCATGGAAATGAGTGGACCTTTCTGGCCGCTGCAAATCCAGAAGCTGCTCGGCGTCGCCAATGCCCAATACACTGGCCTGCTGTCCTCGCTGGTGTACGCAGGGCCGATGATGGCGGCGATGATCCTGACCCCCATGTGGGGGCGACTGGGTGACCGCACCGGGCACAAGCCAATGATCATCCGGGCGTTGCTGGCGTTGGCGGTGTGCCAGGGCCTGGCCGCCGTGACCTTCGATCCTTGGCTGCTCGTGGCAATCAGGGTCGCGCAAGGGGCACTGGCCGGTTTTATCGCCGCGGCGCAAGCCTATGCACTGGCCTGCTGCGTCGACGGCGGGCGCGGGCACATTCTGGCTCGACTGCAATCGGCGACTGCCGTGGGCTCGCTGGCCGGACCGGTGTTGGGCGGCTGGTTGATGGATGTCTCGGGCTTTGCACTGCTGTGCTACAGCGCCACGGCGGTGTGCGTGTTGTGCGCGGTGATCAGCCTGTTCTTGCCCACCGACGCACCACGATCACGACCAACACGCAGCGCAACGCCGACCGCGCTGCCCAAAGGCTGGCTCGGTGCGATGCTGGGAATCATCGTGTTGATCCAGGCGGCCAAGATGATGCCCCAGCCGTTTTACGCCTTGTACGTCGCCGACGTGCTACACGCTCCTGCGTGGCTGATCGGTGCCAGCTATGCCGCCAGCGCACTGACCCTGGCGCTGTCCGCACCGTTATGGGGGCGCCTGTTCGACCGCCATCAACCGGCGCACACGCTGCGCATCATCGAGTGGGTCACGTGGTCCTGTGCCTTGACGCTGGCGTTTACGGCACTGGCCAGCGAATGGCTGGGATTCCTCGCCAGCCGGCTCCTGTGGGGCGTTTGGCAGGGTGCATTGCTGCCAGTCGCCTACACATTGATCGCCAACACCGTTGCGCCCAGCCAGCAGGGCTTTGCCCTGGGCCTGGGCAACAGCGCCGCCAAAGCCGGTGCGCTGTGTGGCGCGCTGATCGGCGGTATCGGCATGGGCATCGTGGGCCTGGCGCACAGCTTCTGGCTGGTGGCACTCACGTACGCCTTGGCCGCCCTGGGCATCCGCGCGATTCGTTCGTTCACCCGAACACCCGAGACATCCGGTTTTTCTGTCAATACTTCTAACAACTGAAAGGCAAGGTCATGAACAAATCGCAACTGGCAGTTCTGCTGCCGCTTCTAGGGTCGATAAGCGTGCCCGCCTGGGCCGATGAGAGCGAAGGTACGCAAGCCGCACCCACCAACCTGCAACTGCAGGCCACGGTCGTGTCGGCCACCCGCAGTGAAACCAGCATCGCGGCGATTCCAGGCTCGGTGCAGGTGATCAGCGAAGAGCAGATCCGCCAGCAAGCGGGTGCCGGTCGCCGGGTTGCAGACATCCTCGGGCAACTGGTACCAGGCATCGCCCCCTCCAGCGGCGGCATGAGCAACTTCGGCCAGACGCTTCGTGGGCGCAATACCCTGATCCTGATCGACGGGGTATCCCAGAACGCCACACGTGACAACTTCCGCCAGCTCAACAGCGTCGCGCCGGAAAGCATCGAGCGTATCGAAGTCATTTCCGGTGCCAGCAGTGTCTACGGTGCGGGCGCGTCAGGCGGCATCATCAACATCATCACCAAGCGCAACAAAGGTGAAGAGCTGGCGTTGAGCAGCAAGATCGGCATGACCACCGGCAACAACTTCAGCCATAAAGGTTTCTCCTACGAAGCGTTCCAAAGCGCCACGGGCCGCAGTGGCCCGGTGGATTGGTATCTCTCGGCCAACGCTGTGCAACGCAACGACCAGTTCGACGGTAACGGCAAGCGCATTCCCCAGGACACGTCCCAGGGCAGCAACATGGACACCGACACCTACGACCTGCAAGGTCGCTTCGGCTACGAGCTGGATGACGACAAGAAAATCACGCTGTCCCTGCAAGACTACAAGGACGAACAAGACACGCGTTACACCAAGAATCCACGCGTCACCAACACCGCAGTCGCGGTAAAAGGCCTGGACCTGGACGATCAACCGTTCACCCACAACCAGGCAGTAAACCTCAATTACGCCGATCAGGATTTCTACGGCCAAAGCCTGCAGGTCGAAAGTTATTGGCGGCGTGCCGACGCGCTGTTCTTCCCCGACCTGTCCAGGGGCCGCGCGGGCGTGTCCGACAACAACAGCGTGCAAGATGTTTACGGCCTGCGAGCGGCCATCGACACGCCAATGCCGGACATTGGCACAGCGACCGGCAACCTGGTGTGGGGTGCCGATTATGATCATGAAACCTCACGTCAGCGTGGCGACCAGTACCGGGTCAACGGCCTCACCTACACCAAGACCGGTACCACGTTCGAACTGGGGCCGGACATCCAGACCACCACCAAAGCTATTTTTGGCCAACTGTCCTACGACATCGACGACTGGACCCTGCGTGGCGGTGTACGTCGCGAGTGGATCGAAAGCGACATTGCCGACAGCATTGCGTACGGCGAAATCGTCCAGACCGGTAATCGCGCGACCCTGCCAGGGGGCACCCTCAAATACGATGACACCCTCTACAACCTCGGGGCGGTGTACCACCTGAGCGAAAACCAGGATGTATTCGTCAACTTCAGCCAGGGCTTTTCCCTGCCGGACATCCAGCGCTTCCTGCGCGACGTCAGCAGCACTTACGACATTCAAAAACTGAATGCTCAGGCCCTGAAGGTCGACAGCTACGAGCTGGGCTGGCGTGGGAATTGGGACAAGTGGCTGGCGAACGTCACCGCGTATGAAAACACCTCGGATGTCACTCAGTTCTACGATGCCAATGATCGTGTGTTGCGCCTGGTGAACCAGAAAGAGCGCGTGCGCGGCATCGAAACCAGCCTGACGTACAACGTCACCGATCAATGGTCGGTGGGTGGGACTTACGCTTACGCCAAAGGCGAAACCCGCCAGAACGGACAATGGATCGACTTGCCGGCGACACGTATTGCCCCCGCCAAGACGACGGCCTTTGTTGGCTATGACCGCGGCGACTACAGCGTGCGCTTGCAAGGCATGCGCCTGGCCGACTACGACGCGGCGTTCAAAGACAACAACGGCCGCGATATCCAAGGCTACACGCTGGTCGACCTGCTGGGTTCCGTGAGACTGCCGGTGGGTCGCCTGGAAGGTGCGGTGTACAACCTCAGCAACCGCAACTACCAGAACATGTTCGCCCAGGCCAACGCCCGCGCGCCTTACCCGAATGCCGAGGGTCGCACCTTCAGCATGAGTTACGCCGTGGATTGGTAACCACCTGACGCTGCGCGCTAAAACACAAACCCCGCCTTTTGAGCGGGGTTTGTTGTTTTACAGCCTTACCACATCAGATCATCAGGAATCTGATAGGCCGCATACGGATCGTCCTCGTCCGGCACCTGGCTTTCGGTGAGGATATTGAGCTGCACGATACGCTCCGGTGCGCGCTCCTGGATCTTCAGCGCCGCTTCGCGCGGGATCACCTCATAGCCGCCACCGTGATGCACGATCGCCAGGGAACCGTTGCTCAGCTTGTTGCGCATCAACGTATTGACCGACAGGCGCTTGACCTTCTTGTCATCCACGAAGTTGTAGTAGTCCTCGGTGGTCAGCTTGGGCAGGCGCGAGGTCTCGATCAGTTGCTTGACCTGGGCCGTACGGGCCTTGGCCTCGGCTTTTTCCTGTTGCTGACGGTTCAACTCCTGGTCACGCTTGACCTTCTCGGCCATCGCTTCCTGGGCCAGGCGCGCCTGGGTGTCATCGGCCTCGGCCTGCCCCTTGTGGACCAGGCGCTGCTGTTTCTGTTTCTCTTTGCCGACCTGCTTGGCCTGCTTTTGGTTGACCAGACCTGCTTTAAGCAACTGGTCGCGAAGGGAAAGGCTCATGGTGCTTACTCACTTAGGCAACTGCTCAACCGCAGCTGGACACGTTCTTTTCCTGGCGTTTGGCTTCGCCCCACAGGGCGTCCAACTCTTCGAGGGTGCAATCTTCCATGGATTGGCGCGTATCGCGCAATGCCTGTTCGATAAATCGGAAACGTCGCTCGAATTTGGCATTGGCGCCGCGCAAGGCGGTTTCCGGGTCGACCTTGAGGTGACGAGCCAGGTTGACCGCCGCAAACAGCAGGTCACCGACTTCATCGGCGATGGCCGCCGGATCGTTATCGGCCATGGCTTCGAGCACTTCGTCCAACTCTTCGCGCACGTTATCCACCACCGGCAAGGCCGCCGGCCAGTCGAAACCGACCTGGCTGGCGCGCTTCTGCAATTTGGCGGCACGGGACAAGGACGGCAAGGCCGTCGGCACATCGTCGAGCAAGGACAGTTGCTCTGGCGCGTCGGATTTTTCCGCACGCTCCTCGGCCTTGATCTGCTCCCAACGTTCCTTTACCTGTTCTTCGCTCAGCTGAGGAATATCCAGTGGCGCATACAGATCGCCGGTCGGGAACACATGGGGATGACGGCGAATCAGCTTGCGCGTGATGCTGTCGATCACCCCGGCAAATTCGAAGCGCCCCTCTTCCCGCGCCAGTTGGCTGTAATACACCACCTGGAACAACAGGTCGCCCAACTCACCTTGCAGATGATCGAAATCGCCGCGCTCGATGGCGTCGGCCACTTCGTAGGCCTCTTCCAGGGTGTGCGGGACAATGGTGGCGTAGGTTTGCTTGATATCCCACGGGCACCCGTATTGCGGGTCTCGCAGGCGGCTCATCAGGTGCAGCAGGTCTTCAAGTGAATACATCATTCTATTTCCGATCAGGTATGAACACCGCCGATCAAATGTGGGAGGGGGCTTGCCCCCGATTGCGGTGGGTCAACCAAGAATCTGGTACCTGACACTCCGCTTTCGGGGGCAAGCCCCCTCCCACATTTCAGACTGTGTTCATCCAGACGTTCATGGGGTACGGTTGCGCCGCGTCTCAATGATGTTCGGCAACTGGGAAATCCGCCCCAGCAACCGCCCCAACGCGTCCAGCCCCGGGATCTCGATGGTCAGGGACATCAACGCCGTGTTGTCCTCTTTATTCGAGCGGGTGTTGACCGCCAGCACGTTGATCCGCTCGTTGAGCAGCACTTGCGAGACGTCACGCAGCAAACCGGAACGGTCGTAGGCGCGGATGATGATGTCCACCGGGTAGGTGAGCACCGGCACCGGGCCCCAACTGACCTGGATAATCCGCTCCGGCTCGCGCCCGCCCAGTTGCAGCACCGAAGCGCAGTCCTGGCGGTGAATGCTCACGCCACGGCCCTGGGTGATGTAGCCGACGATGGCGTCGCCCGGCAGAGGCTGGCAGCAACCGGCAATTTGCGTCAGCAGGTTGCCCACGCCCTGGATCTGGATATCGCCACGTTTGCCAGGCTTGTAGCCGGTGGCCTTGCGCGGGATGAGCTCCAGTTGCTCGTTGCCACGCTCCGGCTCCACCAACTGCTGGGCCAGGTTGACCAGTTGCGCCAGGCGCAGGTCGCCAGCCCCGAGGGCGGCGAACATGTCTTCGGCGACCTTCATGTTGGCCTTCTCGGCCAGCTTGTCGAAGTCCACCTGGGGCAGGCCGAGGCGCGCCAATTCGCGTTCGAGCAGGGTCTTGCCGGCGGCGACGTTCTGGTCGCGCGCCTGCAATTTGAACCAGTGGACGATCTTCGCCCGCGCCCGCGACGTGGTGATGTAGCCCAGGTTCGGGTTCAGCCAGTCGCGGCTCGGCGTACCGTGCTTGCTGGTGATGATCTCGACCTGTTCACCGGTCTGCAGGCTGTAGTTGAGCGGTACGATGCGCCCATTGATCTTGGCGCCACGGCAGTTGTGGCCGATTTCGGTGTGTACGCGGTAGGCAAAGTCCAGCGGCGTGGCGCCTTTGGGCAAGTCAATGGCGTGGCCGTCGGGGGTGAAGATATAGACCCGGTCCGGCTCGATATCCACGCGCAGCTGTTCGGCCAGGCCGCCGATATCGCCGAGTTCTTCGTGCCACTCCAGCACTTGGCGCAGCCAGGAGATTTTCTCCTCGTACTGGTTGGACCCGGCCTTGACGTCGGTGCCCTTGTAGCGCCAATGCGCGCATACACCCAGCTCTGCCTCTTCGTGCATGGCGTGGGTGCGGATCTGCACTTCCAGCACCTTGCCCTCGGGGCCAATCACCGCCGTATGCAGCGAGCGATAACCGTTTTCCTTGGGGTTGGCGATGTAGTCGTCGAATTCCTTGGGGATGTGCCGCCACAGGGTGTGGACGATACCCAGCGCGGTGTAGCAATCGCGCATTTCCGGCACCAGCACGCGCACCGCACGCACATCGTAGATCTGGCTGAAGGCCAGGCCCTTGCGCTGCATTTTGCGCCAGATCGAATAGATATGCTTGGCGCGGCCACTGATGTCGGCATCCACACCCGTGGCCTGCAACTCGGCCCGCAATTGGCCCATTACGTCGGTGATGAAGCGCTCACGGTCGAGCCGCCGCTCATGCAGCAGGGTAGCAATTTGTTTGTATTGGTCGGGCTCAAGGTAGCGAAAGGACAAATCCTCCAGCTCCCACTTGATATGGCCGATACCCAGGCGGTGGGCCAGGGGCGCGTAGATGTCGAAGACTTCGCGGGCGACGCGGTTGCGCTTCTCGTCATCAGCGGTCTTCACCGCACGGATCGCGCAGGTACGTTCGGCCAGCTTGATCAGCGCGACACGCACGTCGTCGACCATCGCCACCAGCATCTTGCGCAGGTTTTCCACCTGGCCCTGGGTGCCCAGCACCATCGATTGGCGCGGGCTGAGGCTGGCACTGATGGCGGCCATGCGCAGCACGCCGTCGATCAGCTTGGCCACCACCGAACCAAAGCGCTGGCCAACGGTAGCCAACGGGATGTGCCCTTCACGCACGCCGCGATAGAGCACGGCGGCGATCAGCGAATCCTGGTCCAGCTTGAGATCGGCGAGGATCTCAGCGATTTCCAACCCGGTACGAAAGCTGGAAGTGCCCTCCGCCCACAGGTTCTTGGCCGCATTGTCTTGCTGTTCAGACTCACGAGCGAACTCGCAGGCTGCTTTCAAGGCTTCACGGTCCAGTGCCGGGTCGACACTGACGGCATGATCCAGCCATGCCTCGAGATTGATACTGCCGTCGGTGTTGATCGGCTGGTGTGCTCTCACCTGTACCATCTTGCTTACCTTCCCTACGACGCACCTTCGATGCGCCAGAATCATCGCCGACCTTTTTACTGCGAACTCCGTGGCAGGTCATAGGCCTTGGAGATCGCAGGCCAGTCGGATTAAACGGGCATCCTAGCCCGCTTCAAATAACGCCATGGCCTCGACATGCGCTGTCTGCGGAAACATGTCGAGGATCCCGGCACGTTTTAGCCGGTAGCCTTGCTTGACCAGCTCAACCGTGTCCCGCGCCAGCGTCGCCGGGTTACAGGACACATACACCAGGCGCTTGGCCCCCAGGGTGGCGAGCTTGCGCACAACCTCCAGGGCACCATCGCGGGGTGGGTCCAAGAGTACCGCAGAAAAGCCCTGTTTGGCCCATTCCACGTCATTCAAAGGCTGGGACAAATCGGCCTGAAAAAACTGCACATTATGCAAATTGTTGCTGATGGCGTTCCGTGCAGCCCGGTCCACCATGGCCTGCACGCCTTCCACCGCCACCACTTCGCGCACCTGTTTCGCCAGCGGCAGGGCGAAGTTGCCCAGGCCGCAAAACAGGTCCAGCACCCGCTCATCGGGTTGTGGTGCCAGCCAGTTCAGGGCCTGGGCAACCATCGCCTCGTTGACCCCGGCGTTGACCTGGACAAAATCCCCTGGTCGGTACGCCAACTCCAAGTCCCATGCGTCCAATCGAAAACCCAGCGACTGATCAGGCTCGACAGGCTCCGGCTGGCCTTCGCCATGCAGCCACAACTGGGCTTCATGGAAGTTACAAAATTCTTTCAGGATCAGCAGGTCCGCATCCGACAACGGCGCCATATGCCGCAGCAACACGGCGCTGGACGACCCGCTGAACACCTCCACATGCCCCAATGCCTGAGGCTTGCTCAAGCGACGCAGCATGTTCGGCAGACGCTGCATGATCGGTTGCAAGGCCTGTACCAGCACCGGGCAATCGTCGATGGCGACAATGTCCTGGCTGGCCACGGCGCGGAAACCGACTTCCAGTTTCCTGGCCTTGGCATCCCAACGCACGGCCACTCGGGCGCGACGCCGATAGCCAAACTCCGGCCCGCTCAACGGCGCGGCCCATTCTTGCGGTTCGACACCGGCCACACGGGACAGTTGCTCGGCGAGCATGCGCTGTTTCAGGGCGAGTTGTTCGTCATGGGGCAAGTGCTGCACGCTGCAACCGCCGCAGCGGCCAAAGTGCGCGCACGGTGCCGGGCGGCGTAATTCGCTGGCCTTGAACACCCGCTCGGTACGCGCCTCGACCACCTTACCGTGGGCGCCCAGCACCCGCGCTTCCACCTCTTCGCCGGCCAACGCGCCGTTGACGAACCAGGTGCGCCCCTCAAAGAACACGATGCCACGGCCATCATTGGCCAGGCGCTCGATGGTCAGGCGCTGCTTCTTGCCTACAGGAATCTGCGGGGCCCGGCTGCCGCCCGTCGGTTGGAAGCGCAGGCCTCTCTCGTGCTTGGCCATCAGTTGGGTTCGTCGAAAATGCCGGTCGACAAGTAACGGTCGCCTCGGTCACAGATGATCGCGACGATCACCGCGTTTTCCACTTCCTTGGACAGGCGCAGCATGCCAGCCACGGCCCCACCGGACGACACGCCGCAGAAGATACCTTCTTCACGGGCCAGGCGACGGGTGGTGTCTTCGGCTTCACGCTGGGCCATGTCGATGATGCGATCCACCCGCGAGGCGTTGTAGATCTTCGGCAGATACTCCTCGGGCCAGCGCCGGATACCGGGGATCGCCGCGCCTTCCATCGGTTGCAGGCCGATGATCTGGATCGCAGGATTCTGCTCCTTGAGGTAGCGCGAGTTGCCCATGATGGTGCCGGTAGTGCCCATGGAACTGACGAAATGGGTAATCGTGCCTTGGGTCTGGCGCCAGATTTCCGGGCCGGTGGTGGTGTAGTGCGCTTCGGGGTTATCACCGTTGGCGAACTGGTCCAGTACCTGGCCACGGCCTTCGGCGGCCATGCGCTCGGCAAGGTCGCGGGCACCTTCCATGCCTTCTTCCTGGGTGACCAGCACCAGCTCGGCGCCATAGGCGGTCATCGCCGCCTTGCGCTCGGCGCTGCCGTTGTCGGGCATGATCAGCACCATTTTGTAGCCCTTGATCGCCGCGGCCATGGCCAGGGCAATCCCGGTGTTACCCGAGGTGGCTTCGATCAGGGTATCGCCCGGCTTGATCTGCCCGCGCAGCTCGGCGCGAGTGATCATCGACAACGCCGGGCGGTCCTTGACCGAACCAGCCGGGTTGTTCCCTTCGAGCTTGAGCAACAGGGTATTGCTGGTTTCACCCGCCATGCGTTGCAAGCGGACCAGGGGCGTATTGCCGACGCAATCGGCGATTGTAGGGTACTGCAAGGTCATGGCGTATTCGCAATCCAGACTGCGGGGGCGAACATCATACCGGGAAAGCCAGGCGCGCCATATCACGCAAAGTGTGGTGCTTATGGCTTATAGGAATAAGCGAGGGAGGTGGCGGCTGGGTGGACGCTATCGGGGGCAAGCCCCCTCCCACACTGGACCGCATTCTCATGCAGGAACTCCGTCAACTGTGGGAGGGGGCTTGCCCCCGATAGCCGCACCTCGATAACCCGCCTAGCCCAAATGCCCGTCACCATGATTTTTCTGAAAGACCTCCTCTCCCATCGCCGCAATCTGCCCTTCGATCAATGCATCAAACGGCTTGAGCAACGGCTCAAACGAAACCGGCGCCTCCAGCACCTGCAACGCCTGCACGATCGCTTCGACCGTCGACAATGCCCCCGGCCCCGGCGCCTTGCGCAGCCGATAACGGGACACGCCACCCTCGGCCAGGGCCACCCGGGGCAACGCCGCCAATAAAGGGTTGAGGTGCAGCAGTTTGCGCGCCTTGCGCCAGGTGCCATCGGGCACCACCAGCAACAGCGGCTGATCGTCGGGCGCATAGGCTTGCAGCGGCTGGGCGTCGTCGGCGGGGAACAACAGCCGCGCCTGATAGCCTGGCGGGTTCAATAGCGTCGGCAGATCATCAAAGACCTCCCCCACCACCAGTTGCGCATTGTTCAAACCCAACGCCGCCAGCCGCGCGGTATTGAGCGCATGGTTGACCTCGCTCGGATGCTGCAACAGCAACACACGGGTACGGCTGTCGAGGCGGGGGATCAGCGCGCACAGGCAATGGACAGCGGGCCTGTGACAGCGGGAACATTGGGGTCGGGACATGGTTCTTCAGGCCTGGTTGAGCTGGGCTTTGAGTAAATCGCGGAAGGTCTGGATCAGCGGTTCGCGACTGCGGCCACGGCGCATGATCATCGAGAACGGCGCCTGGTAGCCGAAGGTCGCCGGCAGCAATACGCGCAGGTCACCCTTGTCAGCCCAGGCCTGGGCGTAGTGCTCGGGCAGGTAGCCGATATAGGCGCCGGACAGCACCAGGATCAACTGTGCCTCCATACTTTCCACCGTGGCGGCGCTGTGCTTGAAACCATGGCGCGCCAGTTCCGCCTGGCTCCAGTAGCCGCGCCCGACCATGCGTTGCTGGGTAATCACTTGTTCGGGGATACGCCGCTCGTTGAACAGTGGGTGGCGAGTGCTGCAATACAGCCAGTGTTGCTCGCGGTACAGCGGCATGTAGACCAGCCCGCTCATGCGATTGGAGAAGGCACCGATGGCCAGGTCGAGGCGATTGTCCTGCACGCCCAGTTGCAGTTCGTACGGGCTCATCACCGACAAATGCAAATGCACCGCCGGGTGTTCCAGGCTATAGGCGCCGATGACTTCGGCGAACGGCAGGGCCTTGTCGCTGACGGTAGAGTCGAGCACGCCGAGCTTGAGGGTACCGCGCAACTCACCCTTCAATGCGGCGGCGTATTGCTCGAAGCCTTCCAGTTCGCCGAGCAGGCGCAGGGTTTCCTGGTGGAACAACTCGCCCTTGCTGGTCAGGCTGAACCCGCCCCGGCCGCGATGACACAGCACCAGGCCCAACGCCGACTCCAACTGGCTCATATAGGTGCTGATGGCCGAGGTGGACAGGTTGAGTTCGTGCTGGGCATTGGCGAACCCCTGGTGGCGCACGACGCTGACGAAGATGCGCAGGAGTTTCAGGTCGGGCAAGGCGTTGGCCATCGGGCCTCCAAAAACGCGGTAACTGTAGGAGCAATCTCGCGCCTACAAGAATCGTCAGAGTCTACCTCAGCCATTAGTTTAGAAAAATCTGAACTAAGTATTTGCCCCTGGCGATTCTTCCCTCCCCTGGCTTTTCGCAGAATCGACCCCTAATAAACAAAACAACGCTGAGGCAATCCTGTGGACAAGATTTTCCACCAACCACTGGGCGGCAACGAAATGCCGCGCTTCGCCGGCATCGCCACCATGATGCGACTACCCCACCTACAGTCGGCCAAGGGCCTGGACGCCGCGTTTATCGGCGTACCGCTGGACATCGGCACGTCGTTGCGCGCCGGCACCCGCTTCGGGCCGCGTGAAATCCGCGCCGAATCGGTGATGATCCGTCCTTACAACATGGCCACCGGCGCCGCACCGTTCGATTCGTTGTCGGTGGCCGACATCGGCGACGTGGCGATCAACACCTTCAACCTGCTCGACGCCGTGCGCATCATCGAAGAAGCCTACGACGAAATCCTCGAACACAACGTGATCCCCATGACCCTGGGTGGCGACCACACCATCACCCTGCCGATCCTGCGGGCGATCCACAAGAAACACGGCAAGGTCGGGCTGGTGCACATCGATGCCCACGCTGACGTCAATGACCACATGTTCGGCGAGAAAATCGCCCACGGCACCACCTTCCGCCGCGCGGTGGAAGAAGGCCTGCTCGATTGTGACCGTGTGGTGCAGATCGGCCTGCGTGCCCAGGGCTACACCGCCGAAGACTTCAACTGGAGCCGCAAGCAGGGCTTCCGGGTGGTCCAGGCCGAAGAATGCTGGCACCACTCCCTCGCACCGTTGATGGCCGAAGTACGCGAAAAAGTCGGTGGCGGCCCGGTGTACCTGAGTTTCGACATCGACGGTATCGACCCAGCCTGGGCACCTGGCACCGGCACCCCAGAAATTGGTGGGCTGACCACGATCCAGGCAATCGAGATCATCCGTGGTTGCCAGGGCCTCGACCTGATTGGTTGCGATCTGGTCGAGGTTTCGCCGCCCTACGACACCACCGGCAACACCTCGCTGCTGGGCGCCAACCTGCTGTACGAAATGCTCTGCGTACTGCCCGGCGTGGCCCATCGCTGATGAGCGCCCATGAAGTGTTGAAAGCTGCGGCCGACTTGGTGTCAGCCTTCGCGCGCAATGATCGCGAGGCTTACTTCGGCGCGTTCAGCGCCGATGCCAGCTTCGTGTTCTACACCCTCCCCCAGCCGCTGCTCAGTCGCGATGCCTACCAGGCGTTGTGGGACAGTTGGCGGCGGGACGAGGGATTCGAAGTGCTGTCCTGCACCTCGAGCAACGCCTTTGTCTGCCTGCAAGGCGACGTGGCGATTTTCATGCATGACGTGGCCACAGAGCTGCGCATGAACGGGGAGCAATTTTTTAGCCAGGAACGCGAGACCATTGTCTTCAAACGGCAAGGGCTGCGCGCAGAACAACAAGAAGGCCTATGGCTGGCCTGTCACGAACATTTGTCCGCTATGCCGGAAGGGCTGCCGCCCCCTTAGCCAATGTGATCGGAGCTGATCATGAATAATAAAAACAACGACAACAGTATTCGCAAAATAGAAACCAACGGGGTCGAACAGATCCCGGACCACGAACGTACCGCGGGGCCCAAGGATCTGTTTCGCCTGATCTTCGGCGGTGCCAATACCTTTGCCACCGCCGTGCTGGGTTCCTTTCCGGTGTTGTTCGGCTTGTCGTTCCAGGCTGGGGTCTGGGCGATTGTGCTGGGCGTGCTGGTGGGGGCCGTGATTTTGGCGCCCATGGGCCTGTTCGGGCCGATCAATGGCACCAATAACGCCGTGTCTTCCGGCGCGCACTTTGGCGTGCATGGGCGAATTGTCGGTTCGTTTTTGTCATTGCTGACCGCGATTGCGTTCTTCTCACTGTCGGTGTGGAGTTCCGGCGATGCCCTGGTCGGCGGTGCGAAACGCCTGATCGGCCTGCCGGAAACCGACCTGACCCTGGGCCTGGCCTACGGCGTATTCGCGATTCTCGTGCTGACGGTGTGCATCTACGGCTTTCGCTTCATGCTGTGGGTCAACCGCATTGCCGTGTGGGCGGCGAGCCTGCTGTTCCTGCTGGGCATCTTCGCGTTCGCGCCAACCTTCGACAGCCACTTCGCCGGCACCGTCGCGATGGGCCAGAGCGGTTTCTGGGCGGCCTTTATCGGCGCCGCGCTGGTGGCCATGAGCAACCCGATCTCCTTCGGGGCGTTCCTGGGTGACTGGTCGCGCTATATCCCGCGGGAAACCCCGAAGGGCCGGATCATGCTGGCCGTGGTCCTGGCGCAGGTCGCCACCTTGATTCCGTTCCTGTTCGGCCTGGCTACCGCCACCATCGTGGCGATCAAGGCGCCGGACTACATCGCGGCCAACAACTATGTCGGCGGCTTGCTGGCGGTGGCACCTAGCTGGTTCTTCCTGCCGGTGTGCCTGATTGCAGTGATCGGCGGCATGTCCACCGGCACCACGTCGCTGTATGGCACCGGGCTGGACATGTCCAGCGTGTTTCCGCGCGTTTTGTCGCGGGTCAAGGCCACGCTGCTGATCGGGGTGATGTCGATTGCCTTCATCTTTATCGGACGTTTCGCCGCCAACCTGGTGCAAAGCGTGTCGACCTTCGCCGTGCTGATCATCACCTGCACCACGCCGTGGATGGTGATGATGATCATCGGCCTGATCGTACGCCGAGGCTTCTACTGCCCGGATGACCTGCAGGTGTTCACCCGCGGCGAAACCGGTGGCCGCTACTGGTTCAGCCATGGCTGGAACTGGCGCGGGCTGGGGGCCTGGATCCCGAGTGCGCTGGTGGGCCTGTGCTTCGTCAACTTGCCTGGGCAGTTTGTCGGGCCGCTGGGCAACTTGGCCGAGGGTATCGATATCAGCCTGCCGGTGACGCTGGGGCTGGCCTCGGTGGTGTACCTGACCTTGCTTCGCCTGTTCCCGGAACCGGCTGCCGTCTATGGGCCAACGGACCCTCGCAGCCAGCGCACTGACGCGCGCGCGCAATCAGCGCAGCAACAGACCGCCTGACCCCAATAAAAAAGATAATCGGAGACTCGCCGTCATGGCTTTGGATTTATTCGTCGTACTCATCTACGCCGCCGGCATGCTTGTGCTCGGCTACTACGGCATGCGCCGCGCCAAGACTCACGAAGACTACCTGGTGGCCGGGCGTAACCTGCGGCCATCGCTGTACATGGGCACCATGGCCGCCACGGTACTGGGCGGCGCGTCCACCGTCGGTACCGTGCGCCTGGGCTATGTGCACGGCATCTCTGGCTTCTGGCTGTGTGCCGCATTGGGCATGGGGATCATCGCGCTGAACCTATTTTTGGCCAAGCCGCTGTTGAAGCTGAAGATCTTCACCGTGACCCAGGTCCTGGAAAAACGCTACAACCCCATGGCTCGCCAGGCGAGTGCGGTGATCATGCTGGCCTACGCGCTGATGATCGGCGTGACCTCGATCCTGGCCATCGGCACGGTGCTGCAAGTGCTGTTTGGCCTGCCGTTCTGGATCTCGGTGGTGTTGGGCGGTGGCGTGGTCGTGGTGTATTCGACCATCGGCGGCATGTGGTCGCTGACCCTCACCGACATCGTGCAGTTCGTGATCAAGACCGTCGGCCTGATGTTTATCCTGCTGCCGATCTGCCTGTACCGCGTGGGCGGCTGGGATGAGCTGGTGGCCAAGCTGCCAGCATCGAGCTTCAGCTTCACCGCGATCGGCTGGGACACGATCATCACCTACTTCATGATCTACTTCTTCGGCATCCTGATTGGCCAGGACATCTGGCAGCGGGTGTTCACCGCCCGGGACGAAAAGGTCGCCCAGTACGCAGGCACTTTCGCTGGTTTCTACTGCATCCTCTATGGCCTGGCGTGTGCCTTGATCGGCATGGCGGCGCACGTGCTGATCCCGGATCTGGATAACGTCAATAACGCGTTTGCGGCGATCGTCAAAGCGTCGCTGCCGGATGGGATTCGCGGGCTGGTGATTGCGGCGGCACTGGCGGCGATGATGTCCACCGCCAGCGCGGGCTTGCTGGCGGCGGCCACCGTATTGACCGAAGACCTGCTGCCACGTTTACGCGGTGGTAAACAATCGAGCCTGGCAATCAACCGCCTGTTCACAATGTTGACCGGTATCGTCGTGCTGGGTATCGCACTGGTGGTAAATGACGTGATCAGCGCCCTGACCCTGGCCTACAACCTGCTGGTGGGTGGCATGCTGATCCCGCTGATCGGCGCGATCTTCTGGAAGCGGGCAACCACATCGGGGGCAATCACGTCCATGACCCTGGGCTTCGTGACGGCGCTGGTGTTCATGTTCAAGGATGGGCTGGATGCGAACACGCCGATCTACTACAGCCTGGCGGTGGCGTTGGTGAGCTTTGTGCTGGTGAGCTTGCTGTCGCGCCAGCCGGAGGCGGAGGTGGCTCGGGCGTTGTAAGAAATAACGGGTTTAGAGCGGTTTCTTCAGCGGGTGCGACGTCGGATGTCGCACCCGTTTTTTTTGCGTGGATTTTGGAGTTTCCGTTGGTCTGGACTGGTATTTCTGACAGTAGATATGAGGCTGAACGCAGCATTAGCTTGACACTGCAATGTCAAGCTGGAAACAGCTGGGCTTATAGTTACCTTTACGGAACGAGGTGTTGAAATGAAAAATCCAAAAGCTTCACATCCACCCGGACCTACAGTACCCGCCAACTTGCAAACCGGTGACAGGGTGCATCTGAACGGAAAAAATGTGGAGGTCTACTCCGGCCTATGTAGGCTCCTATTCAATAACGCAACAGGAAGCCTCGCTTTTCCTCTGTCTATAAGCCGCAACTACGCTCATGAAATTTACTTTCAAGTCGATCCCAATTACACCGGCGAGTTTTCCGTCGTTGGAGAGTACGCCCCAAACAGCCCGGTTAATGAGGATGATCGCAGCTTCGGGAAGACAAAAATCACCCGCTCTAAATAACACCTCTACAGACCTTTACTCCGCAACGCTCACACAGCTCGTAACGTGCTTCGTGTGAGCGCTTCCCAAGTCTTACCGACGACGCGGCCGACGCTGCTCATCATCAGTACGAATCGGCACCGGTTGCAGCGGTGGCTCGATCAAGCCCAGTGCAACGCCGAGGTCGTGGAGCCAATTTTGGATTTTCTCTTTCATGGTTGCCCCCTTTGAGGGTAATGCGGGTAGGCGCAAATTCTGTCGCCCTTTCCTACATTGATAGTAGCCCTAAGTCCTACGTATTGCTTGAACGAAACCACAACGAACTATTACCGAATCGATCCCAATCCTGACGGATCGCTCAAGCAATCGCGCGCGTGCCTGGCAGGGACTCGGCCTTGCCCTCTTGCTGCAGGTCGATCCATGCATTGAGGTTAGCGCCGAGCATACCCTTTCGCCACATCAGCCAGGTGGTCGCAGTGGCAAAATGCCCTGTCAACGGATGAACGGACACACCGTCCTTGCCCGGCAGGCTGTCGAGCATGGATTCAGACATCAAGGCCACACCGGAACCGGCGATGACGCAGGCGAGCATGCCCTGGTAAGACTCGATCTCAATCGCCCGGCCCATGGCGACGTGCTCGTGGGAAAACCAGGTTTCCAGGCGCGTGCGATAGGCGCAGCTGCGTCGGAAAGTGAACACCGAACGGCCAGCAACGTCCTGGGGGCCGCGCACCGGCGGGTGATCGGCTTCGCATATCAGCACCAGGCGTTCTTCGCACAGGGCTAAACCGTCCAACGAGGCGATGGTGATGGGCCCGTCCACAAAAGCAGCATCCAGGCGACCGGTAATCAACCCTTCGAGCAATTCACCGCTGGGCGCCGATTGCACCTGCAAGTTCACCATCGGGTACGCCTTGTGATAACGCGCCAACAGCTTCGGCAAGTGCACCGCCGCCGTGCTGTACATGCTGCCCAGTACAAAGTCGCCGGCCGGTTGCCCGCCTTGCACGGCGCCATGGGCTTCATCGTGCAGCGCCAGCAGACGGGTGCTGTAGTCCAGCAACACTTTGCCCGCCGGAGAAAGCTGCAAACGCTGGCGTTCGCGCACAAACAGCTCGACGCCGAGCTGTTCTTCCATCTGCCTGAGCCGGGTCGACAGGTTCGATGGCACACGGTGCAGGCGCTCGGCAGCGCGGGTGATGGAGCCCTCTTCCGCCACGGCCTGGAAAATGCGCAATTGACTGAACTCCACACCTTTCTCCAAAACTGAACAAGTTACTCACTATTATTCATTTTTACAGAAAGTCAATCCGCTTTAGCCTACAGGCATTCGCTTTCGTCCAGGACGCCTGCCCATGTCTGCGCTGATCCGCTTACTCGCCAGCTTTATCGCCCTGATGATGGCCATGGGCATTGGCCGCTTCGCCCTCACCCCGCAAATGCCCCATCTGCTCAGCGAAGGCCAGATCGACCTGACCGGCGCCGGGCTGATCGCCGCCGCCAATTACCTGGGTTACTTCGTGGGAGCGGTGGACTCGATCTTCGCCCGTAGCCATCACCATGTGCGTGGTCGCCTGTATGGCGGGCTGTGGTTGTGCGCGCTGCTGACCCTGGCCTCGTACTGGGCCCATGGGTTCTGGCCGCACCTGCTGTTGCGCTTCGGTACCGGCGTTGCAAGTGCCTGGGTATTGGTGATGATCACCAGCCTGAGCCAGCCACTGGCGATTGCCGCTGGACGTGCACGCCTGGGGGCGCTGGTGTTCGCCGCGCCAGGGCTGGGGATTCTGTTGACCGGATTGCTGGCGTTGGGCTCCAACCTGTTGGGCCAAAGCTCTGCAACGTTGTGGCTGGTCTATGGCGTCGTGGCGCTGGTGATGCTGCTGGCAATCTTGCCATGCTTGCCCCAGCCGTCCGCCGTCACTGCGCCTGTTGCAAGCCACGCCGACACAGCCAGCAACGGCAGCATTACCCACCTGTGCTGGATCTATGTGTTGTTCGGCCTGGGCTACATCATTCCGGCGACGTTCCTGTCACAGATGGCCAGCGCGCAATTCAAGGGCGCCTGGCAGGCCGATCTGTTCTGGCCCTGCTTTGGTTTGGCGGCGGCGATTGGCGTGGTGGTCGCAAGCCTGCGGCGCAAGGACCCGGACACCACCCGCCGCTGGCTGATGAGCACGTTGTGGCTGCAAGCAGCCGGCGTATTTGCCTGCCTGCTGGGTAACGGTTGGGGTCTGGCGCTGGGGGTGTTGCTGTGCGGCGGGCCCTTCCTGGCCTGCATGCAGTTGGTGATGGCGCGCCTGCGGGACGTTGCACCCCACGGCTATCGGCGCAACACCGGGCTGCTGACCGCCAGCTTTGCCATCGGCCAATTGAGTGGGCCGTTGCTGGCGTCGGTGAGCAGCCACCTGAGCGGTGGCCTGCAACCCGCGTTGCTGATCGCCGGTGCAGGCCTGTTAGTGGCGGGAGGGGTGTTGGTCAGCCCGCGACCAACGGTGCCGGCGCACGAACCTGCTCACGCCGCGCCAGCACCAGGAAAAACAGCCCACCCAGGAAGCAGCCGGTAAACCAGGCGAAGTTGGCCATGCCCTGCAAGGCTGGGGTAAAAGTGATCGCGACACCCACCAGCGTCGCGGGCAACAGGGCCTTGACCGCTGTCCAATTCACACCGCCGTCGAAGTAATAGCGCCCGCTGGGGCTGTCATCGAATAGCGCATCCACATCGATCTTCTGCTTTTTGATCAGGTAGAAGTCCACCAGCAGAATCCCGAACAGCGGCCCGATGAATGCCGCGAGGATGTCGAGGGTGTAGTGGATCATCAGCGGGTTATTGAACAAGTTCCACGGCGTAATGAAGATCGACGCCACCGCCGCGATCATCCCGCCGGCACGCCAGCTGATCTTGCTTGGCGCGACGTTGGCAAAGTCAAAGGCCGGGGACACGAAGTTGGCAACGATGTTGATGCCAATGGTCGCCGTCACAAAGGCAAAGGCCCCCAGCAACACGGCCATGCTGTTGTCGATTCGCGACACGGTGGCGATCGGGTCATGCAGCATTTCGCCAAACACCGGCAAGGTGCCCGAGACGATCACCACGGTGACCAGGGAGAACGCCAGGAAATTCACCGGCAACCCCCAGAAATTACCGCGCCGCACATCACGCATACTGCGGCAGTAGCGGCTGAAGTCGCCGAAATTCAGGGTCGGCCCGGAGAAATACGAGACCACCAGCGCCGTCGCCACAATGACCTGGCCAAACGCCTGCCAGCCCGACAGGGATTTCTCCGACAGGGTAAAGCTGATATTCGCCCAACCCGCCTTCCACACAATCCAACCCGCCAGGACGAACATCACCGCGTAGACCACCGGCCCGGCCCAGTCGATAAAACGGCGGATGGATTCCATGCCGGCCCAGAACACGGCCGCCTGCAGCACCCACAGGCTCAGAAAACCCAACCAGCCAAGGTAGGACAGGCCTGCGAAGTGCGGCTCTGCATACACGGCCATCTGCGGGAAAAAGCGCAGCACCACAATGATCAGGGCACTGGACGCCAGATAAGTCTGAATGCCATACCACGCCACGGCGATCAGGCCGCGAATCACCGCAGGAATATTCGCACCAAACACGCCAAACGCCAGCCGGCAGATGACCGGATAAGGCACCGCTGCTTGCTGACTGGGCTTGGCCACCAGGTTGGCAATCAATTGCACGATGCAAATACCCGCGAGCAAGGCGATTAACACCTGCCAACTGGCTAACCCGAGGGCGAACAGGCTGGCGGCGAATACATAGCCACCGACGCTGTGCACGTCGCTCATCCAGAACGCGAAGATGTTGTACCAGGTCCACTTCTGCGGCTGCGGGCCCAGGTCCTGGTTATACAGGCGGGGGCTGTAGCCTTTGGGCAATTGTTCGGTCATCGCTGGGCTCCTCGAAATACCGGCCTGCGCTGCCGTAACGGGATGCATACGGGAGGCGGCATGGTTTGTATACGATAGAGTCAGCAGAATGCGTGCCAATAGCACACAATCCCCCTGCAGCGCGGGTTGCAAAGGTATTTATGCTTGGCTAGAGGCTGGTAAGACGCTCAGCAACGGTGCACATAAATCCTGTACACAATCACCGGTGCACTCGATGTGCACACAAGTGCCCGACCGTGCAGCACGCCGCGGTCAGAAGAGTGCCCCACGCCATGTCCATCACCGCCAAGCCGGCCGACCAGCCTTGCAGCGTGGCCCAATTGCTCAGGTCATAGGTGCCATAGGCCACCAGGCCGAGCAAAGCACCCAGGCGCGCCGCGCGTTGCCAGCTTGCGCTGGGAAGGACCACCAAGACCACGCAACCGATGGCGTACAGGAGATAGAACAGCACGGCGGGCAACAGGCGAGGCTGATCAAGCATCAGTGGGCCCAGCAGGGATTTGTAGGTCGGGCCCATAAGGACGCCGAGCCAGAGGCCGTCGAGCACCAGAAAGGCGAACAAGGTGCCGAGGTAGGCGAAGACAGACGTCTTGGACATTGATACAACCTCTGTAGGAGCGAGCGTGCTCGCGAATGTATTCCAAGCGCATCGCTGCGTCGGATGTACCTTTTTCGCGAGCACGCTCGCTCCTACCAGAGAGCCAAGCGAACTCAGCTTAGTTCAATGCGATCCGCGTGAATCACAATCTGGCCCTGCTTGTAGAGTGCACCAATGGCTTTCTTGAAGTTGCCCTTGCTCACGCCAAACAAGTTGCTGATCACCGCCGGGTCGCTCTTGTCGCTGACCGGCAGGCTGCCGTTGTTTTCACGCAACTTGGCGAGGATCTTCGAGTTCAGGCTGGAGGCCGCTTCCTGGCCAACCGGCTGCAGGCTCAGGCTGATATTGCCATCGGCGCGGATCTCCTTGATAAAGCCCTTCTCTTCCTTGCCCGGGCGCAGGAACTTGAACACTTCGTTCTTGTGAATCAAGCCCCAGTGCTTGTTGTTGATAATCGCCTTGAAACCCATGTCGGTGGCTTCGGCCACCAGCAGATCGACCTCCTGGCCCACCTGGTAGTTGGCCGGCGTCTTGTCCAGGTAACGGTCCAGGCGTGCAGTCGCCGTGATGCGCTTGGTGTGCTTATCGAGGTAGACGTGCACCACGCAATATTCACCGGCGCTCAACTGGCGCTTTTCTTCCGAATACGGCAGCAACAGGTCCTTGGGCAAGCCCCAATCAAGGAACACACCAATACTGTTGACTTCGACGACTTTCAAACTGGCAAATTCGCCGACTTGAACTTTCGGTTTTTCGGTGGTGGCGATAAGTTTGTCATCGCTGTCCAGATAGATGAAAACGTTAAGCCAGTCTTCATCTTCACTGGGAATATCTTTGGGGATGTAACGATTAGGCAAGAGGATTTCGCCATCTTGCGCACCATCCAAGTACAAACCAAAGTTAGTGTGTTTAACCACTTGCAAGCTGTTGTAGCGCCCGACTAAAGCCATTTCCAATACCCTCATTGCGTGGGCGGCATTCTACCCGAGTTGCGTGCAGCACGCGCGCGCGCCTGAAAAATCGCGGCTGGCATGGCGTTCTACTGGCAGCGCCCCGCTCGTCAGATCAAACAGCTCGATTGCTCCACGGCACAACGGCCATTTCACCCCCAGCGTTACGAGTTAAAACAGTCAGTTAGGCGCTTATTGCAAAGTTAAAACCAGCTGATTTTCCAGCCCACTTATAATTCCAAGGGGATATTTACCAAGCAATTGTCAAGTATTTCCTGTACGATGCCTGGCCAAGTTAATTTTCTACAGGTTAGTGGCCGCCATGCGCGTAAAAGCATCCAACAGCAAAGCAAAGCCAGCTCCCGCCGTTGAAACCAGCGAATCGATCAACAGCCAGATTGCTGCGTTCCTCAAATCCGGTGGCGAAATCCAGCAGATTGCCAAGGGCGTGAGCGGCCAGACTTTCGGCCCGTCCAAGCAAATCAGCCTGGGCAAGAAGTAACCCCCGCGCAACGCACCTGGTCCCTAAGCGTCTTGCCTTCAAGGCGCTAGGACTAGAGCCCGAAATACCCGCCTGCCTGATCCTCTAATACGTTAATCGACGAACGGGACTCATCGCCTGGCATTCGCCGGTATGCTTGCACACGTCTAGCACGGGCATCTGCGCGATTTTTCCGTCACTGCTCCTCGCTTTTCATGGAGTGAAGCATGCTCAAACCCTATATCTTCCTGGTCAGTGCCTTGGCCGCCAGCCCGCTTGCCCAAGCGCAGATCTTCCAGCGCGAATTGGGCGACTTCGACCTTAAATTGGGCACCACCCCCAGCCGCAGCATGGCCCAGGGCCTGGTCAAGCCGACATCGCCCGGCAGTGATTCATTCCATGGCGGCCTGGACCTCAGTCACGACAGCGGTCTGTACATCGGCCAGTTTTCCCCGAACATGGGCCTGTCATCGACCAGCAACCTCGAGGTCGATTCCTACATGGGCTTCAAACATCCTTTCGACCAGACCCTCGGCTACGAAGTAGGGCTGATCCACTACAGCTACCCCACACTCAGCCTCAGGAACAGCCAGGAGTTCTACGGTGGCCTGAACCTGTTGGGCAACCGCTTCGGTGCATCCTTCAGCAACGACCCCGACCGCCAGGACAGCACGCTGTTTGCCGACCTCAGCGGCACCCAGCCTTTCGGCATTGGTGTCAGCATGAAGTACACCACCCATCAACTGGGTACGCCAGCGTCGGTGGAAGGCGGCGCCATCAGCAGTTTCAGCGACTGGTCGGTGCAGTTTTCCCGCGCCTGGAAAGGCATTGACCTAGACCTGATCTACAGCGGCTCCAGCCTCACCGGCAGCGATTGCTCGGCCTACTCCGGACACAATTCGCAATGCGATGGCCTGTTGACCTTGAAGGCCGCGCGGTCGTTTTATTGATGGGCTGAACTGTGGTGCCTGCCGCGGGTTCACATGCACTAACCCCCTCCCGCGCAAGGACCCGCCCATGCTGCAACGGCTCAAACTTCTGCTGGTATTGCTGGCCCTGAGCCTGGTGCTCGCCGGCTGCAATCGCGTGGGCCTGGCCTACCGCAATCTCGATGTCATCATCCCCTGGACCCTCAGTGACTACCTGGACATGACCCCCGGGCAAAAGACCTGGTTCAACGACACACTCAAGGAACACCTGGCCTGGCACTGCACCACACAATTGCCGGGTTATCTGGATTGGCTCGACCGCCTGCAACAGATGGTCGACAACCACCAGGTCACCGACGCCGCACTACAGACCCGCACCGTCGAAGCCAAGCAGGCGATTGCCGAGATTGCGCAACAGGTCACCCCGTCAGCGATCCAATTGCTGCAAGGCCTGGACGACCAACAGGTCAAGGACATGAACCAAGCCCTGGCCAAAGACCTGCGCAAACGCCAGGACGAATACCTCAAGCCGCCCCTCCCCCAGCAGATCAAGGAACGCGCCGAGCGCATGAACAAGCGCCTGGAGACCTGGATGGGCCCGCTCAGCGCCAGCCAGCAGAACCGCGTGATGACCTGGTCAATCGACCTGGGTGAACAGAACCAGCAGTGGATCGGCAACCGCGCCCGCTGGCAGGCGCAATTTATCGAAGCGGTGCAACACCGTGACGGCGCCGATTTCCCGCAGAAAATCGAGCAATTGCTGGTGAACCGCGAAAGCCTATGGACTCCAGAGTATCGCGTCGCCTACGCCCAGACTGAAACAGCTGCCCGTAGCCTGCTCGTGGATCTGACGGCTGAAAGCACAGTGCAGCAACGGCTGAAACTCTCGCAAAAAATCGACAAGGTCCGCAGTGACTTCCAGGCGCTCAAGTGCCTGAAAAGCGTGCAACCCTAGCCCGGCGCCAAGGTTCCCAGCCAAGCCACCAGCCCCAGGATCAATACCACCGCGCCGAACTCCAGGGCCATGCTGCGCCGCAGCACGCGGCCCGCAGCGGCAGTGTCGCCCGCCGCCAGGGACCGTTGCAGAAACGGAACCAGATGGAAACGATTGAGTGCCGCCAGCCCCAGCATCAAGCTAAAAACGCCGAGCTTCAGGCCCAACAGGATCGCGTAGACACTGCCGTTGATGCCGTCCAGGTTCGGCCCCACCACCAACAGATAATTGACCCCACCGGTGACGATCAGCACCGCGACGAATCCCGCGCCGATACGCTCAAACCCTGCAAGTGCCCCGGCCAACACCTCGACGCGATAACGGTCCCGAAACAATGCGCGCCTCAACAACAGCCCAAACGCCGCCAACGCCCCGACCCAGCCTCCCGCAGCCAGCAGATGTGCCGCGTCGCTGATGATGTGCCACGCGCCCAGCATCCCTTCGTGCATCACGCCGTGCCCACTCCAGACCAGTGTCACGAGCGCGACGCCCCCCAACACCGTGGCCGGCAGCAAGCGGGTAGTACACCCTGCCAGGACCAGCGCCACGATACGCAGGCACCAGGCCACACCCAGGTCGGTCTGCCAGAGCATCATCTGCAAATGTGGCCATAACGCCTGCCAATCGCTGGCACCACTCATGGCCTGGGTCATGGACAGCAGCGACGCCACGGACAACAACACCCCCAGGCCCGCCGTCCACCCCATCAGCCTCTTGAAGTTCAGTAGCGTGCGCTGCGAAGCGTTCAGCCCGTAAAGCCCAAAGAGCCCGAAGCCAAACAACAACATCAGGTCAAGATAGAGGGCAAACCGCAGGGCGACTTGGCTCAATTCACTCATGGCTGAACGCTGAATACTACGTTACCGGTGATCGGGTGCGTATCGGACGACACCGCGCGCCAGTCAACCCGATAGGTACCGGTGCTCAGCACGGAAGCCGGCTTGATCAACATCACTTTGGGATCGGTGCTCGCTGCCACACTGGCCTTGACCGGCATCGGCGAGTTGGGCATGCCGGGCATATCGGTCATGGTCAGCTTGGCGCCGGAAAACTGCGTCAGCAGGTTCTCCGAGAAGCGCAGCTCTATGACCGCGGGCGGCGTGCCCTGGGTGCCAGCGGCTGGAATGGACGAGAGCAATTTCGGATGGGCCGCGGCCGGCAGGCTGAGGATTAATCCGGCCCACAGCGCACCACCCGCTAACGCAGTTTTCAACAGAGACATGCAAGGCTCCAGGCCGCTCAAGGCGGCGAGTTATAGGTATAGGAAAAGTGTCAAAACCATAGGCGCACACCGACCAGCCAGCGCAGTTGGCTGACGTCTTCATCCTCCGCGCGGGCGTACTGTGCCGTCTGCCCATAGGTGCGGTTCCAACTGACCCCCACGTAAGGCGCAAACTCTCGGCGTACCTCGTAGCGCAACCGCAGGCCCAATTCGCTTTCCGCAAGGCCTGAGCCCACGCGGCGCTGCGGATCGTTTTGCGCATAAAAGTTGAGTTCCGCGGTCGGCTGCAGGATCAGGCGGTTGGTCAGCAGAATGTCGTAGTCGCCTTCCAGCCGGGCCGCGGTGCGGCCCGACTCGCCAACAAACAGCGTCGCCTCGGCCTCAAAGTTGTAGAGCGCCATGCCCTGGATGCCAAAGGCTGCCCAGCTTTGGCTGTGACCGGGTTTGAAATCCTGCCGCACACCGCCAACCAAGTCCCACCAAGGGCTGATGGCGTGCCCCCACAAAACCTGGGCTTCGGCGCTGTCAGTGCGGCCGGCGCTGCGTTCGCCTTCGCTGCGCAGCCACAGTCGGTCGATATCACCGCCGGCCCAGCCCTTGATATCCCAGTTCAGCGCACTGCCATCGTCGGCGCCTTGCCATTCCAACTGGTTGATCAGCAGCATCGAATGAATCGCGCTGTCGTGCACACTGTGCCCGCCAGGCGCGTTATAGACCGCTGCGCGATCGGCGTCGGTCAGTACCGGGATCGGTGTGCGGCTTTGGGTGGGTGCGGACGAAGCCGCCGGGCTCATGCCCTGAAGTTCATCCGCCAACACCAGCGAGCCGCAGGTTAATGTGGCAAACGTGATGCACAGCGATATAACACGATGGTTCATGCCCGCTTCCTCATTCATGCACGCGAACTTCACGGAACATGCCCATTTCCATGTGGTACAGCAGGTGGCAGTGATAGGCCCAGCGGCCGAGAGCATCGGCCGTCACGCGGTAACTGCGCCGGGTACCCGGTGGCATGTCGATCGTGTGTTTGCGCACCTGGAACTGGCCGTTTTCATCTTCAAGGTCGCTCCACAGGCCATGCAGGTGAATCGGGTGGCTCATCATGGTGTCGTTGACCAGTACCAGTCGCACCCGCTCGCCATAGGTCAGTTGCAAGGGTTCGGCAGCGGAAAATTTCACACCATTGAATGACCAGACAAACTTCTCCATATGCCCGGTGAGGTGCAACTCGATCGTACGCGAGGGATCACGGCCATCGGGGTCTTCGAAGGTGCTGCGCAGGTCGGCATAGGCCAGGACGCGCCGGCCATTGTTACGCAGGCCGACGCCGGGGTCGTCGAGCTTGGGCATCGGGCTCATCGCCTGCATATCCACCAGCGGGTTGTCCTGCTCGCTGGCCGGATGGCTCTGCATCGACATCGAACCCATGGCGCTGTGGTCCATGCCTTCCATATCCGGCATATCGCCCATGGCGCCGTGGTCCATGCCGCCCATGCCCATGTCGTCCATGGTTATCCAAGGGCGCGCATCAAGCGCCGGCACTGAGGCCTCCGCCCCCGCCTGCCGGGCCAGCGTGCCACGGGCATACCCCGTACGGTCCATCGACTGGGCAAACAGCGTGTAGGCGGCGGCAGTGGGCTCGACCAGCACATCAAAGGTTTCAGCCACGGCAATGCGGAACTCGTCGACGCTGACCGGTTGCACCGGCTGGCCGTCGGCGGCGATAACGGTCATCTTCAGCCCCGGAATGCGCACATCGAAATAGGTCATCGCCGAGCCGTTGATAAAGCGCAGGCGAATTCTCTCCCCTGCCTCAAACAAGCCGGTCCAGTTGCGACCGGGCGGCTGGCCATTGAGCAGGTAGGTGTAGGTCTCGCCGCTGACGTCCGCGAGGTCGGTAGGATTCATCTTCATGCGCGCCCACATCAGCCGATCGGCGACGGTAGCCGACCAGCCGCGCTGGCCTGCATCGCGGACAAAATCGCCCACCGTGGGCTTGTGCCGGTTGTAGTAATCGGACTGCTTCTTGAGGGTCTTCATCAGCGCGACGGGGTCTTCGTCGGTCCAGTCAGACAGCATCACGACGTAGTCACGCTGGCAACTGAACGGCTCCGGCTCCCTGGGATCGATGACCAGAGGCCCGTACACGCCCTGTTGCTCCTGAAACCCGGAATGGCTGTGGTACCAATAGGTACCATGCTGCTTGACCTTGAACTGGTAGACATACACCCCACCCGGTTCGATCCCCTCAAAACTGAGGCCAGGCACGCCGTCCATGGTGGACGGCAGAAGGATGCCGTGCCAGTGGATCGAGGTAGGCTCGTTGAGCCGGTTCTTCACGCGCAGGGTCACGGTGTCGCCCTCGCGCCAGCGCAACAGCGGGCCGGGCAGGCTGCCATTGATCGTCAGCGCGGTACGCTGTTGGCCGCTGAGGTTGACGGGCGTCTGGTCGATAAACAGATCGAATTCGCTGCCCGTCAGCACGGTGGGGTGGTCGGGATTGCTCAGCGCCCAAACCGGCGGGCGCCACAGCCCGAGCCCACCGAGCAAGCCGCCGGCGGCCAGGCCTTTGACGAAGGTTCGTCTGGAGGTAGTGGAATGCATGCCGATTCAAGTCCATGAGATGAATGGCTGCAGATTAGGCGGCGCCAGCTGTCAGCAACCTTAGCGGCAGATTACCGATCTGACAGCTTCGGCGTACCCGGCGGCGCGAAGGGGCCGGGTATGGAGGGATTCAAGCGATCTGTGCCTTGGACGCCACTTCAGCAAAGGTCGCCGGGTCCAACGCATCTGCCTGCTCATCCAGCACTTGGCGTGGGTGATCATTGCCCGGAATAGAGCTGTCGATCAGCGCCAGCAACTGCGCGCCGAGCCCGGTCAGGATAAAGTTTTCGCCGTTGCCGCCCTCTTCCTCAGGTCGCGATTCAATAAAACCGCGCTTGAACAGCAGCGCTTCATAATCCGCAGCGGTTTTTTTCAACGCATCCAGGTTGCCCGTGGACTCGCCCGCCGTGGCCTTCTCGGCCGCTTCCTCTTCGGCGTACTTGCGTGGGGCGAAGCTGCCCTCGCCGTTCTGCACTTCATGCAGCAGACGTTCGATCAAATCCCAGTTGTAAGTCGTCATCCTGATTCCTCCTGCGGGCCGATGGAAAGGGAGCCCGTCTCAAGGTGTGACACGCCGCGTCACTGGCCGTTCAGCCGAATGGACGAGCGTCATTTCTCTGAACTTTCCAGACGTTCGCGTCCTCAACTGCACATAACCACCAAGGAGGTCGCAGTATGAAAACCCTGATGAACCTGGTCATTGCCGCCACGTTGCTCACTGCCCTGCCCGCCTGGGCCTGTACGCCGGACGAGGCGACCGCCAAGCGCGAACAGCTGGGGCAGGAAGTGGCGAAACTCACCGAACAGAACCCCTCCAAGGCCAAGGAGATGAACGACGAGTTGCAGAAAATGGACCTGGATACCCAGAGCGCGGAGTTCCCCGACAAGTGCCAGTTGATCGATGCCCGCCTCAAAGAATTGAAAGAGGCCGCCGCCAAGGCGAAAAACTGAGGGCAAAAAAAAACCGGACAACGTCCGGTTTTTTTATTTCACCCCTGCCTTACTCGGCAGCCGGCGCTTCTGGCTTGCGGCGCTTGAGCGGTGCCATGCCGTCCTTGCTGACGAGCGACAGGTTGTCGGTCTTCGGCCGGTTGGTGATCTTGCGCTTGGTCGGCGACTTGGCGCCGGCCTTTTTCTTGTCTCCCTTGGCGTCGACTTTTTTCTTCTTCACGCCAACGGCCTTGCCCGACGCCTTGACCTTCTTCGGTCCGGTGTAGGTGCCTTTGACTTCCTTGATGGTGCGACGCTCGAACGACTGCTTGAGGTAGCGCTCGATGCTCGACATCAGGTTCCAGTCGCCGTGACAGATCAGCGAGATCGCCAGGCCATCGTTGCCCGCACGCCCGGTACGGCCGATACGGTGCACGTATTCGTCGCCGCTGCGGGGCATGTCGAAGTTGATGACCATGTCCAGGCCGTCCACGTCCAGGCCGCGGGCGGCGACGTCGGTGGCCACCAGGATCTTCACGCCGCCGGCCTTGAGGCGATCGATGGCCAGCTTGCGGTCCTTCTGGTCTTTCTCGCCGTGCAGCACGAACGCCTTGTAGTCCTGCGCCACCAGGCGACCGTAGATGCGATCGGCCGCAGCGCGGGTATTCGTGAAGACAATGGCTTTCTGATAGGTCTCATTGGCCAGCAGCCAGTTGAGGATCTGTTCTTTGTGCACATTGTGGTCAGCGGTGATGATCTGCTGGCGCGTGGTCGCGTTCAGGTCGCTGACGTTGTTGACCTGCAGGTGCTCAGGGTTGTTCAGGACCTTGGCCACCATGTCGCGCAGGGTCGAACCACCGGTGGTGGCGGAGAACAGCATGGTCTGCTGGCGATTGACGCACTCGCCCACCAGGCGCTGTACGTCGTCGGCAAAACCCATGTCGAGCATGCGGTCGGCTTCGTCCAGCACCAGCACTTCGACCTCCTTGAGGTCGAGGTTGCCAGCGTTGAGCTGCTCGATCATGCGGCCCGGCGTGCCGATCAGGATATCCGGCACCTTGCGCAGCATGGCGGCCTGGACCTTGAAGTCTTCGCCACCGGTGATCAGGCCGGACTTGATGAAGGTGAATTGCGAGAAGCGCTCCACTTCCTTCAGGGTCTGCTGGGCCAGCTCGCGGGTCGGCAGCAGGATCAACGTCTTGATGCTGACGCGGACTTTGGCCGGGCCGATCAGGCGGTTAAGAATCGGCAGGACGAAAGCGGCAGTCTTGCCACTCCCGGTTTGAGCCGTCACCCGCAGGTCACGCCCTTGGAGCGCGAGCGGGATGGCCGCTGCTTGCACAGGCGTAGGCTCGACAAATTTAAGCTCGGCCACGGCTTTGAGCAGGCGTTCGTGCAGGGCGAATTGGGAAAACACGGGTGCTACCTCGAAGAAATACAAAATATCAGCTGCATAGGGTACCGGTTTCGGCCGTCCAAACCGAGTTTCTTTACGCGAACGGCGCTAATCAGCCGCTTTTTTGTCAGCTGGTTTGTCCACAACATCAACTTGATTGCACTTAAATGCTCTAATCGCCCCGTCTTGTCTTACAGAAGAATCGGTTTCACCCATGGATATCAAACAGTTCTGGCTCAACGTCCAAGACCTTTGGGGCGCCCTCGATCAACACCCGTTGCTGCATGCTGGCCTGGGTATGTTGGTGTTGCTGGTGGTGGCCTTGTTACTGGGCCGGGTGGCGCGCTACCTCATCCTTCACGCCATCAAGCTGCTCGGCAGGCAACCGCCCCTGCATTGGCTCAACGATCTGCGGCACAACAAAGTCTTCCATCGCCTGGCACAGCTGACGCCGTCCCTGGTGATCCAGTTCGGCTTGTACCTGGTGCCAGACCTGAGCAAGACCGCCACCCTGTTTATCGGCAACGTCGCGCTGGCATTCACCCTCCTGTTCATGACGCTGGCCATGAGCGCCCTGCTCAACGCCCTGCTCGACATCTATGCCCGTACCGAACATGCGCGCACGCGCTCGATCAAGGGGTATGTGCAACTGGCGAAGATGGTGCTGTTTGTCTTTGCCGCAATCATCATCGTCGCCACCCTGATCGACCGCTCGCCGTTGCTGCTGCTGTCGGGCCTGGGCGCCATGTCGGCGGTGATCCTGTTGGTGTACAAGGACACCCTGCTGTCGTTCGTCGCCAGCGTGCAGCTCACCAGCAACGACATGCTGCGGGTGGGCGACTGGATCGAAATGCCGCAGGTCGGTGCCGACGGCGATGTGGTCGATATCACCCTGCACACCGTCAAGGTGCAGAACTACGCGTGAGCTTACGCAATTTGACAAGATTCGTGAGCTGACCTTAACTGGACAAGTATCTCATCGGAGACACTTGTCATGCCCTCAATCGCGCTAGCCACAGAGTCTTCATACCGTAAACAGAGCCTGAAAAATGTCCCTCTCTGGGAGCCATGTCAGCCAGCGGAGGCCCACCACTGGCTGGAAATCGATGGCCAACAGGACGACCTCACGGCTCGATATGCAATAAGACCGATCCTGGCGATCAAAATCCCATCCGGGCTTGCCAGGGATCCACATCCAGAGGTCGTCGCAGGCTTGGAGCTGAACGCGGGGATCAAGGTGCTGATGGATCAGGGGCTGAGTCAGGCAGAGGTGGCGAGGCAGCTGGGCGTTGCCCGCCAGACAGTAAGTAATCACTTGAAGCGAAGAAAATGATGACTAGGGCAGTGGTTAAGCGGGAGTTTCTCGGTTGATGAGATAGCTGCTGCCTGGTTGGGCCGTGTTCTTGGTTAGGTTGGGAGAGGTTCCGGGTTTGCCCTCTTTGTGATCAGACTAGCTGGCCAGTCGATAGAAGAACCGCAGATGATGCAGATGCAACAGGGGGACGGCCGCCGCGTTAGGCTGAAAAACCAAACATTCAGTAAGCGACATACATGCGATCCTGCCATCCGGCCGCCGTTGACAATCGTTGCGCGATGCTTTCATCCCACCCCTCGTTCATGAAGCATTTCACGCTCATTCGTACCTAGCCAAACTCCTATGGTGCGGAGTGCGCCAAGATCTTTAGACGCCATAAGTTCTCAGACACGGCGCTGCCTCAAACAGCCTGATCGGCCTTCCTGGCTCGGAGTGGCGGAATCTGCGGTTCGACTCTGCTCAACACGGTTCGGGTTGCCTCGTGGGTGAGCCATCTCGGCCCGGTGACGTCAGGGCCTACCTCCATGGCCCATCTGAGGAATTCTTCTTGCGCCGGTGTGGCGTAGTTTCCATAAATTTTTTCAGTGGCCTGTTTAAGAATCTCTTCAGCAGAACTGCTGTGGCCCCCAAGGGAGTAAATATGCTCCTGAGCAAGGACTTCGACCTTTAAGACGATTTCGCATTGGGCATCTCCGTATTTGCCCATCCCCTTATCGAAATGCTTAATCGAATTCTTGTGCTTCTCAATCGTTGCCTGGAAGTCCGCGTCGCGGAACAACGCCCACAGGTTGACAATGATCTCGTCTTGCCGAGGCCGCCGTTCGAAGATAAGGCCCTGCATGCCTTGACCGGGCGGAGGAACGCCTTCCTTGAAAGTCTTGGCAACATCCAGGTCGAACGTCCACGACGAAATTTTCTCTGAAAGGGCCTGCTCACCCAAAAGATTCCAGATGCTGCCTTTTCCAAGAACCATCCGCCGGAAGCACGCTGACGGGACGGATTTGAACTCGATCGGCAGATTGGCGCACTCCCGCTCCAGCGTCTGTCCACGTCGCCATGCAACCTTTGGATCGCCACCAATCTGCCAGTCGCTGATGGCCTGAAGAAGAGAAAGCGAGAACAGCTCATTCATCGTGGCAAAACCTCTAACCCAGCTTGATTGGCAATTGAATTGAAAAAAGCAGGTGCGCTGGAATGGCCGATAAACCAGGATTGCATCGTAGTAAGTACCTCTTTTCGGCACAATTTGGACGCTGATGATTGGCCTGAGACGCTAACCTGGCACACTTCAGGTGACTCACTGAGACGGTATCGCGTTAGAAAGGGAGCGGTTCGGCCGGCATCAATTCATATCGCATAAGCGCGCGCGCCCACGAATCGCCTTTGATCGCTGCTTGCTTAATCGAAGAAGGCGATGTTGCCATCCACTTACCGATCCGGGGCTTGACGAGAGGTTGGGCCATTCGGGCCTTGCAAGCCGCCAAGAACGGCACCATCTTTTCGATGATGTGCGGCTGAAGATTAGCAACCTCCGACGAGGCATAACGAGCTTCAGGAGCGTACCTCAACCCTTTGGGCATGCGATAACCCACATCCCAACATAACGCCGGCATCTCACATGCTTGAAAGCTTGAGCCCATCGGCAGGTAGTACGTCCCCGGATCAATGACTGCGCCATCTAATTCGATCCAATAATGTGAGTGCTCACCGGAATCGGATCCATACCCTTGCATGGTCGCTTGACGTTGATCTCGAGAAACGACAAAGGCCAGAAAATTCCCCCCCACGATTGTAGGCTTGTGCCCCATGGCCTGAAGGAGACTGTGCACCCCGAACGATGCGTATAGACACCGCTTGTAGTAGTCGTCAGGGAATCGCCCCTTCAGACATCTGTCAACTACGCAGAGAACACGCTCAACTAAGACAGCATCAACCAAAACAAGCTCCTTCTCGATGACGGTGACTACATGTAGTGGCCATTACATGGCATGGACTTGGTTATGTCTACCGTTAAGGCTTCATCACGCTCGCCGCGTCTCGCTATAAATAACATCAGCACGTTTAAAGACCTGGACGGATAGGATATAGCCATTAGGGACGGGGTCAGCATGCAAGAATCGTAAGACCCATGTCAGTAGCTGAGTTTGTTGACTGGATGCAGGACACCTTCATCCAGTGATTCTTAGCAGTTACCCTCTGAATCGGTGCGGGCAATCGTCGATTTGCTCAGTATTGCCGATAGCCGGCCAATTGCCATTAATGGTAGCGTTACGTTATTAGCAGGCTCCGTATTTTTCACCTAGGCTGATCAAACGGGCGCCCATTTCTGGAAATTTCTCGCGATACAGGGATGTCATGGTGCGTATTACTAGCCCATCCAACAAAGGTGGGCCCGCTGCGAGGCAAGGCTTCAAGTATCAAGATCATGTAGCCGTCAGCTTCATTTTCAAGATGCTGCGCGATAGCAGTTACACCCAGGTAGAGTGCGAGACCGCCGACGATATCGTGGCCGTATTCCAGTGCGGGGGTCAGCTCGTCAACGAGTACATTCAGGTCAAGACGACTGAGGGTGACCACAAATGGAATATGGACGAGGTGACCGAGCTGGATGGCACCAAAGCAAACTCGTCCTTGCTCCACAAATCGCTGAAGTGCGATGTGCGCCCAGGCCTTGCTCGCTTCCGAATCGTGACCAAGCGCGACGTCGCGAAGATTCTCGACGGTTTCAAAACGGAGCTGGACAAGAGGGTTCTGCCTGACACCACCACAGCCCGAGGCAAAGTTCTGCTACGGAAATTCAAGACATTCATCTCCCCACAAAATCGGAATTTCGCCTACTGGGCAGAGAACTCCGTCTGGCAGGTCTACGGTGATGTGGAAGCACTGGAAGCGGTCAACATCAAGGCTCTTTCCAAGCTTGCTGAGGATTTCGGGAACCGTCCCAACAATACCCAGATGCAGGCAATTTACGATGATTTCTTGGAGATGGCTGACAAGGCTGCCACGGCCAACGTGAAAACTGCAGCATCGACGAAGATCATTCTGCGGGAACCGACCCTGGCCCACCTGAAGCAGCTATTAGAGTCGGCTGATGACAAGTCAACGGCTACAGCCAAACCCTATAAAAAGCGGCCAGATCCCTTCCTTGTCGAGTTTCATGCAAGCACCGAAGAAGGTCTGCTGCACTCATTTTCCGGCTTTGACGTACGCTATGCGCTGAAGGCGTGGCGGCATGATGGTTTTGCTAAACATCTCGTCGAATGGCTCCCGGAATTTTCCCTCAAGGCGAGCGAGATCGTGAACATCCTCGCGCACAATGCCGAAGCCATCTTGGCACGATCCATCAATGCGTTTACCGACAGCGAACTGCCTCGCGACAGGCTGATCGCCGAACTGATCCTCCACGCCATCCTGCGTAGCCGCCAAAACAGCGAGCCTGTCGCGTGCAAGGTCTTCTACAAATCCTCAGGCAAGCTTTCCGAGTTTGGCAACGCTCACATCGTGCAGATACCTGGCCAAGACGATCAGTTATGGCTCGGGCTCGCGCGCCTGATCCAGGCAGGTGCCATGGACGCGACCCTGGCACAGATCTGCGGCGTCCTAGACGCCACCATATCGGAGACGGCGTTGTCGTCGGAACGCGAAATCATTATCAACCTGCGCGAGCCCCTTCACCATCAACCGAAAGCGGACGCCTTCAATCAGGCACTGCACAAAAACTCGCCAGTCGATGACATGATGAACGTCCTCTGCTTTCCCATCCTGTTGACCTACGACAGTCACGCACTCTCGTCAGGTTGGCTCGCTGATTACGTGAACCATCTTAGAAAGGAGATCGAGGCCCACTTCAGCACCTTCACCAAACAGCTGCCACAGAACATCAAGCAAGTGAAGGTCATGGTCTTCCTTGTGCCGATGGAAAGCATCGAGAAGCTGGTCAATGAATTCAATACCCGGTGCAAAACACTTGGAGACCTGCAGGCATAAGCTGAGGCCTGTGTTCGATCTGCACGGCTGAAAACACTACAGGGTGAAGGCATGCCGAGCTGGTTAAGCCGGCTTCGGTGAACTCAAGGAACGATGCGGTAATGAACTACGAAACGATCAAGAACAGCCTGGCGAACCTCAGCGATGAAGGCGCTTCGACAGTCGATGTGCTGCTTGCCATCAACGCCATCGTCAACAGAAGCAACGCTGAGTGGGAAGGACGCGACCTGGTGATCCGCGCGCTCGACAAGTTCGCGCTTTTTGACGTAGTCGAACAATCGCTCTTGCTCAACATGGTGCGAGCCGTTGGGCTATTTCCTTACATCACGCCACATCTGAGCAACATGGCCCTGTCTGACCGCTTGGCTTACGAGGCTCACAGGGTTGAGGGTGTGGAACCAGGCATGGTGTTTCATCACCTTCAGGCCCACGTTTTCAGCTTGATCATGCAGGGCCGAAACGTCGTCTTGAGCGCCTCCACCAGCGTCGGTAAAAGCTTGGTCATCGACGCGGTACTTGCCCAGCGCCGGTTCAAGAAGGTAGTGGTGATCGTTCCTACCATCGCGCTGATTGACGAAACCCGGCGCCGCTTGGTCAAGCGCTTCAGAGACTTCAACCTGATCACACACCCCAGCCAGGAAGCCGTGCCCGACGTCACCAACGTCTACCTCCTGACGCAGGAGCGCGTTATTCAGCGTCCTGATCTGGATGATGTGGAGTTCTTCGTGCTGGACGAATTTTACAAAATCGATTTGGGAGGCGATAAGGATAAGAGCACACGCGCCGTCGATCTGAGCTTGGCATTCCACAAGCTCGCAAAGACCGGAGCGCAGTTCTACATGCTCGGGCCGCACATTCAGAAGATCTCTGGGTTGGACGGTTACGAGTACCATTTTATCCCGTCCGACTACAGCACCGTCGCGGTCGATATCCAGAATTTCAATCTGGGCATGCGTTCAGAGGAGCGAACACAGAAACTCCTGGAACTGGTCAGGACGCTGGAATCCCCTACCCTGATCTACTGTCAGGCGCCGGCAAGCGCAAACAGGGCTGCAGAATATCTGATCCAGGATGCCGGGTTGACCCCGGTGCCAGAGACGCAGGAAATCGCTGCATGGATCTCCAAGCATTACCACCCAGAATGGAACGTTGCCAAGGCGATCGCCCTAGGTATCGGAATACACCATGGCGGGGTGCCTCGCGCGCTGCAGCAATACATCGTCAAGCTGTTCAACGAAGGCGTCATCAAGCGAATCATCTGCACATCGACGATGATCGAGGGCGTCAATACCTCGGCTGAGAACGTCATCATTTACGACCGCCGCCTCAAAACGTCGACGTTCGACTACTTTACCTACAAGAACATTTCCGGGCGCGCTGGTCGCATGAACAAATACTTCATCGGCAAGGTGTTTATGCTCGAAGCCCCGCCTATTGAGCAGGGACTGACGGTCGAGTACCCCATCGGCCACCAGGATGAAACCTCACCTATCGGCCTGTTAATGCAACTGGAAAACGAATATCTCACGGACATGTCGAGAGGCCGTCTCCAAGAAGCGTATGCCAACCCGGTGCTGTCACCGGCCACCTTGATCGAAAACCGCCACATCCCTATCGAGCGTCAGGTCGAGGTCGCGAAAACGATCATCACTGACCTTCCTGACAGCCATGAGTTGTTAGGCTGGAAAGGCATTCCTGAGCCGAACCAACTGAATTACTTATGTGAGCTGGTCTACATCTTGGAAGGTAAGAACCTGATGGATTACCTGATCTCGTCTAGTTCTCAGTTGGCCTGGCACATCAATGAACTTCGAAATCAGAAAAACTTGCCGGACTATCTGAGCGAAGCGGTAGAAAATCGGTGGGAGAATGTCTCGGCGAGTGAATCCATTAACCTGCGCCTGAAATTCATCAGGAATATGGTGTGCTTCAGATTACCCCGGGACATCATGGCGATTCACAAAATTCAGGTGGACGTGCTGGAGCAACACGGGTACGAGCCTGGAGACTTCAGCTTCTTCGCTGAACAACTGGAGAACATGTTCCTTGACCCCCTGCTCACCGCACTGGACGAGTATGGAATTCCCACTCAGATTTCAACCAAGATCAAGCACCTGATTTTGCCATCAGAGCACCTTAATGATTTGCTGGCAAAACTACGGTCGCTTGCCCCTCGGGTGGAGAGCCTTCAACTTACCCCCTTTGAGAAAGGCCTGATGCAATGGGCGGTCGCGGAAATGTAATGATGGAAGCGATGGACGCGAGCGCTGCAGTAAAGCGCGCCGAGATTCTGGTCTTCCAGCGATTGATAAGTTTGCCGACTAAATCTACGGAGCGGAACGACAATGCCAAACCAACTGGTCATCAAAGGTCAACTTTTTTCATCCCAGACGGAGGCGGAGCGCTTTTTTTATGCAATGCGTGACAAAAATCTCGTTGAGGGTGGAGACATTCAAGGCTCCACTGAATTCGATCTGCTCGAAGACCTGTACGTCCGGTATTGCAAAGCGACCAACTGGCCAACGCCCGGACATCCTGTTGCCTTTTACGCGCGCAATATAGCGCGTGGGGTTGGTGCCCACGGTGGCACTACGCAGGGCTTTGTCGTGAAGTTCAGTGATGGTAGCGAGCAGGAATTTTCCATAAAGAAAGCCGTTAAGGCTGTGGCCACGTAATTACTCCTCCCGACTCAACGAATGTTCTTCTGGTCATCTCAAGACAAGACTACCAACCCATGTCGTACGCACTGATCGGCAATTCCACACTCACAGCCGCCCAGCGCGCCACCGGGGCGGTAGCAGTTAAGACCAGCGATACGATCAACGGAGATCTGTGTGTTTTGGAGAACCTTCTGCAAGGCAATCTCTTCTACGATGATTTTCTCTGCATAGACAACTACAAGCCTGAGCATAGAGACAGCCGGAAACAGCATCAAGACGGCGCGACCTTCACATCAGAGGCCTCAATGGGCCTGCGGATTTGATTTGCTCTGAGGCGCTCATCAAAGATCACCACAATGCCAGGGAAGTAACGGTGCCCATCAACGTAGTCGGGACTTCCCAGCTTCGGGAAAATGTAGGCGAACTGGGTGGGTTTCAATGACCATCCTGGGAAATAGGGCTCATCCGTGAGCCAGCGATTCAGCGAGGCCTTGACCTTGTCAGGACAGATCTGAACCCGCTTGCCTGTACCGATCCGAACCTCGCTCAAGGGGATGGTAGGCACAACGAATGTCACTGCGAATCGGCGATTAGCCTACCAATGGCCAAGATCCCCCGTGTCATCCCATGCCGCTTTCAGGGCCTTGTTCATATAGGTTTCCCCATCCGCCCTGACGCCTATCCGCTGTACGGCCTGTTTGGCCTCGATGGCGATACTCTCTTCTGGGTTGCGAATGAACAGATCACAACGACCATTGCGCAGGTGGCCCTCATCCACGCCAGGCGTGAGTGTCCGCATGCGCTTGATGGTGCTGAATTCCTCAAGCGCGAACCAGTCCTTCAATGTCCAAGCAGCTCCTGCCAAGACGCTCAGCGAAGCGCGCTCGTTGTACCACCATGGATTGTCTTTAAACGCCTTGGTGTAGCGTTCGACAGTTTTGATCCAGGCGGTCAGAAGCTTCTGAACAGATTCGTCATCATCATGGGCGTGGACATGCTTGAGGGTCTTCAACTGCTGCACCGCCTGCTCCTTGCGCAAAGCGCACGCTAACACAGGGCAGGCAGAGCTTGTGTAATTTAGATAGCTTGTAAAGTGTTGCCGCAGAACAGCGCCGAACTGTTGGCCGCGCTGTTGGCGAAGGGCGCGCTGGTAGACGTGTGCGTTGTGCCCATGGTAGGCGTGATGACGCCTTGCACCACACAGCACCAGCCCGGTGCCGACCTGGCGCAGGTTATGGGGTTGGACATGGCCGTATTATGCCAGCTCACCAGTGACCGCTATTTCCAGCAAGTGTCGACGGCAGTGATTCTGGAAGCCATAGGCGAATTTGCACCGGATCATGTCACCCAACCGGCGAAGTTGACGAAAGGCGACATTGTTAACGAAGCCGAACGGCTGAACGATGATACCGGCAGGATGCCCGTTATCTTCCGAGCCGAAGGCCCGCAGCAGACTGAGCAGGATGTGACGACGCAAGCGGACGAAGAGGCGACTGAGGACGCCGCCGCCATGCGGGGCTTAAACATTTAGCCGGGTGCTTGCCAACTGCAAGCAAGCACCCTCGTTATAGCCCATGTACTTCGCTGTTCAATCAGCACCGGTTCCAAGTCAATTCCGCCTTGAGGCGGAAATCAAAAACCCGGTCATGGTAAATGGCCGTGCCCGATTGAAGATCTGGCATCAACCACTATGAGTTGGCTAATTAGCCCCCAGCATTTGCACTAACGAAGTAATCAAACCCTGCGAATGATCTTCATCGCAAAGAGCAATAGCATCCATCTCAGCATCTCTCGAAACTTTATAAAGACTGTCTTGCGCGATTAATACTCCCGCTTTACACATGACGGCAATAAAATCCTCATAAGACCTTTCTGAAACCAAGCTGCTATGAGCTTTGATTTTATTAAGACTTAATGGAGCAAAGCCAAGCCCTTGCCGCATTGACTTTAGGATTTGTTTAACATCAGATTTTGAACGCAATAAAGTCTCCGTTCTTTTATCTTCTCCAGCGTGCAGGAGATGCCTCATTCCTTCATCAAGACTGCAATTCACAAAGATTTCAGACCTCACATTTTCCCTCTTAAAACTTGAAGAACAATTTGAGAATGAGCAGTCTATAAAACGAGTACTATCGTTAGTCTTGCAGTTGAAAAAACCTTGAAAATTTCTAAAAACACTTTGCTCAACCGTGCAGTCAGAAAAATCAATCGATGGAAAGTCGGACAAGATACAAATTCCGGATATTATATTTTCCGTATGAATTCTTTCAATAGTAGAGCGTCTTTCTGAGGCCGTTTTCGGCCCCCAATACTCTATCATAAATGCATGAAGTTCATGGATAGCCTTTTCAGAAGTGATATTTCTACCATTCTTTTTTAATTCACCAAAAATAAACTTTACTTTGTGCTCAATCTCTATTTCTGATGCGTCGGCCTTGTGTAGTTTTGAGCACAACCGCTCGATCAACCCGAAGTTCTCGTTTCTTGCATTTCCCAAAATTGACCTGACAATTATTGCATCGGCGCTGACTGCAGAATCGCTCTTAGAAAATATACTGTACAGTTTATTCAATAATATATGAGAAACATATTCTGGGTGAGAAACGGATGTTGACGAGTTTTTATTTTCAAATAAAAAAAATTTCAGATATGAAGCCCTGCGTGGAGGCGAGGTTTGTCCATTCTTCTGAAGACATATTTCAATGTAGGTCTCAAAGTACTCATCATCCATTGAGTTTTCTTGCTCTACAACTATTTCATTTAATAAGTCGTAGTAATCATCAACGGATATATGGAGTGATTGCTTCTCTATTTCACGCAGCAGTGCCCTGGCCAAGCAATAGTCGAATGGTTCATTGACCTTGAGCCTCTCAGACTCTATTACTTGACTCTCCCAAGGCTCTTTCTTCGTGGATATCAAGAACTGACGCACTACATGAAGGAGGTATGGGTTAACCAATCCATCTTTATTCTTAATTTGAGCAGAAAAATCTTTAATTTTTTTCTTTATCTCCTGCTCGTCTTTTTCTGTGTAGTCATCAATATCGGTAGCAGAAAAACCTTTTATGAAGAGTGTTTCTGAGCCCTTAGTCTTTATGAACCGTGATGCATTAGAATCGCGCGACGTCATCAGAACTCGGCATGAATTCAAGGACTCGTTTAGATTTCCGATAGACTCAAGAAAATCATGCATCTTGAATTTCTCGCCTAACGCTGATTCAATCTCGTCAATCCCGTCAATCATTAATATGATTGAGCCGCAGCTTAGCGCAAGTGAAAATGTCTCATGAGATATGGGCCGCATCTGCCCAGTAATATTCTTTGCATATTCTATATATAGTTTGGAAATTGAATCAATCACTTCGCCGCTGTAGTTTTTTAGAATGTCTGCCTTAGTAATTAGTAGCATTCTTCTTTCTGAACTTCCACGCTTGTTGATTATTTCCGCAAGCCGCAGACAGAATGTTGTTTTTCCTATTCCTCCTTGCCCTAATATGAAAGATATTGGGCTTGACTTTGATTCTTGACCATCAGACTTATAAATAAAAGCCCTTGCATAACTACTACTGACAAGCGCGTCCCCATTGTCTCTATAAATCATCTGATCTACATAATTCTTCGGCGGGGATATGAGTGATATTGCCGTATGCTTTTCGACGACCCTATTAAAAATAAAGTCTCCGATTTCTGCGACGAAAAATTTTTGGCAGCGAGATTTTCTTAAAAGCCCTTCATAAGTTTTCTTTTGGGATTCGTTGATACCCCCTATCGAGGCAATACATACATCAACTCTGACTGGAGAGTGCCGCAATTCTTTAAGAGTAGAACGTATTACCTCCGGGATGCTATGGGCTTTTGAAATATATATGATAATCCAAGAATCACCCATTTCCGGATGCTTATAGATTGAGTATTGGTCACGTGCTGTCGAGTATTGCGCTTTATCTATTGTAGAGTTATTAAATATTTCCTTTGATATTAGGTCAAAATTTATTTCCTTTGAGAAGTTCACATCATAAGTGGGGTGGAAGTAAGAATCCAGGTCTTCGCTGCTCAAGACGAAGGATTCAAAAAAATTAACGCTATTCTCTGCTGCTGCTACTTGGAACTCATCACCTTTATTGACCCCATCATCGGAAGATCCTTTTATCAACACCCATGGCACGCCGGCATTTTGACAGGCGATCCCAAAAGGATATGACTCCATATCGCCACATTTGGCATCTGGAACGGCGGATAAGATTTTATTTTTCAGATCCGAGCTGTTTACAACTTTATCTCCGCACGCAAATACTGCGCCGTTGATTTCGAAGTCGAATTTTCTTGACGATGAATGGCTTATCAGTCTGGCGTATGTTATGGAATCAGATTGAACTGTTCGGGTTCGGTTAGATATCTCATTTTTATTAACTTTTTGCAGCTCATAGTCTGCCGAATGTTGGCATATGCCAACACTCCCTATAGGAAAATCATCTTTTAGTCCGAAGCAGATGCCTAGCTCAATAACCAATGTGGGCTTTAAACTCCTAATCAACAGGGGGAGTCTCTGTGAAACCGAGTCTCTCCCACGTGACCCCATCTCCATGAACCTAGCTATTGAAAAAGGTTTCCCCCCAAAGTATCCATGCTCTACGAGCATTGACTCTACAGTTTCAGTCGAGGTAGCAGAGAATCTAGATTTTAAAGCTTGGTATTCCACATCGGTAATGCAGACTATCAGCGGATTTTTTCCTTCCTGGGATTTCATGATTTTAATCCTTGCTCAATTTCTATTAATTCAATATTCATTTGATTCATGAGATGCATAGTTTTCTCAGGATCGCCCTCTCTCACGCAACGCTCGGCGCATCCTCATGTGCAGGATCGTATGGTCAATCGCCTCGGCAGGGGAAAAACCGCGGGTCTTGAAGACATTACTTTTAAAACGCGACAGGACAAAGCTTGGGCCTTGCGCGACGACAGCATCAGAAAACATACTCCTGCTTCTGTTCCTGTCCATTTCCTGTTCCTGCTCACTCATGCATCAATACCTTAGTTGTTGAAATTTTCTTCGTATGGATTCTTCATTGTTGGGTTTTCGGGCATTTATGCAGAAGCTCGACAAATCGCAGGCACGACGAATACTCCCATGTAGTAGCTTCGGGATAGGATCGTTGTCTGTCTGCATTCCTGTGGCGCGGCTGATCCATGCCAAGCTCCTACCTCCCTCCTCCCTCTAGGCCAGGGTGGCTGGGCATCCGAGTTGTCCTTGTGTAATGTCACAATACTATCGTTATTGCGCCTTGATGGGTAACCCGACAGGCAAGTGTGGCTGCCTAGGAGAGTCGTGTGAGGCTCTGGCAGGAGGAAAGCTTATGGGCTGTGGGCGTTGTGGGGTAACGGGCTGTCTATCGATTTTGGAAAAAATGGACAATGGACAGAAAATCTCAAGCTACTGATTTGCATAGACTTATGGTGTCCATTCAGAGCTTTAGCTCACACGTGAATGACTTCGACAAAACCATCGTCTCCATCCCCACCTGGCGCCTGATGTCCGAGTCGTTCAAGAACTGGCGCGGCATGCAGGCGTCGGGTGGGCGACGCATCAAGCGCAGCCTGTACATCGATGCCAGCGGTGTGCGGTTCCTGCGTGATGATGAAGAAACGCGCATGACCCAGGTGCATCTGCTCACCGACTACATCAGCCGCAAGCAGGCCGAACTCAAGGCCTGGAACGAAGCCCAGGGCCACAGCGCGCAACTGTCGGCCAACCGTCGCCGCATGACCAACCTCGGCACCTTCCGCGCATACGCCCTGGCCTACCTGAAAAGCCACCCGGACATCCAACCGAACATGACCTGCATGGTGCGCCAGATGCAAACCACCGCCCAGGGTGTGCCGTTGGAAATCTACTGCTTCACCCGCACCACCGCGTGGGCGGATTACGAGCGGATCCAGGGGGATATCTTCGATTACTTGCTGGCGGTGCTGCCGGAATTTGGGTTGAGTCTCTATCAACAACCCAGCGGGAATGACTTGCGTGCCGGGGTGTTGCCGGCGGTGTTGGGGGCCAGTCATCTACCCGCCATCGAACAGCATTCGGGTTAACACCGCGTCTTCCGCGGGAGTTTCTGACTTAGCGCTGCCGCGCAGCAAACTGCCCCCTGTGGCGAGCGGGCTTGCCCCGCTCGCCACAACAAGCCTGCTCGCCACAGTTCCTCCTTAACTGACTGGCATTGCGGCTCTCCACAACAGCCCGCTCCCCTGGGCGGGTCAGCGCAGCACTGGCTCCTTGCATGCCCCCAACCGACTGATCCACACCGCCCCCAGAATCACCAGGCCACCCAGCGCCAACCGCCCCAGCGGCTCGTGCTGGTTCCAGATCAGCAGGTTCAGCAGCAGCCCCACCGGCACATGCAAATTGTTCATCACCGCCAAGGTGCCGCCGTTGACCAGGCAGGCCCCCTTGTTCCACCAATACATGCCCAAGGCGGTACTGACCAATCCGAGGAACACCAGCACGCCCCATTGCAGTGGCGCTTCCGGCAGGAAGTTGGCTTTGCCGAACAACAGGAACGCCGGCAGCACCACCAACAACGCGCCCAGGTAGAAGTAACCGAAGCGTCGATAGTGCGGCAGGTCGCTGGGGTGGCGCGCCACCAGGTGCTTGTACATGACCTGCCCGGCGGCGTAGGTGAAGTTGGCCAGTTGCAGCAACAGGAAGCCCATGAGGAAGTGCGGGGTGATCTGGTCGAAACGGATCACCGCCGCCCCCGTCACCGCCACCAGTGCGGCGATCAGCGCCCAGGGATTGAAGCGGCGGTTGAGCGCGTCTTCGATCAGGGTCACATGCAACGGGGTGAGGATGGTGAATAGCAGCACCTCCGGCACCGTGAGCACACGAAAGCTCAGGTACAGGCACACGTAGGTCACGCCAAACTGCAGCGCGCCAATCACCAGCATGCCGCGCATGAAGGCCGGTTCTACCGAGCGCCAGCGGGTCAACGGGATAAAGACCAGCCCGGCCAGCAGCACACGCACCAGCACCGCGAAGTAGCTGTCGACGTGACCGGCGAGGTATTCGCCGATCAAGCTGAAGGAAAATGCCTGAATCAGGGTGACAACCAGTAGATAGCCCATGCGCGCCTCATTTCGAATGGGCGGGACATTAAAGGTTTTCGGCGTTTGACGAAACTCGGGGCAAAAAAAACCCGACCTCGCTATAGCGTCAGTCGGGCAGGAGCACTCAGGAGCAACAAGTGCAAAGGGAGGTTCTTACGCGTACTTGAAGGGTTTGCGTGGAGCGATATAAACACCGCGCGATTATCTGGCGATTAAAGGATCAAGCCACCTGCGCCAGCAGCGCCTTGGCGTGGTTGATGCCCTTTTCCTGGAAGTCACTGCTCAGGTTCACGCCTTCGGCATGAATGAAGGTGACGTCATGGATCCCGATAAAAGCCATGACCTGGCGCAGGTAGGGTTCCTGGTGATCGGAGCTGGCGCCGGCATGGATACCGCCGCGCGCGGTCAACACGATGGCGCGTTTACCGGTGAGCAGGCCTTGGGGCCCCGTGGCGGTGTACTTGAAGGTCACACCCGCACGCAACACGTGGTCCAGCCAGGCTTTGAGGGTGCTGGGGATGGCAAAGTTGTACATCGGTGCCGCCATCACCAGCACGTCGGCGGCGAGCAATTCATCGGTCAATTCGTTGGAACGGTCGAGGGAGGCCTGTTCGCTGGGGTTGCGCTGGTCGGCAGGTTTCATCCAACCGCCGAGCAGGTTGGCGTCCAGGTGCGGGACCGGGTCAAGGGCGACGTCACGCACCGTGATCTGATCTGCCGGATGGGCGGCCTGCCATTGGCTGATGAACTGTTGGGTCAGTTGCCGGGAAATCGAATCCTGTTGGCGGGCGCTGCTTTCGATGATCAGAACATTGGACATGGCTTCGTAGGCTCCATCTGCATTTGCTGTAAGGCGATGGAGTGAAGAGTAGACAGAGCCAATTCGATAAAAAAGCGCAAAAAACTGCTATAAACCATCTAGAAATTTGTTTATAAGCGGAGTATTCCTGTCGGGACGCTCCGCTGCTGCTTTATTTCGGGGCGCAGGCCAGGGCGATCCGCATTTTGATGATCGCGCGGTTGAACTTGACGGTGGTGTTGGTGCTTTTACCCGCCGGTACCGTGACCGTGCGTCGACGGGGTGATTCCGGACCGTTGGTAAAGGTGACCGAACACACGGCGTCCTTCGTGCCGTAGTTATTCAATTGAATCGAGCTGATGTCGCCGTCCACATCGGAGGCGGTGTAATCGATGCTCACGCCGTCGATTTTTTTAGTCACGTCGATGGGGTAGGCAAAGGCACTCATCGGCAACAGCGCCAGCAACACACAACAGAATTTTCTCATTCGGCAGTCTCCAATAAGGACCGCCAGCTTAGGACAAGAGGAGCTCATCTTGAAAGCGCCCCGCGTTACCCTTGATCAATGGCGCACGCTGCAAGCCGTGGTCGACCATGGCGGCTTCGCCCAGGCGGCTGAAGCGCTGCACCGTTCGCAGTCCTCGGTGAGCTACACCGTGGCCCGCATGCAAGACCAACTCGGCGTTCCGATGTTGCGCATCGACGGGCGCAAGGCGGTGCTGACCGAGGCCGGTGAAGTGCTGTTGCGCCGCTCCCGGCAACTGGTGAAAAACGCCAGTCAACTGGAAGACCTGGCCCACCATATGGAACAGGGCTGGGAGGCCGAAGTGCGCCTGGTGGTCGATGCCGCCTACCCGAATGCGCGCCTGGTGCGTGCCTTGACAGCCTTTATGCCGCAAAGCCGCGGTTGTCGCGTGCGCTTGCGTGAGGAGGTGCTGTCGGGTGTCGAAGAGCTGTTGATGGAAGGCGTGGCCGACCTGGCGATCAGCAGTTTCAGCATTCCCGGCTACCTGGGCACGGAAATGAGCGATGTGGAGTTCATCGCCGTGGCCCATCCCGAGCATGCCTTGCACCGCATGAACCGCGAGTTGAGCTTCCAGGACCTGGAAAGCCAGATGCAGGTGGTGATCCGCGATTCCGGTCGCCAGCAGCCGCGCGATGTGGGCTGGCTTGGCGCCGAGCAGCGCTGGACCGTCGGCAGCCTGGCCACCGCCGCCGCCTTTGTCGGCAGCGGCCTGGGCTTTGCCTGGCTGCCCCGGCACATGATCGAACGCGAACTCGCCGAAGGCGTGCTCAAGCAGCTACCCTTGGAACAGGGCGGCAGCCGCCATCCGACGTTCTACCTGTATTCAAACAAGGACAAACCCTTGGGCCCAGCCACGCAGATCCTGGTGGAGCTGCTGCGCACGTTCGACACGGCCCCCTTGGACGCCCCTTTCGCCGCCCCGCAGCAAGCCTGAAACGGAGTTCAAGCATGGCCTGGTTCGACCACGAAGGCTGCAACCTGCATTACGAGGAATACGGTCACGGCACGCCGCTGATCCTGATCCATGGCCTGGGCTCCAGCAGCCAGGATTGGGAGCTGCAGATCCCGGTGCTGGCCAGGCATTACCGCTTGATCGTGGTGGATGTACGCGGCCATGGGCGCTCCGACAAACCTCGAGAGCGCTACAGTATCCAGGGCTTTACCTTCGACCTGCTCGCCCTGATCGAACACTTGGACCTGCCGCCCGCCCATGTGGTGGGCTTGTCCATGGGGGGGATGATCGCCTTCCAGCTGGCGGTGGACGAGCCCGGCCTGGTCAAGAGCCTGTGCATCGTCAACAGCGCGCCCGAGGTCAAGGTTCGCAGTGCCGATGATTACTGGCAGTGGGCCAAGCGCTGGACCCTCGCGCGCGTGCTCAGCCTGGCCACGATCGGCAAGGCTCTCGGCGACCGGCTGTTCCCCAAACCGCACCAGGCCGACCTGCGCCGCAAGATGGCCGAACGCTGGGCAAAAAACGACAAACGTGCTTATCTCGCCAGCTTCGACGCGATTGTGGGCTGGGGCGTACAGGAACGACTTTCGAGGATTACCTGTCCAACCCTGGTCATCAGCGCCGACCACGACTACACCCCCGTGGCGCAGAAAGAAATCTATGTAAAACTGCTGCCCGATGCGCGGCTGGTGGTGATCGAGGATTCCCGCCATGCCACGCCCTTGGACCAACCCGAAGTCTTTAACGCTACGTTGCTCGATTTTCTAAAGACAGTCGAAACCACTACCCAGGATCACTGACCCATGCTGAAAAAAATCGCCTTCTTCGCCGGTTCCGTATTGTTCGCTGCCAACCTGATGGCGGCCGAGCCTGCCAAGGCGCCGCACGTACTGATCACCACCACCAATGGCGACATTGAAATCGAACTGGACCCGGTCAAGGCGCCGATCAGTACCAAAAACTTCCTGGCCTACGTCGACAAGGGCTTCTACACCAACACGATTTTCCACCGCGTGATCCCGGGCTTCATGGTCCAGGGCGGCGGGTTCACCCAGCAGATGTCGCAAAAACCGACCGAAGCGCCGATCAAGAACGAAGCCAGCAATGGCTTGCACAACGTACGTGGCACCTTGTCCATGGCGCGCACCAACGATCCGAACTCGGCCACCAGCCAATTCTTCATCAACGTCGCCGACAATGCCTTCCTCGATCCAGGTCGAGACGCCGGTTATGCCGTGTTCGCCAAGGTAGTCAAGGGCATGGACGTGGTCGACATCATCGTCAACTCGCAGACCACCACCAAGCAAGGCATGCAGAACGTGCCTATCGATCCTGTCCTGATCAAGTCAGCCAAGCGCATCGACTGAGGTCTGCAGGTAGTTCCGTGCGGTGCCCACCAGGCACCGTGCGCATTTGAACAGGAGAGCCCGCCAGGCGGGCGTCAACCCTAATGCTCTATCGTCGTTTTGAACAACTGATCGACATCTTCCGCGAAGCCCCCAGCGCGGCCCCTCCCGATAAAGTCCTGCCCTTCTATCTCTATTACCTGCGCCAGGTGTGGCCGAGTTTTGCCGCGCTGCTGGTGGTGGGCCTGATCGGTGCGCTGATCGAGGTCGCGTTGTTCAGCTACCTGAGCCGCATTATCGACCTGGCCCAGGGGACGCCCCCGGCGAACTTCTTCCAGTTGCATAGCACCGAACTGATCTGGATGGCCGTGGTGGCCCTGCTGCTACGCCCGATCTTCGGTGCCCTGCATGACCTGCTGGTGCACCAGACCATCAGCCCCGGCATGACCAGCCTGATCCGCTGGCAGAACCACAGCTACGTGCTCAAGCAGAGCCTGAATTTCTTCCAGAACGACTTCGCCGGGCGTATTGCCCAGCGCATCATGCAGACCGGCAACTCCCTGCGCGACTCCGCTGTCGCGGCGGTGGATGCGATCTGGCACGTGGCGATCTATGCGATCAGCTCGCTGGTGTTGTTTGCCGAAGCCGACTGGCGCCTGATGATCCCGCTGGTGACCTGGATCGTCTGCTACAGCCTGGCGCTGCGCTACTTCGTGCCCAGGGTGAAAGAGCGCTCGGTGATTTCCTCCGAGGCGCGCTCCAAATTGATGGGCCGGATTGTCGACGGCTACACCAACATCACCACCTTGAAGCTGTTTGCTCACACCCATTACGAGCAGCAATACGCCAAGGAAGCGCTCATCGAGCAGACCGAAAAAACCCAACTGGCCAGCCGCGTGGTGACCAGCATGGACGTGGTGATCACCACTATGAACGGCCTGCTGATCGTCACCACCACTGGCCTGGCCCTGTGGTTGTGGACCCACTCGCTGATTTCCGTAGGCGCGATTGCGCTGGCGACCGGTCTGGTGATTCGTATCGTCAACATGTCCGGCTGGATCATGTGGGTGGTCAACGGCATCTTCGAAAACATCGGCATGGTGCAGGACGGCTTGAAAACCATCGCCCAGCCACTGGCGGTGATCGACCGCGAAAACGCCCCGCGCCTGAGCGTCCCCCATGGGGAAGTGCGCTTCGAGCAGGTGGATTTTCACTATGGCAAGAAGAGCGGAATCATTGGCGGCCTGAACCTGACCATCAAGGCCGGGGAAAAAATCGGCCTGATCGGCCCGTCCGGCGCGGGCAAATCGACCCTGGTCAACCTGCTGCTGCGCCTCTACGACCTGCAGGGCGGGCGCATCCTGATCGACGGCCAGGACATCGCCGAGGTTGCCCAGGAATCCCTGCGCGAACAGATCGGCATGATCACCCAGGACACCTCGCTGCTGCACCGCTCGATCCGCGACAACCTGCTGTATGGCAAACCGGATGCGACCGATGAAGAACTCTGGGCCGCCGTGCACAAGGCGCGCGCCGATGAGTTCATCCCGCTGCTGTCGGATGCCGAAGGACGTACCGGGCTGGATGCACACGTGGGTGAGCGCGGGGTCAAACTCTCCGGCGGCCAACGGCAACGGATTGCCATCGCCCGCGTACTGCTCAAGGACGCGCCGATCCTGATCATGGACGAAGCCACGTCGGCGCTGGACTCGGAAGTGGAAGCCGCCATCCAGGAAAGCCTGGAGACCCTGATGCAAGGCAAGACGGTGATTGCGATTGCGCACCGATTGTCGACCATCGCACGCATGGATCGCCTGGTGGTGCTGGAGAAAGGCCAGATCGCCGAGAGCGGCAGCCACGCCGAGCTGCTGGCCCATGGCGGGCTGTATGCGCGGTTGTGGCAACACCAGACTGGCGGGTTTGTCGGTATCGATTGAAAACTGCCGGGCCTACGCAACTCAAAATGTGAGAGGGAGGGAGCTTGCTCCCTCCCCCATGAGTACCCTGGATTTGTGCCGGAACCGTGCTGTACTCAGTGCAGTGCCCAGGCGGGCGCTGAAGTAAATCCGCAGGGAGCATCACTGATTTACTGATTCGGTAGAGCGATCTATCAAGGACGGGTTGCATGTCTTTGTTCAAGCGTTCAGTCACAGAAGGGTTGGGCACGTTTTGGCTGGTGTTGGGCGGTTGCGGGAGTGCGGTGTTGGCCGCGGCGTTTCCCGCCGTCGGCATCGGGTTGTTGGGTGTAGCCCTGGCGTTCGGGCTCACAGTGCTGACCATGGCCGTCGCCATCGGACACATCAGCGGTTGTCACCTGAACCCGGCGGTATCGGTGGGGCTGGTGGTGGGCGGGCGGTTTCCGGCCAGGGAGTTACCGGCCTATATCGTGGCCCAGGTAATTGGCGGCACGGTCGCTGCAGCGCTGCTGTACTTCATCGCCAGCGGCAAGCCAGGGTTTGAACTGGCGTCGGGCCTGGCCTCCAACGGCTATGCCGAACATTCGCCGGGGGGCTACTCATTGGCTGCGGGGTTTGTCTGTGAGTTAGTGATGACGACGATGTTCGTGCTGATCATCCTTGGCGCCACCGACCCTCGTGCCCCGAAGGGCCTCGCGCCGATCGCCATCGGCCTGGCCCTGACCTTGATCCACCTGATCTCCATCCCCGTGACCAACACCTCGGTCAACCCGGCCCGCAGTACGGGCCCGGCGCTGATCGTGGGCGGGTGGGCGATCCAGCAGTTGTGGATGTTCTGGCTCGCGCCGATTCTCGGCGCGGTGGTCGGCGGTTTTACCTATCGATGGCTGGGCAAAGAGGAGCCGGCCTGAGGCCGCGCGGGTTCAGCCCTGCCGGTAAGGCAGGGCTGCCCTCGCCTCTTCGGCATACGCCAGGATCCCCACCCGCTCGCGCGCCAGGAAATCCTCAACGGCTTTTTTCAACCCCGGATGACGCAAGTAATGCCATGACCGGGTAATCACCGGCTCAAACCCGCGAATCAACTTGTGCTCGCCCTGGGCGCCGGCGTCGAAACGTTGCAGGCCGTGGGCGATGGCGTAGTCCATGCCCTGGTAGAAACAGGTTTCGAAATGCAGGCGGTCAAACTCCGCCAGGCAGCCCCAGTAGCGGCCGTAGAAACTGTCGCCACCGACCAGGCTGAACGCCATGGCCACCGGGCGGGCGCCTTGCTTGGCCAGCACCACGCGGATAGCTTCGGGCATGCGCTCGGCGAGCAGGCTGAAAAACGCGCGGGTCAGGTACGGCGATTGGCGTCTGACGGCGTAGGTGTTGGCGTAGCAGGCATAGACAAAATCCCATTGCGCTTCGCTCAGTTCATGGCCTTGTAACCACTCAAATTCAATGCCCTGCCCCGCCACCTGTTCGCGCTCCTTGCGCATCTGTTTGCGCTTGCGTGAACTCAGGGCATCGAGAAAGTCCTGAAAGTCGCGATAGCCACGGTTCTGCCAGTGAAACTGACAACCCAGGCGCTGCATCCAGCCCGGCTGCTGGGCCAGGGCGTCATCGGCCAACGCATCGGTGAAATTGATATGGGCGCCGGAGAGCCCCTCGATTTCCAGGTAGCCCGGCAGGCTTTGGAGCAGTTCAAAAGCGTCGGCGGCATTGGCCGCCAACACGCGCGGTCCGCTGACCGGACTGAAGGGTACGGCCGTCAGCAGCTTGGGGTAATAGTCGATACCGGCACGCTCACAGGCATCCGCCCAGCCGTGATCGAACACGTACTCGCCGTAGGAGTGCCATTTGCGATAGCCGGGTAACGCCGCGACCAGCCGATCGCCCTCCCAGTGCAACAGATGCTCCGGTTGCCAGCCGGAATGGGGGCCGACGCTACCGCTGTCCTCCAGCGCACTCAGGAACGCATGACGCACGAACGGTTGGGCGTGCGGCACCAGGGCATCCCAGGTCTGAGGGGCGGTTTCGGACAGGCTTGGCAGGCGTTGCAACGGCATCGGCATCCTCACTACTTCAGGGCGTGAAAGCCTGGCGAGTATCGCTTATCGCCGGACCCAGTACACCCTCAAATCGCCGGACAAGGCCGCATGCCAATAGTTCCTTCTTAAATAATTTGTCATGTAGATGACATTACTTCGCCACTGCGCCGTCATAAACCATCGCGATACTGACGCCTGTTTTTAGAGCGCCTGGTTCTACCGGGCGGCTATTTTTTCCGTCCGTCCTCGGTCGGTTGTGTCCTGGATGGTTTGCCATCCCTCCTCACTTTCGGAGATTGATATGCGTCTTGCTTCCACTAAAACTGCGGCGGTCCTGTGCGGTGGCCTGTTACTGGCCCTGAGCGTTCCTGCCAGCGCCGCAGTCGACGCTAAATTGCTCGACATGCTCAAGGCCAACGGCCAGATCACCGCAGCGCAGTACACCGAACTGCAAGCTGAACTGGCCAAGGATCAGAAAGAAAAGCAGATCGCTCAGCAAGCTCAACAAGAGACCAACGAACAGATCGCGGCCACCGCGAAAAAAACCAACGACCTCAGCGTCTTCGATCAGAAGCTGGCATGGGCCGCGAAGACGCAGTTCAAGGGTGACGTACGTTTCCGCCAGGAGACCGTGAAGATCCAGGGCGAATCCAACAACGGTGGCCGTGACAAGGACCGTCAGCGCATTCGTGCCCGCCTGGGCGCCTACACCGAGATCAACTCCCAGGTCGACACCGGCATCCGTATCGCCACGGGCAGCAGCGACGACGCGCGGTCCACCAACCAGGACCAGGATAACTACTTCGACAAGAAGTCGATCTGGCTGGACCTTGGCTACATCGACTACCACCCCGAGCAGATCAAGAACCTGCACGTGATCGGCGGCAAAATGCTCCAGCCTTGGGTGAACATGGGCGACGTGATCTGGGATAGCGATATCAACCCGGAAGGCCTGGCATTGACCTACAAATACCCACTGGGTAGCAGCGCCGAGCTGTTCGGCAGCATCGGTAACTACAACCTCAAGGACAACGTCGACGGCGACGGCGTGCAATTTCGCCACGACCTGCGCCTGACTTCCGGCCAGTTGGGCACACGCTTCTCGGTGACCGACAACCTGAAAATGACCCTGGGCGGCAGCATCTACGCCTACCAGAACGACGAAAACAGTGCCTGTACCACCACCAGCACACCTTGCGCACTGGCGGTCAACGGCAACTCGCCAAACGAACAATTCCGCCTGTACGAAGGGTTTGCCCAGGCAGACATCGGCGGCCTGGCCGTGCCACTGGCGTTCTACGGCCAGTACGTGAAGAACAACGACGCCTCCAACGACCAGGACACTGCCTGGTTGCTGGGTGCCAAGTCCAAGGTGTTCGGCTTCAACCTGGACTACAACTACCGCGATACGCAACGTAACGCTGTTGTAGGCGCCTTCACCGATTCGGACTTCGGCAACGGCACCACCGGTTCGCGCGGCCACAAGATGAAGGTCAGCTACGACATCGACAAAAACTTCGCCGTCGGCGCCACGTACTTCCTGACCAAGGCTGACTACGCCAGCCGCACTCAGCGCGACGCCAACACCAACACCCTGCAGTTGGATGCTGAAGCCAAGTTCTGAATACCCGTGTGACAAGCCTTGGGCCAGGACGGCCCGAGGTGGCTGTAACAGCCTTGCGTGGGTGAATCGGTCCCCATCATCCGTTCGACTCACCCACGCGAGCCTGCTTTTGCTTCCCCGCTACTCCTGATCCTTGAGCCGCTCGGCAGCCAGCCGCTGTGCCAAGGCATCCGCATCGTCGACCGGCGGCTGCGGCAAGATCCGCAACGTCGCCTGCATCAGGCGCATCTGGCGGATAAACCGCCGACAGTTCGGGCAAAACATCAAGTGATGACGCACCAACAGGCGCTCGCGAAAGGTCAATTGCCCATCGAGATAGTCACTGGAACGTGCCACTTGCTCTTTACAGGTCAACATTCGCCCGTTTCCTCAAAATGCTCCACCGTGGCGAAGACTTTAAGCCGCGCTCGATGCAGCAGCACACGAACGTTGGAGAGCGACAGCGTCAGAAGATTACAGATCTCTTCCAGTTCCAGGCCCTGGCGTTCGCGCAACACCAACACGCTGCCTTGCAACTCAGACAAACTCAGCAACGTATGCTCCAGGCACTTGCGCAGCTCTTCCTCGGTCAGCAGGGCTTCCGGCGTGTCCTGGTGCCAGGCATAGGGGGCGACGGCCCAGTGGCCATCGTCGGGCGAGAAACGCTCATCACCGATCGTGCCATGGGGCGAGGGCAAATCGTCGAGCAATACTTCCCGGCGATTCTGTTTGTAACGGCTCTTGGCGGCGTTGGCAGTGATGGTCAGCAGCCAGGTCTTGAGACTGGAGCGTCCTTCGAACTTGGGCAGGTTGCGCACGACCGCCAGCCAGGCGTCCTGCACGATTTCATCGGCATGGCGCTGACCGACGATGGCATAGGCCACCGCGCGCATGGCGCTCTGGTATTGGGTGACCAATTCCTTGTAGGCCCGCTGCTCGCCCTTGAGCAAGCGTTCAAGCAGGTGCGCGTCGTCCGCTGCCGCCATCGTCTACCTCGATTCCACCGTGGAAAACCCGATTCCCGTGTGAGCTGGCTTGCCTGCGATGCTGGCACCGCAGTGATGCAATCGCAGGCAAGCCAGCTCCCACATTGGATCGTGACCGACCGGTAGATCAGCGTTTGCGCAGGATCACGCTACCAATGGAGTACCCGGCGCCGAACGAGCTGAGCACCGCCACGGCGCCCTTGGGCAAGTCGTCCTGGTAGGTGTGGAACGCAATCACCGAACCTGCCGAACTGGTATTGGCGTAAGTGTCGAGGATCACCGGTGCTTCTTCCACCGTGGCTTCGCGGCCCAGCAGTTTCTTCACGATCAGGTGGTTCATGCTCAGGTTGGCCTGGTGCAGCCAGAAGCGCTTCACATCGGCCACATTCAGCTGGTTCTCTTCCAGGTGCACACCGATCAGCTCGGCGACCATCGGGCAGACATCGCGGAAGACTTTGCGGCCTTCCTGCACGAACAGCTTGTCGGGCGCTCCGATGCCCTCTTCCGCCGCACGGTTGAGGAAGCCGAAGTTGTTGCGGATGTTATTGGAGAACTTGGTCAACAGCTTGGTGCTCACCACGTCGAACTGGTGCTCGGAAGTTGCCAGGTCGGCGCGCTCCAGGATCACGGCCGTGGCGGCGTCACCGAAGATGAAATGGCTGTCGCGGTCACGGAAGTTCAAGTGGCCGGTGCAAACTTCGGGGTTGACCATCAGGATCGCCCGGGCCTGGCCCAGCTGGATGCTGTTGGCGGCATTCTGGATGCCGAAGGTGGCCGAGGAACACGCCACGTTCATATCGAAACCAAACCCCTCGATGCCCAGGGCTTCCTGGACTTCAATGGCGATGGCGGGGTACGCACGCTGCAGGTTGGAACAGGCAACGATCACGCCGTCGATATCGGCGGCGGTCTTGCCGGCGCGCTGCAGGGCTTGCTCGGCGGCACCAATAGCCATCTGGCACAGGACCGACCATTCATCGTTGCTGCGCTCGGGCAGGCGCGGGGCCATGCGTTGCGGGTCGAGAATGCCGTCCTTGTCCATGACAAAGCGGCTTTTGATACCGGAGGCCTTCTCGATAAAGGCTGCGCTGGACTCGGTCAGCGCCTGCACCTCGCCGCGCTCGATGGCAGCGGCGTTGTCGCTGTTGAACTGCTGCACGTAGGTATTGAAAGACTGCACCAGCTCTTCGTTGGAGATGCTGTTGGCCGGGGTGTACAAGCCAGTGCCGCTGATGACGACGTTATGCACGGTCGTTCCTCTAAATCTGTCAGGCAGAAGATATTGGTACCGTCGTACCAAACTGTAAGTAGTCCGATTCCCCACCGCGGGCACCAAACTGGCAACGCTTTATTCCATCGCGCCGCGGCTGCGCACCAGCCCATCACGACGATCCCGGCATTTATAACCGCGAAGTTTGCCACAAACCCAGGGATTTGGCGCCATATGCCACTGTTCAAAGCGCACCGATTTCTAATGTGGGAGGGGGCTACACCCCGATAGCGGTGTATCAGTCACAGAATCTTTGCCTGACACACCGCTATCGGGGGCAAGCCCCCTCCCACATTTGGACCTGCCCAGTCCTGGAGGCAGGGAGAGGCTTCAGGGTTCTACCTGGCTCCACTGCTTGCTCAGGCGCTTGTCGGAAATCGGTACCTTGGTGCCCAACTGCTGGGCAAACAACGACACGCGATACTCCTCCAACCACCAGCGATAGAGTTCCAACTGAGGGTCGCGCTTGCCTTCCTGGGCATGTTTGTTCAGGCGGTTCTGGTACTGCGCCCAAAGGCCGCCCAGCTCGGTGCTCCACACCCGGTCCTTTTGCACCTGGCTCGGCAGCTTCTCCAGGCGCAGCTCGATGGCCTTGAGGAAACGCGGCAGCTCCTTGAACCATTGCGCCGGGGTTTCCCGCACAAAACCGGGATAGACCAGATTGCTCAACTGTTGCTTGATATCGTTCAAGGCCACCGCCTGGGCCAGGTCGATCTTGCCTTTGAAGCGCTTTTGCAGGCCGTGCCAGAGCTTCAGCACCTCCAGGGTCAAGCGCGCCAGGCGTTCGGCGTGCTCGGTCCAACTGCCCCGCTTACGTTCGGCCAAGGCCGCCAGGCCGGCACCGTCGCGCGGCAGGCTGGCTTCGCCGTCCAGCACGCAACTGTCGAGGCTGGCCAGCAGGATGTCCTCCACCAAGGCATCGATACGCCCCAGTTCGCGGTACATCAGGCCCAATTCGGTCAGGCCGGGCAACTTGCCGCGCAGGAATTTCGCCGGTTCAGCCAGTTGCTGCATCAGCAAGCGTTGCAACGCGCGGCGGTGCTGGAATTCAGCCTCCGCGGCGGTTGAGAAACGCCCCTCCTTGACCGTGCCGCCCTCCTCCACCAGCGCCGGGTACACCGTCATCGACAGCCCGGCGATCTTCTGCTGGGTCTTCTCGGCCACCGCCGCGAACGCCTTGGCTTGCACCGGTTGCTGGCTTTTCGCGGTCTGCGGCACGGCCAATGCGGCCTGGCTGGCTTCGGCAAAGCGCGCGGTCAGCTCGGCCAGGTCGCGGCCTTCGCCGAGGAACTTGCCCTGGCCGTCGACCACTTCCAGGTTCATCCTCAAGTGGCTGTCAACTTGCTGCGCGGCCTCGGCCCAGGCTTCATCACTGACCCGCGCGCCGGTCATGCGCAGCAGTTCGCGGCCCAATGCCTGGGGCAGCGAGCCCTGGCCAAATTCGATGCGTTGTAGCGCGGCCTTGACGAAATCCGGCACCGGCACGAAGTTCTTGCGCAGTGCCTTGGGCAGGTTACGCACCAGCGCGATGCACTTGGCTTCGATCACCCCCGGCACCAGCCATTCGAGGCGCTCCGGCGGCAAGGCCGGCAGCAGCGGCGCCGGTACCCGCAGGGTCACGCCGTCGCGCGGATGGTTGGGCTCGAAGTGGTAACTCAGGGCCAGTTCCAGGTCGCCCAGGTGCAGGGTGTCGGGGTAATGTGCGGCAGTGACTTCGCTGGCTTCGCGGGCCAGCACGTCTTCTTCGCGCATGATCAGCAATTGCGGGTCTTTCTGGCTGTTGACCTTGTACCAGCTGTCGAAGGTGGCGGTCTGGTGGATCTCCGCCGGCAAGCGCGCATCGTAGAAGGCGTAGAGGGTTTCTTCGTCCGCCAGGATGTCGCGACGGCGCGCCTTGGCTTCCAGTTCGTCGAGCTGCTCCAGCAGTTGCTGGTTGGCCGCCAGGCACTTGGCGCGGGACTGAATCTCGCCGCGCACCAGGCCCTCGCGGATAAACAGCTCGCGGGACACCACCGGGTCGATGGGCCCGTAATGCACCGGCCGCCGACCGACCACAATCAGCCCGAACAAGGTGATCTGCTCGAACGCCACGACTTGGCCGCGCTTCTTCTCCCAATGGGGCTCGAAGTGGTTTTTCTTGATCAGGTGCCCGGCCAATGGCTCGATCCAGTCGGCATCGATCTTGGCCACCATGCGCGCATACAGCTTGGTGGTTTCCACCAGTTCGGCGGTCATCAACCATTGCGGGCGCTTCTTGCCGATGCCCGACGACGGATGAATCCAGAAGCGCCGCTGACGCGCGCCGAGGTAATCGCCGTCTTCGGTCTTCTGGCCGATCTGGCTGAGCAGGCCAGACAGCACCGCCTTGTGCAGTTTGGGGAAGTCCGCCGGTTCCTTATTGACCGTCAACTGCATGTCGCGACAGATCAAGCTCAACTGACGATGGGAGTCTCGCCACTCGCGCAGGCGCAAATAGTTGAGGAAGTTCTTGCGGCACCAGTTGCGCAGCGGGCTGGCGGTCAGTTCCTGGCGTTGTTCTTCAAAGCCGCGCCAGAGGTTGACCAACCCGGCGAAGTCCGAATCCGGGTCCTTCCATTGTGCGTGGGCCTGGTCGGCGGCCTGCTGGCGTTCCGGTGGGCGCTCGCGTGGGTCCTGGATCGACATGGCGCTGGCCACGATGAGTACTTCCTGCAAGCTGCCGAGCTTGGCGGCTTCCAGCAGCATGCGGCCCATGCGCGGGTCCACCGGCAGGCGCGCCAATTGGCGCCCCAGCGGCGTCAGCTGACTGTTGCGGTCGACGGCCGAGAGCTCCTGCAACAGGTTGAAACCGTCGCTGATCGCCTTGCCATCCGGCGGCTCGATAAACGGGAAGTCGGTGATTTCACCCAGGCGCAGGTGCAGCATCTGCAGGATCACGGCAGCCAGGTTGGTGCGCAGGATTTCCGGGTCGGTAAATTCCGGGCGCCCGATAAAGTCTTCTTCGCTGTACAAGCGAATGCAGATCCCCGGTTCAACCCGCCCGCAACGGCCTTTACGCTGGTTGGCGCTGGCCTGGGAAATCGCCTCGATCGGCAGGCGCTGCACCTTGGCGCGGTAGCTGTAGCGGCTGATGCGTGCGGTGCCGCTGTCGATCACATAGCGGATGCCCGGCACGGTCAGCGAGGTTTCGGCAACGTTGGTCGCCAGCACCACACGTCGTCCGGGATGGGACTGGAAGATACGCTGCTGTTCGGCCGGCGACAGGCGCGCGTACAGCGGCAGAATTTCAGTGTGCTTGAGCTGCGCCTTGCGCAGCATGTCGGCGGCGTCACGAATCTCGCGCTCGCCGGGCAAAAACACCAGCACATCGCCGGGGCTGCGCCGCTCGCTGCGCTCATAGGCGGCGATTTCATCGAGGGTGGCGAGGATGGCCTGGTCGACGGTCAAGTCATCTTCGACACGATTGCCCTCTTCGTCCTGTTCCAGGGTCAGTGGACGGTACCAAGTGTCCACCGGAAAGGTGCGGCCCGAAACCTCGACAATCGGCGCATCGTCGAAGTGCTTGGAGAAACGCTCCAGGTCGATGGTTGCCGAGGTGATGATCACCTTCAGGTCCGGACGACGCGGCAGCAGGGTCTTCAGGTAGCCGAGCAGGAAGTCGATGTTCAGGCTGCGTTCGTGGGCTTCGTCGACGATGATCGTGTCGTAGCGTTCGAGGTAGCGATCGTTCTGGGTTTCGGCCAGCAGGATGCCATCGGTCATCAGCTTGATCAGGGTGTTGGAGTCGCTTTGGTCTTCAAAGCGCACCTGATAGCCGACCAGCGCGCCCAGCGGCGTGGCCAACTCTTCGGCGACGCGACTGGCGACGCTGCGCGCGGCAATCCGGCGCGGCTGGGTATGACCGATCAGGCCGTGTTGGCCGCGGCCGATTTCCAGGCAGATTTTCGGCAGTTGGGTGGTTTTACCCGAGCCAGTTTCGCCCGCAATGATCAGCACCTGATGCTTGAGCAATGCTTCCTTGATCTCATCGCGCTTGGCGGCAATCGGCAGGCTGTCGTCGTAGCGAATCACCGGCAGGCTGGCACGCCGCGCCGTGACCTGGGCACAGGACGCCTGCATGCGCGTGACCCACTGCGCCAGCTTCTCCTCATCGGGCTTCTTGCGCAGCTCGAGCAACTGCCGCCGCAAGCGGTGGCGGTCGGCGAGCATGGCGTGGTCGAGGTTTTTCAGCAGTTGGTCGATAGCAGGCGCTTGGTCAGTCATCAGGTGCGTTTGGGTCGTCTATTTATGCAGGGGGCGGATTGTCGCAGAAAACCGCCGCCGCGCGCGCCCCTCATTCGTTATCGCGGTCCTTGCGCCGGTAAGGGAACACATCGATGACCTTGCCGGCCCGAATCGCGTCTTGCAGGCTTTTCCAGTAGTCGGCGTTATACAGCTCGCCGTGCAGTTCATTGAACAGCTTGCGCTGGCCAGCGTCGGCAAACAGGAACGGCGGGAATTCTTCGGGGAACACATCCAGCGGGCCGATGGAGTACCAGGGCTCGGAGGCCATTTCATCCTCGGGGGTGCGGGGTGCGGGGATGTGGCGGAAATTCGCCTCGGTCAGGAAGCAGATTTCGTCATAGTCGTAGAACACCACACGGCCGTGGCGGGTGACGCCGAAGTTCTTCAGCAACATGTCACCGGGAAAGATATTCGCCGCCGCCAATTGCTTGATGGCCAGGCCGTAGTCTTCCAGGGCTTCGCGCACTTGAGCGTCGTTGGCGTTGTCGAGGTAGAGGTTGAGGGGGGTCATGCGCCGTTCGGTCCAGCAGTGGCGGATCAGCACGGTGTCGCCCTCCACTTCGACGGTACCGGCGGCCACATCGAGCAATTCGGCCAGGCACTCGGGCTCGAACTTGCTCAAGGGGAAGCGAAAGTCGGCGAACTCCTGGGTATCGGCCATGCGCCCGACGCGGTCGACGCTTTTGACCAGGCGGTATTTCTCGATCACCGTGGCGCGGTTGACGTTTTTCGACGGCGAGAAGCGGTCCTTGATGATCTTGAACACGGTGTTGAAGCCCGGCAGCGTGAACACGCTCATGACCATGCCGCGCACGCCGGGGGCCATGATGAACTGGTCATCGGTGGTCGCCAGGTGGTTGATCAGCGCGCGGTAGAACTCCGACTTGCCGTGCTTGTAGAACCCGATGGAGGTGTACAGCTCGGCGATGTGCTTGCCCGGCAGGATGCGCTTGAGAAAGCCGATGAATTCCGCCGGTACCGGTACGTCGACCATGAAGTAGGAACGGGTGAACGAGAAGATGATCGACACATCGGCTTCGTCGGTGATCAGCGCGTCGATCTGGATGCCGCGCCCTTCGCGGTGCAGCAGCGGGATGACCAGGGGCCACTGTTCTTCATGGGTGTAGATGCGTCCTACGAGGTAGGCGCCCTTGTTGCGGTAGAGCACCGAGGAAAACAGCTCGACCTTGAGCTCCGGGTCCTTGCAGACCCAATCCGGCAGGTTCTCGCGCAGTTGTGCTTCGAGGCGGCGCAGGTCGGCCGGCAAATCGGCATAGGGCTCGCTGAAGCGGTAGTCGGCGAAGATCTGCGCGAGCATATCGGCGATTTTGCCGGCCGGCGTGTAGATGCGGGTCTGCGCCGCTCGCGCCCGACGCAGGCTCGGCCGGGTCGTGTGGATGAACATGCAGCCGTCGCTGATCAGGTCATGGCTGAACAGGCCGCAGAAAATCGAGTTGTACCAAGTCTCGGACAGCTCATCGTCAAAGCGCAGGTCAATCAGGCCTATATAGGCGCTTTTCACCAGCGGCCAAACGTCGATATCCAGCAGCGTGGCCTCGTCGAAGGCAGCCCGCAGGCGCTCGGTCACTTCACTGACCTTCTCTTCATACAGGTTGATACGCGCCGCCGAGGCTGCCTGCCCCAGTTGCCACTGGGCTTTTTCGAAACGTTCGCGGGCGCCGTCGGTGATCTGGCGAAAGTGCTCGCGGTAATCGTCGAAGCCTTCAAGGATCATCCGCGCAATAGCGAGGGCGGGCGTGGATTGCGACATGCGGGAAACCTCGAACGGGCATCTGGAAGCCCTGAGCTTAGCCAGTGAAGAGTGACAGGAGAAGGATGTTTTTTTCCGACGGCTTGTACAACTTCGCGCAGATCGTACATTTATTTTCAGTTTTTTTAATTCGACCATACGGTCAATAAACACCCCCTAAAGTCGCGTTTCGTACGTTAAACGTTTCATCTGAAAGCCTGTAACCACGTGGCCTGGCCGCAGCAGCCGAGGCAAACCCGCACGGCGACTGGTTTTCAGCATGTGTAAGCATTTCGATACAGCCTAAGGGAAACCCTGATTACCGCAGTGATGGCACTTTGATATATACCGCGCCCTCTCCCACCCTAACAAGGTCAGAAGACCGATCCGGGAACTGGTTTTAATCGCCCGAGGAGCACTGAGATGTCATTGAGGAACATGAGGATCGGGCTGCGCGCCAGTCTGAGTTTTGGGGTGTTGGCCAGCCTGCTGGTGATTGTCGGCCTGTTTGGTCTGGGTCAGATGGCCAAGCTGCGTGAAAGCGCCCTGGTGATCGAGGGGTCGTGGATGCCGAGCATCGAGAATATCCATGACAGCGCGGCCTACGTGGCCAGCATCCGTCTGGAAGCGTTGCGCCTGGCAACCACCGACGAGTCGCGCGTGCGTGACAACAGCAAAGGCCTGATCAGCCGCCAGCGTACGGAATTGCAAACCCTGCTGGACCATCACGAAACCCTGCTCAGCAGTGACCAGGAGCGCGAACTGCTCAAGCAGGTCAAAGCCAACGTGAACACTTACCTCACCATCGTCGGGCAGATGATCGCCCTGGTGGATAAGGACCAGCAGCAGGACGCTATCGACCTGCTCAACAACCGCCTGGCGCCACAGGGTGGAATCCTCACCAAGAGCCTGGAGGACATGATCACCTTCAACCAGAACGGCGTGGAAGCCGCAACCGATGCAGCGGCACAGGTGTATACGCGCGCGCAGTGGATTGTCGGCCTGATCATCAGCGTTGCGCTGGTCGCCACCTTGCTGCTGGCCTGGCTGTTGACCCGCAGCATCACCGCGCCACTGGGCCAGGCCCTGAGCGTTGCGCGCACGATTGCCGCCGGAGACTTGAGCCAGCCCGTCGTGGTGCAGGGCCATGACGAACCGGCACAACTGCTGACAGCACTGGCAACCATGCAGGCGCAACTGCAAACCACCATCCGTGGCATCAGCGAATCGGCGCAGCAACTGGCATCGGCGGCTGAAGAAATGAGTTCGGTGATGGAACAGAGCACACGTGGCCTGCAAGCGCAGAACGACGAGATCGAACAGGCCGCGACCGCCGTGACCGAGATGAGCGCGGCGGTGGATGAAGTGGCGGGCAATGCGGTATCCAGCGCCGAAGCGTCCCAGGCGTCCGACGAAGACAGCAAGCACGGCCACTACCAGATCAGCGAAACCATCAGCTCGATCCAGAACCTGGTGGATGAAGTGCTCGGCGCTTCGAACAAAGCCGAGGGCCTGGCGATGCAGGCCCAGGACATCAGCAAGGTGCTGGAAGTGATCCGCGGCATTGCCGGGCAAACCAACCTGCTGGCGCTCAACGCCGCCATTGAAGCCGCCCGCGCGGGTGAGGCCGGGCGTGGCTTTGCGGTGGTCGCCGATGAAGTGCGCTCACTGGCCCAGCGTACCCAGGATTCCACCGAAGAAATCGAGCAGATGATCGCCGGCATTCAGCAAGGCACCCAGGACACCGTCAGTGCCTTGAACAGCAGCGCCGAGCACGCCGGCCAAACCTTGCAACGGGCCAACAACGCCGGCAGCGCCCTGGAAAAAATCACCGCTGCCATCTCGCAGATCAGCCAGCGCAACCTGGTGATCGCCAGCGCCGCCGAGCAACAAGCGTTGGTGGCCCGCGAAGTGGACCGCAGCCTGGTGAATATCCGGGACCTGTCGACCCAGACCGCCGCTGGCGCCACCCAGACCTCGGCCGCCAGCCAGGAACTGTCGCGCCTGGCGGTGGACCTGAATGGGTTGGTGACGCGGTTTGTTCTGTAATCCATAGAAAGGTCATGTAACACTCGCCGGCTTATTGAGGTAGGAGCGTTACGTGAGACCTGTCGACACCTTGTACTTGCTGGGGCTCGCCGCCATCTGGGGCGCGAGTTTCCTGTTCATGCGCATCATCGCGCCAGAGATTGGCACGGTGCCGACCGCGTTTTTCCGCGTGTCGATTGCCGCCGCAGGGTTGTTGGTGATCCTGGCGATGATGCGCGTGCGCTGGGACTTCCAGGGCAAGTTCAAGACCGTCCTGCTGCTGGGGGTGATCAACTCCGGGATTCCCGCGACGATGTATTCGGTGGCCGCCCAGGTGCTGCCAGCGGGTTACTCGGCGATCTTCAATGCCACCACGCCGTTGATGGGGGTGTTGATCGGCGGGCTGTTCTTCAGCGAGCGGCTGACCCCGTCGAAAATCGCCGGGGTGTGCCTGGGGCTTTTCGGTGTAGGCGTACTGACCCGCGCGGGCCCGGTGGCGTTTGACCTGGAATTATTGATGGGCGCGCTGGCCTGTTTGCTGGCGACTACGTGTTATGGCTTTGCCGGGTTCCTGGCGCGCCGCTGGCTGGACCAGCAGGGAGGATTGGACAGTCGTCTTTCCGCCCTGGGCAGCATGCTCGGCGCCACGTTGTTCCTGCTGCCGTTGTTTATCTACAGCGCCATCAGCCATCCGCCCGCGAGTTGGGGTGGGTGGCAGGTGTGGTTGTCGCTGCTGGGCCTGGGGCTGGTGTGTACGGCGTTTGCCTATGTGTTGTACTTCCGCTTGCTCACTGCGATTGGCCCCGTGAGATCGATGACCACCACTTTCCTGATCCCGCCGTTCGGCGTGCTGTGGGGGGCGTTGCTGCTCGACGAGCCGTTATCAATGGCGCATCTGTATGGCGGGGTGTTGATTGCGGGGGCGTTGTGGTTGGTGTTGCGGCCAAAAAAACTATAAATAAGCCAGCCTGGATGCTTTTATCCATAATTGTAAAAAACAGCAGCGACGGAAACCTGCAAGGAAAGGGATAAATCTTACCGCAGTCTTCCGCTAGGAGGCACGTCGTGTATTATCCTGAGCGTATTCGACTCAATGTCGAGTCGCGCCAAGTTGCGTAGAGGGGAACCACATGGGCTTTTTTGATAATTTCCCAAGATTTTATAAAACCAGCCAAACCAGCCCGTTTCCAGACCGCCTGAATTCGCGGTTTTGCGCAATAATGGAGCGGAATATCGAGTTAATAAAAGGCAAGCGCGTTCTTGATATAGCAAGTCACGACGGGCGTTGGTCATTTGCTGCCCTACAAGCAGGTGCGGCCCATGTTACGGGTATCGAACCCCGGCAAGAGTTGATTAACAACGCCATTGATACGTTTAACGAGTATGGTATCGAACCCTCACGTTTTAATTTTTTGTGCGGCGATGTATTCGACCACCTCAGCAACAAAGAATTTGATATCGTTTTTTGCCTCGGGTTTTATTACCACACTATTCGACATGCTGAATTATTTGACTTGATCGAACGTACCGGCGCAAAACTTGTGGTAATCGACACCGAAGTGACACCGGTAGTCGATGAGTTACCGGACATTGAAAACAGCGATCCTCGCGTTGTATTTGCCAACCCTCATGGCGTCCAGCTCCTGCTTGACCCAGTGGAAGACCAGCAAATGGCTTACTCCGACTCACTGACGCGAAACGGAAAAACCCTCGTCGGACGCCCGTCAAGAAGCGCCATACGCTTTATTGCTAAACACTTTGGATATGCGACAGAGACGTTCGACTGGAACACATTCATTTTAGAGAACCCTGAAATTGAAAGTGCAATGGTGGACTACAGCGAAGGCTGGAGAGATACGTTTTACTGTTCAAAATAAGAGTCAGTATGAATAATGTCTGAGCACAGGTAGTAAGTTAAAAACATTCAATCCATACCCCCCCTCTACCGTATGGCTCCGGTATTAAATCATATATCCGAATCGGATATATGCTCCACTTGAGTTTTTTACCCCAAACAAGCGGTTGGCTATCTGCCGACCTCACTCTAGCCCTTCAGCCGTGAACCGGATTGATTTGTTCTTGTTCACAGGACTACTGATGAAACCGTATTCATGCAATCGGCTCACGGTCTCGAAGTCGAGCTTTTTCCACGCATTGCCGTTATCAAAACTGAAGGTTACCAACAGGGGCAACACGGCTTCCTCAATCCGTTTATCATCGTATTCCATGATCGTTGCTCCGCCTGTATTCTTTAACCTCATCGTAAACCCCACCAGCCATGAAGATGGATAGAATATTAACTATACGATACTGGTGAGCATTTCCAGGACAGTAAAGCTTAAAGAGCCGCCGGCAGGCACTCAAGGGTGTGGTGTAACCACGTATAGGGCCCCACTGTAAAGTTGGGCACTAGCCGTCGTACCTTTGGGCGTGTCACTGAACAACCAGTTCTTTCTTAGGATCCCAAAGGGCCTGATAGCTCTTTCGTCAGGTTGTTGTCGATTGGCAGATGTACTCCTCGATGTACTGCTCAAGTTTGTTCCAGTTGCTCGCCAGGTAGTTGATGGCTTTGCCTGTTGATCAGGTCCTGTGTGATGTCGGCCGGCCCCCCTCGCCTTTGGGTTGCACTTTTTGCGCTTCGACAAATTTTCGCCGTGCATGCCCCCAGCAACCTAAACGCTCAACCCCTGCCTGCGTGCCCAGCGCTTTGTAACCAGCGTAATCGTCGGCCATCACGTAGCAGCGATAGCCATCAAGCAGGCGCGTCGGCACTTCCTGCGCCCCACTGATGGGGTAGTAGAAAAGGATCACTGGTTTGTAGAGCGGGCCGCCGGTTTGCGCACACTACTTGTCTCTCGATCAGGCTCTTTCAACACCTGTACCCGAGTTTCATCGCAATGGATGATGCGGCTTTCCAGCAACTGGTCGCGCATTAAATTCAGCGCTGGCTGTAAGTGTTCGCCGCACTGGATAACCCAGCGGGCCAAGGTCTGACTCGGGATATCGATTCCATGGTAGCCCCGTAGCATTTCGAAACGGGGAAGCGGCAAACCGTCCACGTATTTGATGGTCTGCAGCATCGCTAGCACGCTTGGGCAGGCCATGCTTTTCTGAATCAGTTGAGCCGGCTTGTCCGCCGTGGCCGGTGCCGTTTCACAGGCACGGCAATGTAGACCTTACGAAAATGTTTGATCACTCGGATCTACATCGGCAGGGTTTCAAGCTGCTCGCTGACCTGCTCGCCGATAGCGTGTTTGCGGCAGCCGCACGCATAGGTCAGTTCATTCCCGGACAGTTCATGGATGACTTGATGCAAGGGAGATCGGCCGGCAGCAGTTTGCGCTTACCAATCCGCAGTGGTCGGCGCAACAGCTCCCTCTTCGGCGGCTTAATCGATGAGTTCTACGACGCTTTCCGCTTCATTGAACAAGGCTAGCTGCAGCGTTTCCGGGTCAGCCACTTGCTCAGACCTGCGTCCGAACAGGCGCTGACGCAACAGCGAATTTTCTCCTTTGATATCCACTTCGACCAGGCCATCAATGGATTTTCGAAAGTCGACGAGCTTAGCGTAGAGATAGACTTTTTTACTTTTTACGTCGGGTCGCATCATGGCGGACCGGCTCATGAGGGAATCGGAAGCACAGCATCGGGGATTAGGTGGCCACTTTGAATGTCGGGTTAATGGAGCGCTTAGAAATCTGCAAGACACATTGGCTTGGCCCCCGTAATATGTCCTGCCTGCGCCAAACCAATGTGCGAAATTGCTGTGACAGATGTTGTCAATGGTCTTCTAAAGTGGGCATGACACTCATAGTGTGCCGGGTTCCCGTTTCAATAATGACAATTGCAACAGCGTCTGGTTTGAACTTCTCAATGAGGTCAGTACGAAAGAAACCGTCCTGCACATGCGCCATGACAATCGTATCAAAGTGCTCTTTCAGAAGTGGCAGCAACTCAGTTGAGAATGAGTCCCTCAGAAGGAGTAGCGTCTTTCCGGTTTTAGCGTCGGTATGAAGAACCTGCGGCCCAACCCAGCTATGGTTGTCACTCAGGAAGGTCGTTTTTTCAGGAGGATGGGTCACCATCCCCGCAAACGAGACCCGATCATGCGGGACGAAATCCGCTATCCCAAGCATCAATGACAAATCTCTGGGAATCCCTGCCTTTGAGAGCCCAACCGGTGTAAACGCAGTCAACGGCAACGGCTGCATGCCGGCAAAGTCTTTAGACAATCTGGTCATTAACTGTTTGTAAGCAATATAAGCGCCCAATCCCGTCCAATGCGTGTCGTACTCATCATAGAGCTTTTGATTGTGTCGCTCTTGGAAAATGGCTTCACGAGGATCTACGATTTGATCGAACCCTGCTTTTTTTGAAGCACTGATGATTTCATCAACTTCAGTATTAACTCTATGCCCAGGCATCCAACTAGGTCGATTTTCGGGATAGATATCCTCCTTCACAGGAGCTACCATGAAATAAAATTTCGCGCCTCTTTTGTTCAGGTAATCCACGCGTTGACGAAACCCACTTACCCAAGCATCAATATTTGGTTTATCCAGAATTAAATCACCTGACATAAGTACCAAGTGACTACCATCATCATAAAATAGCCAGCCGTTCTGGCCGACAATAATCCTTTTCGAACCCGAATATCCGAGTTTGTAACGAATAAAATTCAACGCCGCAATCATATGTGCACGCAGTGGAAACTGGTCGATTGCGAAGGCGTCCAACTTTGCCGGCAATATCGCCCAGTCAGCGAGACTTTTCGGAACCCCGGGTGCACTTGCGAGTACCCGGTTCTCAGACATACCTGGCTCAGCAACATTGAACAAAGGAAACAAGTGGATGACGAAAACGACCACCAGTACTCCAACAACCAAAGACCACCAATGATAAGTACGTCGGGTCTTTATAGACAGCTCACTACTTTCGGATGCATGGCTCATTTATGCGCCTCAGAATCGGAAATATAGAAATGGGTTAAGAGAGCTGCTTGCAAGTAGCACCACACAACAAACCAGCCCACCCACCAACAAAAAAACAGGCAGAGCATGAACATCCGCGGCATCTCGACCATGCATGCCGGGTTCCGTAGACCCATTGATTCTCGTTAGATTTAGCTGTGCGCAGACCCACGGAATAATAGGGAATGACAGAGCAATTCCTGCGGCCAGCGCAACTATTGTTTCAGGCGTCATCCAGACCATCATGGGTTGCCATTCATGCTGGGGACTGTCGAAACCCGCTAGCGCCTTGATAATGACCCATGCGTCATCAAAACTATCGGCCCTGAAATACACCCAGCCAACCATGACCACCAGTAACGTGTAGAAGCGCGCCAAAATAACAGGGACGGCCTCGAGTACTCTTTTCAAAAATACTCTCTCCAATACAACGAACACACCATGAAACATCCCCCAAAAAATAAATGTCCATGCTGCACCGTGCCAGAGCCCCGTCACAAAAAATACAATCAGCAGGTTTCGAATTGTCGAAACCTCTCCCCCCCGACTGCCACCCAGTGGTATATAAACATAATCTCTGAACCAAAAAGAAAGAGACATATGCCAACGCCGCCAAAACTCTGTGATCGACGTTGAGGAGTATGGATAGTCGAAATTTTTAGGAAATCTGAACCCCAACATAAAGGCGAGACCGATCGCCATATTAGAGTAGCCACAAAAATCAAAATATATCTGTATTGTATAGGCAACTGTACCAATCCAGGCAACTGTAGACGTCACTCCCGATGGATCAAGACTAAACAAATGATCAGCTGCCGGCGCGACCGAATTTGCGATCATTACCTTTTGACATAGCCCCACAATGAAATACTGAACACCCAGGCCGAACTTTTCTACACCCACTGTTCGATGATGCAATTCAGTCTCAATGTCGGTATATCGAACAATCGGGCCCGCGACTAAATGCGGAAACATCATCACATAAGTAGACAGCCGCACGATACTATTTTCAGGGCGGATCGTTCGTCTATATACCTCGACAAGGTAGGACACTAACTGAAAAATAAAAAATGAAATACCAAGTGGCAGATGCATGCCAAGGTGGGGAGACTCAACACCTAAAACCCCGAAGATGATATCAACCAAAAATTGGCTATACTTAAAAACGCCTAACACTAAAAGATTGACAATAACAAACACACCCAGCGCCCACCTACGAAGTGGTCCGACTGCTGAATCTATTATCTTTCCCGCACTAAAATTAATTATCAACATAGCCATCAACAGCAATAAATACAGCCCTTCCCCCCAAACATAAAATACTGCGCTGGCAGTAAGTAAAAATGCGTTTCTGACCCCCGTCAAATAGTAAAACAAAAGAAAAACAGGTAAGAAGTAAAAAATAAACACGACCGAGCTGAAAACCATTTCTTATTCGTCCATAGTAAATTTTTTGCGGAAATCTACCACAAAACTGCGACAACTCAACAAAATACGACAACCCAGCCCTAGATTTCTCGCCCCATCGTCAAGATAGTGACCATCCTCTGCCCAAGCGCGCTTCCCCCCTCTCAGCCAGGCCCTAAAATGACGGACACCGAGGACGAATTTTCCCGTGGAGCGCTGCCTGCTCTTCGCCAAGAGGGTAGAATTAAAACGGTTGGTAGGTTTAGCAGAATGCAAATAGCCCACCGATCAACTCTGAGCATTGGGAAAGAAGAAAACTGAATTTGATCAAACTATTTGTAGGTTTCTGCCCAACCATTTACAATTTCCCGGCCGACCACCCGCCTAATTGGCCAGGATGCTGACGCGCAAAAAAAAGCTTCTAGCTTGATCAGGTATGCGCAATAAAATCTACAGCTTTCACAGGGAGCGAAACTTAATAATGAGCAACTTATTGGATGATGGCATTCATATAGCCAAGCGCAGCGACTATAGCAGTGAATTCATCGAACAATGGACTCGTTTATTCCGAAGATGTTTCGGGAGCTCCGAGAAAAACGCGACTCTCGTGTTTCAAAAATACCTGCTGAATGAATCAAGAATCTGTTGCTCTATTAAAAATGGCACTATGGTGGCCGCGTACTGTGGCTTAAAATTAAGCCATGGAGACTCCGCAGTTTTCCTTTCTACGGACACCATGTCCGACGGGACTCAAAAGGGTTCTTCGATTATTCTTGGAAAGCGTTTGTATAAATCATTTGCCGAAGACGATATAGCTGTCGTGTGCGGCTACCCCAATAAAAACATAAGGAAAATACGCGAAAAAGGTTTGGGGTGGACACTGAAAGGAAATCTTCACCTGTATATAGGTGTGCCGTTTTTTTGGCGTTTCTTTAGAGACGAAATCAAAGACGATGGTTTATGGAAAGCGATAAGACCAACAGGTGGATGGTTCACAAGAAAAAAGCCATTATTTTTCAACCTTCTCGGCACAGATGGATTGTACTCGTCTAATTTGGGGCTGGTAATAACGTTATCGGCTTATCGACCCGGTTATTTTTTTATTAAGATACCCGGCTTCTTTTTCGAGCCGAGAAGTTTTGGTTACAAATATCTTACCGAAGATGTAGAAAAGAACGATGCTTTTTTGAAAAAAATCACACGACTCAATCTCGACACCATTGATATACCTTAATTTCGAGAGCCCCCCGCATGAAGTTAGCTTCTATATTTTTTATGCCTCATCAAGATGACGAGTTCGGCTTATTCCACCAGATTGAGCAAGCGTTAGCGGCTGGCCGATGGGTTCGCTGTATTTACGTAACCGATGGCTCCGCCACTGCTGACCCTGATCGTCGAGACCATGAGTCACGAACCGTTCTACAGAAGTTGGGAGTTGCCACGGACGATATTGTTTTTATCGGCCGACAATTGTCAATTATAGACGGTCAGCTGCATCGCCATATTGACGTATTTGTAGACTGGCTTGATTGCTTCCTTAATGACCATCCAACTCTTCATGCCTGTTTTGTGCCAGCCTGGGAAGGCGGTCACCCTGACCACGATCTGCTCCACGCCATTGTAGTTGAGTTATTAGCAGTCCGAACACATTCAGCGACCGTCTGGCAATACCCGCTCTACAACGCTCGGAATTGTTCAGGTCCGCTTTTCCGTGTGCTATCACCACTTCCAGAAAATGGCCCCATTGAGCAGCAGTCGATCACCTGGCGAGCTCGTTTTTTCTACATAAGACTTTGTCTTTCTTATCCATCACAATGGCGTAGCTGGTTAGGTTTATTCCCATTTGTAGGTGGCCATTATTTTTATTATGGCGTCCAATCGCTGCAAGGTGTGAATCGGCATCGACTAACACAGCCTCCACATCAACAACCTCTTTATTACGAAAAACGCGGCTTTCTCGATTGGCCAACAATGTGTAGTGCTATAGAGCAGTTACATAAAAAATTATCACGCCTGGGTTAGTCTCACTCACAAAAACCGTGCTCCCTCCCAAGAAAAAAACTCTTCTAGAGAGAGCAGGACCTTGAGCTTTCCATCTTTCAAAAATTCTGTTTATTTAGACTGTTGATACATCAACCTTGAATCAACAGTCCAAATAAAGGCCCGAAAACTGCGCAACTGCTTATTCACTAATTTAGAATTAATATCGTCGCAAACCATCAGTTTTTTGCTTATTTAATCCAATGATTTCACTGCGATCCTCAATGACAAAGACGATGGTGATCAACTACCAAATAATGGCAATGCCCCAAAAAACCTGCAAGGCTCACCCCGGACTCACCATCCCGTCAGTACACGACAGCCAATCCGCCCCCTAACAAAGGCCACGCCCCTCCAGCGCCTAGACTAAGACCTCTACTGATCAGTCGTCCAAAAATCTACCACCATCAACCACAGGAAACTCTGGCAAGAAGCATCATTTCCAGGTGATCAAGCTCACAAGCCAAGAATATCTACACGCCGTCAATTTAAAACGAACCAATATTATCCTCTTCGGTCGAAAGGCATTATCGACGAGGCGCTAATGAATTAATGCCACTCAACTGTTCTTCATTACAAATGAATATGCTAGTCTCACTCAAATTTTTTGCATGAGAGATGGAGCACTCACGTGTCTGATCAAGCGACGAAAATAGCGGTTCTGATCCCCTGCTATAAGGTGAGGAACCACATATTAGAAGTTATTCGGCAGATCGGGCCGGAAGTTTTTAAAATCTACGTCGTTGACGACTGCTGCCCAGAGGGCTCAGCTGACTTCGTCGTTGAACATTGCGTCGACGAACGCGTAATCGTGTTGCGCAATCCGGTCAATCTGGGCGTTGGCGGAGCGGTAATGACGGGGTACAGGGCCGCCATCGCGGATGGAATGGATATCATCGTCAAAATTGATGGCGATGGGCAGATGGACCCGAGCCTCATCAGCGACTTTGTATCGCCCATCATCGCAGGGAATGCTGATTACACTAAAGGTAATCGCTTTTTCAATTTAGAAAAAATATCCGAAATGCCAAAAATTCGGCTTTTCGGAAACGCTGTACTTTCGTTCATGACAAAGCTTTCTTCTGGATACTGGGAGTTGTTCGATCCAACCAATGGTTATACAGCCATACACAGTGAAATAGCCAAGCACCTTCCTCTTAACAAAATAAGCCAACGCTATTTCTTTGAAACCGACATGCTTTTTCGTCTTAACACATTGAATGCTGTTGTGATTGATATCCCTATGGATGCCAAGTATGAAGACGAAGTCAGCAACCTTAAAGTGTCCAAGGTAATTGGCGAATTTTTAATTAAACACATCCGAAACTTTGGAAAACGCATCTTCTATAATTACTATCTTCGAGGCATGTCTTTAGCGTCGATAGAGCTACCGCTCGGGCTAATATTATTGACGGCAGGATCAACTTTTGGGATTAGCCACTGGATTGACTCTCTGCATGCAAATATGCCAACCCCAGCAGGCACTGTCATGCTGTCAGCACTACCGGTCATTATCGGCATCCAACTTTTACTGGCATTTCTTGGCCATGATATTGCTTCTTCACCGCGTCAAGCTTTCCATGTATTACGCAAGAAACACATACTGACTAAAAAGGCCCCCCGCTCATGACCTATCTGATAGCGTTTGCTTGTGTTCTTGGTATTGCCACCGGGCAAATTCTATTTAAGCTGAGCGCTGTTTCTTTGCATGAAAGTGACAGTTGGTTTGATACCAAAACACTGATCACTTTATTTTCAGCTTTTGCATTATACGGAATCACTACGATAGCCTGGATATGGGTACTGCAAAAAATCGAGCTAGGTAAAGCATACCCATTGATGGCCCTTGCCTTTGTACTGGTCCCCTTAGGAAGTCACTTTGTCTTTGGAGAGCGCTTTCAACCACAATACTTCATTGGCGTTGCCATTATCATGCTTGGTATTATGGTTACCGTGAAGGCCTGAAGCGGTTATCGTAATACCTATACCAACGTGCGCTCGTCCAGATAGTCCATAACGTTCGAAACCACTGTCAATACATCGTCCTCCAATGTATTGAGATGAATATCTGGTGCCTGCGGGGCTTCGTAGATGGAGTCTATACCCGTAAATTTTTTGATCAATCCCTTACGAGCTTTGACATACAACCCCTTAGGATCTCGGCGCTCGCATTCAGAAAGCGGCGCATCAATAAAGACCTCTATGAATGTCTCAGCGCCGATGACGTCGCGAGCAAGCGCTCGGTCTCGCTCGAATGGCGAGATAAACGAGGTGATCACAATAAGACCTGCATCAACGAACAAACGCGACACTTCTGCAACGCGCCTAATATTTTCCTCACGATCAGCGTCACTGAAACCCAAGTCTCGACACAAGCCCATGCGAACATTGTCGCCGTCAATCAGGTAGGTGTGTCGACCTCGCTCAACCAGAGCAACTTCAATCGCATTAGCAACAGTGGTTTTCCCCGCGCCGCTAAGCCCGGTCAACCACAACACAAATGGTTTTTGCCCTTTCATAGAGGCCCTGGCGTTAGCACTTACGCTAGAAATTTGAAATACCAGATTATTATTCATTACACAGAGTCCATTGAAGGTTGGTTATTCGAGTGTTAAATGTTTTCACCGCTGAATATTAAAACATCGGGCACACACTTAAAATCTACAACTCCTGTTGCCAACTGTTCAGTCATCGGTAGTACGCGGAATAAGCATGCATCCAACAGCCGATGAAGGTATGTTTCTTCCTCGCCAACTGCCCCCAGTACTCCTGCATTCAAAAAGTATGTACCTGGATTTAGATTGCACTCAAAGGCAAACTCAACCTGAATTATAGTGCCGGGGGCCACATAACTGATCGTATCTAAAGGGCTCATGGCGGTAGCGGCCCCGCCCAATTCGACGCCAGTCAGAGTTTTAATCATCATACCAAAGCGGACACTCATGGCAGCAAGCGTGAAGTTGACTTTATAGGTGTAACGGTATGTCCGCCCGCGTATCAAACAATTAACAGATTCGCCGGCAAGATTGACAATCTGGGGGAATTGAATGGTTGCGCCTTGGGGTTCATAGGATAGTTCACTTTGGGTTTTCAAATGTGGATCGTAGAACTCGAAAATTTCATCAATAGCATTCTTCGAGGAAGTATGCTGAACCGACTCTACAATTGAATTCAGTGTCGACAAAGTTACATCACCCTCCGCACTAACCGCTGCGCGGATATCCTTAGCCTTCTCGGCAGGAGCATAAAGTAATTTTTGATATTTTCCGATGACATTTTTGGGGGCGCCTTCCGTGAGCTTATCGCCACCGTCCAAAAGAATGGCACGATCACACAGCTCTACAATTGCGCTCCCTGAGTGAGATACAAAAAGAATTGTTGCACCATTGGCTTTAATCGCTTCAATGCGTGCAAAACACTTACGCTGGAATAGCTCATCCCCCACCGACAACGCTTCGTCGATAATAAGAATTTGCGGATCCACATGAATCGCTACAGCAAAAGCCAGACGTACCATCATACCGCTGGAATAATTTTTGACGGGTTGATCAATAAAGCTACCTATTTCTGCGAACGCCTCGATATCGGAAAACCGGGAATCTGTTTCTTCTCGAGACAGTCCAAGTACCGCTGCATTCATATATACGTTTTCACGCCCACTGAAATCCGGATTAAACCCTGATCCCAACTCAAGCAGTGCGGCCACCCGTCCAGACGTATAAACATCTCCCGAGGAGGGCGTTAGCGTCCCGCAAATAATCTGCAACAAAGTAGATTTTCCACTGCCATTGCGCCCGACAATACCAACGGTCTCGCCTTTCCTTACAGCAAAAGATATTTCGCGTAGTGCCCAAAATTCTCTGAAATATTGTTTACGCCGACCATTAAACATCTGAAAGAAGCGATCGCGCGGCGTGTCGTAAACATGGAAACATTTACTGACGGCGCTTACCCTTATTGCAAAATCAGAGCACATCGGAAAACCCTTTTCGCATCTTCTGGAACCAGAAAAACCCTCCCCAAAATACGACCAATGCAATAAGAGAATAATAAAACAATCCGACAAAATCGGGCATTACACCCCAAATCAATATATCGCGAGCTTGTTCGATTATAAACGTCAAAGGATTAGCCATGATAAGTGGTTGAAACTCTAGCGGCAAATTTTTAACGGGAAAAAAGACCGGTGCTAAAAACATCATCATGGTGGTGATAATAGTCACGGTTTGCCCTACATCTCGCAGAAAAACACCTAGGGATGCGAGAAACCACGCCAACCCCAGCGCAAGGAGTAATAACGGAAAAAGCACCAAAGGAAGAAACAACACATGCCAATGAGGAACACCGATGAGCAGGGTGTATGCCAATAGCCAAACGGTCAGGCTGACCAGCGCGTGAAATAGCGCCGCACCTGCAGCCACGACAGGCAAAATTTCGAGAGGGAAAACTACTTTTTTTACATAGTTGACGTTCCCTACAATCAGGCTGGGAGCTCGATTAAGAATCTCCGCAAACAGGCCATATACGATCATACCGATGAATAGCACAACGGCGAACATGGCCTTACTTTCTTCTACCCCGTTCTCAGCTATTCCCCAGCGAGAACGGAATACTACAGAAAAAACAAAGGTATATACCGCAAGCATCAGTAACGGGTTGAGAAAGGACCAACCCAGACCAAGAAACGATCCCTTATAGCGACCAACTACTTCGCGCCTCGTCATTCGACCAATCAACTGGCGATTCAACCACAAACTACGTAACAGAGCCCACATGGATATCGGTTGAGGGGCATGCGGATTCATCGCCTGCCCTCTGTATTTTCCAGCGTACCCAGTTGAATATAAATATTGATATCCGTTCTCCTCAAGTCCGACCTATACCGCTTCCAAATATAAAATAGATAAGCAGTCGAGGCATCACCATCTCTAAATTCACCAAAAGCCCTCTAAAACACCCAGTGGCGCCACCGAAAAGAAGGAACCACTAGGAGAACTGCCATGATGTAATGTGATCCTTAGAAACCCGGCTTACTCTTCATCTTATGCTGATTCAGCAGCACAGACGGGTGAAACCTGCCACTCTTTTTCACCACACTCCGTGTCACTCTTCTTTTCGACACCGAACAGAAGAATCAAGCCCAACACCATCACTAATGGTATCGTTGCAAATAAATATCGAAAATCCGAAGCGATGCTGGTCGGTAGGAAAGAGCCATACATCAGGAGTGTCGCCAGAGCAATAACTCCACCTATGGTTTTAACAGGCCCTGGGGAGATTCTGCGTGCACCGATGGCAACAATCACTATAAGCGCCGCCATCCAAAAAACATGACGGTAAATTGGCCAACTGAAAAAAGACACGGCCATATCATATATTCTTTGAGCCCTTGGGGTAGTTCCCTGCCTGACTCCCGATGCAGCCAGATACTCTGGATTACCTTCCACACCAACAAAGACGGGCAGCGTGCCATTAAGCCCTCGCAGCCCCAGCAATGTCGCATAGGTTGTAAAACGGTGCTCCATATAAGCACTCGGGTTCTGCTTCACCATCTCCCACCACTCATGCCGAAGCGTTTCGCTTGGTATGGCGGCGAACCAAGCACGAACAACTGGGTTCAGATCAAGAAAGTCAATTCTACTTGGATCGTAAACAGACTTGATGGCAGCAAGCTGCTCTTGAGTCACAGGGTTAGCAAGTTGGTTAGGGGGTAACTTTGAATTGCTGATGATACCCGCAAGGTCAAACTGAATGATGCTGCGAAACCCCACAGAACTGGCGCGATCCCCAGCTCCCGTCACGGTCGAGTTGGCCTGATGCTGAATTCCCAAGACAGCACTTGCGAACAAAACAATGATCAGCGAAGCACCTAGGATTTTTTTAGTCGATTTGAAGGAATAAAGAGCAACAATCAGCGATAGCAACAGGACGGGCGCCATGAACACCCCTTGCTGGCGAGTCTGATATCCGGCGCTTAGAAAAATTATCGACAAGCCAATACACCAATACCGACGCAAAGGCGAGCCCACCGTTGCGGCAATAGCGCATGCGCTAGAAGCTGTTAATAACGATGCGAAGAGTACGTCTTTCCATACAATGCCTGAATAAATGAAAACGATGGGATTCATTATCAGGAGGAACGCAGCGAGCACTCGCCACGTTGGAACATCACGAAGTCCCTGAGCGGCGCGCATCTGCAACATCGTCAATACAACAACTGCAAAGGCTCCATACAAAAGTATTGAATTGATCATTACGAACATCGCAGCAGATAGCTCTCCCCCACCTAGCCACCTGAGCAGCGCCGACATGAAGGGGGGGCCCCAACTCACAGATTGGCCTATATGGGCCTCGTAGAGCTGTATGCTCGTGTCCATCGACATCTGCCCAGGCGCATGCATCGCAATCGCTGCACATGCAAGAACGAAGGTGAGCAAAATAATGAGCCGGCTGACACTGCTCGAATTAATAGCAAGCAACGCATGCAAAGTCTTGCTTTGAAGTATACCCGGTCGCTGTTGTTTAACATCCATTACTGACATTTCAACAAGTCCTGTTCAGCGATAAAAATCATCGGGAGATGCGCTTCATAACACCGGGAACACCTTCCGTACGAAGAACTTCCCATGCGCGCTTGGCCAACAATACACCGTGACGTGGGTCGTCCAGTACCTGTCCCAAATGTGCGCGAACACGGCTAGAACTGAAGACCATCGGAACGCCACCCGCCTGATAACCTGGTGTCAAAGCAGACGTCACGCGAAGTATTTCCGCTGCCGAAGATTCAGAATCAAAAAGGGCCGGAAACTCCACGCGCCCCTGGGATTCCCACCAGGCCAGGTAACCACCACCTTCAGTTGCAAAAGGATCAGGAAAGGCTTGTTGCAGATCCAATCGCTCGCGATAAATGAGTCGTGCGGCCTTGGGAATGACAGTGCCGTCGGCAAAACGTGAAAATGCCCAAGGTACTTGGCTTAAAGGGTCCTTGCCCAAATCAGCAATCGTATCCGCGTACCATTTGATCAGCGCGTGTGCAGTCGGTTGGTTCGCAGCGTTTTTCCAAGCCATGGTCCGATGCGCACCGCTGTCAAAACCAGTGAAGTGATAGAAGCCAAGAGGCTGGCCGTCCACCATCACGCTATCTGGCAACTCACCAGTAATCTGCCGAGTAGTAATGTTCCAGGGAGCTACGTTTAGACGCGACGTTCGAAGGATGCACACACCCTCGAAAAATGCTGGTACCAGATCGATCCAACGTTGATCGGTGAACAATCCATTGTGAATTTCAGCGCGACAGAAATAATAGAGACGGTCCGACCACCACTGAGCAAACTGCTTGCCTGTTTCCGTAGGCGCAACGGCGAGGAAACCCAGGTTGTAAATGCCGTGCTTCAGGCTGGAGATCTCGTTATCCATGATGGCGGCTAATGTCGGCTCTGGGGTGACCTGGTGAGGCGTCAGCGCAATATTTGAATGCTGGAGGGCCTCCAGTACATCATTCAAAGGTGAAAACAATACGGTGTCCGGGTCAAGGTAGATGACACCGGAGCAATCTTTACGATCAAGCAGACGAGCCAGGAGGAACGGCTTGATGGCCGTCGATAACTCAACGATGGTGTGACAAAACGCCCAGCCGTTCACATCCGGTATGTCGAGGCTGCTGATAGGATGAATTTCATCAAACGGCTCTGCAGAAAGGTCCAGACCGGCGGGTACTTCATCCGACAACGCCAAGTGCACGACCCAGTCAGGATGGTATTTTTTAATCGATTCGACCAAAGCCCGGACTTTTGGAATGTAATTACAGGCCGCGCTGGTATAGACATGTATTTTTTTCAAGAAATAACCTTAAGACTTAAAGGGTGAAGAAAGCGATCAAAAGCCAGGATATCTTCAAGCAAACCCGGGCCATCCTGTCGCTTTGCGATGTAACCGGTATCCAGACTCCGCACTAAATCAGCTTGAGCGCCCAAGTCCAGACAGATCAATGGCAACTTCATCGATAGGATTTCGTGGGCGACAAAGGAAAATGTTTCAGGGCAAATTGATGGCAAAAACGCAATACTGATCCCATATTTTTCAACAATTTTGGGTAAATCATCCTGTGCGTAAGGCCCCGTTTCCTTCACCACCGGCGCAGGACAAGGTGCATCCAGATTTCCAATAACCACGATTCGAACTGGCGCGTCCGTCTGACAAATTGCCTCAGCCAGACTTTCCAGGACGCCCGCTCCTTTATGATGGGAAATGGAACCTATCACCCCAATCGTCAGATATTTTTGCGGCTTTTTCGGAAGGCTGACTTCGCGAAGCGGCTTCACATAGTGAGGACACAGTTTAGCCCTGGCTCCCATGCCGGGATAAGCCCGCTCAAGCAGGGCAAGAGACGACGTTGAAAAGCAACGAACTTCATCCGCGCACCTCAGCAACTCCCCCCACATTTCGCGCCAACGTACAATTGACCGCTCACCAGCGAGGGACACAAATCCATCGGGATGGTTATTCAAACAAGAATGACAGCGTGTTATCGAAGGTATGCCGCAGTACTGCCCCTTATCGTCCAGTAGGAAGTGCGACGGGCAGACAAGAAAATACTCATGTATCGCCACGACCAGGCTAGCCTTGGTTCGCTGCTTCAAGACCAGCATAAACTCTCTAAGATTTTGCGGCTGGGGGAAAGAGACCGCACAGTTGAAAAAGACCTCTCTTAGATCTGCACGCACCAACAGTTCAACCAAGCTGTTCAAGTTCGACAGCTTGCACGAATAGGACCCGTTGTGGTCGCGTACTTCGACAAACGTCTGCATGGACGACACGCGGAAGCTAAGCAATATCACGGTATCGTCGGCTGCACTCCAGGCAGACGCCACACGCTCGCGAAAGAGATTGGCCCCTCCACCCATTGAATGATCAATCAACAAGCGGCAAGGCCGATTCTTCAGACGTGCTGCGAGAGCGACTTCGTCCTGGCTCATTAACGTTGGATTTCGCCCACGATACCGGAGGAACTTTTTGATCAGCGTCCTGATGTTTCCCCGGCGTAAGTAAGCCCAGGCGCGCTTGGCGAGATATATGCTCTCTGCCACTTCTGCTCCGGATGCTGTGTCGAGCGCAGACAGAGCGAGTTCGTGGCGACCTGTCACTGCATCCTGCATCTCGAAAACCAACTCGACTTTTTCCGGAGGCTCACCTCCCCAGCCAGCGATAACCATGAAGCCCGAATTTCCCGCTTGGTCATTATCCGGAAACGCCGACGCAACATCTTCGCGCACCCTGCCCAGCGACACGGCAACACGCTCGACCCGCCCATCAGCGAAGAGCATATTCAGGTGCGACTGAACGATCTTATGTTCATGATCCAGCGCCCATCCGAAGCCGAACAGACCATGGGGATGACGAACGAAATGATCTATTTGGCAGATCAAGGTCGTTGACCGTACTTCTGCTTGATTGAGACGCGGCACGTCAGAACCCACTACATCCATGTGTATCTGTTCCAATATCGAGTTACCATCACAAAAATTCTTTGACATTCGCCAAAGTCACCGGTTAGACCTTCAAATCCAGCTTTGGCGCATCTTGCAGAGACTCCGAGGCAGGCACTGGGGCCTCATCAGAACTTGACGCCTGAAAATTTGCGTGCGCTAACGCTTCCTGCTGTTCCATCACGATCTTTTCGGCATAAGCCAAAGCGTCGCTGGTCAGAAGGAGCTGAGCATCAAGCTTTTGCATCTGTGCCAGGCGCTCAATTGCAAGCAACTGAGTTTCCTCAAAAAGTGCCAGCAGCTCATCCTTTCGTTTGAATGCATCCTGTTGCTCACTCACGACCCGCTCGGCGAGCGCGAGCGCGGCACTCGTCTCAATTAGTTGAGCATCCAATTTTTGCATGTGCTCCAGACGCTCAATCGCTAACAACTCAATCTCACGAAATCGAGCCAACTCAGTTTCCCGGAATCGAGCGTACTCCTCGTTTTGAGACATGAGAACGCCCTGCTGCTCCAATACGATTTGCTCAGCGTGCGCGAGCTCAGCACTCATCTGACTCAATTGGCCATCAAGCTTTTGCACTTGCTTCAAACGCTCAACTGCCAGGGACTCGAATTCGTTAGGACGAGAACGCGCATCCCCCCTAAGCTTTAGCTCTTCCTGCTGACGCAGCACAATTTGCTCGGCGCGAGCCAGAGCATCGCTGGTCTCTATAAGTTGAGTGTCGAGTTTTTGCATCTCCTCCAGACGATCGAGTGCCAATTTCTCGGCAGACGCCAACCCCTTGCTCAACGCGCTGATACGCAACTCCATGACCGAAAGTTGGCGATCATTCTGGAAAAATCTTTGAACTGAAGTCAGTGTCGGAATGATATCACGCCGATATTCGCTGATTATGCCCTGCCACTCGAAACTCTCGCGTAAAGCGCGCGGCGTGAGTCCTCTCTCGATCGCACTCCGTACGCTTTCATAGGCTTGCAACACAAGCGACGGAAGAGCCGCTTGCCTGGTGCCCGCACCATGCGAGAGTGCTGGAGCGATGAAGTCCCGCGCGAAGTGAGCAATCGTTTCGGACGCAGGTTTTAAATTCAGCCAACCCGCAACATCGGATAAAAATGTGGCTGGCTGGCTAAGCATATGGTCAAACGCGAAAAATCTGATGTCATCGGCAACATCAAGATATTCCATAGCTCCGAGAAGATGCGTCATCCATAGCCACGCTGCACGATCCGAGGAAATACCATCGCGCCGGGCCAGCGAATGCACAACCTCAGCTGGATCACGCACCACTATCATCAACCGTGGCTTGATACCCAATTGTGAGAAAACCTGCCCCCAAAAAGGTGCCAGCTGGCACATTCTCGGATCCTTGAATCCCCACGCAGGTACTTCGTCAAACAGGACTCGAACCAAACTCATCGCTTCGTCAATACAGGCGTCCCACCGATGATCGCGCTCAAGCAGTGGAGGCAACGGCGAGTCCCATCGGCAGTCGTACAAGGCAAGCAATCTATCGTTGAATTGGACAATCTCGCGCTCTTCGAAATAGCCCTTGGGATTCCATTCGTCGCCTTTAAATAAGGAACTCCCCATCACCAGCCCCAACTGCTCAAGGCCTGCGGCAATGGCGCTGGTGCCACTACGATGCATACCCAGCACGATTACCACATTTTCATTCGCGTCAACTGGATACATTATCAAAAACTCTATTTTGTTGATATTTTGACAAAAGTCAGACCAAAAGGCCCTTTTACTGACTTAAATGAGCTGCTGTAGATCCTGAATATTCATAATTATGCCTGAGGGACGCACTGTGCCCGCGAAGCGAAATGCGGTGGTGCGCTGGTGAAGGTATGAATGATCCCCTCCGCGCCCCAACAAACCCAATGCCCCTGAACACACACAGATTCAGATCTTTTTCATGACGGTAGCAAGCACGAGACCTAAATTCCCCAGCAGAGTTTGCCGGTACAGCCCTGCCAGCCAGATTCCCGAAATCCTGCGAAGAACTTTTTGCTCGCGCGCCCACTTGAAGTGAGTAAGCGTCACCTGGCTATCGGGGGACAGCCGATGATGCATGGCATCCAGCGCCTGTATATTTTGTTCATTCCATTCGTGAAAACGTCCCTGAAACACCATCCGCAAGCGAATCAGCCTGGCAAGCCAGCCGGAATTACTGCCAACCACGTTCTCCGCATGTTGCCGATATTTCATTTTGGGTTCGGGATCGTAGTGAATAACCCCCCCCACACCGGAGATCAGTTGATATAACCACCAGTCGTGAGCAGGTACCTGCAGCTCAGGGCCGGCTTCGCACAGCAGCGTGCGGGCAGCCCGGTTGAAGACCATCGTATTGCCCCCTGCGATGCTTTGAACCAACGCATTACTAAAACCTGGCGAGAGTCTAAAATGGGGCGAGTACCCAAGATGAACGCCAGTTTCACCAATTAATTGGGTGCGACCACAATAAAGCGCAGGCCTATGAGCGGGTACTGTCTGCAGCCAAGCCAGAGCCACTTCTAACTTGTCATCATTCCAAATATCGTCCTGGTCCGACCATGCAAAAAAGTCGGCATCAATATCTGCTCGAGACGTCAGCGAGAGAAAATTGGCGGCGAACCCTTTTTTTGGTCCCTCCAGCATCAGCAGTCGGTCCTGCTCCCAACGATTACGATACCCCTCCAAAACCGCAAGAGTGCCGTCCATGGACCCATCATCAGACACCACCAGGGACCAATTGGAATGAGTCTGCCGCTCAAACGAGTCGAGCTGCTCAGCCAGAAATGACTCGCCGTTGTAGGTGCACATCAACACCACAACTCTTGCTCCGCGAGGATCACGCGATTGCAGGCGAGAAGGACTACACACTGTAAGAATAGACACTAATATCCCATCGCGAAGAACTGAACACCCTGTAGGGAACAGGGGATATACGCCCTTATAAAGCAATAAGTATTACAGCTATTTTCCGTGGGTACAATCCAACTCAGTGACCAATGATCAGTTTCGTAACAGAGAGCGCATGCCTTGAAGCCAAGCGCGCGGCCGCACTGACGCTAAAGCCTACAAAGAAAGCTGAAATTTCCTAATAACTGCAGGGAAAAATCTTGAATCTCGGCGGCGACAAGCCACTACCAAGCGATTTTTTTGACACAGTCATGAGATTGACATAACGCAAAGCAACAAATACTGCACCCCTGAATTTCGCCTTATAAGAAAGTTCATTATTTTTATAGAGGAAAACATTACTTAAACCTGTATTACTTATTCGATGCACGAATAGCAGTAATACTTAATTGCCATCAGTCCTTGGGACCAAGCGACTCACATCAACAATCCTGAAAGCACCCAATCAGGCATTGGAGTAACATCCAAATCCACTCCAATATGAGGCCCGTTTTCCGGCTTCTTGATTTGCGCCTTACTCAACGCACACGCCACCAAATTTGACTGCGACTGATTGTCAAAATGGAATGAAACGCCCTATCCAAGCAGGAGCAAGGATGAAGATCAAAACCATCGCAATCATTGGCGCAGGTTTCTGCGGCTCCACGTTAGCTGTTCATTTATTGCGCAGCTCATTGGCCGCCCCCGTTAGAATCTTGCTGATCAGCCCGCCCGGCGCCATGGCTCGTGGCGTCGCTTATGGTACGCGTACCTCATCACACGTACTGAACGTACCGGCAGGCAGGATGAATGCCCTGACCAACGATGAGAGCGACGGCTTTTATGAGTTCGCCAAGCGCTATGCTCCCGAGGTCACCCCAGGGTCTTTTGTTCAGAGGCAACTCTATGGCGACTACCTTGAAACCTTATTGAACGATGCGTCGAAGAATGCAGCTCCAGGAAGCGAGCTACGCAATGTCACAGGCGAGGTCGTGGAAGTTTCATATGACACCGAACGCCATAGGGCTCACCTGCTGATGAAAAACGGTGACTCTCTTTACGCTGACCATATCGTCCTGAGCACCGGCAGTTGCGCTCGTCAACAACCATCAAGTGCAGCGGCACACAGATTATTTTACGAAGACCCTCGGTATCTGCACGATCCATGGCAACCCGACGCCTTAGCTAGTATTGACGCCAATGCTGCCGTACTGCTTATTGGCAGCGGACTGACCATGCTGGACGTAGTACTTGACCTACGCGACCGCGGGCATCAGGGGATGATTTATGTGATTTCTCGTCGCGGCCTCGCTCCTCAACCCCATCGAATATTGAACTCACACCCCCACTATGATGGGCAACTTACCCAGCAAATGCTCACGAACTGCACAACTCGTCATTATGTCAGGGCAGTTCGCAATGCGATAAAGCTGCAGACCTGCAAGGGAGATGACTGGAGAGACGTGATTGGCGGGCTACGATCAGCAACAGCACAGTTGTGGCACGCACTGCCCATTGTTGAACGTCAGCGCTTCCTTCGTCACGTTCGCCCATACTGGGACACCCATCGTCACCGCTGCGCCCCGCAGTCAGGCGCCCGCATGCTGGCTGAGATTCAACGTGGCAAGCTCAAGCTCTTCGCCGGACGCGTGACAGGCTACGAGTCCGGATCAGAAAGTGTCACCGTTCATCTGCGGCGCCGTGGCGCAAAGAACGAGGACACTATTGAGGTTAAGGCCGTGATCAATTGCACGACTCCAGCATTCGATATTCGACAACTGGACGACCCATTGCTTGCGTCGCTGCGAACTAGGGGCCAGTTGAAACCCGATGCACTCGGAATAGGCATGGAGATCGCGCCCTCCGGAGCACTGGTGGATCACAATGGAGTGGAATCACGATGGTTGTATTATGTTGGCCCTCTCCTCCAAGCCCGTGACTGGGAGGCGACAGCCGTGCCTGAACTACGCGAATATGTGAAACGTATGGCGGACACCCTTGCAACCGCTCTCTCTCAGCAATAACCCTTTGCGCAGCCCGCCCTCCTCCGTTGGCAGCCACGAAGGAGGGCAGTGCCATCACCTAGCCTTTACGGAACACAAACACCAACCCAACGATGATCAACCCCATCCCCAGCAGGCTCAACAACGCCAGCCGATTGCCGAAGATCAGGTAATCCATCACCGCCGTCACCGCCGGCACCAGGTAGAACAGGCTGGTGACATTGACTAGGTTGCCCCGCGCGATCAGGCGGTACAGCAGCAACGTCGCCAGCACCGACACCACCAGCCCCATCCACAATACCGGCAGGTAAAAGCCGGCATTCTGTTCGAAGTGGAACGGCTGGAACGGCACGAATACCGCGCACAACAGCAGCCCGGCCAGGTACTGCAGCGGCAGCGTGCCCAAAGGGTTGTCGGTAATGCGTTTTTGCATGATTGAGCCGAAGGTCATGCTCGCCAGGGCCAGCAGGCCGAAGAGCATCCCGGCCAGGGACATCCCCGCCAGCCCGATACCCTGGTACACCACCATGATCAACCCCGCCAACCCGAGGCCAAGGCCGAACAGGCGGCGCCCGGAACGCTGGCGCTCCGTCAGCGCCACGGTCAGGATCGGCTGCACGCCCATGAGGGTCGCCATCACGCCGGGGGTGACGTTGAGGTCCAGGGCCAGCAGATAGAAAATCTGGTAGGCCCCCAACAACACCAGGCCGGTCGCCGCTGCATACCACAGCGGTTTGCCGGGGCGCGGCAGTTGCAGCTTGAGCATCGGTACGAGGATCACCAGACCGAGCAGGGCGATGGCAAAACGGATCAATAAGAAGGCGAAGGGCGACGCATGGGCCAGGCCCAGCTTGGAGAAGATCGCCCCGCTGCTCCACAGCAGGACAAACAGGCTCGTCGAGGCCGCCGCGGCCACGGATTGTTTCGAAAGAACAGACATGGTTACCACCTGTAATCAGGCAAAAAAAGCCGACTCAGCAAAGGCTGAAGTTCTGGAGTTTTTTCAGGCGTGCAGACGGGGACAGCGAGTCGCTGATCAGCCCGAAATGCCAACACCCGGCGGTGATACGACTGCGTACACCGGCGTGCGACTGACAGGTGGGGGGTAGTGACTGATCTGCGCAGGCTGCTTGTTCCCGCACGGTACGACCACAGCGTTGACCGCTGAATCGACTACCGCTATGCGCTGGAGAGCTGGCATGGGCTGATCTTGTATGGAGGGATGAAGAAGGCCTGACTATAACCAGCCGTTGATACGTTTTGCAATCACTTCACCAACGCCCTTGCGTGGCACAGTTTTCATGTGGCCCACAGGGGACGATCGCTATAATGCCGTCCAGTTTTTTCCAAGGACTCCCCATGCTCGCATTGCCCTGGCTGTACCTGGCGCTTCTTTCCATCGGCTATGTGCTGGCCTTGGCCTACGGGCAACTGGGCGTGCTGGCGCTGGTGTCCGTCGCCCTGCTGCTGATTGCCGGTTATGCCGTGCGCCAGCAGCGCACGCCTTGGGCACGCTACATCGGCCATGGTTTGTTCATTGTGCTGGCCCTGAGCCTGGCGATGCACTGGCTACCGGGCTTCTACAACGGGCGCGCCATCGAGCCGCAACGCTTTACCCCCGACGCGGTGCCCTTCTCGATGTACCTGAACCAGGACAAACCGCTGATCGGCTTCTGGCTGTTACTGGCCTGCCCGTGGGTGGTGGCGCGACGCTCCTTGCGCCTGTCGATCTGCGTCACGGCCCTGGCCTTGGCCCTGACCGCAATTGCCGCCCTCGGCGGCGCAGCCTTGCTGGGCGTCATCAGTTGGGCGCCGAAATGGCCGGTGCACGCGTGGTTGTGGGTATTGAATAACCTGTTGTTGGTGACCTTGGTGGAAGAGGCGTTGTTTCGCGGCTACATTCAGGGCGGCCTGCAACAGCGCTTCAAGCACCTGCCCTACGGCGAGAACCTGGCACTGCTGCTGGCCTCGCTGCTGTTCGGGCTGGTGCACCTGGGCGCGGGCTGGCAATGGGTGCTGCTGGCAAGCATTGCCGGTGTGGGTTACGGCCTGGCTTATCGCTTTGGTGGGCTGGGTGCGGCGATTGCCACGCACTTTGGGCTGAACCTGCTTCACTTCGGGTTGTTTACTTATCCGATGCTGGCTGGCTGATGTCTACCGGAGGCAAGGCGTTCCTGCGGATTGTTGCAAAAATAAGTTAAATAAGCGCCCGCTCCTGCCGATACTCCCTGAAAGCCTTGCGGATTGAACAATCATGCGTAATAACCAACCCGTTACCCAGCGCGAACGTACCTTCCCCGCTCAGCAACGGTTGATCTCCACCACAGATGCCAAGGGCGTGATCACCTACTGCAACGACGCTTTCGTCGAAATCAGTGGGTTCTCCCGTGATGAACTGGTGCGCGCCCCGCACAACCTGGTTCGTCACCCGGACGTTCCGGCGGCCGTATTCGGGCATATGTGGTCAACGCTCAAACAAGGCTTGCCATGGATGGGCATTGTCAAGAATCGCTGCAAGACCGGTGATCACTACTGGGTTAACGCCTATGTGACGCCGGTTTTCGACGGCAACCAGGTGGTCGGCTACGAGTCGGTGCGCATCAAGCCCACCGCCGAGCAGATCCGCCGGGCCGAAGCGCTCTATCAACGCATCAACCAGGGCAAGTCTGCCGTTCCCCAGCGGGACAAATGGCTGCCGGTGTTGCAGGACTGGCTGCCGTTTATCCTGATCAGCCAGTTGAGCTTCATGATCGGTGCGTCGCTGAATTCCCACTGGGGCTTTGCCCTGGCGGCGGGGCTGTCGGTGCCCTTGGGCCTGCTGGGCCTGAGTTGGCAACAGCGTGGCCTCAAGCGCCTGCTGCGCCTGGCCGAGCAGACCACCTCAGACCCGCTGATCGCGCAGATGTACACCGACAGCCGTGGCGCCCAGGCGCGACTGGAAATGTCGATCCTCAGCCAGGAAGCCCGCCTGAAAACCTGCCTCACGCGTCTGCAGGACACGGCTGAACACCTCAACGACCAGGCGGCGCAGTCCAACACCCTGGCGCATAACAGCTCCAGCGGCCTGGAACGCCAGCGCGTGGAAACCGAACAGGTGGCCACCGCGGTCAACCAGATGGCGGCGACCACCCAGGAAGTTGCCAGCCATGTGCAGCGCACGGCGGATGCGACCCAGGAAGCCAATCGCCTGACCGGTCGTGGCCGCGATATCGCCGGGGAAACCCGCGAGGCCATTCAGCGTCTGTCGCTGGCCGTGGGCGAAACCGGGGTGACCGTTACCCAACTGGCCAAGGACAGCGATGAAATCGGCGGTGTCGTCGATGTGATCAAAGGCATCGCCGATCAGACCAACTTGCTGGCGCTGAACGCGGCAATCGAAGCCGCGCGTGCCGGGGAGATGGGCCGTGGCTTCGCAGTCGTGGCCGATGAGGTCCGTCAACTGGCCCAGCGCACCGCCGAGTCGACCGGGCAGATCCATGCCTTGATCGCCAAGCTGCAACAAACCGCTGCCGCCGCCGTGCAAACCATGGACGCCGGGCATCGCCAGGCCGAAGAAGGGGTGGCGCGGGTGATGGAAGCGGATCAGGCGTTGGTCGGCATCAGTGAAGCAGTGGCCAACATCACCGACATGACCACCCAGATTGCGGCCGCCACCGAAGAGCAAAGCTCGGTAGCCGAAGAGATCAGCCGCAACATCAGCACGATTGCGCTGTTGGCGGACCAGACTTCGGAACAGGCATTGAACTCGGCGCAGTTGAGTGAGGAATTGACGCATACCGCCAATACCCAGTACTCGCTGGTCGAGCGGTTTAACCGCTAGACCGCTATCGGGGGCAAGCCCCCTCCCACATTTACCGCGTACACCCCTTGGAACGCAGTCGAGTGTGGGAGGGGGCTTGCCCCCGATAGGGCCCTAGAGGGCTCCGAGAAACCGGGCAACCTGCACCGCCGCAGCCTCCAGATGCTGCTCATGACTGAACCCCGAAGCCTTCAACGGCTTCAAGTCATGATCCCCCGCCTCCAACCACTGCACCTCAATGCTCGGTGACAAGGCATACCCTTGCACCGTCGCTCGATTGCCCAGCGCATCGCGCTCGCCCTGCACGATCAACGTCGGCGTCTGCAGCCCGGCCAGATGCTCGACCCGGGGCTTCTCCGGCTTGCCCACCGCATAGAACGGATACCCCAGGCATACCAACCCATCGACGCCCAGTTCATCGGCCACCAGACTGGCCATGCGCCCGCCCATGGACTTGCCACCGATGGCCAGTGTTCCAGCGACATGGCGTCGCACCTCGGCATGCACCTCACGCCATGCCTGCAACAGTTTGGCGGCCGGGTTCGGCGGGCGTTTGCCGCCCTCTACGCGCCGCTGGGCCATATAGGGAAACTCGAAGCGCAACACGTTCACCCCATGCAGGGCAAGGCGTGCAGCCATGTCGGTCATGAACGTCGAGTCCATCGGTGCGCCGGCGCCGTGGGCCAGAATCAGGGTGACAGGCTCACGCCGATCTCCCTTTGCCGCGGCGTCCCACAACCAGCCGTGTTCCCGCACACACTGCGCCCATTGATCCCCGTCAATACTGGCCTTGTGCTCTTTGCTCATGCTTGCCTCGCTATTCAGTCTGCCTATAACTCCAGCCCAAGTGCCGCATTCGCTTGGGTTGAACCGTGGATGGGGAACCATGAACACTACATTAAGTACCGCCTATAACTACAAGGTGGTCCGCCAATTCGCCATTATGACGGTGGTGTGGGGCATCGTCGGCATGGGGCTCGGGGTTTTTCTCGCCGCCCAATTGGTATGGCCTGCGCTCAACTTCGACTTACCCTGGACCAGCTTCGGCCGCTTGCGCCCGTTGCACACCAACGCGGTGATCTTTGCCTTCGGTGGCTGCGCGTTGTTCGCCAGTTCCTTCTACTCCGTGCAGCGCACCTGCCAGACCCAGCTGTTCGCGCCGAAAATCGCCGCGTTCTGCTTCTGGGGCTGGCAACTGGTGATCCTGCTCGCCGCGATCTCCTTGCCGCTGGGCTACACCAGCTCCAAGGAATACGCTGAGCTGGAATGGCCGATCGACATCCTGATCACCATTGTCTGGGTGGCCTACGCCATTGTGTTCTTCGGCACCGTGGCCAAGCGCAACACCAAGCACATCTACGTCGGCAACTGGTTCTTCGGTGCGTTCATCATCACCGTCGCGATCCTGCATATCGTCAACAACCTGGAAATCCCGGTCAGCCTGACCAAGTCCTACTCGCTGTACGGCGGTGCGACGGATGCCATGGTGCAGTGGTGGTATGGGCATAACGCGGTAGGCTTCTTCCTGACCGCTGGCTTCCTGGGGATGATGTATTACTTCGTACCCAAGCAAGCCGAGCGTCCGGTGTATTCCTATCGCCTGTCGATCGTGCACTTCTGGGCACTGATCACCCTGTACATCTGGGCCGGTCCTCACCACCTGCACTACACCGCGCTGCCGGACTGGGCACAGTCGTTGGGCATGGTGATGTCGCTGGTCCTGCTGGCGCCAAGCTGGGGCGGCATGATCAACGGCATGATGACCCTGTCGGGCGCCTGGCATAAGCTGCGCAGCGACCCGATCCTGCGCTTCCTCGTGGTTTCGCTGGCGTTCTACGGCATGTCGACCTTCGAAGGTCCGATGATGGCGATCAAGACGGTCAACGCCCTCTCCCACTACACCGACTGGACCATTGGCCACGTACACGCCGGCGCCCTCGGCTGGGTAGCGATGATCTCCATCGGCGCGCTGTACCACATGATCCCGAAAATCTTCGGTCGCGAGCAGATGTACAGCCTCGGCCTGATCAACGCGCACTTCTGGCTGGCCACCATCGGCACCGTGCTCTACATCGCCTCGATGTGGGTCAACGGCATCGCCCAGGGCCTGATGTGGCGTGCGGTCAACGAAGACGGCACCTTGACCTACTCCTTCGTCGAAACCCTGGTGGCCAGCCACCCAGGCTTCATCGTGCGGTTGGTCGGCGGCGCCATCTTCCTCAGCGGCATGTTCCTGATGGCTTACAACACTTGGCGCACCGTGCGTTCGGCACAACCTGCCGAAGTCGCCGCTGCGGCGCAGATGGCCTGAGGAGTCGATGATGAAACACGAAACGATTGAAAAGAACGTCGGCCTGCTGATGCTGCTCATGGTACTGGCCGTGAGTATCGGCGGCCTGACCCAGATCGTCCCGCTGTTCTTCCAGGACGTCACCAACAAACCGGTGGAAGGCATGAAGCCCTATACCGCGCTGCAACTGGAAGGTCGCGACATCTACATCCGCGAAGGCTGCGTACAGTGCCACTCGCAAATGATCCGCCCATTCCGCGCCGAGACCGAACGCTACGGCCACTACTCGGTCGCCGGTGAAAGTGTGTGGGACCACCCGTTCCTGTGGGGCTCCAAGCGCACCGGGCCGGACCTGGCCCGCGTCGGCGCGCGCTACTCGGACGACTGGCACCGCGCGCATTTGTACAACCCGCGCAACGTCGTGCCCGAGTCGAAAATGCCGGCCTACCCATGGCTGGTGACCGCCGCTGTCGACAGCAGCCACACCGAGACCAAGTTGAAAGTGATGCGCACCCTCGGCGTGCCCTACACCGACGACGACATCAGTGGCGCCGTGGCCAGCCTCAAGGGCAAGACCGAGATGGATGCACTGGTTTCGTACCTGCAAGTGCTCGGCACTGCCATCAAGAGCAAGAGGTGAGCCATGGGATTTGAATTCGATGCGGGCACCATCCGCGGCCTCGGCACGCTGGTCGTCGCTATCGCGTTTATCGGCTTGTCGCTGTGGGTGTTCAACAACCGGCGCAATGAGGAATTCGAGCAGGCGCGCCTGCTGCCGTTTGCCGACGAACCCTCTCCATCCGACGCTCAAGAAGAGCCTGTAACAAGGAGCAACCGGCCATGACTACCTTTTGGAGTACATGGATCTGCGTACTGACCCTCGGCAGCCTGATCGGCCTGACCTGGCTGTTGTTCGGCACCCGCAAGGGCGAGACCAAGGGCAGTGTCGACCAGACCATGGGCCACGCCTTCGACGGCATTGAGGAATACGACAACCCGCTGCCCCAGTGGTGGTTCATGCTGTTCGCCGGCACCTTGGTGTTTGCCGTCGGCTACCTGATCCTCTACCCGGGCCTGGGCAACTGGAAAGGCGTGCTGCCAGGCTATGAAGGCGGCTGGACATCGGCCAAGGAGTGGGACAAGGAAATGGCTAAGGCCGACACCAAGTTCGGGCCGATCTTCGCCAAATTCTCGGCCATGCCGGTGGAAGCCGTCGCAAAAGATCCACAAGCGCTGAAAATGGGCGGACGCCTGTTCGCATCCAACTGCGCGGTGTGCCACGGCTCGGATGCCAAGGGCGCGTTTGGCTTCCCGAACCTGGCGGACAACATCTGGCGCTGGGGCGGTTCGGCCGAAGCAATCAAGACCACCATCATGAACGGTCGCCATGCGGCGATGCCGGCCTGGGGTGACATGCTGGGTGACGAGGGGGTGAAAAACGTCGCCGCCTATGTACGTCATGAACTGGCCAAGCTGCCCCTGCCGGCCGACAGCGCTGCCGACCTGGCCGCCGGCCAAGCCACGTTCAGCACCACCTGTGTTGCCTGCCACGGTCCGCAAGGCCAGGGCATGGAAGCCATGGGCGCGCCCAACCTGACCCTGCCAAGTGGCTATATCTACGGCACCAGCCTGGCGCAGTTGCAGCAAACTATTCGCCACGGCCGCCAAGGCCAGATGCCGGCCCAGGAAGTGCTGCAAGGTAATGACAAGGTGCACCTGCTCGCCGCCTACGTTTACAGCCTGTCCCATAACGCTGATGGCGCCAAGCCAGAAAGCCAAGCTCAATAACCGTTAACTGCCGCCCCGCCCTGGGGCGGCAGCCCTGCCCCGTTACGCGACCAAGTGTCGCACCCTTCCAAAGCACAACTTTCCCCTCCTGCCATTCGGGTCTACGCTTGTCCCCACAGTGGATCGGTATTGACCGGTCGACGGCTGACTTGCACTCGTTGGGTTGAACATTTCTACAGGGCGACAGGCGCAAAGGCTGGCAGCGACCGGCTGTCGTGCCACTGACCACTCGTCAGCCGGGCAGCGTGTTCATACACACCCAGTAACAAGTCTCCACGACCTGAGAAAATTCCTGTCCACTTGATCAGCTTTCCATTTCGGATTTTGTCCTTACATCAAACATGGAAAGGGCGCAGAATCTGGCGTGGAACGCATTGACACAGGTCACCCTTGCGTTGCAATGGCACCTCGGTTTCTCCATACTTGCGACCGATTTTTACCTATAAAAAAACCTAAACCGTGGAACCTTAGAATGAGCACAGCAATCAGTCCGACTGCTTATAACTATAAGGTAGTCCGCCAGTTCGCCATCATGACGGTGGTCTGGGGGATCCTTGGCATGGGGCTCGGGGTGTTCATCGCCTCGCAACTGGTCTGGCCGGAATTGAACTTCGGCTTGCCCTGGACGACCTTTGGCCGCCTGCGCCCGCTGCACACCAACCTGGTGATTTTCGCCTTCGGCGGATGTGCCCTGTTTGCCACCTCCTACTATGTCGTGCAGCGAACCTGCCAGACGCGACTGATTTCCGATGGCCTCGCCGCGTTCACCTTCTGGGGATGGCAAGCGGTGATCGTCGGGGCCGGCATCACGTTGCCGCTGGGCTACACCACCACCAAGGAATACGCCGAGCTGGAATGGCCCATCGCCATTTTGCTCGCGATCGTGTGGGTGACCTACGCGGTGGTGTTCTTCGGCACCATCACCAAGCGCAAGACCAAGCACATCTATGTGGGTAACTGGTTCTACGGTGCCTTCATCCTGGTGACGGCGATGCTGCACATCGTCAACCACGCGTCGCTGCCGGTCAGCCTGTTCAAGTCCTACTCGGCCTACGCCGGGGCGACGGATGCGATGATCCAGTGGTGGTACGGCCACAACGCCGTGGGTTTCTTCCTCACCACCGGTTTCCTGGGGATGATGTACTACTTCGTGCCGAAACAGGCCGAACGTCCTATTTACTCGTATCGCCTGTCCATCGTGCACTTCTGGGCGCTGATCACCCTGTACATCTGGGCCGGCCCGCACCACTTGCACTACACCGCGTTGCCGGATTGGGCGCAGTCCCTGGGCATGGCGATGTCGATCATCCTGCTGGCACCGAGCTGGGGCGGCATGATCAACGGCATGATGACCCTGTCGGGCGCCTGGCATAAGCTGCGCACCGACCCGATCCTGCGCTTCCTGGTGGTTTCGCTGGCGTTCTACGGCATGTCGACCTTCGAAGGGCCGATGATGGCCATCAAGACCGTCAACTCGCTCTCCCACTACACCGACTGGACCATCGGCCACGTACACGCCGGCGCCCTGGGTTGGGTGGCGATGATCTCCATCGGCGCGCTGTACCACATGATCCCGAAAATCTTCGGCCGTGCGCAGATGCACAGCGTCGGGCTGATCAACACGCACTTCTGGCTGGCCACCATCGGCACCGTGCTCTACATCGCCTCGATGTGGGTCAACGGCATCACCCAGGGCCTGATGTGGCGTGCGATCAACGATGACGGCACCCTCACCTACTCCTTCGTCGAAGCGCTGCAAGCCAGCCACCCGGGCTACATCGTCCGTGCCCTGGGCGGCGCGTTCTTTGCCACCGGCATGCTGTTCATGGCCTACAACGTCTGGCGCACCGTGCGTGCTTCCGACCCTGCAGAAGCCGAAGCCGCCGCCAAGATCGTCGTTGTGGGAGCCCACTGATGAAGCATGAAGTAGTCGAGAAGAATATCGGCCTGCTGGCCTTCTTCATGGTCATCGCCGTGAGTATCGGCGGCCTGACCCAGATCGTTCCGCTGTTTTTCCAGGACGTGACCAACAAGCCGGTCGAAGGCATGAAGCCCCGCACCGCCCTTGAACTGGAAGGCCGCGACGTCTACATCGCCAACGGTTGTGTCGGCTGCCACTCGCAGATGATCCGACCGTTCCGCGCCGAAACCGAACGCTACGGCCACTACTCGGTCGCCGGTGAAAGTGTCTGGGACCACCCGTTCCTGTGGGGTTCCAAGCGTACCGGCCCGGACCTGGCCCGTGTCGGCGGGCGTTACTCCGACGACTGGCAGCGTGCGCACTTGTACAACCCGCGCAACGTGGTGCCTGAGTCGAAAATGCCGGCGTACCCGTTCCTCGTGGAAAACAAGCTCGACGGCAAGGACACCGCGAAGAAGATGGAAGTCTTGCGCACCCTGGGCGTGCCCTACACCGACGAAGACATCGCCGGTGCAGCCGCAGCCGTGAAGGGCAAGACCGAAATGGACGCATTGGTGGCCTACCTGCAAGGCCTTGGCACCATCATCAAAAGCAAACGGTGATTCTTCATGGATATCGGGATGATTCGTGGCCTGGGCACCGTGGTGGTGATGGTGGCCTTTATCGGCCTGGCGTTGTGGGTGTTCAGCCCGCGGCGCAAGTCGGAGTTTGACGACGCGACCATGCTGCCTTTTGCGGATGATCCCGAAGCCATCAAGCACGTCGAGCAAGCTTCTAGGAGTAACAAAGAATGACTACGTTCTGGAGTCTGTACGTCACAGTCCTCAGTCTGGGTACCATCTTCGCCCTGACCTGGCTGCTGCTGTCGACCCGCAAGGGCCAGCGCGCCGAGCAAACGGACGAAACCGTTGGCCACTCGTTCGACGGCATCGAGGAGTACGACAACCCGCTGCCGAAGTGGTGGTTCATGCTGTTCGTCGGCACCATCGTCTTCGCCCTTGGCTACCTGGTGCTGTACCCCGGCCTGGGCAATTGGAAAGGCCTGCTGCCGGGCTACAACTACCTCGACAACGACAAGCAAACCCCGTTCGCCAACGGCCAGACCGGCTGGACCGGCGTGCATGAATGGGAAAAGGAAATGGCCAAGTCGGACGCCAAGTTCGGGCCGATCTTTGCCAAATTCGCCTCGATGCCGATTGAAGAAGTGGCCAAGGACCCGCAAGCCTTGAAGATGGGCGGCCGCCTGTTCGCCTCGAACTGCTCGGTGTGCCACGGTTCCGACGCCAAGGGCGCCTACGGTTTCCCCAACCTGACCGACGCCGATTGGCGCTGGGGTGGCGAACCGGCGACCATCAAGGAAACCATCATGAAAGGTCGCCATGCCGTCATGCCGGCCTGGCTGGATATCCTCAAGGAACAAGGCGTCAGCGATGTGGCCGCGTTCGTCATCACCAACCTCGACGGCCGCAAGCTGCCGGAAGGCGTGAAAGCCGACGCGGCCAACGGCGAGAAACTCTTCGCCGCCAACTGCGTGGCCTGCCACGGCCCGGCCGGTAAAGGCACCCCAGCCATGGGCGCACCCGACCTGACCCACCCGGGTGCATTCATCTACGGTTCGAGCTTCGCCCAACTGCAGCAGACCATCCGTTGGGGCCGTCAGGGCCAGATGCCTGCGCAGGAGCAACTGCAGGGCAACGACAAGGTGCACTTGCTCGCGGCGTATGTTTACAGCTTGTCCCATGGGGATAAAAAGGCTGAAGGGCAGTAATACCGACCGTTATTTAGAAACACAGAAAAAACCAATGTGGGAGGGGCGGTGCGACGATTCGACTTGCCCCCGATAGCGGTGGATCAGTCAGACCTTTATTGACTGACACTCCGCTATCGGGGGCAAGTCGAATCGTCGCACCGCCCCTCCCACATTGGATCGTCGGTGTTTTGAAGGCTGGCCCCGCAAAAACCGTCCATACTTCCCAAGTCAATTGATCCAGGTCACGTACACCATCAATTGATTTCCCCCAACGCGACCAAAGGTCGCACCCTTGGAGTACCATCGGGGGCGTATCATTACGCCACTGCAACACCCTTCATTTGACCCCGGTTGGCACGTACTGGCCGAGGCAAATCTCCACCGCCGTGGGATGCAATGATGAGCAACCAAATACCGGTACATGACGTTACCCCGCCTGCCAAAAACTCGAATCAACCTGTCGATCTCTACGCATCGCGAGAGAAAATCTACACCCGTGCCTTCACCGGCCTGTTTCGCAACTTGCGTATGCTCGGTGGCGCCGGTTTGTTCCTCCTCTACTTCGGCACCGTGTGGCTGAATTGGGGGGGGCACCAGGCCGTGTGGTGGAACCTTCCGGAGCGTAAATTCTTCATTTTTGGTGCGACCTTCTGGCCCCAGGATTTCATCCTGCTCTCGGGCATTCTCATCGTTGCGGCGTTCGGCCTGTTCTTTATCACGGTGTACGCCGGGCGCATATGGTGCGGGTATACCTGCCCGCAAAGCGTGTGGACGTGGATCTTCATGTGGTGCGAAAAGGTCACCGAAGGCGACCGTAACCAGCGCATCAAGCTGGACAAGGCGCCGATGGGGGCCAACAAGTTCCTGCGCAAATTCAGCAAGCACACCCTGTGGCTGCTGATCGGCTTTGTCACCGGTATGACCTTCGTCGGTTACTTCTCGCCGATTCGCGAACTGGTGTTCGACTTCTTCACCGGCCAGGCCGATGGCTGGTCGTATTTCTGGGTGGGTTTCTTCACCCTCGCCACCTATGGCAACGCCGGCTGGCTGCGCGAACAGGTGTGCATCTATATGTGCCCGTACGCGCGGTTCCAGAGCGTGATGTTCGACAAAGACACCCTGATCGTCTCCTACGACCCACGCCGTGGCGAAGTGCGTGGCCCGCGTAAAAAGGGTGCCGACTACAAGGCCCAGGGCCTGGGCGATTGCATCGACTGCACGATGTGCGTGCAAGTCTGCCCCACCGGTATCGACATCCGCGATGGCCTGCAGATCGAATGCATCGGCTGTGCTGCGTGCATCGACGCCTGCGACAACATCATGGACAAGATGGACTACCCGCGCGGCCTGATCAGCTACACCACCGAGCACAACCTGTCCGGGCAGAAGACCCACAAACTGCGCCCGCGCCTGATCGGCTATGCGCTGGTGCTGCTGGCGATGATGAGTCTGTTGGCCACGGCATTCTTCATGCGTTCGCTGGTAGGTTTCGACGTCAGCAAGGACCGCGTGCTCTACCGCGAAAACGCCGAAGGCCGGATCGAAAACGTCTACAGCCTGAAGATCATGAACAAGGACCAGCGCGACCACACCTACGTGCTCGACGCCGCCGGTCTGCCGGACCTCAAGCTGCAAGGCCGACGCGAAATCAAGGTGGCCGCCGGCGATATCGTCAGCATGCCGGTCGAACTGTCGAGCGCACCGGAGCAGTTACCGTCGAGCACCAATGAGGTGACCTTCATCCTCAAGGATGCCGATGACGCCAACGTGCATATTGAAGCCAAGAGCCGGTTCATCGGCCCTCAGGTTCGTTAACCACACTACTTCGTTAACCAGAGAGCAGAACAATGCCCGCAGCTACTGCCACAAGCCCTTGGTACAAGCACCTCTGGCCCTGGATCATCATTGGGATCCTGGCCTGCTCGGTGACCTTGACCTTGTCCATGGTGACCATCGCAGTCAAGAACCCGGACAACCTGGTCAACGACAACTACTACGAGGCCGGCAAAGGCATCAACCGCTCCCTGGACCGCGAACTGCTGGCCCAGACCCTGCAACTGCGCGCCAAGGTGCACCTGGACGAACTGACCGGCGAAGTCGAGGTATATCTGACCGGCAACAGCGGCCCGGCGACCCTGGAACTGAACCTGATCTCCCCGACCCAGCCGGAGAAGGATCGCAAGATCAACCTGACCCGCAGCGCCAGCGAACCCGGACGCTATATCGGCCAGGTCACCGACAAGGTCGAAGGCCGCCGTTTCGTGGAACTGCTCGGTGTGGAAGGTGACCGGACCTGGCGCCTGTTCGAAGAAGAACAGGTCAGCCACGACAAGGACTTGCTGTTGGGTGATGAGCCGTTGCAAGGTGCTGAAGACCTGAAGAAGTAAACGCCTGCGCTTCGCGCATCGCGAGCAAGCCCGCTCACACCTCAGGAACGAGCGCCCCTGTGGGCGCGGGCCTGTCCGCGATGAGGCCCTCCCTGCCACCCAAGATCTCACGCCATGACCAGCCCCACTCCCTGCTACCACTGCGCCCTGCCCGTGCCACCCGGCAGCCGGTTCACCGCCGAGATCCTCGGCGAGCGCCGCGAGCTGTGCTGCCCGGGTTGCCAGGCGGTGGCCGAGGCAATCGTGGCCGGCGGGCTGGAAAGCTATTACCAGCACCGCAGCGAAGCCTCGGCCAACCCCGAGGCCCTGCCGGTGCAACTGGTGGACGAACTGGCACTGTACGACCGCGCCGACGTGCAAAAACCCTTCGTACGCCACGAAGGCGACCTTGCCGAAGCCACCCTGTTGATGGAAGGCATCAGTTGCGCCGCGTGTGGCTGGCTGATCGAAAAACACCTGCGCAGCCTGCCCGCCGTGGCCGAGGCGCGTCTCAACCTGTCCAACCATCGCCTGCATGTACGTTGGGCCGACGGGCAATTGCCGTTGAGCCAACTGCTCAGTGAGTTGCGCCATATCGGCTACGCCGCCCACCCTTACCAGGCGGACCGCGCCGCCGAACAACTGGCCGGCGAAAACCGGCGGGCCCTGCGCCAACTGGGGGTCGCCGGACTGCTGTGGTTCCAGGCGATGATGGCAACCATGGCCACCTGGCCGGAATTCAATATCGACCTGAGCCCGGAGTTGCACGTGATCCTGCGCTGGGTCGCGATGTTTCTCACGACCCCCATCGTGTTCTACAGCTGCGCACCGTTTTTCAAGGGCGCCATGCGCGACTTGCGCACCCGCCACCTGACCATGGATGTGTCGGTGTCCCTGGCGATTGGCGGCGCGTACCTGGCCGGCATCTGGACGGCGATCACCGGAGTCGGCGAATTGTATTTCGACGCGGTGGGCATGTTCGCCCTGTTCCTGCTGGCCGGGCGTTACCTGGAGCGGCGTGCCCGGGAACGCACGGCGGCGGCGACCGCGCAATTGGTCAACCTGCTGCCCGCCTCATGCCTGCGCATGAAAAGTGATGGGCAGAGCGAACGTATCCTGCTCAGCGAACTGGCGTTGGGCGACCGCGTGTTGGTACACCCCGGCGCGGTATTGCCGGCAGATGGGGTGATCCTCGACGGCCAGTCCAGCATCGACGAATCCCTGCTGACCGGCGAGTACCTGCCGCAGCCGCGCCAGGTCGGCGACGCCGTGACGGCGGGCACCCTCAACGTCGAAGGCGCACTGACGGTCGAGGTCCGCGCCCTGGGGCATGACACGCGCTTGTCGGCCATCGTGCGCCTGCTGGAACGGGCCCAGGCCGACAAACCGCGCCTGGCGCAGATAGCCGACCGCGCCGCACAATGGTTCCTGCTCTGCTCACTGCTCGCTGCCGTGCTGATCGGCCTGCTCTGGTGGGAGCTGGATTCGTCGCGGGCGTTCTGGATCGTATTGGCGATGCTGGTGGCGACCTGCCCGTGCGCCCTCTCGCTGGCCACGCCAACCGCCCTGACTGCCGCCACCGGCACCCTGCACAAACTCGGCTTGTTGCTCACCCGAGGCCATGTGCTGGAAGGTTTGAACCAGATCGACACGGTGATTTTCGACAAGACCGGCACCCTCACCGAAGGGCGCCTGGCGCTGCGCGCGATCCGGCCGTTGGGCGCCCTGGACAGCGACCAGTGCCTGGGCCTCGCCGCCGCCCTCGAAAATCGCTCTGAACATCCGATCGCACGGGCCTTCGGCCGTGCCCCCCTGGCCGCTGACGAAGTGCTCAGCACCCCCGGCCTGGGCCTGGAAGGTCACGTCGGCGAACGCCTGCTGCGGATCGGCCAGCCGGGGTTCGTGTGCGCACTGAGCGGTTGCCCGATCCCCGCCTCACCGGACGAAGCCGGACAATGGCTGCTGCTGGGCGACCGCGACGGCGCCCTCGCCTGGTTCGTACTGGATGACCGCCTGCGCAGCGACGCGCCGGCCCTGCTGGCTGCGTGCAAGGCACGGGGCTGGCGCACGCTGCTGCTGTCGGGGGACAGTTCACCGATGGTCGCCAGCGTGGCCGCCGAACTGGGCATCGACGAAGCCCACGGCGGCCTGCGCCCCGACGACAAGCTGCAGGTGCTGCAACAGTTGCATCAGCAAGGCCGTAAGGTGTTGATGCTGGGTGACGGTGTCAATGATGTCCCCGTACTCGCCGCCGCCGATATCAGCGTGGCCATGGGTTCGGCCACAGACCTGGCGAAAACCAGCGCGGACGCGGTATTGCTGTCCAACCGCCTGGATGCCTTGGTGCAAGCCTTCACCTTGGCGCGACGCACCCGTCGGGTCATCATTGAAAACCTGCTTTGGGCCGGGCTGTACAATGGCCTGATGCTGCCGTTTGCCGCCCTCGGCTGGATCACGCCGATCTGGGCGGCGATCGGCATGTCCCTCAGTTCGTTGACCGTGGTGCTCAACGCCCTGCGCCTGACTCGCCTGCCGAGTGCGCAGGCCAAAAGTGCCCCCTTGGTAAATCGCCCGCTGCCGGCTTGAGCCGCGCGGGCATGGAGTGCAGATGCCAGCTCTATACGTGATGATTCCAGCGGCGCTGCTGTTAGTGGGCGTCGCCATCTACATCTTCTTCTGGGCCGTGGACAGTGGTCAGTACGACGACCTCGACGGCCCGGCCCACAGCGTGCTGTTCGACGACCAGGACCCGAACCACCTGGCCGCCGTTGACAAGGCCAACGGCCCCGAACAGCCGGCCCAACCCAAAGACCCTCCCCATGCTTGAACTCCTGCCGCTGCTGGTCTCCGCCTTGATCCTCGGGCTTTTGGGCGGCGGCCATTGCCTGGGCATGTGCGGCGGGCTGATGGGCGCGCTGACCCTGGCGATCCCCAAGGAACAACGCAGCCGCAGGTTTCGCCTGCTGCTGGCGTATAACCTCGGCCGCATCCTCAGCTATGCCACGGCGGGCCTGTTGATCGGCCTGGCCGGTTGGGCCGTGGCCAACAGCCCGGCGGCGATGTTCATGCGCGTGCTCGCCGGGTTGCTGCTGATCTGCATGGGCCTATACCTGGCCGGCTGGTGGAGCGGGCTGACCCGTATCGAAAGCCTTGGGCGCGGCCTGTGGCGCTACATCCAGCCGGTCGCGAACCGTTTGCTGCCAGTGTCCAGCCTGCCCCGCGCCCTGCTGCTGGGCGCGCTGTGGGGCTGGTTGCCGTGCGGCCTGGTCTACAGCACCCTGCTGTGGGCTGCCAGCCAGGGCAATGCGCTGGACAGTGCGCTGCTGATGCTGGCGTTCGGCCTCGGCACCTGGCCAGTGCTGCTGGCGACGGGGCTGGCCGCCGAACGCGTCACGGCGTTATTGCGCAAACGTAGCGTGCGTGTGGCGGGGGGCGTGCTGGTGATGCTGTTCGGTATCTGGACCTTGCCAGGGCCCCATCAGCACTGGCTAATGGGCCACTAAAAGGCCATGTGGCATAGCGCCGCTCCCCGTTGACGCAAATCAAGATGCCTTTTCAGCCACGCCCCTAGACTCGGCCCACTAGCCTATCCGGGGGAACGCCCGCATGCTCGACGCCATTCGTTGGGACAGCAATCTGATTCACCGCTACGACTTGGCGGGGCCGCGCTACACGTCCTACCCCACCGCCGTACAATTCGACAGTCAGGTCGGTACCTTCGACCTGCTCCACGCCCTGCGCGACAGCCGTAAGGCCGTCCGACCGTTATCGCTGTATGTGCATGTGCCATTCTGCGCGAACATTTGCTACTACTGCGCCTGTAACAAGGTGATCACCAAGGACCGGGGCCGCGCCCAGGCTTACCTGCAGCGCCTGGAGCAGGAAATCCAATTGGTCGCCTGCCATCTCGACCCCAAGCAATCGGTGGAACAACTGCACTTCGGCGGCGGCACCCCAACGTTTCTCAGCCATGACGAACTGCGCCAGGTGATGGCCTGCCTGCGCAAACACTTCAATCTGCTCGACGATGATTCCGGCGACTACGGCATCGAGATCGACCCGCGTGAGGCCGATTGGGCGACCATGGGCCTGTTGCGCGAACTGGGCTTCAACCGTGTCAGCATCGGCGTGCAAGACCTCGACCCGGACGTGCAGCGGGCGGTCAATCGCCTGCAAAGCCTGGAAGAAACCCGCGCGGTGATCGACGCGGCGCGCACCCTGCAGTTTCGCTCGATCAATATCGACCTGATCTACGGCCTGCCCAAGCAAACCCCCATCAACTTCGCACGCACCGTGGAAGAAGTGATCAAGCTGCAACCGGACCGCTTGTCGGTGTTCAACTACGCACACCTGCCGGAGCGTTTCATGCCCCAGCGGCGGATCAACAGCGACGACCTGCCCGCACCGGCGCAAAAGCTACTGATGCTGCAAACCACTATTGAACAACTGACCGAGGCCGGCTACCGCTACATCGGCATGGACCACTTCGCCCTGCCGGACGACGAACTGGCCATCGCCCAGGAAGAAGGCACGCTGCAACGCAACTTCCAGGGCTATACCACCCATGGCCATTGCGACTTGATCGGGCTCGGGGTATCGGCAATCAGCCAGATTGGCGACCTGTATTGCCAGAACACCAGCGACCTCAGCGGCTATCAGAACGCACTGGCCGGCGCACAATTGGCCACCAGCCGTGGCTTGTTGTGTACCACGGACGATCGATTACGGCGGGAAGTGATTCAGCAATTGATCTGCAATTTCAGCCTGGACTTCGAACAGATCGAACAGGCATTCAACATTGATTTTCGCGGGTACTTCGACGAAGTCTGGCCGCAACTGGAGGCGATGGCAGAAGACGGCCTGATCGAGCTCGACGCCCAGGGTATTCGGGTGCTGCCGGCCGGACGCCTGCTGGTGCGCTCGGTGTGCATGGTGTTCGATGCCTATCTGGACCACCAGAACCGGCATCGATTTTCACGGGTGATCTGAGACCGTCCTACGCCATTGCCAGGGAACCGGCCTTGAGTGCATCTGGGCCACTCAAGCCTTTCATCGACTTGGCCAGGGACGTTTGCGCGGTCACCAGGCTAGCTTGCAGGGTGCTCAGCGCCCCTTGCAGATTGCTGATCTTGATCCGCGCCTCTTCCGGGCTAAGGCTCTTGTCCGCCATCACCGCTTGCAGTTCCTGCTGTTTCTCGGCGATCTGCTCCTTGATCTTGCGGATCATCTTGAGGGCCTGCTGAATGTTATCCGGCAGGCCGCTCTCCTCGATATCACTGTTGGACTTCTTCGCGGCACTGGCAGCAAGCAAGGCGGCACCGGAAATGGTCACCTTCACGCCTTCAGGTTCCTTGGTTTGCCGCAGCGGCGTGGCCGTTGCGTCCTTGAGTGCCTTGGCGGCGGCGGCAGCCTTGGTCTCCGCCACCAGGTCTTTCGACGGCGGCGAATCCATCAAGGCCGTATTGACCGGGATATTCGCACTAATGGAGATCATGATTCGAGCCTCCGAGCTCAAGCATTCGTCCCTTTGTATCGACCTGGACACATAAAGCTTTATGCCGATGCTGGTTTTTTGTACACGCTGGCCTCAACGCCTCCCAGTGCGGTACCCTTACGTCTTATGTGTGTTCTCCCACAAGGATTTAAGAAATGTCCGAGCCAGTCAAACTGCGCGCTCACAGCCAGGCTCACTGCAAGGATTGCAGCCTGGCGCCCCTCTGCCTGCCACTTTCGTTGAATCTGGAAGACATGGATGCGCTGGACGATATCGTTAAACGCGGTCGCCCGCTGAAAAAAGGCGAGTTTCTGTTTCGCCAGGGCGACAAGTTCGATTCCGTCTATGCAGTACGGTCGGGCGCGTTGAAGACATTCAGCCTGAGCGACAGCGGCGAAGAACAGATCACCGGCTTCCACCTGCCAAGCGAGCTGGTCGGGCTGTCGGGCATGGACACCGAGATTCACCCTGTGTCGGCCCAGGCCCTGGAGACCACATCGGTGTGCGAAATTCCTTTCGAACGCCTGGACGAATTGGCCCTGCAACTGCCGCAACTGCGCCGTCAGCTGATGCGCGTGATGAGTCGCGAAATTCGTGATGACCAGCAAATGATGCTGCTGTTGTCGAAAAAAACCGCCGACGAGCGCATTGCGACGTTCCTGGTCAACTTGTCGGCGCGGTTCCGTGCCCGTGGTTTCTCGGCCAACCAGTTCCGCCTGAGCATGTCGCGCAACGAAATTGGTAACTACCTTGGCCTGGCCGTGGAAACCGTGTCGCGGGTGTTCACCCGTTTCCAACAGAACGAGCTGATCGCCGCCGAAGGCAAGGAAGTGCATATCCTCGACCCGATCCAGCTGTGTGCATTGGCCGGCGGTTCGCTGGAAGGTTGATGTTCAAAGGTTGATCCAGACACCTGGGGCCGCGCCAACCCGCGAGGCCGCGGGTATACTTCGAGTCCGCTTCCCTGCCCCAGGACTCTTCGACGATGATCTTCGATTCGTTCGACATCAAATCCCTGATTCGCCCTGTCATCGACTTCCCCAAGCCTGGGGTGATCTTTCGCGATATCACGCCACTGTTCCAATCGCCCCGCGCCCTGCGCCTGGTGGCCGATAGCTTTGCCCACCGCTACGTCGAAGCCGACTTCACCCATATCGGCGCGATGGACGCCCGAGGCTTCCTGATCGGCTCGATCCTCGCCTACCAATTGAACAAACCGCTGATCCTGTTCCGCAAGCAAGGCAAGCTGCCGGCCGATGTGCTGACCGAGGGTTACCAGACCGAATACGGTGAAGCCTTCCTCGAAGTGCACGCCGACAGCCTGTGCGAAGGTGACTCGGTGCTGATGTTCGATGACCTGATCGCCACCGGCGGCACCCTGATCGCCGCGGCGAACCTGGTACGGCGCATGGGCGCGAGGCTTTTTGAAGCGGCGGCGATCATCGACCTGCCGGAGCTGGGTGGCTCGCAGCGCTTGGAAGACATGGGGATTCCGACCTTTTGCCTGACGCAGTTTGCCCTGACTGAACGGTAACGGTGACCAGGACTCCCGATGAAGCCATTAAGGACAACACACCTCACAACCCCATCTGCTTGCTGATGATTTCATTCATCACTTCGCGGGTGCCCCCGCCGATGGACAGGATGCGGTTGTCGCGATACAGCCGCTCCACCAGGCTGCCACGCATATACCCCTGGCCGCCGAGTATCTGCACGGCGTCATAAGTGACGCGGTCAGCGGTGTCGGTGGCCAGGTTTTTAGCCATGGAAATTTCCTTGATCACACTGACGCCAGCGGCCATTTTCGCGGCCTGGCGGTAGGTGAACTCCCTTGAGACTTCCACGGCGGTGGCCATTTCTGCCAGGCGATGCTTGAGCACCTGGAACTTGCCAATGGGTTTGCCGAACGCTTCACGCTGGGCGGCCCATTTGAGGCTTTCCTCCAGCGCAAGCTGTGCAGTCATATTGGCCATGAGGGCCAAGGCCAGGCGTTCGCTCTGGAAGTTGCCCATGATGCAGGCAAATCCCAGGTTCTCGGCGCCGATCAGGTTAGCGACAGGCACCCGGCAATCATCGAAGAACAATTCAGCGGTGTCGGACGCCCACCAGCCCATCTTCTTGAGTGGCTGGCCCACGGTAAAACCGGCAGTGCCCTTTTCAATCAGCAACAGGCTGATGCCGCCAAAGCCAGGCCCACCGGTACGCACCGCCACGGTGTAGAAGTCGGCACGAATACCGCTGGTGATAAAGGTCTTGCTGCCGCTGACCCGGTAATGATCGCCGTCGCGAATGGCGCGGGTTTGCAGGTTGGCCACATCGGAACCGCCACCGGGCTCGGTGACGGCCAGGGCGATGATCTTCTCGCCCGACAACACCTGCGGTGCCACACGCTCGCGCAACTCGGGCCGCGCCCATTTGACCACCGGCGGCAAACCGATATCCAGCGAGCCCAAGCCCGCCACCACACCACCGGAACCACAGCGCATCAACTCCTCGCTGGCGGCGACCTTGGCGAACAGATCACCTTCATGGCTACCGCCCAGGGCTTCGGGATAACCGATGCCGAGGATCCCCGCCGCGCCTGCCTTGCGGTACAACTCCCGGGGAAAGCTTTCCGCCTCCTCCCACTGCTCGATGTCCGGCAGCATTTCGCGCTCGACGAAACGGCGCACGCTGTCACGAACCAATTGGTGGCTGGGGTCGAAGTAGTCCTGGAAGGCAGGCATCGGCAAGCTCCACGGTAAGGTGGAGCGAAATTACCAAGCGCTTGCTTGGTTATCAAGCCGTGTGCAAATCCAAAGTGGGAGGGGGCTTGCTCCCGATGGCAGTGTGTCAGTCAACAGATTCATTGGCTGATCCCCTGCTATCGGGGGCAAGCCCCCTCCCACATTTGAGCCTGCGGTGATCGTTAGAGCGCGATCGGTTTTCGACCGGCAAACGAATGCGCCAACGTGCCGCCGTCCACCAACTCCAACTCGCCCCCCAACGGCACGCCATGGGCGATGCGCGAAGTGACCAGGCCTTTGTTGCTCAGCAGTTGGGCGATGTAATGCGCGGTGGCTTCACCTTCCACGGTCGGGTTGGTGGCCAGGATCACTTCGGTAAACGTGCCCTGCGCTTCTATACGCGCCACCAGCTGTGGAATACCGATCGCTTCCGGCCCCAGGCCGTCCAGGGGCGACAGGTGGCCCTTGAGCACGAAGTAGCGCCCGCGATAACCGGTCTGCTCCACCGCATACACGTCCATCGGCCCCTCCACCACACACAGCAGCGTGTCATCGCGGCGTGGGTCGGCGCATTGCGGGCAGAGCTCTTCTTCGGTGAGGGTGCGGCACTGCCGGCAGTGGCCAACCCCTTCCATGGCCTGGCTCAGGGCCTGGGCCAGCCGGGTGCCGCCGCTGCGATCCCGCTCCAGCAGTTGCAGCGCCATACGCTGGGCGGTTTTCTGACCCACACCGGGCAAGGTGCGCAAGGCGTCGATCAGTTGGCGAATCAGGGGGCTGAAGCTCATGGGGGAATGGTCCGACAAAACAACGAGACGCGGTTTATACCCGCGCCTCGGATTAGCGTCAAATGCTCAATCCTGCGCGACACGCACCACCAACTTGCCGAAGTTGCGCCCTTCGAGCAAACCGATAAAGGCCGCGGGTGCCTGCTCCAAGCCGTCGACCACGTCTTCGCGGAACTTGATCTTGCCGTCGCGCACCCACGGCGCCATGGCGCTGAGGAACTCCGGCTGGCGATCACCGTAGTCATCAAACACGATAAAACCCTGGATACGCACGCGCTTGGTCAGCAAGGTACGTTGCAGCGCCGGCAAACGATCAGGCCCGCTGGGCGCTTCATGGGCGTTATAGCCAGCAATCAGGCCACACAGGGGAATCCGTGCCTTGGGGTTGAGCAGCGGCATGACGGCATCGAAAACCTTGCCACCGACGTTCTCAAAGTAGATATCCACACCCTTGAAGCAGGCCTGGGCCAGCTCATCGACGAAGTGCTCGCTCTTGTGGTCGATACAGGCATCAAAGCCCAGCTCGTCCACAACGTAGCGGCACTTGTCGGGGCCGCCCGCGATACCGACCACTCGCAAGCCCTTGAGCTTGGCCACTTGCCCCACCACCGAGCCCACGGCGCCGGACGCTGCCGCCACCACCAGGGTTTCCCCGGCCTTGGGCTGGCCGATATCCATCAAGCCCATGTAGGCGGTCATCCCCGGCATGCCCAACACGCCCAGGGCCATGGATGGACTGGCCAAGCCCTTGGGCACCGGGATCAGGTTGCGACCGTCGGAAATGCTGTGGCTCTGCCAGCCGGTAGCCCCGACCACCAGCTCGCCCACTTCGAATTTCGGATGGCGCGACTGCTCGACACGGCTGACAGCGCCACCGGTCATCACTTCGTCGATTTCCACCGGCGCCGCGTAGGACGGGGCGTCGCTCATGCGCCCGCGCATGTATGGGTCGAGGGACAGGTACAGCGTCTTCAGCAGTACCTGGCCGTCCGCCAGTTCCGGCAGGGTTACCCGCTCAAGGCGGAAGTTCTCTGGCGTGGGGGCGCCGTGAGGGCGCGAAACCAGGACAATGCGCTGGTTAAGAGTCAGTTCTTGAGGCATCAGGGGGCTCCTTATCGAATCCATCGGTATAGGGTGCAGACCATGAGTGCCGGGCCAGGGTTCGATCGGATCGGCACAAACAAAAATGCCAGGCGCAATGCCTGGCATTTCAGTCTAGCCAAGGCTGGCCGATCAGAACGGCAGCTTCATACCCGGCGGCAGTTGCATGCCAGCGGTCACGCCGGACATTTTGTCCTGGCTGTTGGCTTCGATCTTGCGCACGGCGTCGTTGACGGCGGCGGCGAACAGATCTTCGAGCACTTCACGGTCGTCATCGCTGACGCCTTCGAGCAGGCTCGGGTCGATGCTCACGCGCTTGATGTCGTGACGGCCAGTCATCACCACGCTGACCATATCGCCACCGGCTTTACCGGTGACTTCGGCGTTGGCCAGTTCTTCCTGCATCTTGGCCATCTTTTCCTGCATCTGCTGCGCCTGCTTCATCAGGCCGGCCATGCCACCTTTCATCATGGGAATCACCTCAAAAGTACGTGGATCAATAAGTAGCCCGGTGTCATGACGCCTGGGGCACCGGGGCTTCGACAGGTTCAATAGTATCGTGACGGACGACCGCACCGAACTGTTCCATCATTTGCTGGATGAGCGGATCAGCGTGGATCGACTCTTCGGCTTCGCGCTGGCGGTTCAGGCGCCGGCGAGTCGCGGCCTGGGCCGGGGTTTCCTGCTCGGGCTTGATCAACTCGATGGCAATGGTCAGCGTGCGCTCATGGTACTGGTTAAGGGCATCGTTGAGTCGGCGCTGCTGGGTCGCGTTGAACAAGGCGCTGTGGGCCGGGTCCAGGTGCAACAGCCAGTGGTCGCCCTCGATCGCGATCAGGGTGCAGTTGGCGGCGATGCTGCCGGTCATGCCGGAAATCGGCAGTTTCGGGAACAGCTCCAGCCATTGCAGGGCCAGGCCGGTAGCGGGTGCTGCGGCGGGTTCGGCCTCGGGCTCGGGGGCCGGCTCGGCCGCATGTTCGCTGGCCAGTTCGTCCAGGTAGCTGTAGGCCGAATCGATGTCCGGTTCGATGTAGTCTTCGTCCAGCGGTGGTTCGTCGTCGAGGTCGATACCTGGGACTGCGGCATCCACCTGGGCCACAGTGGGCTCAGGCACGGGCGCGCTGACCCATTCCGGCGCGTCCGGCACCACGCTGTCCGGGGTCGGCGTAGGCATCGGCGTCAGCTCGGGCTGCTCGCCAGCGGTTTCCAGCACCGGCTCCACGGCGGGCTGCAACTCGACTTCAGCGTCAGCCTCCAGCGGGTCATTCCAGGGCAGGTCAACCACTGGGGCCGGCTCGGGCTCGATCAGCGGCTCCGGCGCGACTTCCGGCGCAACAGCTACAGGCTCTGGCGCCGGGGCAACCGGCGCAGGCGCAGCAACCACTGGCGCGACAACCGCCGCGCCAGCCACTGGTTTGGCGGAATCAACTGTGGCTTGGCTGATCCCCACTGGCTTTAGCGGCTGTCTCGGGGCGTCCGTGGAGTCGGCAGGCCGGAAGGCCAGCATTCGTAACAGGACCATTTCGAAACCACCGCGCGGATCCGGCGCCAACGGCAGGTCCCGACGGCCGATCAGGCCCATCTGGTAGTAGAACTGCACATCTTCGGCCGGCAACGCCTGGGCCAGGGCCAGCACGCGGTCGCGGTCGCCATGGCCATTGTCGACACCTTCAGGCAGCGCCTGGGCAATGGCGACGCGGTGCAGCACGTTGAGGATTTCCGAAAGCACGCCGTTCCAGTCCGGGCCTTGCTCCGACAAGTGGCGCACGGCTTCGAGCAACTTCTTGGCGTCGCCCTCGATCAATGCGTGCAGCACATCGAACACCTGGCCGTGATCCAGGGTGCCGAGCATGGCACGCACATCGGCGGCCATGACCTTGCCTTCACCAAAGGCAATGGCCTGGTCAGTGAGGCTCATGGCATCGCGCATCGAGCCATCGGCAGCGCGGCCAAGCAGCCACAGGGCGTCGTCTTCGAACGGTACGTTCTCGACACCCAGCACATGGGTCAAGTGCTCGACCACGCGCTCAGGGGTCATGTTTTTCAGGGAAAACTGCAGGCACCGCGACAAAATAGTTGCAGGAAGCTTCTGCGGGTCGGTGGTGGCCAGAATGAATTTGACGTAGGGCGGCGGCTCTTCCAGGGTCTTCAACAATGCGTTGAACGAGTGGCTGGACAGCATGTGTACTTCGTCGATCAGGTAGACCTTGAAGCGGCCGCGACTCGGCGCGTACTGCACGTTATCCAGCAGTTCCCGCGTGTCTTCGACCTTGGTGCGGCTGGCGGCGTCGATCTCGATCAGGTCGACAAAACGCCCTTCGTCGATCTCGCGGCACACCGAACAGGTACCACAGGGCGTCGATGTGATCCCCGTCTCACAGTTCAGGCATTTGGCAATAATTCGGGCAATGGTGGTCTTGCCGACACCCCGGGTACCGGTAAACAGGTAGGCGTGATGCAGCCGTTGGCTGTCCAAGGCATTGATCAGAGCCTTGAGCACATGGGTCTGGCCGACCATTTCGCGGAACGAGCGCGGACGCCATTTACGTGCAAGAACCTGATAACTCATCGAAAACCGTCGCAACTGGGAAGCGGAAGCCGGTAATGCTAGCGGAGCAAGGGGGAAATTGCATCCGGCACGCTCGCCTAATCTGACCAAGCTCGCCTGACTGGCGTTTTAATGGCCTGAACCGGAGAGTGTCTACGCGTAGTCCTGGGCGCTTTATGGATGATTGCTGCGACCAGCCTGCGCACTCCTGACAAGAACTGACAGGGCGGCCTTATAGACTGGGCTCACATAACCGCCCGTACTCAAGGAGCCTGCATGAACACCCTCGCCCATTACTTCCTGCTGTATGTCGACAGCCCGGCCACCAGCGCCAATTTCTACAGCCGCCTGCTGGACAAGCCACCGGTCGAATTGAACCCGACCTTTGCCCTGTTCATTCTCGACCATGGCGTGAAGCTCGGCCTGTGGTCACGCCATACCGTGGAACCTGCGGCCCAGGCCACGGGCGGCGGCGGTGAAGTCTGTTTTTCGCTGGCCGATACCGCCGCCGTCGATGCCCTGCACGAACAATGGGTAGAACGGGGCGCCACGATCCTTCAGTCACCGACCACGCTGGACTTTGGCTACACCTTCGTCGCCCAGGACCTCGACGGCCACCGCTTGCGTGCGTTCAGCCTGAGCGCCTGACCGCCAACGCCCTTCCAGGCTGATGGCCGCCACACTCGCCAGCACGATCACCCCGCCGAGCACCACCTGCAAGGCTACGTGCTCGCCCAGCAGCGTGGCCGCCATCCCCATGGCCACTGGCGGGATCAGGTACATCGCCACCGACGCGCGGCTGACGTCGACGTGCTTTAACACGAACCCCCACGCCAGGTAGGCCAACGCACTGGGGAAAACCCCCAGCACCAACACTGCCAGGTTCTCCACCAACGGCGCTCGCACCACGGCGGTGGGCAGGCCAGGCAGGTTCACGCAGAGCATCAGGGTGCCCGACCACACCATGTAGCACGCCAGGGTCAGTAGGCTGTAGCGATGCGCACAGTGCTTCTGGATGACGAAGTACACACTCCATGAGGCCGCCGCCAGCAGGATCAACAGGCCGCGCGGGTCCATCTCGCCGAGGCCCTGGTCGCCCCAGATCACCACCAGCACGCCCAGCAACCCCAACAGCACACAGCCCCACCGCCAAAGGCTGACTCGCTCCTTCAAACAGAACGCCGCGATCAGCACACTGAACAACGGCGCTGATTGCGCCAGTACGCTGGACGCCGCCGCTGTCACCCATTGCTGCCCATAATTGAGGCTGGTGTGGTGCAGGAACACCCCGAAAAAACCCAGCACGAGCAACCACGGCATGTCCCGCAGACGTGGCCGACCAATCCCGAGCACCAGCGCCACCGCGCCCATCAGTACCGAAGCGATCAGAAATCGCAGCAACGCCAGCTGGCCCGGACTGTAGCTGTGCAGGCCGATGTGCACGCCAATCGGCGAATAGGCCCAACAGAGAATCACGCTGGCGATGACTAGCGTAAGCTTTACGGGTGACGGGGCATTCATCAACGGCATCCAGAAACAGGGAAGGAATGCCGTCAGTCTTGGCCTGGGCACATCGCAGGACAATTAACCGTTTCTGACTTCTGAAATCAGTGGAACTGAGCAATGGAACTGGCCCAACTGAAGATGGTGAGAGCCGTGGCGCAAACCGGCAGCGTGGCCCAGGCCGCACTGCAATTGCATTGCGTGCCGTCGAACATCACCACGCGCATCAAGCAGCTGGAAAGCGAGCTGGGCACACCGTTATTCATCCGTGCCGGGCGTGGGCTGGCCATCAGTGCCGCCGGAGAAATTTTCCTGGACTACTGCGAGCGCATCCTCGCGCTGGTGGATGAATCCAAACGCGCCGTAGACGCCAACGCCATTCCCCGTGGCACCTTGCGCATCGGCGCGGTGGAGTCCAGCGCCAGCGGCCGCCTGCCGCCGTTGCTGGCGGAATACCATCGACGCTACCCCGACGTCAGCCTGGAGCTGGTGACCGGTGCCTGGGGGCAACTGCTGGACGATCTGCAACACCATCGCCTCGACGTGGCGCTGGTGGCCGCCGGCAACCAACGCACCAAGCTCGAACACAGCGTGGTCTACAGCGAACGGCTGGTGCTGATCGCCAGTGTGTCCAGCGCACCGATCAACAGTGCGGCCGACCTGGCCGGCCGCACCCTGCTGGTCTGGCCACCCGGCTGCCCCTACCGCGCGGCGCTGGAGAACTGGGTCAAGCCCCACGACTTCAAGCCGGCCATCGCCAGCTATGCCAGTTGGGGCACGATTATCGGCTGTGTGAGTGCCGGCATTGGCGTAGCGCTGGCGCCGGAAGGCATCCTGGCGCGCTATGAGCAGGCCAATCAGCTGGCGTCGTATCGATTTGAAGAACTGGCGGCCGTGGATAACCTGCTGTTCTGGCACAAGGACACCCAACGCCACCTGGCACGGGACGCATTCGCCGGGCTGTTGCGGGAAACTTTCGGCTAACTCGCAACATGTCGTTTCGGTTATCCTCTCGCGAAATTAATTCAAAATGTAAGGGACTACCATGAATTACTTCCGCCTGTTGTTGGCGGCGGCCGCGCTGAGCCTGCCTGCCGCACCTGCCGTTGCTGATACCTCGCCTGCCCCCGTTGAAGCCAGTGCCCCCGCCGAAACAGCCGAGCACTTTCTGGCCTCACTCAAGCAAAAGACCGGCACGGTCACCCTGCCCAGCGGCATCGCCACCCTCAAGCTCACCGACGAGTTCTACTACCTCGACCCCGCCGATACCGAGCGCTTGCTGACCGATGGCTGGGGCAACCCGCCGGGCTTCAAGACCCTTGGCATGATCGTGCCCAAAGCCGTCAGCCCATTGTCGCAACGCGGCTGGGGCGTGATTGTCAGCTACAAGGCCGACGGGCACATCTCCGACGAAGATGCGGCAAAAATCGACTACGCCGACCTGCTCAAGCAAATGCAGGAAGAAGATGAAGCAGAGAACCAGGAACGCCAGAAACAAGGCTACGCGGGCCTGCACCTGCTGGGCTGGGCGGAGCCGCCGCACTACGACGACACCACCCACAAGATGTACTGGGCCCGCGAACTGAAGGCCGACGACGCCGACCAGACGACCCTCAACTACAGCATTCGCGTGCTGGGCCGTGAAGGCGTGCTGGAACTCAACGCCGTCGCCGCCATGGCCGACCTGGCCACCATCCAGCAAGAATTGCCCAAGGTGCTGGCCTTTACCAACTTCACCGACGGCAACCTCTATACCGACTTCAACCCGAACACCGACAAGCTCGCCACTTACGGCCTCGCCGCGTTGGTTGCCGGCGGGATTGCCGCCAAGGCCGGGCTCTTTGCCAAGATCGGTATCTTCCTGCTGGCCGCGAAGAAGTTCCTGGTAATCGGCGTAGTGGCGCTGCTCGCAGTGATTCGCAAGCTGTTCAACCGCAACAAAGCCTGAACCCCGGACGCAAAAACGCCGCAGTATGCCTGGCACACTGCGGCGTTTTGGGGATGTCTTAGTGAGGCGCCGCTAGACGAGTGTATTGATCCTGGCTGATCCAGCCGCTGAACGAGCGGTCGTCGGCATTGATGAACTCGACCTGGGCCCAGCCGTCCTTGAAGGCCAGCACACCGACCACATCGCGCTTGACGATATACGGACGCTTGGCGGTCTTGGCGCCTGGGGTCTTCAGCAGGTAAGCCTTGTCGGCGGATACCGTTACCAGGCCGATCCATTTTTTACTGGCGGTCTGGGTCAGGTCCAGGCCGGTGGCAATCTCCGGCATCAGCACGTTCATGCACCCAGGGTGCTGGCGGCCCTCTTCCACCGTCAGGGTCACGCCATCGGACGAAGGCGCCAGGCTGCCGGGATGAGCCTCATCGAGCCAAGTGGTGAGCGCCTCAGGTTTGCCTTGCAGGTAAAACGCGCAACTGCGGGTAACGCCCTCGCCCATTGCTTCCGAATAGAACCCTTCGACCTGATGCTCCGGCGTCACTGCCAGCATCAGCCCTTCGTACTTGCCCGAATGCAACGCAGCCGAACCGGCCAAGGCAGGGCCCACGGCGCACAACGACAACACACCTATCGCTAGAAAACGGATCATCCTATTTTTTCCCTTCAAGTTTTTCGTAGGCTTTTTGCATAAGGACGTCGTAGTTGCCGTAGTCCTCGCCGTTATAGTTACGCGCCATGCCGGTAAAATCCTTGGCTTTCATGGCCTTCATCAATGCCGGGCTCTTGCTGCAAAAACCGAGGAACGCTTTTAGTTGGTTGCCGGCATTCACCTTTAATGCTGCCGAAAACTCAAACACCGTCTTGTAACCGCACGAGGCAAAGTTGAAGCCCATGATCTGGAACATACCCCACGAAGCCGACATGAGTGCCGCTTCCTGATCCAGGGCAAACGCGGTGGCCATGGTTTCCCAAGCCTTGGCCTGGTCCTTGTTATTGGCCTGCCACTGCGGCCCGGCTTTTTTCTTGTAGGGGTAGGACAGCAGCGGGTGCGCCTGGTCGTAGATGTGCTTGGTGTACTTGCGAAACAAGTGCCCTTCAAAAGCGATCACCGGCAACTTGGCCGGGCCGAACCCCGAACGCCCACCTGATTCCACAGTGGCGAAGGCCTTGATGATATTTACCGAAATACCGCTACCCAACTGTGTGGCGGCGTTCTGGAAGTCCGTTTCGCTGAGGGTCATGCCCCCGTCGCACGTGGCCTGGAGCATCAATTGGCGGTTACGTCGCTCGGCCTCGATCGTCGCGCGCACGCGGTCCAGGTACACGTTGACCGTGGCCTGCACCGCATCGCCATTGTTGTTGCCAAACACATTGAGAAAACTGGGGATACGCATCGTCGGGAAGGCTTTGACGGGCACCTTCACCGCCTCTTCGATCAGGCTGTTGAACGTGCGACCGGTGGGGTCGATCACGCCATCGGGGTGGGCGTATTTGAGATGGCGAAACTGATACTGGCTGATGCACTGCACCAACTGGCCATCACACTTGCCATTCTCGGCCAGCGGAAAACCCATCTTGGGAATGATCAAATTGAATAAATACTGGATGCACTGCACATCGGCGGGCAAGTTTCGGGCTTTGCCGGGAGCGCCTACTGAAGCACTGATAAGACGAGGCAACCCTTGCAGGCTTTTCATGACAGACATCCTTGTTAGTTAAAGAAGTGATGGCACTTCAATATCAATTACAAACACTTGTCATACTCTGAAACAAGTGGCTGGCGGAAACTAACAAGGTGGTTTGAGGTTGTCCAGAGTGAGCATTAAAAGCTGTGAAAGAGCCCTCACGAATAAACCCTTAAAACGCTGGTGCTTCATAATCGGGGCGCTTGCCTATTCATTGCGCTACTGTCACCGGCGCATAACGCCAGTATCTGAAAACCTTCAAGGATTGAAATGAAAGCCCCTCTGCTGATCTTGTCGATCATGGCCCTGCTGTCAGGCTGTGCCTCGACGCCCGCTCCAGACCTCTCACGCCCCTCCATTGCCGAAACAAAGTCGGTGGTGTTCGCGGGTAAGACATTTGTCCTGAAATTCCAGAAAAACGGCTTGTGGGAATATTTTCCGGAAAACCAAAGCGTCGATGCCTGGACTGAAATGGTGGACTTTACGGTTGTGCCTCCCGATGACCGCTTCGAGCCGCTGGACCTGGGAAAGCGCACGGTGCAGTTGCACCAACAGGAAAACCCGGACATGCCAGCGGTCCTGGCAACAGACAACCGAACCGGGATCCTCTACCTGATGCTGTTTTATCCCTCGGCGCTGCGCAAAGACGGGCATTTCTCTGAATTCAGCTTCTTCAAGTACTACCGCGACGCCGGCACGGGCGCGATCGTCATCTTTCACTTCGCCAGGAACGTCCCGGCCAAGTCCCAGACCAGGGACGAGCGATGGGAAAGCGCCAAGACCCTGGGCGACGAAATAGTGCCGGTGATAAAGGCATTCCCCCTGTACCGCCCGTAAGCCTGTGGAGCGCACAGCAGAAATCAATTCGCAGGCAGTAATTGCCAGCAAAGCGTTTTAGAAATAAGGATTTTTGAAGATTCAGGAAGAGCGTTATGGAGGCAACCCCACCAGCCACACCCCGGCACACAATGTTCCCGCTGTGGCTGCTTCCTTCCGGATCTGACCAGGTTCACGGGTAATCGTTGCGGGGGGACCGATGGGGTCACCATAACGACGCTGGCCTCTCGGCAAGCCGCGCCATTGTACCGATCTCATCGGAAGTTACAACCGTTGGTGCCGGATTAAAATATGAAGGGGTTCAAGTACTTGCCATGGCCGTCAGCATCCCCGCCATCCCCTATGGGAGGGGGCTTGCTCCCGATAGCGGTCTGCCAGCCAATAAATCAGTGGCTGACACACTGCTTTCGGGAGCAAGCGCCCTCCCACATTAATTCATCATGGTGTCTGCAACACCTCGTCCGCCCGGCCGCCCTCTTCCTGGATGACCAGGTGAATGAAGTGCAGCTTGGCGATCACCGCCGGTGGCAGTACGAAGGGATAGAAATCCGGCTGCCCCATGGCACGGGACAGTTCGTTGAGCATGCCGGCCAGTTCGATCCAGGCGTTGACGAAAGACAGGAACGCCGCACCGCCAGGGTGCTCGGGGTCGTAGAGGGTGCTGAGGGGAAATGGCTGGTAATCCAGGTCCAGTTCCCGCGCACTCATGCCAAACCCCAGGGCGGTGTCGACCGCGTCCATCATGTGCAGGTAGTGGGCCCAGGTTTCGGCCCAGTCTTCCCACGGGTGCATGGTGGCGTAGGCACTAACGCAGGTATGTTGCCAATCCGGGCGCGGGCCATTCTGGTAATACTGGTCGAGGGCATCGGCGTAACTGGCGCTTTCGTCGCCGAACAGGTCGCGAAAAGGCGTCTGCCAATGGCTGTTGGCGATCAGGCGGTCCCAGTAATAGTGACCGACCTCGTGGCGAAAATGCCCGAGCAGCGTGCGATAGGGTTCGCGCATCTGCACCCGGACTTTTTCGCGGTGGGCGTCGTCGGCCTCCTTGATGTCGAGGGTAACCAGGCCGTTGGCATGCCCGGTGGTCGGCGCATTGCCTTCCAGGTCGATGCCGACGAAGTCGAAGGCCAGGCCGTTGTCTTCGTCGATGCTCTTGGGCACGACGCGCAGGCCCAGACTGATCAGTTGTGCCACCAGTCGGCGCTTGGCGGTTTCCACCTTGCGCCAGCGCTCGTGGTTCTCGGTGATCGACAGGTCGGGAATGGTGCGGTTCAGGCTGCAGGCCACGCACAGCGGTGCGGTGCTGTGGGCGGGAATCAGCCAGTTGCAGGCGGCGGGCGTGTCGAGGTTGGCGCAGCGGCGAAAGGCGCCTGCGTCGAGGTTGTCGTCTTGCAGCCAGGTGTCCACGACAGGCCCCGGCTGCAGGGAGGACAATCGGCTTTGTTGGGGTTGATAGCCCAGCACCGCCGAGCAGGCCAGGCATTGGCTGTTGCGAAAGAACAGCGGCTGACCGCACCGGCATTGCCAGACCTTGCTGTTGCGCGAGGATTCGGCCATGAACGGTGCGGCGATGCGCGAACTGAGTTGCTCGAAATAGCGGAACATGGCGATCTCTCCCTGGGTGACAGAGACTAGATCATTTCTCGCTCGGGATCGTTCCACTTTGCTGCCCGACGCGGGGCGAGTCCTAATGCCTGTCGGTTAAGAGATGGAACGAGCAAACAGTAACCTGTGGCGAGCGGGCTTGCTGTGGCGAGCGGGCTTGCCCCGCGTTGGGGCGCGAAGCGGCCCCAAAACACAGCTCCGGAGCTGGCTGACACACTGCAGCGCTCTTATGGGGGGCTGCTGCGCAGCCCAACGCGGGGCAAGCCCGCTCACCACAGCAAGCCCGCTCGCCACAGTAAGCCCGCTCACCACAGCAAGCCGGCTCGCCACCAGAAGCGCACGCTATCAGACGGTGATGTGATGCCCGGCGAGGAAGGCCACGAAAGCGTCTTCGTCCAGCACCTTCAGGCCCAGTTCGCTGGCCTTGGCCAACTTCGAACCAGCACCCGGCCCGGCCACCACGCAGTGGGTTTTCGCCGACACCGAACCGGCCACCTTGGCGCCGAGGCTTTCGAGCTTGTCCTTGGCGACATCGCGGCTCATCCGCTCCAGGGAGCCGGTCAGCACCCAGGTATGCCCTGCTTCCGGCAAGCCTTCGATCACTTTCTTCTCGCTCTGCCAGTGCATGCCGAACTCCTCGAGCTGCCGCTCGATGGCCAGGGCATGGTTGGCATGGTCGGGGTTATCGAAGAACTCGCGCACAGCCTTGGCCTGCTTCTCGGGCAGCGCCTGGCGCATATCGAGCCAGTCAGCCTTGATCACGCCTTCGAGGGAGCCGAACTTGTCCGCCAGTTTCTGCGCGGCGCCGGGACCGACGCTGGGCACATTGAGTTTGTCGAGCAAACCGCCGAGGGTGGTGCTGGCGGCGAATTCGGCGGCCAGGGCGCCTTCGTCTTGCAATTGCAGGCCGCATTTGTCCGGCGCCAACAGTGCGCCGATCACGTCCTGGTTGTGGCGGTCATCAAAGAAGCTGCGGATCTCGTGCGCGACTTCCAGGCCCACGTCCGGCAGGTACGTCAGCACCTCCGGCAACGCGCGCTGCACGCGCTCCAAGGCCCCCAGGGAACGCGCCAGCACCTTGGCGGTCTCCTCGCCCACGTCGGGAATGCCTAAGGCGTAGATGAAGCGCGCCAGGGTCGGGCTCTTGCTGTTCTCGATGGCGGCGATCAGCTTCTTGCTGGAGATATCGGCGAAGCCTTCCAGGTCGATGATCTGTTCGTACTTGAGCGTGTAGAGGTCAGCCGGCGAACCAATGAGTTTTTCATCCACCAACTGCTCGATGGTCTTGTCGCCCAGGCCATCGATGTCCATCGCCCGGCGCGAGACGAAATGGATGATCGCCTGCTTGAGCTGCGCGCCACAGGCCAGGCGGCCGACACAGCGGTACACCGCGCCTTCGCTGACGGTTTCCTTGCCCTTGCTGCGCTTGACCAGTTGCGTGCGCTCGACGTGGGAGCCGCACACCGGGCAACTCTCGGGGATCTGCACGGCGCGGGCATTTTCCGGACGGCGCTCGGTGACCACCGACACCACCTGCGGGATCACGTCTCCGGCACGGCGGATGATCACGGTGTCGCCGATCATGAGGCCCAGGCGCGCCACTTCGTCCATGTTGTGCAAGGTGGCATTGGACACGGTCACACCCGCGACCTTGACCGGTTTCAGTCGTGCCACCGGCGTGACGGCACCGGTGCGGCCAACCTGGAATTCCACGTCGAGCAGCTCGGTCAGTTCTTCCATGGCCGGGAATTTGTGCGCGATCGCCCAACGCGGCTCACGGGCACGGAAACCCAGTTCGCGCTGGGAGGCAATGCTGTTGACCTTGAACACCACGCCGTCGATTTCATAGGGCAGGCTGTTACGTCGCTCGCCGATATCGCGGTAGTAGTCCAGGCATGCCTGGATGCCCTTGGCCAACTTCAGCTCATGGCTGATCGGCAGGCCCCACTTCTGCAACTGCTTCAAATTACCGATGTGGGTGTCACTGATGTCTGCGGTGACCTGGCCAATGCCGTAGCAGCAGAACTCCAGCGGGCGGCTGGCGGTGATCTTCGAGTCCAGCTGGCGCAGGCTGCCGGCGGCGGCGTTACGCGGATTGGCGAAGGTCTTGCCGCCGACTTCCAGTTGCGAGGCGTTCAGTCGCTCAAAACCGGCCTTGGACATGAACACTTCGCCGCGCACTTCCAGGGTGGCCGGCCAGCCGGTGCCGTGCAGTTTCAACGGGATATTGCGCACGGTGCGCACATTGACGCTGATGTCTTCGCCCGTAGTGCCGTCGCCGCGGGTGGCGCCGCGCACCAGTTCGCCGTCCTGGTACAAAAGGCTGACCGCCAGGCCATCCAGCTTTGGTTCACAGCTGTACTCCACCGCGGCGCCACCGCCAAACAGATCGCCCACCGGCAGGTCGAGCCCCTCGGTGACGCGGCGATCGAACTCGAGCATGGTGGTTTCATCGAACGCGTTGCCCAGGCTGAGCATCGGGATCTCATGACGCACCTGGGTAAAGGCCGACAACGCCGCACTGCCGACCCGCTGCGTCGGCGAATCACGCGTCACCAGTTCCGGGTGCTCGGCTTCCAGGGCCTTGAGCTCATTGAACAAGCGGTCGTACTCGGCGTCCGGAATGCTCGGCTCGTCGAGCACGTGGTAACGGTAATTGTGCTGATCCAGTTCAGCGCGCAGTTCAAGGATGCGGGTGTGGGCGGCGGTCATGGGTGTTCTCTCATAAAGCAAAAGAGCAGCCGAAGCTGCTCAAATGTTGGTGCGCTTATTCTATCGACAACGCTTGAGGCCAATCCTCAGCGTTTCTGTGTCAGGGCGCGACGCTCGAATTCGACGATGCGCTGACGGTAGTGTTCGATGGTCTGGGCGGTGAGGACGCTGCGCTGATCGTCCTTCAATTCGCCGTTCAGTTCCTGGGACAGCTTGCGCGCTGCCGCCACCATCACGTCGAACGCTTGTTTCGGGTGACGCGGGCCTGGCAAGCCAAGGAAGAAGCTGACGGCCGGCGTGCTGAACAGGTCAATATCGTCCAGGTCGAAGGTGCCCGGCTTGACCGCATTGGCCATGGAGAACAGCACTTCGCCATTACCGGCCATGCTTTCGTGGCGGTGGAAGATGTCCATTTCGCCAAAACGCAGGCCGCTTTCGAGGATGTTCTGCAACAGCGCCGGGCCTTTGAAGCCCGCGGCGTCGCGGCAAATCACGCTGATCACCAGCACTTCTTCGGCGGCCGGCTGATCGCTGACCGATTGGCGCGGCGGGCTCTTGGTCGCATTCTCATCAGGGAAGTCGTCATCGCGGCTGCTGAAACTCGGGCCTTCGTCGACGTCAAGGTTCAGGTCGCCCTGGTGCGGCTCGGCAACTGCAGCACTGCCGCGCTTGCCACGTTTGGAAGACGGCTCGCGGGCTTCACGCACAGGCGCGCTCATGGACGGCAGGTCATGCTCATCCAGCTGCGGTTCCTTATGGGTATCCAACACACGGGGCGGCCCCAGCAGCTCGGCGCTGCCGTCGTCGTCGGGCAAGTTGGACAGGTTACGGTCCAGACGGAATTTGAGCTTGCCCTTGCCACCGCGCATGCGGCGCCAGCCATCAAAAAGAATACCGGCAATGACAATAATGCCGATGACGATCAGCCACTCGCGCAGACCGATTTCCATGTAATCCCGTGCCTCTAATAAAAAATGCTGAAAAATAAGGGGTTTAGCACCGTGCAAACCGCTTTAAAACGTGGCGCCAACTCTATGTTCTGACTGACGTTTTGCCCACGCATACGAAAAATTGACATTAAACTAGCACGACCAAAGATAACTTTACACCGTCTGTCAAAATGCCTTGAACAAATATGTCCATTTGCCACTTTCGCCAGGGCGGTAAACCGTCTTACATCGCGCTGAAAATCTTCTCTCCTGGCGGGGCTCAGGATTCCACCATCGCCATCGCTTCTTCGACATCCACCGCGACCAATCGCGAACAGCCCGGCTCGTGCATCGTCACCCCCATCAACTGATCAGCCATTTCCATGGCGATCTTGTTGTGGGTGATATAGATGAACTGCACAGTCTGGGACATTTCCTTGACCAGGCGTGCGTACCGTCCCACGTTAGCGTCATCCAGCGGTGCGTCAACTTCGTCGAGCATGCAGAACGGCGCCGGGTTCAACTTGAAGATGGCAAACACCAGGGCCAATGCGGTCAGGGCTTTTTCGCCGCCGGACAACAAATGGATGGTGCTGTTCTTCTTGCCCGGAGGCCGCGCCATGATCGTTACCCCTGTATCGAGTAGATCTTCGCCCGTCAGTTCCAAGTAAGCGCTGCCACCACCGAAAACTTTTGGGAATAACGCCTGTAAACCGCCATTAATCTGATCAAAGGTATCCTTGAAGCGATTGCGGGTTTCCTTGTCGATCTTGCGGATCACGTTTTCGAGGGTATCCAGGGCTTCGACCAGGTCGGCGTCCTGGGCGTCCAGGTAGCGTTTGCGCTCGGACTGCTGCTGGTACTCATCGATGGCGGCCAGGTTGATTGCCCCCAGGCGCTGAATCCGCGCGGCTATGCGTTCGAGTTCTTCTTCGGCGTCTTTTTCGTTGGCCTCGGCGGTCAAGGTGTCAAGCACGCCGTGCAGGTCGTAGCCATCCTCGAGCAACTGGTCCTGGAGGGTTTTGCGGCGCACGGTCAGGGCTTGCCATTCCATGCGCTGTTGTTCGAGCTGGCCGCGGATCAGTTGGGATTGCTGCTCGGCCTGGGTCCGGCGCTTTTCTGCGTCACGCAGTTCGCGGTCGGCATCTTCGAGGGCGATTTGCGCGGTCTTGAGTTCTTCGTCGACGGTCATGCGCTTGTCGAGCAGCTCTTCAAGCTTGAGCCGCAGCTCTTCCAGGGGCGCTTCGCCTTCCTCCAGGTTGAGGCTCAGTTGCTCGCGCTTCTCGGTCAGGCGTTCGGACTGCATCTCCAGGCGCTCAAGGGCCTGGCGCGTGGAGTCGTGCTGCGCACGCAGCGAGCCGAGGCGCACCGCCAACTGGTGGGCGTGGTCCTTGTGCTGGCGAGCTTCCTGACGCACGCGGTCGAGGCGTTCGCGCAGGCTGTCACGCTGGGCCAGCAGCAGTTCGCGCTGCTCGGTGTCCTGGGCCATGCTGTCGAGGGCTTCCTGCAGTTGCAGGCGTGCTTCGCCGATTTGTTCGTGCTCGAGCGCGCGTTGTTCGCCCATCTCGGCCACTTCTTCATCGAGACGGGTACGGCGCAGGGTCAGTTGCTCGACCTTGGCTTTGCTCGCGGAAAGCTGGGCTTTCAATTCGCCTTGCTGGCGCGCCTCATCCTGCAACAGGCGACGCAGATGTTCGCGGCCGGTCTCTTGCTGGCGCTGGGTGGCGCGCAGGGTTTGCAGCTCGGTTTCCAGGCTTTCCAGGGTCGCTTCGCGCTCTTCACGCTCGGCGATCAAATTGACGATTTCCTGGCCACGGGCCAAAACCCCGCTTTCTGCTTCACTGGCGCGGCGTACCCGCAGGAAGTGGCGGCCGACCCAGTAGCCATCACGGCTGATCAGGCTTTCGCCGGCAGCCAACTGACCGCGCTGGGCCAGCGCCTGCTCAAGTGATTCAACCGGTTTGACCTGGCCCAGCCACGGCGACAAGTCAATCGCCGCCTCGACCTTGTCCAGCAAACTGCCCGGCACGCGGGTGCCGTCGGCGGCCGGGCTGAGCAGGCGCAAATCGCCCTGGGCAAAACCGGCCAGGTCGAAGCCCCCAAAATCGTCCACCAGTACCGCTTGCAGGTCGGCACCCAATACGGTTTCCACCGCCAACTCCCAACCGGCTTCGACTTTCAAGCCTTCGGCCAGGCGCGGACGCTCGGCCAGATGCTGGTCGCGCAGCCATTCGGCGGTACCGGTGCCAGGGTCCAGAGCGGCTTGCTGCAGGGCTTCCAGGGAGGCCAAACGACCGTTGAGCCGCTGCAGATCGCCCTGGGCCTGCTGCTGGGCCTGGGTCGCCTGTTGCAGTTGCTGGCGCAATTGCTCCAGGCGCTCGACTTGCTGTTCTTCGCTGGCCTCCAGCTCTTCGAGGGTCATCTCGCTTTCAGCCAGTTGCTCGCTGAGCTCCATGATCGCCGCGTCTTCCGGGTCGGCAGCGAGCAACACGCGTTCTTCCTGCAAGCGACGCTGGCGTTCGGCCAGACGCTCCATGCTGGTTTCCAGCTGCTGGATGCGTGACTGTTGCACTTCGGCCTGGCGCCGAGGCTCGGCGGATTTCAGGTTGAAGGTGTCCCACTGCTCCTGCCAGCCGTGCATGGTGGTTTCGGACTCTTCCAGGGCGGCAGCGGCTTCTTCGGCCGCCGCGCTGGTGATCTCCTGCTCGGGAGTGAGCAGGTCCAGCTCTTCGCCGAGGGTCAGCAGCAAGGTGCGGTCATGGCCCAAGTGAGATTCGGTCTCCAGGCGCGCGCGCTCGGCTTCCTTCAAATCCTCCTGCAACTGACGCAAGCGCTGCTGGCCGTGCTGGATGCTCTGCTCGACCCGGGCGATGTCTCCCCCCACCGAGTAGAAACGGCCCTGCACCAGATTGAAGCGCTCGGACAGGTCATGGTGACCGTCGCGCAGGCGCTCGATGCTGGCGTCGGCATTGCGTTGCTCGGCTACCAGGGCTTCGAAGCTGATTTCCTGGGTGCCGATGATCGCTTCACGCTGGCCCACCTGGTCATTCAGCGCCTGCCAGCGCAGGGCCGACAGTTGCGCCTTGAGCTGGCGCTCCTCGCCCTTGTATTCCTGGTACTTTTCGGCGGCCTGGGCCTGGCGGTGCAGGCGTTCCAGCTGGCGTTCCAGCTCTTCACGCAGGTCGGTGAGGCGGGCGAGGTTTTCGTGGGTGCGGCGGATACGGTTTTCAGTTTCGCGGCGGCGCTCCTTGTACTTGGAGATGCCGGCCGCTTCTTCGATAAAGTTGCGCAGGTCTTCCGGCTTGGCTTCGATCAGCTTGGAGATCATGCCTTGCTCAATGATCGAGTAGCTGCGCGGGCCCAGGCCGGTACCGAGGAAGATATCGGTGATATCCCGGCGCCGGCACTTGGTGCCGTTGAGGAAGTAGCTGTTCTGGCTGTCGCGGGTCACTTTACGGCGGATGGAGATTTCCGCGTAGGCCGCATATTCGCCGACCAGGGTGCCGTCGGAGTTATCGAACACCAGTTCGATGCTGGCCTGGCTGACGGGTTTGCGGCTGGTGGAGCCGTTGAAGATGACGTCGGTCATCGACTCGCCGCGCAGGTTTTTTGCCGAGCTCTCGCCCATCACCCAGCGTACGGCGTCGATGATGTTCGACTTGCCGCAGCCATTGGGCCCCACCACTGCCGCCATGTTACTGGGGAAGTTCACCGTGGTCGGGTCGACGAAGGATTTGAACCCCGCCAGTTTGATGCACTTGAGCCGCACGCTTAGGCGTCCGCCAACGCAGCGATGACCAGCGAGCAACTACGCTGGCCATAGGCCGACAACACCTGGCGAATCTGCGGCAGGTCGCGGGCAAGCACGGCGGCGAGCAATTGCTCGAACAACGCCAGGTACTCGCTCATGGAGGCCTTGCGCTGATCGAGGGCCAGGTAATAGGCACGGTTCATCGCCGGCTGCAGGTTTTCGACGGTTTCCTGCAAATACGGGTTGTTGGCGAAGGGGTACGCGGCGCGCATCACGCTGAAGCATTCTTCGACAAAGGCGCGGATGTCCTGGCGCTCGAAACTGCCGACCAGGCGCTGCTGGATCTGCAGGAACGGCGCCATGTCAGCCTGGGTCTGCCAGCCCTGGGCCACCGCATTGCCGAGCAGGATATACAGCTCACTCATCAACGTGCACAGGCTCTGCACCTTGTGTGCGGTGAGCTCGGTGACGTGGGCGCCACGGCGCGGCAGGATCGCGATCAGGTGGCGACGTTCGAGGATCAATAAGGCTTCACGCACGGAACCACGGCTGACATTGAGCGCCAGCGTGACTTTCTGTTCCTGGATCCGCTCCCCAGGCTTGAGATCGCCGCGAATGATACGTTCGGCGAGGTGGTGAGCAATTTGCTCGGCGAGACTGTCCGGCGCCTTGAACGTCATGTTTTCCCTTCAAAATCTTCTATCGATACAAGCGCGGCAGTGTAGCGCAAATGCCTGGCTGATGGCGCTAGGCCCACCCTGCTGAATTTGGCACGGAATAAGCAGCGCTGAAACCCAGAAGCCCCCAAAAACAGCGGTTCCAGAAGACTGGACCATAATTGAAAGTGTTGTGATCGCAATTTCTTGACCTCACAGTCAGAAAATCATTGACCGAAAAGTCAGACATGACTAGATTCGGCGCAAAGCGGTTAACAACAATAATGAGTCTGCGAGGCCTTCCGTGATCCAGTTTCTACTTAACCAGGAGCTCCGTAGCGAGCACGCCCTGGACCCCAACCTGACCGTGCTCAACTATTTGCGTGAGCACCTGGGCAAATCCGGCACCAAGGAAGGCTGCGCCAGCGGCGATTGCGGTGCATGCACCGTGGTGGTCGGCGAGCTGCACAGCGACGAGCCAGGCGCTGAGCGGATTCGCTACCGCAGCCTCAATGCCTGCCTGACGTTTGTCTCATCGTTGCATGGCAAACAATTGATCAGCGTCGAAGACCTGAAGCACCAAGGTCAACTGCACAGCGTGCAACAGGCCATGGTCGAATGCCACGGGTCGCAATGCGGCTTTTGCACCCCCGGTTTTGTGATGTCACTGTTTGCCCTGCAAAAGAACAGCGACGCGCCAGATAGCCAGAAAGCCCATGAAGCCCTGGCCGGCAACTTGTGCCGTTGCACCGGCTACCGCCCGATCCTGGCCGCCGCCGAGCAGGCCTGCTGTAACAAACCCCAGGACCAGTTCGACAGCCGGCAAGTCGAAACCATCGCACGCCTCAAGGCCATCGCACCGACGCAAACCGGTGAACTCAACAGCGGCGACAAACGCTGCCTGGTCCCCCTGACCGTCGCCGACCTCGCCGACCTCTACGATGCCTACCCGCAAGCCCGGCTGCTGGCTGGCGGCACTGACCTGGCGCTGGAAGTCACCCAGTTCCACCGCACGCTGCCGGTGATGATCTACGTCGGCAACATCGACGAAATGAAGCGCATTGAATCCTTCGACGATCGCCTGGAAATCGGCGCCGCCGCCCCTCTTTCCGACTGCTACACCGCGCTGCACCAGGCCTACCCGGACTTCGGTGAGCTGCTGCACCGTTTCGCGTCCCTGCAAATCCGCAACCAAGGCACCCTGGGCGGCAATATCGGCAACGCCTCGCCGATTGGCGATTCGCCACCACTGCTGATCGCCCTCGGCGCGCAGATCGTGCTGTGCAAGGGCAACACCCATCGTACGTTGGCGCTGGAAGATTACTTCATCGACTACCGCGTCACCGCACGCCAGGACAGCGAGTTCATCGAGAAAATCATCGTGCCCAAGGGCCACGCGCTATTCCGGGCGTACAAAGTGTCCAAGCGCCTGGACGACGATATTTCCGCGGTGTGCGCGGCTTTCAACCTCAAGATCGACAACGGTGTGATCAGCGATGCGCGTGTTGCCTTCGGGGGCATGGCCGCCACCCCGAAACGCGCAAAACATTGCGAGAGCGTACTGATCGGCGCCACCTGGAATGCCGCCACCGTCGAGAAAGCCTGCACTGCCCTGGCCGAGGATTTCACCCCGTTGTCGGACTTCCGCGCCAGCAAGGAATACCGCCTGCTCAGCGCGCAGAACCTGCTGCGCAAATACTTTATCGAGCTGCAAACGCCGCACATCGAGACTCGGGTGACCGCTTATGTCTAACCATCACGCCGTGGTAAAAACCCAGGCCGAACTGGCCGAGCTGTTTGCCCAGGACCTGACCTCCGGGGTCGGCCGCAGCGTCAAGCATGACAGCGCCGCCAAGCACGTCAGCGGTGAAGCGCAGTACATCGATGACCGCCTGGAATTCCCCAACCAGTTGCACCTGTATGCGCGCATGTCCGACCGCGCCCACGCGAAAATCCTCAGCATCGACACCGCGCCCTGCTACGCCTTCGACGGTGTGCGTATCGTCATCACACATGAAGACGTGCCAGGCCTGAAAGACATCGGCCCGCTGATGCCCGGCGACCCGCTGCTGGCCATCGACACCGTGCAGTTTGTCGGCCAAGTGGTATTGGCCGTGGCTGCCCGCGATCTGGAAACCGCACGCAAGGCCGCGATGGCGGCCGTGATCGAATACGAAGACCTCGAACCCGTATTGGATGTGGTCGAGGCCTTTCGCAATAAGCATTTCGTGCTCGACAGCCACACCCACCAGCGCGGTGATTCGGCCGGCGCACTGGCGACCGCAAAAAACCGCCTCCAGGGCACCCTGCATATCGGCGGCCAGGAACACTTCTACCTGGAAACCCAGATCTCGTCAGTGATGCCCACCGAAGACGGCGGCATGATCGTCTACTGCTCCACCCAGAACCCCACCGAAATACAGAAGCTGGTGGCCGAAGTACTTGACGTGTCGATGAACAAGATCGTCGTCGATATGCGTCGCATGGGCGGTGGTTTCGGCGGCAAGGAAACCCAGGCGGCCAGCCCGGCGTGCCTGTGCGCGGTGGTCGCGCGCCTGACCGGGCAGCCGACCAAGATGCGCCTGCCCCGTGTCGAAGACATGCTGATGACCGGCAAGCGCCACCCCTTCTATATCGAATACGACGTGGGCTTCGACGACAGCGGTCGCCTGCAGGGTATCAATCTGGAACTGGCGGGTAACTGCGGTTGCTCGCCGGACCTGTCGAACTCGATTGTCGACCGCGCAATGTTCCACGCCGACAACGCGTATTACCTGGGCGACGCCACGGTCAACGGCCACCGCTGCAAGACCAACACCGCGTCCAACACCGCCTACCGGGGCTTTGGCGGCCCCCAAGGCATGGTCGCCATCGAGGAAGTGATGGACGCCATCGCCCGCCACTTAGGCCAGGATCCGCTGGCCGTGCGCAAGGCCAACTACTACGGCAAGACCGAGCGCAACGTCACTCACTACTACCAGACCGTCGAGCACAACATGCTCGAGGAAATGACCGCTGAGCTTGAAGTCAGCAGCCAATACGCCGAGCGCCGTGAAGCGATCCGCCTGTACAACGCCCACAGCCCGATCCTGAAAAAAGGCCTGGCGCTGACCCCGGTGAAATTCGGTATTTCCTTTACCGCCAGTTTCCTGAACCAGGCCGGTGCGTTGATCCATATCTACACCGACGGCAGCATCCACCTGAACCACGGTGGTACCGAAATGGGCCAGGGGTTGAACACCAAGGTCGCACAGGTGGTGGCCGAAGTGTTCCAGGTGGAAATCGACCGCGTGCAGATCACCGCCACCAATACCGACAAGGTGCCCAACACCTCGCCGACCGCCGCCTCCAGCGGTGCCGACCTGAACGGCAAGGCCGCGCAGAACGCCGCCGAAACCATCAAGCAACGCCTGGTGGAATTCGCCGCGCGCAAGTACGACGTGAGTGAGGCCGACGTGGCATTCCACAACGGCCATGTGCGCGTGCGCGATCACATCCTGACCTTTGAAGCGCTGATCCAGCAGGCGTACTTCGCCCAGGTGTCGCTGTCGAGCACTGGCTTCTACAAGACCCCGAAAATCTTCTACGACCGCAGCCAGGCGCGGGGGCGGCCGTTCTACTACTACGCCTTTGGCGCGGCCTGTTGCGAGGTGATCGTCGACACCCTGACCGGCGAATACAAGATGCTGCGCACCGACATCCTCCACGACGTGGGCGCCTCGTTGAACCCGGCGATCGACATCGGCCAAGTGGAAGGCGGCTTCATCCAGGGCATGGGCTGGCTGACCATGGAAGAGCTGGTGTGGAACAACAAGGGAAAGCTGATGACCAACGGCCCGGCCAGCTACAAGATCCCGGCGGTGGCCGACATGCCGCTGGACCTGCGCGTGAAGCTGGTGGAGAACCGCAAGAACCCGGAAGACACGGTGTTTCATTCCAAGGCCGTGGGCGAGCCACCGTTCATGCTCGGCATTGCCTCGTGGTGTGCGATCAAGGATGCAGTGGCGAGCCTGGGTGACTATCGCCATCAGCCGAAGATCGATGCACCGGCGACACCGGAGCGGGTGTTGTGGGGGTGCGAGCAGATGCGCAAGTTGCAGGCGGCTGTGCCTGTTGAAACCGAAACCGAGATGGCTTCGCTCTAGACCGAGGCGCTGCCATCGGGGGCAAGCCCCCTCCCACACTTTGATCTGTGCCTTCAAATGTGGGAGGGGGCTTGCCCCCGATGACGGCCTGACAGACACCACAAGAGGTGACTATGAACAACTGGATCAGCGCCCTCGCCGACCTGCAGAACCAAGGCGAACCCTGCGTACTGGTGACCATCATCGAAGAGCTCGGCTCCACGCCGCGCAATGCCGGTTCGAAGATGGTGATCAGCGCCACGCAAACCTTCGACACCATCGGTGGCGGACACCTGGAATACAAGGCGATGCAGATCGCCCGTGACATGCTCGCGCGCGGCCAGCAGAACACCCACCTGGAGCGCTTCAGCCTCGGCGCGAGCCTGGGCCAGTGCTGCGGTGGCGTAACCGTATTGCTGTTCGAACCCATGGGCCAGGTGCAGGCGCAGATCGCGGTGTTCGGCGCCGGTCACGTCGGCCGCTCGCTGGTGCCGTTGCTGGCGAGCCTGCCGTGCCGGGTGCGCTGGATCGATTCGCGCGAACAGGAATTCCCGGAACATATCCCCCAGGGCGTGCGTAAAATCGTCAGCGAAGAGCCGGTGGACGAAATTGCCGACCTGCCCGCGGGTAGTTATTGCATCGTCATGACCCACAATCACGCGCTGGACCTGGAACTGACCGCCGCCCTGCTCAAGCGTAATGACTTTGCCTACTTCGGCCTGATCGGCTCGAAGACCAAACGCGTCAAGTTCGAACACCGCCTGCGTGATCGCGGCTTTGACGCCGCGCAGTTGCAACGCATGCGCTGCCCCATGGGCCTCACCGAGGTAAAGGGCAAATTGCCGGTAGAGATCGCCATCTCCATCGCCGGCGAAATCATCGCCACCTATAACGCCCATTTCGGCCAGCACACCGCGAGCGCCGAACCTATTGCCAAACTGCTGCCGGTGTCACGCCGCAGCCAAGCTATCAATTGAGACGACCATGCCTTTGACTCGCAAAGCCTACCGTGCCGCCCTCCTGCACAGCATCGCCGACCCCGCTGAAGTGGGCATCGAAGCCTCCTATGAGTATTTCGAAGACGGCCTGCTGGTGATCGAAAACGGCAAGATCAGTGCCCTGGGCCACGCCAGTGACCTGCTGCCGAAGCTGCCCGCCGATATCGACATCACCCACTACCAGGATGCGCTGATTACCCCAGGCCTGATCGACACCCATATCCACCTGCCGCAAACCGGCATGGTCGGCGCCTATGGCGAGCAGTTACTGGACTGGCTCAACACTTACACCTTCCCGTGCGAACGCCAGTTCGCCGACAAGGCCCACGCCGAAGAAGTGGCCGACATTTTTATCAAGGAATTGCTGCGCAATGGCACCACCACCGCCCTGGTGTTCGGCAGCGTGCATCCGCAATCGGTGAACGCGTTCTTTGAAGCGGCCGCAAAACTCGACCTGCGCATGATCGCCGGCAAAGTGATGATGGACCGCAACGCCCCGGATTACCTAACCGACACCGCCGAATCCGGCTACCAGGAAAGCAAGACGTTGATCGAACGCTGGCACGGCAAGGGCCGCCTGCACTATGCGGTCACGCCCCGCTTCGCCCCCACCAGCACGCCGGAACAATTGGCGTTGGCCGGGCAACTGCTGGGCGAGTACCCGGACCTGTACATGCAGACGCACATCAGTGAGAACAAGCAGGAAGTCGAGTGGGTGAAGGCGTTATTTCCAGAGCGCAACGGCTACCTGGATGTGTACGACCATTACAAGCTGCTGGGTGAGCGCTCGGTGTTCGCCCACGGTGTGCACCTGTGTGATGACGAATGCGCGCGGTTGGCGGAGACGGGGTCGGCGGTGGCGTTCTGCCCGACGTCGAACCTGTTCCTCGGCAGCGGCCTGTTCAACCTGCCGATGGCCGAGAAACACAAGCTCAACGTTGGCCTGGGCACGGATGTGGGCGGCGGCACCAGCTTCTCACTGCTGCAAACCTTGAACGAAGCCTATAAGGTCATGCAACTGCAGGGCGCGCGGTTGAGCCCATTCAAGTCGTTGTACCTGGCCACCCTCGGGGGTGCGCGGGCGCTGCGCCTGGAAGACAAGATCGGCACGTTGCAGCCAGGCACCGATGCAGACTTTCTGGTGCTGGATTACAACGCCACGCCACTGCTGAGCTATCGCTTGAAGCAGGCCAACAACATAGCCGAGACGTTGTTCGTGTTGATGACGCTGGGGGATGATCGGACGGTGTTGCAGACCTATGCGGCCGGCCAACGGGTGCACCAACGCTGATCTGCGCCACAACACAAAACAAATGTGGGAGGGGCGGTGCGACGATTCGACTTGCCCCCTCCCACATTCTTTAATCGGGTTTACAACTTTACAGGCGAACGCCCCGGCTTCTTGGTCTGCAACAAATGCGAGAACACCGCATGCAAATCATCCGACGCACTTTCCTCGTCGAGGTTGAGCTTGCTGTCGATGTGGTCCATGTGGTGCATCATCAAGTCAACTGCCAGCGCCGCGTCGCGGGCCTCGATCGCATCGATCAACTGGGTGTGTTCATCGTAGGAACAGTGCGAGCGATTGCCGCTTTCGTACTGCGCAATGATCAACGAGGTCTGGGACACCAGGCTGCGCTGGAAGCTGATCAGCGGCGCGTTCTTCGCCGCCTCGGCCAGCTTGAGGTGGAACTCGCCAGAGAGGCGGATACCGGCACCGCGATCGCCACGGGAGAAGCTGTCGCGCTCGTCGTTGACCATCTGGCGTAGTTCGGCCAGTTGCTCGGCGGTGGCGTGCTGCACGGCCAACTCGGTGATCGCTCGCTCTACCAGGCGCCGGGCGAGGAACACTTGGCGTGCTTCCTCGACGCTTGGGCTGGCCACCACCGCGCCGCGATTGGGCCGCAGCAACACCACGCCTTCATGGGCCAGGCGCGACAGGGCGCGGCGAATGATGGTACGGCTGACGCCGAAGATTTCGCCCAGTGCCTCTTCACTCAATTTGGTACCGGGTGCCAGGCGTTGTTCGAGGATCGCCTCGAAGATATGCGCGTAGACGATATCGTCCTGGGTTCCGCTGCGACCGGCCTTGCCGGCTCGCGGTTGTTTCTTGAGAGGTTGCAACTGTTCGTTCATGGGCACTCGGGTCGGGAGAACGGCGGCGAATTAACGGTAATACGGCGACTTTAAGGTAATACGGCAACAATGGGTCGCTGGCAAGTATCAGCTAAAAACACGGCACATTGTACACAACCCACTGCGCCAACACACTGTACGGCTGTTTGCGGCGCCGGCTGTATTGCAATGAGTAGTTACGTTTGAGTTTAGGCTTGAATCCAAGATTTCCCACGAACGACACCCCACTGTAGAAGCGAGCGTGCTCGCGAAGAATCCGAGCGCGTCGCGAACATCCAGGGCGCCCGCGTTATCGTTGACGCTTTTCGCGAGCACGCTCGTTCCTACAAGGAGGGGGTCAGGTAAAAGGAACACCTATCCATGACCGACGCCACCCAAGCGCCCTTGCGCCCGCTGGCCGACACTTCCGCGTCCGCCGTCGTCGCCGGCTTTATCGCCATGATGACCGGCTACACCAGCTCCCTGGTGCTGATGTTCCAGGCTGGACAAGCCGCCGGCCTGACCACGGCGCAGATTTCTTCATGGATCTGGGCGATCTCCATCGGCATGGCGGTGTGCAGCATCGGCCTGTCCCTGCGTTATCGCACACCGATCACCATTGCCTGGTCGACACCGGGCGCAGCGCTATTGATCACCAGCCTGGGCGGCGTCAGTTATGGCGAAGCGATCGGTGCCTATATCACCTGTGCAGTGCTGGTGACCCTGTGCGGGCTGACCGGCAGCTTCGAAAAACTGGTCAAGCGTATTCCGGCTTCACTGGCGGCGGCCTTGCTGGCGGGCATTCTGTTCAAGATCGGCAGCGAAATATTTGTCGCCGCGCAACATCGTACCGACCTGGTGCTGGGGATGTTTTTCACCTACCTGATCATCAAGCGCCTGTCGCCGCGCTATGCGGTGCTGGCCGCGCTGGTGATCGGTACCCTGCTGTCTGGCTTGATGGGCCTGCTGGACTTCAGCGGCTTCCACCTGGAAGTGGCGACCCCGGTGTGGACCACTCCGCACTTCTCGCTGGCAGCGACCATCAGCATTGGCATTCCGCTGTTCGTGGTGGCAATGACTTCGCAGAATATGCCCGGCGTCGCCGTGCTGCGCGCCGACGGCTATAACGTGCCGGCCTCGCCGTTGATCACCGTTACCGGCCTGGCCTCGCTGGTGCTGGCGCCGTTCGGCTCCCACGGGATCAACCTGGCAGCGATCAGCGCAGCCATCTGCACCGGGCCACACGCCCACGAAGACCGCAACAAGCGCTACACAGCGGCGGTCTGGTGTGGTGTGTTCTACGCAATTGCCGGCGTATTTGGCGCCACACTGGCAGCGTTGTTCGCAGCGTTACCCAAGGAACTGGTGCTATCGATTGCAGCGCTGGCCTTGTTTGGCTCGATCATCAATGGCCTGAGCATTGCCATGAATGAGCCAAAGGAACGGGAAGCGGCGCTGATCACCTTTATGGTCACGGCGTCAGGGCTGACGTTGTTTTCCATCGGTTCAGCGTTCTGGGGGATTGTGGCGGGGGTGTTGACGCTGCTGATTCTGAACGGGCGCAAGGCATAAAAAAACGGCGACCCTCGGGTCGCCGTTTTTTCAGTATCACTTAGCCGCGTTGATCGGCTTTTCCGGATACCACACGTCCAGCAGCGGGCTGACTTCAGCCTTGGTCAGCTCGGAGCGGGTTTTCAGCCAGGCTTCAACAGCAGCACGCTGCTCTTCGGAGACCGAGCCACGCTTCTGCAGGCAAACCAGACCGTAGTCGTCGCCGCCAACATAACCCAGGCCGTTGGCTTCCATGGCTTCTTTGATGAATGCTTCGAGGAAAGCGTCGATAGCTTCTTCACTCAGGCCTTCGTTGAAGTCCAGGTTCAGTTCGAAACCCAGCTCTTGAAATTCATCAACGCACAGTTTTTTGCGCAGACGCTGGGAACGGTTAGTCGCCATTGGAACAATCCTCATAAGTAATAACGGGCGGCACTTTAGCAGTTTAAGGTGGCGATTGCCCGACTCTCTGGTACAGGCGGCCAGCCACACGCAAAAAAAACGCCGATTAGCAGCTATCGTTCAGCTACAACGGGCTCCACCTTGGGGCATAATGCCGACACTTTCATGACCAATGAGGGATTTTCTTACATACCCCTCGCCTTTTCCCCCTCGTCAGCAGCAGGGTCTTATTCCTTATGATCAAATCTTTGCGTCCATTACTGCTTGCCGGTTTTCTCCTGCCACTGAGTTTTTCCATTACCGCCGCGCCGATCAACAACACCCTGCCGCCCAGCGTCGCGCAGGCCCTTCAGAAAGCCAAGCTGCAAAACACCGCGCTGTCACTGGTGATGATTCCCCTGAACGGCCCCGGTACCCCCACCGTATTCAATGCCGACGTCTCGGTGAACCCGGCCTCGACCATGAAGCTGGTCACCACCTATGCGGCCCTGGAAATGCTCGGGCCCAACCACCAGTGGAAGACCGAGTTCTACACCGACGGCACCCTCAGTGGCGGCGTCTTGCACGGCAACCTCTACCTCAAGGGCGGCGGCGACCCCAAGCTGAACATGGAAAAGCTCTGGCTGTTGATGCGTGACCTGCGCGCCAATGGCGTGCAACAAGTCACCGGCGACCTGGTGCTGGACCGCAGCTTCTTTACCCAGCCGCAACTGCCGGAGTTCAATGACGACGGCAACGACGAAAACAAGCCCTTCCTGGTCAAGCCCGACGCTCTGCTGGTCAACCTCAAGGCCCTGCGCTTCGTGACGCGCAACGATTCGGGGCGGGTGCTCGTATCGGTCGAGCCGCCGATCGCCAGCATTCGTATCGATAACCAGGTCAAGGTCTCCAACGCCAAGCAATGCACCGGCGATGTGCGCTACAACCCGGTCACCGCCGCGGACGGCAGTGTCACCGTCACCGTCAGCGGCCAACTGGCTGAAGGTTGCAGCTCACAAACCTATTTGTCGTTGCTGGACCACGCGACCTACACCGCGGGTGCCGTTCGGGCAATCTGGCAGGAGCTGGGCGGCACGATCCAGGGCCGCGATATCCAGGCGCCGGTGCCCAAGGATGCCAAGGTGCTGGCCCGTGCGTTTTCACCAGACCTGGCGGAAATCATCCGCGACATCAACAAATACAGTAACAACACCATGGCCCAGCAGCTGTTCCTGAGCCTGGGCGCGCAGTTCCGCAACGACGCGGACGGCGACGACGCCAAGGCTGCCCAGCGAGTGGTACGCCAGTGGCTGGCAAAGAAAGGCATCACCTCGCCGCACCTGGTGATGGAGAACGGTTCGGGCCTGTCCCGTGCCGAACGGGTCAGCGCCCGTGAGATGGCTGAGATGCTGCAAGCGGCCTGGAGAAGCCCTTACGCGGCGGAATACATCAGCTCGCTGCCGATTGCCGGCACCGACGGCACCATGCGCAAACGCCTGAAGACCACGGCGATGCGCGGCGAAGCCCATGTCAAGACCGGAACCCTGAACACCGTGCGCGCGATCGCCGGGTTCAGCCGCGATAACAATGGCAATACCTGGGCCGTGGTGGCGATCCTCAACGATACGAAGCCATGGGGTGCGTCGTCGGTACTGGACCAGGTGCTGCTGGACCTGTATCGCCAGCCGAAACTGGCGGCGGCAGCGCCCGTTCTCTAGGCCACACCGCCGTCCTCCTGTGGGAGAGGCTCGTGCCCTCCCACGGGTGCTCCGGCGTCGGTCCTCAAGCCTGTACTTCCTCTGCGGCCACTCGGTCCCTGCCCGCCTGCTTGGCCACATACACCGCCGAGTCAGCGCGCAACAGCAAACCGTCAACGCCTTCATCCACCCGCCAGCTCGCCACCCCGAAGCTGGCAGTCACGATGCCCACCGGTTCCATTGGCGCACTGCGCAACGACTGCCATAACTCCATCGCCAGGCGGTAGGCCTGCTCGCCATCAGTGTTGGGGCACAGCACCATGAACTCCTCGCCACCCAGGCGGCAGAACACATCCGTACGGCGCAGACGCTGGCCAATGCGTTTGCACAGCTCCTGCAACACGCCGTCGCCGACCCCGTGCCCATGCAGGTCGTTGATTCGCTTGAAGTGATCGATATCCAGCATGATCACCGACAGCGCTCCGGCCGTGCGGTTGAGGCGGAGCATCTCGGTCTTGAGGCGATCCTGGAAATACCGACGGTTATGGATGCCGGTCAGGGAGTCGGTGATGGACAACGTACGCAGCTCTTCTTCCACGCGCTTGAGGTCGGTGATATCCGACACATAACCGTGCCACAACGTACCGCCTGCCGGCAGTTCTTCCGGTGTGGCTTCGCCTCGAATCCAGCGCAGGCCTCGTTGTGGCAATTGCACGCGGTACTCTTCGCGCCAATGGCTCAATTGCAGCGCCGACAAACGAATCGACGCGCGTACCCGCTCCACATCCAGGGGATGAATGCGCTCGAAGACTTTCTTCGCATCCTGCTGCAACATCCCGGTCTCGATTTCATAAATATCGCGCATGCCATCGCTGGCGTAGATAAAGCGCCAGTTATCCTGGGGCTCCAGGGTGAACTGGAAAATCCCGCCAGGCACATGGGCGCTGAGTTTTTTCAGCAAGCGATCCCGCGCCGCCAATGCCTCGTAAGCGCGCTTTTGCTCAGTCACATCCAGGTAGATCGCCAGGTATCCCACCCATAAACCGTGGTCATCCAGCAACACCGTGCCGAGCATGTTGACCGTCAGCTGGCTGCCGTTCTCGCGAACCAAGGTCCATTCACTGGCCTCATGCTGGCTGTCCGGGCTTTCCACCAGCATCGCCTGGCTCGGCGGGATCCGTTTGCCCAGCGCCACGCTCAAACTGGTGGCCCGCGCTTCCAGTTCTGCGGGCACATGCAGGCTTTCAAGCGTCGAGCGCCCCAACACCTGCTCGGCCTTGAAGCCAAGCATCTGCTCGGCGCCAGCGTTAAATGTATTGATCACCCCACGCAGATCAGTGGCAATGATCGCCACCTGGGTGGCGGCATTCAATACGCTGCGCAACTGGCCGTGGGCGCCGCGCAATTCCTGTTCACGGGCGCGTAACTGCATGGTGCGTTGTTGCACCAGTTTCAACGCACGTTGGCGCTGGCTGACAAGGACGTAGAGCAAGGCGCTGAGTAACAGGCTAAGCAGCCCGCCCATGGCCAGGATCAACGCCAATGATGAGTGATTGGCCTGCTCGAACATCTCGCTGGGGCGCAAGCTAAGCGCGTAGACATGGTCGCCCAGGGTCAGGCGGCGCACGGCGCTGAGGTCGCTGTCGACCCGTGCGCTACCGGACTCGTACAACAGCCGCTGTTGCAGGTCGGATGTGTCGACAATCTGCATCGCCAGGTTATCGCGGTCGGGTCTGGGCAGGCCCTCGGCCACCAGTTGGCGCATGCTGATCACAGCCATTACAAAGCCGTGGGGCTCAGTCGCTCCATGGGCCGTGACCGGCGCCACCAACAACACCCCGGTGGCGTAGGCGGGTTCCACACCCACCAATTGCATGGGTTGCGACACCGCCAGCTTGCCGCTCTTTTGCGCACGCTCAAGGGCCGAGCGGCGCAGGGGTTGGGCCAGCAGGTCAAAGCCCAGGGGCGAGACGAGCAGGCTCAGGGTCTGGCTGTACAGCACCGGTACGTATTCATCACGCTCGGCGGCGGGTGCCAGTTCGCCGTTTGCATTCAGCTCGCGAATGTTGAAGGGCGTACCGCGCTGGCGAGACACCTGCTGCTCAAACAGCTTGCGCTGATCACGCGACACCCGTGGTGCCCACGCATAGGCGCGGGCGCGCTGCAGCAAGGGCTGGGCGAAACCCTCGAATTCTTCGCGGGACACTTCATCGGAGTTGACGAAGAAACGCCGCAGGCTTCCCAGGCGCTGCTCCTGGTCCTCGAAACGCTCTTGCAGGCGGCTGAATCGCTCGTTGACCAGCAACTGGAAACGCTGGCGCTCCTGTTGTTGGTCGAGGTCGGACGCCGCCCAGGCGACGATGGTTGTCAACGTACAACCCGCCAGTAATACCACCAACGCCACCAGCCAAGCCGACGCCTGCTCACTGATAAAGCCTAGGATTTTCGGGCGAACGGCTTGCAACGACATAGGCAACACTCACAACGCCAGCGTGCGGGGGGGTGTCACTTTGGCTAGGTTTTAGTTATAGCCATCGGTCCAGGGTTTGACCAGCGCAAAAAAAGCCGCAAGCCCGGAAAAATCCAGGCTTGCGGCTCATGAGCCGGACAATCAACGCGCGGTGATTTTCCAGGCCCGGTGGATCTTGGCATTGCGAGCAAAATCCGGGTCGATGGTCTTGTCGCTGATTTCCTCCACCGCATAGCGTGCGCTGAGGTTGTCCTCCAGTTGGAACTTGCGGAAGTTGTTCGAGAAATACAGCACGCCGCCCGGTGCCAGGCGGGCCATGGCCAGGTCGAGCAACTGCACGTGGTCACGCTGCACGTCGAAGATACCTTCCATGCGCTTGGAGTTGGAGAAGGTCGGCGGGTCGATGAAGATCAGGTCGAACTCATCGCGGCTGGCTTCCAGCCACGCCATCACATCACCCTGCTCCAGGCGGTTCTTATCGGAGAAACCGTTGAGCGAAAGGTTGCGACGTGCCCAGTCCAGGTAGGTCTTGGACAGGTCGACGCTGGTGGTGCTGCGCGCACCGCCCTTGGCCGCATGCACACTCGCCGTGGCGGTGTAGCAATACAGGTTGAGGAAGCGCTTGCCGGCCGCCTCTTTCTGGATGCGCATGCGCATCGGGCGATGGTCGAGGAACAGCCCGGTGTCGAGGTAGTCGGTCAGGTTGACCAGCAACTTCACGCCGCCTTCGCTGACTTCGGTGAACTTGCCCTGGGCGCTCTGGCGTTCGTACTGCTTGGTGCCGCTCTGGCGCTCGCGACGCTTGACCACCACGCGGCTCTTGTCGATGTTCAACGCCTGGGGAATGGCCGCCAGGGCATCGAACATGCGCGCCGAGGCTTTCTCCGGGTCGATGGACTTCGGCGCAACGTATTCCTGCACATGCACCCAATCGTGGTACAGGTCGATGGCCATGGAGTATTCCGGCATGTCGGCATCGTACACACGGTAGCAGTCCACACCTTCACGCTTGGCCCACTTGCCCAGTTGCTTGAGGTTCTTTTGCAGGCGGTTGGCAAACATCTGCCCACCTTCGCTCAAGCGCGCCTGCTCAACCACAGGGGCCGGCGCGGGCGCAGGTTTGATCGGGTTGCCGTTCTTGTTGTACTGGCGCTCTTGCGGCTCAGTCGGGGCCTGGTCATAAGCCGCTTGCTCACGTTCGGCCTGGCGCTGTTCCGGGGTACGGCGTTCGCCGGTGACGAACTGGTCCGGGTTGACCTTGATCAGCAACAGTTTGCACGGCAAGGCGCCGTTCCAGAACGCATATTGCTTGTGGCTGCGGATACCCATGCGCTTGCCCAGGTCCGGAGCACCGGTGAACACCGCGGCTTCCCAACCCATGCACGCCTGGCGCAGGCGCTCGCCGAGGTTCTGGTAGAGGTACAACAGGCTGGCTTCGTCACCCAGGCGTTCGCCGTAGGGTGGGTTGCAGATCACCAGGCCTTTCTGGTTCTGGTCCGGGCGCGGCTCGAAGGTGCCGACTTCGCCCTGATAGATCTTGATCCAGTGGCTGAGACCGGCACGCTCGACGTTGTTACGCGCGGGCTGGATCAGGCGCGGGTCCGCCTCATAGCCACGAATCCACAGCGGTGGCTTGTTCATGCCGATGGCGGCACGTTCGCTGGCTTCGGTGTGAAGCTTTTTCCACAGCGCCGGCACGTGACCGAGCCAGGCGGTGAAGCCCCACTGCTCGCGATTCAGGTTGGGCGCCATGTCGGCAGCGATCATCGCGCCTTCCACCAGGAAGGTACCGACACCGCACATCGGGTCAGTCAGCGCGCCGCCTTCAGCCGCAATGCGCGGCCAGCCGGCGCGGATCAGGATCGCGGCCGCCAGGTTTTCCTTCAATGGTGCAGCACCCTGCTGCAGGCGGTAACCGCGCTGGTGCAGGCTGTGGCCGGAGAGGTCCAGGGACAGGATCGCTTCGCCACGGTCCAGCCGCAGGTGGATGCGCAGGTCCGGGTTGATCTTGTCGATGGACGGACGTTCGCCGGTTGGGGTGCGCAACTTGTCGACGATCGCATCCTTGACCTTCAGCGCACCGAAGTGGGTGTTATCGATGCCTGAACCATGCCCGCTGAATTCCACGGCCAGGGTGCCGTCGGCGACCATATGGTCTTGCCACTCGATATCCAGCACGCCGTGGTAGAGGTCTTCGGCGTCCTTCATCGGGAAGCGCTTGAGCACCAGCAATACACGGTTGGCCAGGCGCGACCAGAGGCACAGGCGGTAGGCGGTTTCCATGTCGGCCATGCCGCGCACGGCCGAGGTGTGCTCGCGGGCTTCCTCAAGGCCAAGCCCGACGGCTTCCTCGATCAGCAGGCCTTCGAGGCCCTTGGGGCAAGTGAGGAAGAGTTCAAAACGGTCCGACATGGGCAATCCAGGCTTTTCAGCAATAAATGAACGGGCAACGCATCGCCGGTTCGGTTTTCAATCAGGCACTTTTCTTGAAGAGTGCCCGCGTGGCACGAATGTGCCGTCCCACCCCGCCTGCCGGGCCTTTTGGCCTTGATTGACGGGGCAGATAGATCATCTGATGAAACAAAAAGAAATATTCCGACCCTTCGTCGAATAATAACCGACTGCAACAGGCGGTCTTTCTCACTAAGGGACTGAACCAATCCTCTTCGCAGGGCACATCATAGCTGGCTTTACCCCATAAATGGGGCGAAAAGCCAGCCCAGCTTATGGCTATAGCATCGTTATCGTTACGTGCTTATGACAAAACGATCATTGAATCCATGTGACCTATTGGTTAGAACTCAACACAGGTTGGCGCCGTAACGGTGTCGACACTTTGGCTCGCCACGCCGGCAGCGAGCCCACCAACGGCAGAAAAACTCTGCCCGGCCTCGGACGAGGCCGAAGGATATCTAGACAGTCAACAAGTGAGGGAAACACCCTATGAGAAGACTTAAGCGTGATCCGTTGGAAAGAGCATTTTTACGCGGATATCAATATGGCGTTCATGGCAAATCCCGTGAGCTTTGCCCATTTACTCTACCGTCGGTACGCCAAGCCTGGATCAACGGCTGGCGAGAAGGACGCGGCGACAACTGGGACGGTATGACAGGCACTGCGGGCATCCACAGACTCAACGAACTTCACGCCGTCGGCTAATCAAGGGCATTTAATTCCGACACCACCACGAATATGTAACGACTTAACCACGCACGCCTTATCCAGGCGGCGGGCTTCGGCCCAGGGGCTCCTCTTAAGGAGCCCTTTTTATTGCGCGCCTCTCAGGCCTTGGGCAAGGCTGCAATGGCATCCACCGACTGACGAATCAACGCCGGGCCCTTGTAGATAAAGCCGGAATACAACTGCACCAGGCTCGCGCCCGCGGCGATTTTTTCGGCTGCGTGCTTGCCTTCGGTGATACCGCCCACCGCGATGATCGGCAAACGCCCCGCCAGCTCGGCTGCCAGTACCTTGACGATGTGCGTGCTCTTATCCCGAACCGGCGCGCCTGACAGGCCGCCCGCCTCGTCACCATGGGCCAGGCCTTCGACACCCACGCGGCTGAGGGTGGTATTGGTGGCAATCACCGCGTCCATCCCCGACTCCACCAGGGCCTGGGCCACCAGCACGGTCTCTTCATCACTCATGTCCGGGGCGATCTTGATCGCCAGGGGCACACGCTTGCCGTGGCGTACCGCCAGGTCTTCCTGGCGCTGGCGCAAGGCTTCGAGCAATTGCTTGAGGGAGTCGCCGAACTGCAGGCTGCGCAAGCCCGGGGTGTTGGGCGAGCTGACGTTGACCGTGACATAACTGGCGTGGGCGTAGACCTTGTCCAGGCAGATCAGATAGTCATCCACAGCACGCTCGACCGGCGTGTCGAAATTCTTGCCGATATTGATCCCAAGGATGCCCTTGTACTTCGCCGCCTGAACCCGCGCCAACAGATGATCAACCCCCAGGTTGTTGAACCCCATGCGGTTGATGATCGCCTCGGCTTCCGGCAAGCGGAAAATCCGTGGCTTGGGGTTGCCCGGTTGTGGGCGTGGGGTCACCGTGCCGATTTCAACAAAACCGAACCCCAACTGCGCAAAACCGTCGATTGCCGCGCCGTTCTTGTCCAGGCCGGCAGCCAGCCCCACCGGGTTGGGAAAGTCGAGCCCCATCACCGACACCGGCATTTTCGCGGGTGCCTTGCATACCAGGCCATTGAGCCCCAGGCGGCCACCCGCACCGATCAGGTCCAGGGACAGATCGTGGGAGGTTTCCGGAGAGAGTTTGAACAACAGCTGGCGGGCCAGGGTATACATGGGCGGGCTAGACTCGGATGGCGGCGAAAGGTGGCGGCGATTATAGCCGGGGTGATGGGCAGCATGCGAGGCGTGCCGCCCAATCGTCAGTTGCGCAACGCCACCAGCTCCTCATAGCGCGCCCAGATCTTTTCGGCATAGCGCATGCGCAACGCTTCCCGCTCGGGCCCCATCCCCGCCCCCACATTGTAGGAACCCACGGCCGTCCAGTTGTAGCCAAAGCGCTCGATGAACTGCGCAAGAATGGACGCACCCACCTCCACCGAAAGGCAAGGTTCACTCAACAGGCGCTCTTCGGTAATGCCTTGCTTGAGCAGGCGCGGCAAATGAATACTGTTGATCTGCATCAAACCGATATCGCGGGTGCCATTGCTGTTGCTGTAATTCATCGCATGCGCGCGGTACCCCGACTCCACCGCTGCAATGGCCTGCAGCAATTCAGCTTCGATGTCATAGCGGGCTGCCACCTCTTCCCAACAGTAAGCCAGTGCCTCATTGCTCCACGCCAGCACCGCCAGCAACAGGCCGGTGTACCAGGGTTTACCCATGACTCACCTGGCCGCAGGCCGAACATATGCGGCCCGCGCGCCCCTGCCCGGCCCGGCGCGGCTCATGCTCCTCGATACTCACGGCACAGGTGAAACGATAGCCCCTGCCATAGATCGTCTTGATGAAACCCTTGTCCGCCCTGAGGTGCTTACGCAAGGAATAGATGCAACGGGTCAACGACTCCTCCGCAACTTCCCCATGGGGCCATGCCAGCTCCAGAAGCCGATCCTTGGTCATCAGTTCGCCGCCGGAAACCAGCAGCAGCCGCAGCACGTGCCATTCCTTGGGTGGCAATTGAATATCCACGCCGTCACCGGTCAACCGGCCATCACCGTGAAGGGTCCAGCGCGCAAAAAACAGGGTTGCCGTCGTCATTCGCTCACTCAAGACGGTCATACATACCTCTGCATCCGACTACTGACATTGACGGTCCTCATTGCCAGTGCCGGCCAAACCACGAGAGACATGACTATAGAAATCTGGCGGTCGAACCACGCTAGGAAAAACCCCATACATCCGAGGCTTTGTGGGAGACCATGCGTAAGACGTTTCTTCATCACCCCTCACTGAGCATCACTGTCGAGATAAACCTCATGCCGCTCCCCTTCGATCGATCCGCCTGTGGGCTGACGATCATTGAAGGGCTTTGCGACAGGCCGAACGAACGCACGTTGCACGCGCTCGTATTGAGCCTGGGTCAGGAGGGGCGGCCCCACGGCGCCGTTGAGTGTTCTCGGCTCATGACCTACCGCCCGAGCCTGGATCACGAATAGGCGCACCTCGCCTCCACGGCTTGCCACCTTGCCCCGCGCCAAGGACTCGGCATCACGCTGAAAGCCCCCTATCCACAGGCGCCGGCCCTGAGGTACCCGAATCACCGTGCTGATGCCCACATTCCCCACCACAGGCGATTGTTTACGGTTCCGGCCCTTGCCCAGTTGCTGACCATCGACAGCGTTGATCTGCATCTCGATTTCATTGCCATGGGTGAAGCGCGGCAACACGCTGACCTGGGTGCCGTACCGAACGGGCTGCCAGTCGCCACCGTCTTCTCCAGGTCGTGGCAGGTAAAAAGTCTGGTTGTCCTGGAATACGGCGGGAACATTTTCCTGGGCCAATATCACGGGCAGTGTCACCACCCTGGCCCGCCGTCGACGCTCCAGCGCAGTGACCAACGCCATGAAGCGATTATCTTCAGAAGGCTCCAGCACTCGCGTCGCCGCGGCTGAAGGGTTGGCCTCGTCAGGCCAGCCCATCTTCATCTTCCTGAGTTCCTCGCTGTCCACGTCCACCAGCCACAACGACACCTCGATGGCCCGCTTGGGCATATCCAGTTCCGCGACGAGTCGTTCGATAAAACGCACCTGGGCAGGGGTGCCCTTGATCAACAGGCTGTTGGTATCCGGGTACGCAAATACCGAAAGGCTCTTGTCAGCCAGCATGTCATTCGCTGGTTGCGGGTTACGCCTGCGCTCGTTGGCCAACAGGGTCTCGATCATCGACGCCACCCCCGGCACATTCACGTGGTCATCGCCCATGGCGTACCGACGGTCAGCCACGTGGGTGTTGAACACCTGCACCACACCGAATGTGTGGGGGCCCACGCGCAAATCAGCCTGCGGCCGGTCCAGCGTTTGCGCGAGCCGCAACACCTGGTCCACATAGTTCGACGGCCCGGTCACATAGAACATCCGCTCCCCGCTCTGTCGCAGGGGGTGACGCGAATCATCCAGGCCCGAACGGCGCATGAGCCCAGTCAACTTTTCAACGGAAATATGCCGCAGCGCCACTGCCGAACTTTTCGCCTCGCCGGCGTCGTAGAGGTGCAGCACCTGGCCATCGCTGTGCCAGATCAGGCCGTATTGCCGGGCAACCGCCTCCAGGACCTGCCGCGCGTTGCCGAAGTCGTAGGTGCCGCTGATGCGTCGGCGGGCGGCCTCCCGGCTGACGACGATAGGCAGGCCGAAGGGCACGGACAACGCGGTAAAAAACGTGTGCAGGCTTTCATCCTGTGCCTGGTAGGTCTCCCCCCACGCAGACGCGCAGCCCAGCATCAGTACAGCGCATAGCAGCCAGCGGCAAGGCCAATGAACGGTCGTGGTTGCGGATAAGTCAGCGTACACCGTGGGATTCCTGGGCGGTCTGGCGTAAAGAGTCAGCCATACTGAAAGCCGGCCGGGTTTCAATCTTGATGAAAAGTTGACGGCGAACGGCGCCTGTCGCCCCGTGGCATGTGCCTTGCTTTGCACTCTGCATCAGAGCACGCGCCAACGACGGAGCGGGCTTACGGACAAAGACGTCGTTACCTGCAATGGCCTACACCGCCATCTGAAGGGACGACGTTTTTTTTGAACGAGAAGGTAGGCACTGATGAACGATTCGGTAGGCAGCAGCCCGACAAAAGACCCACTGGCCTGGGTCAGCGGCAGTGACGCCCCGGAAAAGAGCAGCCTCGACCTGGGCTTCATGGCCTTGACCGACTGCGCCTCGCTGGTGGTTGCGGCGACCCAGGGGTTCGCCCAACCCTATGGTTTGACGCTGAACCTCAAGCGTCAGTCGTCATGGGCCAGCCTGCGCGACAAACTGGTCAGCGGCGAACTGGACGCTGCCCACGGCCTGTATGGCCTGATCTATGCCGTGCACCTGGGCATTGGCGGCACCGCCCCGACCGACATGGCGGTGCTGATGGGGCTGAACCAGAATGGCCAGAGCATCAACCTGTCCCACGGCCTGCAACAGCAAGGCGTGGTCACTCCTGAGGCACTGGATCGCCACGTGCACCAAAGCCGAACACCGTTGACCTTCGCCCAGACCTTTCCCACCGGTACCCATGCGATGTGGCTGTATTACTGGCTGGCGAGCCAAGGCATTCACCCGTTGCAGGATGTGGAGAGCGTGGTGGTACCGCCACCGCAAATGGTTGCGCACCTGCAGGCCGGGCGTATCGACGGCTTCTGTGTCGGCGAACCCTGGAGCGCCAGCGCAGTCAAGCAAAACCAAGGCTTCACCCTGGCGACCAGCCAGGCAATCTGGCCCAATCATCCGGAAAAAGTCCTCGGCTGCACCCAAGCCTTTGTCGACCAATACCCCAATACCGCCCGCGTGCTGGTCATGGCGATCCTTGAAGCCAGTCGTTTTATCGAGCAAAGCACCGAGAACCGTCGCTCCACCGCTCAGTTGCTCAGCGCCCGCGAGTACCTCGACGCCCCGCTCGACTGCATCGAGCCGCGCCTGCTGGGTCACTATGACGATGGCCTCGGTAACCAGTGGCAAGACCCCCATGCGCTGCGGTTCTTTGCCGATGGAGCAGTGAACCTGCCGTATCTGTCCGACGGCATGTGGTTCATGACCCAATTTCGTCGCTGGGGCCTGTTGCGCGAAGACCCGGACTACCTCGGCGTGGCGCGGCAGGTGCAGCAACTGGCGCTTTATCGCCAGGCCGCCGCGGCACTTGGGTTGCCTGCCAGGGACCAGGACATGCGCAGCAGCCAATTGATCGACGGCAAGATCTGGGACGGCGCCGACCCCGTCGCCTATGCCCGCAGCTTCCGCCTGCATGCCATGGCCGACCACGCCAGCCGCCAAGCCCTGCGCTGACAGGAGGACTGATATGTTGCGAATCCTGTTGATCAACGACACCCCGCGCAAGGTCGGGCGCCTCAAGGCGGCACTGATAGAGGCCGGTTTCGAGGTGATCGACGAGTCCGGCCTGACCATCGACCTGCCCGCGCGCGTCGAAACGGTGCGTCCGGATGTGATCCTGATCGATACCGAGTCACCCGGCCGTGATGTCATGGAGCAAGTGGTGCTGGTCAGCCGCGACCAACCCCGGCCCATCGTCATGTTTACCGACGAGCACGACCCCAGTGTGATGCGCCAGGCGATCAAATCCGGCGTCAGTGCGTACATCGTTGAAGGCATCCAGGCCCAGCGCCTGCAGCCCATCCTCGACGTGGCCATGGCACGCTTCGAAAGCGACCAGGCCCTGCGCGCCCAGTTGCACGCCCGCGACCAGCAGTTGGCCGAGCGCAAGCGCATCGAACTGGCCAAGGGCCTGCTGATGAAAATGAAGGCCTGCAACGAGGAAGAGGCCTACACCCTGATGCGCCGCCAGGCCATGAGCCGCCAGCAGAAACTGATCCAGGTGGCGGAGCAGATCATCGCCATGAGCGAGCTGCTCGGCTGACCTGGCTCAGCTCTTGCTAAAGAATCTTCACAGGTAACCAACGGCGGTTGCCCCTCCACGACAAAGACGTCGCACATCCGGTTTGCCCTCGCGAACCCGGTGGCGGCGTTTTTTCGTTTTGGCCCCAGTGCATGGGGCCGGTGGGGCGGCCTTAGCCGGCTGTTCCATCACCAGGCCTTCTTACAAGACTCCCAACCGTTGAGGTGCGTGATGAAATCAAGCTTCTGGAAATCCGGGCACACCCCGACCCTGTTTGCCGCGTTCCTGTATTTCGACCTGAGCTTCATGGTCTGGTACCTGCTGGGCCCCCTGGCGGTGCAGATTGCCGCCGACCTGCACCTGACCACCCAACAGCGCGGCCTGGTAGTCGCGACGCCGATCCTGGCGGGCGCGGTGCTGCGCTTCCTGATGGGCATGCTGGCCGACAAGCTGTCGCCCAAGACCGCCGGGCTGATCGGCCAGGTGATTGTGATCGCGGCGTTGTTCATCGCCTGGAAAGTGGGAATCCACAGCTACGAACAAGCGTTGCTGCTGGGGCTGTTCCTCGGTATGGCCGGTGCGTCCTTTGCCGTCGCCCTGCCCCTGGCCTCCCAGTGGTATCCGGCCGAACACCAGGGCAAAGCGATGGGCATCGCGGGAGCCGGCAACTCCGGTACCGTGTTTGCAGCCCTGCTGGCACCGGTACTGGCCGCCGCGTTTGGCTGGAGCAATGTGTTCGGCTTCGCCCTGATCCCGTTGATCCTGACCCTGATCGTCTTCGCCTGGCTCGCGCGCAATGCGCCTGAACGCCCGAAAGCCAAGTCCATGAGTGACTACTTCAAGGCCCTGGGTGACCGCGACAGTTGGTGGTTCATGTTCTTCTACAGTGTGACCTTCGGCGGCTTTATCGGCCTGGCCAGCGCCCTGCCCGGCTACTTCAACGACCAGTACGGCCTGAGCCCGGTGACCGCCGGTTACTACACCGCCGCCTGCGTGTTTGGCGGCAGCCTGATGCGCCCGCTGGGCGGCGCGCTGGCAGACCGTTTCGGCGGGATTCGCACCCTGCTGGGCATGTACAGCGTGGCGGCAATCTGCATCGCGGCAGTGGGTTTCAACCTGCCCAGTTCCTACGCGGCACTGGCCTTGTTCGTCTGCACCATGCTCGGCCTGGGCGCCGGCAATGGCGCAGTGTTCCAACTGGTGCCCCAGCGCTTCCGGCGTGAAATTGGCGTAATGACCGGCCTGATCGGCATGGCCGGCGGTATCGGCGGCTTCGCGCTGGCGGCGGGCATGGGCGCCATCAAGCAGAGCACCGGCAGCTATCAACTGGCCTTGTGGTTGTTCGCCAGCCTGGGCGTGCTGGCCTGGTTCGGCCTGCACGGCGTCAAGCGGCGCTGGAGAACCACCTGGGGTTCGGCCGCCGTGACCGCCGCACGCGTCTGATGAGCCTGCAACTGAGCGTCGCCCAGGCCAGCGCCATCGGCCCCCGCGCCGAAAACCAGGATGCTCTGCGCGTGGTCACCCCCGTGGCGGAACTGGCCGCGAGCAAGGGTTACCTGTGCGCGCTGGCCGACGGTGTCAGCCAGTGCGCCGACGGTGGCCTGGCCGCGCGCTCGACCTTGCAGGCCCTGGCCCTGGACTACTACGCCACGCCGCAAACCTGGGGCGTGGCCCAGGCACTCGAACGTTTATTGCTCGCACAGAATCGCTGGCTGCAAGCCAATGGCGGCGGCCAGCCGCTGCTGACCACCCTCAGCGCCCTAGTGTTTCGCGGCCAGCGCTTTACGCTGGCGCATGTCGGCGATTGCCGGGTGTATCGCTGGCTGGACGATGAGCTGCAGCGCATCAGCGCGGACCACGTATGGGAACAACCGGGCATGCAGCACGTGCTCAAGCGCGCCCTCGGCCTGGATCAACACCTGGTGCTGGACTTCCTCGATGGCGAACTGCGTGAGGGCGAATGTTTCCTGCTGCTCAGCGATGGCGTATGGGCCACCCTGGGCGACCACAGCATCCGTGCGATCCTGCGCGAGCAGACCGACCTCGACCTCGCGGTGACCACCCTGGTCAACGCCGCACACCTGGCGGGTAGCCAGGACAATGCCAGCGCCCTGCTGGTGCGCATCGATCAACGGGGCGCAGCCACCCTCGGCGACGCCCTGGCGCAGTTGCAGCAATGGCCACTGCCGCCGCCGCTCAAGGTTGGCCAACACTTTGAAGGCTGGCAGGTGGAATGCGTGCTGGCGCAGAGCCGTCAGTCCTTACTGTACCGGGTCCGCGATGCCCAGCAGCAACCCTGGCTGCTCAAGACCCTGCCCCTGAGCCGCGACGACGACAGCGACGCCGGCCAAGCCCTGCTCTCGGAGGAGTGGTTTCTACGCCGAGTGGCCGGGCGCGCGTTTCCTGAAGTCCATCCCGCCAGCGGGCGTCAGCATTTGTACTACGTGATGCGTGAATACCCAGGGCAAACCCTCGCCGAACTGTTCCAGCACCAAGGCCCATTACCCTTGGCGCAATGGCAGTCCATCGCCGAACGTTTGTTGCGCGCGGTGGGCCTGCTGCACCGCCGACAAATCCTGCACCGCGACATCAAGCCGGAAAACCTGCTGCTGGGCGACGACGCCGAGTTGCGTGTGCTGGATTTCGGCCTGGCCTACTGTCCGGGCCTGTCCGAAGACCGCGCCCACCTGCTGCCCGGTACCCCGAGCTTTATTGCACCCGAGGCATTTAATGGCGAACGTCCTACGGCGCAACAAGATTTGTACAGTGTTGGCGTCAGCCTGTATTACCTGCTGACCGGGCATTATCCCTACGGCGAAATCGAAGCCTTCCAACGGCCAAGGTTCAACTTGCCGGTCAGCGCCAGTCGCTATCGTCCCGATTTGCCGGACTGGCTGCCCCACAGCCTGGAACGGGCCGTGGCCGCCGATCCCACCCAGCGCTACGAAACCGCCGAAGAATGGTTGCTGGTGCTGGAACAGGCCGACCGCCACGAACTCAGCGTGCGACCACGCCCGCTGCTGGAGCGCGAACCCCTGAAGGTCTGGCGGACCCTGGCGCTGGTCTCACTGCTGATCAACCTGGTGCTGCTCTACACGCTGTACCTGTAGGAACGAGCGTGCTCGCGCCTACAGCCTGGCCATGCGCCAGATGTGTGCAGCGCGCGTTCAAATGGTGCGAAAAAACAGGGAATGAAGAGCGATTGGGCCAATAAATGCGAGGGTCATGCAACTTGGCACAACCACTGCATTAGCTTTCCCAACACCCAACATATAGCCGCACCTTCAACGTCGAAGGGTCGAGCTTCCCGAGAGAACGGGACCAGGACAAAGGCGTCCTCGCTAGGTAACTAGCGGGGACGCCTTTTTTTGTTTGCGCGTGATGGGTCGAACCCATGCGGAGAACGATATGAAAAAACTCAAATTAGTGATGATCGGCAACGGCATGGCCGGGGTCCGCACCCTGGAAGAACTGCTCAAGCTGAGCAACGAACTGTACGACATCACCGTGTTCGGCGCCGAGCCCCACACCAACTACAACCGCATCCTGCTGTCGCCGGTGCTGGCCGGTGAGCAAACCTTCGAAGAGATCGTACTCAACGACCTCGACTGGTACCTGGACAACCACGTCAAGCTGCTGCTCAACCGCAAAGTGGTACAAATCGACCGGGTCAAACGCAAGGTCATTGCCGAAGACGGGACCGAGGCCGAGTACGATCGCCTGCTGATCGCCACCGGTTCCACACCGTTTATCCTGCCCATTCCGGGCAACACCCTGCAGGGTGTGATCGGCTACCGCGACATCGCCGACACCCAGGCGATGATCGACACCGCCAAGACCCACAAGCACGCCGTGGTGATCGGTGGCGGCCTGCTCGGTCTGGAAGCCGCCAACGGCCTGATGCTGCGCGGCATGCACGTGACCGTGGTGCACCTCGGCGAATGGCTGCTGGAACGCCAGTTGGACAAGACCAGCGGCCAACTGCTGCAAACCGAATTGGAAAGCCGTGGCCTGGTATTTCGCCTGTGCGAACAGACCCAGGCCCTGCACGACGCCGGCAATGGCCGGGTCGGCTCGGTGCAATTCAAGAATGGCGACATCATCCCCGCCGACCTGGTGGTGATGGCCGCCGGCATCCGGCCCAATACCGAACTCGCGGAAAAATCCGGCATCCCCTGCAACCGTGGGATTCTGGTCAACGACACGATGCAAACCTACGACCCACGCATCTACGCGATCGGCGAATGCGCCAGCCATCGCGGGATTGCCTATGGTCTGGTAGCGCCACTGTTCGAGCAGGCCAAGGTGTGTGCCAACCATCTGGCCCAACTGGGCTTTGCCACCTACAAGGGCTCGGTGACTTCGACCAAGCTGAAGGTCACCGGCATCGACCTGTTCTCCGCTGGCGACTTCATGGGCGGCGAAGGCACCGAGACCATCACCCTCTCCGATCCGATTGGCGGCGTTTACAAGAAGCTGGTGATCAAGGACGACATCCTCGTCGGCGCCTGCCTGTACGGTGACACCGCCGACGGCGGTTGGTATTTCCGACAAATCCGTGAGAACCACGCAATTGGCGAGATCCGCGACCACCTGATGTTCGGCGAAAACGCCCTGGGTGACGTCGGCCATCAAGGCCAGGACAAAGCCATGAGCATGGCCGACAACGCCGAAGTCTGCGGCTGCAATGGCGTGTGCAAGGGCACCATCGTCAAGGCTATCCAGGAACACGGGCTGTTCAGCGTCGACGAGGTGAAAAAACACACCAAGGCCGCCAGCTCCTGCGGTTCCTGCGCCGGGTTGGTGGAACAGATCCTGATCAACACCGTGGGCGGTGCCGCCGATGTCAAACCCAAGAGCGAAAAAGCCATCTGCGGTTGCAGCGACCTCAACCACGGGCAAATCCGCCAGGCCATCCGCGAACAGCACCTGCTGACCATCGCCGGCACCATGGGCTACCTGAACTGGCGCACCCCGAACGGCTGCGCCACCTGCCGCCCGGCGCTGAACTACTACCTGATTTCCACCTGGCCGGGTGAAGCCAAGGACGACCCGCAATCGCGCCTGATCAACGAACGGGCCCACGCCAATATTCAGAAAGACGGCACCTACTCCGTCGTCCCACGGATGTGGGGCGGTGTGACCAATCCTTCGGAACTGCGGCGCATCGCCGACGTGGCCGACAAGTACAACGTGCCGATGGTCAAGGTCACCGGCGGCCAGCGCATCGACCTGCTGGGCATCAAGAAGCAGGACTTGCCCGGCGTGTGGAAGGACCTCGACATGCCGTCCGGCCACGCCTACGGCAAATCCATCCGCACCGTGAAGACCTGCGTCGGCAGCGAGTTCTGCCGCTTCGGCACGCAGAACTCCACACAGCTGGGAATCGAACTGGAGCATGACCTGTTCAACATGTGGTCGCCGCATAAGGTGAAGCTGGCGGTGTCCGGTTGCCCACGCAATTGCTCGGAAGCCGGTATCAAGGACGTCGGCATTATCGGTGTGGACTCCGGCTGGGAGATGTATATCGGTGGCAACGGCGGGATCAAGACCGAAGTCGCCGAGTTCTTCGTCAAGCTCAAGACCGCCGAGGAAGTGCGCGAATACAACGGCGCGTTCCTGCAGCTGTACCGCGAAGAGGCCTTTTACCTGGAACGCACCGTGCACTACCTGCAACGGGTGGGCATGGACCATATCAAGAAAGCCGTACTGGAAGACCCAGCCCGGCGCAAAGCCCTCAACGAACGCCTGCAATTCTCCCTGTCGTTCGAACAGGACCCGTGGAAAGAACGCCTGGAACAGCCGCTGCTGAAAAAGGAGTTCGAGGTCATCCCCGTCAAACAACTGGAGGTGCCGGCATGAACTGGTTGGATATCTGTGCCCTCGACGAGATCAACACCCTGGGCTCGCGCATCATCAATGGACCCAAAGGCGACATCGCGATTTTTCGTACCAGCGACGACGAAGTCTTTGCCCTCGACGACCGCTGCCCGCATAAGGGCGGCCCGCTGTCCCAAGGCCTGATCTACGGCAAACGCGTGGCCTGCCCGCTGCACAACTGGCAGATTGACCTGGCGTCCGGCGAAGCCCTGGCGCCGGATATCGGCTGCGCCCATCATCATCCCGCCCGTGTGGAAAACGGCCGGGTGATGCTGGCCCTGCGGGACGCCGGTTGATGAACCGCCAGACCACCGCGTCCACCTGCTGTTACTGCGGGGTGGGGTGCGGCGTGCTGATCGAGCATGACGGCGAACAGATCCTCGGCGTGCAAGGCGACCCCAACCACCCGGCCAACTTCGGCAAGCTGTGCAGTAAAGGCGCCAGCCTGCATTTGACCGGCGACCTCAGCGCCCGCGCCTTGTACCCGGAGTTGCGCCTGGGCAAGGGCCTGGCCCGCACCCGCACCAGTTGGGACACCGCCCTGGAACATGCGGCCAACGTATTCGCCGAGACCATCGCCGAACACGGGCCCGACAGCGTGGCCTTCTACATCTCCGGGCAGTTGCTGACCGAGGATTACTACAGCTTCAACAAGCTGGCCCGGGCCCTGGTCGGCACCAACAATATCGATAGCAACTCGCGGCTGTGCATGTCCTCGGCGGTGGTCGGCTACAAGCGCAGCCTGGGCGCCGATGCGCCGCCATGCAGCTATGAAGATCTCGAATGCAGCGACTGCGTGATGATCGTCGGCAGCAATATGGCCTACGCCCACCCGGTACTGTTCCGACGCCTGGAAGAGGCCAAGGCACGGCGGCCGCAGATGAAAGTCGTGGTGATCGACCCGCGCCGCACAGATACCTGTGATTTGGCTGACCTGCACCTGGCGATCCTGCCGGGCACAGACGTGGCGCTCTTCCACGGGATTTTGCACCTGCTGCTGTGGGAAGACTGGATCGACCGTGATTTTATCCAGGCCCACACCGACGGCCTGGCCGCACTCAAACGCCTGGTGCACGACTACACGCCACAGATGGTCACGCAGTTGTGCGGCATCAGCGTCGAGCAATTACGCCTGTGTGCCGAATGGGTAGGCACCTCCAGCAGCTTTTTATCGCTGTGGTGCATGGGGCTCAACCAGTCCACCGCCGGCAGTGCGAAAAACAGCGCGCTGATCAATCTGCACCTGGCGACCGGGACCCTCGGCCGCCCAGGTTGCGGGCCGTTCTCGCTGACCGGCCAGCCAAACGCCATGGGCGGCCGCGAGACGGGCAGCTTGTCCAACCTGCTGCCCGGGCATCGGGAGGCCGCCAACCCAGAGCATCGGGCTGAAGTGGCCGCGTATTGGGGCGTGGAGCAATTACCGGCTACCCCTGGCCTCACTGCCATCGAACTGTTTGAACAGGTGCAGGCGGGCAAGATCAAGGCCCTGTGGATTGCCTGTACCAACCCTGCGCAATCGCTGCCAGACCAGAACAACGTGCACGCGGCCCTGGCAGCCTGCCCGTTTGTAGTGTTGCAGGAGGCGTTTCGTACCACCGAAACCGCCGCCTATGCCGACCTGCTGTTACCCGCCGCCAGTTGGGGCGAAAAAGAAGGCACGGTGACCAATTCCGAACGGCGTATTTCCCATGTGCGCCAGGCCATTGCCCCACCGGGTGAAGCACGTGCGGACTGGGCGATTACCGTGGATTTCGCACAGCGTCTGGAGCGTCGTCTGCGCCCTGGCTTGAACAGCCTGTTCGCCTTCGAGCAACCGGCGCAGCTCTTTGACGAGTACAAGCTGCTGACCCGCGACCGTGACTTGGACCTGTCGGGTATCAGCCATGCCCTGCTCGACCAGATCGGCCCGCAGCAGTGGCCATTTCCCCTGGGCGCCCAGGCTGGAACACCGCGCCTGTACACCGATGGGCTCTTCCCGACCGACAATGGCCGCGCACACTTTATCGCCGATCCTTATCGAGCAGCCAAGGAGCAGCGTGACGCACGCTTCCCCCTGACCCTGATCACCGGACGCCTGCGCGACCAATGGCATGGCATGAGCCGCACCGGCACCGCCGCGCAATTGTTCGGTCACGTCAGTGAGGCGCGGCTCAGCCTGCACCCGGACGAACTGCGCCGGCATCGTTTCAAGGACGGTGACCTGGTCAACCTGAAAAGCCGTCGTGGCCACCTGATCGTCGCGGTCAGCAGCGATGACAGTGTGCGTCCCGGCCAAGCCTTCCTGCCCATGCACTGGGGCGATCGTTTTCTCAAGGGCGGCGTCAATGGCCTCACCCAGCCAGCATTCGATCCGTTATCCAAACAGCCGGAACTCAAGCACAGCGGCGTACGCCTGGAAGCCGTGCAACTGCCGTGGCAGTTGTTTGCACTGATCGAAGGCGATGTTCAGCAACACTTCGAAGACTTGCGCCCACTGTGCGAGGGCTTTGCCTACGTCAGCCTGAGCCTGGCCGGCCGTGAACGGCCAGCGTTGCTGGTACGCGCGGCACATACCGAGGCACCCGACCTGCAACTGTTGACCCGTATCGACCAACTGCTGGGCCTGCATGACGGGCCGGTGATGGCCTACGACGACCCACGTCGCTCCATCGGCAAGCGGGTAAAGATCGAGAAAGGCCGTATTACGGCGGTGCGCCTGGCGGGTGAAACCCTGGCCCGCCACTGGCTGCAAAGCCTGTGGCTGGAAGGTCGCACCGACGATCAGTTGCGGCGCTGGCTGTTGGCGCCCTTAAGCGCAGCACCCGGCGGCGCGGCGGCGAGCAGCAAGATCCTGTGCAACTGCAAGAACGTCAGCGAAAACGCGGTGTATGTCGGCATTGCCCGGGGCCTGGCCCTGGAGGGGCTCAAACAGGAACTGGGCTGCGGCACGCAATGTGGTTCCTGTGTACCGGAAATCAAACGTCTATTGGCCAGCAACCCGCAGCCAATCGCAATCAGTGTGTGAGGGCAACAAAATGAGCGCAAAAGTCTGGCTGGTGGGCGCAGGCCCCGGTGATCCGGAGTTGCTGACCCTCAAGGCGGTACGGGCGATGCACGCCGCCGATGTGGTGCTGATCGATGACCTGGTCAACCCGGCGGTGCTGGAGCATTGCGGCGATGCGCGAGTGATTACCGTCGGCAAACGCGGCGGCTGTCGCTCGACGCCGCAGGATTTTATCCACCGCCTGATGCTGCGCTATGCGCGCCAGGGCAAATGCGTGGTGCGCCTCAAGGGCGGCGACCCCTGCATTTTCGGCCGGGGTGGCGAAGAGGCCACCTGGCTGCGCGAGCGTGGGGTCGAGGTGGAGTTGGTCAACGGAATCACAGCAGGGCTGGCAGGGGCGACGAATTGCGATATTCCCCTGACGTTGCGAGGGGTCAGTCGCGGCGTAACGCTGGTCACCGCACATACTCAGGACGACAGCCGCCTGAACTGGCGAGCCTTGGCCGAGGGTGGTACGACGCTGGTGGTTTACATGGGCGTGGCGAAGCTGGAGGAGATTCGCGAGCAATTGCTTGAAGGCGGCATGGCGGCGGATACGCCAGTGGCGATGATCGAAAATGCCTCGCTGGCGCAGCAACGCGAGTGCCGCAGCGAGCTGTGGCGCATGCACGAGGATGCGCAGGCGTTCGCCCTGAAGAGCCCGGCAATCCTGGTGATTGGCCAGGTGGCCGGCATGGCACAGGTCGCCCAGCTGACAGAAGCCGCCAGCGCCTGAGGCAAATTCCAGGCGAAAAAAAGCCCGGCCTAAGCCGGGCTTTTTTCTACCACTCAGTAATTACTTACTTAGCGGTAGCTTCTACCGACGCTTCTACGCGACGGTTGATGGCACGACCAGCTTCAGTTGCGTTGTCAGCAACTGGGCGGGATTCGCCGTAACCTACTGCGGTGATACGGCTAGGAGCAACGCCGTCTTTAACCAGGACTTGCTTAACAGCGTCAGCACGACGCTGGGACAGCTTCTGGTTGTAAGCGTCTGGACCTACGGAGTCAGTGTGACCAGCAACTTCTACGTTGGTAGCTGGGTACTGAGCCATGAAGTCGGCCAGGTTTTTCACGTCGCCGTAGCTGTTAGGCTTAACAACGGCCTTGTCGAAGTCGAACTTGACGTCCAGCTCAACACGAACAACCTGAGCAACCGGAGCTTCTGGCTCTGGAACTGGCTCTGGAGCTGGTGCTGGGGTAGGAGCTGGAGCAGCTGCGCCAGCGTTACCGCCGAAGTTCACGCCCAGGCCAACCAGTGCGGAGTAGTCCCACTTGCCGTTGTCCAGGTTGTAGTCAGACTCAACGCCAGCACGAGCGAACAGGTTGTTGGTGAAGTAGTACTTCACACCAGCGCCAGCGATAGCCAGGGTCGACTGGTCGCGACCGCTGTGGCCGTCAGCCTGTACGTTGGTACGGCTCTGGTGACCGAAACCACCTTCTACGTATGGACGCAGGGAGTCAACACCGGCCTGACCAAAGTGGTACTGAGCAGTCACGCTGCCAGTGTCACCTTTGATCTTCTGGTTGCCAGTACCGTCGTTCGAACGGGTGTGGTTGGTGGTGTCGTAGTTCAGGTTAACCGACACGTCGTCGGTAATGAAGTAACCGATGCTAGCGCCAGGGTTATAGCCGTCTTCGATGTGCTTGACGCTATCGTTGAACTGCTTTTTGTAGAACAGCTGGCCTTCAACTGCGCCTTGGCCTTGTGCCAGCGCGCCGAAAGAAGTAGCGGCAATAAGAGTACCAATGGCCAAGCCCAAGGTGTTTTTCAGTTTCATCCGTTAAATCCCCATCTGGTGATTGTAAAGCAGTCCCACAAACCGGGGGACAACTCGGCGACAAGTCTAACAGAACTTGCCTACACGTAAGAGATATTTGCCACGCACTAAGTTTCAGTCTCGCCCGCAAATTTCTCACGTAATTTATCAAGAGCACGTTTGTAACGCATTTTTGTAGCACTCAAACCCATGTGCATGATGTCGGCGATTTCCTGAAACTCCAGCTCTGCGACAAATCGTAGCACCAGAATTTCCCGGTCAATCGGGTTCACATGCACCAACCAGCGATCAAGTCCACCCTTCTCCTCGGGTGCCGGCGTCTTTTCTTCAGACGCCTCCTCAAGGGGGTCGAGACTCAAGGCGTCCATCAAGCGACGCTTTCGCCGTTCCTTCCGATACTGCGTGATGCACTCGTTGTACGTGATGCTGTAGAGCCAGGTCTTGAACTTCGATTTGCCCTCGAAGTTCTTCAGGCCGTACAGCACCTTGAGCATCACTTCCTGACAGACATCATCCGCATCTCTATCGTTCCCTAAATACCTTGAACAAACGTTGAACAGAGTGCGTTGATATCTGCGCATCAATTCTTCGTACGCACGAGTTACGTGAAACAGCTCCGTGTGCGCGCGCGCGACCAACTCCTCATCAGAGAGCTCACGGGGGTCATAGCGCGTGGACAGCGTTTGGGCTTTATTCAAAACAAGTCGTGCCGACAGTCAGGTCAATGTCCGCTGCAATCCGGTCACCCAGGTTCGCGGCGGCGTACATTAGCAGGGTTTGCCGCGTTAGCGGCTACTGACCTGCTGCTCCAGGAGAATCCGATTGGACAGCGACACCAGGTCGCCGTCATCGGTCAGCACCGTTGTCTTGACCGTGCCGATCTCCTCGATTTGCCCTTCGACCTCGCCCACACGCACTTGCTGCCCCACCTGATACAACTCACGCACGTAGATTCCCGCAAGAATCTGGCCGGCAATTTCCCGGCTTCCCAACCCCATGGCCAGCGCAACGGCCAGACCAACGGTAATCAAAACAATCACAATCACATGGTTGAGCAGGTCAGTTTTGACCTCCAACTGGCTGATCGCGACGGAAATACTGATGATGATCACCAGCCCCTGGGCAATTCGCCCCAGGCCTGCCGCATAGTCCAGCCCTACCCCTTCGGCAGCCCCGCGCACCAGCCCATTGGCCAGTTGCGCCAGCAAAACGCCGACAAGCAGGACCAGCGCGCCACCGAAAACCTTCGGTAAATACAGCGCAAGCATGTCGAGCGTAGCTGAAACTCGCTCAAGTCCAAGGGATTGAGCCGCTGAAACCAGAAAAATCAGCAATACGAACCAATAGACGATCTTGCCGATCAAGGTCGAAATCGGCACTTGCAGACCGGCGCGGCCGAGCAGCTTGGTCAGCCCGGTACCTGCCATCAGGCGATCAAGGCCCAGTTTCGCGAGCAATTTGGACAGCAGGGTGTCGAGCAGCTTGGCCACGACAAAGCCCAGCAGCACCAGGACCAGCGCCCCAAACAGGTTGGGAATGAAATTCGCCACCTTGGTCCACAATGCGGTCATCGCGGTGACCAGGCTCTGGGTCCAGAGATCAAGTTCCATATTCAATCAGCCTTATCAGCAGTGCGAGCAAGAGGTTTACGACGGGAAACCGGCGATACATGGGCTGAACCGTTGTTCAGGGCCATCATCAACGCCGGTAACCACCGACCGAGCAGGCCGAACAGGTCCCCCGCACCCACCTGACGGTTGGCGGTTTTCAACACGCGACCCAGGCAAGCATCGTCGTCGCGGTTGGACGGCGAGGCATTGAGCATGTCACGCAAAGACTGTTCGAACGGATCGTGCATAAAGACCTCTCGCAAGTGTTTTAAAAGACGAGGGTAAAATTCTTGAGGTCACATGGGACCCTTCCTACGTTCAGCTCATATTCAGGTCAAACCCAGCGCAATCGTCGAAATAGCCACCATTGTCCGAGCGCCACCGAGACCATCAGCAGGCAGGCAATCACAAATCCGTAGGGGCTGGAAGAGAACGGAATCCCCCCCACATTGATCCCCAGCAGGCCGGTCAGAAAGCTCATCGGCAGGAAGATCCCGGTGATGATCCCGAAGCGGTACATGGTGCGGTTCATGCGCACGCTCAAGCGCCGGTCTTCGGTCTCAAGCACAAGCCCCACGCGCTCCCGGGTCAATTCGAGCTCTTCCAGGTAGCGGGTCAGGCTGTTGTTCAATTCGTTCCAGTAGTCGGCATCGTCATCACAAAACCACGGCAATTTGATCCGCGTCAGCTGGGCAAAAATATCCCGCTGCGGGAACAGGAAACGCTTGAGCCCGGCCGCTCGCCGACGGATCTGCAAAACGCTGCCATGCTCCGGAGTATACCGTTCGTCGGCATCCAGTTTTTCTTCCTCGATATCGACGATTTCAGACAGGTCCGAGACCAGATCCTGCACTTTATGAGTGAGGTACTGCGCCATATAAAGGATGAGTTCGGATGCGGTCTTGGGCCCGGTGCCCTCCTCCAGTTGCACCAGCAATTCATCGGTGGCACGCAGCGGGCGCAAACGCAGGGAGATCACACGGCTGGCTGCGGCAAAAATACGCACCGAGACCATGTCCTCAGGCTCCGCGCCCGGGTTGAGGTTGACCCCACGCAGGAACAGCAGCAATTCGGCGTCCGGCAGCGGCAACAGGCGCGGCCGGGTGTTCTCTTCCAGCAGCAGGTCACAGGCGAATTCGCTCAAGCCGCTGGAGGTGCGCAACCAGGTCTGGGTCTGGGGATGGCTGCGGTCCCAATGCAGCCACAGGCTTTCCTGGGGCTGCATATGCAAATCGTCGAGCTCAGTCCGGGCAATCGAACGCGCACCGCCTTTACCGTCCAGCACCAGGGCATGCACCAGCCCCCATTGCGCGTTTTCTTCCTCGAACATCCTCACCCCGTTGGCTATTGCGGTTTATTCAGGCATTTTCAGCGGGCTGGGCGACACGATCACGCCATTATTGTCGGCGTAGATGTATTCACCCGGGCGAAACGTCACACCCGCAAAGGTGACCGCCACGTTCAAGTCGCCAATACCGCGCTTGTCGGTCTTCATCGGATGGCTGGCCAGGGCCTGCACCCCCAGGTCGGTCTGGGCGATCACGTCGACATCCCGGATGCAGCCGTAGATCACCAGGCCTTCCCAACCGTTTTTCGCGGCTTTTTCGGCGATCATGTCGCCCAGCAGCGCACGGCGCAGCGAACCACCACCGTCGACCACCAATACCTTGCCGGTACCTGGCTGGTCGGCCTGTTCCTTGACCAGAGAGTTATCTTCGAAGCATTTAATGGTGACAATCTCGCCGCCAAAGGAGTCTCGACCGCCGAAGTTGCTGAACATCGGCTCGACCACCTGCACCAGTTCCGGGTAGGCGTCGCACAAGTCGGGGGTCACGTAATGGTTCATTGAAAAAATTCCTTTCTGTCAAAGAAGAGTCTTTCGAAAGAAGCGCCAGCCTGGGCCGGTGCGCAACATCCCATCCGCTTCGTCGCAACGCAATAACCACTGCGCGACTGAATATGACCAGAAGCGATTAACGCGTCATATCTTAGCCGCAACCACACACGAGCGAAACGCCCTTGGCAGAGCGCTGCGTCAAACTACGACCAAAGCCTCAGGCCTGGCACCCAGCGAGGGTGTCAGCGGATCTTTCAACCATTGCTCCACCAGCGGCCACACCTCGATCTGGGCGGGTTTGCTGACCAGCATTTCCACATGCCCGAAGTCCCCGGTAAAACCTTGCTGGCGTCCCAGGCACAGGTATTGGCGGTGCTCGGAGCCGACTTGCTCGAACAGCTTGCGGCACGCCCAATCCGGGTCCTGCCGGTCGCCCGCGGCACTGACGGCCAGCAGCGGTACGTCCACATCGGCCAGGCCTTTCCACCAGTCCTGCTTGCCATCGCCAAAGCGTCCAAACAGGCCATTCCAGCGCATGGCCTCAATCATCACACCAGCCGGTTCATCCTCCGGGCCACGCTTGAGCCGAGCGCCAGAGACCTGGCCAAAACGTTTCAAGAACAAGCGGCCGGTCCACTCCACCGGTGGAATTTTCAATGGCCAGTGGGTGCGACTCACCTGGCAGCCAAACAAGGCCACCGAGGCCACTGCCGGCGCTCCCAGGTGCTTCCCCCCCAAGGCCGCTGCCAGGGTAGTGGCGCCGAGGGAATGGCCGACCCAGTGCGGAACCTGCGCACTTTGCTCGCGCACAAACGCGCCGATCGCCGGCAAATCGTAGCGGGCATAGTCGGCAACGCGGTTGCGGGCGTACTGTTGGTTGCGCCGGGACAGCCCATGCCCGCGCATTTCCGGGATCCACACGTCGAATCCCTGGCGCGCCAAATAGGCCCCCAGGCCAATGCCCTTGGGCGAATACCAAAAGCGTCGATTGGAAAAACTGCCATGCAACAAGATAACCGGAATGCCCCGGTTTTCCGGGACATCGGCCAGGCCCAACCGGGTGACGGCCAGCTCGACGGTGCCGTCGGGACTGTTACCGGGTTTGAGTCGATACACATCTTCACTCAGGTCGCCACGACGTTCAGCGCTGATCAGGGCGACGGGAAACAGGTTGCTGCTGCTTTGCATAATGCTCTTGCACAAAAAAGGGCGGCGTCCGGAAGGAGTTCCGCCCTGTACAGATAAGAATGCCGGCCAACCTGACGATTGACCGGCACTTTTGACGCGTCGACCTTAGGCGGACGCTTGGCCTTCCGCCAGGAAGAACCAGGTTTCCAGCACCGAATCGGGGTTCAGCGAGACGCTTTCGATGCCCTGTTCCATCAACCATTTGGCCAGGTCAGGGTGGTCGGAAGGGCCTTGGCCGCAGATACCGATGTACTTGCCAGCCTTGTTACAAGCCTGGATGGCGTTGGCCAGCAGCTTCTTGACCGCCGGGTTACGCTCGTCGAACAGGTGCGCGATGATCCCGGAGTCGCGGTCCAGGCCCAAGGTCAGCTGGGTCAGGTCGTTGGAGCCGATGGAGAAGCCGTCGAAGAACTCGAGGAACTCTTCGGCCAGGATGGCGTTGGACGGCAGTTCGCACATCATGATGACGCGCAGGCCGTTCTCACCACGGGACAGGCCGTTTTCGGCCAGCAAATCCACAACCTGGCTCGCTTCACCCAGGGTGCGTACGAACGGCACCATGATTTCAACGTTGGTCAGGCCCATCTCGTTGCGCACGCGCTTGAGGGCGCGGCATTCAAGCTCGAAGCAATCACGGAACGCTTCGCTGATGTAACGCGAGGCACCGCGGAAGCCCAGCATCGGGTTTTCTTCTTCCGGCTCGTAGAGCTTGCCGCCGATCAGGTTGGCGTATTCGTTGGACTTGAAGTCCGACAGGCGCACGATGACCTTTTTCGGGTAGAACGCAGCCGCCAGGGTGCTGATGCCTTCCACCAGCTTCTCGACATAGAAGCCCACCGGGTCGTTGTAGCCGGCGATGCGTTTGTCGACGCTGTCCTTGATGTCCTGTGGCAGGCCGTCGTAGTTCAGCAGGGCCTTGGGGTGCACGCCGATCATGCGGTTGATGATGAACTCCAGGCGGGCCAGACCCACGCCGGCGTTCGGCAGTTGCGCGAAGTCGAAGGCACGGTCCGGGTTACCGACGTTCATCATGATCTTGAACGGCAGGTCCGGCATGGCGTCGATGGAGTTTTGCTTGATGTCGAAGCCCAACTCGCCTTCGAAGATGAAGCCGGTGTCGCCTTCGGCGCAGGAAACGGTCACGCCCTGGCCATCTTTGAGCAACTGGGTCGCATTGCCGCAGCCCACGACCGCCGGGATCCCCAGTTCACGGGCGATGATCGCCGCGTGGCAGGTACGCCCGCCACGGTTGGTGACGATAGCGCTGGCGCGCTTCATCACCGGCTCCCAGTCCGGGTCGGTCATGTCGGAGACCAGCACGTCGCCGGGCTGGACTTTGTCCATTTCGGACACGTCCTTGATGATCCGCACCTTGCCGGCGCCAATGCGCTGGCCAATGGCTCGGCCTTCCACCAGCACGGTGCCGGTTTCCTTGAGCAGGTAGCGCTCCATGACATTGGCCGAAGTGCGGCTCTTCACGGTCTCGGGACGCGCCTGCACGATATACAGCTTGCCGTCATCACCGTCCTTGGCCCACTCGATGTCCATCGGGCACTGGTAGTGCTTCTCGATGATCATCGCCTGCTTGGCCAGTTCGCTGACTTCAGCGTCGGTCAGGCAGAAACGCGCGCGCTCGGCCTTGTCCACATCAACGGTTTTCACCGAGCGACCGGCCTTGGCCTCGTCGCCGTAGATCATCTTGATGGCCTTGCTGCCCAGGTTGCGGCGCAGGATGGCCGGGCGACCCGCTTCGAGGGTGCCCTTGTGTACGTAGAATTCATCGGGGTTGACCGCACCTTGTACGACGGTTTCACCCAGGCCGTAGGCGCCGGTGATAAACACCACGTCACGGAAGCCCGACTCGGTATCGAGGGTGAACATCACGCCGGCGGTGCCGGTTTCAGAACGCACCATGCGCTGCACACCGGCAGACAGGGCCACCAGCTTGTGGTCGAAACCCTGGTGGACCCGGTAGGAAATGGCACGGTCGTTGAACAGCGAGGCAAACACTTCCTTGGCCGCGCGGATCACGTTTTCCACGCCGCGGATGTTGAGGAAGGTTTCCTGCTGGCCGGCGAAGGAGGCGTCGGGCAAGTCTTCGGCGGTGGCCGAGGAACGCACGGCGACGGCCATGTCCGGGTTGCCGGCCGACAGGGTGGCGAAGGCCGTCCGGATTTCTTCGTTGAGCTTCTCGGGGAACTCGGCTTCCATGATCCATTGACGGATCTGGGCGCCGGTCTTGGCCAGGGCGTTGACGTCATCGACGTCCAGGGCATCCAGCGCGGCGTGGATCTGGGCGTTGAGACCGCTCAGTTCGAGGAAATCGCGGTAAGCCTGGGCAGTGGTGGCAAAACCACCGGGCACCGAGACACCAGCGCCTGCAAGATTACTGATCATCTCGCCGAGGGATGCGTTCTTGCCCCCTACGTGCTCTACATCATGGACGCCGAGCTTATCGAGGGAAACTACGTACTCTACCAAGGTGATCTCTCCACTTTCTGTGTTGGAAAAGCTCAGGACGCCGGCTGCTCAGTAGGAGCATTCGCCAGCGCTTGTGGCCTGGACCTGGAAAATAAGTGAGAATGCGGCCCACTGCGGGACGGCAAAATCGCGCCTATCATATCCAAGATTCGCCATCAGCTTAAGGCCCAGGGCTCAAATGAAACGATCTGCTTTCTTTATTTCCGACGGCACCGGCATTACAGCCGAAACCCTGGGTCAGAGCCTGCTCGCGCAGTTCGAAAACATTACCTTCGCCAAATTCACGCGGCCCTATATCGACAACGTGGATAAAGCGCGGGCCATGGTACAACAAATCAATCTGGCGGCAGAAAAAGACGGCTTTCGGCCGATCATTTTCGACACCATCGTCAATCAAGACATCCGTGAGATCCTCGCAACCTCCAATGGTTTCATGATCGATATTTTCTCGACCTTCCTGGCGCCGCTGGAACAGGAGTTGAGCGAACACTCCTCTTATTCGGTCGGAAAGTCCCATTCCATTGGGCATAACTCCAATTACATGGAGCGTATCGAGGCGGTGAACTTCGCCCTCGACAACGATGACGGCGCCCGTACCCACTACTACGACAAGGCCGATCTGATTCTGGTCGGCGTGTCCCGCTGCGGCAAAACGCCCACCTGTCTGTACATGGCGATGCAATTCGGTATCCGTGCGGCCAACTACCCGTTGACCGAGGACGACATGGAGCACCTGACGTTGCCGGCCGCCCTGCGCGCGCATTCACATAAGCTCTTCGGCCTGACCATCGACCCGGACCGCCTCACGGCCATTCGCAACGAGCGCAAGCCCAACAGCCGCTACTCCAGCTATGCCCAGTGCGAATTCGAAGTGCGTGAAGTGGAAAATCTGTTCCGTCGCGAGAATATTGCGCATATCAATTCCACGCATTTTTCGGTGGAGGAGATCTCAGCGAAGATTCTGGTGGAGAAAGGCGTCGAGCGACGCTTCAAATAATGCCTTGAGACGCTGCTTAACGGTGGTGAACGGGCTTGTCGTGGCGAGCGGGCTTGCCCCGCGTTGGGCTGCGCAGCAGCCCCAATCAAGATGAATGCGGTGTGTCAGTCAGTTCTCTGTGAATGGTTTTGGGGCTGCTGCGCAGCCCAACGCGGGGCAAGCCCGCTCGCCACAACAAGCCCGCTCGCCACAAAGAAGCCCCTCGCTACAGGTGGAACCGCCCACCACCCTGCCCCAACGCCGTCGCCAACGCATCGAACCCGGCCCGCAACAACTGATCATCGCCGGACGTATTGCAGATACTCGCTCGAATAAACTGTGGTACAGCCGTTTGCCCGACGGCGAACGCTTCGGCGGTGGCGATCAGGTAATTGTTCTGCTTGAGCTCTGCCTCGATTTCCGACGCGCGCCATGGCTCTGGGACTTCAATCCAGAAATGCGGGCTATTGAGATGGGTGCGGTATTCCAGCCCGGCCAACAGGTCGCGCACCAGCGCTTTGCGCCGGCTGATCTCGTTGATCTGCTGGCGCAGCAGGTATTCCGCCGTGCCGTTTTCGATCCATTGGGTGGCCAGTTCCAGGGTCACGGGGGTGGCCATCCAGCAGGTCGAGCGCAAGGCCGCCGAGATACGGCTGACCAGCGCCGGTGGCGCGTGCACGTAGCCCACGCGTAAACCGGCCGACACCGCCTTGCTCAGGCTGCTGATCAAAATCGTACGCTCAGGCGCGAAATAGCTGAGAGGCGGCGGCCGATCTTCTACCAGCACGCCGTGGGCTTCATCTTCAAGAATCAGCAGGTTGTGCTCGCGGCACACTTTGACCAAAGCCTCGCGACGTGCGACCGACAAGACCGCCGTCGTAGGATTCTGGATGGTCGGCGTGCAATACAACGCCGAAACCCGGTGATTACGACAGACTTCCTCCAGCGCTCCCGGCAGCACGCCCTCTTCATCCATCTCCAGGCCGATCAGACGCACACCCAGCATGCGCGCGGCGGTGATCAGGCCAGGGTAGGTCAGCTGTTCGGTGACCACCGTATCGCCTGCACGCAACAGCGCCATCATCGCGCACAACAACCCATGCTGGCCGCCGTTGACGCAGATGACCTGTTCGGGAATCGGATGGAAATCTCGCTGCACCAGCCATTGCGCACCGGCTTCACGGTAACGCGGCAGGCCGGCGTCAGGGGTGTAGGCGCTGATGTCCTGGAGGAACTTGGCATTGGTCGACAGGGTTTGGAAGCTCTGGGCCAGGAATAACGTCTCCTGCCCCGGGATATGCATGTTGCGGCTCATATCAAAGTACTGCCGCGGCTCTTCGCTGAAGTTACGAAAGCCTTCATCACGCTGTCGCTCCATCCCACGCTTGCGCACGAACGTGCCGTCACCGACCCGCGCCACCACCAGGCCGAGGCGTTCGAGTTCGCCGTAGGCCCGGCTGATAGTGCCGATAGTCACGCCCAGATTGTCGGAAAGCACCCGGTGGGGCGGTAGTTTTCGTCCCGGTTCAATCAAGCCTTCGAGGATACCCCGTTCCATGACATCGGACAGGCGCTTGTACTTGACGCCCTGCCCGTTGGATAACCCCTCACGCATAATTGACACCATGTCAATATTTGTTTTGACAGTCATCTTTCGCCCTAATAGTGTGCTTTTACGGGTTCAATCAGCCAAAAAAATAACTCATTACAAGTTCAATATAGAGTTCAATTCCGGCTCAGGGAAGCAATAAACGATGCCAATGTCCGCCGTTCTCGAAAACACTGCAAAAACAAAAACTCAAAAACAGTGGTTGGCCGGCCTGGTGACCAGTGTGATGTTTCTCATCGTGTGCCTGAGTTGGGGCACTACCTGGCTGGGCATCAAGATCGCGGTGGAGAGCGTGCCGCCGCTGACCTCCGCCGGCCTGCGCTTCCTTATCGCCTTCCCGCTGTTCCTGTGTTTCGCCATGGTGCGCCGTGAGCCGATCCTGTTCCCCAGGGAAAGCCGCTGGTTCTTCGTGTTCGTGACCCTGTCCTACTTCAGCGTGCCCTATTACCTGCTCAACTACGGTGAGATGCATGTGTCGTCCGGCCTCACCGCCCTGCTGTTCAGCTGCATGCCGGTGTTCATCCTGATTTTTTCCGCACTGTTCCTGCGCGAGCGCATCTATTTTTCCCAAGTGGTCGGCATCGGTATCGGCTTCGGCAGCCTGTACATGATCATCAAGAGCCAGGGCCTGCACCTGGACCACGCCGAGTTCTTCGGGGTGCTGGCGATTCTGAGCGCCGCGATCATGCATGCCCTGTGCTACGTCATTACCAAGCAGAAAGGCAGCGCCATCAGCGTGATCACCTACAACACGCTGCCCATCGGGATTGCCGGGCTGATGCTGTTCGTCGCCGGGCTGTGGTTTGAAGCGCCGACCTTCGAAGCCATCACCCTGCGCTCCTGGAGCGCCCTGTTCTACCTGGGGCTGGTCGCCTCGGTGGGTGGGTTCATCGTGTATTTCATGCTGCTCAAGCGCCTGAGCCCGATCATCCTGTCATTCGTGTTCATCATCTTCCCGGTGTTCGCGGTGATCATCGGCGCCTGGTACGAAGGCGTGACGATTTCCCGCGACCTGATGCTGTACTCGGCCATCCTGCTGGCCGGCTTTGCGATCACCAAGTTGCCCATTGAAAAACTCATGGCCAAGAAAAATTGACCCTCCCGGCCCTCACACAGAAACGCGAGAGAAACATGGCCGTCCTTCGCCCAGAAGCCCTCGAACAGATCTACGCCCACGCCAGCCGCAGCTACCCCGAGGAATGCTGTGGGTTCGTCTTCGCCGATGGCAGCGTGTACCTGGGCAGCAATATCCAGAATGAGCTGCACCGCAAGAACCCCGAGATGTATCCGCGCAGCGCGGCCAACGGCTACACGTTCTCGGTAGCCGACACCCTGCTGATGAACAAGGCGTTTCGCAGCGACAACCCGGTGGTGGTGATCTACCACTCCCACCCGGACGTCGGCGCCTACTTCAGTGACGAAGACCAGGACAAGGCGCTGTTCCTGGGCGAGCCGATCTACCCCGTCAGCTACCTGGTGGTGGATGTTCGCCGAGGCCAGGCCCTGGGATCAAAGCTGTTTGCCTGGGATGGCAAGCATTTCGCCCTTCAACCCTTCAACGACCTGCACACGGAGTTGTCCATGAACGCTGTCTCTTTCCCCGACATTCTGGTTCGCGTGGCCAAGCTGCCGGAATCGACCCTCGAGGGCGCCGGATCGACATTGCGCGAAGTCATTGAAAGCCTCTGCGACAGCCACCCCCAGCTGCGCACGCACCTGTTTCACGAAAAGAACAACCAGCTCAAGGAGCACTTCCTGTTCACCGCCGAGGAAGCGCTGATCGACGCCGATGACCGGCTGCCGGAAAAGGCCAGGATCGAAGTCCTGCTCGCCACGTCCGGCGGCATGGATGTCGACACCCTGAGTAATGAGGAAGTACAGCGCTACGTGCGCCATATCACCCTGCCCGGCGTTGGGCGCGAAGGCCAGTTGAACCTGAAGAAAGCCAAGGTGCTGATCATCGGCACCGGTGGCCTGGGCTCGCCCATCAGCCTGTACCTGGCGGCGGCCGGCGTCGGCACCCTGGGCCTGGTGGATTTCGATGTGGTGGAAAGCAGCAACCTGCAACGCCAGATCGTGCATGGCAACAGCACCCTCGGCATGCCCAAGGTCGAATCTGCCAAGCAGCGCTTGCAGGACCTCAACCGCCATATCCAGATCAACGCCCACGACACCGCGCTGAATGCCGATAACGCCCTGGAACTGGTGGGTGCCTACAACCTGGTCATCGATGGCACCGACAACTTCGACACCCGCTACCTGGTCAACGATGCCTGCGTGCAACTGGGCAAACCCTTGGTATACGGGGCGATCTACCGTTTCGACGGGCAGATCAGCGTGCTCAACTATAAAGGAGGCCCGTGCTACCGCTGCCTGTTCCCCAAGGCTCCGCCGGCGGAACTGGCGCCCAACTGCAGCGCCGGCGGGGTTATCGGCGTACTGCCGGGCGTGGTTGGGATGATCCAGGCCACCGAGGCCATCAAGCTCTTGATCGGCCTGGGCGAGCCCTTGTCTGGCCGCTTGATGCGCTTCGACGCGCTGGCGATGAAATTCAGCGAAATCCGTTTCAAGCGCCGCGCCGACTGCCCGTGCTGCTCCGACCTGCGCCACAGCGAAACCCAGGCACCGACCGTGTGCGCAGATGCCGTGCCCAGCCAACCGTCCCTGGCCGAAGAGCGCTACATCAAGCCGCGCGTACTCAAGCAGGTACTCGAACACCACAGCAGCGCCGACGTGCTGCTGGATGTGCGCGATGCCAGCGAACTCGAGGTGTGCAAATTACCGGGGGTGGTGCATATCCCCCTGGCCGAGCTGGATGGCCAACTCGGGCGCCTCAGCCGGAACAACACCCATTACCTGATCTGCTACGCCGGCACCCGCGCCGAACAAGCGGCCAGCACACTGCTGGCGGCCGGTTTTGCCAACACCAAAGTCCTGCAAGGCGGCATGAAGCACTGGGTTCGCGACGTCGAACCCGACATGCCTTTGTACTGACCGTCGATTTGGGATGATGAGCTGATGTTGCATAACTCCATACTCGACGCCATCGGCCATACGCCGATCGTGCGCCTGGCGCAGTTTTCCGAAGACCTCGGCATCGAGGTCTACGCCAAGCTGGAATCGCTCAACCCCGGTGGCAGCCACAAGGCGCGCATCGCCCTGGGCATGATCCTCGACGCCGAACGCCGGGGCGTGCTGATCCGCGACTCCGGGCAAACCATCATCGAACCCAGCGGTGGCAACACCGGCATCGGCCTGGTGATGGCGGGCAACGTGCTGGGCTACAAAGTAGTGCTGGTGATCCCGGATAACTACAGCCCCGAAAAACAGAAACTGCTACGCCTCTACGGCGCCAAGGTGGTGCTGTCGGACAGTCGCCTGGGCAACAATTCCCACGGTGAAAAGTGCATGGAACTGCAGCTGGAAAACCCCAGCTACGTAATGCTCAACCAGCAACGCAACGGCGCCAACCCGCAGACCCACCGCGACACCACCGCCCCGGAAATCCTGCGTGCCTTCGCTGACCGGCGTGTCGATTATTTTGTCAGCGGCATCGGTACCGGCGGCCATATCACCGGCATCGGTGAAACCCTCAAGGCCGCCTGGCCGGCCCTGCGTGTGATGGGCGTGGAGCCGGAGGAATGCGATCTGCTGAAAAACCAGCACGCGCCGCACCATATCCAGGGCCTGTCGATCGGGTTGATCCCGAGCATCCTCAACCTGGACGTGATCGACGGCATGCTCAAGGTCTCGCGCCAGGCATGCATCGACATGATGAAACGCATCATGCGCACCGATGCCATCAGCCTGGGCCTGTCCTCAGCCGCCAATATGGTGGCCATCGCCCAACTCGCCCCCGAACTACCGCCCGAAACGGTGGTGTTGACCATGGTCTACGACAATGCCGACAGCTACCTGCCCAGTTTCGAATAACCGGTTTTCCAACCATCCAGAATGCGGGGGTGCCTCCATGAGCGGCTTTATCGACATGCAACAGCTGCACGATGAGTTACTCACCCACCTCATCAAAACCCTAACGCCCACGCAGATGAAGCAGCTGGAACCGCACCTGGCACCGCTGATCCAGAACGCCGCACAGGCGGTAGCCGAGGACCTGATCGCCTATGCCTACCGCGACCCGGCGTCGCGCGGGCGGGGCGAACTGATCCTGGAGTCCTATGCCTCGTTCAAGGCCGTGCTGTTTTATCGGCTTGCCCACCTGGTATGGAATTTCCCCGACCGGACCAACGGCGTGTTTTCGCGCATTGCCCTCAAGCTCAGCAACCAGGGCAAGATCCTTTCCGGCGCGGAGATTCACCCGGCTGCGCGCATCGGCCGGCGCTTTGTGCTGGACCACGGCTACGGCACGGTGATCGGCGAAACCTGCGAAATCGGCAACGACTGCTACATCCTCTGCGGCGTGACCTTGGGCGCCCGCGGCATCGCCAACAACCCGGACGGCAAGCGCCACCCGCGCCTGGGCAACAACGTCGAAGTCGGCTCCGGCGCCCGCGTACTGGGTTATGTGACGATCGGCGACAACGTGTTTATCAGCCCCTCGTGCGTGATTACCCAGGACGTGCCCGCCGGTACCAAGGTCAAAGTGGTGAACCAGATCCAGTTGCAAAAAAACGATGAATCGGACCACAGCAACTACCTCGGTGCCTTCGCCCTCGATGAGCGCCTGCACGTGGTCGGTGAGATCAGTACCAGCCACAAGGTCACCGTACTCGACGCCGACTTCCACCCCCTGCAAGGGCTGATGCTCGAACCCACGGTGAAGGAACGCCATCACCTGCAATTTCGCCTGCATCGCGTCGAAACGGCCGACCACCTGCCGCGCCTGCCATTGAACCTCAAAGTCTGCGGCCCGGAATTCGAAATCACTTTGCTCTCCCCCCCTGGCTTGAGCGCAATGGTGCGCCACTTGCTGCAAGCCAGCCCACTGATCGTCGGAGGATGAACATGTCCGTGCACACCATGGAAACCCTGGCGCTGTTTGACAGCGCGCCCTACCAGAACGCATTCAACGCCCGGGTGATTGCCGTCAGCGAGCACGGCATCGCCCTGGAGCACACGCTGTTCTACCCAACCGGCGGCGGGCAACCGGGTGACACTGGCCACTTCACCCTGGCGGATGGCACGCGCGTCGACATCACCGGTACCGTGCGCGACGCCGAAGCGCGCTCGATCATCTGGCACCAGGTGGAACATTGCCCCGAGCCATTGGTTGCCGGGGTGCAGGTGGAGGCCAACCTCGATTGGGAACGGCGCTACCAGCACATGAAGATGCACACCTGCCTGCACCTGCTGTGCTCGCTCATCGATGCCCCTGTGACCGGGTGCAGCATCAGTGCCGACAAGGGCCGCCTGGATTTCGACCTGCCGGAGATGACGCTGGACAAGGACAGCATCACCCGCGACCTCAACGCGCTGATCGCCCAGGCCCATGAGGTCAAGACCCTCTCGATGCCCGCCACGGAGTACGCCACCCTGCTGCAGATCACCCGCACCCAGGCGGTCGCGCCGCCGGTGATCCAGGGCTCGGTACGCGTGATTGAAATTGGCGGGATCGATATCCAACCGTGCGGCGGCACCCATGTGGCCAACACCGAGGAAATCGGCCGGGTGTTCTGCGAAAAGATCGAGAAGAAGAGCAAACACAACCGCCGCGTGATCCTGCGGTTTGAATAACAGCTGAGCGGCTGGGGTGCTCGCGCCCCAGTCTCAGTTCGTACAGGAAACTGACAGCAAAATTGACGCGCTTGTAACATTCAGAAACGTACAATTCCTCCAGCATCTTCTTGATGCCCCTGACTCATGAACAGCACCCGTGCTGTTCGGTAGGTCATTCGTGCAGCGGCTACGCTCACTCCCATTACGCCCACTCTGAACCTGAACGCTGCAGGACTGACTGCCTATGAACAAAGTGTTCCGTCACTACATCCCGGCGTCCACGCTACGTCTGCTCCCCAATCGCTGGGACCTGGTCGCCCTGCCGTTGGTCATCGGCTTTTTACTGTTTTTTTCCATCACCGCCCGGGAAACCTGGGCCCCCATCGCCACCCTACAAAGCGAAGTCATTTCCCTCGACCCGGCCAACCTGCCGGAATACGCCATGCGCACCACGCTGCGCATGCTCGCGGCAATGGCGGCGGCGCTGGTGTTCACCCTGCTGTACGGCACCCTCGCGGCCAAAAGCCGACGTGCCGAAAAGCTGCTGGTGCCGGTGCTGGACATCCTGCAATCGGTGCCGGTGCTCGGCTATATCTCGTTTACGGTGACGTTCTTCCTGCTGCTGTTTCCCGGGCGCGTGCTCGGCGCGGAGTTCGCCGCGATCTTTGCGATCTTCACCAGCCAGGCCTGGAACATGACGTTCAGTTTCTATCAGTCCCTGCGCATGCTTCCTCATGACCTGGTCGAAGTGTCCACCAACCTGCGGCTGTCCGGCTGGCAGAAGTTCTGGAAACTCGACGTGCCTTTCGCCATGCCGGGGATGGTCTGGAACATGATGATGAGCATGTCAGGCGGCTGGTTCTTCGTGGTTGCCTCCGAGGCCATCACGGTCGGCGACAAGACCATTACCCTGCCAGGCGTGGGGTCGTACCTGGCCCTGGCCATCGCCCAGAAAGACCTGCACGCCGTAGGCTATGTGATCCTGGCGATGATCGCGGTAATCCTGATCTACGACCAGTTCCTGTTTCGCCCGCTGGTGGCCTGGGCCGACAAGTTCCGGATGGAAACCACCGCCTCACAAGGCGTCGCCCCGCAATCCTGGGTGTTGAACCTGATCCAGCGCACACGCGTGGTCCAACGTATCCTGCGCCCGATAACCCGAACGATCAGCCGCCTGGGCAACAAACGCTTCGCCTTGCCGCGCGGCACGCTCAAGGCCATGCCCGCGGCCAGTGCCACGAGGTCCAAGGTGATCGACTGGGTATGGGGCTCAATGATCGCCCTGCTGACGGCCTACGCGCTGTACCACATCGTGCGCTATGTCGGCACCGAGGTGACCCTCGCCGAAGTCGGGCATGTGGTGGTACTGGGGCTGATTACCCTGCTGCGTGTCGTGGGGCTGATCCTGATCGCCTCGCTCATCTGGGTACCGCTGGGGGTGATGATCGGCCTACGACCAAAGCTGGCGGAAAAAATCCAGCCACTGGCGCAGTTCCTCGCGGCGTTCCCGGCCAACCTGCTGTTTCCGGTCTTTGTCATTGTGATCCTGCACTTCCACCTCAACCCGGACATCTGGCTGAGCCCACTGATCGTGCTCGGCACCCAGTGGTACATCCTGTTCAACGTGATCGCCGGCGCCAGTGCCTTTCCCAATGACTATAAGGAAGCCGCCGCCAACTTCCGCATTCGCGGCTGGCTGTGGTGGCGCAAGGTAATGTTGCCGGGCATCTTCCCGTACTACGTCACCGGCGCCATTACCGCCTCGGGCGGGGCATGGAACGCCAGCATCGTTTCCGAGTACGTATCCTGGGGCCAGGACAACGTGGTCGCCCATGGCCTGGGCGCCTATATCGCACAGACCACCGCGGCCGGCGACTTCCCGAAGATCGCCCTGGGCGTGGTGGTGATGTCGATCTTTGTGGTGGCTTTCAACCGCGCGGTCTGGCGACCGATGTACGCCATGGCTGAAAACAAACTCCGCTTGAACTGATGGGATTCGCTGTGATGACTACCCGCCCCGAACATGCTGCCGACACCCCGGAAATCTACTCGCTGAAAAACGTGAACCGGGTGTTCGGCAAAGGTAAGGATGAACTGCAAGTCCTCAGCGGTGTGGACCTGAGCCTGCACGAAGGCGAAATCGTCGGCATGCTCGGCCGCTCCGGCTCCGGTAAATCCACGCTGCTGCGCATCATCGCCGGGCTGATCCAGCCGTCATCGGGTGAAGTGCGCTACCACGGCGTACCGCTGACCGGCCCGGCCGAAGGCGTGGCCATGGTGTTCCAGACGTTTGCGCTGTTCCCCTGGCTGACCGTGCTGGAAAACGTGGAGGCCGGCCTGCAAGCCTTGCAAGTCGAACGCAAGGAAAGCCGCAGGCGCGCGCTGGCGGCGATTGACCTGATTGGCCTGGACGGTTTTGAAAACGCCTACCCACGCGAGTTGTCTGGCGGTATGCGCCAACGCGTGGGCTTCGCCCGTGGCCTGGTGGTCAACCCGACCTTGTTGCTGATGGACGAACCGTTCTCGGCGCTGGATGTGCTCACCGCCGAAACCCTGCGCAACGACCTGCTGGATTTGTGGAGCGGCAAACAACTGCCGATCAAGTCAATCCTGATCGTGACGCACAACATCGAAGAGGCGGTGCTGATGTGCGACCGCATCCTGGTGCTGTCGTCCAACCCCGGCCGCGTGGTCGCCGAGATCAAAGTGCCGTTCGCGCACCCGCGCAATCGGCTGGACCCCACCTTCCGCCAAATGGTCGACGACATCTACGCCCTGATGACCGACAGGCGCAGCGCCGATGCGAGCCGGGGCATACCCGAGCTGAAAATGGGTAGCCTGCTGCCGGAAGTGTCCACCAACCTGATGGCCGGCCTGATCGAAACCCTGGCCGCCGAACCCTACAACGGTCATGCCGGTTTGCCGACCGTCGCCGAACGGCGCTTGCTGGAAGTGGACGACCTGTTCCCGGTGGCGGAGATGCTTGAACATTTGGGTTTCGCCGAACTCAAGGGCGCCGACATCACGCTTACCGATGCTGGCAAGCTGTTCGCCAACTACGGCACCCAGGAACGCAAAACCCTGTTCGCCGAGCATTTGATTCAACACGTGCCGTTGGCCGCGCGCATTCACCAGGTGCTGCTGGAGCGCAGCGGGCATCGGGCGCCACGGGTGCGCTTCGAACAGGAGTTGGAAGACTCGATGACGGAAGCGTTCGTGGAGAAAACCCTGGAAAGCGTGGTGGCCTGGGGGCGGTATGCGGAGATTTTCTCCTATGACGACCATACCGAGACGTTCAGCCTGGATGATGTCGAAGGCAGTATGTAACTTTCAACTCCAGCACAATTCCAAATGTGGGAGGGGCGGTGCGACGATTAGACTTGCCCCCGATGGCGGTATGTCAGTACCCGATGTATTGGCTGACACACTGCTATCGGGGGCAAGCCCCCTCCCACATTTGATCTCCTGTGTTACTGGGATCTCCTGTGTTACTGGGACCTCCTGTGTGACCGGGATCTCCTGTGTTTTTTAGATCACGAACAGGTCCACGAACCGATTGACCGGCGTCGCTTCAAGCAGCGCCTGGTCTTTGCACAATGCAAAAATCTCCGCGCTGCGCTGCGCGGTAAACCGCGTGGCCAGGTTGGCCTTGAACTTGTCTTCCAGCAATGGAATGCCGTCTGCGCGGCGACGGCGATGGCCAATCGGGTACTCCACCGCCACCTGCTCGGTGTGGGTGCCATCCGTGAAGAACACCTGCACCGCATTGGCAATGGAGCGCTTGTCGGCCTCCAGGTATTCGCGGCTGTAGCGCGGGTCTTCGACGATGACCATTTTGTCGCGCAGTTCGTCGATGATCGGGTGGGCTGCATGGAACTCATCTTCGTACTGCTCGGCCACCAGGTTGCCGAACGCCAGGGGCACCGCGGTCATGTATTGCAGGCAATGGTCGCGGTCGGCGGCGTTGGCCAGTGGGCCGACCTTGGAGATGATGCGAATCGCCGACTCATGGGTGGTGATCACGATGCGCTCGATCTGATGCAGGCGATCCTTGACCTGCGGGTGCAAGGTCACCGCCGCTTCGCAGGCGGTTTGCGCATGGAACTCGGCAGGGAAGCTGATCTTGAACAGCACGTTTTCCATCACATAAGTGCCGTAGGGCTGCGACAGGCTGAAGACGCGCTTGTCTTCGGGCTTGAGCGCCAGGTCCTTGTTGGTGTGGCTGAACAACACGTCGTAGAACCCCCACTGCGGCGCGCTCAGCACCCCGGGAATGCCCATCTCACCGCGCATGGCGATGTCCGCCAGGCGTACACCACGACTCGACGCATCTCCCGCCGCCCAGGATTTACGCGAACCGGCGTTGGGCGCATGGCGGTAAGTGCGCAAGGCCTGGCCGTCGACGAAGGCGTGGGACAGCGCTGCCAGCAGTTGTTCACGGTTGGCCCCCATCAGCTTGGCGGTGACCGCCGTGGAGGCGACTTTCACCAGCAGCACATGGTCGAGGCCGACGCGGTTGAAGGAGTTTTCCAAGGCAATCACGCCCTGGATTTCGTGGGCCATGATCATTGCGTCCAGCACCGCGCGCAGGGTCAGCGGTGCCTCACCATTGGCCACGCGCTTTTGCGAAAGATGATCGGCCACGGCGAGGATGCCGCCGAGGTTATCCGAGGGGTGCCCCCATTCGGCGGCGAGCCAGGTGTCGTTGTAGTCGAGCCAGCGCACGAGGCAACCGATGTCCCAGGCGGCCTTGACCGGATCCAGGCGGAACGACGTGCCCGGTACCCGCGCGCCGAACGGCACCACCGTGCCTTCGACGATGGGCCCCAGGTGCTTGGTGCACTCCGGGAAACGCAAGGCCAGCAGACCGCAGCCGAGGGTGTCCATCAGGCAATTGCGCGCGATGTCCAGGGCGGCCGGAGAGTCGATGCGGTAGTTGAGGACGTAGTCGGCAATGTCCTGCAAAACCTGGTCGTAATCGGGGCGGTTGTTCTGGTCGACGTTGGTGCTCATGGCAGATCTCCAAAAATGGGTGGGGTCAATCCTCGGGCTAACGGTTATGGGAAGCAGATCTTGGATGCCTGCCTTTTGGAATAGAGATCCTCTGTGGGAAGGGCTTACCCTAATGCCAGTTCACATCGCCTCTTGTAGGAGCGAGCTTGCTCGCGAAAAACGTCAACGATAACGCGTGCTTCCTGAATGAACGCGGCGCCTGTGAGTTTTTCGCGAGCAAGCTCGCTCCTACAAAAAGCCTCCTCCCACATTGGATCTGTGCAGGGTTTTAGAAGGCGTCGCCGGGTACGCGCACGAAACCTTCCATCAGCACCCGGGCACTGCGGCTCATGATGGCTTTCTTCACCACCCATTCGCCGTTCACCTGGGTGGCTTCAGCGCCGACGCGCAACGTGCCGGACGGATGCCCGAAGCGCACGGCATTACGCTCGATGCCGCCCGCGGCGAGGTTGACCAAGGTCCCGGAAATCGCCGCAGCCGTGCCAATCGCCACCGCTGCGGTGCCCATCATGGCGTGGTGCAGCTTGCCCATGGACAGGGCGCGCACCAACAGGTCCACATCGCCGGCCTTGATCGCCTTGCCGCTGGACGCCACGTAATCGGCAGGCTTAGCCACAAACGCCACCTTCGGCGTGTGCTGGCGCTGGGCGGCTTCGTCCAGGTGCTTGATCAGGCCCATGCGCAACGCGCCGTAGGCGCGCACCGTCTCGAACATCGCCAGGGCCTTGGGGTCGCTGTTGATCGCGCCCTGCAGCTCGGTGCCGGTGTAGCCAAGGTCTTCGGCGTTGATGAAAATCGTCGGGATGCCCGCGTTGATCAGCGTCGCCTTGAAGGTGCCGACACCCGGCACCTCCAGCTCGTCGACCAGGTTGCCGGTGGGAAACATCGAACCGCCGCCGCCCTCTTCTTCCGCCGCCGGATCCATGAACTCCAGCTGCACTTCGGCGGCCGGGAAGGTCACGCCATCGAGCTCGAAATCACCGGTCTCCTGCACCGCGCCGTCGGTGATCGGCACATGGGCAATGATGGTCTTGCCGATATTGGCCTGCCACACCCGCACCACGGCAATGCCGTTGTGCGGTATGCGCGCCGGGTCGACCAGCCCGGCGCTGATAGCGAACGAGCCCACCGCCGCCGACAGGTTGCCGCAGTTGCCGCTCCAGTCGACAAAGGGCTTGTCGATGGAGACCTGGCCAAACAGGTAGTCCACGTCGTGATCGGCACGGGTGCTCTTGGCGAGAATCACGGTCTTGCTGGTGCTCGACGTGGCACCGCCCATGCCATCGATCTGCTTGTCATAGGGGTCGGGGCTGCCGATCACCCGCAACAGCAAGGCATCGCGGGCGGCACCCGGCACCTGCGCCGATTCGGGCAGGTCCTGGAGCCTGAAAAACACGCCCTTGCTGGTACCGCCACGCATATAGGTGGCGGGGATCTTGATTTGCGCTACGTGTGCCATGGTTATCCTCTTCAGACGGTCGCCGCCGATTCCAGGAAGTCTTGGGCAAAACGTTGCAACACGCCGCCCGCCTCGTAGATCGACACTTCTTCGGCGGTGTCCAGGCGGCAGGTCACCGGCACTTCGACACGTTCGCCATTCTTGCGATTGATCACCAGGGTCAACTGCGCGCGCGGGGTGCGCTCGCCGACCACGTCATAGGTTTCGCTGCCGTCGATGTGCAGGGTGTGGCGGTCGGTGCCCGGCAGGAACTCCAGCGGCAACACGCCCATGCCCACCAGGTTGGTGCGGTGGATGCGCTCGAAGCCTTCAGCGGCAATCGCTTCCACGCCAGCCAGGCGTACGCCCTTGGCCGCCCAGTCGCGGGACGAGCCCTGGCCGTAGTCGGCGCCGGCAATGATGATCAGCGGCTGCTTGCGCTCCATGTAGGTTTCGATGGCTTCCCACATGCGCGTGACCTTGCCTTCCGGCTCGATGCGCGCCAGGGAACCCTGTTTGACCTTGCCGTTCTCGACGACCATCTCGTTGAACAGTTTCGGGTTGGCAAACGTGGCGCGCTGCGCGGTCAGGTGGTCGCCACGGTGGGTCGCGTAGGAGTTGAAGTCGACCTCCGGCAGGCCCATTTTCGCCAGGTATTCGCCCGCGGCGCTGTCGAGCATGATCGCGTTGGACGGCGACAGGTGGTCCGTGGTGATGTTGTCCGGCAGCACGGCCAGCGGGCGCATGCCCTTGAGTGGCCGCGCCCCGGCCAGTGCGCCTTCCCAGTACGGCGGACGGCGGATATAGGTGCTTTGCGGGCGCCAGTCATACAGCGGCGCGACTTTCGGGCCAGTGTCTTCGTGGATCGCGAACATCGGGATGTACACCGCGCGGAACTGCTCCGGCTTGACCGAGGCCTTGACCACTGCGTCGATCTCTTCGTCAGTCGGCCAGATGTCCTGCAGGCGGATTTCCTTGCCATTGGCATCGAGGCCCAGCACGTCCTTCTCGATATCGAAACGGATGGTGCCGGCAATCGCATAGGCCACCACCAGCGGCGGCGAAGCCAGGAACGCTTGCTTGGCGTACGGGTGGATACGCCCGTCGAAGTTGCGGTTGCCCGAGAGCACGGCGGTGGCGTACAGGTCGCGGTCGATGATTTCCTGCTGGATCACCGGGTCCAGTGCGCCAGACATGCCGTTGCAGGTGGTGCAGGCAAAGGCCACCACGCCGAAACCGAGTTTTTCCAGCTCATGGCCCAGGCCCGCTTCTTCGAGGTACATGGCCACGGTCTTCGAACCCGGTGCCAGGGACGACTTGACCCACGGCTTGCGTTTCAGCCCCAGCTTGTTGGCGTTGCGCGCCAGGAGGCCGGCGGCGATCACGTTGCGCGGGTTGCTGGTGTTGGTGCAGCTGGTAATGGCAGCGATGATCACCGCGCCGTCAGGCATTTGCCCCGGAACTTCATCCCACTGGCCGGAAATGCCCTTGGCGGCCAGGTCACGCGTGGCGACACGGGCGTGGGGGTTGCTCGGGCCGGCCATGTTGCGCACGACGCTGGACAGGTCGAAGGTCAGGCCGCGCTCGTATTTCGCGCTCTTGAGGTCGTCCGCCCACAGGCCGGTATGACGCGCGTACTGCTCGACCAGGGTGACCTGTTCGTCCTCGCGGCCGGTGAGTTTCAGGTAGGCGATGGTCTGCTGGTCGATGTAGAACATCGCCGCTGTCGCACCGTATTCCGGGGCCATGTTGGAGATGGTCGCGCGGTCGCCCAACGTCAGTTTCGATGCGCCTTCGCCGAAGAACTCCAACCAGGCACCGACCACTTTCTGTTGGCGCAGGAACTCGGTCAGCGCCAGCACCATGTCGGTGGCGGTGATGCCGGGTTGCAGCTTGCCCGTCAGCTCCACGCCGACGCTTTCCGGCAGGCGCATCCACGAGGCGCGGCCAAGCATGACGCTTTCGGCTTCGAGGCCGCCGACGCCGATGGCGATCACGCCCAGCGCATCCACATGCGGGGTGTGACTGTCGGTACCGACACAGGTATCCGGGAAGGCCACACCGTCACGCACCTGGATCACCGGGGACATTTTCTCCAGGTTGATCTGGTGCATGATGCCGTTGCCCGGCGGGATCACGTCGACGTTCTTGAAGGCTTTTTTGGTCCACTCGATAAAGTGGAAACGGTCTTCGTTGCGACGGTCTTCGATGGCGCGGTTTTTCTCGAACGCCTCCGGGTCGAAACCACCGGCTTCAACGGCCAGGGAGTGGTCGACGATCAGTTGCGTCGGCACCACCGGGTTGACCTGGGCCGGGTCGCCGCCTTGCAGGGCGATGGCATCGCGCAGGCCAGCGAGGTCGACCAGGGCGGTCTGGCCGAGGATGTCGTGGCATACCACGCGTGCCGGGAACCATGGGAAGTCGAGGTCGCGCTTGCGTTCGATCAACTGGCTCAGGGACGCGTTGAGGGTGGCAGGGTCGCAGCGGCGCACCAGGTTTTCCGCGAGCACGCGTGAGGTGTAGGGCAAGGTGGCGTAGGCGCCTGGGCGGATGGCATCGACCGCCGCGCGGGCGTCGAAATAATCCAGGCGGCTGCCGGGGAGCGGTTTGCGGAATTCAGTGTTCATCGTCAGGACTCGGTCACGGTATAGGTTGCTGCGGGAACCTGCCTCCTGTAGGAGCGAGCTTGCTCGCGAAGGTCGTCAACGATAATGCGGGCATACTGAATGATCGCGATGCCTTGACGTTTTTCGCGAGCAAGCTCGCTCCTACAGAGAGCAGGATTACACCTGCAATTCAGCGACGTTCGATTGGCACGAACTTGCGCTGTTCAACGCCGATGTACTCGGCACTTGGACGGATGATGCGGTTGTTGGCGCGCTGTTCGAACACGTGGGCGGCCCAGCCGGTCAGGCGCGAGCACACGAAGATCGGCGTGAACAGCTTGGTCGGGATGCCCATGAAGTGGTACGCCGAGGCATGGTAGAAGTCGGCGTTGGGGAACAGTTTCTTTTGTTCCCACATGGTCTTGTCGATGGCTTCGGACACTGGAAACAACACCGTGTCGCCCACTTCGTCAGCGAGCTTTTTCGACCAGCCCTTGATCACTTCATTGCGCGGGTCGCTGTCTTTGTAGATCGCGTGGCCGAAGCCCATGATCTTGTCCTTGCGCGCCAGCATGCCGAGGGTGCCTTCGACTGCTTCCTCTGCCGAGCCAAAACGCTCGATCATTTCCATCGCCGCTTCGTTGGCGCCGCCGTGCAGCGGGCCGCGCAGCGAGCCAATCGCAGCGGTGACGCAGGAATACAGGTCGGACAGGGTCGACGCACACACCCGCGCGGTAAAGGTCGAGGCATTGAATTCGTGTTCGGCGTAGAGGATCAGCGACACGTTCATCACCTTGACGTGCAGCTCGCTCGGTTTTTTGCCATGCAGCAGGTGCAGGAAGTGGCCGCCGATGCTGGGCTCATCGGTCACGCAGTCGATGCGCTTGCCGTCGTGGCTGAAGCGGTACCAGTAGCACATGATCGCCGGGAAGGCGGCGAGCAGGCGGTCGGTGACGTCGCGTTGCACGCTGAAATCCTGCTCGGGCTCGATATTGCCGAGGAACGAGCAACCGGTGCGCATCACGTCCATCGGGTGGGCGTCGGCGGGGATGCGCTCCAGGACTTCCTTGAGCGCTTGCGGCAGGTCGCGCAGCTTGCTCAGCCTGGCGCTGTAGGCGGCCAGTTCGGTCTTGGTCGGCAGTTCGCCGTAGAGCAGCAGGTAGGCCACTTCTTCAAACTGCGCATCGGCCGCCAGTTCGCGCACGTCGTAGCCGCGATAGGTCAGGCCGGCACCGGCCTGCCCCACGGTGGACAACGCCGTCTGCCCGGCAACCTGGCCACGCAGGCCGGCGCCACTCAGTACTTTTGCTTCAGCCATGTCTGTTCTCCAATCTTGTATTTAATCTTGTATTTATAGAGAGGCGCGTTCGTTATTTCTTCGCGGCGAACAGCGCGTCGAGCTTCTGCTCGAAGGTGTGGTAGTCGATGCGATCGTAAAGCTCCATGCGGGTTTGCATGGTGTCGATCACGTTCTGTTGGGTGCCGTCGCGACGGATCGCGGTGTAGACGTTCTCGGCGGCCTTATTCATGGCGCGGAAGGCCGAGAGCGGGTACAGCACGATGGAAACATCGGCAGATTTCAACTGTTCGACGGTGTACAGCGGCGTTGCGCCGAACTCGGTAATGTTAGCCAGGATCGGCGCTTTCACCCGGGACGCGAACAGCTTGTACATCTCCAGTTCAGTGATGGCTTCCGGGAACACCATGTCGGCGCCCGCCTCGATGCAGGCGGCGGCACGCTCCAGCGCCGACTCCAGGCCCTCGACCGCCAGGGCATCGGTACGCGCCATGATCACGAAGCTGTCATCGGTGCGCGCATCCACGGCGGCCTTGATGCGGTCGACCATTTCCTGCTGGGACACGATTTCTTTGTTCGGACGATGCCCGCAACGCTTGGCGCCGACCTGGTCCTCGATGTGGATGGCGGCAGCGCCGAACTTGATCATCGACTTGACGGTACGCGCCACGTTGAACGCCGAGGAGCCGAAGCCAGTGTCCACGTCCACCAGCAAGGGCAGGTCGCACACGTCGGTGATGCGGCGCACGTCGGTCAGCACGTCGTCCAGGCCGGTAATGCCCAGGTCCGGTACGCCCAGGGAGCCGGCAGCCACCCCGCCACCCGACAGGTAGATCGCCTTGAAGCCCGCGCGCTTGGCCAGCAGCGCGTGGTTGGCGTTGATTGCGCCGACCACTTGCAAGGGCTGTTCGCTGGCAACCGCGTCACGGAAACGCTGGCCTGGAGTGGTGTTGTTATTGGAACTCATGACTCACCTCGCTGAGTGGCTGTCTGGGGAGCGCCGTCGGGAAAATGACGGGCGATATTGCGTTTGGATGCACCGATATGGCGGCGCATCAACAGTTCGGCCAGTTCACCGTCGCGATCGGCAATCGCGTCAAGAATGCGGTGATGCTCGGCAAAAGCCTGGCGTGGACGATTGGGGGTGGCGGAGAACTGGATGCGGTACATGCGCACCAACTGGTACAGCTCGCCGCAGAGCATTTGGGTCAGGGTGCGGTTACCGGCACCTTGAATGATCCGGTAGTGAAAATCGAAGTCGCCTTCCTGCTGGTAGTAGCCCAGGCCGGCCTGGAACGCCTCGTCGCGTTCATGGGTGTGCAGCACCTGGCGCAGCTCTTCGATTTCCGCATCGGTCATGCGCTCGGCAGCCAGGCGGCAGGCCATGCCTTCGAGGGACTCGCGGATCTCATAGAGTTCGATCAGCTCGGCGTGGCTCAACGACACCACTCGCGCGCCCACATGGGGTACGCGCACCAGCAGGCGCTGGCCTTCCAGGCGGTGGATCGCCTCACGCAGCGGGCCGCGACTGATGCCGTAGGTGCGCGCCAGCTCTGGCTCGGAGATCTTGCTGCCGGGGGCGATCTCGCCCTTGACGATGGCGGCCTGGATACGGCGGAAGACGTTTTCCGACATCGTCTGGGATTCGTCCGAGGGCACCACCGGGGCTTCCGCTTGCTCGAGCATATTGTCGACACCTTTAAAAGCAATGTGGCAAAAACTAGCCAATCAGCCCCAGATAGTCAAAGAATAAATGCACATTGTCGACAATCGTCTAATAACCAGCCCCGCACGCGCTTGGGGCATGGCCGCCTGCCAGCGCTGGCGTCAGAAAAGCATCATGTTAGAATGCCCGCCGCTTTTGCCTGACATCACTGGATGAAACGGCGCACGAGGGAGCTTGCGCAGCAATGCCAGTCGCCTTGAATTGAACATCGCACTGCACCGCCTCAGGATCTATGAGACTCAAGCCCTTCCTTCTGATATGCCTATTGTTCGTACCGGGACTTATGCCGGGGCTAAGCGTTGCCGCCGAAAAGACCGTGTATGGCCTCAACGAATACGCCAAGCTCGCCGGTATCGACCTGGAAGTCGCGGCCAAGCTCGACACCGGCGCCAAGACCGCCTCGCTCAGCGCCCGCGATATCAAGCGTTTCAAGCGCAACGGTGAATCCTGGGTACGCTTCTACCTGGCGATCGACGCCGCCCATTCCCACCCCATCGAACGCCCCCTGGCCCGCGTCAGCAAGATCAAGCGTCGCGCCGGTGACTACGATCCCGATGAGGACAAGAACTACACCGCCCGTCCGGTGATTGCCCTGGATATCTGCATGGGCAGCGCTTTACGCAGCATCGAAGTGAACTTGACTGACCGCAGCGCCTTCCAATACCCACTGCTGATCGGCTCCGAAGCCTTGAAACGCTTTGATGCGCTGGTCGACCCCAGTCTTAAATACGCAGCAGGCAAACCCGCCTGCGCCGCCGACGCTCATACCGCCGAGTAAACCGAATGCGCTCTCTCACCCTGCACCTGAAAATCCTCATCACCCTCTTGGTGGTGCTCGGTATTTCGGTCACCGCCTACCAGATCTTCGTGCTGGGCATTCCTGTTACCGAGGACGCCACCGACGACTTGTGGAACATCGACGCCAAGGTCGAGTTCGTCGCCAACCCGAAAGACCCGGTGAAGATCCAGATGTTCGTGCCGCCCCTGAGCCGCGACTTCGTCAGCCTCAATGAGAGTTTCATCTCGAACAACTACGGGGTGAGCGTCAACCGCATCGATGGCAACCGCAAGGTCACCTGGTCGGCACGCCGCGCCAAGGGCAACCAGACCCTGTATTACCGCCTGGTGCTGACCAAGCGCTACAGCGGCGAGAAGGTCAAGATCAAGGGCCCGACCTTCCGCGACAGCATTGCCGTGGAAGGCCCGGAGAAAATCGCCGCCGAAGCCCTGCTGGCGCCGATCCGCCAGCACTCGGCCGACGTCGAGACCTTTATTACCGAAGCGATCAAGCGCACCAACAACCTCAACGACGACAACGTCAAGCTGCTGCTGGGCGGCGACCCGTCGACGCCGCACAAGGCCAAGATCGTCGAGCTGCTGCTGTCCATCGCCCACGTCCCGGTGGAAAAGGTCCACACCATCCGCCTGGTCGCCGACCAGCCGCAAACCCCGGAACTGTGGCTGCGCAGCTTCAATGGCAATGACTGGCTGTACTTCAACCCGGAGACCGGCGAACAGGGCCTGCCCGCCGACCGCCTGCTGTGGTGGACCGGCGATGAAAACCTGATCACCGTCGATGGCGGCAAGAAAGCCGTGGTTACCTTCAGCCTGAACAACAGCGAAATGAACGCGATTCGCCTGGCCAAGCTGACCGACGAAAATACCGACGCCAACTTCCTCGAATACTCGCTGTATGGCCTGCCGCTGCAAACCCAGCAAACCTTCATGATCATGGTGATGATCCCGATCGGCGTGCTGGTGATCCTGATCCTGCGCAACCTGATCGGCCTGCAGACCCTGGGCACGTTCACCCCGGTGCTGATCGCGCTGGCGTTCCGCGAGACGCAGCTGGGCTTCGGGATTGTGCTGTTCACGATTATCACGGCATTGGGCTTGTCCCTGAGGTCGTACCTGGAACACTTGAAGCTGCAAATGCTGCCCAGGTTGTCGGTGGTGCTGACCTTCGTGGTGGTGCTGATCGCCGCCATCAGCCTGTTCAGCCATAAACTGGGCCTGGAGCGCGGCTTGTCGGTGGCGCTGTTCCCGATGGTGATCCTGACCATGACCATCGAACGCCTGTCGATCACCTGGGAAGAACGCGGCGCCAGCCATGCGATGAAAGTCGCGATCGGCACGCTGTTCGCCGCCTCCCTGGCACACATCATCATGAGCGTGCCGGAGCTGATTTACTTCGTATTCACCTTCCCGGCGATCCTGTTGATCCTGGTGGGCTTCATGCTGGCCATGGGTCGCTATCGCGGCTACCGCCTGACCGAACTGGTGCGGTTCAAGGCCTTCCTCAAGGCTGATTCGTAATGTTCGGCTTCTGGAAGACCTGGAAGGCCCTGGAAGCGCGAGGGATCATGGGCATCAACCGGCGTAACGCCGACTACGTGCTCAAGTACAACAAGCGCAGCCTGTACCCGATCGTGGATGACAAGATCATCACCAAGGAACGGGCCATGGCGGCCGGCATCCATGTGCCGGAAATGTACGGAGTGATTTCCACCGAGAAGGAAATCGACAAGCTCGACGCGATCATCGGTGGGCGCAGCGACTTCGTGATCAAGCCGGCCCAGGGCGCCGGCGGCGACGGCATCCTGGTCGTCGCCGACCGTTTTGAAGGGCGCTACCGCACAGTGTCCGGCAAGATCATCAGCCATGAGGAAATCGAGCACCAGATTTCCAGCATCCTCACCGGCCTGTACTCCTTGGGTGGCCATCGTGACCGCGCGCTGATCGAGTACCGCGTGGTCCCCGACCAGATTTTCAAGAGCATCAGCTACGAAGGCGTGCCGGATATCCGCATCATCGTCTTGATGGGCTACCCGGTGATGGCCATGTTGCGCTTGCCGACGCGTCAGTCCGGCGGCAAGGCCAACCTGCACCAGGGCGCGATTGGCGTGGGTGTCGACCTCGCCACCGGCCTGACCCTGCGCGGTACCTGGCTGAACAACATCATCACCAAGCACCCCGACACCACCAACGCGGTGGACGGTGTGCAACTGCCCAACTGGGACGGCTTCATGAAGCTCGCGGCCGGCTGCTACGAGCTGTGCGGGCTGGGTTATATCGGCGTGGACATGGTGCTGGACCAGGAGAAAGGCCCGCTGATCCTCGAACTGAACGCACGGCCGGGGCTGAATATCCAGATCGCCAACGACTGCGGCCTGACCCTGCGCACCCATGCCGTGGAGGCGCGCCTGGAAGCGCTGAAAGCGGCCGGTGTGACGGAAACCCCGGAAGAGCGGGTGGCGTTCGTACAGGAAATGTTCGGGCATATTCCGCCCGTCGAAGGCTGACGCGGCCTTACATCTGTCTATCCCCGACATCCCCCCTAGGAGCAAATCCTACGGGGGACTACAATCCCCTCCCCCACGCCAACAGCTGATCCACCCCCGCATGTCGACCTGCTCCGTACACCCGCTGCCCTACCGGGCCAACCCCGCCGAGTATTTTGCGGCGATTCGCCATGCGCCAGGCGCAGTCCTGCTGGACAGCGGCAGGCCCGTGGCCGAGCGCGGGCGTTATGACCTGCTCAGCGCCTGGCCGCAAGTGACACTAACGGTATCGCCTGGTGAAAGCGGCGCAGACTTCCTGCAGCGCCTGCGGGAAAGCCTGACCCAACTGGGTGAAGCGAGCATACCCGCTGGCTTGGAACTCCCGTTTGCTGGCGGCCTGATCGGCTACTTGAGCTACGACTTCGGCCGCCACCTGGAACAGATGCCGCACCTGGCCGCAGACGATTTGCACCTGCCGGATGCGCGTTTTGGCCTGTATGCCTGGGCGCTGATCAGTGATCACCAGGCGCGGACCAGCCAGTTGGTGTTTCACCCGGCGCTGGCAGTCAGCGAGCGGCAACGCTTGATCGCGGTGTTCAGTCATGGCGTTGTCGACGGAGCAGCCACGTTCAAGCTCCTGGGCCCCATGGCCCCTGACCTGACCGCCGAGGCATATCGCCAGGCGATCGTACGCATCCAGGATTACATCCAGGCCGGTGACTGCTACCAGGTCAACTTTGCCCAACGCTTTCGCGCACCGTGCCTCGGCGATCCGTGGGCGGCCTATTGCGCCCTGCGCGAAGCCTGCCCGACGCCGTTTTCCGGGTTCCAGAGCCTGCCGGATGATGGCGCGGTGCTGAGCCTGTCGCCGGAGCGGTTCGTGCGTATCAGCCAGCGCCAGGTCGAAACCCGCCCGATAAAAGGCACGCGCCCTCGCGGCTTGACCCCCGAAGCAGACGCGGCGAATGCCGCCGAACTGCTGGCCAGCCCCAAGGACCGCGCCGAAAACCTGATGATCGTCGACCTGCTGCGCAACGACCTCGGCCGCACCTGCCGCACCGGCTCGGTGAGCGTGCCGGAGCTGTTCAGCCTGGAAAGCTACCCCAACGTGCACCATCTGGTCAGCAGCGTCATCGGTGAATTGGCCGACGACAAAGATGCCTTGGACCTGATCGCCGGCAGCTTCCCCGGTGGCTCCATCACCGGCGCACCGAAGATCCGCGCGATGCAGATCATCGACGAACTGGAGCCGACGCGGCGCGGCTTGTATTGCGGTTCGCTGGTGTACCTGGATGTGCGCGGCGAGATGGACAGCTCCATCGCCATTCGCAGCTTGCTGGTCAAGGATGGTCAGGTGTGCTGCTGGGGCGGCGGCGGGATCGTCGCGGATTCGCAGTGGCAGGCGGAGTATCAGGAGTCGCTGACCAAGGTGCGGGTGTTGTTACAAACACTGGAAAGCCTGTAGCGCGCAGTTCCTTTCTGGCTCTCAGACGCAGAGCCGGGCAGTAGAAAAAACCTGAATCAGACCCGCAGTAGACGCAGTTGAACGTCGGAGGATAGCGTCCGGCGTCAACCGTCCACCCGCCGTCTGTGAAGGATCACATGAAGCGACTGCCTACCCTTCAGGAAATATTTCCGAGATTGCATCTCCTCTCAATCGCACCTACCATCTCCCAAATTGGGAGGTTGCAGCGATGCGGATAATCGCTCTATCGACCTTACGAATATTCTGGGAAAACCAACCCGCCTATATCGATGCAAAAGCGCCGCTTATTGAATTGTATCGGCATATGGAAAAGGCAATTTACCCGACGCCACAAGCACTCAAGGCAGAGCTCAGGACCGCGAGCATTCTCAAAGGTGGCAGGGTTGTATTCAACGTGGGCGGCAACAAATATCGAGTGATCATGGCGATCGATTACCAGCGACAGCTTGGGTTCATACGGTTCGTAGGAACTCATGCGCAATACGATCAGATCAATGCGGAGACCGTATGATGAACATCAAACCGATACATTCCCGAGAGGACCTGACCGCTGCGCTTGCGCGCGTGGAGCAGATATGGGGAGCGCAACCAGGCTCGCCAGAGGGTGATGAGCTGGAAGTCCTCGCAATACTCATCGAAAAATACGAGGCGCAGCACTATCCCATCCCCCCGTCAGACCCGGTGGAAGCGATTAAATTTCGCATGGAACAGCTAGGTATGACCGCCCGGGATCTTGAGCCTTTCATCGGGACGAGCGGACGTGTATCCGAAGTGCTGAATCACAAGCGCAAGCTGAGCTTGTCGATGATCAAGCGACTGCATGAAGGCTTGAGTATTCCTTATGAGCGATTGCTTGCAGAGGGCTGACAGGAACATAGGCAGTGGCTTTACCCGTCCCATCAGCCCGGCCGAAAAAATTAAAGGCTCAACAGCCGATTCGACGCCTTGATGAACTCTTTCTTCAAATCTTCAAACGTATGCACCGCCGGGAATTGCGGGAATTCGCGGATCACATTCTCCGGCGCATGGAACAGAATCCCACGGTCGGCCTCACCCAGCATGCTGGTGTCGTTGTAGGAATCGCCGGCCGCGATCACGCGGTAGTACAGGCTCTTGAACGACAGTACCGACTGGCGCTTGGGGTCTTTCTGGCGCAGTTGGTAGCTGATCACACGGTCGCTGTCGTCGGTGATCAGGCGGTGGCACAGCAAGGTCGGAAAGCCCAACTGGCGCATCAACGGCTGGGAAAATTCGTAGAAGGTGTCGGACAGGATCACTACCTGGAAGCGCTCGCGCAGCCAGTTGACGAACTCGATGGCGCCTTCCAGCGGCTTGAGCGTGGCGATCACTTCCTGGATATCGGCCAGCTTGAGCCCGTGTTCATCGAGGATGCGCAGGCGTTGCTTCATCAGCACGTCGTAGTCGGGAATGTCCCGGGTGGTCGCCCGCAGGGATTCAATACCGGTTTTTTCAGCGAAGGCGATCCAGATTTCCGGAACCAGCACCCCTTCCAGGTCGAGACAGGCAATTTCCACAAGACACTCCTAGTTATATTGTTCAAGTCGAGCGAGCAAAAGGACTGCCGAACTCTAGCGATTCAAGCCCGCCGCCGCAACGCGGGACGGATTTTGATACCATCGCTCCCCTATAGAGCGCTCAGCGCCATTGACCTGTAGGAACCGTCCTGATGAACCAAGCCTTCGATGTCGTTGAACTCGCCGCGACTTATGCCAACAAGTCTGCCCAGGACATTCTCAAGCTGGCGTTCAGCCAGTTCGGTGATGACCTGTGGATTTCCTTCAGCGGTGCCGAGGATGTGGTGCTGGTGGACATGGCCTGGAAGCTGAACAAGAACGTCAAGGTGTTCAGCCTCGACACCGGCCGCCTGCACCCGGAGACCTACCGGTTTATCGAGCAGGTGCGCGAGTTCTACAAGATCGATATCGAACTGATCTCGCCGGACCAGAGCAAGCTGGAACCCTTCGTCAAAGAAAAAGGCCTGTTCAGCTTCTACAAGGACGGCCATGGCGAATGCTGCGGTGTCCGCAAGATCGAACCGCTACGCCGCAAACTCTCCGACGTGCGCGCCTGGGCCACCGGCCAGCGCCGCGACCAGAGCCCCGGCACCCGCAGCCAGGTGGCGGCGCTGGAAATCGACAGCGCCTTCTCCACCCCGGAACGCACCCTGTACAAGTTCAACCCGCTGGCGCAGATGACCAGTGAAGAGATCTGGGGGTACATCCGCATGCTGGAGCTGCCGTACAACAGCCTGCATGAGCGCGGGTTTATCAGCATCGGGTGTGAACCGTGCACCCGCCCTGTACTGCCGAACCAGCATGAGCGTGAAGGCCGCTGGTGGTGGGAGGAAGCCACGCAGAAGGAGTGCGGGCTGCACGCTGGGAATATCATCAGCAAGGCTTGAAGTTGATGCTGTAAAAAAATGCCCCCGATTGCGGTGGATCAGTCAGCTCAATGGTTACTGACACTCCGCTATCGGGGGCAAGTCGAATCGTCGCACCGCCCCTCCCACATTTGGTTTGTGTTGAGTGTTAGAAATGTACACATGCATGTAACCATTGGTGCCATTTATGTGTGCAATTTCTCTTCATGCGCACCATAACGTAACACCTCCCCCCTCCCCTCGGTTGGTCTGGCGAATCGCACGCTGACAACGCAAAAATAAATAGCTGTTCAATCGGTCAATTTATATTTCTTCAAATTCAGCCAGTTATTTAACTCACCTATAAAAACGAAATTAGCCAGGGCTTTCATAGATCCAAAACTGGCACGCATGTGGCTTAAGTGTAAATACGATTTGTATACAATAAATACAAAACCTACATACACTTTGCAGTCTGCAGCTTCCCTGCAGATGTGCTGGAGCCTGCCGGAATGCGTACAAGTCTCTCGAACAACATCGCACTGGATCTGCCCTCCTCCGCCCTGAACCCCGAGGCTGCCGGCCCCGGCCCGCTGGTGCTCAGCCCGCGCCTGCACAACAAAGACCTGGCACCCACCAAGGTCGAAGGCCGACGCTGGGGGCGCTACAGCATCTTTGCGCTGTGGACCAACGACGTGCACAACATTGCCAACTATTCATTCGCCATCGGCTTATATGCGTTGGGCCTGGGTGGCTGGCAGATTTTGTTATCCCTGGGGATAGGCGCGGCGCTGGTGTACTTCTTCATGAACTTGTCGGGGTATATGGGCCAAAAGACCGGCGTGCCGTTTCCCGTGATCAGCCGCATCAGTTTCGGCATTCACGGGGCGCAGATTCCGGCGTTGATCCGGGCGGTGATCGCGATTGCCTGGTTTGGTATCCAGACCTACCTCGCATCGGTGGTTTTCCGCGTATTGCTGACGGCGATTCATCCGGGGTTCGGCGACTACGACCACAATTCGATCCTGGGTTTGTCGAGCCTGGGCTGGGTGTGCTTTGTGACCATCTGGTTCGTGCAACTGGTGATACTGGCCTACGGCATGGAAACGGTGCGTCGCTACGAAGGCTTCGCCGGGCCGGTCATTTTGCTGACCGTCGCGTCGCTGGCCGGTTGGATGTACTTCCAGGCCGACGGCCACATTGCATGGTCGATCCGCGAACCGCTGAGCGGCGGTGAGATGTGGCGCAATATCTTTGCCGGTGGTGCGCTGTGGCTGGCGATCTACGGCACGTTGATCCTCAACTTCTGCGACTTCGCGCGCTCGTCGCCGTGCCGCAAGACCATCCAGGTCGGCAACTTCTGGGGCCTGCCCGTGAATATCCTGGTGTTCGCCGCGATTACCGTGCTGCTCTGCGGCGGGCAGTTCCAGCTCAACGGCCAGGTGATCGAGAGCCCCACCGAAATCATCGCAGCCATCCCCAATACCTTCTTCCTGGTGCTGGGCTGCCTGGCGTTCCTGATCGTCACCGTGGCGGTGAACATCATGGCCAACTTCGTCGCGCCGGCTTTTGTGCTGAGCAACCTGGCGCCCAAGTACCTGAACTTCCGCCGCGCCGGTTTGATCAGCGCCGCCGTGGCGGTACTGATCCTGCCGTGGAATCTCTACAACAGCCCGTTGGTGATCGTGTATTTCCTTTCCGGCCTGGGCGCGCTGCTGGGGCCGTTGTACGGGGTGATCATGGTCGATTACTGGCTGATTCGGAAAAGCCAGGTGGACGTGCCGCAGCTGTATAGCGAAGACCCGAATGGCGTTTATTACTACAGCCGTGGCGTGAATATGCGCGCGGTAGCAGCGTTCATTCCTGCGGCGGTGATCGCCATCCTGCTGGCGCTGCTGCCGGGCTTTGCCAGCGTCTCGCCGTTTTCCTGGCTGTTTGGCGCCGGTATTGCAGGGTTGCTCTACCGGGTGATCGCCAAGCGCCAGCCGTTCTATGCCGATGTCAGCGGTGAAAGCATTGCAGTCGATAACGTCAGTCATTAAACAAGGACCTTCCATGCGCATCCTCGTGGTCAACGTCAACACCACCGAATCCATTACCGAAACCATCGCCCAACAAGCGCGGGCCGTGGCGTCGCCAGGCACCGAGATTGTCGGGCTCACCCCCTACTTCGGGGCTGAATCGGTGGAGGGCAATTTTGAAAGCTACCTGGCGGCCATCGCCGTCATGGACCGGGTGATGGCCTATGACCAGCCCTTCGATGCGGTAATCCAGGCCGGTTATGGCGAACATGGCCGCGAAGGCTTGCAGGAGTTGCTCGACGTGCCGGTGGTGGACATCACTGAAGCGGCGGCCAGCACGGCGATGTTCCTCGGCCATGCCTACTCCGTGGTGACCACCCTGGACCGTACGGTGCCGCTGATCGAGGACCGCCTGAAGCTGGCCGGGCTGTACCAGCGCTGCGCCTCGGTGCGCGCCAGTGGCATGGCGGTGCTGGAGCTGGAAGAAGACCCATTGGCCGCCATGGAAGCCATCGTGCGCCAGGCAGAGCTGGCGATCCGCGAGGACAAGGCCGAAGTGATCTGCCTGGGCTGCGGCGGCATGGCCGGGCTGGATGAGCAGATTCGCCAACGCACCGGGGTGCCGGTGGTGGACGGGGTAACGGCAGCGGTGACCATTGCCGAATCCCTGGTGCGGTTGGGGTTGTCGACATCGAAGATCAGGACTTACGCGACACCACGGCCGAAGAAAGTCATTGGCTGGCCGACCCGGTTCGGCCACTGAAGATTAAAAGTGGGAGGGGCTCTGCTCCGTTTCAGATTGCGCTGAACTGCAGGCCCAGGCCCTGCCCCACAAACTGCTCGAGGATGAAATCCACAAACGCCCGGGTCTTGCCCGGCAGCAGTTTGTGTTCGGCGTAGTAGATGGAGATGTTGCCGTCGTCGACGTACCAGTCGGGCAACACCCGCACCACCTCGCCACTGTGCAGAAACGGCACCGCCATCGGCATGCTTACCAGCGCGATACCCAGGCCTTGGGCGCTGGCACAGCAGGCGGCTTCGGAGTCACTCATGGTCATGCCGGGCTTGAGCTGCAGCGGGCGCTGTTCGCGGGCCAGGCTGGTCAGTTGCCAGGAGCGCACGCGGCCGGTTTGCGGTGAGCGGATGAGAATGCCGCTGCACCGCGACAAGTCTTCGGGCAGCAAAACCGCTGGGCGTTGCGCCAGGTAATCCGGCGATGCCACCAGCACCCGATGGGCGGGGGCCAACTTGCGCGCCACCACGCCCTGGGGCAGTTCAAAACCACCGCCGATGGCGGCATCGAAGCCCTGGCCGATCAGGTCGACCTGGCGGTTATCGAAATGCCAGTCCGGGCGGATATCCGGAAAGCGCTGCATAAACGCCCCCAGCAGCGGCACCACATAGCGGTTGCCAAATACGGTGCCCATGCTGACCTTGAGCGTGCCCACCGGCCGCCCTTCGGCGCTGGCCAGGTTGGCCACGGCGTTCTGGATGGTGGTGAGGCTGCCGCTGACCTCTTCGAGGAACAGCTTGCCGGCTTCGGTCAAGGCCAGGCGGCGGGTGCTGCGCTGGAACAGACGCACACCGAGGCGCACTTCCAGTTTGGCGACGCTTTTTCCTACCGCTGCCGGGGTCAGGCTCAAGTGCCGGGCCGCTTCGGCAAAGCTGCCGCCTTCGGCGCTGCGCACAAAGCATTCGATACTTCCAAAGCTCTCCATATCGCCCACTCTAAACTTTTGGTTTACACAGACTATAGCAATCACCGTCTACCGGCATGGGCAGGCGAGGTCGATACTCGGTCCCATCAACAAGGCATACCGCCTTGGACCCTTTGGAGATCGACATGACCACCCACAACCTCAGCGGCAAAGTTGCCTTGATTCAAGGCGGTTCCCGTGGCATCGGCGCTGCCATCGTCAAGCGCCTGGCGGCGCAGGGCGCAGCCGTCGCATTTACCTACGTCAGCTCGGCCGCCAAGGCTGAGGAACTGCAAAACGATGTGATCCGCACAGGTGGCAAGGCCCTGGCGATCCATGCCGACAGTGCCGATGCGGCAGCGATTCGCAATGCCGTGAATGCCACCGTCAAAGCGTTTGGCCGCCTGGATATCCTGGTGAACAACGCTGGCGTACTGGCCATCGCACCGCTGGAAGACTTCAAGCTGGAAGACTTCGACCAGACGTTGGCGATCAACGTGCGCAGTGTGTTTATCGCGACCCAGGAAGCCGCCAAGCATATGGGCGAAGGTGGCCGGGTGATCAACATCGGCAGCACCAACGCCGAGCGCATGCCGTTTGGCGGGGGTGGGCCATACGCGATGAGCAAGGCCGCGCTGGTCGGTTTGACCAAAGGGTTGGCGCGAGACTTGGGGCCACGTGGGATCACCATCAATAATGTGCAACCGGGGCCGGTGGATACCGATATGAACCCGGCGAACAGCGAATTCGCCGAGAGCCTGATCGGGTTGATGGCGGTCGGGCGTTATGGGCATGTGGAAGAGATTGCCAGCTTTGTGGCGTATCTGGCCGGGCCTGAAGCCGGGTATATCACCGGTGCCAGCCTGACTATCGATGGTGGGTTCAGCGCCTGATTTTCTGAAGCCCTGCAAAACCAAATGAGGGAGGGGGAGCGACGATTCGACGTGCTCCCTCTTCTCAACAAAGTAACTTATTGATTCCTAAGTATTAAATCTTTCACTAAGCGACCTATTTTTGTGGCGAGCGGGCTTGTTGTGGTGAGCGGGCTTGCCCCGCGTTGGGCTGCGAAGCGGCCCCAATAAGGCTACCGCGTTTATCCAGGCATATTGAATCGCCAGGTTTTGGGGCTGCTTCGCAGCCCAACGCGGGGCAAGCCCGCTCGCCACAACAAGCCCGTTCACCACAACAAGCCCGCTCGCCACAATAACCCGCTCGCCACAGAGGCAGTGGGCCCTCCCACCGTTTGATCGTGGTGAATCAGGACATTGGCGGCAAGCCATAGGCCGCCAGGTCAAAGTCCGCGAGTTTGCGGATGATCTGGTCGGCGTGGTGGTACTTGCTGTCGGCCATGGCTTCATCAGGCACGGCGATGGCGGTCATGCGCGCGGCTTTTGCAGCGGTGACGCCGAACGGTGAGTCTTCGAACACCAGGCAATCCTGTGGCGCGATACCCAGGCGGCGGGCGGCGGTGAGGAAGATGTCCGGCGCAGGTTTGGCGGCACCGACTTCCGGGTCGTCAGCGGTGACGATGGTGCCGAACAGGCTGAACCACTCGCGGTGCAGGGTGGTTTTATGGCCAAACGAATTGCGCGACGAACTGGTGCCCACGGCAATCGGAATATTGTGCGCCTTCAAGTGCCGCACCAACGCCTCGGCACCGGGCATGCCCAGGGCCCTGGGGAACCGCTCGCTCATCAGCGGTTCACGGATTTCGAGGAATTGCGCCGATGTGATCGGCAAGTCCAGCGCCTTGACCACATAGTCGGCCAGGTCCTGGGCGCCTCGCCCGATGATGTGCTGCTTGATCCCCCAGTCATAGGTACGGCCGTAGCGTTCGGCGATGATCTGCGTCACTTCGGTGTAGATGCCTTCTGTATCCAGCAGCAAACCGTCCATATCGAAAATGACGGCCTTGATCGGAGCGGCGGTACGCGGTGCATTCATCACTACAGATCCTTGGGGGGAAGGACTAAAAGGATTCAGCACAATAACGGCCCCCCTTGCCAGCAGGCAACCCTTTAGACTGTGGGGCCCTCCTTTTGAAGTGCCCGTGATGCTCTACCGTCTGGCCGCCGACAGCCTGGTGCTGTTCCATCTGTCCTTCATTGTGTTCGTGCTGTTCGGCGGGTTGCTCGCCCTCAAGTGGCGCGGGGTGCTGTGGCTGCATGGACCTGCGGTCGCCTGGGGCATTGCGGTGGAGGTGTTCCACCTGCCGTGTCCGCTGACCCGCTGGGAAAACCTGTTTCGCCACCTGGCCGGGCAAGACGGCTATGGCGGTGGCTTTATCGAGCATTACATCCTGACGCTGATCTACCCCGCCGGCCTGACGCCGAACATTCAACTGGTGTTGGGCGCCGTGGTGGTGCTGGTCAACCTTGCGGTGTATGTGCGCCTGACCAGGCGGGCGTAGGCAAGCAACCCAAGCCCTCCAATGTGGCCTCTACTGCCTGCTCCAGCGGGGTGTGGGGCTCGTGGCCGAGGGTCGCCAGCAAGCGCTGGTTATCCAGGCGCAACGGGGTGTGCCACAGGTAGCGCATCTCCTGCATCTCGCGCATGGTCACGACAAAGGGCATCGCCAACGTCAACAGCCACCAGGGGAACGCGCCGACCTGGGGTTGCTGGCCTGTCCGGCGCAACACCACGCGCTGGATCGCCTGGGTCATCTGCGTGCCATCCGTATCCACATGCCCGGCCATATGAAAACAGGCGAAGGCGTCGAGGGTCGCGCGGCGCTCGATCAACTCCAACACGGTACGCGCCACATCCGGCAGGTAGGCCCATTGATGGGCCACCCCAGGGGCACCGGGATAGCTGACGCGGCGTACGGGTTTGCCGGGTTTGACCAACCCTTGGGCAAACCAGTTATTGGCCAGCCGGGTCCCGAAAAAGTCACCGGCGCGCACGATCAACACCCGGGCGCCCTGGTGGGACGCCTCCCGTAAACGTTGCTCAAGCTGGACCCGGATCGCGCCCTTGCGAGTCTGCGGGTGCTGGGGCGAGTCTTCGTGCAACACGGGAAACGCATCCGGCCCGAAGTTGTAGACCGTACCGGGCAGTACGATGGTGGCACCTTCGGCGATGGCGGCGGCGATGCTGTTGTCGATCATCGGCAGCACCTGCTTGGCCCAATGGCGGTAGCCCGGCGGGTTGACCCCGTGGACGATCACCGCGCAACCACGGGCGGCCGCGATCACCGCCGCGCGATCAAGGGCATCGCCCTTGAGCCAGGTAAGGGCGGGATTCTGGCGACGGGCCTTGTCGACTTCCCGGGTCAACGCACACACCTCCCAGCCCGCCGCGCTCAACTGCCGCGCCACTTCGCCGCCAATGCCACCGGTGGCACCCAATACCAGAACCTTGCTCATCATCCTCTCCCACAGTGGTTGGTGAGGCCATTGTGTGCGCGGCCCTGCTATAGATAAATTGCCGAAGACCGTCCAGTCGCTATACATTTATGCATGGCATCAAGCATTGGATGGGAGCTTTACCGGTCGTTCCTCGGGGTACTAAAGGAGGGGTCGCTGTCAGGGGCCGCGCGGCTGCTTGGCATTACACAGCCCACGGTCGGTCGGCACATCGCTGCGCTGGAAAGTGCCCTGGGCGTGGTGCTGTTCACCCGCTCCCCCACGGGCTTACTGCCCACCGCGGTAGCCCACACCTTGCGCGCCCATGCCGAAACCATGGAGCGCACCGCCGCCGCCCTTGAGCGCGCCGCGTCATCCCAGGGCGACGAAGTGCGCGGCGTGGTGCGCGTGTCGGCCAGCGAAGTGGTCGGCGTGGAAGTGCTGCCGTCGATCATCACGCACTTGCGCCAGCAGCACCCGCATCTCAAGGTCGAACTGGTACTGACCAACCGCCTCAGCGACCTGCTGCAACTGGAAGCCGACATCGCCGTGCGCATGGTGCGCCCGAGCCAGGAACAACTGCTGGCACAGCGCATCGGCCTGATCGAAGTCGGCCTGCACGCCCGCGACGATTACCTGCAACAACACGGCATACCACAGGTATTGAAAGACCTCACCGACCATTCGGTGATCGGCTACGACCAGGCCAACGCGTTTATCCGCAGCGTGGCCATCACCGGCTTCGAACGCAGCGACTTTGCCTTCAGCAGCGACAGCGACCTGGCCCAACTGGCCCTGATCCGCGCCGGCGCCGGTATCGGTGGATGCCAGGTGCAACTGGCCAAACGAGACCCGCGCTTGCGGCGCGTATTGCCGCAGGCCTTCGCGCTGAAACTCGACACCTGGGTGACCATGCATGAAGACCTGCGCAACAGCCCGCGCTGCCGGGTCACATTCGATGCGCTCGTGCAGGGTTTGCAGCGTTACGTACAGGATTGAGACAGCTTCACTGGTAAAGAATCAGACTCCCTCACTCCCTTCATAGACGCCCCCATGTCCGAAGCCTTCGAAGTCCCCAGCCCCCACGAAAAACACATCGAACACACCACTGAACATGCCCACGGACGTGGCGACAGTTTCGCCAGCCGCATCGCCGTGATGACCGCCCTGATGGCCACCTTGGGTGCCATGCTCAGCTACCAGGCCGGCTCCACCGAAAGCGAAGCGGCGATGGACAAGAACAACGCCGCCATCATCAAGACCGAAGCCGCCAACCAATGGAACTACTACCAGGCCAAATCCAGCCGGCAAAACCTGGCGGAACTGGCCACCCATATTCCTGGTGTGGACGCCGCGCACTACAAGGATGAGATCGAGCGCTACAGGAACCAGAAGGAAGAAGTGCGCAAGCAGGCCGAGAAACTCGAAGCGACCTCGAAAGCCTGGGATGAAAAATCCGAACAGGCGCTGCACCAGCATCACCGCTGGGCCCAAGCGATGACCGCGATCCAGATCGCGATCTCGTTGGCGGCGATCACGTTGTTGACGAGGAAAGAGTGGTTGAAGCGGCTGTCGTATACGGCAGCGGGTGTGGCGATGGTGCTGGGGAGCCTGGCCTGGTTGCATGTCTGAGGGGCATAAAAACCTTGCGAGTGCTGTCGCGCAGTAAACCGCCCCTCCCCCGTGGCAAGCGAGCCTGTTGTGGCGAGCGGGCTTGCCCCGCGTTGGGCTGCGAAGCAGCCCCAATAAGGCCACCGCGTTTATCCAGGCATATTAAATCGCCAGGTTTTGGGGCCGCTTCGCAGCCCAACGCGGGGCAAGCCCGCTCGCCACAACAGGCCCGATCACCACAGTAAGCCCACTCACTACAACAGGCCCGCCACACAAATTCGGTCGTTTAATGCTTGAGAAGATTACGGCCTCGTTGACGCTTGACTCATCAACCCCAGCAGGTGATTTCGACAGAAAACGTCGTCGCACAGCCCCTTTGCGCTTTGGCTCTGCCTGCGAGTCGCTATATAGTTAAACGCATAACGCCTGATGCCATTCAACTCGAGGGAACACCGGTGTCCGCACAACCCAAAGAAGCCGTGGGCGCCGCCTACAGCATCGAATCCATGCGCTACGCCCAGGCCATGACCTGGCAAGCCATCGAACACCTTTCACAGCGCATCCGCCCCGGTATGCTCGAGTCCCAAGCGCGTGAACTGGGCAAGCAAGTGCTCGCCGACCTGAACATGCAACGCATCTGGCACCCGCTGCTGGTGCGCTTCGGCGCCAACACCCTCAAGACCTTCAAGCAACGCTCCGAAGGCGACCCGGTGCTGGGCGACAACGATATCTTCTTCATCGACATGGGCGCCGTGTGGCAAGGCCACGAAGGTGACGCCGGCGCGACATTCGCCACCGGCACCGACCCGGACATGATCGCCTGCGCCAGCGCCGCCAAGGAGCTGTTCGACCGCGTACAATCGCGCTGGAAAAACGACCAGGTGGTCGGCCTCGAACTCTACCGCTACGCCGAAGAACAAGCGCGCGCCATGGGCTGGCGGTTGAACCTGGATATCAAGGGCCACCGCGTCAGCGACTTTCCCCACGCCATTCATCGTGGCGGCGACCTGGGTGATTTCGAGCACTGTCCGAATGCCGGGTTGTGGATTCTCGAGATCCAGATCGCCCACCCGACCCAACCCTACGGCGCCTTCTACGAAGACCTGCTCGCCTGACCCTTCAAGGAACAGAAATGGAACGCTCAACCGAATTTCCCATGCTGTTGTTTTCCTACGGCACCTTGCAGGACAAAGCCGTACAACTGGCTAACTTCGGCCGCGAACTGAGCGGCCAGCGCGACGCCATGCTGGGCTACTCGCAACGCTGGGTAGAAATCACCGACCCGCACGTCCTGGCCACCAGTGGCAAGACCCATCATCCGATCGTGACGCCGACCCTCGAGCAAGGCGCCGGCGTCGACGGGATGGTGTTCCAGATCACCGAGCAGGAGCTGGCGGCGGCGGATGCTTACGAAGTGTCGGACTACAAGCGGGTATCGGTGGCGCTGGCCTCGGGCCTCACCGCGTGGGTGTATGTGCAAGCCTGACGCAGGCGCTTTTATTTCAATCTGTTACAGGAGCGATTAAAGTGTCGCCCCCGAGAATTGAATCTCGGGATTCAGCCCATGGAGTTACTCAGTGAAGTACGTCAGTAAAGTGGTTGCAGCAGCCGTTCTCGGTTTCGCCCTCGCAGGTTGCACCGGCACCGCCATCAAATCCCCGCAGTACGACAGCAATCAATACACCGTGCTGGGCCACAGCGAAGCCAGCGCCACCGGCATCATGCTGTTCGGCGTCATCCCGATCGGCCAGAACAGCCGTTTCGTGCGCGCACAGGATGCTGCCATCAAGGCAAAAGGCGGCGACGCGCTGATCAACACACAAGTACAGGAAAAATGGTTCTGGGCTTGGGTGCTGAGCGGTTACACCACCAACATTTCCGGTGATGTGATCAAGCTGAAAAAAGCGCAATAAACCTCACGTTGCTGTATTCGCCCGGGATTTAACCCGAGTGAGCGACGTATCATGGGCCAACCTTCCGAGGATGGCCCATGAACCTCAGTATCGTCTACGCACTCGCCGCCGCCGCGCTGTTCGGCGCCAGCACCCCGCTCGCCAAAAGCCTCGGCCTGGGCCTCTCGCCCATCTTGCTCGCCGGCCTGCTCTACCTCGGCAGCGGTATTGGCCTGAGTGCCGTACGCCTCATCCGTGATCGCGGCTGGAAACCCACCGGCCTGACCGCACCTGAATGGCCCTGGCTGCTCGGTGCCATCGCATTCGGCGGCATCCTCGGCCCCGTGGCCCTGATGTTCGGCCTTACCCGCACCACCGGCTCGACGGCCTCCCTGATGCTCAACCTAGAATCGGTACTGACCGCCGTCATCGCCTGGCTGGTATTCCGGGAAAACGCGGATCGACGCATCGTCCTCGGCATGCTCGCCATCGTGCTGGGCGGCGTCGTGCTGTCATGGCCCGAAGGCGGCGGCGCAAGCCACGACTGGACCGGCCCGCTGGCAGTAGCCGTGGCCTGCCTGTGCTGGGGGATCGATAACAACCTGACGCGCAAGGTGTCGGCGTCGGACGCACTGTTTATCGCCGGCGCCAAGGGGTTGATGGCGGGCCTGGTCAATTGCAGCCTGGCGCTTTATCTCGGCGCGCAGCTACCCAGTGCCGCGCAACTGGGGCCGATCCTGTTGGTCGGCTTCCTGGGCTACGGCATCAGCCTGGTCCTGTTTGTACTGGCACTGCGCGGGCTCGGCAGCGCACGCACGGGGGCCTATTTCTCGACCGCGCCGTTCCTGGGCGCCGCGATTGCGCTGCTGGCGTTGGGGGAATCGGTGTCAGCGGCCTTCTGGATAGCGTCCGCGCTGATGGCCGTAGGGGTGTGGCTGCACCTGACGGAGCGGCACGCCCATGAGCATCAACATGAAGCGACTGAGCACGGGCATTGGCATGTGCACGATGAACATCACCAGCATGAGCATGGGTTTGAGTGGGATGCGAAGGTGCCACATAGTCATGTGCATATGCATGGTGCGATGAAGCATAGCCATGCACATTTTCCGGATGTGCATCATCGGCATAGGCATTGAAGAGGGGTTGGGGGCGTGTGATCAGAGGTCTTTTAGACGTGAGTCGCGTATCTGTCCCAGTTTTGTCCCAGATGACTTTTTTCAGACGCCAAAAACCACAAACCCCCGACTTTCTCTAGGGAAATCAGGGGTTTGTGGTTACTGAATGTGGCGGTGAAGGAGAGATTCGAACTCTCGATACAATTTCTTGTATACACACTTTCCAGGCGTGCTCCTTAAGCCACTCGGACACTTCACCGTATCTCGTCAAACCAGTTCAGTCTGTCGAGGCGCGCTAATGTAGTCGAAAGCCTTTCTGATGGCAAAGGTTTTTTTCAGAATTTTCATGCGGTTAGGGGGTATGTCGGAGTGGGGGCGGCGCAGGAGGGTGATTGTGCCAATCTCAGGCACTGATCGCGAGGGTCTACCCTGGCTGCTGTGCCCTGCCCTAGGCCGTCTGCCGTCGGGTATACGGGAAAAGTCTGACTGGGTAGTCAGTCATGGTGCTTTACCAGGGCGGGCGTGGTGGGTAACGTCTGCTGCATACGTCTATAACAAATCCTACAAGGAACCGCGTCATGAGTGAGTTGATCTCCTACCACCTCGAAGACGGTATCGCCACACTGACCTTGAGCAACGGCAAGGTGAACGCCATTTCTCCAGCGGTGGTCAGCGCATTTAACGAAGCGCTGGATCAGGCAGAGAAAGACCGGGCGGTGGTGATCATCACCGGTACACCGGGGATTTTGTCGGGTGGCTACGATTTGAAGGTGATGACGGCCGGCCCTAAAGAGGCTATCAGCCTGGTGACGTCGGGCTCGACGCTGGCACGTCGTCTGTTGTCGCACCCGTTCCCGGTGATCGTCGCTTGCCCAGGCCATGCGGTGGCCAAGGGCGCGTTCCTGCTGTTGTCGGTGGATTATCGGATTGGTGTCGAGGGCCCGTTCAGTATCGGCCTGAATGAGGTGGCGATCGGCATGACCATGCACCATGCGGGTATCGAACTGGCGCGGGATCGTCTGCGTAAGTCGGCGTTTCATCGCTCGGTGATCAATGCCGAGATGTTTGACCCGCAGGGCGCGTTGCAGGCCGGCTTCCTCGATAAGGTGGTGGCGCCGGAGGAGTTGCACGCAGCGGCGCTGGAAGCCGCACGGCAGTTGAAGAAGCTCAATATGAACGCGCACAAGCACACCAAGTTGAAAGTGCGCAGTGGGCTGCTGGAAGCCTTGGACGATGCCATCATCCAGGATCAGGGTCATATCCTCAGCTAATCGCCTACACCTGCTGCACCAAAGCCCGACCTTGAGTCGGGCTTTTTCTTACAGGCATATCCGAATCATCCCTCACCGCTCTAGACAGGCTCTGTCAGCACTTGTTGAAACATGTACTTAAACATCGCCTATCTCCTTCCTATTTAGGCGCAATTGCCGAATTCAGTGCACATCCGTACACTGCGCCCACTTTTGTCTCGATGAGCCGTATCGATGCTTTTTCTGTTGCGTATGTTGTTGATGGGTCTGCACTTTATCGCCGCCGGTGGGCTGGGCGTGCTGGTGGGAATCTGCCGACCGTTCAACCCGGACAACAGCCGCCTGTGTGCCCGCCTGTATGCACTGCCGGCCATGTGGATCTTGCGCCTGAACGTGAAGGCCGACGTGGACTCGTTGCGCAACAAGCCCGGTACGTGCGTGATCATCGCCAACCACCAGTCCAACTATGACTTGTTTGTGCTCGGCACCGTGGTGCCGCACCGCACGGTGTGCATCGCCAAGAAAAGCCTGAAATGGGTGCCGTTGTTCGGCCAGTTGTTCTGGCTGGCGGGCAATGTGCTGATCGACCGGGGCAATGCATACAAGGCACGCCGGGCGATGCTGACCACCACCCATACCTTGCAGCACAAGGACACGTCGATCTGGGTATTCCCGGAAGGCACGCGTAACCTGGGCAGTGGCCTGATGCCGTTCAAGAAGGGCGCGTTTCATATGGCGGTGGCCGCGGGTGTGCCAATCGTGCAGGTGTGCGTGAGCAATTACGTCACCCATATGCGACTGAACCGCTGGAACAGCGGTGATGTACTCATACGCTCATTGCCGCCGATTCCTACCATCGGCCTGACTTCGGATGACATCCCGGCGTTGATGCAGGCGTGTCATGCGCAGATGGATGAGTGCATCAAGGCAATGGACCTGGAACTGCAAAGTGCCGCAACAATAGAACTCGCTTCAAGCTAAGCTGCCCAACACCTGTCCTCCTAATAAGAAGTGATCAGCATCATGGGTAGAGTTGTTGCGGCCGCTGTGTACAGCGCCGGAAAGAAAGTTACTGATATAACCCTTGACGAAGGCGCGGCCTGGGCCGCCAAACCCGGTCACTTTGTGTGGATCGGCCTGGAAGAACCCAACGCCCAGGAGCTGGCCAACCTGCAACGCCAGTTCAACCTGCATGAGCTGGCCATCGAAGACGCCCTGGAAAAACACAGCCGCCCGAAGCTGGAAACGTTTGGCGACGCGCTGTTTATCGTCACTTACTCACCGGTGCGCGAGAACGGCAAGCTGGTGTTTATCGAGACCCATATCTTCGCCGGCAACGGCTACATCATCACGGCGCGCAACGGCCATTCAGCGTCCTACGGCTTTGTGCGCCAACGCTGTGAGGCGCGGCCGTTATTGCTGGAGCATGGGGAGGATTTTGTCCTCTATGCCCTGCTGGATTTCGTCACCGAAAACTACCAGCCCGTGAGCGAGGCGATCCACGCCGAGATCGATGAGCTGGAGCGCAACGTGCTGTGCAGCTCGCTGAGTGAGCGCGATATCCAGAACCTTCACGGCCTGCGTCGTGATGTGTTGCGGCTCAAGCGCTATGTGGCGCCGATGGTGGAGATCAGCCAGGAATTGCAGAAGCTGAGCTTCCCGTTTATCGACAAGAACATGCGCCCGTATTTCCGTGACGTGCAGATCCACGTGACGCGGCAGATGGAAGACCTCACCACCCTGCGCGACATTGCCAGCCAGACCATCGAGATCGGGGTGTTGCTGGAAGCGTCGCGCCAGAGTGTGGTGCAACGCAAGTTCGCCGCGTGGGCGGCGATCCTGGCGTTCCCCACGGCGGTCGCGGGGATCTATGGGATGAACTTCCAGAACATGCCCGAGCTGCAGTGGCACTACGGCTATTTCGGGGTGTTGGGGTTCATCGCTTTAGGCTGTACCGGACTGTGGGCCAGCTTCAAGCGCTCGGGCTGGCTTTAACCTTGGCCTCGGGCTTGTGTGCCACAAAGCGCATCATCCATTCCGCCACGGTGACGCCGTGGTGGTCGCGTTCGAGGCTGGCCACGCCGTTGGTGTAGACCTTTTCGCCCAAGGTTGTCTGAAGTATCTCCAGCAATTCGCGGGAATAGTCGTGGACAAATTCCGGGTGTCCCTGGAAGCACAGCACCTGGTCGCCGATGTGATACGCGGCGAACGGGCAAAAATCGCTGGAGGCAATGACCGTGGCATTTTCCGGCAAGGTGGTGACCTGGTCCTGATGGCTGATCAATAGCGTCAGTTCGGGCACCTCCGGGCTCATCCACGGGGCCTTGGCGTCGAGCTTGTAGTCGTGGATGCCCATGCCCCAGCCCTGGCCGGCGCGCTCGGTCTTGCCGCCCAACAGCAGCGCCAGCAATTGGTGACCGAAGCAGATGCCCAGCAACTTGTCGCCGCGCTGGTAGCGTTCGAGCAGGTAGGTCTTGAGGGTCTGGATCCAAGGGTCGGTACCGAAGGAGTCGGCTTTGCTACCGGTCACCAGGTAGGCGTCGAACACTTCGTCGTCCGAGGGGTATTCACCCTGCACCACGTTGTACACGACAAATTCGGCGGGAATCGGCTGCTTGGAGAACAGGCGCTTGAACATCTGCCCGTAACCTTGGTACTGATCGATCAAGCCTGGACGCAGGATATCGGTTTCCAGGATGCAGACGCGTAGCGACATAAAAAATACCTGACACGGCGATGGGAATATTGAACACCCCAAGAGCCTGCCTTGAAATACCCCTCCAAGGCAAGCCCCGCAGGATGCTCTTTGTGGGAGAGGGGCTGGCTCCCGGCAGCGGTGATCCAGCCACTGTATTCTGTGACTGATGCTCCGCTATCGGGTGTAGCCCCCTCCCACAGGTTGATCACCGAAATACTTCACCCCGCGCCGCTTTCTCCAGCAGCAACGCCGGCGGCGTAAAGCGTTCACCATACTGCTCGGCCAGGTAGCGCGACCGCGCGATGAAGTCGTTCAACCCGTACTGATTGATAAACTGCAACGCGCCCCCGCTCCACGCCGCAAAGCCAATCCCGAAGATCGACCCCACGTTGGCGTCCGCGGTGGACATCAACACGCCCTCCTCCACGCATCGCACGGTCTCGATGGCCTGGATAAACAGCAAACGGTCGCGCACATCCTGCGCTGGAATCTGCTGGTCGGCTCGCTCAAAGCGCGCCTTCAACTCAGGCCACAAATGCTTCTGCCCGCCCGCCGGGTACTCGTAGAAACCGCCCCCCGCCGCCTTGCCCCCGCGTTTGTACTCGTTGACCAGCAGATCAATCATCACCGTCGCCGGATGGGTCGGCACGGTTTTACCTTCGGCTTGCAGGTCCTTGGCGGTTTGCTGTCGGATATGGCTCATCAGGCTGAGGGATACCTCGTCGGACACCGCCAGTGGCCCCACCGGCATGCCCGCCTTGCGCGCTTCGGTCTCGATCATCGGCGCGGCCACGCCTTCGCCGAGCATGGCAATGCCTTCGTTGGTAAAGGTGCCGAACACCCGCGAGGTGAAGAAGCCGCGGCTGTCGTTGACCACAATCGGGGTTTTCTTGATTTGCAGGACGAAGTCGAAACCACGGGCCAGGGTTTCTTCCGAGGTATGGGCGCCCTTGATGATCTCCACCAACGGCATCTTGTCCACCGGGCTGAAGAAGTGCAGGCCGATAAACTTGCCTGGGTCGGGCACGGCCGTGGCCAGGCCGCTGATGGGCAAGGTCGAGGTGTTGGAAGCGATCACCGCGTCGCTGCCGACCACGCGGTGCGCAGCGGCGCTGACCTTGGCCTTGAGGTCGCGGTCTTCGAACACCGCTTCAATGATCAGGTCGCAACCGCCCAGGTCGGCGTCATCCTGGGTTGGATGAATGCGCGCCAAGATGCTTTCCCGCTGCCCGGCGGTCAATTGCCCACGGCTGACCTTCTTGTCCAACAACGCAGCCGTGTGCGCCTTGCCCTTTTCGGCGGCGGCCAGGCTGATGTCCTTGAGCACCACGTCAATGCCTGCGCTGGCGCTGACGTAGGCGATCCCCGCCCCCATCATGCCGGCGCCCAGCACGCCGACCTTGCGTGTCACATAGGTGGCAAACCCTTGGGGCCGCGAACGGCCGGCGTTGATTTCATTGAGCTGGAACCAGAAGGTGCCGATCATGTTCTTCGCCACTTGCCCGGTGACCAGCTCGGTGAAGTAGCGGGTTTCGATCAGGTGCGCGGTGTCGAAATCCACCTGGGCACCCTCCACCGCGGCACTGAGAATGTTCTCCGGAGCCGGGAAGCAGCCGTTGGTTTTGCTGCGCAGGATCGACGGTGCGATGGCGAGCATTTGCGCGACTTTCGGGTTCGACGGCGTACCACCAGGGATCTGGAAAGTCTTGGTGTCCCAAGGCTGTTTCGCCTCAGGGTTGGCGAGAATCCAGGCGCGGGACTTGGCCAGCAGCTCATCGAGATCCGCCGCCAGTTCATCGATCAAGCCGGCTTGCAGCGCCTGTTGCGGCCGCACTTTCTTGCCTTCGAGCAAATACGGCAGGGCCTTTTCCAACCCCAGCATGCGCACCATGCGCACCACCCCGCCGCCGCCCGGCAACAGGCCCAGGGTGACTTCCGGCAGCCCCAGTTGCACCGACGGGTTATCCAGCGCGACCCGATGATGGCAGGCCAGGCAGATCTCCCAGCCACCGCCAAGGGCCGCGCCGTTGATCGCGGCCACCACGGGTTTGCCGAGGGTTTCCAGACGGCGCAGTTGCGCCTTCAACACCAGCACGCTGTCGTAGAAATCCTTGGCGTGGGCCTTGTCGACCTTGATCAGTTCATTGAGGTCGCCACCGGCGAAGAATGTCTTCTTCGCCGACGTGACGATCACGCCGGCAAGCGTGTGCTTTTCCGCTTCCAGGCGCGCAACGGTGGCTGCCATGGCCTCACGGTACACGGCGTTCATGGTGTTGGCGCTCTGGCCGGGCATATCGAGGGTGAGCACCGCGATCTGGTCCTGGCCTTTTTCGTATCGGATAGCTTGGGTCATGACAATTCCTTGGGCTCAGAGGCGTTCGATAATGGTGGCGATGCCCATGCCACCGCCGACACACAGAGTGGCCAGGCCGTAACGCTGCTGGCGCACCTCCAGCTCGTCGAGCAGGGTGCCGAGGATCGCGCAGCCGGTGGCGCCCAGCGGGTGGCCCATGGCGATAGACCCGCCGTTGACATTGACCCGGGCGGCGTCGATGCGCATGTCCTTGATGAACTTGAGCACCACCGAAGCGAAGGCTTCATTGACCTCAAACAGGTCGATGTCCTCGACCCGCAAACCTGCCTTGGCCAAGGCCTTGCGCGTGGCCGGTGCAGGGCCGGTCAGCATGATCGTCGGGTCGGTGCTGGTGACCGCCGTCGCCACGATGCGCGCCCGCGGCCGCAGGCCCAGTTCACGGCCCTTGGCCTCGGAACCGATCAACATCAAGGCGGCGCCGTCGACAATGCCGGAGCTGTTGCCCGGGGTGTGCACATGGTGGATGCGCTCCACGTGGCTGTAGACCCGCAGTGCGGTGGCATCAAACCCCATCTGCCCGATCATTTCGAAACTGGGCTTGAGTTTGCCCAGCCCCTCGAGGGTGGAGTCGCCACGGATAAACTCGTCATGGTCCAGCAACACAATGCCGTTCTGGTCCTGCACCGCGATCAGCGATTTGTTGAAGGAACCGTCTACGCGCGCCCTGGCCGCTTTCTGCTGGGAGTGCAGGGCGAAGGCGTCGACATCCTCACGGCTGAAACCTTCCAGGGTGGCGATCAAATCCGCGCCAATGCCTTGGGGCGTGAAGTGACAGTGCATATTGGTGTGCGGGTCGAGCACCCAGGCGCCGCCGTCACTGCCCATGGGCACGCGGGACATGGACTCGACGCCGCCGACCACCACCAGGTCTTCAAAGCCGGAACGCACTTTCATCGCGCCGAGGTTCACCGCCTCCAGGCCCGAGGCGCAGAAGCGGTTGATTTGCACGCCGGCGACGCTGATGTCCCAGTCGGCCACGAGCGCGGCGGTCTTGGCGATGTCGGCGCCCTGGTCGCCCACCGGGGTGACGCAACCGAGGACGATGTCATCGACCTGATGCGTGTCGAGGTCACTGCGCCGGGCCAGCGCCTTGAGTAACCCCGCCACCAGATTCACCGGCTTGACACTGTACAGGGCACCCTCGGCCTTGCCTTTGCCACGGGGCGTGCGTATCGCATCAAAGATCAAAGCTTGGGTCATGACGTCCTCGAACCATTGCGCTGTAGTGCCCTTACCTTAGGCCCGATTGACACGGTTTCAATGACGGATGCGCTCATAGGTTTTGACCCCCACGCTCGGACGAACGGTAGGGAGCTACAGGATTCGCCTGATTAATCGTTTTAGCGGTCTAGCCAAGGCATTGGCGCCAAGATGGCGATAGGCCTCATAGCGTTTTAATCAGTAACTGCGATTAGCTGATATGAAATGGATCTAAGCCATGCAGAACGAGGGCTCTAAGGTTCAATCAGTAAGACGTTGCTGCCGGGTTTTGCTGGAGCAACTGTAAGAAAAGCGACACGTCACGTTGCGATACTGACCTACACCGGCACGCATTTGACGCTCAGGAATAACAACAAAAGGCAGTCAGCCATGTTCAAGCACACGAAAGTACGTCAGGCGGGACTTATTCTGTTCGCCACCACACTGATTCTGATCCTGCCCAACCTCACCAAGGTTATTGGCTGACGAATCACATGCCCCATTCTGTACATCAGGATTGCAGTTTTTGGCAGCACCTGTCGGGACATTGCTTATAGCGGTCCTGCCAGGAGCTGCCGTTTTGCGTGCGCATTTGCGCTATCGTAGGTTCCATCCCCCTTTCGTCCGGACCTCTCTCTTGAAACCGTCGCTAGCCTTCCTCGCGCTGCTCCTGGCCCTGCCCGCCTCGGCCGCGCAACTGACCATTGAACTGGACCACGCCAGCAGGACCTGGCAGACCGCCGAGCTGCTCAAGCTTCCCGAGGCGCAGACGGTGCAGATCGTTGATGACGTGTCCTACAAACGCAACATGACCTATCGCGCAGTGCCGCTGGCGGCGCTCCTACCGGGCCTCAAGCCGGAAAACCATCTGCAAGCCGTGGCCCTTGATGGATTCGCCGCTGAACTGACGGCCGCGCCGTTGTTGCAAAAAAGCGGCGCCCGCGCCTGGCTCGCGGTGGAAGACCCCGCTCACCCATGGCCCGCGCTGGCCGACGGCAAACCCAGCGCCGGGCCGTTTTACCTGGTGTGGACCGACCCGCAGGCCGGGCCTATCAGCCCGGAACAGTGGCCGTTCCAGGTTTCCGCGATCAAGCAATTGAAGACCGTGGCCGAACGTTTTCCCGCGCTGTTACCCGACCCGAAACTGGCGGCCGATGACCCGGTGAACCAGGGCTTTGCGCTGTTCCAGAAAAACTGCCTGGCCTGTCACCGCCTCAATGGTGGCGGCGATGCTCAGGTAGGGCCGGACCTGAATATTCCCTACAACCCCACCGAATATTTCAGCGGCGATTTCCTCAAGCGCTATATCCGCGACCCGCAGAGCCTGAGGCGCTGGCCGCAGGCAAAGATGCCAGCGTTCGCCGTCAGTGTGTTGCCTGACAGCGAGCTGGCGTTGCTGGTGGGGTATTTGAAGCATATGGCCGGGCGCAAGCAACAACCCTGAATCCACCCTAATCTCTGTGGCAGCGGATGTGCTGTGACAAGCAAGCTTGTTGTGGCGAGCGGGCTTGCCCCGCGTTGGGCTGCGCAGCAGCCCTAAAACCAGCCACCCCGGCCATATCTGATACACCGCATTCTGCTTTATTGGGGCTGCTTCGCAGCCCAACGCGGGGCAAGCCCGCTCGCCACAACGTGCCCACTTGCCACAACGTGCCTGCTTGCCACGGCAAACCTGCTCGCCACAGGAGGTAGACCGGTGGAAGCGGACTACTGCTGCTGGACTGAGATCACCGGCGTCGGCGCCACGCTCACCTTGGCATGCATCTGCTCATGCCCACCGCCACGGCGCATACCGCGCACTGGGCAGGCGTCGAGGTAGTCCAGGCCCACGGCCAGTTTCAAGTGCCGTTCGGGGCGGGCCAATTGGTTGGTCACGTCAAAGCTGTACCAGGCGTCATCCAGCCAGGCTTCGGCCCAGGCGTGGCTGGCCAGGTGGGTGCTGTCTTCGGTGTACAGATACCCCGACACATACCGCGCCGGAATCCCCAGGCTGCGTGCGCAGGCCAGGAACGCATGGGTGTGGTCCTGGCACACGCCCGCCCGGCCCGCGAAGGCCTGGGCGGCGCTGGTGTCAACTTCGGTGGCGCCCGGCGTATAGACCATCGACTGGTTGAGCGCATGCATCAGGTCGATCAGCGCCGTACGGTCGCGACGCTGGTGGCAGTGCTGTTCGGCAAAGCGGCGCAGGGCGTCGTCGGGTTCGGTCAGGCGGGTACTGCGCAGGAACGGAAAGGCCGATTGGCTTTCGTGCTCGGCCTCGCGCAGTTCGTCGATATCCACCTGGCCACGGGCGCCAATGATGATGGCATCGTGGGGTTCGTCCAGGGTCAGCACATGCAGGATATTGCCGAACGGGTCGACCTGGGCACGCACCGGGCGTGGCAATTCCAATTGCCAGCTGAGTACGTGCTGGCGCTCGCTATCGTGGGGCGTAAGGCGCAGGTACTGGATGCTCGCGCGAACCTGGTCGTCATAGTGGTAAGTGGTTTCGTGACTGATGGAGAGTCTCATGCCGCCTCCAGGTAAGAACTGTAGATGGCGTCGCCCAACTGGCGAACCAAGGGGATAAAGTCGGTCAGCCAGGCGTGCAGGCCTTCCTCGAGGATTTCATCGATGGCGGTAAAGCGCAGGCGCGCGTCCATCTCCGCGGCCAACCGCTGGGCCGGGCGACCATTGAGGCCGGGCAGGCTGGCAAGGATCTGGTCTATCTCTTCGCTGCAGGCCCGCAGTGAACGCGGCACATCGGCGCGCAGCAGCAACAACTCCGCCACTTGGCGCGCGCCGGGGGCGTCCCGGTAGATCTCGGTATAGGCCTCGAACGACGACAATGCGCGCAGCAAGGCACTCCACTGGTAGTACGCGTGGGCCGTGCCATCGGTGACTGCTTCGGCCTGGTCGCCGGCCATTTCATAGCGCGCATCCAGCAGGCGCAGGGTGTTGTCGGCGCGTTCGATAAAGGTGCCCAACCGGATAAAGCGAAAAGCGTCGTTGCGCATGATGGTGCCGTAGGTCGCGCCCCGGAACAGATGGGAACGCTCCTTGACCCATTCACAAAACCGGCTCATGCCGTAGCGGCTCAAGCCCTGCTGGGCGATATCGCGAATATCCAGCCAGGTGGCGTTGATGTTTTCCCACATGTCGGCGGTAATGCGCCCACGCACCGCATGGGCACTGGCTCGCGCAGCGCCCAGGCAGCTGTAGATGCTCGCCGGGTTGGCGGCGTCCAGGGCAAAGAAGTGCAACAGGCGCTCGGCGTGCAATTCGCCGTGGCGTTCGTGGTAATCGTCCAAGGTGCCGGTGATCAACAACGGCATGGCCAACTCATGCAAGCCGTCGCCGCGCCCGTCCTGGGGCATCAGCGACAACGAATAGCTGACATCGAGCATGCGCGCGAGGTTTTCCGCGCGCTCCAGGTAGCGCGACATCCAGTACAAATCCGAGGCAGTTCTACTCAACATGGCATCAGTCCTCAACCACCCAGGTGTCTTTGGTGCCGCCGCCCTGGGACGAATTGACCACCAGCGACCCTTCGCGCAGGGCCACGCGGGTCAGGCCACCGGGCACTACGCGGGTCTCCTTGCCGGAGAGCACGAAGGGGCGCAGGTCAATATGGCGCGGCGCAATGCCGTTTTCGACAAACGTCGGGCAGGTGGATAAACACAAGGTCGGTTGCGCGATATAGGCGTGGGGCTTGGCCTTGATGCGCGCGCGGAAGGCTTCGATTTCCGCCGCCGTGGACGCCGGGCCGACAAGCATGCCGTAACCGCCGGAGCCTTGGGTTTCCTTGACCACCAGGTCCGGCAGGTTGGCCAGCACGTGGGACAGTTCGTCGGGCTTGCGGCATTGAAAGGTCGGAACGTTCTTCAGGATCGGTTCTTCATCCAGGTAAAAACGGATCATCTCGGTGACGAAGGGGTACACCGACTTGTCATCCGCTACCCCGGTGCCGATAGCATTCGCCAGCACCACATTGCCGGAACGATAGGCCGCCAGCAGGCCGGGCACGCCGAGCATGGAGTCCGGGTTGAAAGCCAGCGGGTCGAGAAATGCATCATCGAGACGTCGATAGATCACGTCTACCGCCTTGGGCCCGTCGGTGGTGCGCATGAACACGCGGTCATCGCGCACGAACAGGTCGGCACCCTCCACCAGTTCCACCCCCATTTCCCGGGCTAAGAAAGCATGTTCGAAGAATGCGCTGTTGAAGCACCCCGGCGTCAGTACCACCACACTGGGGTTATCCAGGGGGCTGGAGCTTTTCAGGGTGTCGAGCAGCAGGTTGGGGTAGTGATCGATTGGCGCAATGCGCTGGGCGGCGAACAGTTCAGGGAACAGGCGCATCATCATCTTGCGGTCTTCGAGCATGTAGCTGACACCGCTCGGTGTACGCAGGTTGTCTTCAAGCACGTAGTAGGTGCCGTCACCATCGCGTACGAGGTCGACCCCAGAGATGTGGGAATACAGATCGCGATGCAGGTCCAGGCCCTGCATGGCCAATTGGTATTGCTCGTTGGCCAGCACTTGTTCGGCGGGAATGATCCCGGCCTTGATGATGCGTTGATCGTGATACAGGTCGGCGAGAAACATGTTCAGCGCCTTGACCCGTTGAATACAGCCACGTTCGACAATCCGCCATTCACTGGCGGGAATACTGCGGGGAATGGTGTCGAAGGGGATCAGGCGCTCGGTCCCCTGCTCGTCCCCATAGAGGGTGAACGTGATCCCGGCGCGGTGAAACAGCAAATCGGCTTCGCGCCGGCGCTGGGCCAGCAGTTCAGCAGGGGTTTCAGCCAACCAACGGGCGAACTCGCGGTAGTGAGGGCGGACCTGCCCTGCCCCATCGTACATTTCGTCGTAATAAGTGCGGATCATGCCGAACTCCTTGTCACCCGGACGCAAGAACCATCGCAAGGCCCGTGCCAGCGGCATAAACACTTATAAATCAAGCCGTTGAATTAATAGAAGCGCCATGTCGCACCTTCCTGGTGCGCAGAACGCCCGGCGTCATGCCCATTGCTTCATCACAAGGCGGGCTTTGACTATCAACAGCATAGCCAGAGTTGATTTCACTGCCCGGCCAAGCCTGCGGATAATCGTCCCCATCGGCTGAACAGGATGCGTCCTGCCACGTCAGCGAACCGCTCTTCCCTTTAGGCCACCTTGCTCGGGTGGCTTTTTTTTGGTGCCCAAAAAACACGCGCAAGTTCCGAATAGTTTTATTGGCGCCCAAACAAAATCGGCCGACCCAAAAGGTCAGCCGATACACTTCGCTGCTCATAAAACCTGACTACATGATGAAAATTTACATGGGTAAGCCACGCACCTCCTGCTTGACCCCCCATCCCTCGATGATCCCGCCCAAGGGCTCGACCACCGCCTCAAAGTCCTGCTCGAAGTCTCCTATGCCGTCGTAGGTTGCAAACATGATCTTGCTCAGTTCCAAGTACCAGGCACCATCGTCGCGCGCGCTGACCTGGGCATTCAGCGATTCGCCACGAAATTCACCCGCAGCCCTGCGCGCCCGCTCCTCATCCGGGAAAATGGCGTAGAACTCGATGGGGTGGAACCGTGAAAAATCGAACCCGCCTTCTTTCATACGGCGCAGAACGTTGGTGCTGATGTCTTCTTGATAGGCTGTGCTCATGAAACGTCCTCCTCAGACCGATGGATAGACTTTCCGTGCTTCCCCAAGCCCGCGCCCTACTGGCGCGGGGCTACGGCAATCACATCACCTGGGGCAATGACATCACCGCTGGAAAACAAGCATGTAGCTGACAAGACCAGACCTTAGCGATTCATTCGCTGATCTCGCTTGCAGAGTAGCGCGAAGCTATCACCTCCACCAGAGGCGCTTGAAAGGCATACAGGAAATGTTCAGACAGCAGGAGAGATGTCGAGGATCTGGATACTGTTCTGGTCTTTGAGGATCTTGACCGTGGGCTCGGGTTTACGACCTTCCAGGTCATTGAGGTTCAATTCGGCAGCCACTGGCACCAGCTTGTTACGAATCATGTGCGCAGCGTCTTCGAGGCTGGGCTTCTGTTCGCAGGTGAACTGCTCCACGGACTGCACGCCGTGATCATCAACGAAAGTAATCTGCCACTTTTGCATCGGTGCCTCCTCGATAAAACCCATGTGTGGGCTTACCTCTATCTGGACCTTGAGGGCCTGGCAAACGTTCCACTCAAGGTCGGAGGCACCGGATCAACTGCGCTTACTGCTCAGCGCGTTCCTTGAGGGCTTTCAAGGTGTTGAACGGGGCGTCGACCACGAACTTGTTGGCCAGCCACGAAGGCACGCTGCCGCCTGGCTCGGTGTGCACCTGGTAGGTGACTTCGGTTTCATTGGCGTTTTTGGGCACCAGCTTCCAGTAGCCTTCCACCTGGGCGACGCGTACGTAGCCCTTCACTTCCGGCTGGTAGGTGGGCACTTCCAGCAGCTTGCGGGTCACGCTACCGTCGGCGGCCGTGGAGGTGGTGATTTCCAGAATGGAATCGCGGTCGGTCACCGGGAACGGTGCCTTGAACTGGGTATAGGTCCAGCTCTTGTCGCCTTCCTTCTTGAGCAGTTTTTGCGATTTGCACTCATGAATCCATTTGCAGGCGCCAGCCACGTCTTCCTGCAATGCCACGATCTTGGCCACCGGCGCCTTGACTACGGTCACACCGCGATACGCCTTGTACTTGGAGCCGGCAATTTCGCTCAGCGACACCTTGATGCCGTCTTCGTCCTTGGCGACCTGCCAATCCTCAGCTTGAGCAGTAGCAGCAAACAACACCGTAAAACCGCACAACACAGCCATTCGTTTCAGCGAACCCATTGTGTATTCCTTATTGTTGAAGTTCCGATAGTAAAGCCCATCAAGCCGCCGTCATCTGCTCCCACCAGCCGATCAACCGGATCGCATCGGCCTGGTCGGTGCCGCAGACCTCGATATCCGCCTTGAAATCACTGCACACCGCCGGCCGCTCCGGTCGGCCGAACAGCAGGCATAGCTGTTCGACCGACAGGTGCAGGCAGCGTTCGCCCGCGGGTTTGCCGTGGGGCATTCCTGGCAGCGGTGAACTGATGGAGGGGGCGATGCAACAGGCGCCACAGCCTTCACGGCATTTCATGACCAGCAGGTCCTCGACGACTCAATAGGGATGGCCGGGCTAGATTACGCCCTTAAACAGCCGTTTTAAAATGGTCTAACAGGGGTTTTTCGCAGAAAACAAAAGTGACCGACCAGTCTGCGACAGATGGTCGAGTGACGAAGTCACCTTTGACGGAAAGTCTACTGCTTGAACTCGAAATCCAGCGCGGCGCCTTCGACTTCGCGGCGCTCTTCGTTGCGCAGTTGCAGCCTCATCTCATTGCTGAGCAAGCGGCCGTTGATCTGGAACGCACTGTTATCGGATGGCTTTTCGCCAAACATCGGCGGCAGCAGAGGCACGTTCCTCGGCTGGGCCATGGTGCCAATGGGCTGCAAGTGCCTGACCATGTCCGAGGGTAAGGACAAGTCCAACTGTGCCGGTGGCAATTGGGTCTGAGCCACTTCGCGAGCCGACTTGGACTTGCTCGAGACCGGCGCACGTTTTTTCGTCGTGGCCGCTTTCTTCTTGGTCTGCGCGGTTTTTTTCGCAGGTGCCGGCTTTTTCGCAGGGGTCTTCTGCTCGGTGCTGACTGCGGGTGCGGCTCCCGGCACAGGGGTCGCCGCCAGTACAGTGCCGACGTTGCCAAGGCTTAAGAGGCTAATCACCAAAACGGCACGAAAAATAGAGGTCATATCGCCAACAGCATTAACGGCAGAGGGCCATATGCTCGCTTGTTGTGCGCGGCATGACAAGCGCGGTGATCAGCCGGCGATCGGTACCGCCCCATTTGGGCGCCTAAAAACCGGCTGCGGTTTCCTGGCACAACTGGCTGGCCAACATCCCCAGGGTCATCAGTGCGCGCTCTGCCTCACGGTTCCACGGCGTGCCGCAGTTCAAGCGAATACAGTGGTTGAACTGTTCGGTGTTACTGAAGATCAGCCCCGGGGCGATGCTGATGCCCTGTTGCAGGGCACGTACATGCAGTTCCTGGGTATTGACCCGCCCGGGCAAACTGACCCACAGGATAAAACCGCCGTTAGGCCGGGTCATCTGCGTGCCTTCGGGGAAATACTGCTGGACCGCCAGCTGGAAAGCGCTGAGGTTCTTGCGGTATTCCTGACGGATGTAGCGAAGGTGCCGGTCGTAGCCACCGTTCTCCAGGTACGCGGCGACGCCCATCTGGGTGACACTGCATGCCGAATGGGTGCTGAACATCTGCAGGCGCTGGATTTCCTGCTGGTATTTGCCGGCGATCATCCAACCGATGCGCACACCGGGGGACAAGGTCTTGGAAAAACTCGAGCAGTAGATCACCCGATCCAGACGGTCATAGGCTTTCAGGGCCTTGGTGCGCCCCAATTCGAACATCAGCTCGCCGTAGATATCGTCCTCGACGATCTGGATATCGAAATCCGAGGCCAGGCGCAGCAACTGTTTCTGTCGTTCCTCAGGCATGGTGCCGCCCAGGGGGTTGCTCAGGCGCGTGGTCAGCACCAGGGCCTTGATCGACCATTGGTTGGCTGCCAGTTGCAGGGCTTCCAGGCTCATGCCAGTGGCCGGGTCGCTGGGGATCTCGATAACCTTGAGGCCGAGCAGGTCGGCCAGTTGCAACAAGCCGTAATAGGTCGGCGATTCGGCGGCGATCAGGTCGCCTGGACGGGTCAACACGCGCAACGACATCTGCAACGCGTCGACGCAACCGTGGGTGATCACCACTTCGGACGGGTCGACCACCACGCCGGCATCGCGCATGCGGATCGCCACCTGGCGACGCAACGGTTCGAAACCAGGGCTGAACATATAGCTGAACGCGCGAGGGCTCTGGAAGCGCGTGACCTTGGCCAACTGCTGGTGCAGCGCGCGCACTGGCAGGTAATCGACACTCGGCACGGCGGCGCCCAGCGGGAAGACGCCTTCGCGACGTGACTCCACCAACACCTGCTGGATGATGCTGCTACGGGTGACCAGCCCCGGGCGCTCGACCCGCGCGATATCCGGCGTCGGCGCCGTGAGCGCGGGCGTCTGGTGCACGTAATACCCGGACTGCGGGCGCGCGCGGATCAACCCCTGGTCTTCCAGGTTGGCGTAGGCCTGCAACACCGTGGCGTGGCTGACATTCAACTGGGAGCTCATCTTGCGCACCGAAGGCACGCGCTCGCCCGGCTGATAGACACCGCGCCGGATATCCTCAGCCAGTTGCTGGGCGATACGTTGGTAAAGCAACAGATTGGTCATGACGCAGCACTCGATTTCACGGGTATTTTATTTTTGTGTGAAACATACCGGCACAGTTTAGAAGTGTACGGGGACAGTTGCCACAATAGTCGAGCGCGGACCGCAGTGACAGCAAAAACTGTGAGGGTGTACCCCAAACAAATATGGGAGGGGGCTTACTCCCGATGACGGGGGTTCAGTCAACAGTTTCGCTGACTGACACGCCGTCATCGGGGCAAGCCCCCTCCCACATTTTTGAACGGCGCAACGCTTCAGCGAGCGGCGCCCAACTGGCCTTTGGCGTCGGAGAACACGATTTCCACCCGACGGTTCTGCGCGCGGCCTCGCTCGGAAGCGTTGGCTTCCACCGGGTACTGATCGCCGTAGCCTTCGACCTGGATGCGTTTTTCGTCGATGCCCAGGTCGACCAGCACGTCCGCCACCGATTGCGCGCGGTCGCGGGACAGTTTGAGGTTTTCCTGCTCGCCGCCCGTGCTGTCGGTGTAACCCTCGATGCGCACCACGCGCTTGGGGTTCAGTTGCAGGAACTGCACGATCTTCAACACCGTGCGGTTGGCCGAGTTTTTCAGCTCTGCTTCACCGGTGTCGAACAACACATCCCCCAGGGTCATCACCAGGCCCCGATCGGTCTGGGTGGTGGCCAGGCTGGCGATCTGTTCTTCGAGCCATTTGCCCTGTTGCTGCACGCTGATCAACTTGCTTTCACGCAGGGCCAGCTGCAAGCGCTGGCGTTCCAGTTCAAGCTTGGCGCCGCGCTCCTGGTTGAGCGCCTGCTCGGTGTGTTCGCGGGCGATCGCGCTATAGCGTTGGCTAAGATAAGCGTAATGCACCACGTCGGCACCGCTGCCCCAATAGCTGGACAGGCGATCGGCACGGGCGAGGGATTCACCGGCGCGGATCACGTCTTTGGGCGCAAAGCGCAGCACATTCGCGTCTTCCTTGACCTTCTGGAAATCGCTGCCCGCCTGTTGCAGGGCCAGTTCGCCATTCGGGTGGCTGGCACAGCCGCCCAGCGCCGCGCTGCCCAGCAGCAATACACAGCTCAAACCACGGATCATCGGGCTCATTGGGCTTCTCCCAACTGCAATTGCTTGCGCAAGCGGGTGATGCGGGTATTGAGCACGTTGAGTTGTTCCTGGCTCTTGCGGGTCAGCACGTGTGCTTCGGCGAGGCGCGCATCCAGCTCGGCCTGTTCGGCCTGCATGCGCGCGTCCTTGTAGGATTGGTCGGCCATATCGGCCTTGGCCTGGGCGAATTTGTCTTCGGCCAGTTTCAGTTCGGGCGATTCATCGGTGTTGGCACCCACGGCGTTGGCTTGTTCCAACGCTTGCTGGGTGAGGCGTATTTGTTCATTCGGCGCAGGATCGGCTGCACATCCCGCCAGAGCAACGACGGCGAGGGCCGCTAAAAGAGGTCGAAAAATCACTGGAAATCCCTACTGTGTTGGGGTGCCGACGGGTTGTTGCAATTGCGCTTTCCAGCGCTCGAGGTTGCGCTGTAGCGCAGCTTGCGTCACACCAGACCCGGACAATTCTGTCATCTTTTTAGCCAGCTGTCCGCGCAGCCACGGATCATTGCAGGCCGAGTTGTGGGAAATCGCCAGGTACAGACCGGGCTGGTCGACGGGAACGTCGCGAGCGACCAGGTCATTGCTCATGCCCAAGGTCTGGGCCATGGCCATGCCCGAGTAGCGTCCGGCCAACACATAGTCCACCTCCCCTAACAGCAGTTTCTGGAACGCCGGGGTCAACGTGGGCATGCGTTGCAGGCTCAGTTGCTGGCTGGCGAAGGTTTCAAAGTCGCGGCTCAATCGTGCCCGTTCCGACACTGCACCCTGGTGACCGTGCAGGTCGGCCGCGGTGGTATAGGCCAGCTTTGAGTCTTTGCGGGTCCAGACCAGGTAATCGGTCTGCACCAGCGCCGGGTGGATGTAATCGAGGTTGTCCAGCTCACCCAGGTTCAACGGGGCATCGGCGAGGAGGTCCATGCGCCCGCTGCGCACTTCATCCAGGGCCATGGAGCGCTTGCCGCCGTAGAGCAGGTCGATTTTCAGCCCGAGGTCCTTGGCCACCTGTTGCAGCACATCGGCGGTGGCACCGATCAGGTGCGTGGGGTCCTGGGGATCGCGCCAGAGCAAAGGCGGCGCATCCGGGCTGCCGGTGATCACCAGGCGCTCGCATTTACCGGCGGCAAGCGCCAGGCCTGGCAGCAGCGTGAAGCCCAGCAGTACGGCCCAGGGGCGCAGTTCCATGGCGAGGTTCTCCGTAGGATTATTGTAGGAGCGAGCTTGCTCGCGAAAAACGTTAACGATGGCGCACATTCTGGATGAACGCGGTGCCTGTGAGTTTTTCGCGAGCAAGCTCGCTCCTACAGTATTTTGGGGTATTCAAAAAAAAAGCCCGGTCCAAAGACCGGGCTCTTTATAAGTGAAGCGGCTGGATTAGACCAGCTTCTCCAACTCAGGTACGGCTTCGAACAAGTCCGCCACCAGGCCGTAATCGGCCACTTGGAAGATCGGTGCTTCTTCGTCCTTGTTGATCGCAACGATCACTTTGGAGTCTTTCATACCGGCCAAGTGCTGGATCGCGCCGGAGATACCGACGGCGATGTACAGCTGTGGCGCAACGATCTTGCCGGTCTGGCCGACCTGCATGTCGTTGGGTACGAAACCTGCGTCGACGGCTGCACGGGAAGCGCCGACCGCCGCGCCCAGCTTGTCGGCCAGGGCGTACAGGTGCTTGAAGTTGTCACCGTTCTGCATGCCACGCCCGCCCGATACGACGATCTTGGCAGCGGTCAGCTCAGGGCGATCCGACTTGGCCAGCTCTTCGCCAACAAAGCTGGAAGTGCCAGCGTCGTGGGCAGCGGCGACGGCTTCAACGGCAGCCGAACCACCTTCGGCAGCCACTGGGTCGAAGCCGGTGGCGCGCACGGTGATGACCTTGACCGAAGCGTTGGACTGTACGGTTGCGATGGCGTTACCGGCGTAGATCGGGCGCTTGAAGGTGTCGGCGCTTTCAACCGAGATGATCTCGGAGATCTGGTCAACGTCCAACTGCGCAGCAACGCGCGGCAGGATGTTTTTGCCGTTGGAGGTGGCGGCGGCCAGGATGTGGCTGTAGCCGGCACCCAGCTCTGCGACCAGAGGGGCAACGTTTTCAGGCAACTGGTGCGCGTAGGCGGCGTTGTCAGCCAGCAAGACTTTGCTCACGCCAGCGATTTTCGCAGCGGCTTCAGCCACGGCGCCAGCGCCAAGGCCTGCAACCAGCACGTGAATGTCGCCACCGATTTTTGCGGCAGCAGCCACGGTGTTCAGGGTGGCCGGAGCCAGCACCTTGTTGTCGTGTTCAGCGATTACCAAGATAGTCATTGTTAGATTACCTTCGCTTCGTTTTTCAGTTTCTCGACCAGTTCAGCCACCGACTTGACCTTGATACCCGCGCTGCGTGCAGCCGGCGCTTCGACTTTGACGGTCTTGTTGGTGGAGGCAGTGGAAACGCCCAAAGCATCCGGAGTCAGCACTTCGAGAGGCTTCTTCTTGGCTTTCATGATGTTCGGCAGGGACGCGTAGCGCGGCTCGTTCAAACGCAGGTCGGTGGTGACGATGGCCGGCAGTTTCAACGAAACTGTCTGCGCGCCGCCGTCGATTTCGCGGGTGACAGCCACGCTGTCGCCGCTCACTTCGACTTTGGAGGCGAAGGTGCCCTGGCCGTAACCGGTCAGCGCAGCCAGCATCTGGCCAGTCTGGTTGTTGTCGCTGTCGATGGCCTGTTTGCCAAGGATCACCAGTTGAGGCTGTTCCTTATCGACAACGGCCTTGAGCAACTTGGCCACGGCCAGGGAGGTCAGCTCTTCAGCGGACTCAACCAGGATGGCGCGGTCGGCACCCAGTGCCAGGGCGGTACGCAGCTGCTCTTGAGCAGTGGTCGGGCCGATGGAAACCACGACGATTTCAGTCGCAACGCCTTTCTCTTTCAGGCGTACAGCTTCTTCCACAGCGATTTCGCAGAAAGGGTTCATCGACATCTTGACGTTAGCGAGGTCGACGCCGGAATTGTCCGCCTTGACGCGAACTTTCACGTTGTAATCGACAACGCGTTTGACAGCTACAAGAACCTTCATGGATTCCTCGTTACTCTCCGGTGAAAAGAAAGTCGCCTAGGCGAACCTGGCGGTTGATGCTCATCGGCACACAAGGGCACCTCCAAAAACGTCGGCGAATGACACCGCGACAGGCCAGTGATGACCGTTCGTCAGTGGTGACTGGGAGGTCATTCTTTCTCGCGGCGTGTAAACTGCGCGCCATCTTTTGCACGCGCGTCACCCGTTTTGCCTTCGCCCTGCTTTTGGACGTGCTCTTGAAACCTACAGTCTGCCTACGCTAAGCGCAAAACCGACCGTATATTGACCGGAACACCTATTCTGGTCAATACGGCAAAATGGTCAGTCATAAGCCGCGTTGCTTTGATTTACCTAGCCTCCAAGCAATTCAAACAAACGTTTGTATTGGACGCTGGGAGTGGTGTAGATATAATGCGCCACCTAGAGAGAAAGGTGGGTCATACCCTGCTGTTTAAAGCAGCGATGACGGTTATGACACCTAACCTCCACCCATTAGAAAAAAAGCCTGTTGAGCCTTGAGTAGGAGATAGCCTGTGGAACGCGAATACATGGAATTCGACGTGGTCATCGTCGGCGCTGGCCCGGCGGGCCTGTCCGCCGCCTGCCGACTGAAGCAGAAGGCCGCCGAAGCCGGTAAGGAAATCAGCGTCTGCGTGGTCGAAAAAGGCTCCGAAGTCGGCGCTCATATCCTCTCCGGCGCCGTGTTCGAACCCCGCGCCCTGAACGAACTGTTCCCGGACTGGAAAGCACTCGGCGCCCCGCTCAACACCCCGGTGGTGCGCGATGACATCTATGTACTGCGCAGCGCCGACACCTCGACCAAGGTGCCTGACTTCTTTGTGCCCAAGACCATGCACAACGAAGGCAACTATATTATCTCCCTGGGCAACCTGTGCCGTTGGCTGGCCCAGCAGGCCGAGAACCTTGGCGTGGAAGTCTACCCAGGCTTCGCCGCCCAGGAAGCGCTGTTCGACGAAAACGGTGTGGTGCGCGGCATCATCACCGGCGACCTCGGCGTCGACCGCGAAGGCCATCCCAAAGAAGGCGTCTACACCCCAGGCATGGAACTGCGCGGCAAATACACACTGTTCGCCGAAGGCTGCCGCGGCCATATCGGCAAGCAACTGATCCAGCGCTTCAAGCTGGACAGCGACGCCGACGCCCAGCACTACGGCATCGGCCTCAAGGAAATCTGGGAAATCGACCCGGCCAAACATCAGCCTGGCCTGGTGGTGCACACCGCCGGTTGGCCGCTGGACATCATGAGCAACGAGAACACCGGTGGCTCGTTCCTCTATCACCTGGAAAACAACCAGGTCGTTGTGGGCCTGATCGTCGATCTGTCCTACAGCAACACCTTCCTGTCGCCGTTCGATGAGTTCCAGCGCCTCAAGCACCACCCGGTGCTGGCCCAGTACCTCGAAGGCGGCAAGCGCATCAGCTACGGCGCCCGCGCCCTGGCCAAAGGCGGCATCAACTCGTTGCCAAAAATGGTGTTCAAGGGCGGCGCTCTCATCGGTTGCGACCTGGGTACCATGAACGTGGCCAAGATCAAGGGCAGCCACACCGCGATGAAGTCCGGCATGCTCGCTGCCGACGCCGTGGCCGAACGCCTGTTTGCCGAATCCGAAGGCGGCGACGAACTGACCAACTACGTCGACAGCTTCAAGGCCAGCTGGCTCTACGAAGAACTGTTCGCCAGCCGCAACTTCGGCCCGGCGATGCACAAGTTCGGCCCGATCATCGGCGCCGGCTTCAACTGGTTCGACCAGAACATCCTGGGTGGCAAGATGCCGTTCACCCTGCACGACACCAAGCCCGACTATGCGTGCCTCAAGCTGGCCAAGGACTGCCAGAAGATCGACTACCCCAAGCCCGACGGCAAGTTGAGCTTCGACAAGCTGAGCTCGGTGTTCATCTCCGGTACCAACCACGAAGAAGAACAGCCGTGCCACTTGAAGCTCAAAGACCCCAGCATCCCGCTCGGCACCAACCTGCCGCTCTACGATGAACCGGCGCAACGCTACTGCCCGGCTGGCGTGTATGAAGTCGTGACCAAGGAAGATGGCGAGAAGCGCTTCCAGATCAACGCCCAGAACTGCGTGCACTGCAAGACCTGTGACATCAAGGATCCTTCGCAGAACATCACCTGGGTCACGCCGGAAGGCTCGGGCGGGCCGACTTACCCGAATATGTAAGCCAAACGAGGCTCCCAAACGGGAGCCTTTTTTATGGAATCAAACTCGATCAACTGTAGGAGGGGTGGCCCCCTTCCCACAGTTGGATTGTGCTGTTGCCTGACATGACTATGCAGCCCGCTCTTCGCCGGGGTTGCGCTCGAAGTAGCGTTTGTACTCGCGGCTGAACTGCGACGTACTTTGATACCCCACGCTATGCGCCGCCTGCGCCACCCCCATGCCTTCCACCAGCAATAATTGCTGGGCCTTGAGCAAGCGCAAGCGCTTGAGGTACTGCACCGGCGACAACAGCGTGCAACGTTTGAAATGCTCATGAAACGTCGACGCGCTCATGTGCGCATACCCCGCCAGCGTCTCGATATTCAGTGGCTCGGCGAAATGGGCATGCAGGTGATTCAACGAGGTGGCGATTCGCGAAAATTGCCCCTGCTGTTCCACCAACGCGCGCAGCACATCGGCCTGTGGCCCGCGCAGTGCGGTGAACAATAATTCCCGCACCCGCGCCGGCCCCATGATCCGGCTCTCCAGCGGATCATGCAGGCACTGCAACAGCCGTTCGACGCAGCCGCGCATCGCATCGTCGAGCACCACCGAACTCATCGACTCCAAGGTCTGCGCCGTCGGCGGCGGACCGGCCTGCATGCCCATGGCCATCACCAACTCCCCCAGCACCACCCGGTCAATCCCCACCGTCACACCCAGCAACGGCGCACCGGGCGCCAGGGCGAAGGTCTCGCACTCGAACGGCACCGGCATCGCCTGGATCAGGTAATGCCCGGCGCCGTACTCCAGGGTGCGCGGGCCCAGGTAGGCGACCTTGCTGCCTTGGGCCACGAACATCAGGCTCGGCTCATAGATCTGCGGGCCACGTGCCACATCGCAACTGGCGCGCAGCACTTGCACACCAGGCAGGTGGGTCGGGGAAAAACCGTCGCAGGACGTCAGCCCCTCAATCAAGGAAACCAGCGTGGCATTGGCGTCGAGATGGCGGGTCAACAACATGGCAAAAAACTTCGCGAAAAAGGGATGGGAACATCATCGCAGGTCTGGGGACACATAGATCCAAACCCGGGGCACTCCCGGAGGAATAGGCATGAGACTCGGAGCAATCGCCATGGCCGCACCTGGGGGTGGCGCGGAGAATGGCCCGCCTCATCTGTCACTGCTTCTGCGAGGTTTTCTCCATGTATACCGCCATCGGTTATGCCGCCCAATCGGCCACCACTCCCCTCGCCCCCATGTCATTTGAACGCCGCAGCCCGCGCGCCGATGACGTGGCAATCGAGATTCTCTACTGTGGCGTATGCCATTCCGACATCCACCAGGCCCGCAACGAATGGGGCATTGCCGTCTACCCGCTGATGCCGGGCCATGAGATTGTCGGCAAAGTCACCGCCGTCGGCACCAGCGTCACCGCGCATAAAGTCGGCGACCTGGTCGGCGTCGGTTGCATGGTCGATTCGTGCCGCCACTGCGACGCGTGCCAGGCGGACCTGGAGCAATACTGCCTCGAAGGCCCGACCATGACCTATGCCACCCCGGATCGGGTCGATGGCAGCAACACCATGGGCGGCTACTCCGACAGCATCGTGGTCAGCGAACATTTCGTGGTGAAGATCCCGGCCAAGCTCGACCTGGCCAGCGCCGCACCGATTCTCTGTGCCGGTATCACCACCTATTCACCACTCAAGCACTACGGCGTGAAGGCCGGCGATAAAGTCGGCATCCTCGGCATGGGGGGGTTGGGCCACATGGGCATCAAGTTCGCCAAGGCCATGGGCGCTGAGGTGACCCTGTTCACCCGCTCCGCGAGCAAGGCCGAAGAAGGCCGTCGCCAGGGCGCCGACCATGTGATCGTGTCCACCGACGCCGCACAGATGAAAGCCGCCGCCGGGCACTTCGACTTCCTGCTGGACACCATTCCGGTGCAACACGACCTCAACCCCTACCTGGATGTACTGCGCTTTGACGGCGTGCACATCCTGGTCGGCTTGATCGAGCCGGTAGATCCGCCCGTCAACGCCGCCAAGCTGGTGCTGGGTCGTAAAGTCCTGGCCGGCTCGCTGATCGGTGGCATTGCCGAAACCCAGGAAGTCCTGGATTTCTGCGCTGAGCATGGCATTACCTGCGACATCGAAATGCTCGATATCCGTCAGATCAACGAGGCCTACACCCGCATGATCGCCGGTGACGTGAAGTACCGCTTTGTCATCGACATGGCGACCCTGAAAGCCTGATCAGGCTTTCGCGCCCAACTCCGCAGACAGCCGGGCTGCGACCTGTTTGATCACAGGGATCAGCTCGGCCATTTTCTCCAGTGGCATGTAGGGCACGGTACTGGCGATGCTGATGCCGGCGACGATACGCCGGCTGGCATCGCGCACCGGTGCCGCCACGCAACGGATCGACGGTTCGTTGTCTTCCAGATCGAACGCATACCCTCCCGCCACGTATTCACGCATGCGCTGCTCGAACTGCGCCCAGGATTGCTCCGGGTGCTGCGGCCACTGCTGGCTCTTGCCGCCCTGCGGAAAACTGGCCTGGTACAGGCGCTGCCACTCCTCGGCGGTGTCATCCAGCAACATCGCCTTGCCGACCCCGGTCCGCGCCAACGGCATGCGATGGCCCACCCGCGAGCGCATTTCCGGGCCGTAGCGGCCAGGGTTCTTGTGCAGGTAGAGCACGTCGTCGTCTTCACGGATGGCCAAGTGAATGGTGTCACCGGTGAGGGCCGACAGTTCGTCCAGGTAAGGCACGGCCAGGCTGACCAACGGCAACTCTTCGCGCGCCTGGAACCCCAGCTCGATCAGCTTCGGCCCCAGCAGGTAACCCACTTGCGGCACCACGCGCAGGTAACGCTCGTCCACCAGGCAACTGGCCAGGCGGTGCGTGGTGCTGCGGGTGGTGCCGATGCGCTTGGCGATCTCCTTGAGATCCCGCGCACCCGCGGCCACCGCTTGCACGACGCCCAGGCCACGCAGCAGGGTCTGGGTGCCGGTGGGGGCGGCGTCTTTGACGGGGGTGTGGGCGGTTTCCTGCATATCGGGCCTATTGGGAAGTACGAAAACGGCGCCATTATGGCAAATGCTGAACGCGAACACAGCGTCGATCCAAGTGTGGGAGGGGACTTGCCCGAATACCGTTCAGTTAAGGCTTTTTGTAGGAGCGAGCTTGCTCGCGAAGAACTCACAGGCGCCGCGTTGATTCAGGAAACACGCGTGATCGTTGACGTTTTTCGCGAGCAAGCTCGCTCCTACAAGAAGGCGATGTACGCTTAACTGAACGGCATTAGGGCAAGCCCCCTCCCACAGAGGGCCTGAGGTATTCGGTCTAGCGCTGCTTCATGCGGTCGATGATGACCGCCAGCAACAGGATCGAACCGCGGATCACATACTGGTAAAAGGTATCGATATTCTTCAGGTTCATCGCATTCTCGATGATCGCCAGGATCAACACCCCGGCAATCACGTGGCGAATCATGCCGATGCCACCACTCAACGACACCCCACCCAGCACACACGCCGAAATCACCGTCAGCTCGAAGCCCTGGCCGATCATCGGCTGGCCCGAGGTCATGCGCGAGGCGAGGATCACCCCAGCCAACGCGCCGATCAAGCCGTGAACGGCAAAGATGATGATCTTGGTGCGGTCGACGTTGACCCCGGCGAGCAACGCCGCTTCCTGGTTACCGCCAATGGCCATGGTGTTGCGCCCATAGGTGGTGTAGTTGAGCAGCCAGCCGAAGAACACAAAGCACAGCACGGTGATAATGATCGGCACCGGCACGCCCAGCAATTGGCCGTTGCCGAACACGAAGAAGCGCTCGTCCATCACCCCCACGGCCTTGCCGTTCGAGAAGATATAGGCCAGGCCGCGCACGATCTGCATGGTCGCCAAGGTCGCGATCAATGCATTGATGCGCAACTTGGCGATCACGATGCCGTTGATCAGCCCCACCACCAGGCCCATGGCCAACGCCGCGGACACGCCGAGCACCACGCTGTCGGTGTCGCGGATCACGATCCCCGCCACCACGCCGGCGCAAGCGATCACCGAGCCCACCGATAAGTCGAAGTGCCCCGAGGCCAGGCAGAACAGCATGGTGCACGCCGCAATACCCACGGTGGAAATCGCCAGGCCCAGACCGCGCATATTCAGCGGCGAAAGGAAATTGTCGATGAACAGTGCGCTGAGCACAAAGATGCTCAGGGCTGCCAACAGCATGACCCAATCATCGAGAAACTTGCGCTGGTTGAAACCCGGCCAGAAGCCCTTTGCAGTTTTTACCTGAGACATACCCAAACCCTCTTATTCTTCAAGCCCGCGAACGCGGGAGAGCCAGTTGCAGCAGCCGTGCTTCATCCGCTTGATCGCGGGTCAATTCGCCAGTGAGGGCGCCTTCGCTCATCACCAGGATGCGGTCGGAGATGCCCATCACTTCCATCAGGTCGCTGGACACCACGATCACCGCAATACCGCTGGCCGCCAGGTTATGGATGATCTGGTAGATCTCCGACTTGGCGCCGATATCGATGCCTCGCGTCGGTTCGTCCAGCAGCAGGACCTTCATCGGCATCGACAGCCAGCGGCCAAGAATGGCCTTTTGCTGATTGCCGCCCGAGAGGAACATGATTTTCTGCTCCGCATTCGGCGTCTTGACCTTCATCGCCTTGATCTGGTGGTCGGCGTTGCCGGTTTCCCACTCGTCACGCAACAACCAACCGAACGATGCGTGGGCACCACGGGCGCTGATGTTGATGTTCTCCGCGACGCTGGACAGCGGAATAATGCCTTCCTTCTTACGGTCTTCAGGGCACAGCAACACGCCGCCGGCGATGGCATCGCGCGGTGAACGCAGTTGCAGCGGTTCACCGCACAATTGCAACTGCCCGGCGCTGCTGCGTTCCAGCCCGCTGAGCACACGCAACAGCTCGGTACGCCCGGCGCCGACCAGCCCGAACAGGCCGAGGATCTCGCCCTTGTGCGCCGCAAAACTCACCGGTTCGCGCAGGCCAGGGCCGAGCAGGCCGTCGACCTTCAGCGCCACATCACCGCGCTCACGCGGGCGATAGTCGTAGATGTCCTGGATATCGCGACCGACCATGCACGTCACCAGTTGGTCGTGGGTCAGCGCACTCATGTCGTCGAAGGTGCGCACGTAGCGGCCGTCCTTGAACACCGTCACCGCGTTGCAGATGCGGAATACCTCTTCCATGCGGTGGGACACATAGAGCACCACTTTGCCCTCGTCCCGCAGGCGTCCGATGATGGTCATCAAGCGGTCGATTTCCCGGGCGGACAAGCTGCTGGTGGGCTCGTCGAACGCAATCACATGAGCGCCGCGGGACAGGGCCTTGGCGATCTCCACCAGTTGGCGCTGGCCCAGGGACAGGCGCCCGAGCTTCTCCTCGGGGTCGATTTCATCGGCCAGGCCCTTGAGGCAGGCCAGAGCCTGCTTGCGCAGCAGGCTACGATTGACCACGCCGAAGCGCGACGGCAAATGCCCGAGGAACAGGTTTTCCGCGACAGTCATTTCCGGTACCAGGTGCAGTTCCTGGTGAATCACCGCGACGCCGCTGGCGATGCTGTCGGCGGCGCATTTGAAATCCATGGCCTGCTCGCCGATATGCACCGTGCCGCTGCTGGGAATATAGGCCCCCCCGAGGATTTTCAGCAGGGTCGACTTACCCGCACCGTTCTCCCCCATCAGCGCATGTACCTGGTGCGGACGCGCTTCAAAGCTGATCTGCGCCAGCGCCTTGACCCCGGGAAATTCCTTGCCGATGCCGTCGAACCGCAGAGCCGCCCCGTTCATTTCCACAACCCTATTTTGCTCAGTTCAGCCTTGAAGTTGGCGCGGGTGATCAGCGTCACGTTATCCAGGGCGGTAAACTTGGCCGGCTCAGTCCCTTTGGTTACCCACTCGAACATCGCCGTGGCCGTTTTATAGCCGGAGGCATCCGGGCTCAACAGCATCGAGCCGTAGAAGCCGGTGTCGGATTTTTTCAGTTCTTCGATGGCGTCGGTGCCGTTGATGCCCACGCCGATCACGTTCGCCGCCTTGAAGCCGGCGCTTTCGGTGGCGCGCACGCCGCCGAGCACAGTGCTGTCGTTCATACCGCCGATGATCAGGTTTTTCGCGCCACGGGGCAGTTTGACCAAGGCGGAGTTGGTGGAATCCATGCTACCGGGGACGTCGAGGGTTTTCTGTGCGCTGAACAGGATATGGTCGGCCGGCAACCCGGCGGCCTTGAGGCCCTCCACCGAACCGTCGGTGCGTTTCTTGCCGGTTTCCAACTCGTCAAAGGTGTTGATGACCGCGTAAGTGTCCTTCCAGTCCCAGTTGCGCTGCTTGGCTTGCGCAGCCATGGCTTCGCCCTGTTTCTGGCCGATCTTGTAGGCGTCCAGGCCGACGTAGGGCACGTCTTCCATGGGCTTGCCCTTGGCGTCGACAAAGCGGTCGTCCACCGCCAGCACTTTCAGGTTATTGAGCTTGGCCTTGGCCATGATTGCCGGGCCCAGGGACACATCCGGCGGGCAGATGACAAAGCCCTTGGCGCCATTGGCGGCCAGGGTGTCGATGGCCGAGAGGGTTTTCTCACCGTCCGGCACGGCGATCTTGATCACGGTAAAGCCCTGGTCCTTGCCGGCCTTTTCGGCAAAGGCCCATTCGGTCTGGAACCAGGGTTCCTCCGCCTGCTTGACCAGGAAGCCGATCTTCACTTCTTCGGCACAGGCCAATGCGCTGAAGCCGCTTAACGCAATAGCGGCGGCGAGAACGCGTATTCCTTTTTTCATGAATGGCACCTCTTGTTGTTATTGGGGCGGCGACGTCTAGTCGTGGTACATCACGGAGCGCCCGCCATCGATCATCAGGCAGGTGGCGTTGATAAAAGGCGCCTCGTCAGTGGCCAGGAACAGCGCGCTCATGGCCACCTCGATGGGCTGGCCGATACGCTTGGGCGGGTGCAGGTCGAACGCGCGCTGGCGCTCGGCATGCGGGTCGGGGAAGCCGTTCCAGTAGTCGACGTTGAGCTGGGTCTCGATATAGCCCGGCGCGATGGCATTCACGCGGATGCCCTTGGGCGCGTACTCGATACCGAGGGCGCGGGTCAGGCCGAGCAGGCCGTGCTTGGCGACAGGATAGGGAAAGCAGCCGGGAATGATGTGGCTGGAATGGGTGGAAGCGATGTTAATGATGTTGCCGATGCCCTGCTCGATCATGTGCGGCAACACTGCACGGCAGCCGTACCACGCGCCGTCGAGGTCGATGGCAAAGCAGCGGCGCCAGTCTTCGTCGGTCATTTCCAGAGGGTCGCGGAACACATTGACCCCGGCACAATTGACCAGCACATCCACGCGGCCAAAGCGCTCGATGGCCACATTGACCAACGCCTGCCATTGCTCCTTGGACGTGATGTCGACGGGCTGTGCATGGATTTCGGCGCCGCGTTCACGCCAATGGGCAGCGACAGCCTCGACCTTTGCGCCCTGGATATCCGCGATCACCAGCCGCGCCTGCTGGGCCTGGAAACAGGCAACGATCGCCTCGCCAATGCCTTGGGCGGCGCCAGTGACGATCACCACCTTGTTTTTCAGCCGATCGCCGTAAGTCGGCTCGGGTACGGCGGGGAGTGACAACGGTTGTGCCTGCATCGCTTCACCTGTTTTATTTTTGGTAGTGAGTGCTGATGCCGCCGACTATAAACCCGAAAGCCAAAATATCTCAATATATAAATTTGCATCCCACATAGTGAGCATAGATATAAAAAAACCGGCCTTGCTGGCCGGTTTACGAGGGGTATCAGCCCTGGGCGAAATCCCTCAGGGCATCACCTTCCATCCGATAGCGCACCCACTCCTCCTGCGGCTGGGCCCCGATGGACTTATAGAAGGCAATCGCCGGCTCGTTCCAATCCAGCACGCTCCACTCAAAGCGCCCGCACCCATTGTCGCAGGCGATCTTCGCCAGGTGGCGCAGCAACTTCTTGCCCGCCCCGCCGCCGCGCTGCTCCGGGTTGATGTAGAGGTCTTCGAGGTACAGGCAATTGCTGCCCAACCAGGTGGAATAGCTGAAAAAGAACACCGCGAATCCGATTGGCAAGCCGTCCCGCGAGCAGATCAGGCCATGGGCAGTAGCGCCCTCGCTGAACAGGCTGCGCTCGATATCCACCACACTGGCAATCACTTCATGCCGGGCCTTTTCATACTCGGCAAGCTCGGTGATAAACGTCAGGATCTGTGCAGCATCGCTGGGCACGGCGGGGCGAATCTCAATGGTCATGGGCGAACCTTGGGCAAATTCAAAGGCCACATACTAAGACGGTTTCATGACCGATTGCAGTGCAATTTCAATCGCGACTACCCTGTTGGCCCACCGCCTGATGAGAAGCCCCATGCCCTTCGCGCCCCTGCCCGACCTCGCCACCACCTTATTGCCCCATGCCCTCGGGCCTTCGGAAGATGGCGCCCACGATCTGTCGCACCTGCAGCGCGTATGGCACAACGCACGCTTGATCCAGGCGCAGGAAGGCGGTGATCTGGAGGTGTTGCTGGCGGCGGTATTGCTGCACGACTGCGTGGCCGTCGAGAAAAACTCACCGTTGCGCTCGAAAGCCTCGCAGTTGGCCGCCGACAAGGCGGCGCAGACGTTGCAGTTGCTCGGCTGGCCCGCCTCCAGGGTCGACGCCGTGACCCACGCCATCGCCACCCATAGTTTTTCCGCTGGCTTGGAGCCTCGGACCCTGGAGGCCGAGATCACGCAGGACGCCGATCGCCTCGACTCCCTGGGCATGATCGGCGTAGCCCGCACGTTCTACACCGCCGGGCGCATGGGCAGCGGTTTGTATGACCCGGCCGACCCCACGGCACGCCACCGCGAGTACGACGACAAACGTTTTTGCCTGGATCATTTCCAGACCAAATTATTGTCGTTGGCCGACGGATTTCAAACGCCGACCGGCCAGCGCCTGGCACAGGCCCGCCACCATCGGCTCAAGGGATTCATGGAGACGTTTATCGAGGAGATCGGCGCACTGTAAACCGGCCTTACTCCGTTGCCGGCTAACGCAAGCACCACCAACCACAGAACAATCCGCCTGGGCGTGCGTGGTAAAAATCGGCCATAACTCCAACGACCCCAAGGCTTGCCCATGCACTCCACCTCACCGGTGGGCGGAAAATTGTTCGCCCTGTTTTGCCTTGCCAGCTTCCTATTGTCGCTGTCCTACGGTTCAACCTTTTTGCTGTCGTTGCTGATTCATTCGCGCGGTGGGAACGAGCACGACGCGGGCAGTGTGATTTCCACGGCGATGCTCAGCACGTTCGTGGCGGTGGTGCTCTCCGGGCACTTGGCCGATGCGTGGGGAGCGGCACGGGCCATCGCGGGGATGGGCGTGTTGCTGGTACTTGCCTGCCTGGGTTTTGCCCTGACGCCAGGGTTTGGCCAGGGCTTGATGCTGTTCGGGCTGGCCCTCGGATTGGGCTGGGGCGTCTTCTATACGCTGGGCCCGATCATCGTGACCTTGCTGGTAGAACCCAGCCAACGCGCCAAGTACTTTGCGCTGCTGTCGGGCAGCATGTTGAGTGGCATCGGCTCCGGCCCCTTGCTCGGACGCGCCACCGCGGCACTGGACCTGCCCCTGACGACCGCGTTCTATATTGCCGGGTTGGCCAGCCTCGCCGGGGTTCTTGTTTTCTGGCGATTGGGCGCCGCGCTCAAGCATCGGGAAAATGCCCCGGCTTCGCGGATTTCCCTGGCCGCCAGCCGCCGGGTGCTGTCTTCCAAGGCGGCGTTCGCGATCCTCATGGTCGGCCTGGGTGGCTGCGTGTTTGGCGGGCTCTCATCGTTCCAGACCAGCTATGCCGCCGCGCACGGGTTGGACTACTCGCTGTTCTTCGCGGGGTTCCTGAGTGCAGCGATCACCAGCCGCCTGTTGATCGCCGGCTTCGTGGTCAAGCTGGATGCCTATCGGGCTGCCTGTGTGTTATCCGGGATCATGCTCGGTTCGATCGCGCTGTTCGCCTTTGGCGTGAGCGGCAACCTCAGCTATCTGCTGGCGGCGGCCACGCTGGGAGTGGGGTACGGCCTGACGTATTCCGTCATCAACGGGCTGGTCGCCCACGAAGCGCCGCCCGGTACAACGTCCCAGGCATTGCTGCTGTTCAGCCTGGCCTACTTTGTCGGCGTGTTTGGCTTTCCCTGGCTGGCGGGCAAGATCATCGTCGAATTCGGGCTGTCGACACTGATGCTGGGCGTACTGATCATCGCCGCGCTGAACTGGCTGATCACCGTTGCACGCTTGATCGAGCGCCGTCTCTCGGCACATAAAATCTTACAGGTGAGCTGATACCGTTCGTCGCCACCGAGGCACGAACCCACAAACTGGGCGGACCAATCAAGGGTAAGGACATCAATCATATGGAGACACCCTCATGAAGAATTCCACGTTTGCCGCCCTCGCCCTCACCGGCCTGCTGTCCGCCGCTTCGCTGAGTGTATTGGCCGCCACCTCGTCCACCGGCAAGACCGATCCTGTGGGCAGCCCGCCCAGCCCTGCCACCCAGGAATCCCAGGACTCGATGGGCACCGGCCTCGACACCAACGGGGGTGCAATCATCGACAACGGCGCCGATCCGCGCACCAAAGGCAACGACACCCAGCGCCAGGCCCCGGCCGCCGTCGGTAACGGCAAAATGGGCCCATCGGTCAATCAGCCGACGATCAACAAAGGCGACGACTCCAACATCCCAGGCGCCCCGAAACAGCCTGCGCCTTGATGCATCGGTAGCAAGACCAACACCCGATCATTTCCCAGTGAAGAGGTATGCATGAACGTCGATAAAAACCTTGAACAAGAAGTCCTCACCCGCCTGCTGCACGCCCACCCGAACGGGTTGGGCAAGGAGGTGCTGGATAATTACCGCGGTGAAAAAGTGGTCGCCAGTGTCTTGGCGCTCCTGCAAGACCGCGGCTTTATCAAGGATGGGCATGTGACCACCGATGCTGCCGGTGACTATGCGTTGAACCTGCCGATCAAGCTGACCGCGTCGGGCGTGGAAGAAGCGCGAAAGCTGGAAAGCCAAACCCGGCAGTAATGGCTTTTATCTGGCCTGGCCCTGACCCAAGGGCCAAACTGTGGCGAGCGGGCTTGCCCCGCGTTGGGCTGCGCAGCAGCCCCAGCAAATCCACCGCGATCCTACCCGCGGGATCTCGGTCGATTGGGTTCGGGGCCGCTTCGCGACCCAACGCGGGGCAAGCCCGCTCGCCACAACAAGCTCGTTCGCCACAACAAGCCCGCTCACTACAACAAGCTCGTTCGCCACAAAAATCCGGGCGTTCAAGGGAAAGACTAATTCTTAAAAATCAATAAGTTACTTGATCATTGATCAGAGGGTGCTTGCCCATCTTTGAGTGCATGGTCATTCAGCGAGTAGCGCGTCAACCTCGGCAGTGCCTGGAGACGTCGCAGGTCCCCAGCGGGTAACCGCCAGTGCCGCCGCCGCGTTCGCGCGGCGTGCCGCCACTGCGGGCGCCAGGCCCATGGCCAGACCGGCCATGAACACGCCCGCGTGCGCATCCCCAGCGCCATTGCTGTCCACCGCCCGCACCTTGAAGCCCGGCACGTGCTCAACCTCACCCGCGCGCCCGACCCAGCAGCCATTCGGCCCGTCACGCACGACCAGCAACGTTTCGGCGGGCAGGTGCTGACTGAGCGCGGGCAACGCGGCGGTGATATCCGCCGCACCGGTAAACGCGAGCGCTTCGGGGCCATTGCTGGTCCAGATATCGATACGCGGCAACAATGCGCTCATCAAGGCCGAGCCCGGCGCCTTGACCAGAGGGCCCGGGTCGAACACCACCACGATTGCGCGTGGCAGTGCCAGCAGCCAGTCGATCAGCGGCTGTGCCTTGCCCTCAAGGAGCAGGCTGTAGCCACTGACATACACATAGTCGTCCGCCTGCGGCGTTACGGCGGCCAAGTCCTCGGCACTCAACTCGCCCTCAGCGCCGATATGGGAGATGAAGGTGCGTTCGGTGGTGGCTTCCGTGAGAGACACGCACAACCCGGTGTCTTTGCCACCGCTGGCCGCCAAGGCCATTTCAATACCTTCGGCCTGCATGGCGGCACGGGCCAGGTCGCCGAAGCGGCCGTTGCCATGACGCCCCAGGTACACCACCGGCAAGCCATTGCGTCGCGCCGCCGCCATCACATTGAACCCGCCGCCAGCCTCGAAGCTGGCCGAGTGCGCGAGCACGTCGCCACCGGTGGCCGGCAGTTTTTCCAGGGACATGACCAGGTCGACGATGACCTGGCCAGTGTGCAGCAATCTAGACATTGGGGCTCTCAACTAAAGCCGGACGACGGTCAGCCGCGCCGCCGAGTACCGCGTAAATGCCGCCGGCAACCAGGAAGGTGACGATCCAGCCCAGGCCGTTGTGGCCCAGCCAGGAGTCGGACAATGGCCCGGCGAACCAGATGTTTTGCGCAGTGGTACCGATCGTGGTGAAGCTGAAACCCAGCACGATCGCCACGGCCCAGGCGCCGAACGCCCGCCATTCCACGCCACCGCGATACCAGTAGGCGCTGCTTGGGCTCACGTCCAGCAAATCCTTGGGGCTGTAGTAGTGGCGATGGATCAGGTCGACCACAAAGATCCCGACCCAGGCGGTGATCGGCACCGCCAGCAACGAGATAAAGGTGATGAACGGACCGTAGAAGCTGTCGGCGATCAGCATGAAGTAAATGGAGCCGGCGAAGATCGCCACGATGTCGACGATCACCGCATGCACGCGCTTGACCTTCAGACCGAGGGTCAAGGTGGTGAGGCCGGCCGAATACACCGACAAGTTATTCGACAGCAGCAACCCGCCAAACGCGGTGATCAGGTACGGCACGGCCATCCAGGTCGGCAGCATGTCGCGGATCGCGATGATCGGGTCGGTGGCCGAGGCCAGGTCATGGTTGCCCACCGACAGCAGGCCGCCGAGGGTGATCAGCAGCACCAGCGGAATGCCGGCACCAAACGCTGCGGACGCCACCAGGCGCACGGCCTTGACGCTGCGGTGCTGGTAGCGCGACATATCGGCACCGGCGTTGGCCCAGCCGATACCGGTACCGGCAGCCATGGTGCCGATGCCGATCATCATCGCGCTCATCGGTGCCGGGGTAGCGTTGAACACCGCGCTCCAGTCGATGGTGGCGCAGAGGAAACCGCCGACCAGGATGTTCAAGGCACCGAATACATAGGTGGCCCACTTCTGGATCACCAGCAAGGTAGCGTGGCCCAGGCCGGAAACCGACAGGGTCAGCAACACGAAAATGGCGATGAAGATCAGGGTCAGCAGCGGCGCACTTTTCGCCTCCACCGGCGAGCCGAACAGGATCGAACACAACGAGAGCAGCACGAAGGCGGCGGTGGTGGTGTTGACCGTTTCCCAGCCCAGGCGTGACATCAGCGAGACCAGGGTCGGGCCGATATTGCCGCGTACGCCGAAGATCGCGCGGGACAGGGTCAGGCTGGGCGCACGCCCACGGCGGCCAGCGATGGAAATAATGCCCACCACCGCGAAGGAACCGGCTGCGCCAAGGATCGCAACGATGATCGCCTGCCAGATAGCCAGCCCACGAAACGCCACCAGGGTCGCGCCCAGCGGCAAGCCGAGAATGCTGATATTGGCGGCGAACCACACCCAGAACAGTTGCAGCGGATGACCGTTGCACTCGCCTTCAGGGACCGGTTCGATGCCGCGTGTTTCCAATTGCCCAGCGCTTTGGCTGGAAGAGATGCTGCTCATGAGGGGTGCTCCTGGTGCCTGTATTGTTGTGGTTGTGGCAGATGCTTAAGGTCGATCGACTCTCGGTCTTCCTGACTCGATGAGCTCACAGTGGGAGCGCGCTTTCTGTCAAAGCATCGGGGCGGATACACCGCTGACGCGAGCAGGCCCGCTCCCACCTGTTTGTTTGCGGCGCTTACCGAATGGTCAGCAGCCCCTGCACCAGCGCCTGTAGATCCAGGCCATTGACCCGCTTGACCTGTTCGATCATCGCTTCAGGCCAGCACTGCATGCCCAGGCACGCCCCCAACATGGCCCCGAGCATCGCGGCGATGGTGTCGGTATCGCCCCCCAGGCTGGCGGCCAGGCACAGGGCTTCAAATGCGTTCATTTCGCCCGACGCCACTTGCTGCGCGAGGGCGAACGACACCACCACCGACTCCTGGGACGCGACGGAGGTGCCGATCAATTCATAGAGCAGGTCGGCGAACAGCGCCTTGTCGCCACTGCCGACGCTCAAGGTCCGCGCCCAACTGATGCGCGTGGAAATACGCCCGCCCGCAATCCAGTGGCCATGGCTTTCGGCTTGCTGGGCGAGCTGGGTGCCGATGTTCAACGCTTCGCCCAGGTCCACACCGTTGATGCCCGCCGATACCACGGCGGCCACCGCCGCCGCACTGGAGATGCCCAGGGTGGTGTTGTGGGTAACCTGGCACGCCTGGATCACCGCCTGGAGAAACTGCGCCGGGTCGCGCACATCGGCGGCGATGCCCACCGGCGTGATGCGCATCGCCGCGCCATTGGTGGTGCCGTAGCGTCCGGCTTCTTCCGGGGTGTGCCCGGCGAGGATCATGTCGATGGCGCGCTTGGTCGAAGGCCCGAGCAAATCCTGGGAGCCCTTGGCACGCATCACCGCTTCCCAGTCGATCAGGCGCTGGGCGAGCACAGTGGAGTCGATCTTGCCGTGGCCTTCCACCAGCAACTCGCCGACCAGAATCGCCTGTTCGGTGTCATCGGTGATGGAGCCAGCGGGCATGTTCGGCGCGATGGGCTGGTTGGCGTCAGCATCTTCCAGGGCAGTGATCGCACCGAAGCGCGCCTTGACCTGTTCACGGCTCAAGGATTGGGTGGGCATGCCCAAGGCATCGCCCAGGGCCAGGCCATAGAAAGCGCCAAGAGCGCGAAGCATCGGGGTCATTTCGACGTTCCAAACTGCAGGTGCAGGCGAAAGTGCAGAGGGTCGAGCAAGCTTTCGACGTGCTCCATGAAGCGCTCGCGACGGTCGTAGGTGGTACGCGACGCCTTGAGAAATACCGTGCCTGCCGGGCGACCGAGCAATTCGGCGTCTTCCTCGCTCAGCGGCTCGGCGCCGATCCACTGGTCGCCCTCGGCGCCGACATAACCGTAGGCGGCCAGGGTGATGGTCAGGGAGTTGTCGATCAGGCCCACACGGGGCAGGCTTTCCAGGCCACCGGTCGCCGGCATCAACGAGCGTTCCAGGGACACGGCGGTGCCGTCGGTGGTGCGCCGACGGCGGTCGAGGGCAATAAATTGATCGTTGCCGAAACGGCTGAGCAGGTCCGCGCGGGTCACGGCTTCGAAGCGCAGGATATCGGTGGTCACCAGCGCGCCCGTGTCGGCCAGGGCCTGGGCCCAACCGCTGCGCTGGTCAAGCACCATGCCGTCAAAGGTGACGATGGAACCCACGCCACTCTGGGTGGCAATGTAATTACGGCGCTTGAGCTCGGCCAGGGCCTCGCGCAAGGTGCCACGACTGACCGCAAACTCTTCGGCCAACTGGTGCTCGCCCGGTAGCAGGAAACCGTCGGCCATCACCCCACCCTCGATACGGCGGATGAGCTCGTCGACGACGCGTTTTTTCTTATCAAATCGAACATGTCTAATCATGTACAAATTGATAACCGAAAGCGCCCGATCACAGCAAGCGAATTATTTCAAAGGGATGAAAAAACCGCCCTCAGGGCTCCCGCCCGATACGGAAAAACTCCCCGCCACTCCACACACCGAGCCAGTTCTGACCGTTGATCGGACGGCTCACGGCCAGCTCCACCAATTGGTAGAACACATTGCGGTGAATCAGCGCTTCGAGGTTGGTGCGCACACGCAGATAGGGGGACGGTTCCTGGGTGTCGGGGTCGATCACTACCCGCAGCGGGTGTTCGAGGCCAGCCTCGATTTGATCATCGACGTTGGTGGTAAAGCGCAACACCTGGCTTTCGCCCTGCCCTTCGACATCCAGGGTTACCGCGACAAAGGGCGCATCATCGACGCTGATGCCCACCTTTTCTACAGGGGTGACCAAGAAGTAATCGTCGCCATCACGGCGAAGAATGTTGGAGAACAACTTGACCATCGGCTTACGCCCGATGGGCGTGCCCTGGTAGAACCAGGTGCCATCACGGGCGATACGCATGTCGATATGGCCGCAGAAGTCCGGGTTCCACAGATGCACCGGCGCCGGCCCCTTGCCCTTGGGCAGTTGGGCCAACAGGTCATTGGCCTTGGCGGAATCGGTCATGGTGTTATCCCTCTTTTACGTGCTGGCCTTACTGGTCCCCCATGCCCAGCAGGCCTCGGGCGTACTGCGCCAGGGGCCGGGCAATCAGATCTTCGGGCTTGTTGTCGTGGAACGTCAGTAAACCGCCACGATTGCGAATACGTGCAGTATCAATCAAATACTGGGTGCTGGTCTCGATCAACATGATCTGGATCACGCCGCTGTCCAGACCGAGGCGGTCGAGGGCCTGCTGGTCGGTCCACTCATCGGCGTTGCCGATACGGTCATCCGCCGCGGCAAAACGGCAGTACAGCAAGTAATGGGCACCGGCCGCACGGGCTTCGGCCATGGCCTGCTCAAGCCCTTCGGGCTGACGGGCGCGGCGCACCATGGGGAAGTATTCGACGAAGCCGTTGAAGGCTTCCTCGGCTACCACGTTCGGACGCGGATAGGCACTGCCCGGTGGCACGAAAGCGCCTTGGGCGATAAACACAAAGGAGTCCGGCTGGATGCGAACCGAGGCGGTACGGCGAGTATCGCTATGGTCGAGCAACCCGGCATCGCTCATCTGATAGCGGGTGCCTTCGGCCATATCGCTGACGGTCATGCAACCACTCAACGTCAACGACGCCAGCAACAAAACCAGACTACGCATCCTAATCCTCCAGAAGCCGGTGACGGAAAACCGGCGAATGGGCTCAAGATGCAGGTTCTGCGCCAGCTTGAGGGCAGCTCAAATCAAATGTGGGTGATGTGTCATCTTCGGGATAGCGTTAGCCGCCGATGATCTTCATGACCGTCGCGCCGCCGGAGAACGCGACTTCCTGTTTATCGCCCAGCGCCTTGACCAACAGGCCCTGCAAGGCCGGCAGCGCCTGGTGACGCGGCTTGTCCAGCAAGTCGCCGACGTAGTGCCGGTTGCTCGACGACAGGCAGCCATGCAACCAACCGGTCGACGACAGCCGCAACCGCGAGCAGGTGCGGCAGAACGGCACGCTTTCGTTGGCGATCACGCCAAAAAAGCCTTTGCCCGGCACTTCGTAGCGAACGGCCGTGGCATCTACCGGTGCGTTGGCTTGCAGGTATTCATAGTGTTCGCCGATCAGGCCAAGCAGTTGCTGCAAGCTGACGAATTGCTGCAGAAACGCATTGGAGTCCTTGGCCAGGTGGCCCATGCGCATCAACTCGATAAAGCGCAACTCATAGCCACGCTCCAGGCAATAGTCGAGCAGGGGCATCACCTGGTCGAGGTTCTGCCCGCGCAACGGCACCATATTGACCTTGATCTTGATCCCGGCCGCGCGGGCCTGGTCCATGCCATCGAGCACGGTGGCCAGGTCACCGCCACGGGCGATGCTGCGGAAGGCGTCGGCGTCCAGGGTGTCGAGGGAAACGTTGATACGCCGGATACCGGCGTCCACCAGCAGCGGCAGTTTGCGCGCAAGTAACTGGCCATTGGTGGTCAGGCTGATATCACTGAGGCCCATCCCGCCCACGGCGCCCATGAAGGCTTCGAGTTTGGGGCTGACCAGCGGCTCGCCGCCGGTGATACGCAGGCGCTCGATACCCGCCGCTTCAATCAGATAGGCCACGCCACGGGCCATGGCCTCGGCCGAGAGTTCGTCCTGGGCAGCCACCAGCCGCTTGCCGTTTGGCACGCAGTAGGTACACGCGTAATTGCAGGCTGAGGTCAGGCTGATCCGCAAATTGCGAAAACGCCTGCCTTGACGATCAACGATCATGGATCACTCCGGCAGAGGATGATTCGGGGCGCGCTAAAAACTGACTGATAAATCAGCTTTTAGCAAGATCCTTGCCTGAGTATATTCCTGGGTTACTGCACCTGGCAGCAAATCATTACGTGGCAGGCGTTTCAGCGGGGGCGTGTGGCTGCTCGGTGCTGTGCTTGCGCTTGTTGCCCATGCGCACACCGATGTCCATCAGGAACTGGAAGAAACCTTCCTGATCTTCCAGCACATTGCTCCAGAACGGCGAGTGGTACAGCGCCACGGCGCCATGCACCAAGGCCCAGGCGGCACAGTAGTGGAAGTACGGCGGCACATCTTCGAGCTTGCCTTCACTGATGCGACCCTTGATCAGCAGGGTCAGGCGTTCGAAGTTCGAGGCGCGGATCTTGTGCAGTTCCTCGACCATTTCCGGCACCTGGTGGCCCTTGACCACTTTTTCTTCCAGGCGGTCGAACAGGCGATAGCGCTGCGGGTCACGCATGCGGAATTCGAAATAGGCCCGGGACAGGGCCTCCTTGTCCTTGTCGACATCGGCCGAGTGCAGCAACTCGTTCAAGTCGCGCTCGTAGTCGAGCATCAGGCGCAGGTAGATTTCGGCCTTGGATTTGAAATGCTTGTAGATCGTGCCTTTGCCGATACCCACGGCATCCGCAATCATCTCGACGGTGACGCTGTCTTCACCTTGTTCGAGGAACAACTTGAGTGCAGTGTCGAGAATTTCCTGCTCACGGCGGCGAAACTCACGGACCTTACGGGGTTCTTTGTGCATGAGGAAGAGGTCTGCAGAGGTCGGTATTAGGGAGGGTTGCGCAGGGCCACGGATACGTGGCGATACGATTTACCCGATGCGAGGGATTATCCCGACTGAACGGTCGTTGGGCAACGTCTATGTGAACCCGTTGCGCACTTTACTTTCAGTCCGCCAACGATTTCATGCTTATCAGTCAGAAATAATACGCAACAACTACAGCTGGGCACCGGCTCAATGAGAACTCAAGCGAAGCGCACGTATTCCAAATCTGTTTAAGAAACGACCAGCCGCGACTGGACTGAATCGGATACTGATCAATACTTCAACTGTCGGCGCGACATCTCCCCCAAGTGAAGCGTCGACCTGGGTACCAACGGACCGCGTGCCCTTGTTTTACTCCTAATGGTCTTAGCCCGGATTCGCCCCCCCAGAACCCGGGTTTTTTTTGCCTGCGATTTGTCCGGCCCCGTTACCCGGCCACATGGGCCTGCGGGAACAGGCGCTTGAAGTTCGCAGTGGTCTGTTCGGCAAAGCGCTCATATGACTCACCGCGCAGCATCGCCAGGTAATCCGCCACATCCCGCACATACTCCGGCAGGTTTGGCTTGCCGCGATGGGGTATGGGCGCCAGGTACGGCGAGTCGGTTTCCACCAGCAGACGGTCGACCGGTACTTGGCGCGCCACATCCCGCAAGGCATCGGCATTGCGGAAGGTCACGATGCCCGACAGGGAGATATAGAACCCCAGGTCCAGGGCAGCCTTGGCCATGTCCCAGTCTTCGGTGAAACAATGCAGCACGCCTGCCTGGGGGAGCGCGGCTTCGCGCAGCAGGGCCAGGGTATCGGCGCGAGCACCGCGGGTGTGGACAATCACTGGTTTGCCGGTCTGCCGGGCGGCTTGCAGGTGCAGGCGAAACGATGCCTGCTGCAACTCGGCGGCTTCGGGTTCGTAGTGGTAATCCAGGCCGGTCTCGCCAATGGCGACCACGCGCGGGTGGTTCAGCTCCCCCAACAGCCAGTCGAGGGCCGGGGCCTCACCGGGCTTGAGGTCCAACGGGTGGACACCCACCGAGCAATCCACATCGGCATAGCGATCGGCGAGGGCTTTGACGTCAGCGGCGTTGTCGGCACTGACGCCGATGCACAGGAAGTGCCCTACCCCGCGCTGGCGGGCGGCTTCGAGGGCGGCATCAAGGGAACCGCCATGCTGGGCAAGGTCAAGGCGATCAAGGTGGCAATGGGAATCTACGAGCATAGGAAATTACGACTTAAGTCACGGAAAGGGCCTGGCCAACGATACACCCGTCGGCCACGGAAATTAACGGCGGCCGAGCAAGCCGACCCACTGCACCAGCAGCGCTTCGAGCAACAGCACGCGGTTGAGGTTGGCCTTGCCGAGCACCTTCTGGCGCTGGGCGAGGATCCAGTCCTGGATATTGAGCACCTTGTCCTGGGCACTTTTCTGCGCCAGGTACTGCACCACCTTGCGCATGTCCGGCAGGCCCAGGCCCTGTTCATCCTGGGTCAACTGGTAGCGCAGGATCAGGCTCGACCAGTCGCAGAACCAGTCGAACAGCAGCAGCAAGGGGATGTCTTTCCAGGCCGCTTCGGCCAACTGAGTAGCGGACAGCTCCTGCTTGAGCAGTTTTTTCACGCCATCCACCACCAGCGCCCGTTGCTCGCGCACGCCCTGGGCGTGCAGCTTCACCGCTGCCAGGGGTGAACCGGCGGCCAGGGTCAGTAACTCGACCCGTTCGTCTTCGGCGCACTCCGGCAGCGCCTGTGCCAGCCACTGCAAGCTCATGGCCTCGCTCGGCAACGGGCACGCCTGCTGCACGCACCGGCTGCGAATGGTCGGCAACAAGCGGCTGGACTGGTGACTGACCAGCAACAGCACCGTATCGCCGGAAGGTTCTTCCAGGCTTTTGAGCAAAGCGTTGGCGGCATTGATGTTCATTGCTTCCACCGGCTCGATCAACACCACCTTGCGCCCGCCCATCTGTGCGGTTTGCACCACGAAACCGACAAGGTCGCGGACCTGGTCGACCTTGATCGCCTTGTCGGCTTCCTCGGGCTCCAGCAGATAGTTGTCCGGGTGGCTACCGGCCTTGAGCAACAGGCAGGATTTGCACTCGCCGCAGGCTTCCAGGTTGACCGGACGCTGGCACAACAGGCTGGCCATCAGGCGTTCGGCGAGGGCGCGCTTGCCGATCCCCGCCGGCCCGTGCAGCAAATAGGCGTGGGCGTGCTGGGCACGGCCGGCCAACTGCTGCCAGAGGCTATCCTGCCAGGGGTAGGCTTCAGCCACGGGCACGCTCCAGCAGTGTCGGCAACAAAGCGTCAATGGCCTGTTGCACCCGGGCCAGCGGCTGCGCGGCGTCCAGCAGGTAATAACGCGCCGGTTCAGCCTTGGCGCGCGCAAGGAATGCGCTGCGCACCGCCTCGAAAAACGCCTGGCCTTCCAGCTCGAAGCGATCGAGGCGACCACGGGCACTGGCACGCGCCAGGCCGACTTCTACCGGGAGGTCGAACACCAGGGTCAGGTCAGGGCGCAAATCGCCCTGCACAAAGGTTTCCAGGGTGGCAATGCGCTCCAGCGACAAGCCCCGGCCACCGCCCTGGTAGGCATAGGTGGAATCGGTGAAGCGATCACAAATCACCACCGCACCACGGGCCAGGGCCGGGCGAATCACCTCGGCCAGGTGCTGGGCACGTGCGGCAAACACCAGCAACAGCTCGGTGTCCGGGTTCATCTGTTCGTCACCTGGGGTCAGCAGCACCTCGCGGATACGCTCGGCCAGCGGCGTGCCGCCCGGTTCACGGGTCAACACCACTTCGATACCCTCGGCGCGCAAGCACTCGGCCAGGTAATCGCGGTTGGTGCTTTTGCCGGCGCCTTCCGGGCCTTCCAGGGTAATAAACAAGCCAGTCACAGGCAGTCCTTAGTCAGAGTCATTGCGGGCTTTGCGGCGCGACGGTGTCCGGTGCAGGCTCCGCCGGCGCTTGAGCTGGAGTATCGGCGGGGGGCGTCGGGTCTTCCGGCGGTTTTACCACCGGCGCCGGGCTGGAGCGATAATCGGCGCGACGCTTGAGCTGGAACTCACGCACGGCGGCATTATGCGCATCCAGGTTATCGGAGAAAATATGGCTGCCATCGCCACGGGCGACGAAATACAGGCTGCTGCCCGGCACCGGGTTCAGCGCAGCATGAATCGCCTCGCGGCCGACCATGGCGATCGGCGTCGGCGGCAGACCGGCCACCATGTAGGTGTTGTAGGGGTTGGCTTCCTTGAGGTGGGCGCGGGTCAACTTGCCGTTGTAGCGCTCCCCCAGGCCGTAGATCACCGTCGGGTCGGTCTGCAGGAGCATGCCGATCTTCATGCGGCGCACGAACACCCCGGCGATCTGCCCACGTTCTTCCGGCACACCGGTCTCTTTCTCCACCAGGGAGGCCATGATCAGCGCTTGGTAAGGGTCGGTGTATGGCACATCAGCGGCGCGCTTGCTCCATTCCTGGGCGAGTACATCGTCCAGGCGGTTGTAGGCTTTTTTCAGGAATTCAACATCGGTCATGCCGCGCACGAAACGGTAGGTATCAGGAAAGAACCGACCTTCAGGGAACACGCCGGGATGGCCAAGCTTGTCCATCACCTCGCTGTCACTCAGGCCCGAGAGGGTCTGTACGATCTTTTCATGCTTGGCCAGGGCCGAACGAACCTGGCGAAAATTCCAGCCTTCCACCAGGGTCAGGCTGTATTGCACCACTTCGCCACGTTGCCACAGGCCAATCAGGCCCTGGGCGGTCATCCCAGGCGTCATGCGATATTCGCCGCTGTGCAGCGGCTGTCCATCGAGGTTGAAACGCCAGTACAGGCGCAGCCAGAAGGCACCTTCGAGCACACCCTCGGCCTCCAGGCGATTGAAGGTACCCGTGGGGGTGGCCCCTGCCGGCACATCAAGCAACTGCTCCTGCGTCAGGTTCAGCGGCTGCTTCAGGGAGGAATCGAGTTTCCAGGCGGAAAACCCCAACAGCAACGCCGCCGAGAACACACCGATCAGCAGCAGTACAACCAGTTTTCGTATCAACTCAAATATCCAATAGTGCGCGAACAATGCCCTGCAGTTTACGGGTGAGCGGGCCAACCGACCAGCTCATCGCAGCACAGTCGCGCACCGGCCAAATGCCATAAACGCTGTTGCACACAAAGACTTCATCAGCCTGTTGCAACTGCTCAAGGCTGATATCAGCCACGGCCACCGGGATGCCCAGCGCTTGTGCCTGGGCCAGGACCTCGGCGCGCATGACACCGGCAACCCCGCAACGCGCCAGATCGGCGGTTAGTAACAAGCCGTTGCAAACCAGGAACAAGTTGCTGAACACGCCCTCGATGACGCGTCCGGACCTATCCAGCATCAAGCCCTCGGCATGCTCGGCGTCTTGCCATTCGGCGCGGGCAAGCACTTGCTCCAGGCGGTTGAGGTGCTTGAGACCCGCCAATAGCGGTTGTTCGGACAAGCGGGTGGCACACGGAAACAGGCGGATACCGTCGGTTCCATAGGCCGGGGGATAAGTGGCGGGCGGACTGCCCAGCAAGATCCGACGCACGGGAGCGCCGGGGTTGATGCCATAACCGCGCAGGCTGTCGCCGCGGGTGAGCATCAACTTGAGAACACCGTCGCCGAGGGCGGCGGCATAAGCCAGCACTTCGCTGCGGATCAGCGCCGGATCCGCAACCAGTTCCAACCGCCTGCAGCCCTCGTCGAGGCGGTGCAGGTGGCGGTCGAGCAGCACGGGCTGCCCGGCCTTGACGGCAATCGTCTCAAACAAGCCGTCGCCATAAGCCAGGCCACGATCCTTCAGGGGCACGCTGTCCGCTGGCTGACCGTCGACCCAGCTGTGCATCACTCGGCGAACCGGCGGAACACCAGGGAACCGTTGGTGCCACCGAAACCGAACGAGTTGGAGATCACCACGTCGATCGGCATCGGCTGTGCTTCGTGAGGCACGAAGTTCAGGTCGCAACCTTCGTCCGGCTCATCGAGGTTGATGGTCGGCGGAGCGACCTGATCCTTGATGGCCATCACACTGAAGATCGCCTCGACCGCGCCCGCCGCACCCAACAGATGGCCGGTCATGGACTTGGTAGAGCTGACCGCCAGCTTGTAGGCATGGTCGCCGAACACCGACCTGATGGCTTCGGCTTCCGCCAGGTCGCCAGTCGGGGTCGAGGTGCCGTGGGCGTTGATGTACTGCACCTGGTCCGGGTTGACCTTCGCATCGCGCAGGGCGTTGGTAATGCAACGCGCAGCGCCAGCACCATCGGCCGGTGGCGAGGTCATGTGGTAGGCGTCGCCGCTCATGCCGAAACCGATCAGCTCGGCGTAGATGGTGGCACCCCGCGCCTTGGCGTGTTCCAGTTCTTCGAGCACCAGGGCACCGGCACCGTCGGACAGCACGAAACCGTCACGGCCCTTGTCCCATGGACGGCTGGCACGGGTCGGTTCGTCATTGCGCGTCGACAGCGCACGGGATGCGCCGAAGCCGCCCATGCCCAGGCCACAGGCGGCCATTTCGGCGCCACCGGCGATCATCACATCCGCCTCGTCATAGGCGATATTGCGCGCCGCCATGCCGATGCAGTGAGTGCCCGTGGTGCACGCCGTGGCAATGGCGTAGTTAGGTCCCTGGGCACCCAAGTGGATGGACAGGAAACCGGAAATCATATTGATGATCGAGCCCGGAACGAAGAACGGTGAAATTCGACGGGGGCCGGAATCATGCAGCGTGCGACTGGTTTCTTCGATATTGGTCAGACCGCCAATACCCGATCCCATGGCGACGCCGATACGCTCACGGTTGGCGTCGGTCACTTCCAGGCCGGCGTTACGCACTGCCTGAAAACCGGCTGCCAGGCCGTATTGAATGAACAGGTCGAGTTTGCGGGACTCTTTGACCGAGAGATATTCCTCGACATTGAAACCCTTTACCGAGCCGCCAAAACGGGTGGAATAGGCAGAAAGGTCCGTGTGTTCGATCAGACCAATACCACTGCGGCCAGCCAGAATGCCCTGCCAACTGCTCGGCACATCCGTACCCAGTGGCGACAACATACCCATACCGGTGACTACGACGCGTCTACGCGACACAGCACTCTCCTTTTTCTTGATGACGACACTTTGCTTCAGAGCCACTTTTCATCAGAGCTAAAGAAAAAACCGCACGCCGTTACAGCAGTGCGGTTTTTCCCTGACAGCAAGCGACGACTACAAACTATTACGCCTGGTGGCTAGTAACGTAGTCGATAGCAGCTTGAACAGTAGTGATTTTTTCAGCTTCTTCGTCCGGGATTTCGGTCTCGAATTCCTCTTCCAGAGCCATCACCAGCTCAACGGTGTCAAGGGAATCGGCACCCAGGTCTTCTACGAAGGAAGCAGTGTTGATCACTTCTTCTTCTTTGACGCCCAGTTGCTCGGCAACGATTTTCTTGACGCGCTCTTCGATGGTGCTCATACCTTGTTTAACTCCTAATGGACAAATTCAGGCAGCTGGCCAGTGGGTAAGTGTATAGAAAGCCATTTCAGCTTTTCAACTGAAAGCTTCACCCTGTACCCCGTAGGCCACCTGCCTATAAATTAAGTTGCAGCTTTATAACGGATTTTAGACAGCTCGTATGACATTTTTTTGAAGCGATCCGTCACAATTTAACTCATGTACATCCCGCCGTTCACCGGGATTGTAGCCCCAGTCACGTATGCCGCACCGTCGGATGCCAGGAAAGTGACCACATTCGCGATCTCTTGAGCCTGGCCCAGACGGCCCAGCGGAATCTGCGTCAGCAAGGCTTCACGCTGTGCTTCCGGCAGTTCGCGGGTCATATCGGTATCGATGAACCCTGGGGCCACCGAGTTGACCGTAATCGACCGCGAGCCGACTTCACGCGCCAATGCACGGCTGAAACCTTCCAGACCGGCCTTGGCGGCTGCGTAGTTTACTTGGCCTGCGTTGCCCATGGCACCCACTACAGAGCCAATATTGATAATTCGGCCCCAGCGCGCCTTGGTCATGCCGCGCAAAACGCCCTTGGACAGGCGAAACAGACTGTTCAAGTTGGTGTCGACCACGTCGTACCACTCGTCGTCTTTCATGCGCATCATCAGGTTATCGCGGGTGATACCGGCGTTATTCACCAGAATTGCCGGCGCACCGAACTGTGCGGTGATCTCGGCCAGTACCGCAGCCACGGACTCATCGCTGGTCACATTCAGCTCAAGGCCAGTGCCTTGGACACCGCTTTCCTTCAAGGTCGCGGCGATACGCTCGGCGCCCGAAGCGGAAGTGGCGGTGCCAATGACAACGGCGCCCTGACGGCCCAGTTCCAGGGCGATGGCCTGGCCAATGCCACGGCTGGCGCCGGTAACCAGTGCAACTTTACCTTGCAGACTCATGCAGGCTTCTCCTAAGTTCGGGGATCAGGGGTCAGGCCAGTGCCGCGAGAGCGGCAGCGAAGGCATCCGGGGTATTGAGGTTGGCGGTCGACACACCGTCGGCGCAACGCTTGTTCAGGCCAGCCAGGACCTTGCCCGGGCCGCATTCAACCAGCTCGGTGGCGCCATTGGCGGCCAGGGTCTGTACCGACTCAACCCAGCGTACCGGCTTGTAGAGCTGCTCCAACAGGTCGCGCTTGAGGGTCTCGAGATCAGGCGCAACCGCCGCGCTGACGTTCTGCACCAGCGGAATCTGCGGCGCCTGCCAGTTGATGGCGGCGATGGACTCGGCAAACCGCTCGGCTGCCGGACGCATCAACTCGCAATGGGACGGCACGCTCACCGGCAACGGCAGCGCACGCTTGGCGCCACGGGCCTTGCAGCCTTCGATGGCACGCTCGACCGCCGCCTTGGCACCGGCGATCACCACCTGGCCAGGGGAGTTGAAGTTCACTGCGCTGACCACTTCGCCCTGAGCGGCTTCGGCGCAGGCCTCGATCACGACCGCATCGTCCAGGCCGAGGATAGCGGCCATGCCGCCCTGCCCGGCCGGAACGGCTTCCTGCATCAGTTGGCCACGACGCTCGACCAGCTTGACCGCCTCGCCCAGGGTCAGGCTGCCCGCCGCCACCAGGGCGCTGTATTCGCCCAGGCTGTGACCGGCCACGAATGCCGGGCGTGCGCCGCCTTCAGCCAGCCACAGGCGCCACAGGGCAATCGAAGCGGTCAGGATCGCCGGTTGGGTTTTATCGGTTTGATTGAGTTGCTCTTCCGGCCCCTGCTGGGTCAACGCCCACAGGTCGTAACCCAGGGCATCGGAAGCTTCCTTGAAGGTTTCCAGGATCAGCGGATATTGCGCGCCCAGCTCGGCCAACATGCCGAGGGACTGCGAACCCTGCCCTGGAAAGACGAATGCGAGGGATGTAGACATGTAACAAGCCCCTAAATGATCAGGTCGTCGGAAATGGTCGCTCCCGATCTTAAAATGAATGGTGGGAGCGCACGAAACTGACAGATTGGATGGTCAATTGAACTGGTCGGTCACATTTAAGCATTCCCGAGCCGATTCGCCTAAGGCAACAGATCCTCTAGACGGCCGTGCAAACGTTGAGGCAGGTTTTCCTGGATCTCGATAAGCGCACGCGCAATAGCGCTTTGGAAGCCCTGCACCCCCGCCGAGCCGTGGCTTTTGACCACAATGCCCTGCAAGCCAAGAAAACTTGCGCCGTTATGCCGCGCTGGCGCCAGGTCAGCCTGCAGGCGGCGCATCAACGGCAGCGCCAGGGCGCCCACCATGCGTGACGCCAGGCTCTGCTTGAACAACGCTTCGATGCGCATCGCGATCATGGTGGCCAGGCCTTCGCTGGACTTGAGCAGGATATTGCCGACAAAACCGTCGCACACCACCACATCCGCTTCGCCACGGTACAAACCGTCGCCTTCGACAAAGCCGATGTAGTTCAAGCCCCGCGCGCCCTGCAACAGGGTAGCGGCGAGCTTCACCTGCTGATTGCCCTTGATGTCCTCGGTACCGATGTTCAACAAGGCCACTCGCGGCCGGACCACACCCAGCGCTTCGGCGGCCACCGAGCCCATCACGGCGAACTGAAACAGGTGCTCGGCACTGCAATCGACATTCGCACCCAGGTCCAGCAGTTGGCAATAGCCTTTCTGCGTCGGAATCGCCGCCACCATCGCCGGCCGGTCAATCCCCGGCAGGGTCTTGAGCACATGCCGCGACAATGCCATCAATGCACCGGTATTGCCGGCGCTGACGCAGGCTTGCACCTTGCCGTCGTGCAACAACTCAAGGGCTACCCGCATCGAAGAATCGGGCTTGCCACGCAGGGCCGCCGCCGGCTTGTCATCCATGCTGATGGTTTCGCTGGCTGGCGTAATCGTCAGGCGCGCGCGATCCACCGCCGGATGGCTGGCAATCAGTTCTTCAAGGAGGGAGGGTTGACCGACAAGGGTCAGGTGCAGCGAGGGTGTGGCAGCCAGGCTGGCAATGCAGGCCTGAACAATGCTGCGGGGACCGAAGTCCCCGCCCATTGCGTCAATCGCGATGACTTGAGCAGACAAGTGATTACTCGTCAGCGCCCTTGTCGATCACTTTACGGCCACGGTATACGCCTTCTGGCGATACGTGGTGACGCAGGTGAACTTCACCGGTGGTCTTTTCTACGGACAGGGTGCTAGCCTCGAGAGCGTCGTGCGAACGACGCATGTCACGGGCAGAGCGGGATTTTTTGTTCTGCTGAACAGCCATAATTGATTAACTCCTAAACGTTTGGGTCACGCTTTAACTGCGCCAATACACTGAACGGGTTGGACCGCGTTACCTCGTCCTCGCTCGGTTCGGGCTCGTCATCGAGGCCCGCCGGCTGCTGGCATTCTTCCGGATGATGAGCAGGCACAATGGGCAAGGCGAGCAGAAGCTCCTCCTCGATCAGTGCATGCAGATCCAAAGGATCTTCGCCCAGTTCCAGCACGTCATAACCTTTCGGCAACGACTGGGTATTCGCACCCTCCTTCACCACAGCATAACTGCACTCGCTGTGGATCGGCAGGGTGACCAGCTCAAGACAACGCTGGCAAACCATTTTGACCTCGGTGTCGATAAAGCTGTGGATTACCACAGATTTACGTTCATCTCGTTCAAAAACGAATTTGGCCTGCACCGTACCGACAGTGTCGGAAAGCGGGTCGCAGAGTCTCTCCAAATCGGCCAGCAGCAACTCACCTTGAAGGGAAGTGCCACGATCAGCCAATTTGCGCGGGTCAACGTGAGGTGGAATCGGGTCATTCAACATAGGCGCAGCATTATAGGGATGCCCCCAGCCATGTCAAAGGAAATTCAGCCCTGTGCGTCGGCCGGTCGCCCCGCTAGAATCGGCGGCTGCCTTGAGGAGACGTCCATGCTGCCTTTATTACTCGCTTCCAGCTCGGTTTATCGCCGGGAATTGCTGAGCCGCCTGCACCTGCCGTTCACCTGCAGCTCGCCGGATATCGACGAAAGCCACGCTGCAAATGAGTCGGCCACGGATCTGGTCAAACGCCTGGCCGAACAGAAAGCCCGTGCCCTCGCCGCCAGCCATCCTGGACATTTGATCATCGGCTCCGACCAGGTCGCCGCGCTGGAAGGCCGCATCATCGGCAAGCCTCACACATTCGAAAACGCGCGCGAGCAATTATTGGCTGCCAGTGGCAAACGTGTCAGCTTCCTCACCGGCCTGGCCCTGCTTAACAGCGAGACGGGGCACTGCCAGGTGGACTGCATACCCTTTACCGTGCACATGCGCGAGCTGGATGCAGCGCGCATCGAGCGCTACCTGCGGATCGAGCAGCCGTATGACTGCGCGGGCAGCTTCAAGGCTGAAGGGCTGGGCGTGAGCCTGTTCCAGAGCACCGAAGGGCCGGACGCGACCAGTCTTGTCGGCTTACCCCTGATTCGGCTGGTGGATATGCTACTCAGCGAAGGCGTGCAAATCCCTTAAGAACGCTGCAAAACCCAATGCGGGACGGGCGACGCGACGATTCGACTTGCTCCCGACAGCGGTAATTCAGTCAGCTTATCTGTAGCTGACCCACCGCTATCGGGGGGCAAGCCCCCTCCCACCTCTATCGAAATCTCAGCGCAGCGCCGGGCTCTGGAAGCCCATGTAAAGCGCCAGCTTCTCAGCCACGCTGGCACCGAGCTTCTTGGAGAAACGATCAAACGGCGATTCTTCAACGGTGAAATCCACCAGGTCCTTCTCGCCAATCACATCCCGCGCCACCGAACTGGCACTGCCCAAGCCATCGATCAGACCCAGTGGCAATGCTTGCTCGCCCGACCACACCAGACCGGAGAACAACTCCGGATGCTCTTTATCCTTCAGACGATCCCCACGCCCCTGCTTGACGCTGGCGATGAACTGGCGATGAGTGGTGTCGAGCACGCCTTGCCAGAACTGGGTTTCATCCGCCTTTTGCGGCTGGAACGGGTCAAGGAACGCCTTATGCTCGCCCGAGGTGTAGGTCCGACGCTCCACCCCCAGCTTCTCCATGGTGCCGACAAAGCCATAACCGGCCGCCGTCACACCAATGGAGCCGACCAGGCTGGCCTTGTCGGCATAAATCTGGTCAGCGGCGCTTGCAATGTAATAGGCACCCGAAGCGCCGAGATCGGAAATGACCGCATACAGCTTGATCTCCGGATGCAGCCCGCGCAGGCGACGAATCTCGTCATACACATAGCCCGACTGCACCGGACTGCCACCGGGGCTGTTGATGCGCAGGATCACGCCCTTGACCTTGGGGTCTTCAAAGGCCGCGCGCAGGCTGCTGACAATATTGTCGGCGCTGGCGGACTCCTTGTCGGCGATCACCCCACGCACCTCGATCAGGGCCGTGTAGTGGCTGCCACGGGTGGCGCTTTTTTCCATGTCCATCAGCGGGCTGAACAGCGCCAGCATGCCCAGCAGGTAAACAAAGGTCAGCAGCTTGAAGAAAATCCCCCAACGCCGCGAACGACGCTGTTCCTGCACGCTGGCCAGGAGAGTCTTCTCCAACAGCTTCCAGCTTTTGTCATCGGCCTTGTCGTCACTGGCCTTTTCCGGTGCTTTCCACTCATCACTCATGCCAACTACCCCAGCAAAGACTTATTGGGCCCGGCCGAGCCAGGCCTGCAATTCAGAAAAATGATCGATCGTCAGCCTGGGCTCATATGGCTGCAACGCCTCGGCAGCCTGGGCGCCATAACTGACCGCCACACTGTCCATGCCAGCGTTGCGCGCCATCATCAGGTCGAAGGAAGCGTCGCCCACCATCAGCGCCTGGCGCGGCGACACGCCGCAATGGGCCAGGATCTGCTCAAGCATCAGGGGATGGGGCTTGCTGGCGGTTTCGTCAGCGGCGCGGGTGATGTCGAAATAATCTTCCCAACCATACGCCTCGAGCACCCGGTCCAACCCGCGACGGGACTTACCGGTGGCGACGGCCAGGTGATAGCCCTCGGCGCGAAAAGCGTCCAGGGACTGCACCACCCCATCAAACAGCGGCGACGGCTCGGCCTCCAGGGCCATGTAGTGATCGACGTAGTGCCCACGGAAAGCGACCAACTCAGCGTCAGCGATGTGCGGGTACAAGGTACGAATCGCCTCCGGCAGGCCGAGGCCGATAATGCCCTTGACCGCGAGATCAGTGCACGGCTCGAAGCCCGAGCGGTTGGAGGCAATGTGAATGGATTCGACGATCCGGCCAATGGAGTTGGCCAGGGTGCCGTCCCAATCGAAAATCAGCAGCTTGTAATCAAGGTGCGACACTCAAACGCTCCACGGTCTTGGCCCACATGTCATCGACCGGCGCCTGCAGTTTCAATTCACCGCCATCGGGCAGCGGCACGGTGAGCATATAGGCGTGCAGGAACAGGCGCTTGCCGCCCAGCTCCCGGATTTCCTTGGAGAAATCCTCGTCGCCATATTTGGTATCGCCCGCAATGCAGTGGCCCGCATGCAGGGTGTGCACGCGAATCTGGTGGGTACGACCGGTGACGGGCTTGGCTTCGACCAGAGTGGCGAAGTCACCGAAGCGGCGCAGCACCTTGAACAGGGTCAGGGCCTCTTTGCCCTCCTCGTCCACTTCGACCATGCGCTCGCCGGAGCGCAGGTTGCTCTTCTGCAACGGCGCGCGGACGCTCTTGATCGAACTGGCCCAGTTGCCACGCACCAGCGCCATGTAGCGCTTGTCCACGCCATCGCCACGCAGGGCTGTGTGCAGATGGCGCAACATGCTGCGCTTCTTGGCGATCATGAGCAGGCCGGAGGTGTCACGGTCCAGGCGGTGGACCAGCTCCAGCTCCTTGGCATCCGGACGCAGCTGACGAAAGGCTTCGATCACGCCGAAGTTCAGGCCGCTGCCCCCGTGAACCGCAATGCCGCACGGCTTGTTGATCACGATCAGCTTGCTGTCTTCGAAGACAATCGAGGCCTCGAGGCGCTGCAACAGGCCCTGGGCCAATGGCACGGGCTCGTCACGCTCAGGCACGCGCACCGGCGGCACACGAACGATATCGCCCGCCTGCAGCTTGTACTCGGGCTTGATACGGCCCTTGTTCACACGCACTTCGCCTTTACGCAAGATGCGGTAAATCAAGGTCTTGGGCACGCCTTTGAGCCTGGCCAGGAGAAAATTGTCGATGCGTTGGCCGGCATATTCCGGCGAGACCTCAAGCAGCTGGACGCTGGGGGTCTGGGGGGCGGTAGTCGTCATGGCGGCGATGATAACAATTTTTTATGGAATTGAAGCACTTAATCATTGCTGCTATAGTCGCGAACGCCGCCAAAAGCGGCCTGGACAGAGGACTAGCGGCAAACTGCCGGCCCTGACCATCGCAATTCATCAGGACGCGAGGCCGTCCTACGGGGCTTTCACCACCTTGGAAGGCCCGAGATTGTAACAAGCGCAGGTGACATGAGGCCTGAAGCGAGTGCAGAAAGCAGAGTGAATACTCGTCTTCTGCGCCGATATTTACGGCCAGTTCACAAAGTGCAGTCAGTCTTGGGACACACCATGGCGAATGCTTCGGAAACAACGCCTGTTAAGAGCTGAGTGAGAGCGCAGTCGCCCACACCTAGTCTTGTTTAGCCATGAGCGTGGACTCCCCATTGGAGAACACGGTAAATGCCAACCCGCTGCGGATTCTGCGCGCGGCAGCACCCGAATTATCAGGGATACGTGTAGGGTGGAGATGCACAACCGTCGGACCGTGTAGCACTAGGCTTATATATAGACGCTTCATCTCGTCCACAGTCGCCGGTTGATTCCTCCTCCTGACCTTAGCTTTTGTTGAAGTGGTGCCTTTGTCACCACCGCTAACAAGCAGGACGCGTCCGTCGCGATACCAGCCCAATTGGCCGGTTATTGCTGGACACTGGAGTGGCCAACCACTCTTGACGCACCTGACACCGACCGTGAGAAGTCGTGTGTGCCGAACGCCGTTTCCGGCAGCCCGGAAACCGACGGTACAACATGAAAAGAATGCTGATTAACGCAACTCAACCCGAAGAGTTGCGTGTTGCACTGGTAGATGGCCAACGCCTCTACGACCTGGACATCGAATCCGGTGCACGCGAGCAAAAGAAGGCCAACATCTATAAAGGCCGTATTACTCGCATCGAACCGAGCCTTGAGGCTGCCTTTGTCGATTTCGGCTCCGAGCGCCACGGCTTCCTGCCCCTCAAAGAAATTTCCCGCGAATACTTCAAGAAATCCCCTGAAGGCCGCGTGAACATCAAGGACGTCCTGAGCGAAGGCCAGGAAGTCATCGTCCAGGTCGAAAAAGAAGAACGTGGCAACAAGGGCGCCGCCCTGACCACCTTCATCAGCCTGGCCGGCCGCTATCTGGTACTGATGCCGAACAACCCACGTGCCGGCGGCATTTCCCGTCGCATCGAAGGCGAAGAGCGTAACGAACTGCGCGAAGCGCTGAACGGCCTGGTTGCACCGGCCGACATGGGCCTGATCGTTCGCACTGCCGGCCTGGGCCGCAGCAGCGAGGAAATGCAGTGGGACCTCGACTACCTGCTGCAACTGTGGACCGCTATCAAAGAAGCGTCCCTGGATCGTTCCGCGCCGTTCCTGATCTACCAGGAAAGCAACGTCATCATCCGCGCTATCCGCGACTACCTGCGCCAGGACATCGGCGAAGTGCTGATCGACAGCGTTGAAGCCCAGGATGAAGCCCTGACTTTCATCCGCCAGGTGATGCCGCAGTACGCCAGCAAGATCAAGCTGTACGAAGACAGCGTTCCGCTGTTCAACCGTTTCCAGATCGAAAGCCAGATCGAGACCGCCTTCCAGCGCGTGGTCGAACTGCCTTCCGGTGGCTCTATCGTGATCGACCCGACCGAAGCCCTGGTGTCCATCGACATCAACTCGGCGCGCGCCACGAAAGGTAGCGACATCGAAGAAACCGCCCTGCAGACCAACCTGGAAGCGGCTGAAGAAATCGCCCGCCAACTGCGCCTGCGTGATATCGGCGGCCTGATCGTGATCGACTTCATCGACATGACCCCAGCCAAGAACCAGCGCGCCGTGGAAGAGAAAGTCCGCGAATGCCTGGAAGCTGACCGTGCCCGCGTGCAAGTCGGCCGCATCTCGCGCTTCGGCCTGCTGGAAATGTCCCGTCAGCGCCTGCGTCCATCCCTGGGCGAGAGCAGCGGCATCGTCTGCCCGCGTTGCAACGGCACCGGCATCATCCGTGACGTTGAATCGCTGTCCCTGGCGATCCTGCGCCTGATCGAAGAAGAAGCGCTGAAAGACCGCACCGCCGAAGTCCGCGCGCAAGTGCCGATCCCGGTGGCCGCGTTCCTGCTCAACGAAAAACGCAACTCGATCACCAAGATCGAACTGCGCACCCGTGCCCGTATCGTGATCCTGCCGAACGATCACCTCGAGACGCCGCACTTCGAAGTGCAGCGCCTGCGTGATGACAGCCCGGAAGCCCACAGCGGCCAGTCCAGCTACGAAATCGCGGCTGCCGCAGCCGAAGTAGAAGAAGTGCAGCCCGCCGCCGCGACCCGCACCCTGGTTCGCCAGGAAGCCGCCGTGAAGACCGCGCCAGCCCGTGCCAATGCACCGGTTCCGGTTGAAGCCGCCGCACCGGTTGCCGCGCCAGCCGCCCTGCCTGAACCAAGCCTGTTCAAGGGCCTGGTGAAGTCGCTGGTCAGCCTGTTCGCCACCAAGGAAGAGCCTGCTGCACCGGTAGTGGTTGAAAAACCAGCCACCGAACGCCCGGCTCGCAACGAAGAGCGTCGCAACGGTCGCCAGCAAAGCCGCAACCGCAATGGTCGTCGTGACGAAGAGCGCAAGCCGCGCGAAGAACGTGCCCCGCGTGAAGAGCGCGCACCACGTGAAGAGCGTGCGCCTCGCGAAGCCCGTGAAGACACTCCGGCCGTAGCCCGTGAAGAACGTGCACCGCGCGAAGAGCGCGCACCGCGTACCCCACGTGCTCCGCGTGAAGATCGCAAGCCACGTGGCGAACGTGAAGAACGTGTGCGCGAACTGCGCGAGCCACTGGACGCTGCGCCAGCCGTTGCCGGTGCTGCTGTTGCAGTTACTGCCTCGACTGAAGAACGCCCGGCTCGCCAACCGCGTGAAGAACGTGCGCCACGTGAAGAACGTCAACCACGTGCTCCGCGTGAAGAACGTCAACCTCGTGCCGAGCAAGCCCCTGCCGCCAGCGAAGAAGAAGTGCTGACCGGCGAAGAGCAACTGCAGGAAGACGGCCAGGACAACGCCGAAGGCGATCGTCCACGCCGCCGCTCCCGTGGCCAGCGTCGTCGCAGCAACCGTCGCGAGCGTCAACGTGATGCCAACGGCAATGTGATCGAAGGCTCGGAAGAGACCGGCGAGAACGCAGAAGCCGCCACCAGCGAACCCACTGGCACCGAACTGGCTGCCGGCCTGGCCGTAACCGCTGCTGTTGCCAGCTCGGTCATCAGCGCACCTGCTGAAGCCCAGGCTCACGAACAGGCTGAACGCGCCACTGCCGCCGTCGAAGAAACGCATGCGGCAGAAGCGCCTGTCGCTGAAACCCCAGTCGTTGAAGCACCGGTTGTCGAAGCCACCACCCCGATCGAAGCCCCCGTGGTTCCGGAAGTGGAGGTTGCACCGGTTCGTGAAGCCCAGCCGGAAGCCGAAGTTACCACTACCGAGCCTGAAGCGGTTGCTGAGCCTCAGCCAGTGGTTGAAGCCCCGGTTGTCGAAGCAACGGCCCCGGCTGTGCGTGAAGTTCGCGAAGAACAGACCGCGTTCCAGTGGACTGCCGAGCCTGCCGCTCCAGTTGAAGTGCCAGCCCCTGCCCCTGTGGTAGAAGAAGCGCCGGCCCCGGTCGCCGAAGTGGTTGAAGCCGCCCCGGTTGTGGTTGCCGAGCCTGCGCCAGTGGTTGAGACGCCAGTGGTTGCCGAAGTCGCCGCGCCGGTGGTTGAAGCTGCCCCAGTGGTCAGCGCACTGACCGAAAACGGCCGTGCGCCGAACGACCCACGTGAAGTGCGTCGTCGCCGCAAGGAAGCTGAAGCCGCCGCTGCTGCCGCAGCCGCTGCCGCACCGGCTGTAGCCGAAGTGGTCGAGGCGCCAGCCCCGGTCGCTGAAACTGTGGTGGAGCACACTGCCCCTATCGTCGACGAGAACCCAGGTTCTGCTGACGAAGTGGTAGAGCATCACCCAAAGGCCTTGGAAGAAGAACACGAGCCTAAACCCTTCGTCTGATTCCATAAGCCAATAAAAAGCCCCGCCTGATCACTCAGGCGGGGCTTTTTTTTATGCGATCGGGTTGTGTCCAGCGAGCCGGCTGCCAGAAGGTCAGGCAGGCACGAAACGTAATGACGGTGGCACATCTACATCCCATAGCACGCCGGGGTCGTCCACGGGCACTTCCCGTACGCTGGCATGCGCAAACAGCGGTCGAGCCCCCCGGTCCCCCGTCAGCGCCATCAACGCTGGCCCGAGCGAACGCCCGAACATGACCGGATGCCCATACTGTCCAGCATGCACCGGCACACTGATACCCTCCGCGTGCGCCACCACCTGCTCAATACTGCTCGGCAGGATAAACGGCATATCCCCCAGCACCACCAACCAACCGTCGCTTGAACGGCTGGCCGCCACCGCCGCAGCAAGGCTGTCGCCCATGCCCGCCGAGCGCAGCAGCACCACTTCGCAGCCGTAGCGCTGTGCCAAACGGATGACTTCAAGCCGATCCGGCGAGGTCACCACACAGCGTTTTGCAACGCTATCAGGCACATTCACCAACACCTGCTCGAATACCGGCCGCGTCACGCCGTCCCGGCCAACGCACTGCGCCAGCAACTTGTCCTGATCAGCGCCGGCCGCAGCGCGAAAACGACTGCCCTGCCCCGCCGCCAGCACAATGGCAGTCACCATCACTCAACCACCGTCGACAGCGGCTTTTTTTGCACGGCCTCCACGCCGTTCTTGATCGCGACAATCTCTGCCATCAATGACAACGCGATCTCCGCCGGCGTGTGGCTGCCGATATGCAAACCGATCGGCCCGTGCAGACGCGCAATCGCATCGGCCGACAAACCAAGTGCCGCCAGGTTCTCACGGCGTTTCTGGCTATTGACCCGCGACCCCAGCGCGCCGATATAAAACGCACTGGAGTTCAGCGCCGTCAGCAGCGCCATGTCATCCAGGCGCGGGTCATGGGTCAGGCAGACGATGGCCGTGCGTTCGTCGGTCTGGATGTTCAGCACCGCTTCATCGGGCATACCTGGCACAAAGCGGCCGTGCTGTTCTTCCCAGCCATACACAAATTCATCCCGCGGGTCACAGATCAGCACTTCGAAATCCAGCAACCGCGCCATTTCCGCCACATAACGCGACAGTTGCCCGGCACCGATCAACAGCAGGCGCCAGCGCGGGCCGTAGATGGCGCGCAAACGCTCGCCATCAAAGCTCACCACGTCGGTCTTGTTCGCAGCACTCAGGCTCACAGCCCCCGTGGCCAGCTCCAGTTCGCGGGCGACAATTTCATGGGCCTCGCAGCGCGCCAGCAATTGGGCAACCCACTCCCACTCAATGACCCGCTCCTCGGTCAGGCGCAGGGTGCCGCCACATGGCAAGCCAAAGCGCGCTGCCTCATCCCGGGTCACGCCGTAAGTCACCAGTTGCACCGGCGGCCCGTCTTCGGCCAACCGCCCATCCTGCAAGCGCGCAATCAGGTCATCTTCGATGCACCCGCCAGATACCGAGCCAATCACCACGCCATCGCCGCGCAAAGCCAGCATGGCCCCCGGCGGGCGCGGCGCGCTGCCCCAGGTCTGGACCACGCTATACAACACCACCCGTTGCCCGGCGCGACGCCATTCGAGCACGCTACGCAGGACGTTCAGATCCACACTGTCCATCAGGCCTTCACCTCCTGCCAGCCTTGCAGTTGGTAACGCACCGGCAGTTCGCGGATACGCTTACCCGTCGCGGCAAAGATCGCATTGCACAGCGCCGGCGCAATCGGCGGCACGCCGGGCTCACCGACCCCGCCTAATGGCACCTCGCCCTTTGGCGTGACCAGGTGCACGGCAACTTGCCTGGGCGCCAGGGACATGCGCGCCACTTCATACATATGGAAATTGTCCTGCTGGACCTTGCCATCCTTGAAGCTGATTTCACCCAGCACGGCATTCCCCAGGCCCATCACACAGGCGCCTTCGAACTGCGAGCGGATGCGCTCCGGGTTGATCTGCGGGCCACAGTCCACGGCAATATCGGCCTTGTGCACGATCAGGGTGCCATCACCCTGGACCTCTACCTCGATCACCGCGGCCACATAGGTGACGAAGCTGTAGTGCACCGCCAGCCCCAGACCTCGGCCCTTGGGCAAGGTGCGCCCCCAGCCCGCCGCCTTGGCTGCGGTTTCCAGCACACCACGCAGGCGGGCAGTGTCGATCGGGTAGCGCTCCGGGGATTCGCCGTAGTTCCACTCGTCACTCAGGGTTTTCGGATCGATCTGACGGTCTGGGCCAAGCAACTTGAGTTGGTATTGCAACGGGTCCTGGCCGGCCTTGTGCGCGAGTTCATCGACAAAGCATTGAATCGCAAAACCATGGGGGATGTTCGACACCGAACGGTACCAGCCAACCCGGGTATGGGCCGCCGCCTCTGGGTTTTCCAGGCGTACGTTGGGGATCGCGTAGGCCATGTTGGTAAAGCCCATGCCCAGCTCGAACGCCGCCTCATGGTTCATGCCCGGCGCAAACAGCGCGGTGATACTCGGGGCCACGGTGCGATGCAGCCAAGCGGACGGCAGGCCATCCTTGTTCAGGCCAGCCTTGAGGTATTCAACGGACACGGTGTGGAAATAAGCGTTATGGATGTCATCTTCACGGGTCCATTGCACACGCACGGCCTTGCCGGGGAATGCCTTGGCCAGGATGGCCGCCTCGACGACGAAGTCCGGCTTGGACTTGCGGCCAAAGCCACCGCCAAGCAATGTGACATTGACGGTGACGTTATCGAATGGCAGCCCCAGGCGCTCGGCGATTCGTTCACGGGTCACCTGGGGCGCCTGGCTGGGCGCCCAGGCTTCGCACTGGCCGTTGTCGAAACGAGCGATGGCGACCATCGGCTCCATCGGCGATTGGGCCAGATGGGGCAGGTAATAAGCGGCCTCCAGGGTACTGTCCGACTCGCCAAGGGCCTGGTCGAGATTGCCAGTATTGCGCACCACTTTGCCCGGCTTCTGCGCGGCGGCTTCCAGCGTCTTACGGTAGTCGACGGAGTTGTAGCCGGCGTTGACGCCATCGTCCCAGACAATGGTCAACGCTTCACGGCCCTTGATCGCCGCCCAGGTGTTGCTGGCGATAACGGCGATCCCACCAAGGGGCTGGAACTCCGAGGGCAGGGGCCGGCTTTCGATTTCCAGGACCTTGACCACGCCCGGCACCTTCAACGCCGCACTGGCATCGAAGGACTTGACCTTGCCGCCGTACACCTTCGGCCGTGCAACGGTGGCGTAGAGCATGCCGTCGAAATGCACGTCAGCGCCGTAGACCGCACGGCCATTGACGATATCGGCACCATCGATGGCCTTGACGCCCTCCTTGCCGATGTAGCGAAATTCCGACGGTTGCTTGAGGCGCAGGCTGTCTCGCGCCGGCACCGCCAATGCACCGGCAGCGGTGGCCAGCTCGCCATAACCCAATTCGCGAGCGCTCGGCTGGTGAATGACTTTGTGCAGTTGTGCCCGGCACTCGCCCACCGGAACGTTCCACTGTTCGGCAGCGGCCTGCTCCAACATGGCCCGGACGCTGGCGCCACAACGGCGCATCGGCTCATACCAATGGCGCATGCTGCGCGAGCCATCGGTGTCTTGGTTGCCGTAACGCACCTCATCACCGGGCGCCTGCTGGACCTTCACATGGGCCCAATCGGCGTCCAGCTCATCGGCAACCACCAGGCTCAGGCTGGTGCGCACGCCCTGGCCCATTTCCGAACGGTTGCAGATCACGGTCACCGTGCCGTCGGTGGCAATACTGACGTAGACCTTGGGATCGTCGATCAGCCCATGGGGCATGGCGTCGCCGCCGTACTTCTTCACCGCGTCGGCGGCGAAGGCATCGGGCAGGCCCCAACTGGCCGCCACCACCAACGCACCGGTAGCGCCGACCCCTTTGAGGAAGCCGCGACGACTGAGGTTATTGAGGACGAAATCAGCCGGCAATGCGCTCATGCCTTGGCCTCCTGCAGGTGGGTGGCCGCCTGGCGGATCGCGGTCTTGATGCGGTTGTAGGTGCCGCAACGGCAGATATTGCCGACCATCGCTTCTTCAATTTGCGCATCGCTGGGGTTGGGATTGGTTTTCAGCAATGCCGTGGCCGACATGATCTGGCCGCCCTGGCAGTAACCGCACTGGGCCACGGCCGTGTCGAGCCAGGCTTGCTGGACCACCTGGCCGATGGGGTCGGTGTGCAGGTTGTCGATGGTGCTGATGGCCTGGCCCTTGACCGCGCCGATCGGGGTAATACAACTGCGGGCCGGCGCGCCGTCGATATGAATGGTGCACGCGCCACACAGGCCCATGCCGCAGCCGAACTTGGTGCCGTTATAGCCGGCAACGTCGCGGATAGCCCACAACAGCGGCATATCCTCGGTGACGTCCAATGAATGGTCTTGACCGTTGAGTTTGAGGGTAATCATGGGCACGCCCGCATAGTGACTGGGTTATGGGGTCGAGCAATCTGCCCACTTGAAGAAAGCGGAGTCGGTTGACGCAGATGGCTCAGGCTAATCGGGCTCTCTTGTGAAGATAAATCCTCACCGGGCCTTTGATAAACGAGGTTTATGAACGGATAAAAAAACATCCTTAGGGTGCTAAGTTAACTCACCATTAACAAAAAAGCCCGGCTGAGCATTGATGAGCACCACGCCTTGGGCCTGATCGCCAGGCACAAAAAAACCCATCCGAAGATGGGTTTTTCATACCGCGTGTCCGCTTACTTGATAACGGGAGCAGGGCCTTCAGCCACGCCCAGGTCGTCTTCTTCACGGGTGTCGGAGATACCGCGACCACCGGAAGCCAGTTCGACTTGCAGCTTGTCTTCGTCCAACTCCTTGACCCACTTGGCCACGACCAGGGTGGCAACGGCGTTACCGACCAGGTTGGTCAGGGCACGGGCTTCGGACATGAAGCGGTCGATACCCAGGATCAGCGCCAGGCCGGCAACCGGCAAGTGGCCCACGGCAGACAGGGTCGCTGCCAGTACGATGAAGCCGCTACCGGTCACGCCCGCAGCGCCTTTGGAGGACAGCAGCAGCACCAGCAACAGGGTGATCTGGTGGGTGATGTCCATGTGGGTGTCAGTCGCCTGGGCGATGAACACGGCAGCCATGGTCAGGTAGATCGAAGTGCCGTCGAGGTTGAACGAGTAACCGGTCGGGATCACCAGGCCAACCACGGATTTCTTCGCGCCCAGGCGTTCCATCTTGATCAGCATGCGTGGCAGTGCGGACTCGGAGGACGAAGTACCCAGGACAATCAGCAGCTCTTCACGGATGTAGCGGATCAGTTTCAGCACGCTGAAACCGTGGGCGCGGCAGATGGCGCCAAGCACCACGACCACGAACAGGACGCAGGTGATGTAGAAGCAGATCATCAGCTGGCCCAGTTGCACCAGCGAACCGACACCGTAGGCACCGATGGTGAACGCCATGGCGCCCAGGGCACCGATTGGTGCGAGCTTCATGATCATGTTGATGATGTTGAACATCACATGGGCGAAGCGATCGATGAAGTCCAGCACCGGCTTGCCATAGGCACCCAGGCGATGCAGGGCGAAACCGAAGATCACCGAGAACATCAGCACTTGCAGGATGTCACCGGTCGCGAACGCGCCGACGATGGTGTTCGGGATCACGTTAAGCAGGAAGCCAACGATGCTCTGGTCTGCACCGGCAGTCACGTAGGCAGCGACTTTCGAAGCGTCCAGGGTGGCCACGTCGATGTGCATGCCGGCGCCCGGTTGCACAACGTTCACGACGACCAGGCCGATCAGCAGGGCGATGGTGGAAACGATTTCGAAGTACAGCAGCGCATAGCCGCCGGTCTTGCCCACCGATTTCATGTTTTGCATGCCAGCGATACCGCTGACAACGGTGCAGAAGATGATCGGGGCGATGACCATTTTGATCAGCTTGATAAAGCCGTCACCCAGTGGCTTGAGGGCCACACCGGTCTGCGGGTAGAAGTGACCGAGCAAAATACCGATAACGATTGCAACGATCACCTGGAAATACAGGGATTTGTACAGTGGCTGACGAGTCGTCATTGCAAAGTTCCTCAATCGTCCCGTGTGGCAAATATCCGCCATTGCCCACGGCACTTGAATTGCGAACCCTCCTGCACTGGAGGGATTTGTTGTTTGCGAGGCCTGTAGGACCAAGCCTGCGCTGTCATCCTTATCGCAAACGCCGTGCCACTTTGCTGAAAATCCCCGCAGGCCTTTAGACATCAGGGCCCGAGGGATTCCAGCGTAATCGGGGGCTGGGCCCGAGGTGGCGGATTTCCGCCCACCCGTCCAATCCCGTCCTACAATTTGGCGGATATCCGCCTTGTTGCTCCGTCAGGGGGTGGCTACCATCCGCCACTCCATGGACGAGGCCCCTTCATGCGTGAACGTACCATCGCCAGTCACTACGCCCGAGCCGCCCTCCGCGGTGCGCGTCGGGCCGGTTACGACTACACGGGCCTGTTGCTGCAGGTGGGCATTACCCCGGAACTGCTGAATGAACCTCGCGCCCGCATCGCGCCTGAGCAATTTACCCGGCTGTTGCAAATGCTCTGGCGCGAGCTGGATGACGAATACCTGGGGTTCGCCGAAGGCCCAAGCAAGCGCGGCACCTTCGCCATGATGTGCCATGCCCTGATCCACTGCCGCACCCTGGAGAAGGCTCTGGAACGCGGCTTATTATTTTATAGCCTATTCCCACAAGGTCCGCGTTGGCGGCTGACGCGTGATGGCGAAATGGCGCATTTGAGCCTGGATGATTCCCAGCTCTGGGACCCGGACCACTTCCTCAGCGAATGCCTGTTGGTCATCTGGCATCGCCTGGGCAGTTGGTTGATCGGCCAGCGTATCCGCCTGCACCAGGCCACGTTCAGCTACCCAATGCCGGACCATGCCAGCGAGTACGACCTGCTGTTTCCCTGCCCCCAGGTATTTGGCGCGCCAACCAGCAGCCTGGTATTCCCCGCACGCTATTTGAGCCTGCCGCTGTTGCAGGACGAACGCACGCTCAAGCTTTTCCTCGAGCGCTCCCCGGCTGATTTGCTGTCGCGGCCCGATGAAGGCGACAGTTTGAGCAGCCAGATCCGACGCCTGCTCAGCCGCGACCGCACACCCTGGCCGGATCTGGAAGCTGTCGCCCAGCACCTGCATATCAGCCCGCAGACCTTGCGTCGGCACCTGCGCGAAGAAGGCTGCAGCTTCCAGGCGCTCAAGGATGAGTTACGTCGGGATATCGCCATCTACCACCTGGGACGCGCGGACTTGTCATTGCAGGAGATCGCCGAGCAGCTGGGATTTTCCGAGCCGTCGGCGTTTCATCGGGCGTTCAAGAAGTGGACGGGATTGACACCTGGAGCCTATCGGGCCCAGGAAAGTTAGAAGATTGTTTGTTGTGACAAGCCCCAATGCCAGTCAGTTAAGGAGGAACACTGCAACGGTGGCGAGCGGGCTTGCCCTAATGCCGTTCAGTTAAGGCTTTTTTGTAGGAGCGAGGGGGACGCCTAGTTCTTGCTCGCGAAAAACTCACAGGCGCCGCGTTCATTCAGGAAACACGCGTTATCGTTGACGTTTTTCGCGAGCAAGCTCGCTCCTACAGAAGGCGATGTACGCTTAACTGAACGGCATTAGGGCAAGCCCGCCTGCCACAAAGGATGCCTTAACCACGGCTAGCCGATCACACGGCCGGAAAGTGAATCCTGAAGGCCGCCCCACCCAGTGTTGAATCCCCCAGGGTCAGGCGCGCGCCGTAGCTTTCGATGATGTCCTTGACCACCGCCAAGCCGATGCCCTGCCCCGGATGCTGACGGTCCAGGCGCTCGCCCCGTTGCAGAATCCGCGCACGCTGGTCCGGCGGTACGCCGGGGCCGTCATCTTCGATACACAACTCGGTGCCCTCCAGACTTTCCACCAAACTGATGCGCACCTCGCTCAGGCACAGGCGGTAGGCGTTTTCCAGCAGGTTGCCGAGTAATTCGAGCAACGCGCCCTTTTCAATCGGCACATCGCACTCTGGGGGTAAGTCGAAGGCCACCGTGACCCGCTTGTCGCGGTACACCTTGCCCAGGGTGTCGCACAAGCTTTGCACCACCGGTTCCAGACGCACCTGATGGCGCACCAGGCCGCTTTTGCGCAGGCTGGCGCGCTGCAATTGGTAGCTGATCTGCTGGCTCATGCGCTCGATCTGCGATTGCAGGACCCTGGCCTGGTCGCGGTCCTCAGGGCGCTGGGCCATGTCTTCGCTCACGCCCTGCAACACTGCCAACGGGGTTTTCAGGCTGTGGGCCAGGTCGTCAAGGGAGTCGCGGTAGCGGGTGCGTTGTTCTCGTTCGCTGTGCAGCAGGCGGTTGAGGGAGCCCGTCAGGCGCAGCAGTTCGCGGGGGTGTTGTTCACTGAGGCTTTCGCGGGTACCGCCCTCGATCTGGTCCAGCTCCTGGCTCAGGCGCCGCAGGGCTTGCAGGCCCCAGGTCAAGCCCAGCCACAACAAGGTCAACAGCACCAGCAAGGCCGCGCCGAAGCCCAGGTAGAGGTTTTCGCGCAGGCCTTCGAGGGTCAGTTGGTATTCGCGCACCGGTTGCAGGGCGACGATACTGAACGCCGCGCTCTTGCCCCCCAGCAGCTTGACCTCCACGTCATAGACGAAGAACTCCTGGCCATTGGCTTCGCGAATCCGCGCAAATTCATTGCCGCGCCCGTCGTAGCGCGGCTTGTAGTTGATGTTTTCTTCACGGGTCGCGCGCGAGCGCCACACCAGGTGGCCTTCGCGGTCGTAGATATAGCCGAGCAGCCGGCTATCGGTCAGGTTGAAGCGTTCGTCCGGCAACTGCGCGGGCATCAGCAGGCGGTTGTTTTCAACCCGCGCCGCCGAAATCAAGGTGGTCACGTCCGAGGCCAGGCGCTGCTCGATGGAATCCTGCAGCGCCAGGCTGAAGGCGCCCTGCATGGCCGGCAACAACCCCAGCATAAACAGCACGGCCAAGGTCGCGGCCGCCAGCATCAAGCGCACACGTAGCGAGCGAATCAACGGCAACGCTCATTGAACAGGTAACCCAGGCCGCGCACGGTGTCGATCGGCTTGAACCCTGCCGTGCCTTCCAGCTTGCGGCGCAGGCGGCCAACCAGCACTTCGATGACGTTCGGGTCGCGCTCGTCGTCATCGGGGTAGAGCTGCTCCATCAAGCGGTCCTTGGCGACCACTTGTTGATGGTGACGCATCAGGTATTCAAGGATCCGATATTCATAGGCGGTCAGCGCCAACGGCTGCTCATCCAGGGACGCCTGCTTGCGATTGAGGTCCAGCAGCAACGGCCCGGCGACAATGGTCGACTGGGTAAAACCGCTGGAGCGGCGCAACAAGGCGTTCATGCGCGCCTCCAGTTCTTCGAACTGGAAAGGCTTGACCACATAGTCGTCGGCACCAGCCGCCAACCCCTCGACCTTGTCCTGCCAGTTGCCACGGGCGGTCAGGATCAGGATCGGGAAGGTCTTGGCCTGGCTGCGCAGTTGGCGGATCAAATCCAGGCCACCCATGCCAGGCAAGCCGAGGTCGATAATGGCCAGGTCATGGTTGAATTGCCCGGTCTGGTACAAGGCTTCTTCGGCATTGGCCACGGCCTCAACCACATGGCCGCTGTCGGTCAGGCGGGTAAACAGGTGATGACGCAGCAGCGCCTCATCTTCCACCACCAGCAATTTCATAAGGCTCTCCAAGGCAATTCAACTGTCCGACAGGGGGATATCATAGCGGCCCTGCAGGTCTTGCGGGCGCAGTTTAGTGCCATTGTACTCACCAGTCAGGCGACCATAGCCGACGCGATAAGCCGCCTGCGGGGTGGCAAGCCCCAGCGACCGGCCCCAAGGGGCGGCCTGAGTGCCTGCATCTTCGAAGCTGACACGATGAATCAGGTTGCTGGATTTCTTGGTTCGCTCGCTACCGAATGCTGCAAAGGCGCTATCAGAGGCCTGGACCCCGGCAGTGGCACTGAGCATGGTCAACGCCAACATCAGCTTCTTGATCGCAGTCATGGTGCTACCTCATACGCGTTTGGGCTGTGGGATCCAGACTACGCAGGCGCCCCTGAACTCCCCCTGAACAGGCTCTGAACCTCACCTGAACCACTGTGGGCTATCCACTGGCGCACCAACTCGGCAAAATACCGCACATGACGCCCCTACCCGCTTGCTGCACCCCACTCGACGCCCATTGGCCGCTGCCCGATCCTTTGCCGGGCACGGTGTTTCTCAGCACGCGCTTCGACCCTGCCTTGTTGGCGCCGGGTGATTTCCAGCGCAGCGCGGTCCCCCCGCCGGCAAGCATCCAGCGCTCAGTGGCCAAGCGCCAGGCGGAGTTTCTCGCCGGCCGACTGTGCGCTCGCGCCGCGCTGCAACACCTTGACCAGCTGGATTGCGTCCCGGCCATCGGCGAAGACCGTGCGCCGGTCTGGCCAGGGCATATCAGTGGCTCCATCACCCACAGCACCGGGCATGCGGCGGCGATTGTCGGCCACAAGGCGCAATGGCGCGGGCTGGGCATGGACCTGGAAAATGTGCTGAGCCTGGAACGGGCAGAGCGCCTGGCCGGGGAAATCCTCACCGTTGATGAGTTGCAGCGCATGGCCGTGCTGCCCCGCGAGCAACATGCGCAGCTGGTCACCTTGACGTTTTCGGCCAAGGAGAGCCTGTTCAAGGCGCTTTACCCGATCGTGCAGAAGCGCTTCTACTTTGAGCATGCCGAGGTGCTGGAGTGGTCGGAGGCCGGGGCTGTACGGTTGCGCCTGTTGACGGACCTGTCCAGTGAATGGTGCCGCGGCAAGGACCTTACCGCGCAGTTCGTTGTGAATGAGGGGCAGTTGTTGAGCCTGGTTGCCATCGGCGCTTGATAGACCGCCATCGGGAGCAAGCTCCCTCCCACAGGGGAGCGCATTCCAAATGTGGGAGGGTCGATGCGACGATTCCACGGGCTCCCGATGGCGGGGTCAGGGTTTATCCTGATCCCTGGGCCAACTCAAGCTGAAACACGCCCCACCCAGGTTGTTGCTCTTGCTGATCAACGCCCGGCCGCCGTGCCAGTAGATAATCCGCCGGACAATCGACAACCCCAGGCCATGCCCGCCCGATGCACGGGTGCGGCTGTCGTCCAAGCGCAGGAAGGGCGTGAAGATGCGCTCCCAGGCGCTTTCCGGCACGCCGGGGCCATCGTCTTCCACATCGATGCGGCAGCGCACCTGGCCGACCTGATAACTGATCAGCACCCGCCCCTGAGCATGCCGCATGGCGTTGCTCACCAGGTTTTGCAACGCACGGTGCAAGTAGCGCGGTTCGGCATCGACCCAGGCGTCATCCCAATGTGCCGATGACAGGCAAATACCCCGAGCCACATTGACCTGCGGACGCAGTGGCGACAATTCGCCGATCACCTGATCGAGCAGCGCATCGAGGTCGACCCGCTGGAAATTCAGCTCCGGCGCGCCCTGCTCCAGGCGGGCGTAGGTGAGCATTTCGTCCACCAGGCCATCGAGGTCCTGGATATCGCTGTCCATGCCTTCCATATATTTGCGCCGGGCTTCGGGGCTGGCGGCTTCGCCAATCATCTCCAGGCCGAAGCGCAGGCGCGCCACTGGCGTGCGCAATTCGTGGGACACGGCGCGCACCAGTTCGCGCTGGATCGCCAGCAACTGCTGCAGGTGCTCGGCCATGCCATTGAACGCCGCAGCCAGGCGCCCGACCGAATCGGCACCGCGGGCGGGCACCCGCACTTCCAGGTTGCCCTTGGCGATGCGCGTGGCCGCGGCTTCCAGGCCCTTGAGTCGTCGTTCGAGCTGGCGCACCAATAAATAGACGATCAGGCCGATCAGGGTCAGGCCGATCAGGGCGATCAAGATCAACCACTGCGCCGGGTACGGGTTCATTTGATACAACGGGCCGATTTCGAGCACCCAGGGCGTACCGACCATGCCGGCAAACACCCGGATCGAATCGCCCCCTTTGCCCAGCGCCATTACCGTATCGCCTTCCGCGACCCGGCGACGCTGGTCATCGTCCATATCGGCCTGGTCGAGGTTCATCAGGTGCATCTCAAAGCCAAAGCCCTTGGCTTCCTTTATAGCGGCCAAGCGTTGTGGCTGTTCGGCCACCGGGAAACGCACCAGTTCGTCGGCCAGCAGGTAAATCGTCGCGCGCGCCAATTGCTCGCTGATCTGTTGTACTTCGCCGGTCAGTACGAGTGACTCTTGCTCACTGACCAGGCGCAGCACCCGCGCCGCATGCGGGCCGGTCTGCTCCACCAGTACCTGGCCGCGTTGCAGGCGGTTGCGTTGGCTCAAGTCCAGTTGCGCCTCGCTGAGGGTGCGCAGTTCCAGGGGGATGCCTAACAACCGCTCCCACACCGCCAGGGCGCGCTGGCGCTCGATCGGGCTCATGGGTTGCAGGTTGTCACCCATCAAGGCAAAGGTGCCGTGGGCCAGGCGTTCGCGGTACTGGCCGCTGCGCACTTCATTGAGCAGGTGCAAGGCCAGCACGCCCAGGAGCGCCACCAGGATCAGCGCCGCGCACATGCCGCCATAGATACGCAGGAAGATCGAATTCACAGCGGCATATCGGCGGCGGCTTCAGGAACGAACAGGTAGCCCTTGCTGCGGATGGTCTTGATCAGGCGCGGGTGGATCGGGTCGTCGCCGATTTTCGGGCGAATGCGTGAAATGCGTACATCGATGGAACGGTCCTGGCCGTCATAGCCGATGCCGCGCAGGGCGATGAAGATCTCTTCGCGAGACAGGATACGCCCGGCGTTCGCCACCAGCAGCCAGAGCAAGTCGAACTCGGCGCTGGTCAGCTCGATGCCGCCGTCGTGCAACCAGGCTTCGCGCAGGGCGTTGTCCACCACCAGCGGGCCGAATTGCAGGCGACGCTGGTTTTCCACCACAGCCGGTTCGGCCGGTTCGCTGCGCCGCAGCAGGGCCTGGATGCGCGCGAGCAACAGGCGCGGACGCACGGGTTTACAGACATAGTCGTCGGCGCCCATGTCCAGGCCCATGACCTGGTCCATGTCGTCGGTGCGCGCGGTCAGCATGAGGATCACCCCGTCGTAGCGCTCGCGCACCTTACGACAAATGCTCAGGCCGTCTTCGCCGGGCAACATCAGGTCGAGGATCACCAGGTCGGGTTGCTCGGCGATGATCCGTGCCGCAGCCTGGGCGCCGTCGCTTTCCACCGACACCCGCAAGCCGTTGCTCTCCAGATAATCGCGGGTCAACTCGGCGAGTCGCTCGTCATCCTCGACGATCAGTATTTGCCAGGCTTCGTGCTCCACGGGTAATCCTCGTTGTTATTAAGGGATTGATTGGCCTGTTCGATCAAAGGTGGGAGCAAGCCCCCTCCCACATGTTGATCTTCGCCAGCCACACCTTATTTGTAATGTTGTGAGGGCATAACAATGATCGATTGTAGCCATGCCCCAACCCTCAAACACAAGCCGGGAAATGCGTTCGGTGATCGAGTTTTTTTGTGATAGGGTTCGCGCCCTCAAAAATCCAATCGCATGTTTTTACCTTGGAATATTCAGTGACAAACGGCGTAATCCAGCAGTACTGCGGCCTACACGGGTGTTCCAAGTTTCATACACATTTTACTCACAGCGTTATCCACAGGTCTTGCGTTGCTAAGCCTCCAAAAACGCATTATCTTGTACCTCGGCGCCAAAAAAACCCTACATGTAGGGTTTTTAGCGAAAAGACCCAACACAAATCAGACGAGAAACTCAAGCCCTTTCTTGCTCCTGTTTGGTCTGACCCCTGGATTATTTGAAAGCCCAAACCGCTCAAGCGGATGGCAACCGTTTTCAAGCTCCAACAGCGCAAAACGGTACGGGTGTTGCAGTGCTTGAACCTGGCAACTGTCACCCACCAGGAATACGGCGAAGGGCCTTTGAGCCCCGAACCGAAGACTTCGGCATGGAAGCGGCGCAAACAGCTCCCTTCCTCCTGTCCCGAAGTTGTTATGCCAGGCCCAGGCCTGCTGTAAGTGCTTCAGGACGGAACGGTGGGCACCGTGATGGTGCCCAAATAAATATAGAAATGTGGAGACAACCCCCCATGCAAACCGACACAACTCGCGAGAACCCGCAGGGCTCCGTGCCGCAGGCCGCTGATTCGAATATGGATCTGTCCGCCACTGCACCTGGCCAACTGCGCGTGATCAAGCGTAACGGCACTGTCGTTCCTTACACCGATGACAAAATCACCGTCGCCATCACCAAAGCGTTTCTTGCAGTTGAAGGCGGCACCGCTGCTGCCTCGTCGCGCATCCATGACACCGTTGCCCGCCTGACCGAACAAGTCACCGCGACCTTCAAGCGTCGCATGCCGTCGGGCGGCACCATCCACATCGAAGAAATCCAGGACCAGGTCGAACTGGCCCTGATGCGTGCCGGCGAGCAGAAAGTGGCCCGCGACTACGTGATCTACCGTGACTCACGCGCCAAGGAACGTGCCGTGCGCGCCCCTGCCGCCGATGCCGCCGTACAGGCGCACCCGTCGATCCGCATCACCCTGGCCGACGGTACCTTTGCACCGCTGGACCTGGGCCGCCTGAACACCATCGTCACCGAAGCCTGCGAAGGCCTGGAAGAAGTCGACGGTGACCTGATCCAGCGCGAAACCCTGAAGAACCTGTACGACGGCGTGGCCCTGACCGACGTCAACACCGCCCTGGTGATGACCGCCCGTACCCTGGTTGAACGCGAGCCGAACTACTCGTTCGTGACCGCGCGCCTGCTGATGGACACCCTGCGTGCGGAAGGCCTGGGCTTCCTCGGCGTGGCCGAGAGCGCCACCCACCACGAGATGGCCGACCTGTACGCCAAGGCCCTGCCGGCCTACATCGCCAAGGGTATCGAATACGAATTGCTGAACCCGGTCCTGGCCACCTTCGACCTGGAAAAACTCGGCAAGGCGATCAACCACGAACGCGACCAGCAGTTTACCTACCTGGGCCTGCAGACCCTGTACGACCGTTACTTCATCCACAAGGACGGTATCCGCTTCGAATTGCCGCAAGTGTTCTTCATGCGCGTGGCCATGGGCCTGGCGATCGAAGAAAAGCATAAAGAAGACCGTGCGATCGAGTTCTACAACCTGCTGTCGTCCTTCGACTACATGTCGTCGACCCCGACCCTGTTCAACGCCGGCACCCTGCGTCCACAGCTGTCGAGCTGCTACCTGACCACCGTGCCGGATGACCTGTCGGGCATCTACCATGCGATCCACGACAACGCCATGCTGTCCAAATTCGCTGGCGGCCTGGGCAACGACTGGACGCCAGTGCGTGCACTGGGTTCGTACATCAAGGGCACCAACGGCAAGTCCCAGGGCGTAGTACCGTTCCTGAAAGTGGTGAACGACACCGCCGTCGCCGTGAACCAGGGTGGCAAGCGCAAAGGCGCTGTGTGTGCCTACCTGGAAACCTGGCACATGGACATTGAAGAGTTCATCGAGCTGCGCAAGAACACGGGCGATGACCGTCGTCGTACCCACGACATGAACACCGCCAACTGGATCCCTGACCTGTTCATGAAGCGTGTCTTCGATGACGGCAAATGGACCCTGTTCTCGCCATCCGAAGTGCCGGACCTGCACGACCTGACCGGCAAGGCCTTCGAAGAACGCTACGAGTACTACGAAGCCCTCACCGAGTACCCAGGCAAGGTCAAGCTGTTCAAGACCATCCAGGCCAAGGACCTGTGGCGCAAAATGCTGTCCATGCTGTTCGAAACCGGCCACCCATGGCTGACCTTCAAGGACCCATGCAACCTGCGCAGCCCGCAGCAGCACGTGGGCGTGGTCCACAGCTCGAACCTGTGCACCGAGATCACCTTGAACACCAACAAGGACGAGATCGCCGTTTGCAACCTGGGCTCGATCAACCTGCCGAACCACATCGTCAACGGCAAGCTGGACACCGCCAAGCTGGAACGCACCGTCAACACCGCCGTACGCATGCTCGATAACGTTATCGACATCAACTACTACTCGGTGCCACAGGCGCAGAACTCCAACTTCAAGCACCGTCCAGTCGGCCTGGGCATCATGGGCTTCCAGGACGCGCTGTACCTGCAGCACATTCCTTACGGTTCGGATGCAGCGGTCGAGTTCGCCGACAAGTCCATGGAAGCGGTCAGCTACTACGCGATCCAGGCTTCCTGCGACCTGGCCGACGAGCGCGGCGCCTACGAGACGTTCCAGGGTTCGCTGTGGTCCAAGGGCATCCTGCCGCTGGATTCGCAACAGATCCTGATCGAGCAACGCGGCCAGAAGTACATCGACGTTGACCTGAACGAATCCCTGGACTGGGCGCCGGTACGTGCCCGTGTGCAGAAAGGTATTCGTAACTCCAACATCATGGCCATCGCACCGACCGCGACCATCGCCAACATTACTGGCGTATCGCAGTCGATCGAACCGACCTACCAGAACCTGTATGTGAAATCGAACCTGTCGGGCGAATTCACCGTGATCAACCCGTACCTGGTTCGCGACCTGAAAGCCCGTGGCCTGTGGGACTCGGTGATGATCAACGACCTGAAGTACTACGACGGTTCCGTGCAGCAGATCGAACGCATCCCGCAAGAACTCAAAGAGCTCTACGCGACCGCTTTCGAAGTGGACACCAAGTGGATCGTTGACGCCGCCAGCCGTCGTCAGAAGTGGATCGACCAGGCTCAGTCGCTGAACCTGTACATCGCCGGCGCATCGGGCAAGAAGCTGGACGTGACCTACCGCATGGCGTGGTACCGTGGCCTGAAAACCACTTACTACCTCCGTGCCCTGGCCGCGACCAGCACCGAGAAGTCGACCATCAACACCGGCAAGCTGAATGCGGTTTCCAGCGGCGGCAACCACGGTGATGACTCGGTGCTCGCAGCGCCAGCCGGCCCGGCCCCCGTGCCAAAGGCCTGCGCGATCGACGAGCCGGATTGCGAAGCTTGCCAATAAGCTGAGCCGCTCCTGGGCTTGAACGCCCCGGATTGAAAAAGCCCGATAGACCCCGACTGCATAGGGTTTATCGGGCTTTTTGGTTTCCTCATGCCCCCCCCCCGCTGGGCACCTCCAGACGAACGCCACATACCCGCCCTGCACTTGACTGGTGAGCCCACCGGCCCCTGACCTGATCAGTGGCGAGGCGGATATGGTGCACGCCTCATACGCGTTTTACGCATCGTTACTTGCGTCACGGCATGTTTTCCTGCGCCCACAAAAAAGCCCCTCTTGCGAGGGGCTTCTTGTGGAGCATGACCGCATCAGGTCATCTGGATGATGGTCTGCATGATGGTGCTCTGGGTGGAGATGGTCTTGGCGTTCGCCTGATAGTTGCTCTGGGCCTTGATCAGGTCCACCAGCTCGTTGGTCAGGTTGACGTTGGAGTTCTCCAGGGAGTTGGCCACGATCGAACCCAGCGTACCGGATTGCGGTGCGTCGTAACCCGGCTGGCCCGAGGCGAACGTCTCTCTCCAGGCGGTGCCGCCGGATGGCTGCAGGCCCTGCTCGTTGTTGAAGCTGGCCAGAGAGATCTGGCCGATGGCCTTGCTCTGCTGGTTACTGAAGGTGGCGAACAGCACACCGCTGCCGTCGATCTTCAAGCCGGTGATCTGGCCAGTGGCATAACCGTCGGTGACCGGCGGGTTACGGTAGCTGGCCGAGTTGTACTGGGTGATGTTGGCCATGTTGACGGCAATACCGCCAGCGTTGGCCGCTGCACCGTTAGGCGTCCAGACACCATTGACCAGGCCGCCCGGCTTCCAGTTGGAAATAGTCAGGGTGGTATTGGACACGGTGGCTGGCGGGGTGACGATCCCGGTGAGCTTGCCGGCGGTGTCAAACGACAACGTCGAGGCTACGGGCGCCGTGGAACCGGTGCCGCTGATCGGGGTGCCGTCAGGGTTACGCCCGTCAATCAGGGTGTAGGAGTTCCAGGTGTTGGAGCCGGTTTTCACCAGGTACTGCACCATAGGATGCGCATTGCCCTGGGTATCGTAGAGCGTGGTGGAGTATTGAGTGTTGAAGCTGTCCGTCTTGGTCGGATCAAATGGGTGCAACGTCTGATCGATCGGCAGCTCGGACGAGTTCAGGTTACTGGTGGAGTCCACTTTGCTCGAAGCCTTCGGCGGCAGGTTCGACAGGTTCAATTGCAGGTCGGTCAGGCCGCCCTTGATGATCTTGCCGTCAGCATCCGCCGCATAACCCTGCAGGCGCGAGGTACCGGTGTTGTTGGTGATGTAGCCGTCCTTGTCCGCACGGAAGGCGCCGCTGCGGGTGTACTCCAGGGAGCCGTCGGTACCCTTCTGCACGAAGAAGCCGCCGCCCTGGATCGCCATGTCCAGGATGCCGCCACTGTTGTTGACGTCGCCCTGGGTGAACTGCTGGGACACTGCCGCCAGGTTCACACCGTTGCCGATGCTGTTCTGGCCGGTACCCAGTTTGGAGGCCGCGTAGATATCCGCGAATTCCGCACGGGACGATTTGAAGCCAGTGGTCGCGACGTTGGCGATGTTGTTGCCGGTCACGTCCAGTTGTTTGTTGGCCGCATAGAGGCCGCTAAGGCCGATGTTAAAAGACATGTTTCTCTCCCTCTGCCGTATTTAGCCGGCTCTATGTACCGATAGTCTGAATTTGCGACAGCTTGATGCTGCCCATGCCGCCCGCCAGGTTCAGCAGCATTTCGCCGCCGGTCTGGCTCAGGGTCACGCTCGTTACCGTTGCCGGCAGCGACGTGGCCAGGGCAACCGCATCGCCCGCGTCGTTCTTGGTGGTGGCATTGAAGGTGTAGGTGCCGGCTGGGGCGACCGCGCCGTTGTCGTCCTTGCCATCCCAGATAAAGCTCTGGTTGCCGGCAGCCTGGGCGCCCATATCGAGGGTGCGCACCACGTTGCCGTCCTTGTCGGTGATCTTGACGGAGACGTTGCCCACCGCCGAAGTCACCGCCACCGAACCGGTCATGCTCTTGCTCGTGTCCACGGTGGACTTGTCGGTCTGGATGACCACCGAACGCCCTACCAACGACGACGCTTGCAGTGCTTGCGACGAGCTGAAGTTGCTGGAGATCGCGTTGACCGAGTCGTTCAGGGTGTTGATGCCTTCCAGGCTGCTGAACTGAGCCAACTGGGCCACGAACGCACCATTGTCCTGGGGCGACAGCGGGTTCTGGTTTTTCAGCTGGGTCACCAGCAACTGCAGGAACGCATCCTTGCCCAGCGACTGGCTGCCTGTCGCCGCCTTGGTAGCGCTGTTAAGACTGCTGTTGTCCGTTGCGGTCTTGACCTTGGAATTGAAAAGGTCCTGGACTGCCGAGTTGTTTGACGTATCAACGATGGCCATTATTTGGCGCCCCTTATCACTGACCCAGGGTCAGGACCTTCTGCATCATGGTTTTGGCGGTGTTCATCATTTCCGCGTTGGTCTGGAACGAGCGGCTGGCGGAAATCATGTCGGCCATCTCCTCGACCACGTTGACGTTGGGGTAGTAGACATAACCCTTTTCGTTCGCGGCGGGATGGTTAGGCTCGTAACGTGCTTCGAGGTTGCTCTGGTCTTCGACCACGCCGAGCACCTGCACACCCTGGCCGGCGGCGTCCTGGTTCTGGAACAGCGAATCGCTGCCGCCGCTCTGGCCGCCCTGGAACATGGTGGCAAATACCGGGTGGCGGGCGCGGTAGGTCTGGTCAATGCTCGAAGACACGGTCTCGGCGTTGGCGATGTTACTGGCGACGGTGTTGAGGCGCGTGGTTTGAGCGCTCATGCCACTACCGGCAATATTGAAAACACTGGACAGGGACATGGCTTACTCTCCACGCAGGGCTGACATCAGCCCTTTGAATTTGCTGTTGAGCAGGGTAAAGCTGGCCTGGAAGTTCACCGAGTTTTCGGCATAGGCCGATTGCTCCAGCTGGGCGTCGACGGTGTTCTGGTCGATGGATGGCTGCATCGGCGTGCGATACAGCAGCGACTCGTCACCACTGCTCAGGCCTTGCGCTTCAATATGACGGCTGTTGGTCATGTTCAAGGCGAAGGTGCCGTTCTTGGTCTTGTCCTGCTGTGCTGCGAGCACGGCGGAGAAGTCCAGGTCCCGAGCCTTGTAGTTCGGGGTATCGGCGTTGGCAATGTTGTTGGCCAGGACTTCAGCGCGCTGGGCGCGGAAGCCCAGGGCTTGTTCATGGATACCGAGCGCTTTATCGAAGCTGATGCTCATGGCGGAAACCTTTAGGCTGACCTGCTGTGCGTTAACAGGGTTATAGCAAGGTGCATGCCAATCTTGTGAAAGCCCGGATATCAATGGGTTGCGGGGAGCTTGCCGACGGCAATGCCAGAAAAGCGGCAACCGTTTTCCGCGTGACGCCAGTAAAGCGGCAATGGGGAGTTGCCGCTTTCTTCAACTTTGCCGCAAAAAAAATGTAGGAGGGGGCTTGCCCCCGATAGCGGTGTATCAGTGATAGATACATCAACTGAACCACTGCTATCGGGGGCGAGCCCCCTCCCACATTCTTTATTACTTGGCCTGGTAGATGATCCCCGGGCTGCACTGCACCATCTGGAAATGATCGGGCAGGCCGTTCAACGCTTCGGATGCACCGAGGAACAGGTAACCGCCGCGCTTGAGGGTGCCGTGGATACGCAGCAAGATGTCTTTCTTCACTTCGGCAGAGAAGTAGATCAGCACGTTGCGGCAGAACACTATGTCGAACTTGCCCAGGCTGGCGTAGCTGTCGAGCAGGTTGAACGAGCGAAACTCCACTCGGTTCTTGATCGGCGCCTTGACCGCCCAGCGCCCCGCCCCTTTCGGGTCGAAGTAACGTTGCAGGCGCTCCTGGGACAGGCCACGCCCCAGGGCCAGGCTGTCGTACTCGCCGGTCTTGCAGTTGGTGAGCATGGTGCCGGATAAATCCGTCGCCACAATTTGCGCACCGGCCTTCAGCTGGCCCATGTTGGTCCGCTCGAATTCATCGATGGTCATCGAAATCGAGTACGGTTCCTGCCCCGAAGAACAGGCTGCCGACCAGATGCGCAAGCGCTGGCCCGGGCTGGCCTTGATCGCCTCCGGCAACACTTTGCTCTTGAGCACCTCGAAGGGGTATGTGTCGCGAAACCACAGGGTTTCGTTGGTGGTCATGGCATCGACCACCATTTCCTTGAGCCCACTGCGCGGCTGGCTCTGGATCCGCTGGACCAACTCACCCAGGGACTTGATGCCCTGCTGTTCCATCAGCTTGTTGAGACGGCTGGATACCAGGTATTGCTTGTTTTCACCAAGCAATATGCCACAGGCTTTTTCCAGGAAGACCCGGAACTGTTCGAAATCCAAATTACCCGTAGACAAAGATACCGCCTCTTAAATCGTGTGACCGCCAGGGAAAAAGCCCCTAGCCGTGATCTGCTGCCTTGATCCGGTCGACTACCCGGGATGCCAGGTCATCAGGGCGGAATTTGGCCAGAAAGTCGTCGGCACCGACCTTCTTGACCATCGCCTGATTGAATACGCCCGACAACGAAGTATGCAGGATGATATGCAATTTTTGCATGCGTGGATCGTTACGTATCTCAGCCGTGAGGGTGTAGCCGTCCATTTCCGGCATCTCGATGTCGGAGATCATCATCAAGAATTCTTCTTCAGGCTTCTTGCCTTCATCGACCAGCTTGCGCAGGTAATCCAACGCCTGGCGACCATCATTGAGCGCCACCACGTCCACGCCGACGGTTTGCAGGCAACGGGTCACCTGCTTACGCGCCACCGAAGAATCGTCCACCGTCAGTACGCGCAAGGAAATCGCCTTGTGCGCGGTATCGGCGTCCACCACACCGACCGAAATCGATTCAGAGGTGGGCGCCACTTCGGCGAGGATTTTCTCCACGTCGATAATTTCTACAAGCTGGTTGTCCACCCGCGTCACTGCCGTGAGGTAGTGATCGCGACCGGTGCCCTTGGGTGGCGGATGAATTTCTTCCCAGTTCATGTTGACGATGCGTTCCACCGAGCGCACCAGGAAACCCTGGGTCTTGGTGTTGTATTCGGTAATGATCACAAACGGGTTCTCGCGATCCTGCAGACCGGACGACCCTGTCGCCAAGGCCAGGTCAAGAATCGGGATGGTCGCGCCACGGATGTTGGCCACGCCACACACCACCGGACTGGACTTGGGCATGATCGTCAGCTTGGGGCACTGCAGCACTTCCCGCACTTTGAACACATTGATGCCGTATAGCTGCTTGCCGTCCAGACGAAACAGCAACAACTCCAGGCGATTCTGCCCTACCAGCTGTGTGCGCTGGTTTACTGAATCCATTACACCTGCCATGCCCAGACTCCTACGCTAAAACCTTCGGGGGTACGACGCGTACCCAATACTAAACGGCACGAGCTTTGCTATTTATTGGCTATGGACATTAAAACGACAGTTTCCCGACGCCTTCGCCTCCCACGCAGCCGCAGATTGCTCTGCGTCTCGATGGCGTTGCTTGCCTTGAGCCTGGGAACCACGGCCCGCGCAGATAACGTCACCTTGCCTGATCTACTTATCGGCGTCACTCAAGGCTTTCTTGAGTTCACTGTAGAAGATTATCTGGCGACCACCCAGACACCTGGGCGCTATGAAATCCAGGTCAACCAGCTAGACCCGCGCTTGCGCATGCCAATGTGCGACAAGGAATTGACAGCGTCCCTGGAAAGCCCCGCACAGCCTATCGGCCGTGTGACGGTGAAGGTTCGCTGCGAGGGCGCCTCGCCCTGGACCGTGTTTGTGCCAGCGCAGGTCAAGTTGTTCCGCGATGTCGTGGTGGTGGTAAGACCGTTGAAACGCACTGGCATCATCGGTTTCGAGGACGTGGCCTTGCGTGAACGCGACATCAGTTTGATCAACCAGGGCTATCTGACGTCGGTCGATCAGGCCATCGGGCAGAAACTTACCCGACCAATGGTCACCGATCAGGTCATTACCCTGGTCCATCTGGAGCAGGCCGAGGTGGTTCGCAAGGGTGACCAGGTGGTAATTTCCGCGAGCAGCGGCGGCTTGAATGTGAAAATGCCGGGTGAAGCGCTGTCCAACGGAGGCATGAGTGAGCAGATACGTGTCAAGAACCTCAACTCCAATCGTGTCATCAAGGCACGGGTGACAGCCCCCGGACAAGTCGAGGTTGCTTTATAGATCACTGGAATAGGACGCCAGCTTTTCCTACACTGTGTGCCAGATGTTGCGCGTGCAGGTTTATTGTCAATCGAGCCTAAAGTTTGTCCGGGTATGGCCGAAAACATGGCAAGCGTCCAAATACCCAGAGGTTTTTAATTATCATGGTCATCGATTTCAGTCGTTTGAATAACTCCCCGGCATTGCCAGGCACTACGCGCACCAGCGGCACCAAGGACAGCGTAGAAGCCAAGGCCCAGCCTCTGCCTGCCAAGACAGAACAGGCCAGCGCCAGCCAAAGCGGGGAATCCGTACACCTGAGCAATGAGGCTCAACAGTTGCAGAAGGTCACTGACTCGCTGCGCGACCAACCTGTGGTCAATAAAGCCCGCGTGGCCGAATTGAAACAGGCTATCGCCGATGGCAGCTATAAAGTCGACAGCAACCGTGTAGCCAGCAAGCTGCTTAACTTCGAAGCCGAGCGCTAGGCAAAGGCCTGCGCAGGGCTTTTGGACGCTTAAAACCAAGGCCAGCCATGCACCACGACGAAACCTTGCTTCAACTGATCATTGATGATCTGGCGCCGACGCAACAATTGCTCGAGCTGCTGAAAGAAGAGACCCTGGCCCTCTACGGCCGGGATATGCCGCTGCTGGAAGATATCCTGGCGCGCAAACAGTCGCTGATTGTCCTGCTGGAACAGCATGGCAAGAAGCGCAGCCAGATTCTCACCAGCCTGGGCCTGCCGGCCGATCACGACGGCCTAGCCCAACTGGCCAGCCACTCCTCGGTCGGCGATCAACTGCTGGCCCAAAGCAAAGAACTCAACCAATTGCTCAGCCAGTGCCAGGAAGTCAACCTGCTCAACGGCCAGTCGATCCAGCTTCAGCAAGCTACGACCGCCAACCAGCTGCGTATACTCCACGGCGGTGAGCCACCGGCGCTGTACAACGCCCAAGGCTCTACCTCACGCTTGGTCAAACCAAGCACCCGCAGCCAAGCCTGACGCCCGTTTTCGGCACAGCCTATCCAAGGCCCGCCACATACTGGCAAAATGCCGGTTCTTGCGTGTAGTCGTATTTTGTCTGGAGATGGAAGAACCGTGTTCAACGCCCTTAATGCGGAAGATGCTCCGCAGCCACCCAAGGTGCTCACCACGCCTCTGGAAATCGCCGGCACCTTGCGAATGCTGCAAGAAAGCCATGATCCGCTGATCATCACCTTCCACGAACGCAGCCAGCGCTTCCAGAGCTACCTGGTCGATGTCGATCGGGACAGCAAGACCCTGGCCCTGGACGAAATGATCCCGCGTGATGGCGAACGCCACCTTGAGAATGGCGAACCCTTCCGCATCGAAGGCTTTCACGACGGCGTACGCGTCGCCTGGGAAAGCAATGGCACCCTGACCATCAGCGAAAAAGATGGCCATCGCATCTACACCGGCGCCATGCCGGGCGAGGTGGTCTACCACCAGCGCCGCAATGCCTTCCGCGCGGCACTGAAGCTGGCCCAACTGGTCAATATCGAGCTGGGCGGCGAGAAACTCAAGGCCCCGGTCAGCGGCAAGCTGCTGGATATTTCCGCCACCGGCTGCAAATTGCGCTTCGAAGGCGATATCTCCGAACGCCTGCAGTTGGGCCAGGTCTACGATCGCTTTATCGCTGCCCTGCCGTTCGGCAGCATGACCACCTCCGTCGAACTGCGTTACCTGCATTTCGAAGAGAAGATCAACACCACCTTCGCGGGCGTGCGCTTCCACAACATGAGCGGCCTGGTACAGCGCCAGGTCGAACGATTTGTGTATCAACTGCAACGCGAAGCGCGACGCTTCGACAAGGACGACGACTTCTAAGTGTGAAGATCGCGACAAAAAAACGGGCAGACCCTTTCAGGATCTGCCCGTTTTTGCTTTCAGGGGCGCGCCCTGCTCAGGTCATGGGGGTGCTCATCCGGACCTATAGGTTCTGGCGGTCCTTCGAAAGGCGGCTCATCCGTCGGTGGTACCGAGTCGACTTCAGGCTCAGGCTCAGGCTCAGCAGCAGCTGTCTGCATCTGCTCTTGCACCACTTGCTCATCGACCCGCGGGTCAAGTGCAGCCACCAGCGGCGAACTGGACATGCTGTCAGGCATGGCCACGTGCTGCAGGGGCGCATCATCGACCTGATGCAGGTTGGTCACGGCTTTAGGACGGATACGCCACACCAGGATCAACGCACACAGGCTGAAAAACGCGTACAGCATCTGACTGCCAAATAGTTTCATCACCACGCCAGCCAGCAACGGCCCGATACTGGCGCCGACCCCGTAGGTCACCAGCAACATGGCTGTCAGCGATACCCGCCGATCACCTTCAACGTGATCGTTGGAAAACGCCACCGCCAGCGGGTACAGACAGAACTGCACCAACGAACACAGGAACCCGGCCACGAACAGCACCTCCAACGGCACCTTGCTCAGGATGGCCAACGGTAATGCCGCAACCGCCAGGCACAGGGCGAAGCAGCGAATCAACAACGCACGATCATAGCGATCCGACAGCCAGCCCAACGGCCACTGCACCACCAAACCGGCAAAAATGCAGCTACCCATGAACAGACCCACCTGCTCGGTGGTCAGCCCCTGCTGGGACGCATACAGCGGCGCCAAGCCGTAGAACGAGCCAACGATCAGCCCCGCCCCCAGCACCGTACTCAACGACTGCGGTACCCGCTTGATAAAGAAGCGCGGCTCCATCGGCGCCGGATGCAGCGGCGCCGGGTGAATACGCCGGGTCATGGCCACGGGTACCAGGCACAGGGCAAAGCACAGCGCCACCAGCATCAATAGCTCAAGGCCCAGCTGGGGATGCATCACCAGGATCAGTTGGCCCAACACCAGGCCCAGGTAGGACGCGATCATATAGCCACTGAACACCACGCCACGCTGCCTGGCGTCCGCCTGCTCGTTAAGCCAGCTTTCGATAACCATGTACTGGCACATCATCCCCAAGCCCACGATGACCCGCAGCACGATCCAGGCCGGCAGCCAGTCGATCAGGCCATGGCCCAGCACGGCTGCACCGACAATGCCCGCACAGGTGGCGTAGGCACGAATATGCCCCACCCGGCCAATCAGGCGATGCCCGATCTTGCCGCCCAGCACCAGGCCGAAATAGTTGGCCGCCATCAAGGCACCCACCCATAGGCTGTCGACATGGTCAGCCGCCAGGCGCAACGCGAGGTAAGTACTGAGCAGGCCGGAGCCGATCAGCATCATCAAGGAGGCGAAATAAAGGGCTCGAAAAGATTTCCAGATCTGGCGCATCGGCGTTCCGAGCGGCTCCTTGCAGTGAGGGTCAGGGCTACCGGCATGATAGTCCTGGGTTGTTGGGTCCGGACAGGCGCTACGCGCTGTTTCCGAGGATTATTTTGTTTAAATTGATTGGCAACAGCTCTGACGTTGCCGGGGGGCGTGCGAGGTACACCGTTAGCAAAAATACACGACGCACCTGCTGTGAACCTCGATCAGCGGCAAGGTTCGACCTGAGTTTGAAAAGACTCTACGCGCACAAAAAAGCCCCGCCAGCGTTCACTGTGCGGGGCTTTGAATCTGGTGTCCCAGGGCCGGTTCGAACGGCCAACCTTCCCCTTAGGAGGGGGATGCTCTATCCAATTGAGCTACTGGGACAAATGACAGCCGTCGCAGCGATGGGCGCTGCGACGGACGGCGTGCATGTTAACGGCCAAGGTCGGATTTGTCATGTCGTCCGTGGGCTTTTTGAGTGTAGGCGCATGCCTGCCAGAAAGAGCAGGGTTTCGCCTCGTAAAACCAGGGCTGCCGAAGCCATCGTGCAAAATGCATTACCCCAAAATGCCAGCATTGCAATTTGCAACCCTCAGCCCCCTAAAAATAGCCTCAAGCCATTGATTTAATTGAAATAATAGTTTGGCACGGCATCTGCAATACTTCTTCGACAAAATCCAATTTGGCCCAGTCACCGACGGAGAACATGACCATGAACAGTGCCCTTCTGTTAGCCCTCAATACCGTGGCCCTGGCCGTATTGGTGATGTTCCACTTCCAGCAGTCGCCGACTACCGAAGACGACGCCAAGGTGAGCCAGGCCATTCCACACCACCTGCAGCAACGCCCGCAATTGGCAGTGATGACGGCCAACCCGCAATCACCGGTTCGCCTGGCCCAGAGCACACAGGCAGCAACTGCATCCGAACACTGGGTATTCTGAGGAAGCCTTCATGTCCAAATCTGCCTGGCTGTTTCTGTGCCTGACCCTGGTAACCGGTCTGCTCGGCCTGGAAACCTCCTCCCAAGACGGCCAAACCATCGCCTTCATCGCCAGCGCCATGTTCGCCGGATGCCTGGTTCTGACCCTGATTGTGGGCCGCCGGATCAAATTCGATCCCGTGCTGCGCTGAAGCATCGCTCGCCTGCATTTCGCCCTACCTTATGTCGCCTCGCCTAGTAAATCGGCAAATTGCCACTAGTCTTAAGATTAGGGGCAAAAGGCCACATTGCTATAGGATGTGCGCCCTCAAACCCTGTTGCGGCCTAGGCCTGCGGGAAGATCGCCGAATCTGATCTTCTGCAGGAAAGTTTTCCAACCAGTCCGCAAAAATGCAAATCAGTGCTGGCATAAAGCCTTTAGTCAGTTCAATATTTGTCACAGAATTGACGCCAAGGAACTGGCAAATCTGAGGCATGATGCGGCCTCTTTGCAATTCAGGTTGAACTTTGGTCGTGAGCCTTGTCTTAACACTCATCTTGCGGCCAATTCCAAAAACCGCTCCCCTGAACTAACCGGTTAAATATATGCGCCCATTGAAACAGGCAATTTATTCCAGCCGTACGGCTGACAAGTTCGTCGTACGTCTGCCAGACGGAATGCGGGAACGCATTGCCGAGGTGGCTCGCAATCATCACCGCAGCATGAACTCCGAAATCATCGCGCGCCTGGAACAGAGCCTTATTCAGGAAGGTGCGTTGGGTGAAGAGTTGAGCATGCGCCTGGACAGCCCAGAGCTGTCACTGCACGAACGCGAACTGCTGCAGCGTTTCCGTCAGCTCTCCCACCGCCAGCAAAATGCTCTCGTCTCACTTATTGCACACGATGTCGAGGCGGCCGCAGAAGCCGACTGATCTACCCCTGAAAGCCGAAGCCAGCCTTGTGCTGGCTTTTTTTTGCCTTGAATTTGGGAAGGGGGATCATTGCTGGAGCAAACTGGCTTGCGCTGGGAGGGGAACAAGCCCCCTCACCACAACAAGCCAGCCCAGGAAGGCGATCAAAGCAGGAAGATGGTTGCCAACCCCAGGAAGATGAAGAAACCACCACTGTCAGTCATGGCGGTAATCATCACGCTGGCGCCCATGGCTGGATCGCGCCCAAGGCGTGCCAGGGTCATGGGGATCAACACGCCCATGAGGGCGGCCAACAGCAAATTGAGGGTCATGGCGGCAGTCATCACCACCCCCAGGGACCAACTGCCATACAGCATGTAGGCCACAATACCAATCACTCCGCCCCACACCACGCCGTTGATCAGCGCTACCGCCAGTTCCTTGCGCATCAGGCGTGAGGTATTGCCGGTGTTCACCTGGTCCAGCGCCATGGCGCGCACGATCATGGTGATGGTCTGGTTGCCGGAGTTGCCGCCAATACCCGCTACGATCGGCATCAGTGCCGCCAAGGCCACCAATTTCTCGATAGAGCCTTCGAACAACCCGATCACCCTTGAAGCAATAAAAGCGGTAATCAGGTTGACGGCCAGCCAGGCCCAGCGGTTACGCAATGAACGCCAGACCGACGCAAAAATATCTTCCTCTTCACGCAGACCCGCCATGTTGAGGACTTCGGTTTCACTTTCCTCACGAATCAGGTCGACCATTTCATCGATGGTCAGACGACCGATCAGCTTGCCGTTCTTGTCGACCACCGGGGCAGAGATCAAGTCGTAGCGCTCGAACGCCTGGGCCGCATCGTAGGCATCTTCGTCCGGATGGAAACTCACCGGGTCGCTGGCCATGACATCGGCCACTTTCTTCTCTGGGTCGTTGACCAGCAGGCGCTTGATCGGCAGCACCCCCTTGAGAATGCCTTCGTAGTCGACCACGAAGAGCTTGTCGGTGTGGCCTGGCAGTTCTTTCAAGCGACGCAGATAACGCAATACCACTTCCAGGCTGACGTCTTCGCGGATGGTGACCATCTCGAAGTCCATCAGGGCGCCAACCTGATCCTCGTCATAGGACAACGCAGAGCGCACTCGCTCGCGTTGCTGGCCGTCGAGGGCCTCCATCAGCTCATGGACAACGTCACGGGGCAGCTCAGGCGCCAGGTCAGCCAGTTCGTCGGCATCCATCTCCCTGGCTGCGGCCAGGAGCTCGTGATCGTCCATGTCGGCGATCAGGGTTTCGCGCACCGAATCGGATACTTCGAGGAGGATGTCGCCGTCGCGATCAGCCTTGACCAGCTGCCAGAGGGTCAGTCGATCGTCCAGCGGCAAGGCTTCAAGGATATAGGCGACGTCGGCAGAGTGCAGGTCATCGAGCTTGCGCTGCAATTCGACGAGGTTTTGCCGGTGAACCAGGTTTTCGACGCGGTCGTGATTCGGACCTTCCTGGCGGTGCGTGAGGTCTTCGACCACGCGCTGGCGCTGCAGCAGCTCGATGACTTGAGCCAGGCGATCCTGCAGGCTTTCTTGTGTTTTCTTTACTTCTACTTCGGTCATAGGCGAACTCCACTCCCAGCAGCGGGGCACGCCGGAAGGATCAATCAGTCAATTCATGATTGGTAAAACGGGATACTGAGTAACTACTGGGTAAGTCCATGGAGGTATTCCATAAGCCCCGGCGGGGCTGACGGGCGCAATGATACACCGCCCGGCCATTTTTAACGTCAAAAAACTGGAAAGAACAAGCGCTTGCGAGTCAAAGCTCAGCATTAGCCGCATCTATGAACTGCGACGACGCAGCCCGGGAGGAAAACACATGGGGCCGGAGAAAAAGAACACATTCCACATAAACCCCAGACGGCAAAAAGCCCGCACTAGGCGGGCTTTTTGTTTGTATGGTGCACTCGACAGGATTCGAACCTGTGACCGCTCGGTTCGTAGCCGAGTACTCTATCCAGCTGAGCTACGAGTGCAGATTGTGTTTTTAGACCAGATCACAACTGGTTGAAGCCGAACCAGCTGCATTACTGCAACTGACTCTTAAATGGTGCACTCGACAGGATTCGAACCTGTGACCGCTCGGTTCGTAGCCGAGTACTCTATCCAGCTGAGCTACGAGTGCATTTGTTGCCGCGCATTATAGGCCGTTCAATCTCTATGTAAAGCGATTTTTTCGAGTAATTTCAACAACTTACCGATAAATCCAGATTGCAACGTACTAAGCAAATAATGGCGGAGAACGGGGGATTCGAACCCCCGACACCCTTTTGAGGTGTACTCCCTTAGCAGGGGAGCGCCTTCGGCCACTCGGCCAGCTCTCCGCAACACGGGGCGTATATTAACCACGTTCATCCCCGTTTGCAAACATAAAAAACGATAAAAATTAAAGGCTTGGTTCTTCGTCCTTCTCTTTCTTGATCCGCAGGTAGATTTCCTCGCGGTGGACCGCTACCTCTTTCGGAGCGTTAACCCCGATACGCACTTGATTGCCTTTGACGCCGAGCACGGTCACGGTGATTTCGCCATCACCAATAATCAGGCTTTCTGCGCAACGACGAGTCAGAATCAACATACCTTTCTCCTCACGCATTTCAGTTCAGGAACAACAGTCTGCAAAAAAAAGGCATTCGACCTACAACCAAAAGGCCGTAGCCCTACCTGCCTAAGTATTGTCGAGCACAGGTAAAAGAACATGGGCCCGACAAAAAAATGAAAGGCGCGGTAAACCGCGCCTTCCTGGCATTGCATCACTCGCCCTGTCGGGCCGGAGCGTCCAGCTCAAAAGCGGTATGCAGTGCGCGTACAGCCAGTTCCAGGTACTTCTCTTCAATCACCACCGATACTTTGATTTCCGAGGTGGAGATCATCTGGATGTTGATGCTTTCCTTGGCCAGGGCCTCGAACATACGGCTGGCAACGCCGGCATGGGAACGCATGCCCACACCTACGATCGACACCTTGGCGATCTTGGTATCGCCGACCACTTCACGCGCGCCGATCTCGCTCGCGGTGTTCTGCAGGATACGTTCGGCCGCATCGTACTCGTTGCGGTGTACGGTGAAGGTGAAATCGGTGGTGTTATCGTGCGAAACGTTCTGCACGATCATATCGACTTCAATGTTCGCGCCGCTGATAGGCCCGAGGATCTTGAAAGCCACGCCCGGGGTGTCTGGCACGCCACGGATCGTCAGCTTGGCTTCATCGCGATTGAAGGCGATGCCGGAAATGATCGGCTGTTCCATGGATTCCTCTTCATCAATAGTAATAAGGGTGCCCGGACCCTCTTTGAAGCTGTGCAATACGCGCAGCGGAACGTTGTACTTGCCGGCGAATTCCACCGCGCGGATCTGCAACACCTTGGAACCGAGGCTGGCCATTTCCAGCATCTCTTCGAAGGTGATCTTGTCCAGGCGCTGGGCCACGGACACCACGCGCGGATCGGTGGTGTAGACGCCATCCACATCGGTGTAGATCTGGCATTCGTCAGCCTTCAGGGCTGCGGCCAGCGCTACGCCGGTGGTATCGGAACCGCCACGCCCGAGGGTGGTGATGTTGCCCTGCTCGTCAACGCCCTGGAAACCGGCGACAACCACGACACGCCCTTCCTTCAGATCAGCACGGATCTTCTGATCGTCGATCTGCAGGATACGCGCCTTGGTGTGCGCGCTGTCGGTGAGGATGCGCACCTGGCTACCAGTGTAGGACACCGCCGGCACGCCACGCTTATTCAGCGCCATAGCCAGCAACGCAATGGTGACCTGCTCGCCGGTGGACACGATCACATCCAGCTCGCGCGGCAGTGGTTGTTGATCGCCACTGATTGCCTTGGCCAGATCGATCAGGCGATTGGTCTCGCCGCTCATGGCGGACAGCACCACCACCAGGTCATCGCCGGCATCGCGGAATTTCTTAACCTTGTCGGCAACCTGCTCGATTCTTTCGACAGAACCGACCGAGGTACCTCCAAATTTCTGTACGATCAAAGCCATTTCTAAGCCGCCTCAGCCCGTAAAGGGGCGCCCAATAAACCAATCTTCCAGCAACCGAGCGAGCCCATGACTAGACCATGGGCCCGTTACCAGCGCCTTAAATACCTGCCTCGACAAACGGCACGGTCAGGGCCAGGGCCGCGTCCAGGGCACCAGCGTCTACACCACCGCCTTGCGCCATGTCCGGACGACCACCGCCCTTCCCGCCCACTGCCGCAGCGGCTTGCTTCATCAAATCACCGGCCTTGAGTTGACCGGTCAGGTCCTTGGTTACACCGGCAACCAGAACGACCTTATCCTCATGGACACTGCCGAGCAGGATCACTGCGCGGCCGAGCTTGTTCTTCAACTGATCGACCAAGGCCAACAACGCCTTGCCATCCTGACCGTCCAGGCGCGCTGCCAGGACTTTCACACCCTTGACGTCCAGGGCGGAAGCAGACAAATCGTCACCTGCCGCGCTGGCAGCCTTGGCTTGCAACTGCTCCAGCTGTTTCTCCAGCACGCGGTTGCGCTCGAGCACGGCCGACAGCTTGTCGATCAGATTGTCGCGGCTGCCCTTGACGAGCGTAGCCGCTTCCTTGAGTTGTTCTTCAGCCGCATTGAGATAGGCCAGGGCCGCAGCACCGGTCACCGCTTCGATACGACGTACGCCCGATGCCACACCGCCTTCGCTGATGATTTTCAGCAGGCCGATGTCGCCCGTACGGTTGGCGTGGATACCGCCACACAGTTCCACCGAGAAGCTGCCGCCCATGCTCAGTACACGTACGTTGTCGCCATACTTCTCGCCGAACAGCGCCATGGCCCCCTTGGCCTTGGCGGTCTCGATATCGGTTTCTTCGGTTTCCACCGGGGTGTTCTTGCGCACTTCGGCGTTGACGATGTCTTCCAGGGCCTTGATTTGCTCCGGCTTGATCGCTTCGAAGTGGCTGAAGTCGAAGCGCAGGCGCTGGCTGTCGACCAACGAGCCCTTCTGTTGGACGTGCTCGCCCAATACCTGGCGCAGTGCAGCATGCAGCAAGTGAGTGGCCGAGTGGTTCAGCGACGTGGCGTGACGCACATCGGCGTCTACCTGGGCGTCCACTGGCGAACCGACGATCAGGCTGCCCGACGCCAATACACCGTGGTGCAGGAAGGCGCCGCCGGTCTTGGTGGTATCGCGCACATCAAAACGACCGGAGGACGCCTTGAGGAAACCGCAGTCGCCAATCTGGCCACCGGACTCGGCGTAGAACGGCGTCCGGTCCAGGACCACCACGCCGTCGTCACCTTCGTTCAAGACGTCGACCGACTGGCCGTCCTTGTACAGCGCAACGACCTTGGCCGCACCGCTGGTGGCCTTGTAGCCGGTAAATTCGGTGGCCACGTCAACCTTGACCAGGCTGTTGTAGTCCATGCCGAACGAGCTGGCGGAACGCGCGCGCACACGCTGGGCCTCCATCTCACGCTCGAAGCCTGCCTCGTCCAGGGTCAGGTTACGCTCACGGGCGATGTCGCCGGTCAGGTCCATCGGGAAGCCGTAGGTGTCATAGAGCTTGAACACCACGTCGCCCGGCACCACGCTGCCTTGCAGGCCGGCGAGGTCTTGCTCGAGGATTTTCAGGCCCTGCTCCAGGGTCTTGGCGAACTGCTCTTCTTCAGCCTTGAGCACGCGCTCGATGTGCGCCTGGTTCTGCTTGAGTTCCGGGAATGCATCGCCCATCTCGGCAACCAGGGCCGCGACGATCTGGTAGAAGAAGCTACCGCTGGCGCCCAACTTGTTGCCGTGACGGCAAGCGCGACGAATGATACGGCGTAGCACGTAGCCACGGCCTTCGTTGGACGGCAGCACGCCGTCGGCAATCAGGAAGCCGCAGGAACGGATGTGGTCAGCCACCACTTTCAACGACGCCTGGTCTTCATTGGCACAACCAATGGCCTTCGCAGCCGCGGCCAGCAGGCTCTGGAACAGGTCGATTTCGTAGTTGGAATGAACGTGCTGCATCACCGCACTGATCCGCTCCAGGCCCATGCCGGTATCTACCGACGGCGCTGGCAACGGATGCAACACACCATCGGCGGTGCGGTTGAACTGCATGAACACGTTGTTCCAGATTTCGATGTAACGGTCACCGTCTTCTTCCGGCGAACCCGGTGGCCCCCCCCAGATATCGGCGCCGTGATCGTAGAAAATCTCGGTGCAAGGACCGCACGGGCCGGTATCGCCCATGGTCCAGAAGTTGTCGGAGGCGTACGGCGCGCCTTTGTTGTCGCCGATACGCACCATGCGCTCAGGCGGCACCCCGACTTGCTTGGTCCAGATGTCGTAAGCCTCGTCATCGCTGGCGTAGACGGTGACCCAGAGCTTTTCCTTCGGCAGTTTCAGTACGCCGGTCAGGAAGGTCCAGGCGAAGTTGATCGCATCCTGCTTGAAATAATCGCCAAAGCTGAAGTTGCCGAGCATTTCGAAAAAAGTGTGGTGACGGGCGGTGTAGCCGACGTTTTCCAGGTCGTTGTGCTTACCACCGGCGCGCACGCACTTCTGGCTGCTGACGGCACGGGTGTAGGCGCGTTTTTCCTGGCCCAGGAAGCAGTCCTTGAACTGGTTCATCCCCGCGTTGGTGAACAGCAGGGTGGGGTCGTTGCCTGGGATCAAGGAGCTGGAGGCGACACGGGTGTGACCTTGCTCTTCGAAGAAGCGAAGGAAGGCTTCACGGATTTCTGCGCTTTTCATTAGGTTCTTCCACGGAGTCTGCGGCCAAAGGCCAGTGCGCAACATCATCAGACGGAGCGACGGCAAAGGGCCGCATTATATCGGCCCTTTGCCGGTGGTACAGCGTGTTTATGTGATAGAAACAGTCAATTAGACGGTCTGCACGCTCATTTGCGCGAAAACTCGACGAATGTTTGCACGACCTGCTCGATTTGCGCCCGGCTGACATCCAGATGCGTGACCATGCGCAGACGCGGTGCGGCGCTCAATTTGACCCCGCGTTCAGCGGCAAAGGCTTTCAAGGCTTCGGCCTGCTCACCGATCTGTACGTAGACCATATTGGTCTGCACCGGCTCCACGGTATAACCGGCCTTGCGCAACTCATCCCCCAGCCATTGCGCATTGGCGTGATCGTCGGCCAGGCGCTGCACCTGGTGGTCCAGCGCATACAGCCCCGCCGCCGCCAGGGAGCCGGCCTGGCGCATGCCACCGCCGACCATCTTGCGCAGGCGCCGCGCCTTGGCGATCAGCGCCGTGGAACCACACAGCACCGAGCCAATCGGCGCGCCGAGGCCCTTGGACAGGCACACCGACACCGAATCGAAGTGCCGCGTGATCTCCCGCGCATCCACCTCCAGCTTGACCGCTGCGTTGTAGAGCCGCGCGCCGTCCAGGTGCAGGGCCAGGCCATGTTCACGGGTAAAGGCCCGGGCTTTCGCCAGGTATTCCAGTGGCAGCACCTTGCCCTGCATCGTGTTTTCCAGGGCCAGCAGGCGGGTGCGGGCGAAGTGGAAATCGTCGGGCTTGATCGCGGCCAGCACCTGGTCCAGGTCCAGGGAGCCGTCCGCCTGGACTTCCAGCGGTTGCGGCTGGATCGAACCCAGCACCGCCGCGCCGCCGCCTTCGTATTTATAGGTGTGGGCCTGCTGGCCGACGATGTATTCCTCACCGCGCTCACAGTGCGCCATCAACGCCAGCAGGTTGCTCATGGTGCCGGTCGGGACGAACAACGCCGCAGGGAACCCCAGGCGCTTGGCCAGTTCGGCCTCCAGGCGGTTGACGCTGGGGTCTTCACCGTAGACATCATCGCCACTGACGGCGCTGGCCATCGCGTCGAGCATGCCGGGGGTGGGTTGGGTCACGGTGTCGCTGCGCAGGTCAATCACGGTCATGAAACAGGCCTCTGGCGGATTGGATAAGTCCCTTTGTGAGTGATTACTGCGGGCAAAGCCACGGAATATCAAGCCCCACTCGCATTCAATCGAATACCAACCAAACAAACCGATATAGGTTATCGATACAGCGATCGTGCAGTTTTTGAAAAACCATGTTAAAAACTCTCCGCCGCCAGGGTTCTGGTGGCAACGTTCTCAGGGCGGGGTGCAATTCCCCACCGGCGGTAATTGCGCGCAATGTGCATAGCCCGCGAGCGCTTGGCGCCTCGAACTGCTCACGCAGGACGGCGACAAGGTCAGCAGACCCGGTGTGATCCCGGGGCCGACGGTCATAGTCCGGATGAAGAGAGAACGGGATTGGCACCTAAGGGCCGCACGCTGACCGCATGCCTGCATGACTCAGCGGTTCGTACCCTTAAATCCCATTCGATTCATAACGCCCTGTTTTTTTCTTAAACAGGAGTCAGAACATGCAACCCACCGCAATCGACAGCAAAAGCAAAAACCACCACGGCGAGCGCGTCGCGTTTATCCAGGCCTGCTGGCACAAGGATATTGTCGACCAGTCCCGTAAAGGCTTCCTCGCCGAAATGATCGCCCTGGGCTACCAGGAATCGGACATCGACTTCTTCGAAGTCGGCGGCGCCTTTGAAATGCCCCTGCACGCCAAACTGCTGGCCAAGACCGGCCGTTACGCCGGTATCGTCGCCGCCGCGCTGGTGGTGGATGGCGGCATCTACCGTCACGAATTCGTCGCCCAGTCGGTGGTCAGTGGCCTGATGCAGGTACAGCTGGAAACCGAAGTGCCAGTGTTCTCGGTGTCCCTGACCCCGCATCACTTCCATGCCGGCAGTGAGCACCACACGTTCTTCTACGAGCACTTCGTACACAAAGGCCAGGAAGCTGCGCGCACTTGCGCCGACACCCTGCACAAGGTGCGTGCGATCCGTCGCAGTGAGCCGCGGGCCCTAGCGGTCTAAGCAACACTGCAAAACAAAATGTGGGAGGGGCGGTGCGACGATTCGACTTGCCCCCTCCCACATTTGGATCCGGATACGCCTTGAGACCTATGCCAGGCCCACGTCCGTGGTCGGCACAATCAATATCCCTGCCCGCAAGCCATTCTTCACCTTCGGGTTGGGGAAGATGATGCGTGCACCCTCCTCCTCGATCACCCAGCGGGTCTTGGCGACGTCTTCGGCCAGCAGATAACCCTTTTCCAGTTCCGAAAAGTTTTCCACGTCCGCCGGCAGGTGCAGCAGGAACGCGTCGCTGTGCTTAATGACTTCCCGCGACACGGCGAACAGTTTCAAGCCGTCCAGGCTGTCAGTCTCAGGCTCGCTGCCTTCGATGATCTGCTTGAGGCGCAGCTCCAGGCGGGAAACATTGACGCCCTGGTTCTGCCCGAACGGCCGCGCCTTGCCCAGCTCCAGGGTGAAGGCTTCGGCACCGAGTTGTTCGTAGGTAAAGGCAGTGAAGGTGATCGAGGTCTTGTTCTGCAGCAGCACCGCCTGCATGCCGGCAGCGCTCAAGCGGGCCAGTTCGCGCCGCGAGTGCTGGCGCCCGTCCTTCCATGGGTAAAGGGCGAACTGCTCGATCTTCGAGCCGCGAATCGCAGTGTGCAGGTCGTAATGCAGGCGCGAACGGCCAGGCACGCTGAAAAAGCTGCGGGCCAGTTGCTCCAGCTCGGCGGCACGCATGGCCTCGGGGCCGATGTTTTGTTCATGACGGCCGTTGAACAGCCGGTTGACGTCCAGTTCGAGGTAACGTTCACCGCGACGCATGGCCTCGGGGTTGCCGAACAGGAACAGAATACGGGTGCGGGGCTTGATCTGCCCACGGGCAATGCCATGCAACAGGCGGTCGAGCAATTCGATCGGCGCGGTTTCGTTGCCATGGATACCGGACGACAGCAGCAGGTCGCCGCCGTTGTCGCGGGCTTGCGGCGGGCGTACTTCGAGTGCGCCCTCGCTGAGCCAGCGCATCTGCACGCCGTCGACAGTCAGTTGAATTTTTTGCGCCGGTTCGCGACCGGCGAGGGTCAGTTCAAGCAGTTTGCCGAGGGCGAGCATACGCAGCTTCCTTAGTGGTTGCAGCCTGGGCCGTGGACGTGATCGTCATCATCACCTTCAACGTCGGCCGGTTCCATTTCCAGTTGCAGGCTCATCAGGTTGGTAGCCAGTGGGCGCATCAGCAGGTTGGCGTATTCGGAGTCGCCTTCTTCCACATCCACACCGATCAGCAGCTGGCCACGGCCGTCGTGCTGGATCCAGATTTCCTTACCCTGCCAGACCACGGCGACGCGGGTGCAGGAGGTTTCCAGCTGGGTGCCGTCGGTGTCTTCAAGGATCAGTTGCAGGGTGTCGGTGCTCATAAATAACTCTCAGCCGTACGGCGTTAATTGATCTGGAAAGGATAAACCGAGCCCAGTTTAAGGATTTGCGTCAGTTCATCCAGTGCCGTCCGGCACTCAAGCAGCAATTGCGGGTCAGCCAGGTCGGTTTCGCGCAGGCTGTCGCGGTAGTGCTTGTCGACCCATTGGGTCAGTGTGTCGTACAACGGCGCGGTCATGATAACCCCTGGGTTCACCGCTGCCAGCTCGGTTTCGTTCAACGCCACGCGCAAACGCAGGCACGCCGGCCCACCGCCATTCTGCATGCTTTGCTTGAGGTCGAAGACCTTGACTTCGCGAATCAACCCACCGGACGCCGTCAGGCCTTGCAAGTAGTGCCATACGCGCTCGTTGGCGCGGCATTCTTCGGGCACGATCAGCAACATCGAGCCATCGGCGCGGCTCAGCAGTTGGCTGTTGAACAGGTAGGAACGCACGGCGTCCTCGACACTGACCTGGGCGCGCGGCACGCAGATGGACTGGAAATTGCCGCCCAACCGGCCCAACTTGCCCTGCAACTCGGCAAGCATCTGCTCGGTATTGAGGAACGCATCCTCGTGGTAGAACAGCACTTCGCCGTTGCCCACCGCGATCACATCGTTGTGGAACACGCCGGCATCGATCACGGCCGGGTTCTGCTGGGCGTAGACCACGCCTTCATCTTTCAAACCGTGCAGCCGCGCAACGGCTTGCGACGCTTCCAGGGTTTGACGCGCCGGGTATTTCTGCGGGGCGGGGTAACGGCTGTCGAACGCGCTGCGGCCGTACACGAAAAACTCCACACCGGCCTGGCCATAGTCGCGGCAAAAACGCGTGTGGTTGGCTGCGCCTTCGTCACCGAACTGCGCCACCGCCGGCAGGGCCGCGTGGTGGGCAAAGTGTTTCTGGTCAGCAAACATCGCCCCCAGCACGCGGCTGGTCGTGGGGTGTTCGATGCTGCGGTGGTATTTGCAATTGAGGTTGGCGGCGGTGAAATGCACGCGGCCATCCGCGGTGTCGGCGCTCGGGCTGACGGTGGCGGCATTGGCCACCCACATGCTCGATGCCGAACAACTGGCCACCAGCAGCGGCATGGCGTGCTTGGCCGCCTGCTCGATCACTTGGGCGTCGCTGCCGCTGAAGCCGAGGTTGCGCAAGGCGGCCACGTCCGGGCGTTCCTGAGGCGCGAGCACCCCTTGCACGAAGCCCATGTCCATCAGCGCTTTCATCTTCTGCAAGCCCTGCAACGCGGCTTCCTTGGGGTTGGAGGACTGCTGGCTGTTGCTCTGGGACGCGACGTTGCCGTAGGACAAACCGCCGTAGTTATGGGTCGGCCCCACTAGACCGTCAAAATTGACTTCATAGGATTTCATCGGCGAGGCTCCACGAACATCTGTTTTTATAGGCTTCAAAAGTCTTCAACACACCACAAATCCAGTGTGGGAGGAGGCTTGCCTCCGATAGCTGACTGTCAGTTGATAAATCAGATGACAGACACACCGCCATCGGGGGCAAGCCCCCTCCCACATTCAGGCCAGTGTTATGCCTGGGGTCAATGTGGCAGGCACCACCAGGCTCGGGGTCTCCAGCGACGCCACCGGGTACGCGCAATAATCCGCCGCGTAATAGGCACTGGCGCGATGGTTGCCCGACGCCCCTACCCCACCAAATGGCGCGGTACTGGCGGCGCCGGTCAGCTGTTTGTTCCAGTTGACGATCCCGGCACGGCTTTCCAGCCAGAATTGCTGGTAACGCGCTTCGGAATCGGACAACAAGCCAGCGGCCAGGCCGTACTGGGTGTTGTTGGCTTCGGCAATCGCCGCGGCGAAATCAGCGTAGCGGATCACCTGCAACAGTGGGCCGAACAGCTCTTCATCTTCGCGCTCGGTCACCCCCGTGACGTCGATGATGCCCGGCGTCAACAAGGCGGCCTGCTCCTGGGGCTGGGTCATTTCCAGCAGGGCTACGGCACCATTGGCCAACATCAGTTCCTGGGCTTGCATCAAGGCTTTGGCCGCCGCCAGGGAAATCACCGAACCCATGAACGGCGCGGGTTGCTGGTCGAAGGCACCGACGCTGATCGATGCGCTGACCGCCACCAGGCGCGCCAGCAACGCATCGCCCCAGGCGCCTTCGGGCACCAGCAGGCGACGGGCACAGGTGCAGCGCTGGCCGGCGGAGATAAACGCCGACTGGATAATGGTGTAGACCGCCGCATCCACATCGGCCACTTCGTCCACCACCAAGGGGTTATTGCCGCCCATTTCCAGGGCCAGGATCTTGTCCGGACGCCCGGAGAACTGCTGGTGCAGATGGTTGCCGGTGCGGCTGGAGCCGGTGAAGAACAACCCATCGATGCCTGGGTTGGCCGCCAACGCAATGCCGGTTTCCCGCGCGCCTTGCAGCAGGTTGAGTACGCCCGCCGGCAAACCGGCGTCGATCCAGCATTGCACGGTCAGCTCGGCGACTTTGGGGGTCAGCTCGCTCGGTTTGAACAATACGGTGTTACCCGCCAGCAGGGCTGGGACGATATGCCCGTTGGGCAAGTGACCCGGGAAGTTGTAAGGGCCGAACACCGCGACCACACCGTGGGGCTTGTGGCGCAATACGGCGGTGGCGTCGCCCAGCGGGCCGCTCTTCTCGCCGGTACGCTCGCGGTAGCTTTGTACCGAGATGGCGATCTTGTTGGCCATGCTGGTGACTTCGGTGGCCGACTCCCACAGCGGCTTGCCGGTTTCTTCGCCGATGCAGCGGGCGATTTCATCGGCGCGGCTTTTCAGGGTATTGGCGAAGGCCTCAAGCACACTGATGCGTTCCTCCAGCGGGCGCCGGGCCCAGCCCGGAAACGCCTGGCGCGCCGCCTGCACGGCGGACTCAACCTGTTCGACGCTGGCGCCATTGCCGGCCCACAGCACTTGCTGGGTCACCGGGTTGCGCGATTCGAACAGCTCACCCTGGCCTGCCAGCCAGCTACCTGCGATATACAGCGAATTCATTATTTCGACTCCCGAGCAGCAGACAACGGTACGGCACGCACTTGATCACCCACTACCAGTTGCAGGCGCTTGGCGGTCAACGGATCCACCACCAGGGTGCCTGCCGCCAGGCGCGCCGGTGCGGCGGTGATGCGGCAGTCTTCGCGCTTGCGGTTATGGATCAGGAACGGCGTGGCGTCGTCACCTGGCGTGCCAATGGCCAACACCAGGGACTGGCTGTCGCGCACCGCACGAATCTTGCTGGTTTCACACTCCACGGCCGGGCCGGCGTCGAAGATGTCGACATAGCCCTGGTAGCTGAAGCCTTCGCTCTTGAGCATGCTCAGGGCCGGCTCGGTGTCCGGGTGGACCTTGCCGATCACGTTGCGCGCGTCTTCGGAAAGGAAGCAGCTGTACAGCGGGAACTTGGGCATCAGCTCGGCGATAAAAGCCTTGTTGCCCACGCCAGTGAGGTAGTCGGCCTGGCTGAATTCCATCTTGAAGAAATGCCGGCCCAGGCTTTCCCAGAACGGCGAACGCCCGGCGTCGTTGGACACCCCGCGCATCTCGGCAATGATCTTGTTGCCAAACAGCTGCGGGAATTCAGCGATAAATAGCAGGCGCGCCTTGGCCAGCATGCGGCCATTGAGGCCAGTGCGGTAATCGGCATGCAGGAACAACGAGCACAGTTCGGAATTGCCGGTGAGGTCGTTGGCCAGGAACAGCGTCGGGATCTCACGGTAGATATTCAGTTCCTGGGAGGCGCTGACGGTCAGGCCTACACGGAAGTTGTACCAGGGCTCACGCAGGCCGACGGCGCCAGCGATAGCGGAAATCCCCACTACGCGGCCTTCGTCGTTTTCCAGCACGAACAGGTAGTCGGCATCGCCGCGCCCGGCTTCGCCGCGAAAGGTTTTTTCCGCCCAGCCGACCCGGTGGGTCAGGCGCTCTTCGTTGGCCGGCAAGGTGGTCAGGCCGGTGCCGGTGCTGCGCGCCAGATCAATCAGGGCCGGTAAATCGCTGCTGCGTACGGGACGAACGATCATGCTATCTCCTCAAACGGGCCGCTTTGCAGCCACCCGCGAAACTCTATTTATACCGCTACCAGGCGCACACTCGCGCCGTCGCCGACACCCAGGGCTTCGGCCGCGGCCAAGTCCAGGGTCACCGGTTTGCCGGGGGCGTAATCCAGTTCCAGCATCACCGCGCGGTAGTCCTGCAACTGGCCGTTGCTCACCAGGTACTGGCGGCCGACGCCCTTGACCATTTCACCGATCTTCACCGGCACCACACGGCTCTGGGCGATCGAGCGAATCCCCGAGACCCGTGCGTGCAACGTCGGGCCACCGTCGAAGATGTCGATGTAATGGTCGGTCTCGAAGCCTTCGCGCATCAGGATGTCGAAGGTGATCTGCGCCCGCGGGTGCACCTGGCCCATGGCTTCCTGGGCTTCGTCCGGCAGCAGCGGTACATAGATCGGGTAATGCGGCATCAGCTCGGCGAGGAAGGTTCGGCTTTTCAGCCCGCACAGGCGCTCGGCGGCGGCATAGTTGAGGTCGAAGAAATTGCGCCCGATCGCATCCCAGAACGGCGAGTCACCGTTCTCATCGCTGTAGCCGACAATCTCGGTCACCACCGAGTCGGCAAAGCGCTCGGGGTGGCTGGCAACGAACAACAGGCGGCCACGGGAATTGAGTTCCGACCACGGCGAACCGACCAGCTCGGGCACCACGTAGAAGCTGGTGAGCAGGCTGTTGCCGGTGAGGTCGTGACACTGGGAAAGCACGTGGATCTTGTTGTGAATCTTCAGCTCACGGGAGGCGTGCACGAAGGTTTCGTTGCGAAAGCTGTAGAACGGCTCCGAGTAGCCGGCCGAAGCGACGATGGCCGAGCAGCCCGCCAGCTTGCCGGTCTCGGTGTCTTCCAACACAAAGAAATAGCTCTCTTCACCGTTGAAACTGACCTCGGCCGCGAAGGACGCTTCGCTGGCCGCGATCTTGTCACTCAGGCGTTCGACATCATCCGGCAAGGAAGTGACACCAATCGGGCTGTCCGCAGCCAGACGCTGTACCTCGCCCAGATCAGCCATTTGCGCGGGGCGCATCACCAGCATGGTGTCACTCCTTAACTCGAAAACTCATAGGGAAAAAATACCGGACAGGTCAGGAACACCACCTATCCTCTTGTGGGGCGAATTTCAATGTGGGAGGGGGCTTGCCCCCGATAGCCGTCTTCCAGTTGTTGCATCAGTGACTGATACACCGCTATCGGGGGCAAGCCCCCTCCCACATTTTTGACCCGGTCCAGCCAGCAAAATGTGTCGCTATCAGGCTTGGGTCAGGGTTTTTACCGCACGTTCGAAGCGATCCAGGCCCTCGTTGATGTCCGCCTCGTCCACCACCAGGCTCGGCGCGAAACGCACCACGTCGGGGCCGGCTTGCAGGATCATCAGGTTTTCTTTCTCGGCCGCGTTGAACACGTCCTTGGCCTTGCCTTTCCAGGCGTCGCTCAACACGCAACCCAGCAGCAGGCCGAGGCCGCGCACTTCGGTGAAGATGCCGTACTGCTTGCCGATCTGTTCCAGGCGCGCCTTGAACAGGTCGTGCTTGGCGTTGACGCCAGCCAGCACTTCAGGCGTGTTGATCACATCGATCACCGCCCCCGCCACCGCACACGCCAGCGGGTTGCCGCCGTAGGTGGTGCCGTGGGTGCCGACCACCAGGTGCTTGGCCAAAGCTTCCGTGGTGAGCATCGCGGCAATCGGGAAACCGCCGCCCAGGCTCTTGGCACTGGTGAGAATGTCCGGCACCACACCGTAATGCTGGTAGGCGAACAGGTGGCCGCTGCGGCCCATGCCGGTCTGCACTTCGTCGAACACCAGCAGCGCGTCGTGGGCGTCGCACAGTTCGCGGGCGCCTTGCAGGTAGGCCAGCTCGGCCGGCAGCACGCCGCCCTCGCCTTGCACCGGCTCCAGCACCACGGCGCAGGTCTTGTCCGACACGGCGGCTTTCAGCGCGGCCAGGTCATTGAACGGCACATGGGTGATGCCGGTGATCTTCGGCCCGAAGCCGTCGGAATACTTCGACTGGCCACCGACGTTCACGGTGAACAGGGTACGGCCGTGGAAGCTGTTCAGCGCGGCGATGATCTCGTACTTCTCGCTGCCGAAACGGTCGAACGCGACACGACGGGCCAGCTTGAACGCGGCCTCGTTGGCTTCGGCGCCGGAGTTGCAGAAGAACACGCGCTCGGCAAAGGTGGCGTCGATCAGCTTGTGCGCCAGGCGCAGGGCCGGCTCATTGGTGAACACGTTGGAGACGTGCCACAGCTTGTTGGCCTGTTCGGTCAAGGCACCGACCAGCGCCGGGTGGGCGTGGCCCAATACGTTGACCGCGATGCCGCCGGCAAAGTCGATCAGCTCGCGACCCGCCTGGTCCCACACGCGGGAACCTTTGCCACGCACGGGGATGAAGGCAGCAGGTGCATAGTTGGGCACCATCACCTGGTCGAAATCGGCACGTTGCACCGGGGCTTGCTCAACGGACATCGGAGTCTCCTGAAGAGGAACGCCTGCCTGGAACTGGCGGGCGATGCAGGGATTGTAAGGACAGTTTTCAGTGCGGCCTTGTCGCCAAGCGACAACTTCTTATAGCGCCAACCCGCGATTTTCGCGGGTTTACGCCAATGCGACAAATAGCATCGCAATGGCGCAGTTTAAACGCTGGCGCGTCACAACGGCAGATGGTCAAGCCGGATAGCTGCAACGTAACGGGCGGCCGGTTATCTATCTACCCCCGATGGGCCCACCGAAATTGGTCTGCTCTCACGCCTGTTCATCACACCAAGGCGTCCCCCCCATGACCCAACCGACCTCATCCCTCCAACTTCCGGACCTGGCGGTTTATCGCGACCCGCACATGGACATCCTCACGCAGGCCGTTCCCGACTGGCTGCCCAACCTCTCCCCAGCCAGACGCACCGCGCTGAGCAACGTCCAGCCGGACCTCCCCGCGTGGTACAAAACCGCCACCCCTGAAGCCCATGACACCCTCAAAACCCTGGTGAGCGCTGCCTGGAAGGCGAAGACCGCGGTCGATCAGGCCATGGGCAACCTGAAGTCGCCGCAAGACTTCGCCGCCCCATTGCTCCAAGCGCGCCTCAAGCAACGCTTTGGCGTTGAGCCAGATGTCAGCGCCACCTACTTGCGCCTGTACATTCCCCAAACCATCCCCTGGTTCCCCGTTCGCTCGGGGGCGGCAAGAACCTGGACCGTTTCACTGGTAGACGCCGCCCTGCACAACTTTGAAGCGGGCGAAGTATTCGAAGCGTCATCCGGTTTCATCACCCAGCCCACCCGTACCGGTCAATTCGACAGCCTGCCTTCTCTCGACGCGCACATCGCGGTCGATCAGTTCACTGCCCTGTGCCGGGAACTGGACATCGGCGCCCAGTACCAGCGCTACCTTGAACAATTCTTTGATTTCAAAAACCCGGTGGCCGCAACCCGCCTGCGATTGAAGCTCAAGCAAAGCCAGGTGGCGGACTTGAGCGTCGCGTTGCAGATGGCCCGGATGAAAGGCGATCTGCCTGACGATCAGTCCTTCATACGCTTGCAACGCCTGCTCAACACCGACGACAGCCACAGCACCTGCTACCCGCTGCTGTGCTACAGCCTGAGCATCATGTCGACCACGCTGACCGGCATCGTGCTGTTTGCCGAAAACATTGGCAGTCGTCACCCGGTAGGTGTGATTGCCTATATCCCGGACGACCCCTACGCGCCGCTCAAACAGTACCCCACACTCGCCGACTTCATGAGCGCATTGGGCAACCACCTGCGCAACGCCGAGTACCAACAGTTCTTCAGCCGCTTCGTCAATCACGAAGAGCGCGGCCCATTCTTCGCCGACCTCAACCGCCGGCTCTCCAAGGTCACCTGGCACCCGCACACCCACGGCGACCCGCTGCCGTCCTGGCGTGAGACCCCCATCGACCATCCACACCTGGCGTTCCGCGCCAGCGGCATCAGCGGGGACCTGTTCAGCCACCTGTTCCAGGCAACGCTCAGCAAGGTGTTCAACGATGCCCGCGCCATGGCCGTGTCCACGGCAAGCGTCGATCAGAAAGTACGCTGGGAGCGCTGGGCCATCGTGCAAAAAGTCGCGTCGGCGATCCTGCAAATCGCAGCGTTCATCGTCGCCCCATTCGTCCCTCCCGTGGGCCTGCTGATGCTCGGCTACAGCGCCTATCAAATGCTCGACGACGCCTTTGAATGGATCATCGACTGGGCGGTGGGCGACGTGACCGAGGCATTCGGGCACTTGTTATCGTTCGTGGAGCAAGGCGTGGAACTGGGCTTGTTCATCGCCGGCGCGCCCATGGCCGCCGGCGCCCTACGCGCACTGCTGCCCTCCGAAGCGGTGAAGTTTTTCAACCGCCTCAAGCCCGTCATGCTGCCCAATGGCAAGGCACGGCTCTGGAAACCGGACCTCGCGCCCTACGCCCACGATATCCAACTGCCCAGCCACGCTTACCCCGGCCCAGAAGGGCTGCATCCCCATAACGGTAAAGATATCCTGCTGCTGTCGGACAAACCCTTCGTGGTACTGACGGATCCGAAGACCCAACAGCCCTACCTGAAACATCCCACCCGAACCAACGCCTACCGCCCGCCCCTGCTGACCAATGGCAAAGGCGCCTGGCTGAGCGAGCTGGATACCCCCTTGAGTTGGGACAGCGCCACGCTCATGAAACGCCAGGGGCCGAAAACGGCCGGGCTCAACGATGAACAACTGGCCATGGCTCGCCATATCAGCGCCATCGACGACGGCGCCTTGCGCAAGATGTACGTCAACCAGCACCGACCACCCCCGCTGCTGACCGATACCCTTGAACGCTTCCAGATCGACCGGGCGCTGCAGGACTTCATCGACCAAATGAACAGCGATGACCCAGCGATTTACAAACGGGCCGATGCGCAAACCCAACTGCACCTGCTTGCCAACCTGAGCCTTTGGCCAAAAGCCAAGACGTTGCGCTTCCTCGATACCCAGGGCAAAACGCTCTGGGAACTGCCCGGTGAAAAAAACGCCAGCGTGGTGCAAGTACATGAAGCCCAATTGAAAAACGGCGACCTGCTGAAAACCTTGCTGGAAGCGCTGGACGAACCACAACGCAAAACCTTGCTGGGGGAAGCGTTCGGTGATCCGGTCACCTCCATGTCCAATCGGGCGCTCAAACTCAGGAAAAAACTGGGCGCACTGGCCCAATCGCATCGCCGCGAGTTGTTCGAGACCCGCTACCTGCTGCTCGATAAACCGGGCGACCCGCGCCAGCAAACATTGATCGACAACACCCCAGGCCTGCCACTCAGCGCAGCCGACGCCCTGCTGGAGAGCGCCAGCAGCACAGAACTCAAGGACGTCGACCAAGGTACCGTCCCGGCGCGCTTGACCCAGCTGGCTCAAGCGCTGCGCGACGAGGCACAGGTCAACCATGCCTATGAGGGCCTGTATCTGGATTCGACGGAGGACCTGGGCACCCATCGACTGGCCTTGCACTCCCTGGAGCGACTGCCTGGCTGGTCAAAAAAAATACGCCTCGAGATACACGACCAAACCGGCATCCTCATGGATGCCATCGGCCCACCGAAGGCACGGATCAAGCGCACCCTGGTACGTTCCCCCGAAGGGCGATACACCCCCCAAGACAGCCGCGGCCCACTGTCTGGCGAAACCGACCTGTACAACGCACTCCTCCAGGCCCTCCCGGATGCCAGGCGCGACGCCCTGGGCCTGCACATCGGCCAAGGCCCGGCACTCAAGCAGGCATTGCGCAAGCATGCCTTGGAACGCCAACCCTTGCGCAGGCTGCTCGGCGCCCAGCCGGCCCACCCGCCCGCGGATACCCGCACCCACCTGCGCTTGCTGGGCATGGATGCCTACCCACCAGCGCCTGCGGGGCCGGCCGCACAACCCGACCTGCGGGGCATGGCACGGGAACTGTTTCCCGCCCACACCGACGAACAAATCGCCGATCTGATCGAGGACCTCAACAGACGTCCCGGCGGGGCCATGCCGATCTTGACCGCGCTACGCCTGGAATACCTGCAACTCGATCTCGACCTGGCCGCCTGGGTAGCCGACACCCCCAGGTACTCCGCAGACGCTGAGGTGAATATCAGCCACCAGGCACACAACGATGCGCGGCAAAATCGCCGCCTTTTCCGACAGGCGCTGCTACGTGGCTGGCGCCGGGAAACCGAGGTTGACGCATACTTCGCCCCTCCTGCCCGTAACGGCCAGATGCTCAAACTTCCCTACCCCCTTTCCGGGGAGCTGCCGGCCTTGCGGGCAAACTTCGAACACATCTCCTACCTGGAACTCAAGGGCGATCAAACGGCCCTGAACGTCGATAGGTTTTTGCGCAGTTTCCCCAGGCTGCGTTACCTCAGCATCAGCAACGCTCAGTTGGGCGACCTACCGTTGGCCATCAACACCTCGCCCACCCTCAATACCTTGATTCTCAGCGAATGCAACATCACCCTGACGCCCGCGAGCCTGACTAGGCTGACCGCCATGAACGCGCTTCGGACCCTGGACTTGTTCAATAATCCGCTGGAGCGGGTTCCCAGTGTCGAGAACATGGTTGACCTGCAGTTTCTGGACTTGTCCAGCACGGGCATATCCGCGATGCCTGCCGGCTTGCTCAGTCGACCGGCGCTGGAACTGGCGGTGCTCTCCAGCAACCAAATCACTCAAGTGCCGCCCGCGCTCTTTGAGCTGCCGGCCGAGACCACCAAAACGTTCGACCTCTCCGACAACCCGCTGTCACGAGCGACCCTGGAGCAGGCCAAGACCTACTACCAACGCACGGGCATCTATTGGGGGATCGACGCTTCAGACGTGGATATCCGCCAAGTCAAATCGCTGTTCCCTGACTTCAGCGTGGATGAAGTCAACCGCTTTATCTTTGGCCTGCCCGGGAATCTGGAAATGGGCCAGATCGAATTGGCACGATTGGAAACTGAATACGCGGGCCTGTCCGACGGGCTCGACACATGGGTCAGGCAAACCACGCTGCCCGAGGAGCAAACCCGGCGACAAGCGTTCAAACAGACACTCCAAGCCTGCTGGCGTCGGGAGGGCGAATTGGATGAGCAGAGCCTGCAGGTCATCCCCACTTACACCCTGGAAAACTCGCAACCCTTCGAGGGAGAATTCCCCCCTCTCAACAGCACGTTCAACCATGTGTCGTCGTTGCGCCTGCAAGGGTCGGGGGCGCCGTTTCCGTTGCAGTCGCCACTGTTTTTCAAAGGGTTTCCTTCGCTCAACCATCTGGCTATCGAGCACTACGGGCTCAGTGATATCCCCGATGCGGTGTTTGATCTCCCCCAACTCTCGTCATTGCGCCTGCCCCACTGCCGCCTCACGCTGTCAGCCGAGAGCGCCGCATCACTCGCCACACTGGCCAACCTGGAGGAGCTGGACCTCAGTCATAACCCACTGGCTCGGTTCCCGGACTTTGCCCTGCCTCCCAGGCTTACCCGCCTCAACCTTCAAAAGACGGACCTGCCGCAAATCCCCTCAGGCCTGCTGACCTCCGTCGAACGCAAGCGCATCGACTTGAGCGACAACCTGATCACCCAGGTTCCCGAGGTAGCGTTCACCTTACCCGCAAACGTAACGGCGGCATTCGACCTCTCGCGCAACCCGCTGTCCAGGTCGACGCTGATGCAGATCAAACGCTATTGCCAGCGCACCGGCGAACATTTCCAGGCCGACGCGCCCACGCCAATGCGCGACAGGATCAAAGTGCTGTACCCCACCTTTGCCGAAGGTGAAGCCAATCGCTTTTTCTTTGAGCTGCCAGGCGGCCTGGACGAAGCCGCGCCAGCGCTTGAACGTCTTGAGGCCGAATATGAAAAACTGCGCGCCGATCTCCAGCAATGGGCGCTGGACACTCCCCAGCGACACCCGATTCTGGATGTGCCCCTGGATGAGCAAACACGAGCACAGGATCAACTCAATCGCATGGCCTTCAAGACACTACTTGAAGACGCCTGGCGCCGCGAAACCGAACTGGATGACAACAACGGCAGCCTTGAGGTCACCCACAGGCTGGGGTTCGACGCCCCGATCCTGGGCGAGCTGCCAGAACTGAGCGCACGCTTTGACCACATATCGTCCTTCGAGCTCGATGGAGAGGGCACGACGACCCGGGTCGATGGCCTCCTCAAGTGCTTTCCCAAACTCAAAAGCCTGACCCTCTGCAAGCTCAGCCTGGGCACGATTCCACCCACGGTGTTTACACTGACCGGGTTGAATACCCTGAGCCTGACCGAGTGCGCTATCGGATTAACCCCCATCAGCGTCGACGCGCTGTCAGGGGTCACGAACCTGGTGTATCTGGACTTGAGCGAGAACATCCTGGGCATCCCCCCCGATGTCAGTCACCTGACCCAACTGGAGTCGCTGTACTTGCAAGACACCGAGATCAGCGAACTACCACAAGGACTGTCCGCCTTGCCCGAGCTGCGCACCCTGGACTTGAGCGACAACCTGATCGAAGTGCTGCCCGCCGACTTTCTGGAACTGGCCTCGCCACTCGACCATACATCCGATTTGAGCGGCAACCCCTGGTCGGCGCAAAGCCTCAGCTACCTCAGGCAGTATTACCTGCAAACCGGCAACGACTTGGCAGTTGCACAGGCCCGCCTGGACACGCAGGGCAACCCGCTGGTCAGGCCCGCTTCGCCGGATAGCATGGAGGAATGAAGCGCGCCTGATCAGCCGCGCTCGGACGGTACCGACGACAACTCGAAAGGGCTGCTGCTGCGCCGTTGGTTGCGGTCTTCGCGAGGGGTGGCGCCGAAGAAGTTGCGGTAGGCGCTGGAGAAATGCGGCCCCGAGGAGAAGCCGCAGGACAGGCCGATCTGGATGATCGACTTGCTGGTTTGCATCAACATCTGGCGGGCCTTGTTCAGGCGCAGTTCCAGGTAGTACTGGCTGGGGACGCGGTTGAGGTATTGCTTGAAGATCCGCTCCAGTTGTCGTCGCGACACGCACACATGCTGGGCGATTTCATCAGTGGTCAACGGCTCTTCGATATTGGCTTCCATCAGCAACACCGCCTGGGTCAGCTTCGGATGGCTGGAACCCAGGCGGTTTTGCAACGGGATACGCTGGCGCTCGCCACCTTCGCGAATGCGCTCCACCACCAGTTCTTCGGAGACCGCACCGGCCAGCTCGGCGCCGTGGTCGCGGGCCAGTACCGCCAGCAGCAGGTCAAGCACCGACATGCCACCGCAGGCGGTCAGGCGATCACGGTCCCAGTCGAACAGATGGCTGGTGGCGATGACCTTGGGGAAGCGCTCGGCGAAATCGTCCTGCCAGCGCCAGTGCACGGCGGCACGGTAGCCATCGAGCAGGCCCAGTTGCGCCAACGGGTAAACGCCGGCCGACAAGCCACCGATCACGCAACCGGCGCGAACGAGCTGCTTGAGCGCGGTGCTCAGTTGCGACGCGATCACGGTCGGCGGTTCGTCCGCCAGCAGGAACAGCTTCTGGAAGCCTTCGAGCTTGCCGGCCCACGGCTCGCCTGGCAATTGCCAGGCACCCTGGGTTGGCGGCTCGGCCAGCAGAAACGAGAGTTCGTAGACCACCTCCGGATGCACCCGTTGAGCAACGCGCAAAGCCTCCTCAGCCAGCGCAAGCGTGAGTGCTTTTGTGCTGGGCCAAATCAGGAAACCAATTTTGTGGGCGGTCATGGAGTGCTATCCGAAGCCTGTAACAGTAATAAAGACAAAGGCCAATGCTAGCCCGTAAACCAACACAAAGCTTAAAAACGATGAAGACCTGCTTTCCTGTAGGAGCGAGCTTGCTCGCGAAAAACCTGAGAACCCCACGGGGTATCAGGCTTCCCGCGTTACCGTTGACGATCTTCGCGAGCAAGCTCGCTCCTACAGGGGGGAGCAGCGGCCTTGATTATTTCAAGCTGCCGGACAAGAACTGCTGCAACCGCTCGGACTGCGGGTTGACCAGTACTTCCCGCGGGTTGCCGCGCTCTTCCACGATGCCTTTGTGCAAGAACACCAATTGGTTTGACACTTCACGGGCAAAGCCCATTTCGTGGGTGACCACCACCATGGTGCGGCCTTCCTGGGCCAGGTCCTGCATCACCTTGAGCACTTCGCCCACCAGTTCCGGGTCCAGCGCCGAGGTAGGTTCGTCGAACAGCATCACCTCCGGCTCCATCGCCAGGGCACGGGCAATCGCCACGCGCTGCTGCTCACCGCCAGACATATGGCCAGGGAACGCATCCTTACGATGGCCCACGCCCACCTTGGCCAGGTAATGCTCGGCTTTTTCACGGGCGTCTTTTTTCGACATGCCCAGCACATGCACCGGGGCCTCCATCACATTTTCAAGCGCTGTCATGTGCGACCACAGGTTGAAATGCTGGAACACCATCGACAGGCGCGAACGCATGCGTTGCAGTTGCTTGGGGTCGGCGGCCTTCATGGCGCCGTCCTTGTTGGCCACCAGTTTCAGCTCTTCGTTATTGAGCAGGATCTTGCCGGCGTGGGGTTGCTCCAGCAGGTTGATGCAGCGCAAAAAGGTACTTTTGCCCGAACCACTGGAACCGATAATGCTGATCACATCACCGGCCGCGGCGGCCAGGGACACGCCTTTGAGCACTTCATGACTGCCATAGCGTTTATGCAGGTCTTGGACTTCAAGTTTGTACATGCGGTCGGTTCTCACAAAAACAGGTGGTCAGTCGTTGAGCAAGCGCCCGTGACGCAGCGCTTCGCGCCCCGCCACCTTGGCCAGCCAGAAACCCGCTTGGGCATAACGTAGCCGTTCAACGGCAAACAACACCCCCGAGGTGCCCGCGCAGATCGTGCTCACGCGGTCTTCCAGGGGATCAATCACTTCAAAAATCGGCTCGCCCTTCTCGATCCAGTCCCCGGCTTTACGCAGGTAACTGATCACCCCGGCGTGGGGCGCGAACAGCAATTCGGTGCCTTCGAAGGGCACGCCTTCGCACGGTTCGTGTTGCGGCGCCGGCCATTCGCCCTGGATCAGGCCTTGTTCGGCGAGAAACGCGAGGATGCCTTCGGCGTGGAAGATCGCCTCGTCACGCCCCGTGTCCGCCTGGCCGCCCAACTCCAGGGTGGTCGCCAGGCAGGCCAGCGGGATCTGCGCCTCGGGGAAGGCGCGAGACAAGCGCAACCACGGCAACGAGCAGGCCTCATCAAACGAGCTGCCACCGGAATCTTCCGCGAGCAGACCGACTTTCACATTCAAGTGCGCCGACAACGAACGCCACTGCGGCCAGTGCTGGGGCAGCGCGTACATGTGCAGCGCGGCTTCGGCGTCGCAGTGCAGGTCGAGGACGATGTCGGCGGTGCAGGCGTGGCCGAGCAGGATGCGCTGCATGCCTTGCAACTGGCTGCTCGGCTCAGGCAAGGCGTTGAGCGCATCGGTCATCGCCTGGCGAATCATGCGCACATTGGCGTGAGGATCATCCCCCAGCCTACCTGTGAGCAACTCCGCCACCGGCTCGCTCAACTCAACGAAATCGCGGTTGAAATTCTTGCCGCTGCCCACCTCGAAACGGCCCTGGTGGCTGCCTTGCAACAGTTGGCCCAAGCCCATCGGGTTGGCCACCGGCACCAGCTCGATCACGCCGTTCAGGGCGCCTTGCCGTTCCAGTTCGGTGAGGCGTTTTTTCAGCTCCCAGGCCGCACGCATGCCGGGCAACTCATCGGCGTGCAGGCTGGCCTGGATATAGGCCTTGCGCTCGCCGCTGCCGAAACGGAATACGCTCAGTTGGCGCTCGCAGCCCAGGTGACCCCAGGGCAACAGGTGATCGATGCGTTCCATATCAGTGCTTCCGTGGAGCCAGGTAGCTCAGCCAGCGGCGCTCGGCCAACTTGAACAGGCGCACCAGGATAAAGGTCAGGCACAGGTAGAACGCGCCAGCGGTGATATAGGCTTCGAACGGCAGGTAGTACTGCGCGTTCACCGTGCGTGCGGCACCGGTGATGTCGATCAGGGTGACGATGGATGCCAGGCTGGTGGTCTGCAGCATCATGATCACTTCGTTGCTGTACTGCGGCAGTGCGCGGCGCAGGGCCGATGGCAACAGGATGCGGCGGTACAGCTTGTAGCGCGACATGCCCATGGCCTTGGCCGCTTCAATCTCGCCATTCGGGGTGGCCTTGAGGCTACCGGCAATGATTTCGGCCGTGTAGGCACTGGTGTTGATTGCAAAGGCCAGGCACGCGCAGAAGGTGGCGCTGGACAGCAGCGGCCACAGGAAGCTCTCGCGTACGGCTTCGAATTGGGCCAGCCCGTAGTAGATCAAGAACAGCTGCACCAGCATCGGCGTGCCGCGGATCACGTAGGTGTAGAGCCAGGCAATGCCGTTGACAATCGGCTGCTTGGACACACGCATCAAGCCCAGGGGCAAGGCGGCGAGCAGGCCGAAGAACAGCGACAAAGCCAGCAATTTCAGGGTGGTCACCAGGCCGCCGAGGTACAGCGGCATGGCCTCCCAGATGACGTTGTAGTCGAAGATCATAGATCAGCCGCCCTTACGCCTACCGAGTAGCGCTTCTCAAGATGACGCAAGGCCAGCAACGACACGCTGGTGATCACCAGGTACATCGCCGCCACTGCGAGGAAGAAGGTAAAAGGCTCGCGGGTGGCATCTGCCGCCTGCTTGGCCTTGAACATCATGTCTTGCAGGCCCACCACCGAAATCAGCGCGGTGGCCTTGGTGAGTACCAGCCAGTTGTTGGTAAACCCGGGGATCGCCAGCCGGATCATCTGCGGCACCATCACCCGGAAAAACACCTGGAAGCTGCTCATGCCATACGCAAGGCCGGCTTCGGCCTGGCCCTTGGGGATGGCCATGAAGGCGCCACGGAAGGTTTCCGAGAGGTAGGCGCCAAAGATGAAACCCAGGGTGCCGATACCGGCGGCCAAGGGGTTCAAGTCGATATAGTCGTCATAGCCGAGCAACGGCGCGACGCGGTTAAGCAAGTCCTGGCCGCCGTAGAAAATCAGCAGGATCAGCACCAGGTCGGGGATCCCGCGGATCACCGTGGAGTACAAGTCACCCAGCCAGGCCAACCAGCGCACCGGCGACAGGCGTAACGCGACCCCGATCAGACCCAGAACAATGGCCAAGGCCATGGACGACAAGGCGAGCTGAAGCGTCAACCATGCGCCATCGAGGATGACGGCCCCGTAGCCTTTCAACATGATTCAGGTCCTCGAAAAGGGGGATGAAAAAATGGCGCAAACCGCAGGAATTCTGTTGCTTGCGCCATTTCGGACAGACAGCTGCGATGAATTACTTGGCGTCAGCGCCGTAAATATCGAAGTCGAAGTACTTGTCCTGGATTTGCTTGTACTTGCCATTGGCGCGGATCGCGGCAATAGCGGCGTTGATGCGCTCCAGGTTTTCCTTGTCACCCTTGCGTACGGCAATACCTACGCCGTCGCCGAAGTATTTGACGTCGGTGAAGGCTGGGCCCACGAACGCGTAGCCTTTGCCGGCGTCAGTCTTCAGGAAGCCGTCCTGCAGCAGGGTTGCGTCGGCCACGGTACCGTCGAGGCGACCGGCAGCCACGTCCAGGTAGATTTCATTCTGGGTGCCGTAAGGAACGATGGTGGCGCCTTTAGGCTCCAGGACTTCCTTGGCGAAACGGTCATGGATCGAACCGCGCTGCACACCGATCTTCTTGCCTTTGAGTTCAACCAGGCTGTCGCTGACCGCAGTGCCTTCCTTCAACACCAGGCGCGCTGGGGTCAGGTAGTAGCGGTTGGTGAAGTCCACGGACTTCTTGCGGTCTTCGGTGATGGACATGGACGACAGGATCGCGTCGATCTTGCGCACTTTAAGCGCCGGGATCAGGCCGTCGAACTCCTGCTCGACCCAGGTGCACTTGACCTTCATCTCTTCGCACAGGGCGTTGCCGATGTCGTAGTCAAAACCGACGATGCTGCCATCCGGCGCCTTCGAGGCAAACGGAGGGTAAGCCGCTTCGATACCAATTTTCAGAGGCTTGCCTTCAGCGAAAGCCTGCATGGACAGCACGGACAGCGCCAGGGCGCCCAACAGCACGAGTTTCTTCATCTTGGGACTCCATCGGTATAGGGCAAAACAGCAGTATGAGCCATGGCCCACGATGCGACTGAGTGAAACCGAATAGCGGTGCTGCGTCCTACGCGGGCTACACCTGCGACGACGAGCGAGTGATCGGCATTCTAACGACAGGCCGGAAGCCGATATTTCCTCAATGCGACAACAATTTACAGAAGCACCGAGAAAGCGGTTCCAGCACATTGACAGCCTCTGAATTTTATGCAGAGGCAAAAGACATTAAACCTATTGATACTGCAAATTGCGGGCCTATTATTCGCAAACCCTTCTGGCACGGCAAGTCTGGCGTTTAATCTTATTTCTGGGGGTGTCTAAAACGCGGTTTTTCAGGGCATGAGCGTAGCCCTTTGCCTCATGTTCGAGCATAGGGTTACACATTTAGAGGTGACAGTAACATTCAGAAACGTCCTACCAGGGAAACCGATATTTATTTGACTGGTGGAGATCCAAATGTGGGAGGGGGCTTGCTCCCGATAGCAGTAGTCAGTCACTTATTTGTGAGCTGACCCGGCGCTATCGGGGGCAAGCCCCCTCCCACATGGGATCCTCAGTGGTTTTGAGAGACCACAAAAAAAGCCCCACTCGGCATGCACCGAATGGGGCTCTTTCCCACCTACCCCGCGTTACGCGGCGTTCATGGTCTTGTGCGTCTCGATCAAATGCGCCACCACACTCGGATCAGCCAAGGTGGAAATATCCCCCAGCCCGTCGTACTCGGCCGTGGCGATCTTGCGCAGGATACGCCGCATGATCTTGCCCGAGCGCGTCTTCGGCAAGCCCGGTGCCCACTGGATCACATCCGGCGAAGCGATCGGGCCGATTTCCTTGCGGACCCAGTTCTTCAGCTCCAGACGCAGCGCTTCGTTCGGCTCTTCGCCGTTTTTCAGCGTGACGTAGACATAGATGCCCTGGCCCTTGATGTCGTGCGGCACACCCACCACCGCCGCTTCCGCGACTTTCGGGTGGGCAACCATGGCACTTTCGATCTCGGCGGTGCCCATGCGGTGGCCAGACACGTTCAACACGTCATCCACACGGCCGGTGATCCACCAGTAACCATCTTCATCGCGACGGGCACCGTCACCCGTGAAGTACATGCCACGGAAGGTCTTGAAGTACGTGTCGACGAAACGGTCATGGTCGCCGTACAGGGTACGGGCCTGGCCTGGCCACGAGTCGAGAATCACCAGGTTGCCTTCGGCAGGACCTTCGATGATGTTGCCCAGGTTGTCCACCAAGGCCGGTACCACACCGAAGAACGGCCGTGCCGCCGAACCCGGCTTGAGCGCATGGGCGCCTGGCAGCGGGCTCATCAGGGTGGCGCCGGTTTCAGTCTGCCACCAGGTATCGACGATCGGGCAACGGGATTGGCCCACGTTCTTGTAGTACCAGTCCCACGCTTCCGGGTTAATCGGCTCACCCACCGAACCGAGCAGGCGCAGGCTGCTGCCATCGGCGCCTTCGCAGGCGGCGGTGCCGGAGGCCATCATTGCGCGGATCGCGGTCGGTGCGGTGTAGAGGATATTGACCTTGTGCTTGTCGACGATCTTCGCCACCCGGGTGATATCCGGGTAGTTCGGCACGCCTTCGAACAGCAGCGTGGTCGCGCCATTGGCCAGCGGGCCGTAGACGATATAAGTGTGGCCAGTGACCCAGCCGACGTCGGCGGTGCACCAGAAGATTTCGCCTGGGCGGTAGTCGAACACGCGCTCGTGGGTCAGGGCCGCGTACAACAGGTAGCCGCCGGTGGTGTGCTGCACGCCTTTAGGCTTGCCGGTGGAGCCGGAGGTATAAAGGATGAACAGCGCTTCTTCGGCGCCCATCTCTTTTGGCGCGCACACGGTGCCCGCAACTTTCATCAGGTCTTCGTACCAGATGTCGCGATGCTGGTTCCACTTGATGCTGCCATTGGTGCGCTTGCACACAATGACTTTCTGGATGCTGCTGGTTTCCGGGTTGGTCAGCGCGTCGTCGACGTTGGCCTTCAGCGGAATTTTCTTACCGGCGCGGATGCCTTCGTCAGCAGTGATCACCACTTTCGACTTACAGTCGATGATGCGACCGGCCAGGGCCTCCGGCGAGAAGCCACCAAACACCACCGAGTGGATCGCCCCGATGCGGGCACAGGCCAGCATGGCGACCACCGCTTCAGGGATCATTGGCATATAGATAGTCACCACGTCGCCGCGGTGCACATCCTGGCCACGCAGGGCGTTGGCGAACTTGCAGACTTCTTCATGCAGCTCGCGATAGGTGATGGTGCGGCTCTCGGCAGGGTCATCGCCCTCCCAGATGATCGCTGCCTGGTCGCCACGCTCGGCGAGGTGACGGTCCAGGCAGTTGTAGGAAACGTTCAGGGTGCCATCAGCGAACCACTTGATGTCGACATGGTGATCGTCAAAAGAGGTCTGCTTCACCGCGGTGAAAGGCTTGACCCAGTCAAGGCGCTTGGCTTGCTCACGCCAGAAACCATCGGGGTTGACCACCGACTGCTGGTACATGGCCTTGTAGGTCGCCTCGTCGGTCAGCGTGTTGGCGACTGTTTCGGGGCGAACGGGGTACAGGGAAGCCGCACTCATCTTTCTTACCTCGGTGACATAGTTGTTGTTGTATGGCCCAGTTGTAGCCGGGGTGGGCCTATAGAACCATTCGACGATGGTAGTAACAAGACCCTACAAATTGCCCTGCTATCCCTCTACGGGCCTCTGGCCCGCGGCCTGCGTGGCTTGGCTGCCTGATGAAAAAACCTTTACCACGGGATTGTTACAAAAACCGCCAATAGTGTTTATCAAAAGCACGGGTATATGAATATAACCTGCGGGCCTAAAATCAACTCCGCCAACAAGGCACTGTGATTAACAACGTAACAGCCCCCACGAAGGCACGTTAATCCGAACTTACCAACCCTAAGTTACACACGTGGCCTCACAAAGGCCCCGTGACCCCTTTCGCCCTGAAGAAGGTAAATAGAGAAATGAAAGCTTTATTAGTTATGGCCCTCAGCAGCTTGTGCGCCACCGCCGCCCTGGCCGATGAGGCCCCGACTGAGCTGGCCGGCCAGAAAGCCCCGATTGTCGAGGACTACACCTACAGCACCAAGCTGGACGTGGCCAAAGTATTGTCCATGAGCACTATTCCAGAAGTTTGCGAAGTGGTACCGGTAAAAATGGAATATGAAGATTCCCAAGGTCAGCGCCACATTCTTAATTACAAGGTTATGGGCAATGGTTGCTCTAACGGATAAACACTTCGTTAGTTCAATTTGAACTTGATCTTGTTTGCCGCAAGAAATCGTTCTTGCGGCCAAGAACCGGCCTTTGACCCCCCGCAGACCAAATGTGGGAGGGGGCTTGCCCCCGATAGCGTCAGCCGACGCACCTCTATTACGCTATTACCCCCTACGCCCCGCCCCCCTGCATCCGACCCGCAAAAAGCCACTCATCGCCCCTCAAAAAAAACCAACCCCAGCAAAGCCTTGCAAACACACGCTTTGGCCGAAAACCACGCCATTGCGGCCCTCCTCCGAGACCATCCGCCGCAACACAAAGTCGAATTTTTCCCTATAATGCGCGGGTAAATCGGGCCTGCAATATCCCTTTACACTGGGATGAAGAGCCAGACCTGAGCCTGCGCTGGAGCATGCACCTGTCGCTCCGCCTCTCAAGCCTCACGCAGAGCACCCGTGACCCTATTCCGTTTAATGCCTGCGCCAGCGGTTGCAACAAACGATTTCTTAAGATCCACCGCGGCCCTAGGGCCGTGTGAACACCCAACCATCCGGTTTCACACGGGCACCTTTGAGCCCTCACGCAGGAGACGACACGTCATGCTGAGCTGGGACGAATTCGACAAAGAAGAAGACGGCGAAGTAGCCACCAAAGGCGCCAACGCCGGCCACGCCACCGAAGCCAACATGGACCGCCTCGACGGTGCCGGCGCCGCTGCCGCCATCGAAGCCCGCGCCGTCACCGCCAGTGACTCCGCCGCCATCGTGCGCGCCAAGGCGGCCCTGGACAAACTCGACGTCGCCGAAGGCCTCGCCGAACTCGAAGGCGCTTCCGCCCGCGTCGCCGTTGACGAAAAACGCATGATCAACTGCCGCGCCGACCTCAACCAACTCGTGCCCTTCAAGTACGACTGGGCCTGGCAGAA